>JAEEGG010000313.1_pt1 | contig 200463 bp, 155 predicted proteins | sample 9134161 | NCBI WGS metagenome assembly JAEEGG01 (sample SAMN16246543, study PRJNA631951) | gut metagenome | biome: gut microbiome; feature: rumen; material: CR-attached | host: Bos | place: Iran: Karaj | collected 2018-10 | reverse complement strand
CGTCCGTAGGTTCCGTAAAAAGCATTCTTAGCTTGAAGAAAATTGTGGAGACAGAGGCTCGGACGCAACCTGTCGTAGTAGTAGTAAGTGCACTTGACGGCATCACCGACAAACTGATCGCCACATCGCAGATGGCCAAACAGGGAGACGACCGCTATCGTGAGGAATTCGACGCGATGGTGACACGCCACCACCAGATGATTGAGGCCATCATTACGGATGACAAAAAGCGCATAGAATTATTTAATAATGTAGACCAGCTCTTCGACCAGTTGAAGAGTATCTACTATGGTGTGTACCTCATTCACGACTTGTCGGAAAAGACTGAGGACACTATTGTATCGTATGGTGAGCGTTTGTCGTCGCACATTGTGGCTGCAATGCTGAAGAACGGCGTGCGCATGAACAGCCGCGACTTTATCCGTACGGAAAAGAAGCAGGGCAAACATGTCATTGATGCCGACCTGACCACCGAACTTGTGAAGAAGGCCTTCAGTACGGTGTGTTGCGATTCAGTCGCAACAAACAAGGTGTACGTCGTTCCCGGCTTCATTGCACGCGACCGAGACAGCAACGAGACGACAAACCTTGGCCGTGGTGGTTCGGACTATACTGCCTCTATCATTGCCGCCGTGCTGAATGCTGACGTGCTTGAAATCTGGACCGACGTTGACGGATTTATGACTGCTGACCCGAAGGTCATCAAGAGCGCTTACACAATTAACGAGCTTTCCTACGTGGAGGCTATGGAGTTGTGTAACTTCGGTGCGAAGGTCATCTATCCTCCGACGATTTATCCTGTCTGTGTCAAGAATATCCCCATCAAGGTCAAGAATACCTTCAACCCTGAACACCCGGGTACACTCATCAAGGCCAAGATAGACAACGACCAGAAACCCATTAAGGGTATTTCCTCTATCAAAGGCACCTCGCTTATTACCGTCACGGGTCTCTCGATGGTAGGTGTCATCGGTGTCAACCGCCGTATTTTTACTACCTTGGCCAACAAGGGCATCTCGGTATTCATGGTGTCGCAGGCTTCTTCTGAGAACTCTACCTCTATCGGTGTGCGCGACGAAGATGCAGCTGCTGCTGCAGAAGTGCTGAACGCTGAATTTGCCAAGGAGATTGAGACGGGCGCCATGTTCCCCATGCAGGTGGAGAGTGGTCTCGCCACCATCGCTATCGTGGGTGAGAACATGAAACAGACCCCGGGTATCGCCGGTAAGCTATTTGGTACACTCGGACGCTCTGGTATCAGCGTGATTGCCTGTGCCCAGGGTGCCTCAGAAACGAATATCTCGTTCGTGGTCGACGGCCGTTTCCTGCGTAAGTCGCTGAACGTGCTGCACGACTCGTTCTTCCTGTCAGAATACAAGGTGCTCAACATCTTCATCTGCGGTATCGGTACTGTGGGCGGCATGCTGCTCGAACAGATTCGTACCCAACAGCAGTTCCTCATGCAGTCACGCCGTCTGAAGCTGAACGTGGTCGGTATTTCCGATGTCGACAACTTCGTATTGGACCGTGATGGTATCGACCTCGACAACTACGAAAAGATTCTACGTGCCGGTTTCAAGGCTGATACAGAGCATATGCGCGAGGAGATTATCAAGATGAACATCTTTAACAGCGTCTTCGTCGACTGTACCGCCAGCAAGCAGATTGCAACGCTCTACCAGACATTCCTGGAGCACAATATATCAGTCGTTGCTGCCAACAAGATTGCAGCTTCGAGCGACTACGACAGCTACCTGAAGTTGCGCCAGACAGCTCGTGACCGTGGTGTGTGGTTCCGCTACGAAACCAACGTTGGTGCTGGTCTGCCTATTATCGGTACCATCAACGACCTGTGCAACTCGGGCGATAAGATTCTGAAGATTGAGGCAATCCTCTCAGGTACGCTGAACTTCATCTTCAACGAGATTGCTGCCGACGTGCCCTTCTCAGAGACCGTTCGCCGTGCCAAGGAGCAGCGTTACTCAGAGCCCGACCCACGTATCGACCTCAGCGGAACAGATGTCATCCGCAAGTTGGTCATCCTGACCCGTGAGGCTGGTTATAAGGTGGAGCAGGACGATGTAGAGAAACATCTCTTCGTGCCCGATAGCTATTTCGAGGGTTCTATCGACGACTTCTGGAAGCGTCTGCCCGAGCTCGATGCCGACTTTGAAGCTCGCCGCAAGGTGCTCGAAAGCGAAAATAAGCGCTGGCGTTTCGTGGCCACGATGGAGGCTGATGAGAACGATCCCACGAACTTCAAGACAAGTGTCGCCCTGAAGGAGGTGCCCTACGGTCATCCGTTCTACGGACTGGAGGGCTCGAACAACATCGTCCTCTTGACTACTGAGCGCTACAAAGAGTACCCCATGCTCATTCAGGGCTACGGTGCCGGTGCTGCCGTTACCGCCGCCGGTGTCTTCGCAAACATCATGTCAATCGCTAATATTTAAAAGCATCGGACTATACGGACTTACACGGACTGTCTTTATTGCTGAATAGGAGTAAAAAGTTCGTGTGAGTCCGTAAAGTCCGCTGCAAAATATATATTATGAAGCATATCATTATTCTGGGCGACGGTATGGCCGACCTTCCTGTAGAAAGATTGGGTGGGAAGACCTTGCTGCAATACGCCCATAAACCCATAATGGACCAGTTGGCACGTGAAGGCCGCTGTGGTCGTTTGGTGACGGTGCCTGAGGGGTTTCCACCAGGCTCTGAGGTGGCTAATACCGCCATTCTTGGCTATGATTTAAATAAGGTATACGAGGGACGCGGACCTTTGGAGGCTGCTTCTATCGGCTACGACATGGCTGATGACGACTTTGCTATTCGCTGCAATATCATCACCCTCGAAGATGGGAAAATCATCACCCACAACGGCGGCAATCTGGAAACAGAAGACGCCCGTGTACTCATCGACTATCTGAACGAAAACCTTGCCAAACCCATCAACGAACGTGAGGGCTGCGAACGCGTGAAATTCATCACCGGCATCCAGTATCGCCATTTATTGGTCATCAAAGGTGGCAACAAGCACATCGTCTGTGCCCCCCCCCACGACCATCCCAACGAGGAATGGCGCCCGCTGTTGGTGAAGCCAGAAAGTGTGGTCAGCGATTCCGTCGCTGACACCCACAGTCTCTCTGCCCAGCAGACCGCCGACCTCATCAACGAACTCATCCTGAAATCCCAAGAACTGTTAGCCAAGCACCCCTATAACCTTGCGAAGGCAGCCAAGGGTGAGCGTCAAGCCAACAGCATCTGGCCATGGAGCGGTGGCTATCGTCCCTCGATGGAAACACTGATGCAGCAGTACCCGCAAATCAAGAGCGGTGCGGTCATCTCTGCCGTCGACCTGATTCAGGGCATTGGCAAGTACGCTGGCTTGCGCATCGTCAAGGTGCCCGGTGCCACAGGTCTCGCCGATACGAACTACGAGGGTAAGGCACAGGCTGCCATTGACGCCTTGGAACACGATGACTTCGTCTTCGTGCATGTAGAGGCCAGCGACGAGGCAGGTCACGATGGTGATCTGGAATTGAAGCTGAAGACCATCGAGTATCTCGACCAGCGGCTCATCGCCCCTATATATAATAAGGTGAAAGCCTGGGGCAGCGGTTGCGGGGAAACTGCGACCCACGAGCCGGTATGCATCGCCGTACTGCCCGACCACCTGACGCCTGTAGAACAGCGCATTCATGTGGGACAGCCCGTGCCGTTCCTCATCTGGCACAAAGGAATTACACCCGATGACGTTCAGCAGTACGACGAGGTATCTTGTGTCAGCGGCTCTTACGGTCTGCTGAAGCTCAATGAATTCATGCAGGCTCTCATGGCTTTTTGATATGAGATTAAGGTATAAAGAAAAAAAGCGAGGAAAAAGTGATTTTTATTTTGCTCGCTTTTATTTTTTTTGTATCTTTGCAGGAAAATAAACTTAAAACGATATGAATTATTATAGCACAAATGGAAATGCACCAGAGGCTGACCTACAGAAGGCCGTGGTGAAGGGACTGGCTGAGGACCGTGGTCTATATATGCCAGAAGAGATTTATACGTTGCCTAAGGCATTCATCAACGACATGCCAGGCTTGAAGTTCCAGGACATTGCTTACACGGTGGCAAGCCAGTTCTTCGGCGACGACGTCGATGAGGATGCGCTGCAGGACATCGTTTGGGAAACGTTGTCGTTCGACTGCCCAGTGGTGCGTGTGACTGACAACATCTACGCACTGGAGCTGTTCCATGGACCGACACTGGCGTTCAAGGATGTTGGCGCACGGTTCATGGCACGACTGTTAGGGTACTTCCTGCGCATGGGCGGCAGTTCAGAATGTGGCTGTGACACGGCCAAGAACTCGACGGTCAACGTGCTGGTTGCGACGAGTGGCGATACAGGCTCGGCAGTAGCCAACGGATTTCTCGGTGTGGATGGCATCCACGTCTACGTACTCTACCCGAAGGGCAAGGTGAGTCCCATTCAGGAGTGCCAGTTCACAACATTGGGACGCAACATCACGGCTGTCGAAGTCGATGGCGTTTTCGATGACTGCCAGGCGCTGGTGAAGTCGGCATTCATGGACGAGGAACTGAACCAGCACATGCGTCTGACATCGGCCAACAGCATCAACGTGGCACGATTCCTGCCACAGTCATTCTACTATTTCAATGCCTACGCGAGAATGAAGGAACTTGGCCTGGCCGACGAACTTGTCATGTGTGTCCCGTCTGGAAACTTCGGCAATATCTGCTCGGCGCTGTTTGGTCATGAGATGGGACTGCCCATCAAGCGCTTCATTGCTGCCAATAATGCCAACGACGTCTTCTATCAGTATCTGCAGACGGGAAAGTACGAGCCTAAGGCCAGTATCCAAACACTCGCCAACGCAATGGACGTCGGCGACCCGTCAAACTTCGCACGTATTCTGAATCTCTATTCGAAGAACGGCGCGCTGACACCCGAGGCTACCCACCACCGCATCACCAACCTGATTAGTGGTGCCACGTACACCGATGAACAGATTCGCGAGACCATGCGCCAATGCTATCAGGAAACGGGCTACGTGCTCGACCCACATGGTGCCTGCGGCTATCAGGCACTGAAGGACGGTTTGCGTCCTGGCGAGGTCGGCGTCTTCTGCGAGACCGCTCACCCAGCGAAGTTCAAGGAGAAAGTAGACGACATTCTGGGCATAGACATCGAGATTCCCGACCGTCTGCGTGCCTTTATGGAGGGCGAGAAGCAGAGCGTCGAGCTGTCGAAGAACTTCACAGACTTCAAGGCATACTTGATGAATCAGTAATTATCAGTCCATCTATTCGATAACATCACACGGGGGCGCAAACGTTAACGTTCAAAATACGTGAAATATGCATACAGATTCGGGAAATATTCCGTATCTTTGCAGCACAATAAAACAAACTATTTATAAAATATAACGAATTATGTTGAAACCGTTAAACAAAAAGTTCGCTCCGAAGAGCGTGATGCCCGAGAAGGTCATTCAGTTTGGTGAGGGTAATTTCCTCCGTGCATTCGTAGATTGGATTATCTGGAACATGGACCAGAAGACCAACTTCAATGGTAGTGTCGTTGTCGTACAGCCCATCGACAAGGGTATGGTAGAGTGGCTCAACGGCCAGGACTGCCTATACCACGTAAACCTGCAGGGCCGCGAGAACGGTAAGCCCGTGAACACCCTGGAGCGCATCGACGTTATCAGCCGTGCGCTGAACCCCTACTCTCAGAATGATGCCTTCATGGCACTGGCTGACCAGCCTGAAATTCGCTTCGTGATTTCTAACACTACCGAAGCAGGTATCGCCTTTGATCCCACCTGCAAGCTGGAGGACAAACCCGCCAGTTCGTATCCCGGTAAGCTGGTGCAGTTGCTGTACCGCCGTTGGCAGACCTTTAACGGTGACCCTACGAAGGGACTCATCATCTTCCCCTGTGAGCTCATCTTCCTGAACGGCCACGTACTGAAGGATTGCATCAACAAGTACATCGAATTGTGGCAGCTGCCTGCAGCATTCAAGAAGTGGTTCGACGAGTGCTGTGGCGTTTACGCTACCCTCGTAGACCGTATCGTACCAGGATTCCCCCGCAAGGAGATTGCCGAGATTCAGGAGAAGGTTGGCTATCGCGACAACCTCGTCGTACAGGCTGAGAACTTCCACCTTTGGGTCATTGAGGCTCCGAAGGAGGTAGCCAACGAGTTCCCCGCCGACAAGGCAGGCTTGCATGTGCTGTTCGTTCCCTCAGAAGAGCCCTACCACAAGCGTAAGGTGACGCTGCTGAACGGCCCGCACACCGTGCTGAGTCCCGTTGCCTTCCTGAGCGGTGTCAACATTGTTCGTGATGCCTGCAACCACGAGGTCATCTCGAAATACATCCACAAAGTACAGTTCGACGAGTTGATGCAGACTCTCGACCTGCCGATGGAAGAGCTGGAGAAGTTTGCTGGCGACGTGTTGGAGCGCTTCGACAATCCGTTCGTTGACCACCAGGTGACGAGCATCATGCTCAACTCGTTCCCGAAGTTCCAGGCTCGCGACCTGCCCGGTGTGAAGACATACTTGGAGCGCAAGGGCGAACTGCCAAAGGGTCTGGTGTTCGGTCTGGCTGCCATCATCACCTACTACAAGGGTGGCAAGCGTGCCGATGGTGTGGAGATCGTTCCCAACGACGACCAGAAGATTATGGACCTGCTGAAGGAACTGTGGGCTACTGGCGACACACAGAAGGTAGCCGACGGCGTACTCGGTGCAGAGTTCATCTGGCAGGAGAACCTGAACAAGGTTGCTGGTCTGAACGCAATGGTGAAGCTATTCCTCGACCTGATTCAGGAGAAAGGCATGCTGGAAGCCGTAAAGACAATCCTGTAAGAATTTGGAATAATGATAATAAAGTGGGCCGTCCATTTGGTCGGCTCACTTTTTTTGCCTGTCTTTTAACTTTGGTATTTTGCTCGAAAAATCTCAAATATATTTGGATTTCTTATTGCTTATTCGTACCTTTGCACTCTAATAATATAAGAAATGCTCATGGACTACATCGAGATAAAAGGAGCCAGGGTTAACAACCTGAAGAATGTATCATTACGCATTCCACGCAACAAACTCGTGGTAATTGCAGGTGTCAGCGGAAGTGGCAAGTCGTCGCTGGCTTTTGATACCCTGTACGCTGAGGGGCAGCGCCGATACGTGGAAAGTCTGTCTTCTTATGCACGCCAATTCTTAGGGCGAATGAATAAGCCCGAGTGCGACTTCATCCGTGGCATACCGCCAGCCATCGCCATCGAACAAAAGGTTATCTCGCGCAATCCACGTAGCACCGTCGGCACAACGACGGAAATATACGAATACTTGCGTCTGCTCTATGCACGCATCGGTCGAACCTATTCGCCTATCAGTGGTGTCGAGGTTCGCAAGCATTCCATCGAGGATGTCGTCAGTCAGGCCCGTCAGTTCCAGCCCGGCACCATGTTCGTCATCATGGCGCCTATCATTCCCGTCGAGGGCCGCACGTTCGAACGCCAGCTGCAAATGTACGTTCAGAACGGCTATGCCCGCATGTCCGTCAGCGGCAACATCGTCCGCATAGATGACTGGTTGGCAGAACATCAGGATCATCTAGACCATATAGAGTCATACCTCGTTATCGACCGTCTCTCACTCGACAACTCCAAAGACTCGGTTTCTCGTCTCGTCGATTCCGCTGAAACCGCTTTCTACGAGGGACACGGCGAGCTTCGCCTGATGGTATCCCCTTCCGGTCTTACCTACGACTTCTCCCAGCGCTTCGAAGCTGACGGCATGTCGTTCGAGGAACCCTCCGACCAACTGTTCTCGTTCAATTCCCCAGCCGGTGCATGTCCTGAATGTCAGGGCTTCGGCAAGATTATCGGCATCGATGAACATCTGGTCATCCCCAATACCGCCTTGTCAGTCTACGACGGCTGTGTTCAGCCTTGGCACGGCGAGAAGATGAAAATGTGGCAGGATGAGTTCTGCCGGCGTGCTTCACAAAAAGAAAATTGTGATTCCGACGGAAATAGTTTCCCCATCTTCGAACCCTACTACAATCTGACGCAAAAGCAGAAGGACATGCTTTGGCATGGGCTGCCTTCTGACAAGAATCGCGACAAGTACGACCGCGTCAGTATTGACAGCTTCTTCGAGATGTTGCGCGAGAACCAGTACAAGATTCAATACCGCGTCATGCTGGCGCGCTATCGTGGCAAGACGACATGTCCCAAGTGTCACGGCACACGCTTAAAGCCCGAGGCTGAATACGTCAAGATTGGCGGACGCAGCATCACAGACCTTGTGCAAATGCCTGTCATCCGACTGAAGCAATGGTTCGACCAACTGGAATTAAATGAGCAAGAGAAACAAATTGCCCATCGGCTACTTGCTGAAATCAACTCGCGTATCCAGTTCCTGCTTGACGTCGGCTTGGGATACTTGACACTGAACCGCCTTTCAAACTCACTCTCTGGCGGTGAAAGCCAACGCATCAATCTCACAACGTCGCTTGGATCATCACTCGTCGGTTCCTTATACATCCTCGATGAGCCCAGCATTGGCCTGCATTCCCGAGATACCGACCGTCTCATCAAAGTGCTCAAGGAACTGCGCGACCTCGGAAATACCGTCATCATTGTCGAGCATGACGAGGAAATCATGCGTGCCGCCGACTACCTCATCGACGTGGGACCCAACGCAGGACGCTTGGGTGGAGAGATTGTCTTCGAAGGTAGCGTCAGCGACGTAAATGCCCAAAACACCCAACTGATAGTCCAAAATCCCCAAAGCTACACCATACGATATCTGACACACACAGAAGACATACCCGTGCCCAGGAGTCGGCGACCTTGGAATCAGGCCATCGAGATCAAAGGCGCACGTATGAACAACCTGCAAGGCATTGACGTCCAGATTCCACTGAACATTATGACCGTCGTAACCGGTGTTTCAGGAAGTGGTAAGTCAAGCCTGGTCAAGGGCATCCTCTACCCTGCCCTCAAGCGCCACCTTGGCGATGTCTGCGATGCCCCGGGCGAGTACATGGGGCTGGGAGGCGACTACTTGGCCGTCAAACGCGTGGAGTTCGTCGACCAGAACCCCATCGGCAAGTCGACACGTTCCAATCCTGCCACCTATGTCAAAGCCTACGATGCCATACGCGACCTCTTTGCCGACCAACCGCTTTCCAAACAGATGGGCTTCACACCCCAGTATTTCTCCTTCAATGCTGATGGTGGACGATGCGATGAATGTAAGGGCGCCGGCGTCATCACGGTAGAGATGCAATTCATGGCCGACCTTGTCCTTGACTGCGAAGCCTGTCATGGTCATCGCTTCAAGCACGACATCCTCGACGTCCGCTACAAGGGTAAGAATATCGATGACGTGCTTAACATGACCATCGACGAGGCCATTGCCTTCTTCTCGGAGCCAAGTGCTTCCGATGTCATTTCCAGCGCTAAAAAAGTGCCTGTCAGTTCTCCTGCCGGGTGCAAAACCATCGTCTCCCGTCTCAAACCCCTGCAAGATGTCGGCCTGGGCTATATTAAACTCGGCCAGAACTCTTCCACGCTCTCAGGCGGCGAGAACCAACGCGTGAAATTAGCCTACTTCATCGGACAGGAGAAGCAGGATCCCACCCTCTTCATCTTCGACGAGCCCACCACTGGTCTCCACTTCCACGACATTGAGCGACTGCTGGCATCGTTCAATGCACTCATAGAACGCGGACACAGCATTCTCATCATCGAACATAACATGGAAATCATCAAGTACGCCGACTATGTCATTGACATGGGACCTGAAGGTGGCGACCGCGGAGGACAGCTTGTCGCATGCGGCACACCCGAAGAAATCATACTTAAACCGCAAAGCATCACAGGTCACTACCTCAAGAATAAGTTGCAGAGCACCCACGAAGGTTAAAAAACATTAAGACACAGATAAATCTTTCATCTTTCATCTTTAATCTTTAATCTTTTTACTACCTTTGCATCCGCTTTCGAGCAAGAGTTCTTTAAAAGGCTGCCGATATGGCTCAGTTGGTAGAGCAACGCATTCGTAATGCGTGGGTCGCCGGTTCGAGTCCGGCTATCGGCTCTTCCTTTAAACAGGAGTCAGAACCAACGAAGTTCTGGCTCTTTCTTTTCTCCATAGTCCAAGCGGAATTAGCTCAGTTGGTAGAGCATTGGCTTCCCAAGCCGAGGGTCGCGGGTTCGAGTCCCGTATTCCGCTCAGCAAAAAAATGGAAAAATAAAGAAAGAGTAAAAAAAGTCTGCAAAATATTTGGTAGTTTCAAAAAAACTCCTTACCTTTGCACCCGCAATCAAGGAGATAACCCCACGGTTGATGCTTAAGGCCTCCTTTTTGGAAGGATGGGTGAGTGGCTGAAACCAGCAGTTTGCTAAACTGCCGTACGGGTTCCCGTACCGGGGGTTCGAATCCCCCTCCTTCCGCAACCGAGGGGATTTCTCTAAGAGAGCACATCTTTGAAATGTTGGTCGATTCATCTAATGGTTAGGATACAAGATTCTCAATCTTGGCATAGGGGTTCGATTCCCCTATCGACTACTCGGGATATCCGACAAACCGCTGCAAATCAATGATTTGCAGCGGTTTGTATTTACTCAATGGTGAAACTCTTGTTAAGGCCAGTCATGGAAAACACGTTCATGATGTCATCATTGACGTGACGAATTACGACAGAGCAACCGTTTGCCTTGGCATTCTTCAAGATTTGAATCATAATACGCAGACCACTGGAAGCGATGTATTCCAGTTTGCGGCATTCGAAGACAATGTCTTTGCTGCCACATTTAAACAGCGGCTGCAGGACTGTTTCTGCCTCGGTGGCACCCATAGTGTCCATCTCTCCTTCCAGTGTGACAACTATCTTGTCGTCTATTTCTTCTATTTTAGTATTCATAACTGTAGTATTGTTTAGGATATTGTTGTTTGTTCTGATGTCTGATAATTTTTTATGAGCGTCAATACGTTTTGACCGTTGACACGTTCGTAATTGACAGAATCCATCACCTTTCGCACGAGCAGGATGCCCAGTCCGCCAATAGGACGGTCTTCTGCAGGAACAGTGATGTCGGTTTGGGTCACTTCCGTAGGATCGAAAGCAATGCCGCTGTCGGTGATGACAAACTGCAGGCGCTGTCCGTTCGATCGTGCCTCAACAGTAATCTTACCTTCGCTACCCGTCGGATAGGCATAGTTTATGGCATTGACAACAGCTTCCTCTACGGCCAGCTTTATCTGACGGGCCTCGGAGGGTACAATGCCGATATAGTCAGTAACGGACTTCACGAAGGTGTTAAGGTCTGGCACATGTTTCACATCATTGCCAAGAGTGATTGACTCATTAAGCACCAAATCGTCCAGCTGTGGCGTGTAACGTATGGCAAGCATGGTCAAGTCATCACTTGGTTCGGCACCTTCCACAAAACGGAAGGTCTCGTTCTTCATCTCCTCCAACAGTACACTGGGTATGGAGTGCCTGTATTGTTCAAGCGCTTTTGTCACTCTTGGCAACCCCTGCTGCTTACGATGGATGTTCTTTGCCTCGGTAAGGCCATCAGTGTAAAAGAAAAGCGTCGTCATAGGTTGTATGATGTATTCCTGTGACGTGTACAGGTAATAGTCAAAGATGCCAATGGGCACGTTTGACTCTGTCGGAAGCATGCTGACAGCGTCGTTTGTTATCAGCATGGGGACATCGTGTCCTGCGTTGCAATAATGTAACCGTCCTGTCAGCAAATCGAGCACACCAATGAACAAAGTGACAAACATACACGACTCATTGCCTTGACAGGAGGTGTCGTTAATGGTCTGCATGATGCGTGACGGATTATTCTCATGGGTCGATGCCGAACGGAACGAGGAATGGACGACCGACATCACCAAAGCAGCCGGCACTCCCTTGCCACTAACGTCACCGATACAGAAAAACAGTTTCTCGTCGCGCAGGAAGAAGTCGAAAAGGTCGCCACCGACTTCACGTGCCGGTTCAACCAGACCGGAAACATCAATATCGCCTCGCTTGATGCCACTCTCTGGGGGAAGCATCTGACGCTGAATCTCCTTGGCAATACGCAACTCGTTGTGAATGCGTTCCTGATTCATTCTGGTAGCATGCAAACGTCGGATGTTGACAGCAAACAAGTGGATGATAAAACCCAATACAGCGAGACCTAATAAGGCAAACCACATGATACGCTTGCGCATGCTAACAAGTTTGCCAAACGTCTCGTGGTCGTAGCTAACGACAAGCATATGCCAATAAGGTACCGATTTCTTTCGGGCATAGTACACATGACCTTTCTGGTCTGCTTCCTCATCATAGAACGGAAAAACCGTGATACGTCCATTGTTGCTTAACCCGCGTTCAACGGTACTATCGTTGAACATCGTCACAATCTTTTCAACCAGCTGTGGGCTGGCAATACTGTCAGAAGGTCCGGCAATAAATTGTCCAGATTCAGACAGTACCACCGTAAACGACGAAGGATTGGTGTGACGGTAGTTCACCACTTCGCCAATCCATTTCGTGTCTAAGTCTACGGCCAGGAAACCGACAGGGTCTCCACCTTTGTCAAATATCGGCAAAGAATAGGTGGTGACAACGGAATGTGCACCCTCAGCATCCAGATAGGGTGAGCTCCACTTGGTAGTATCGCCCAGAATGGCTGATTGATAGAAATCGCTCTTGGTATAGTCGTGTTTCGGGGAGCCAATCTGCTCGATTCTAATGGTATCTTCCCACTGTCTGGCATATATCTCATACAGACTTCCTTTCTCAGGAGAATATTCAGGCTTGAAGGCTATGGCAGCACCAATCACGTTGTCATTGTGGTCATCCACCAGATTATAGAGCAGTTGTTCCAAGAACTTAGAATCAGACAAATAATCCTCCGCTCGCCATAGCTGACCGTTCAGCAACACTTCTGCACACGTCAGCTCCTTGTCAATACGCAAGGCAGAGGCTATCAAATCGGTGAGGGTAAGCTTCTCTATTTCTTTTTCCATTAAATCACGGGAGTATTTATACTGTAAGGCCAAAATAGCCTCCAGCAGAATAGCAGCCAAAATGACTACAACCAACCCCGTCCATTTTCCGATTCTGTCTAAAAAAGCCTTCATTCAGTTTTTAAGGTATAGAGACTTATATGCTGTTCACCCCACCATATAAAAGCACCCCCGCAATTCCCTAGGAAAGGGAGATGCGGGGGTGCAAATGAGAGGATTAATCCTCTTCCTTCAACTCAGCCTCATGCTGTTTGATGAGCTCTTGCTGGATGTCGTTCGGTACGAGTTCATAAGAACTGAACGTCGTAGTGAACGATGCACGGCCACCAGTCAGCGATGACAGGGCAATGCTATAAGATGCCAGCTCCTTCAAAGGAATCTTGGCACTGAGCTTCTGATAGCCAGCCTCAGAATCCATACCCATAATGATGGCACGGCGACCCTGAAGATCAGACATCACGTCACCCATGTAGTCACCAGGAACAAGCACCTCAAGATCATAGATAGGCTCGAGTACCTTAGGACCGGCCTCCTTGAAGGCGGCGCTGAAGGCGTTACGGGCAGCCAGCATGAACGAAAGTTCATTAGAGTCTACCGGGTGCATCTTACCGTCGTAGACGATGACGCGAACATCACGGGCATACGAACCAGTCAATGGTCCCTGCTCCATACGCTCCATCACACCCTTCAGAATAGCAGGCATGAAGCGCATATCGATGGCACCACCAACCACGCTGTTGATGAAGACGAGCTTGCCACCCCACTCCAGATCCTTCTCTTCCTTCGACTTGATGTTCATCTTGAACTCCTGGCCGTTGATAGTGAATGATGTAGGATCGGGCATACCGTCGGTATAAGGCTCGACTATCAGGTGTACTTCACCGAACTGGCCAGCACCACCCGACTGCTTCTTATGACGATAGTCGGCACGAGCCATCTTTGTGATGGTCTCACGATAAGGAATCTTCGGCTCTTCGTAGTTGATCATGATTTTCTCGTTGTTCTCCATACGCCACTTCAAAGTACGCAGGTGGAACTCTCCCTGACCATGAACGATAATCTGACGCAACTCCTTAGACTGCTCAACCACCCATGTCGGGTCTTCCTGGCGCATCTTCTGCAGGGCTGCCATCATCTTCTCGGTCTCAGCCTCATTAACGGCCTTGATGGCACGAGAGAACTTGGAGTTAGGATACTTGATGAAGTCAAACTTGTTATCTACATCCTTACCATTCAGCGTGTTACCGGTCTTTACGTCCTTCAGTTTCACCGTACAACCGATATCACCAGCACGCAGCTCATCGACTTGAATACGATTGGCACCAGCACAGGCATACAGCGTACCCATACGCTCCTTAGAACCACGGTCGGCATTAGTCAGGTCGTCACCACTCTTGATGACACCGCTCATGACCTTGAAGTAGCTCACTTCACCGATGTGGGGCTCAACACCTGTCTTGAAGAAATAAAGCGATGTGGGAGCACTGGCATCAGCAGGTACTTCCTTGCCGGCAGCATTCTTGACAACAGGCATCTCACTGACGAAAGGAACAACGTTGCCGAGGAACTCCATCAGACGGCGGACACCCATATCACGTCCTGCGCAGACGCAGAAGACGGGGAAGATAGAGCGCGTTACCAGTCCCTTACGGATACCTTCACGCATCTCGTCCTCAGTGAGGTCCTCACTCTCAAAAAACTTCTCCATCAGTGAGTCGTCACCGGCAGCAGCTGCCTCCACAAGAGCAGCCTTCATTTCCTTAGCCTTGTCAAGCTGGTCTGCAGGAATGTCCTCGATGATAGGAGCACCACCTTCGGGTTTCCAAGAGTACTTCTTCATCAGCAGCACATCGATGACGCTGTTAAAACCAGCACCGGTCTGAATGGGATACTGAACGGGAACACAGTTGTTGCCGTAAACCTCACGCAGATTATTCAGGATCTGGTCGAAGTCGCAATTGTCACGATCCAACTGATTCACCAGGAAAATAACAGGCTTCTTCAGTTTTTCTGTGTTGCGGAAAGCATTCATCGTACCCACCTCAGGACCATACTGGCCATTGACGAGGATGACAGCCTGATCAGTAACGTTCAGAGCGGTGATGGCACCACCCACGAAGTCGTCAGAACCCGGACAGTCGATGATGTTCAGCTTCTTGTTGTTCCACTCCACATGAAAAACAGTTGAGAACACCGAATAGCCATACTCCTGTTCCACAGGGAAGTAATCGCTCATGGTGTTCTTACCCTCTACGGTGCCGCGACGCTTGATGATGCCGGCCTCGTAAACCATTGCTTCGGCAAGAGTTGTCTTGCCGCTACCCGCACTGCCAAGCAGTGCAATGTTCTTGATCTCGTTAGTTTGATAAACTTTCATATTCGTAATATTTTAGGTTTATTTTTTCAAAGCGACGCTAAAGGTAGACATTTTTGCGCAAAAAACAATGAAAAACTTTCAAATATTAAACTTTATTAGTAATTTTGTAGCCACATAGCATACAAGATGGCCGGTTTATACATACATATACCCTTTTGCAAGAGTCGATGCATCTACTGTGGTTTCTACTCAACAGTAGACCTGAAAATGCGACAAAAATATGTGGATGCCGTATGTCGGGAAATGATTCTTAGAGATGAGAGTTCTGAGGTCAGAGGTGAGAGAATAGAAACGGTGTACTTGGGTGGCGGTACGCCAAGCCAGCTGAGCATTCCGCAATTAGAGCAGCTCTTCATATATATAAATAAGGTGTATTTTCTCACCTCTCACCTTTCACACCTCACGCCTGAAATAACCATCGAGATGAATCCCGACGATGTTTCTGTCCCGTATGCCGAGTCATTGTCTCAGCTAGGCATCAACCGCGTGTCAATGGGCGCACAGACTTTCGACAATGAGCGTCTGCGTTTCCTGCACCGCCGCCATAGTGCCGAGCAGGTGTGCCAAGCTGTCAACATGCTTCGCGTTGCTGGCATCAAAAACATCAGCATCGACCTGATGTATGGTTTCCCGGATGAGAGCCTCGAAGACTGGCAACGAGACATTGATGCAGTCCTTGCACTTGATGTGGAACACATCTCAGCTTATTGCCTGATGATTGAAGAAGGCACTGCACTCTATCAAAAACTACACAAAGGGGACGGTTCTTTTTGTGTACTTTCTGACGGAACAACACAAAAAGAACCGTCCCCAATATGCGATGAGGAGCTGGAGCGCCAAATGTACGAAATGTTGATGGACAAGCTTACGGATGCCGGCTATGAGCACTACGAAATCAGCAACTTCGCCAAGCCTGGTTTCCGATCCCGCCACAACAGCAGCTACTGGCACGACGTTCCCTACATTGGTCTCGGAGCAGCTGCACATTCGTACGACAAGCATTACCGCAGCTGGAATATAGCTGACATCCATCAGTATATTGTATCCATCAGATGTGGGGAACTGCCCAGCGAACGAGAAATCATTGATGAGGTGACATACTATAATGACAGAATTACCACTGCTCTGCGCACCATTGACGGTCTTGATCTCATGATTCTGTCTGCCCCATTCCGTAGTTACTGTCTGAAGGAAGCTCAGCCTTTTCTGCGTAGTGGACAACTACAATTATGCAGCGAGCGACTCAGTTTGACGCGCCAAGGACTTTTCGTCAGCGACTATATCACGAGTTCGCTCATGTATGTATGAATACGATAAGATGACAATCTACTTGATTATCCGTCATTAATTATAAAAACAAGAACAATATGCATAGATTACTACTAACTTGCCTCTTTTTGCATATTTTATATAATGTATCAGCAGGCGAGATTATTGTCCATGAGGGCGAGAGCATACACCATGCTCTGCGGCAGGCCCGTGAATGGCGACGCACTAACGACCCTCGCAGCGAAGGCGGCATTACCATCACCCTGCAGGAAGGCCGTTACTATATGAGCGAACCGTTGTTCCTGCGTCCTGAGGACAGCGGCACGAAGGAGTCACCGCTCATCATTCGTGGCAGCGGAATGCACAAAAGCATTATCTGCGGAGATAAGCGACAACAACACACGCAGATATGGCCATTAAGAGAACAGCGTGACAGCTTTCCATCAAAAGAAGATCATGACGGTCTTCCGAAGAAAGGCATGGAGCGTATTATTGACTTCAACACCACCGACAGAACCATCACCATCCCTACTCCACCCCAGAACATTCTCCAGACCAAGAATTTGGAGATGGTGGTTCACCAGCGTTGGGCCATTGCTATTCTGCGTGTGAAAGAGATGAAGGTGGAGGGTGATAAGACGGTGGTTTCTTTCCTCGAACCTGAAAGTCGACTGGAGTTTGAGCACCCCTGGCCACAACCCGTTATTGGAGGAGAAAAGGGCAATAGTTCTTTCCTGCTGCGCACCACGGAACAGCGTGACGGCGTCGAGCTGTTAGCTATCATCGACGGTGCCAACTATGTACGTTTCGAAGGACTCACGTTCAATAGGACTTGTTGGAACCGTCCCTTGCACAAAGGTCACGTCACCCTGCAGGGCGGTTTCCCACTCGTTGATGCCTATAAGCTAAAAGAGAAAGAAGGACTACCTTGGGACGAAGGCTTAGAGAACCAGGCCTGGATAGAGCGTCCCGTCAGTGCCGTCACCGTGCGCAATGCCCACCACGTAGACTTCTACTCGGTGGTGTTCGAAAATCTGGCCTCTACAGCATTAGACTTTGTCGACAATGTCAGCGACTGCCTGGTGCAGAAATGCACCTTCGGCGACATTGGCGGCACGGCCATCATGGGCGGCTCGTTTGCAGAGAGTCCTCGCGAGGTACACCGTCCTTACACCGACTTGGCCAAGCGCTGCCAACGGCTGACCATCAAAGAAAACTTCGTTGTAGATGTCGCCAACGAAGACTGGGGCGCCGTGGGCATCGCTTTAGGCTATGTTCGCGACTGCACCATCAGCAAGAACCACGTGATGCGTCTCAGCTATTCAGGCATCTGTGTAGGTTGGGGATGGACACCCCATGACACAGGAATGCGGAACAACTGCATCACGGACAACATTGTCAAGTATTATGCGCGCCTGCTTTACGATGCCGGCGGCATCTATACGCTCAGCAACCAGCCTAGTTCCGTCATCAGCGGCAACAAAATCAGCCAGCCCTACCCTGCTCCCTATGCCACCAACGACCGCGGGTTCTGCATCTATCTGGATGCTCACACGGATGGCTTTACGATAGAAAACAACCGAGTGGTCGGCAGTTCTGACGCAGACACTCGCCTCATTCGCCGCGATGAAATCGGCGACAACCACCCAGGTCCTAACCTCATATTCAAGCAATGAAACAAACCAACTACCACCTCTTCGACTTCATGGACTTTGACCCTTCCCTGCAAAAGGACGAAGCTCTGTGGAAGGCCTATGCCCCGTCGAAGATAGAAGAGCGCGATGGCGATATCGTCGTGACAATCCCCTATCAGAAGCAACTACATCAAGAGGACATGGCGCCTGACAATGACGCACCTCAGCAGAGCTACGAACTTGTCATTAGAGCCTATGAGCCAAACATCGTGCGTCTTTTCACCACCATGAGCGGTGACGAAATGTCGGAACGTGACGACATGCTGCAGTTCAGCTCCAACGTTAAGCGGCTGCCCCTTTGTTATGATTGTGGCGATGTCATCGCCACAAACGGGAAAAAAGTTGCCACCATCGACCTCAGCGAACCGCGTTTAGACCACTGGAGCGACCTTCTTCCTCAACCGCAGCCCGCACCTTTTATCACGTTATATCCGGACAGTGACGAACGGAAAGGTATAGCGCTGAGTGACGACCACTTCTCGCCTCCACGTTACGATGCCCTTCCCCTTGGTTTCGTAAGCCGAGGGTCTGCCTCGGCAATAGAGCGCGCCACCATCAGCTTTAAGTGCGAACCCGACGAGTGCTTCGTGGGAACTGGCGAGCGTTTCCGCAAGATGGACCTGAGCGGCCAGACGTTCCAGCTGAAGAATCAGGACGGACAGGGCGTCAACAATCGCCGCTGCTATAAGAACATTCCATTCTATATGTCAAACCGCATGTACGGTTGTTTCTATCACACCTCCGACTACTGCAAGCTATCCTTGGCAGACCACAGTTCCCGCTCCGTGCAGTTCCTGAATGATCGTGCTACATTGGACGTATTCCTCATTGGCGGACAGACACCAGAAGAAATCCTACGCAGTTATCGCATGCTAACAGGTTTTCCATCCATGCTACCTCTATGGTCTTTTGGTATCTGGATGAGCCGCATGACATATTTCAGTGCCGACGAGGTGAACGAGATATGCGACCGGCTGCGTGCCGAGCACTACCCATGCGACGTGATACATCTTGACACGGGCTGGTTCCGTACTGACTGGCTATGTGAATGGAAGTTCAACGCCGAACGTTTTCCTGACCCCAAGGGTTTTATCCAACATTTGGCAGACAATGGCTTCAAGGTCTCGCTATGGCAATTGCCATATGTCGCCAAGGGTGCTGAACAATTGGAAGAAGCCAAAAAGAACAAGTATATCGGCCCTTTGTTGAAGGAACAAGCCTCAGAAGGTTCCAATTTCTCCGCTCTCGACTATGCCGGTACGATTGACTTCACCTACGACAAGGCTGTCGAGTGGTATAAGAACAAGCTATTACGACCATTGTTGGATATGGGCGTCAAGTGCATCAAGACTGACTTTGGCGAAAATATCCACATGGATGCCGTCTATCATAGTATGACACCCGAACGACTGAACAACATCTATGCCTTATTTTATCAGAAAGCAGCCTATGAAGTGACCAAGGAAGTAACGGGAGACGGCATTGTTTGGGCTCGTGCCGGCTGGGCTGGTTGTCAGCGCTATCCACTTCATTGGGGTGGCGACAGTGAGTCTTCATGGGCAGGTTTAGCCGGAAGCCTCAAGGGTGGTCTGCACTTCGGCCTGTCTGGCTTTGCCTTCTGGAGTCACGACGTGCCAGGCTTCCATTCGACACCTGATTTCATGAACTCGCCGATTGATGAGAATGTATATGTGCGATGGACTCAGTTCGGTGTCTTTTCCAGTCACATGCGTTATCATGGAACATGCAAACGCGAACCTTGGCACTATCCCAATATTGCACCCATCGTGAAACGTTGGTGGAAACTGCGCTACAGGCTTCTACCTTATATTATAGAACAGGCAGAAGCTTGTACCAAGACCGGTTGGCCAATGATTCGTGCCCTGCTGATGCACCATCCCCACGATCGACAGGTATGGCACATTGATGATGAATACTACTTCGGCAACGACTTCCTTGTCTGTCCTGTGATGAACGATGAAGGCAAGCGCGACATCTACCTGCCGGAGGGTTTGTGGGTCAACTTCTTTACCGGTAAACGTCTCGATGGTGGGCGCTGGTATTACAATGTAGAAGTTCCACTCGACCAGATGCCTGTCTTCGTACGACCGGGAGCACTCATCAAGCTATATCCCGACGACGTCGACAGTACAGACGACATGGACATAAGTCATGCCGTCACCATAGAAATCACCAAAGAATATAAAGGGATTTATCGCTATATCGACATAACGGAATAACGAGACATCACAAAGAAAAATATGGAAAGTCACTACATGCAAGGCCTCGATTGGCTGATTCTGGGAATCTATTTCGCCGTGCTCATCGTCATCGGACTATGGGCGAGTAGTAAACGTAAGAAAGGCGGCTCGCTGTTCCTAGCTGAACACAGTCTGCGTTGGCACCATATCGGTTTCTCTATGTGGGGTACGAATGTCGGGCCGTCGATGCTGATAGCTTCGGCAAGTGCGGGCTTTACGACGGGTATCGTGTCGGGTAACTACGCTTGGTACGCCTTCGTATTCATCGCACTGCTGGCCTTTGTCTTCGCTCCCCGTTATCTGGGTGCGAAGGTGCACACATTACCGGAGTTCATGGGTTTACGCTTCGGACAGTCCACACGCAATATTCTGGCGTGGTATACCATCGTCACCATTATCATTTCGTGGCTCGCACTGACACTATTCGCCGGCGGCATCTTAATTCGTCAAGTATTCGATATCCCCATGTGGGCCTCCGCCATGGTGCTGCTTATCATCTCGGCCTTCTTCACCATGCTTGGCGGTCTAAAAGCTGTGGCTTATACCAACGTCTATCAAATGATACTGCTGATAGCGGTGTCGCTGGTTCTGGTTATTGTAGGACTCGACAGAGTTGGCGGAATAAGCGCCTTAGTCAACAAGGTCCCGGCTGACTACTGGGTAATGTTCAAACCCAATAGCGACGAGGCTTTCCCGTGGTTACCTATTATCCTCGGCTACCCTGTCATGGGTGTTTGGTTCTGGTGTACCGACCAAAGCATGGTACAACCAGTATTGGCCGCGAAGGACCTACGTGAGGGACAGCTTGGAACTAACTTTACCGGTTGGCTGAAGATACTCGACGTGGCCCTGTATATCCTGCCAGGAATCATCTGCTTCGCTTTGTTCGGTGACACACAGGCTAATCCTGACGAGGCCTACCTGACAATGGTTGAAAACCTCTTCCCTGTCGGCATGGTCGGACTAGTATTTGCTGTACTCACCGCCTGTCTGGTATCAACGATAGGCTCGGCACTCAACGCGCTGAGCACTGTATTCACGATGGACATCTATGTCAAGCGTTTCCGTCCCGATGCCTCGCAACGCCGCATCAACTATGTGGGGCGAATCGTTACCGTCATCGGGGCTGCCATAGCCATTGTGCTCACCGTCGCCATTGACGCCATCAAGGGCCTCAACCTCTTTAACGTCTTCCAGTCGGTGCTCAGCTTCATCGCCCCGCCAATGGCTGCTGTTTTCGTGCTCGGTATCTTTTGGAAACGTGCCACGACGCGTGCTGCCAATTTTGCGCTCACCGTTGGTACGGCCTTCTGTCTTATCGTCGGCGTCCTCTACCTCTGGCCACCCGAATGGTTGCAGTTCCCGTGGCCCCATTTCATGCTGCTGTCATTCGAGCTGTTTGTAATCTTAGCTGTTACGATGGTCATCATTTCGCTGACTGACAACGACAAGACCGAATACCAGATACCGGCTCCTGTCAAGGAAGGCTGGAGCAAACTGGCCATTGGACTCTGGACAGCATTGGCAGTCGTAATGGTCAGCCTGTATATCTTCTTCAACTAATGAACAAACAAGAACAAACGGTTGGCGTTGGCCAACCGTTTGTTCTTTATACCACTTCTATTCCCTGTTCCTCGCAAAGCTTCAGACTCATCTCCTTCAGCTTGAACTTCTGAATCTTTCCAGAGCCTGTCAACGGGAACTCCTTAATAAAGAACACGTATTTGGGAATCTTGTAACGGGCTATCTTGCCGCGACAGAACAGCTGCACGTCTTCTGCAGTCATCTGGGCACCTTCCTCGAGGATAATGAAAGCACCAACGGCCTCACCGTATTTCTTCGAAGGTACGGCAGCAACCTGTACGTCGCGGATGCCAGGCATGTGATAGAGGAATTCCTCAATCTCTCGCGGATAAATATTCTCACCACCACGGATGATCATGTCCTTGATACGGCCTGTGATTTTATAGAAGCCTTCCTCATCTTTCACGCCCAAATCGCCTGAGTGGAGATAGCCGTTCTTGTCGATGACCTCAGCGGTAGCCTCAGGATTCTTATAATAACCCTTCATCACGTTGAAGCCCTTGCAGCACATCTCACCTTGAACGCCTACGGGACATTCCTCGCCAGTCTCTGGGTCAAGCACCTTCACATCAACAAACGGGAAGTCGCGGCCAACAGTAGTACAACGCTGCTCGAAAGTATCGTTGAGACAGGTCTGAGTCATACCTGGTGACGACTCAGTCAATCCGTATACGCTGGTGATAGTCATGTACATCTTTTCACTAACCTGTTTCATCAGCTCAATTGGACATAAGCTTCCTGCCATGATACCGGTACGCAGACAGGTCAGGTCGAACATGTCGAACATCGGGTGGTTCAGCTCAGCGATAAACATCGTGGGCACGCCATAGACCGCCGTACACCTTTCTTTATGAATAGACGCCAGCACCACCAGCGGGTCGAACTTCTCGACCATCACCTCTGTACAGCCATGCGTCAGACAGTTCATCGTAGCCAACACGACGCCGAAGCAATGGAACAGCGGAACACAGACGCAGAGCTTGTCGTCCTGAGTAAAACCCATGTTCTCGCCAGTAAAGTAGCCATCATTGGAAATACCGAAGTGGGTCAGCATCACGCCTTTGGGGAATCCTGTGGTGCCACTGGTATACTGCATGTTGCACACATCGTAGCAGCTCACCTGCTTCTTCATCTCGTTCAGCGTCTCATCCTCAATATTCTGTCCAAGCAGCAACAACTCGGCGGTGTTATACATACCTCGATACTTTTCCATACCGATGTAAACCACGTTCTTCAGGTAAGGGAAGCGTTCGCTGTTCAGGTGACCACGCTCGCAGGTCTTGAGTTCGGGCAGCATGGTGTAGGTCATATCGACGTAGTTACAGTCCCAGGTACCATCAGTGATACAGAGCACCTCCATATCAGAGTCTTTACATAGATACTCCAGCTCGTTCTGCTTATAATTGGTGTTTACCGTTACCAGAACAGCTCCAATCTTTGCTGTGGCATAAAGGAAGGTGAGCCAGTCGGGAACATTCGTTGCCCAGATGCCTACATTTGAGCCTTTCTTCACACCAATGGATATCAAGCCTTTGGCCAGATTATCCACACGCTGATTGAACGTGCTCCAAGTAAAGCGTAGGTTGCGGTCTGAATAGACGATGTATTCCTTGTCAGGAGTGGTCTCAGCCCAGTGTTCCAGCCATTCTCCTAATGTCCGTTCCCACAGCTTATATCCTTCTGATCCAGTCTCAGCAGGATATGTTCTGTCTGGCAGTGGTCTGCCTGCCATATCTAATCTTACATTCTTTTCCATCTTCTCAGGTAATCATAATTATTAATTACTAATTCCTAATTTCTAATTCCTAATTAAAATGGAATATAAACTACTGCCAGAATCTTGGCACTCTTTCCTGGTGCGCCATGCACATGATGCTTCACAATGCTATCGTAGAAGATGCTGTCGCCCTCTTCCAACCTGAAGATTTCCTTGCCGTAGACAATCTCCACTTCACCCTGCATCACATAGATGAACTCCTCACCCTCATGGGCAGAAAGCTGGAACTCAGGACTTTCCTCTGGATTGATGTCGATGACAAACGGCTCCATGTGGCGACCTGCTTTCTGCTGAGCCAGCGGATGATATTCCATGTGTTTACGGGCATCGACTGCTCCATTCGAGAAACTAATGCTGCTCTCACGTTCACGGTCAACGGCACGGCATATTACAGGTCCCAGTGAATCGTTATCATCCATGAAAGTACCTAATCGTACTCCCAGGGCACGTGCTATTTTAATCAGCGGACCTAAAGAAGGAAGGGTCTGGTCATTCTCTATGCTTACAATCTGCTCTACTGAGAGTCCGCTACGGTCTGCAATCTCCTCAATGCTGAGGTTTTTCGACTCACGGATTCCTTTAATTTTCAATCCTACGATGGAGTTGTTACTGGACATAATACTAACGTTTTAAAATCTGTTTTTGTTTTTGAAGTTGCAAAGCTACTAATTTTCAGTCAAATAACGGCAAGTGTTTGCGAAAATTAACATAAGGAAGGGACAAATCGCACCGTCAAGCGTCTTTTTTCTATATTAATAAGGAAAATATGAAAAAATATCTCGTTATATGTTTCGTCTGTTGTTGTGTCACAACGACAAACAGCATGGCTCAGGGACTCACCGATATGAACCGCAGTCAGCAAGCCAAGATGCAGAACGTACCATTGGGGTCGGCCCAATGGACGGGCGGTTTCTGGGGCGACCGTTTTCAGATGCTCTCCACAACGGGTATCTGGGATATGTGGGACACGTGGAATACCCCTTGGGAGACGCTCGATGCCGACGGTAAGCACGGTTCACATGGCTTCCGTAACTTCGAGGTGGCAGCAGGTACCGTGAAAGGCAAGCACCACGGTCCTCCCTTCCACGACGGTGATATGTATAAGTGGCTGGAGGCCTGTGCCTCGGTCTATGCTGTGACGAAAGATCCGAAGATTAACGCTCTGATGGACAAGTTCATCGAACAGGTAGCATTGGCCCAGCGTGCTGACGGCTACATCCATACCCCCGTGGTCATCTCAGAGCGGAATGCTGGCATTGACTCCCATGCCACCACTCCCGGCGCATCAGCGTCGGGGAGTGAGAATGCCGCCGGCATTGAGATTGGAAAAGACCAGAAACACGCCTTTGCCTCGCGTCTTAACTTCGAGACCTATAACCTCGGCCACCTCATGACCGCCGGCATCATCCACAAACGTGCCACTGGCAAGACCACGCTGTTCGAGTGTGGCCGGAAGGCAGCCGATTTCCTCTATAATTTCCTGACCAACGATGCCGCAGAGCTTTCACGCAACGCCATCTGTCCCAGCCACTACATGGGAGCTGCAGAGATGTACCGCGAGACTGGCGACCCCAAATATCTGGAGTTGGCGAAGGGTTTGATAGCCATCCGCGACTCAGTGACAAACGGCGAGGACCACAACCAGGACCGCCATAAGTTCCGTGACCAATATGAGGCCATGGGCCATGCTGTCCGTGCCAACTATCTTTATGCTGGTGTTGCCGACCTCTATGCCGAAACCGGCGAGGAGCAGCTTATGAAGAATCTCAGTGCTATTTGGGATGACATCGTCCAGCACAAAATCTATATCATGGGGGGCTGTGGTGCCTTGTATGACGGTGTATCACCTGACGGTACGACCTACGACCAACCCTCTATCCAGCAGATTCATCAGGCCTACGGCCGCCAGTTCCAGTTGCCACAGGAGGCTGCACACAACGAAATCTGTGCACAAATCGGCATGTTGCTCTTCTCGTGGCGTTTGTTCCAGACGACTTGCGATGGCAAGTATCTCGACAACATCGAGAACGAGTTGTATAACGGCATCCTCAGTGGTATCTCCCTCGACGGCAAGGACTTCTTCTATACCGAAGCCCTGCGCCGCACGAAAGAGTTTCCTTATGTAATGCGCTGGCCCAAGCACCGTCAGCGTTACATCTCCTGCTTCTGCTGTCCGCCAAACACCCTACGCACACTCTGTCAGGCTCAGGAGTACGCGTATTGCATCAAAGATGATATTCTTTTTGTTAATCTCTATGGTCAGAACAACCTGAATATGAAAGACCTTGAGATTGAACAGATGACCGACTATCCTTGGGACGGCAAGATACGCATTACTGTCAAGAAAGCGAAACATTTAAAGACCGTCGTACTTCATAAGCCAGGCTGGTGCGATAACTACACCGTCAAGGTGAATGGCGAGACCGCCGACCTGACCATTACTCGCAAATGGAAGAAAGGCGACGTGATTGAACTCAATCTCGATATGCCCGTACGCCTTGTCGAGGCCAATCCCCTCGTCGAAGAGGCAAAAAACCAGGTGGCCGTCATGCGCGGTCCCATCGTCTACTGCCTTGAGGGTCAGGATATCGGCCCAGTGGTCAGCGGTTCTCCCGCTAACAAAAAGCCCCGCATCAACGACATCGCCATTCCTGCAGACATCCAGTGGAAGGAGGTGACAATGACTCTTGAAGGACACATAATGATAGCGCTTGAGGGAGAAGTGAGGCGAATTAATAATAAGGCATGGGACAATAAGACGCTCTATCGTGAGGTGGCAAAAGAAACAGGCAAGGTTCGCATCCGTCTCATCCCCTACTACGCCTGGGACAATCGCGGCATCGACGACATGAGTCTCTGGTTGCCTCTTGCCCGTTAATAACCGACAAATGCTATGATATTCTATTTCTCAGGAACAGGTAATACCAAGTGGATAGCTCAGCAGTTGGCCCTTGCCATCGGCGATAAACTCATGAGCATCCCCGAAGCGCTGCAACAGCAGCAACAACATGACTATCAGCTAAAAGAAGGTGAACGATTGGGATTCTGTTTCCCTACGCATGGCTGGCAACCTCCGAGGATTGTCCGTGACTTCATCCGTCGTGCTACTTTCCACGTCTCACCAAACACCTATGTATGGGCGCTGACCACCTGTGGCGACAGTACAGGAAAGACGATGGACATTCTGAACCGTGAACTGGCCCGCAAAGGGCTGAAGGCCGAAACGCTCTTCTCTGTCATCATGCCCGAAAGCTACGTTTGTCTGCCCTTCATGTACACCGATACTGAGAGCCGTGAAAACGAGAAGATAGAACAGGCCCGTCGACAGACAAAACACATAGCCCGCATCCTCCAAGACCGCAAGCGTGGCATTGCAGAACTCGATCAGGGAGCAACACCCCGTCTTTTCTCCTATGTCATCGGCCAGTATTTTAACAAGCGCATGATTACCGATAAGAAGTTCACCGTCGATGCCGATGTCTGTACCCGTTGTGGCAAGTGCCGCAAGGTCTGTCCTGTCGACAATATACAAGGCACACCGCCCGAGTGGCTTCACAACGGACGGTGCACCTGTTGTCTGGCTTGCTATCACTATTGTCCGGTACATGCCATCAACTATGGCAACATCACCAGAAAGCGCGACCAGTATTATTTCAATAGACGCGAAGAACGGGAAGGCCTCAATACACGCGAGGACCGAAAATAGTGGTGCCTATGCGAACCATCGTCGAGGCTTCCTCAACGGCAATGAGATAGTCGTGGCTCATGCCCCATGACCGCTCACAGAAAGCGTCATCATCAGCAAAATATGTGGCCTTGACTTCATCGAAGAGGCTCTTGGCCAAACGGAACTCGGAACGAATCTGTTCCGTGTCGTCCACATAAGATGCCATCATCATCAGCCCCCGGATGCGCACATGCTTCAGCTCACGCCATTCACCACCTGCCAACAGTTCACGCAGGGCTTCGGGCGTCAGGCCGTACTTGGTTTCTTCCTCGGCAATATGGAGTTCCAGCAACACATCGATAACACGCTCATTCTTAGATGCTTGCTTATCTATCTCCTTCAAAAGCTTTAATGAATCCACAGCCTCTATCATCGTCACATAAGGAGCGATATACTTCACCTTATTGGTTTGCAGATGCCCGATAAAATGCCACTGGATATCCTTTGGCAGCGTCTCATGTTTGCCACGCAATTCCTGCTCATGACTCTCACCGAAGATGCGCTGACCCTCGGCATATGCCGCCTCAATATATTCGTTAGGATGGTACTTACTGATTGCCACCAGACGAACGCCCTGTGGCAAATTGGCAAGTACCTGCTTTAAGTTCCCCTTAACGTCGTACATGACTACGAAAGCAAATTGTTTACTTCTTACTCTTCGCTTTTCACTTCTTTTCCATACTCAAAAACGTCCATGAGCGTTGTCTCGTTGACGGCAGCAATGACGTAGTCAATCATCGTGGTTCCCATGACGCTCTCGATGTTGTTGACAGCACCCTTCAGCGTACCTGCCTGTACCAGATAGTTGACGTTGGAGCGTTTCTCCTTCTCCGTTTTCTCATCGATGGTGATAAACTGGAGCTTGGCCTTATACCAGCGGTCAGCCATCTCGTCGTCGCTGAAGAATATTTCCTTATAAGGTGCTATCTTGATGTCCTTGATAGTAAACTCACCGCTGATGTACGATGACATTTCTTCCATGATACGCTTCTCTGCCTCCGTAAACGACAGGGCATCAACGACATAAGTTTCTGTTACTTTCTTCTGCAAGCCGTCTTCCATCACTTTCTCGTAGCCGATCTTGCACTCAAACCAAATTGCTGTTCTTGATCTCATATTTTCTTTACTTTAACTTCCTATAATCCACAAAATTACTTTTTTTCTGGCAACTGAACACCCAGATGCTTATCAAGCCCAAGTTCCTTCTTCTTTTGATCAGTAATGCGTTCAATTATCTCAGTAGCAATCAGTTGCGAACGTTCAGGTGAGAGACCGGCGTCAGAACCAAGCTCGCTCTGCACTTTCATCAATTCATTGATGGTCGTCTCGCTCTCTGCCAGGAACTTCTTCTCCGAAGAGTTCATATACTGCTTGTTATAAATCTTCGAGAGGATGCGGTCGGCCTCTTTCTCGTATTTCTTGCGGAAAATCTCCTCGGCCTTGGCTTCAAAGTCACGCTGTGTGGCTTCGTCTACCACCAATGAGTCACCATCGTTGGTCACTCCCAGCTCCGAAGGGTCAAAGCCGTCATCAAGCAAATCGTCGGTAGGCGTACGCGGTGCTGGTTTTACAAATTCAACAGGACTTGACTCAGGGAACATGTCGAAATAGATACCTACGCATAGCAGAGCAACTACCAAAGCCACCACCAACGTGATAACCGAACGAATGGAACTGCGACGCTTCATGACAGCCGACAACATGTCGGACGGTGTGCTATAGCGGTCTTCAGGTGCTTCACTGACAGCTTTCTTGATAGCACGGCGATACTCCATAGGCAGGTCAGCCTGACTGTAGAGTGCCTGCAGGAAACGACCAATGCCATAAACGTCACAACGTTCATCGATTGTACCATGTTCCAGTACTTCAGGAGCCACATATTGCACATCATCACCATAGAAAGCCTCTTGGTCGTTTATGCCTAAATAGAACGATCCGTGCGACAGCAGCAGAGCGCTGTTGTCGCCCTTACGGGCAAACACGGTCTTAGGTGAGTAGCACACATGCTTGATACCTTGCTTGTGAAGGTACTCGGTGATTTCCACTAACGAAGTCAGCACGTTGTCGATAAACCCTTTTTCAGCCACGATAGCAGGATTATCAATCAGTAACTGTTCGAAAGTCTGGTAGTTTCCCAGCTCCAATTGTAACTGGGTAATCTCACCACCCTTCTCCACTGGTGTAAAATGAATCTGATGGTTGTTAGCCAGCGTTTTGTTTTTCTCACACTCCTCTTTGATAGCTTTCGAGAAGGCGATGTTCTGGTTCAGTTCGGACGGCACATCAACTATGCCGCGCCACTTGCCATCTACCTGTTCTCGATAATACCCGCCAATAGGTTGGTGAACCGGGTGCTTTTTGCCCTCATGACGGGCAGCCAATAGTTCTTCGTAATTCACTTTGCTAATTTACTATTTGACAATTTACTATTTACGATTTATCCATATCGATGCGCAAAAGTACAAAATAATTTATAAATAATGATATATAAAACATAATAATTTTAGTACAGAAGCAAATTTTTCACTTTTCACTCTTCACTTTTCACTTCTTTTTCGTACCTTTAACTACGTTGAAAGTACTTTCGTTCGAGAAAACACAAAAAACTTTTGGTTTTCTTCTCACTTATTCGTACCTTTGCAACCGATTTACGTAAATTAGACAACAATGCCAAAAATTTCAGTACGCGGACTGGAGATGCCCGAGTCGCCGATTCGAAAACTCGCTCCCCTTGCCGCCGCAGCAAAAAAACGTGGAACAAAGGTGTATCACCTGAACATCGGCCAGCCCGACCTGCCTACGCCGCAGGTGGCTTTGGACGCCTTGAAGGATATTGACCGAACCATCCTTGAGTATTCACCCTCACAGGGCTATCAGAGCTACCGTGAGAAATTGGTTGATTACTACGCGAAATATAATATTAATGTAACGGCTGACGACATCATCATCACCAGCGGCGGCTCCGAGGCGGTGCTCTTTGCCTTCCTGTCGTGTCTGAATCCTGGTGACGAGATTATCGTCCCTGAGCCCGCCTACGCCAACTATATGGCCTTTGCCATCAGCGCTGGTGCCAAGATCCGTACCATCGCCACAACCATCGACGAGGGCTTTTCGTTGCCGAAGGTCGAGAAGTTCGAGGAGCTCATCAACGACCGTACTCGGGCCATCATGATCTGTAACCCCAACAACCCGACGGGATATCTCTATACACGCCGCGAAATGAACCAGATTCGCGACCTGGTGAAGAAGTACGACCTGTACCTCTTCTCCGACGAGGTCTACCGCGAATACATCTATACGGGCTCACCCTATATTTCGGCCTGTCATTTGGAAGGCATCGAGCAGAACGTCATCCTCATCGACTCCGTGTCGAAGCGTTATTCGGAGTGCGGCATCCGCATCGGTGCCCTCATCACGAAGAATGCCGAGGTCCGCAAGGCTGTGATGAAGTTCTGTCAGGCTCGCCTCTCCCCGCCCCTTATCGGACAGATTGTCGCCGAAGCCTCGCTGGACACTCCCGAAGAGTATCTTCGTGACGTTTATGACGAATATGTCGAGCGACGCAAGTGTCTCATCGACGGTCTGAACCGCATCCCCGGCGTCTACTCCCCCATCCCCATGGGAGCGTTCTACACCGTGGCCAAGCTGCCTGTCGACGATGCCGAGAAGTTCTGCCGCTGGTGTCTGGCCGAGTTCAATTATGAGGGTGAGACAGTCATGATGGCTCCTGCCGCTGGTTTCTATACCACCCCCGGTGCCGGCATCAATCAGGTGCGTATTGCCTACGTCCTGAAGAAGAAAGATTTGGAGCGTGCTCTCGTCGTACTGAAGAAAGCCCTTGAAGCCTATCCCGGACGCGTCGAAGAGTAATCATAAAACTCATAGTTCATAGTTTGAATCTACCTCTTTTCATAGCCAGAAAAATCTATTCGCAAGGCGGTGACCAGCGCGAGGTAAGCCGTCCTGCTGTGCGTATTGCCACCATCGGTGTGGCCATCGGACTGGCCGTAATGATTATCACCGTATCAGTGGTCTTTGGCTTCAAGCATACTATCCGCGACAAGGCGGTGGGGTTTGGTAGCCATATTCAAATTACGAGTTTTATTAGTCAACAGACCACACAACCGACACCCGTCTGTATCAGCGACTCACTTATCCAGCTACTACAAAAGGCTCCTGGCGTGCGTCATGTGGAACGATTCTCGTCGACACAAGGTATTCTGAAAACTGATTCTGATTTTCTCGGTGTCGCCTTCAAGGGTGTGGGTAGCGACTATGACATAACGTTTCTGAAAGACAATATTGTGGAAGGTAAGGTTCCACAGTTCAAAGATAGCCAATCGAACTACCCACTACTCATCTCGCGCATGATGGCCGACAAGTTGCAGCTGAAGGTCGGTGACCGTGTTTTTGCCTATTTCCTAGGCGAAGACAATATACGAGCTCGTAAGTTCAACATTGTAGGCATCTACCAGACCAATATGACGCAGTTTGACCAGACCATCTGCTTTACTGACATTTCCGTGCCAATCAAGCTGAACGGCTGGGAGCCAGACCAATGTACGGGTGCTGAAGTACTCGTCGATGACTTCGACCATTTGGACATCGCTGCCGACTACGTCATCCACAACGTCAACCGCACGGTAGACAAATATGGTGAAGTACTGACCTCGCAAACCGTTTTCGAGGCTCATCAGCACATCTTCTCGTGGCTCTCCCTGCTCGACATCAATGTATGGATTATTCTTGTGCTGATGGTGTGTGTGGCAGGTATCACCATGATTAGCGGTCTGCTCATCATCATTCTGGAACGCACCCAGATGATTGGCGTGCTGAAGGCACTTGGCATGCGTAACAAGGGCGTGCGCCACACGTTTTTGTGGTTTGCCGTATTCATCATTGGACGTGGTCTTCTGTGGGGCAACATTATTGGCCTGGGCATTGTATTGCTGCAACAGCAGACGGGGTTCATCCACCTCGACCCAACCAGCTACTACGTTGACACGGCACCAATGGAACTCAACTTGCCGCTCGTTGCCTTGCTCAACGTAGCCACACTCGTCATCTGCATCTTCGTACTGATAGCACCCAGCTACCTCGTATCACACATCCATCCTGCACGTTCGATGCGCTACGAGTAACGTTAGACGACGAATCGTAATAAACAACATAACGTAATAACGACATAACGAATCAAAAAACTTAAGAACTATGGAAAGAACATGGAGATGGTTTGGCAAGAAGGACAAGATTACGCTTGCACAACTGAGACAAATCGGCGTTGAGGGCATCGTCACCGCACTGCACGACGTTCCTCTGGGCCAAGTATGGACCCGTGAGAAAATCCGCGACCTGCGCGAGTATATTGAAAGCTACGGCATGCGCTGGAGCGTCGTAGAATCGCTGCCTGTCGTCGAAACCATCAAATATGGCGGTCCTGACCGTGACGAACAGATTGAGGTCTACAAGGAAAGCCTGCGCAATCTTTCGGCAGAAGGCATTCATTGCATCTGCTACAACTTCATGCCCGTATTGGACTGGGCCCGTACCGACCTATTCCACGACAATCCCAACGGTGCCACGAACCTCTACTTCAACTACGCTGAGTTTGCTTACTTCGACATCTACATTCTGAAACGCCCAGGTGCTCGCGAAGAGTGGGAGCAGTTCCAGTTCCCCGAGGGTTGGGGCAAGGGACGTAGTGTCATTGCCGAATGCGACGAACTGGCCAAGACAATGACTCCCGAGAAAGACCACAAGCTGGTAGAAAATATCGTCATCAAGACACAGGGGTTTGTCAGCGGTAATTTCAGCGAGAATGACGAGGCTCCCGTCCAGAAGTTCCGCGAGTTCCTCGACCTCTATAAGAGCATCGACAAGAAACAGCTACGCGAAAACATGAAGTATTTTCTCGAAGCTATCATGCCTACCTGCGAAGAGTATGGTATGAACATGTGCGTACACCCCGACGATCCTCCCATTGAGATTCTCGGTCTGCCGCGCATCGTCCGCACTGAAGAGGACATTCAGTGGTTCCTTGATGCGGTGCCCAACAAGCATAACGGTCTGACATTCTGTGCTGGTTCACTTTCAGCCGGTGCCTATAATAATGTGGTTGAGCTGGCTCATAAGTTTGCTTCACGCACCCACTTTGTCCATCTGCGCTCGTGTCACATCTTCCCCAACGGCGACTTCACCGAGGCTAGCCATCTTGGCGGACGTGCCGACCTCATCGAGCTGTGTCGGATTTTCGAGAAGGAGAACCCACAATTGCCCATGCGTGTTGATCACGGCATGACATTCACCGACGAGCCCGGCGGCATCATGGATGAGTCGAGTCATGGACACAATGCAGGCTACACCCTACTGGGCCGCATGTTCGCCCTCGGACAGGTGCAGGGTATCCTTGCCACTGTAGACCGTGAACTCGGCATCCCATACAAGCAGCCCGGATTCTTTGATTAAAGTCAGCGTGTAGCATCGTCTTCTTGAACTAACAAAGAGAATAACGGCAAAGCAAATTCACTGAAATTGGTGACCAATTTCAGTGAATTTGCAATGTCCTAGCAACTAAATGACATCGTCAATGCTGTCAAATGGACATGTAAAACATGTCTTTTGACTATTTCCTCCCTTATTGGTTGCGTTGATGCTTGATAATGCTATAGGCCTGATAGAGGCCGAGCTCACCGGCTTTGGAAAGATCACTGATGGCTTCGGACTGCTGTTTTAGAGCCAGGCGGGCCAGACCTCGATTATAGTAGGCCTCTGCCAAATGGGCATCAAGCTGGATGGCCTGCGTATAGTCGTCGATGGCTTTGTGATAGTCGAGACACTGGACATAGGCGTTGGCCCTATTATAATAAAGGAACGCGCATAAGGGAGACAACTGGATGGTCTCCGAGAGGTTGTCAATGAGATGAGCGGTACGCAAAGGAATGTCATCGGCATCCAGTTCGGCCTGCCACATAGCTCGCAACCAACTGGCGACGACAGATGTGGAATCGCGCTGTAGCCAAGGCTGGGGATCGTGAATTGTACTGGTTCCACAGACGATATAGAGTTGGCGGTTCGCTGGCAGCACATGGTTGAGGGAGTCGACATGACGGTCGTAGGCCACATAATTGCGTACGACACTTTGTTGGCGCGCCGTAGAGAGGACATACATTGGCTGGTAGTCAAGACCCACACGGTGATTCTGAACCTTACCACGGAAGTCGCTCTGGTACTCAGGCGTGACCTCTTCCTCGTCAGCCACGGCCAACTGGTTGTATTTTTCGATGTCTTCGTCGCTGCGCTTACGCATCTGCTCCTTCGAAAGGCGTGGCTGATGACCAAAGCGTTTGTTAATCTGAGCCTTCAGAATGCGAAACTCATCCTGCTCGGCCTGACGCGTCATACCTAGCTTACGGTAGCACTGGGCTCGCTGGTATAGTCCTGTCCAGAAGTTGGGATACTGGTCGATAACTTTCGAGTAGTCGGAAATGGCAGCACGTGGATTACCCGTCTGCTCCAACAGCAGGGCGCGGTTATAGAGGGCCATGAGGTTGTTAGGTTCGAGCTTGAGTACAAAGTCGAAGTCCGTGATAGCACGGTTGTCGTCACCCACTTGTGCACGCAACAAGCCTCGGTTGTAGTGGCCTAGGAAGTTGTTGGGCTCAAAATCGAGAGCCATATCGTAGTCTGCCATTGCACCACGAAGGTTGCTCTGATTGAAACGCGCCAAGGCACGGTTGATGTAAAGGTTGGCATCCTTTGGCAACAAATGAATGGCTTTGTTGAGAAATTCCTCACCCTCCTTCCATTCACTACGCGACAGGCTGATAATGGCACGCATCGCCCAGACTTGACCATCGTAAGCATCAAGTTCGATACTCTTATCAAGCGCTTCAATAGCCTTAGTGGTGTCTTTCTGCAGGATATAGGCTTCAGCCTTCATGGCTGGAATGCGGGCATTCTTACTCCAACGCTGAGCCATCGTATCAAGTTCGGCTAATGCTTCATTGTACTCCTTCTGCTGCAAATGACACAGCGCTCGGTTATGCCAAAGGTTCTGACTCTCTGGAGCATAGCGCAAGGCACGGTTGTAGTCACTGATGGCGGCAGTGAAGTTCTTCTGCTGGATGCGACACAAACCACGCAGCTCGTAGATGCCCACTACAAAGGGATTGCGCATCAGAGCTTCAGTACAATCGCTCTCGGCTCCTGCATAATCGTCGAGATAGTATTTGGCAACACCACGCAGATACCAAGGCTCATAAAGGAAAGGCTTGCTGGAAATAACCTGATTAAAATACTGGATACTGAGGACATAGTCCTCATAATAGAGAGCCGAACGCCCAATCATGACCAGGCGGTCAGTGTTGAATTGGGCGAAACATCTTGAACATTGAACATTGAACATTGAACATTGTAGTACCAACGACAACAATATCCATCTTAACCTTAAGAATATACTATTCATAAAGTTCAATTTTCAATATTCAATGTTCAATGTCTTACCGGCTTTGTCTTGTATCCACAGCGATAGCGTCCCATAGTAAGAGCCTTCAGCTTACTCTTGATAAGCTGTTTGCGAAGGGGAGAGATACGATCGATGAACATCTTGCCATCAAGGTGGTCGAACTCATGCTGCATGACGCGGGCCAGATAACCTTCTATCCACTCGTCATGATGTTGGAACTGTTCATCATCCCACTCCACATGGATTCGCGTTGGACGCACCACCTTCTCATGGATAGCAGGCAGCGATAGACAACCTTCTTCAGAAGTATCGGTCTTCGAGTCGTCGTACTCCATAATATGTGGATTAATAAACACCTGACGGAACCCTTTGTATTCTGGCATGTCGTCGCTAATCACGTCAAGGTCAATAACCGACAAGCGGATAGCACGACCAATCTGCGGAGCAGCCAGGCCGATGCCCTCGCTCTCGGCCAGCGTCTCCCACATATTATCGATGAGTTTTTGCAGCTCAGGGTATTCAGGGGTGATATCCTCGGCCAGTTTTCTCAATACGGGCTGGCCATATATATAAATAGGTAATAACATTTTGTATGCCCCCTAAGTTAGGGGGTTGGGGGTCTGAACAAGCGAACCAAACCCTATTAATATGTTTACTGATGGAGTCTGCGCCTGTTCAGACCCCGTATAGCCCCCTAACTTAGGGGCGCATGCGTGAACGCATATAATCCTCAAGAATGATAGTAGCTGAGATTTCGTCCACCAAGGCCTTGTCCTGACGGGCTTTCTTCTTCAAACCTCCGTCAATCATGGCGCGATGTGCCAACACCGATGTGAACCGCTCATCATAATATTCAACGGGAATCTGGGGCATCTGCTTGCGCCATCGGTTGACGAACTGCTGTACACGCTGCAGATTCTCGCTCGGCTCCCCATTCGACTGACGGGGTTCGCCGACGACGATGCGTTCTACTGGCTCGCGAGATACATATTGCTGCAAATATTCGTACAGCTCAGATGTAGCGACAGTCGCCAATCCGCCAGCTATGAGCTGCAACGGATCAGTGACTGCCAATCCAGTACGTTTCTTACCGTAATCTATTGATAAAATGCGTGCCACAGGCTTATTGAGCATACAGCAGCCATGCACCGGGATACTTATCCTGAAGAGCGTCGCGGCTGGAAGCAGCCTCCAGTTTAGAGTCAAACGTGGTAGCCACCACACGATACATGGCAGGAGACACGGCCTGATTCAGCACAATCTGAGCATCATAACCCGCGTTACGTAAAGTCTGCTGCAGACCCTCGGCATTAGCTTTCAAGGAGAACGAACCGACAACCACGCTGAAAGCCTTCAAACCAGAACCGCTAACCACTGATACGGTTTCCTGACGAACACGGATATTATCAGCATTATCAACAACACGCGTCTGAGCGGTGCTACGCTCCTCAAGAGGGGTAACAACCGGCTGTTGGGACTGCTGAACCTCCTGAACAACAGTCTGCTCCTGCTGACGCTGCTGGGCCTCGTCCTGAGCCTTAGCCTTCAGATAAGCCTGCTTGTAGGCACTCTCACTTGATTTACAACTTGTAAAAGCCATTGCTACGCAAAGTCCTGCGCACAGTACGATGTACTTCTTCATAATTCTTTGTTTTTTATTTAAAATTAAACTTCAAAATCATTTTATGTGCGCAAAATTACAAAATAATAGCCAAACTTGAAGAAAAAACGTGCGTAAAGTTTGTTAATTTCGAAAATTTACCGTATATTTGCCCACGGAAATACGTTTAACACATAAAAAATGTAAGAGATTATGAAGAGTTTAGGTTATTTAGGCGCATTCTTCGGCGGAACAATTGCCGGAGCAGTTATCGGTCTTCTTTTGGCTCCCGAAAAGGGCGAAGACACCCGTACTAAGATTACGGATGCCGTTGACGATTTCATGAAGAAGCACAACATCAAGTTGAGCCGCAAGGACGTGAACGACCTCGTAGACGACATTGCTGAGGCAGCTCCCGAAGTAGAAGCTTAAGGTTAGTGTGTCCGACGGATTCATCCCGTCGGACTCAATCTTGAAGGTTAACGATGCTTAGCAGCGACAAGAATGTAGAAACCATTGCCCAACTGGCGGAAATTGTCAAGCACTATCTCGGACTTCAGAAAGAATATCTGAAACTCGACATCATTGACAAATTAGTCCGCCTGTTGACGGCTATGGCACTGGCCACACTGTTTTTCCTAATCATCGTGGCGGTAGTCATGTATTTCTCATTTGCCATTGCCTATTGGTTGGCAGGTTTTGTGGGCTACGTGGCCGCATTCTTCATTGTCGGATTTATACACTTCCTTATCCTGTTGCTGTTCATCATATTTAGAAAACCACTTATCCAGAGACCACTCATCCGGTTTTTGGCCAATTTGCTCATGAGCAAGTAAACTATCAACAATCGTCATAGACTCACGTGTTACCCGTCAGAAAAATAGAGAAGACATATACTACGCTCGAAGAAATCCGTGAGCGTAAGGAACAGTTGGCCACAGACATCCAGAAGGACAACGACCGTTTCAGTTCTCTCTGGAGCCAGATGTTTGTATCCCGCAAAGACAGCTCAAAGGGAGAATGGATTTCGAGCCTTATCACTAATGGCATCACCGCAGTAGACACTTTCCTACTGGTACGCAAACTCCTGAAGAACTACGGTCAAATGTTTAGGAGGAAACGGAAATAGAACACATTATTTATTATATATATGGAAGATAAAACACCTATTCAGAGCGAGGAAAAGAAAAGCCTCAGCTTTGTAGAACAATTTGTAAAGGAGGATTTGGAAGCAGGCAAGAACGGTGGACGATTACAGACACGTTTTCCACCGGAACCCAACGGATATATTCACATTGGACACGCCAAAGCCATATGCATGGACTTCGGTGTGGCTGAAAAGTTTGGAGGAATTTGTAACCTGCGCTTCGACGACACCAATCCCACCAAGGAGAATACTGAATATGTGGAGAACATCATGAGCGATATCAAGTGGCTCGGATTCCACTGGGAGAACGTATTCTACGCCTCCGACTATTTCGAAAAGCTATGGGATTTTGCAGTATGGCTCATCAAGAAGGGGTTGGCATACGTCGACGAACAGACTTCTGAGCAGATTGCCGAGCAGAAAGGTACGCCGACACAACCCGGCCGTCCTAGCCCCTTCCGTGATCGTCCTATCGAGGAAAACCTGCGTCTGTTTGAGTTAATGAACACCCCTGAGGCTGTTGAGGGCTCAATGGTGTTGCGAGCCAAGTTGGACATGGCCAACCCTAACATGCACTTCCGCGACCCCATCATCTATCGTATTATTCAAATTCCCCACCACCGTACGGGCACGAAGTGGCACTGTTATCCCATGTACGACTTTGCCCACGGCCAAAGCGACTACTTCGAAGGTGTTACCCACTCCATTTGTACGTTGGAATTCGTACCACACCGTCCGCTATACGACAAGTTCGTAGACTTGCTACGCGAGTACATCAATGAGAAGAAAGCCAACGGCGAGGATATCAGCGGTTTTAATACGGATATCGTGGTTGACAGCTACGACGGCACGCGCCAGATTGAGTTCAACCGCCTGAACCTGACCTATACCGTCATGTCGAAACGTAAGTTGAAGGCTTTGGTGGATGAAAACCTCGTGAACGGCTGGGATGATCCCCGCATGCCGACAGTCTGTGGTATGCGTCGTCGCGGCTATTCATCACAAAGCGTGCGTAATTTCATTGACAGCATCGGCTATACCAAATTCGATGCCCTGAACGACTACGCTCTATTGGAGGCCAGTGTACGCGATGACTTGAACAAGAAGGCAACACGCGTCAGTAGCGTACTCGACCCAGTGAAACTCATCCTCACCAACTATCCCGAGGGAAAGACCGAAGAGATGGAAGCTGTCAACAATCCCGAGTGTGAGGCAGATGGCACGCACAAGATTACTTTTAGCCGCGAACTGTGGATTGAGCGCGACGATTTCATGGAGGTCGCTGAAAAGAAGTTCCAGCGTCTAGCTCCTGGCAAGGAGGTACGTTTGAAAAATGCTTACATTATTAAGTGCAATGAAGAACATCCATGCGACAAGGACGCTGAAGGCAAAGTGACCACTATCTATGCCACTTACGATCCAGAAACACGCAGTGGACAACCTGGTGCCGACCGTAAAATCAAGGGCAAGACGTTGCATTGGGTAAACTGTCAAGATGCCGTACAAGCAGAAGTTCGTCTATACGACCGTCTGTTTGCTATTGAGAATCCTGGCGCAGACGAACGCGACTTCCGTGATCTCTTGAATCCCGACTCACTGAAGGTGCTCACCAACTGCTACGTTGAACCTTTCCTGAAAGAGAAGAAGGCTGGCGACTTCCTGCAGTTCCAGCGTATCGGCTACTTCACTCCCGACCTCGATTCTACCCCAGAGCACTTGGTGTTCAACAAAACGGTAGGATTAAAGGATACTTGGAAGAAATAATCATAAAACACAGGTTATAAGATAATTAGCGGACATTGTTTAATAAACAGTGCCCGCTTTTTACTTACATCATTTTTGTGTAAAAAAGTAAAAAGAAGAAAAAATAGTTGGTAATATTCTCAGTTTTTCGTATCTTTGCAGGTTGAATGCTATTAACAACTAAGAACATGTTCGATAAAGAGACCTATAGCCGTCGTCGGGCGGAAGTGAAAAAGCTTGTTGGCAAAGGTACAATCGTACTCTTTGGCAACAACGAAGCACCGTATAACTACCCTGCCAATGCCTATGCTCCAATGCGTCAGGACTCGGCGTTTCTATACTATTTCGGCCAACACCGAGACGGTCTTGTAGGTGTTATCGATGTGGACAACGACGAGGATTGGCTCCTTGGTGACGACATCGACGTGGAGGACATTGTGTGGATGGGCTTCACACCGAGCGTCAAGACTCTTGGCTTTGAGGTGGGTATAGCCCATACGGCACCATTAAGCAAACTGTCAAAAATGTTGGAAGGCAGACCGATTATTCACTTCCTGCCGCCATACCGCCACGACACAAAGATACAATTGATGGAACTGACGGGCATTCATCCCTCAAAGCAAAAGGAGGCCGCTTCGGAGGCACTGATCAAGGCTGTTGTTAAAATGCGCTCAAAGAAAGAAGAGCAGGAAATTCAGGCCATCGACCATGCCTGCGACGTAGGTTATGCAATGCATACCACAGCACAGTTGCTTATCAAGCCTGGAATTACGGAGCGTTTCATTGGCGGTCAGGTAGACGGCATAGCCCGTAGTCTGGCACAAGGAACAAGTTTCGCCACTATCTTCTCGCAGCATGGCGAAATCATGCACGGCAATCCTTCGGATGCCAGATTGGAGGATGGTCGACTGGTATTATGTGACGCCGGTTGCGAATTGAATGACTATTGTTCAGACCATACTCGTACGATGCCCGTAAACGGCAAGTTCACACAACGTCAGCGCGAGATATATTCTATTGTCGAAGCCTGTCACGACTACGTTTTGAAGGTCGCCAAGCCCGGCGTAAAGTACATGGACGTACACTTTGCCGTATGCCGTATGATGGCCGAAAAGCTGAAAGAACTTGGACTCATGCACGGCGATATGGACGAAGCCGTCCGACAAGGTGCCCACGCCATGTTCCTGCCCCATGGACTGGGCCACATGATGGGTATGGACGTACACGATATGGAGGGACTGGGACAAACCTATGTGGGTTTTGATGACGAGACACGTCCTAACTTGGAACAGTTCGGAACCAATTGTCTGCGCATGGGACGCAAGTTAGAAGAGGGCTTTGTCGTAACCGACGAGCCCGGCATCTACTTCATTCCGCAACTCATCGACGAGTGGTGCGCAAAGGGGCTCCACAAGGACTTCCTAAACTACAACATGCTGGAGACGTACAAGGACTTCGGTGGCATCCGCATCGAGGACGACGTACTGATTACAAAGGACGGCTGCCGCTTCCTGGGAAGCAAGCGCATACCATACCATCCGGCAGAACTCGAAGAATTCATGAATAATAACAAATAAAAAAAGAGAAAGACAATGAGAAAAGTATTGACACTTGCGTTACTAGCCTTTTTGGCCTATAACGCTCAGGCTCAGGACAAGGATAAAGAGTCTGAAAACAAAAACAAGCCCGTATTCACGGTCATCAAGGAGAATCCTATCACCAGCGTGAAGGACCAGAATCGCTCCGGCACATGTTGGGACTACTCCACCCTGTCGTTCTTCGAGTCGGAAATCCTAAAGAAAACCGGAAAGACCTACGACCTTTGTGAAAGTTTCGTAGCCAACAAGACCTACATGGATCGTGCAATTCAGGTGGTGCGTCTGCATGGCGACTGCCAATTTGCACAGGGTGGCTCAGCTGAAGACCCGCTGTATTGTCTGAAGCACTACGGTATTTGTCCAGAAGATGCTATGCCCTTCCCTGGTTCACTGTATGGCGACTCCCTCAACAACTTCAACGAGTTTTTCTCGCTTCTGGAGCCCTATGTGGCCGCTATTTCGAAAAGCACAGCAAAGAAAATCAGTGGTCAATGGAAGGTTGGTCTGCAGGGTATCCTAGACGCCTATTTGGGCAAATGTCCAGAGACGTTTACTTACGAAGGCAAGACCTACACACCACAGACATTCGCTGCCTCTCTGGGTTTGGACTTCAACGACTATGTCAGCATCACCAGCTATAGCCACCACCCTTTTTACACGGCATTTGCCGTCGAGGTTCAGGACAACTGGCGCAATCCGTTGTCGTATAACGTACCCATCGAAGACTTGCAACGTATCTTTGACTATGCTGTTGAGCAGGGCTACACTGTGGCCTGGGGCGGTGATGTGTCGGAGGATGGTTTTACACGCAAAGGACTGGCCTATGCCATCGACACCAAGAAGACTGAACAGAGTATGCAAGGCAGCGACATGGCTCGCTGGCTGAAGTTGTCAACAGCTAAAAAGCGCGACATCATTGACTCGCTGGGTTGCACTGTGCCAGAGATTATTCCTACTCAGGAGATGCGTCAGGAACGTTTTGACAACTGGGAACTGACCGACGACCACGGCATGCATCTCTATGGCATCGCCAAGGATCAGAACGGCAAGGAATACTATATGGTAAAGAACTCATGGGGTGAGAGTGGCGACTACAAGGGTATTTGGTACATGACCAAGACGTTCTGCGTGGCCAACTGCATGGATTTCCTCATCAACAAGAATGCCATTCCCAAGGACATCCGCAAGAAATTAGGACTGTAAACAAAGCAATCACCCAAAATGCAGTTTAAATGGAATTACGAACCACCCACATCCGAACGACAGCAAGCGGCTAAGGAACTGGCCGAGAAGATAGGCATGAGTCCTATCATGGCCAGTCTGCTCATACAGCGTGGCATCAAGACGGAAAGTGCAGCTAAGCGTTTCTTCCGTCCGATGCTAAATGAGCTAATAGACCCGTTTTTGATGAACGACATGGATGTGGCCGTAGATCGCCTGAATGACGCCATGGGACGTAAGGAGCGTATCATGGTGTATGGTGACTACGACGTGGATGGATGTACGGCAGTCGCACTGGTGTACAAGTTCCTGCAGCAGTTCTACTCCAACATTGAATACTACATCCCCGACCGATACGAAGAAGGCTACGGGGTGAGTTACAAGGGAATAGACTACGCGGCAGAGAAGGGCGTCAAGCTCATCATTGTACTCGACTGTGGAATCAAGGCTATTGACGAGATAGCGTATGCCAAGGAACACGGCATTGATTTCATCATCTGTGACCATCACGTCCCTGATGAGATTATGCCACCCGCCGTGGCCATACTGAACCCCAAGCGTGAAGACTCTACCTACCCCTATCACCACCTGTCGGGTTGTGGCGTAGGATTCAAATTCATGCAGGCATTTGCCAAGAACAACGGCATTCCCTTCTCACGACTCATTCCACTACTCGATTTCTGTGCATTGAGTATTGCCGCTGACCTGGTACCCATTGACGGTGAAAACCGTACTCTGGCATTTCACGGACTGAAACAATTGAACATAGCACCGTCGGTAGGACTCAAGGCCATTATCGAGATATGCGGTCTCTCCAACCGCGAGCTGACCATGAGCGACATTATGTTCAAGTTAGGACCGCGCATCAATGCCTCTGGACGTATGCAAAACGGTACCGAAACAGTGACGCTGTTAGTAGAGAAAGACCTGAAGCGCGCACTCATCGAGGCTACACGCATCAATGAGTATAACGACCAGCGACGTGACGTAGACAAGCAGATGACCGAAGAAGCCAACGAAATCGTGGCACGCTTAGAAAGCCAGCAGCACCAGAAGTCCATTGTGCTCTATGACGAAGGTTGGAAGAAAGGTGTGGTGGGCATTGTTGCCTCACGATTGACTGAACTCTATTTCCGGCCAACTGTCGTACTGACAATCATCAACGGTATGGCCAGCGGATCAGCACGTTCTGTGGCAGGTTTCGACATCTATGATGCTATCAAATCTTGCCGCGACCTGCTGGAGAACTTCGGCGGTCATACCTATGCCGTAGGACTGACACTGAAACAGGAGAACATTCCCGAGTTCCGCCGCCGTTTCCAGAATTACGTTTCAGGACACATTCTGCCTGAACAAACTCAGCAGACACTCGACATTGACATGGAACTGGACTTCCACAGTATCAACAAACGACTGTTGAACGAGTTGAAGAAACTAGCTCCACACGGTCCTGGCAACGAGAAACCGCTGTTCCTGACACGCAATGTCTATGACTACGGAACATCAAAAGTCGTGGGCCGTAACCAGGAGCATATCAAGTTGGAACTCGTCGACTCGAAATCGGCGGTAGTCATGAACGGCATCGCCTTTGGACAGTCGGCAGCCGCCCGCTACATCAAGTCGAAGCGCTCGTTTGATATCGTCTACACCATTGAGGAGAATACTTATAAGCGCGGCGAAGTACAGCTGCAGATTGAAGACATTCAACCGTCAGAAGAACTTTGAACGTTCAAAGTATTTTAAAGAAGTATTGGGGCTACGATGACTTCCGTGGTATTCAACGCGAAATCATCGACAGTATTTGTCTTGGTCGTGACACACTGGGACTGATGCCTACCGGTGGTGGCAAAAGCATCACCTTTCAGGTGCCGGCATTGGCTATGGAGGGAGTGTGCATTGTCATCACGCCACTCATCGCGCTGATGAAGGACCAGGTACATCACCTCAGGCAACTTGGCATACGGGCTGCAGCAGTGTACAGCGGCATGAGTCACGAACAGACGCTTACGGTACTGGAGAACTGTATTTTGGGCAGTACAAAACTGCTTTACGTGTCACCCGAACGACTGTCGTCACAACTTTTCCAGACCAAACTGCGCCATATGCAGGTGAGTTTTATTACTGTCGACGAAGCACACTGCATCTCACAGTGGGGCTACGATTTCCGTCCCAGCTATTTGGAAATTGCCAATATCCGTACCTTATTGCCCGGCATTCCTATACTGGCTCTCACGGCAACGGCAACACCCAAAGTCGTTGACGACATCTGCGACAAGCTAACCTTCATTACCCAAGGCGATGGTGAGCACCAATCATCCCCAACAACCAATAGTGTGGAGCACAGCTTTGCTGTGTTCAAAATGTCTTTCGAACGTAAGAATCTGGCATACATCGTCCGACAAAGCCCCGACAAGTTCAACGAGCTACTCCGTTTGCTACAGGGTTCGCAAGGTTCGGCCATCGTTTATGTACGTAGCCGTCGCCATGCCCGCGAGATTGCTGAGAACCTGACTTTATCTGGACTGTCGGTCACCTTTTACCATGCAGGATTGGAACACGTCGAAAAAGACCGCCGACAGCGCGACTGGCAACACGACCGTGTACGCATCATGGTAGCGACCAATGCTTTTGGCATGGGCATAGACAAACCCGATGTACGACTGGTTATCCACTTCGATTGCCCTGACTCCATTGAGGCCTACTTCCAGGAAGCAGGACGTGCTGGACGTGACGGACTGCCCGCACAGGCCATCCTGCTCTACAACGGTAACGACAGCAGTAAGCTGGCCAAACGTGTGGAGGACACATACCCACCACGCGACTACATCAAACAAGTGTATGAACACCTGGCATATTACTACCAGATTGCTGCTGGCGATGGCTATGGTGTGAGCCGTGAATTCCATATTGAAGAGTTCTGTCAACGCTTCCGCCACTTCCCAGTACGCGTACATTCAGCCCTGCATATTCTGGAACGGGCAGGCTATATCGAATACGACGAAGAAGCTGATCATCAGGCCCGTATTCGTTTCAATGTGAATCGAGACGATTTATACCGGCTGCAACAGGTAACTGCGGACGAAGAGCGGGTCATTGTAACCTTGCTGCGCAACTACGGTGGTTTGTTTGCCGACTACGGCTATATTGACGAAGGCATCATCGCTCAACAGGCCGGTATGACTGGACCACAAACCTACGATATATTGAAGGAACTATCCGATCGCGGCCTCATCAGTTTCATTCCGCGCAAACAGGTGCCATATATCCGCTACATGCAGCGTCGTGAAGATACGGAACATATTATACTGCCGCGTGAAGTGTATGAAGACCGCTTGGAACAGTATCGCAACCGCATCAAGGCCATGCTTGACTACATTCAGAACGGGGACCGGTGCCGTAGCCGTCAGTTATTGGAATACTTCGGAGAAAAGACCACCCATGATTGCGGACATTGTGACGTCTGTTTGCGAGAAACGGGACAGATGGTCACTGCTGACGGACAACGGGAAGCCCAGAAGCTTATTCTCAGCCTGGTGGCCGACGGACATCGGCATCACATCACAGAGCTCTATCGTCTGCAATTGCCTGTAGAAGAACTCCATGCAGCCTTGTCTGTTCTGGTAAGCGAAGAACAAATTTACCATGAAGACGGCTTCTTGATAGGAAGTGCTAAGAAATAAATAGCAAAAAAAGTAGAATAAAATTTGGTATTCTGCACAACTTTTCATATCTTTGCAGGATAGAATCCAAACTATTTAAAACAAACGACAATTATGTTAACACAGCAAGACCTGAAACAGTTGGCTCAGAAAGGTATTTCTGAGGCACAGATCGAGAGACAGTTAGGCGAGTTTAAGACGGGATTCCCGTTCCTCAAGTTAGAAGCAGCAGCAGCTATCGGCAAGGGCATTGTGGCTCCTACGGATGCTGAGCGTAAGCAGTTTGTAGAGGCATGGAAGGCCTACAAGGCTGAAGGCAAGAAAGTGGTGAAGTTCGTTCCTGCTTCTGGTGCTGCCAGCCGTATGTTCAAGGACATGTTTGCTTTTGTCGATGCCGATTATGACGTACCTACAACTGATTTCGAGAAGAAGTATTTCGAGAACATCGAGAAGTTTGCTTTCTATGATGAGTTGGATGCTGCTTGTCAGAAGAATAATGGTAAAGGTATTAAGGCTCTTATCGCTGAGGGTAACTACAAGGCTGTGGCTGCCAATATGCTGAAGGCTGAGGGGCTGAACTACGGTCAGCTGCCCAAGGGTCTGTTATTGTTCCACAACTATCCCGAAGGACCGCGTACACCCATGGAAGAGCATTTGGTGGAGGGTGCCCTCTATGCTGCTTCGAACGGTGAGGCTCACGTTCATTTTACTGTTTCGCATGAACACATGGAGCTGTTCAAGCAGAAGGTTGCCCAAAAGGCTGATCTGTATGCCAAGAAGTTTGGTATCAAGTACGATATCTCCTTCTCTGAGCAGAAGCCTTCGACAGACACGATTGCAGCCAATCCTGACGGAACGCCATTCCGTAATAGCGATGGTTCGTTGCTGTTCCGTCCAGGTGGACATGGTGCCCTCATTGAGAACCTGAACGAGATTGTAGCTGATGTCATCTTCGTGAAGAACATTGACAACGTTGTGCCCGATCGCTTGAAGGATGACACCGTTGAGTGGAAGCAAGTGATTGCTGGTGTGCTGGTAACTCTCCAGAAGAAAGCCTTTGAATATCTGCGCTTGCTCGATACTGGCAAGTACACCCACGCTCAGATAGAAGAGATGATTCGCTTCGTACAGCAGGATTTGTGCTGTCGCAAGGCCGACATCAAGGAACTGGAGGATGCTGATCTGGTCATCTATCTGCGTGAGAAGCTTAACCGTCCGATGCGCGTTTGTGGTGTTGTGAAGAATGTTGGTGAGCCAGGTGGTGGTCCGTTCCTGACCTATAATCAGGATGGTACCGTGAGTTTGCAGATTCTTGAGTCCAGCCAGATTGACAAGTCGAACAAGGAGTACATGGAGATGTTTACCAAGGGCACCCACTTTAATCCAGTCGACCTTGTCTGCGCCGTGAAGGACTATAAGGGCAATGCCTTCGACCTGCCGAAGTATGTTGATCCCACCACGGGCTTCATCTCTCAGAAGTCGAAGTCGGGCAAAGAGCTGCAGGCTCTGGAGCTTCCCGGTTTGTGGAATGGTGCCATGAGCAACTGGAATACTGTCTTCGTAGAGGTGCCACTCAGCACTTTCAACCCGGTGAAGACTGTTAATGATTTATTGCGCGAACAGCATCAATAATGTGATGTTTTGAACGGATTATTAACAAATCGCAACTAAATATCGCAAAAAAGTTGCGATTTGTTTGTTCGTTTAGCAGAAAAGTATTACCTTTGCAGCCGATTTCAAGTTTCAACAATATGAAGAGTCTGAATCTGATTAGCAACCTGATTATTATTCGACTGCGTCAAGTAGCCGGAAGTGATGGGGTATGTATATAAATAAGGTATAAGACAAACGATACAGAGCCTTTCTCACTTCCGGGTGTAGAAAGGCTTTTTCGTATAAGGCAACAATAGTAATAAATCATAATAACAACACAACAAAAGACTAAGATGAATGACAGATTGTATATCTTCGACACGACCCTGCGCGACGGTGAGCAGGTGCCCGGCTGTCAATTGAATACCGTTGAGAAGATTCAAGTGGCCAAGGCCCTCGAACAGTTGGGTGTGGACGTAATTGAAGCAGGATTTCCGGTGTCAAGTCCAGGCGACTACCACAGTGTGATTGAGATTTCGAAGGCGGTGACGTGGCCTGTCGTTTGTGCATTGACACGTGCCGTACAGCACGATATCGACGTAGCTGTCGAGGCATTGCAGTATGCCAAGCACAAGCGCATCCATACTGGTATCGGCACCAGCGACGAGCATATCAAGTATAAGTTCAATTCAACGCGTGAGCATATTCTTGAACAGGCCGTTGCCGCCACAAAGTATGCTAAGCGTTTCGTTGATGACGTGGAATTCTACTGTGAGGATGCCGGACGTACGGACAACGAATATCTGGCACAAGTGGTTGAGGCCGTCATCAAGGCTGGTGCTACGGTGGTCAACATTCCCGATACCACAGGCTATTGTCTGCCACAGGAATACTACGATAAAATCAAATATCTGAAGGAGCATGTCGATGGCATTGATGCCTGCATCATCTCGACGCATTGTCACAATGATCTCGGACTGGCTACGTCCAATACGTTGAACGGCGTGTTGGCTGGTGCCCGTCAGGTGGAAGTCACCATCAACGGTATTGGCGAGCGTGCAGGTAACACCTCTTTGGAGGAAATCGCCATGATTCTGAAATGTCACAAATCGCTGGACATCGAGACGAACATCAATACGACGAAGATATATCCCATTTCTCGTTTGGTATCAAGTCTGATGAACATGCCCGTGCAGCCCAACAAGGCCATCGTGGGGCGTAATGCCTTTGCACATTCGAGCGGCATCCATCAGGACGGCGTGCTGAAGAATGTCCACACCTATGAGATTATTGATCCGAAGGATGTGGGCATCGACGACAACTCTATCGTACTCACAGCCCGCAGCGGACGTGCTGCCCTGAAGCACCGCTTAGAGGTGAACGGTGTTGAGCTGAGCGATGGGAAACTCGACGAACTGTACCAGCGGTTCCTGCAGTTGGCCGACCAGAAGACCGAGGTCAGCGATGCCGACGTGCTGACGTTGGCTGGTGCAAACACCGCCGAGGCTCATGCCGTTAAGCTCGACTTCCTTCAGGTCACTACGGGCAAGGGAGTCAGGAGCGTGGCATCTATCGGACTCGACATCTCTGGCCAGAAGTTCGAAGCTGCCGCCTCAGGTAATGGTCCTGTCGATGCTGCCATCAAGGCTCTTAAGAAGATTATCATGAAAAAGATGACGCTGAAGGAATTTACCATTCAAGCCATCTCGAAAGGCTCCGACGATGTGGGCAAGGTACACATGCAGGTAGAGTATGACGGTTCTATGTACTATGGTTTCGGTGCCAACACGGACATTGTGACGGCATCCGTTGAAGCGTATATCGATTGTATCAACAAGTTTAAGAGAAAGGACTGATATGAATACGCTTTTTGATAAAATCTGGGACAACCATGTGGTACAGCAGATTGCTGACGGTCCCACACAATTATACATTGACCGCCTGTATTGTCATGAGGTGACTTCGCCACAGGCCTTTGAAGGTATGAGGACACGTGGGCTGAAGTGTTTCCGTCCGCAGCAGATATTCTGTATGCCCGACCACAACACACCAACACACGACCAGGACAAACCTATTGCAGACCCTGTTTCGGCCAAGCAGGTCAGCATGTTGGAGCAGAATGCCCATGACTTCGGACTGACACACTTTGGTATGATGTCGAAGGACAACGGCATCATCCATGTCGTTGGTCCTGAGAAAGGTCTGAGTCTCCCCGGCATGACCATCGTCTGTGGTGATTCCCACACGTCGACGCATGGCGCTATGGGTGCTGTAGCTTTTGGCATCGGAACCAGTGAAGTAGAAATGGTGATGGCCTCACAATGCATTCTGCAACAGAAGCCCAAGTCGATGCGTATCACCATCAACGGCACGCTCAGCAAGGGTGTGACGGCCAAGGATGTTGCACTCTATCTGATGGCACAGTTGACAACCAGCGGTGCTACAGGTTACTTTGTCGAATATGCAGGAGACGTAGTCCGTTCGCTTTCTATGGAAGGACGACTGACACTCTGTAACCTCTCGATAGAGATGGGAGCTCGTGGTGGCTTCATCGCTCCTGACGAAGTGACCTTTGATTATGTCAAAGGTAAAGAATACGCCCCTAATGGTGAAGACTGGGACAAGGCCGTAGCCTATTGGAAAACCTTGAAGAGCGGTCCTGATGCCGTGTTTGACAAGGAACTGGTCTTCAACGCTGCCGACATCGAGCCACGTATTACCTACGGCACCAATCCGGGAATGGGCATCGGCATCACGGAGATGATACCTACTGAGGGTGATGGCAACTTCAAGAAATCCCTGCAATACATGGGGTTCAACGCTGGCGAGTGCCTCTTGGAACACCCTGTCGACTACGTATTCCTTGGCGCCTGTACCAACGGCCGCATTGAGGACTTCCGCGCCTTTGCCTCCATCGTCAAGGGCCGCAAGAAGGCTGACAACGTCATTGCATGGCTGGTTCCTGGTTCATGGGCTGTTCGTCAGCAAATAGCGGACGAAGGCCTCGACCGTGTGCTCGAAGCTGCCGGTTTCGAGATCCGTCAACCTGGCTGTTCGGCCTGTCTGGCCATGAACGACGACAAGGTACCTGCTGGCAAGTATTGTGTATCGACGAGCAATCGTAACTTCGAAGGCCGTCAGGGCCCTGGTGCACGCACCATCCTTGCATCGCCCTTAGTAGCTGCTGCCGCAGCCGTTACAGGAGTAATAACCGATCCGCGCAGCCTATACCCCCTAAGTTAGGGGGCTACAGGGGGTCTGAACAAGCGCAGGCTCCAAGTACAAACATAAAGGTCTGATTCACGCTTGTTCAGACCCCCACCCCCCTAACTTAGGGGGCTCGTGAAATGAAACAGAAATTTGACATTATAACATCAACATGTGTCCCACTTCCATTGGAGAATGTGGACACCGACCAGATTATTCCTGCGCGTTTTCTAAAGGCTACAACCAAAGAAGAGCGTTTCTTCGGCGAAAACCTGTTCCGCGACTGGCGCTACAATGCCGACGGTACTGTGGTTAAGGATTTCGTCCTCAACAATCCTGCCTATTCCGGCTGCATCCTCGTAGCAGGCAAAAATTTCGGCAGCGGTAGCAGTCGCGAGCATGCCGCCTGGGCTATTGCCGGCTATGGTTTCCGTGTGGTCATCAGTTCGTTCTTTGCCGACATCCACAAGAACAACGAGCTTAACAACTTTGTACTGCCCGTTCAGGTCAGCGAGGACTTCCTGCAGGAACTCTTCGAGAGCATTGAGGCTGACCCGAAGACCGAGGTGGAGGTCGATCTGCCGCACCAGAAAGTCACCAACAAGTCGACAGGACACAGCGAGCAGTTTGAAATCAACGGCTACAAGAAGCACTGCCTGATGCATGGACTCGACGATATCGACTTCCTGCAGACCAGTAAAGACAAGATAGAAACATGGGAACAGCAACACAAGTAAACAATTACCAGCGCATTCCGCCTTATGTGGAGATCATGGACTCCACCCTGCGTGACGGCGAACAGACCAATGGTGTCTCGTTTCTGCCCCACGAGAAAGTGGTGATGGCTCGTAAGCTTCTCTATGACATCAATGTTGATCGCATTGAAGTTGCATCGGCTCGTGTGTCGGAGGGAGAGCGCGAAGCCGTTACGAAAATATGTCGCTATGCCCGCCAGACAGCCCGTTTGGACAGGGTCGAAGTGTTGGGTTTCGTCGATGGCGGCCAGTCCATCGACTGGATTGCCGAGTGTGGTGGAAAGGTGGTAAACCTGCTGGCCAAAGGCTCTCTAAAACACTGCACACACCAGTTGCACAAGAAGCCAGAAGAGCACATTGCAGACATTCTTCATGAGGTAGAGTATGCCGCCAGCAAAGGCATCAGCGTCAACCTCTACTTGGAAGACTGGTCGAACGGCATGAAGGACTCTCCCGACTACGTCTATCAGTTGATGGATGCACTCACAGACCCCTCCAACCTCCCCTGTTTAGGGGAGGCCACTAACACTCCCCCTAAACAGGGGGAGAAGGTGGGGGTCCGCCGTTTCATGCTGCCCGACACGCTGGGTGTGATGAATCCCTTGCAGGTTATTGAGTATTTCCGCAAGATGCTGAAGCGCTATCCGGATGTGCACTTCGACTTTCACGCCCATAACGACTACGACTTGGCAGTATCGAACTCGCTGGCTGCCGTGCTCAGCGGAGCCAAGGGGCTGCACGTCACCGTCAACGGACTGGGTGAGCGTTGCGGCAATGCACCGTTGGCCTCTGTTCAGGCCATTCTCAAGGACCAGTTCCACGCCAAGACCAGTATTGTCGAGAGTCAGTTGAACGACATCTCACGCATGGTCGAGAGCTTCAGCGGCATCTCCGTAGCTCCCAACCAGCCCATCGTCGGTGAGAACGTGTTTACTCAGGTGGCTGGCGTTCATGCCGATGGCGACACGAAGGACAAACTCTATTACAACGAACTCATCCCTGAGCGTTTCGGCCGTAAGCGTGAGTATGCCCTGGGCAAGAACAGCGGACGTGCCAACATTGCCAAAAACCTTGAGGAACTGGGACTGGAACTGACGCCTGAGCAGACGCGCCGTGTCACCCAGCGCATCACAGAATTGGGCGATAAGAAGGAAATCGTGACACAGGAAGACCTGCCCTACATCGTCAGCGACGTACTGAAACACGACGGCTCTGACGACAAGGTCAGACTCATCAGCTACGTTGTATCGACGGCCTACGGACTGAAGCCTGGTGCCAACGTTCGTGTGGAAATCAACGGTAAACAGTATGAGGCGGGAGCTACGGGCGACGGTCAGTATGATGCCTTCGTCAAGGCTCTGCGTTATATCTATAAGAAATACCTCGACCGCACGTTCCCCATCCTGGCTAACTATCAGGTCTCGATTCCCCCTGGTGGCCGTACTGATGCCCTTGTGCAGACGGTCATCTCGTGGCACTACAAGGACGGTCTGTTGCGTACACGCGGTCTCGATGCCGACCAGACGGAAGCAGCCATCAAGGCCACCTTCAAAATGCTGAACATCGTGGAGAATGACAATATAAACAACAAACAATAAACGTGATACATTGATATGAAACTAAAAATCGCGATTTTAGCGGGCGACGGAATAGGCCCCGAGATTATGAAACAAGGTGTGGCGGTGCTCAATGCCATCGCAGCGAAGTGTGGCCACGAGTTTGAATACCAAGAGGCAATATGTGGCGCGCATGCCATCGAGGTATGCGGTGACCCCTATCCCGACAGTACCCACGAGGTATGCATGCAGGCCGATGCCGTCCTGTTTGCTGCTGTCGGCGACTTGAAGTACGACAACAATCCCACGCTCAAGATTCGTCCTGAGACCGGTCTGCTGGCCATGCGCAAGAAACTGGGGCTCTTTGCCAATGTGCGTCCTGTAGCCACCTTCGACTGTCTGCTGCACAAGTCGCCGCTGAAGGACGAACTCATCCGCGGTGCCGACTTTGTGGTGTTGCGCGAGCTCACCGGTGGCATGTATTTCGGCGAGAAGTATCAGGACAACGACAAGGCTTACGATACCGATATCTATACACGTCCCGAGATTGAGCGCATCCTGAAGGTAGCCTTCGAGATGGCACAATCACGCAAAAAGCATCTGACAGTTGTCGACAAAGCTAATGTCTTGGCCAGCAGTCGTTTATGGAGGCAGGTTGCACAAGAGATGGAACCTCAGTATCCTGATGTAAAGACCGACTATATGTTCATCGACAACGCCTCGATGCGTGTACTCACCGAGCCGCGCTTCTTCGACGTCATCGTGACCGAGAACACCTTTGGTGACATTCTCACCGACGAGACGTCTTGTATTACGGGATCTATGGGTTTGCAACCCTCGTCATCGCTGGGCGAGCACACGCCGCTCTTTGAACCCGTTCACGGCTCATGGCCACAAGCTGCCGGACAGAACCTGGCCAATCCCTTGGCACAGATTCTCTCAGCAGCCATGCTTCTGGAGCACTTCGGGCTGACGAAGGAAGGTGCCCTCATCCGTGAGGCCGTCAATGCTTCGCTCGATGCCAATGTGCGCACACCCGAGATCCAAGTCGAAGGCGGCAAAAAATATGGAACAAAAGAAGTAGGACAATGGATTGTAGAGTATATTGCGCTTCGCTAATTGACAATTGATAATTGATAATTGATAATTATTTAGATGAGTGTATATAATATTTTGGTAAGAAACAGGTGGTTGATGGTGATAGTTTTGTCAATTGTCAATTGTCAAATATCACTTAGTCCTGCAAGGGCGCAGAACTGGCGCGATTCGCTTACTGCCATCAACAAGCAGATAGCACAGTCGCAGTGGTCCACCGACCTGCATTTGCGCAAGGCAGCCTTCAACCTCGAACTGAAGCAATGGGAGTATGCTGTCGACGAATATGGACTCATTCTGCAGCGCGAACCGCAAAACCCCGCTGCCCTATTCTATCGCGCGTATGCCAACACCCACCTGCGCCGCTACGATTTGGCACGCAACGACCTCAGCGACCTTCTGGTGGTACATCCCCACCACTTCGAAGCCCGTCTGTCGCTGGCTGTCATCCTACAGCGTATGGGCAAGCGCCAGGATGCACTCGACCAGCTGAATCAGACCATCGAGATGCATGCCGACTCAGCTATGGCCTATGCTGCCCGCGCCAATCTGGAACGCGACATGAAGCTCGACGATGCTGCCCTCTACGACTGGCAGCGTGCCGAAGAGCTTTCACCAACAGATGCCGCTTACGTCGTGTCGCACGTTGAACTGCTTCTCATTCTCGAACGTCGTGAAGAAGCGCGCCGCGTGCTTGATGCTGCCGTCAAACGCGGCATCTCACGTGGCATCCTGAATGAATGGTATGCAAAGTGTAAAAGGTAAGTAGAAGAAGTTAGAGAAGTTAGAGAAGTTAAAAGAAGACAGATGAAGACAGAGAACATTAGAAGAAGTATTGAGAATATAAAACACCCCACCAAATTCCATTTCATGCTGGGCTTCTTTGCCGTCGTCGCCATGTTATGGGGGGTGAAAAAATTATTTGTCAATTCAGACACATCACACAACACTTCCGACACCATGCGCGCGGAAGCAAATTCTTCACTCTTCACTCTTCACTCTTCACTTAACACCTCTCACTTCCACCGCATCCGCGGCGTCGCCAACTACAAAGCAACCTTCCCCGACAGTCAGAGCGTACAAATTGTCGCCGCTGAGCATTGGGGTGTGAAGCCCGTCAAAAACCGTGAAGATGCTGAACATCGTAAGAAGGAACTCGTCTACGTTGGAGAGAGTCCCTACTACCACGTCGACCGTCTCTCCAGCTCCATTCCCTACCTTGTACCCCGTGCCTCCGTGCTTCTGAACGACATCGGACAAGCCTTCTTCGACAGTCTCTATGCCAAGGGAGTTCCCCTCAACCAACTCATTGTCACCAGCGTGCTTCGCTCCATGGACGATGTGGCTCGACTGCAACGTCACAACCAGAATGCCACCGACCGTTCGTGCCACCTCTTCGGCACCACCTTCGACATCTGCTACAACCGCTACCACCCCATCACCCAGCCAGTCCGCGACGACACCCTCAAGTGGATACTCTCCGAGGTGCTTCGCGACAAACGCCAGGAAGGCCGCTGCTACGTGAAGTACGAAGTCAAGCAAGGCTGTTTCCACATGACGGTAAGGTAGAATCATACATCTCTCGAATTTGTAAGACAGAATGTCATCATAACATTTTTCCGCAATTCCTTTGGGAGTTGCGGATTTTTTCGTATCTTTGCAGGTGAGAAACTATAAAAAGGGATAAAATAATGGAAGCAACGGTATTGAACGAAGCACAACTTGAACTGTTGAGGATGATGGCTGCCTTCAACACTCCTGAGGCTGTAAAAGACTTAAAACAGGCTATTTCAGACTATTTTGCCCAGAAAGCAGACGAGGAGTTGGAAAGACTATGGGACGAAGGAATATTGACCGATGCAAAAGTCGAGAGTTTCCGCACCCTCCACGAACGTACTGCTTATAAGTAAGATTTTGGCATGGACAATGTAGTCATTGACACCAATAGCCTTCTAATGGCATTGTCCGCTAGAAGCGGTTACCATCGTATTTGGAAATCGTTTCTTGCAGGTGACTTTGTGCTATGCATCTCGAATGAAATCTTGGAAGAATACGCGGAAGTCATAGCTCGCAATATCAGTATCAATCTCGCCAGATATGTTGTTTTCACCATTATGGAACGTAACAATGTCAGGCAAATCACGCCATTCTATAAATGGCATCTGATTACATCTGATCCTGACGATAACAAGTTCGTTGATTGTGCTATTGCTGCCAATGCCAGATTTATCGTGACGGAAGATCATCATTTTGATGTCCTCAAAACCATTCCGTTTCCATCTGTAAACGTTATTAACATCGACGATTTCCTTAAAGAAGTCCAGATGCGCTATTCATAACAAATTAATGTATAACCCTCTAAAACTGATAATGCCTATGGGCTGAGAGAGATAAAACATGGGACATATAGATATACAAAAGGACGGTTCCGAAGTGCATGACACACAACGTGAACCGTCTTTTTGTGTAGTTGTGAAAAACCCACAATGATTCCTGTCTACAAGTGACTTTCCTACTTAGTGACTTCAACTGATGTTCTGCACCCGCTTGCGGTACTCTCCGCGTTTGGTGCGCTCAATGGTCTTGTCCTTTAGGAAACGGTCGATGGTCTTGGCTGCCGAACGTGGGTTGGCATAGCCGAACACTTGTGCAAACTTCTCGGTGGTGAACTCATCGGGCAGCTGTTGATAGCACTGTTCGAAGCGTGTAGTACGGCGACGGAATGTTGTGGCATCTTTCTTCTGCTCATCATAGTAGTTGCGAGCCAGCTCATAGAAGTAATGGCGCTGGGTCTTGTACTGGATGTCAAGCAGCAAATCGAGCAGTTCCAAATCCACGTCGTCAATCTCGTAGGTGCCCGTTTTTTCACACTCTTCCCAATGCCGCATGTCTACCCAGGGGGCTGCTATGCACAGCGTAGTCTGTGAAATGCGCTTGAGCAGCATGCGGTCGGCTTTGTCGCTGTTGAACTTGGCTATCTCCATGTGGTCGTTCGTCCAGTGCCATGCATGTTCCACCAGTGGCCAGATAGGCAGCTCTCCCCGACGTTTGTCCAGACGGTATGCCCACTCGCGGATGGTCGTCAGTCCGTGCTCGGCCGATTTCTGGTTTCTGGTATGCAAGGGTATCATGTCGAAGTCGTTGTCAGGAACGGGTATTGCACTTACACGCAAGGGCCATCCTGAGCCGAAGTTCCGCTCGTTGGCCAGCACTTTGAGTGCCGGTGGCGTACAAGTCCTGACTTGGTTCCAGAACACGTTGAACGATCCCGTCATGGAGTCCAGGTTAGAATACTGCTGCGAATCTTTCTCGTTGCTCCACGCCTTGATTTCCATCACCGAACGGTCAATCCATGAGCCGCCCTTGGCCATCTTGATGCTATTCAAGGCTTCACTGTCTACGGTCAGCAGGTGGATGTGCATGCGCTCGCCCTCTACCTCGGTCCAAGCGTTCATCATGTCGTTGATAAACACATTGTTAGAGGTTCGTGCTCCATGTATGCGCACAATACCCTTTGGCTTGGCAGACTTGTCCTTGTTGTCACCCTTCGTACGCATCATCTCCTTCCAGTCGTTCGTGGTATCGTTGACTAACTGGTCGGCTTGGGATATCGGCTCAGTCCATATCTCACACAGGTCTTCCAACGGACCTTTTCCGACGGCAGGGTCTCCGATGCCGAGAATGTTGTAGTTCAGACGGCGTTTCTTGAATGGATTGTCGTACGAGAACCACCATGTGAGTGTCATCAGCGTGCCTGCCAGTCCGGCTGTAGCAAATAGCAGGAACGGCCACAACCGCTCTTGGGTACACTCGCAGACTTCCTGCATGCAAGGGTAGATGCCGAAGAAAGTGCGAATCTTCTCATTCCACTCGTTTGTTGGCAGGTCGTCGTCATTGTCTTCTGACTGGTTGACGGCAGGCTTGGTGTCAATACCGGCTTTCTTCAACAGTTCCTTGAGCGTCTTGGGACAACGCGTCAGCAGCTTCTTCTTCGAGGCTGTGTTTATCAAGTCCTCTACTTCGCCTGGGTTGGGGTTCCAGTCTTTCACCCAGTCAAGGCGCAGGCTCATTGCAATAGCCTTCTCAGGGTCGTTGTCGCACACCCAACACATCCAGTGAGACGTCTCTTCGGTGAATCGGGGATGGCGCTGACCTGAAGGCAGCGACGGGCCATAGTGCTCGTTGAAAGCCTTGATGAGGGTTTCGTCACGTTCTGTAAACGTCACGGCTTGGGGCTGATGGCTTGGGGCTGGTGTCACCGTTGTTTGTTTGACGTCCGGCGTGCTGCCCGCCCTTGCAGCCTGATCATGGGGGTCGGTTCTACTGATCATTTTTTACGTTGAAAATTTGGATGTTGGATCATGGGGAGTTAAGAACGATGTGTAATACAGAAACTTCAAAAAGTGATCAGTAGAACCGACCCCGTGATCCTCGAACTTCCGCCCTGTAAAGATGGATGCCGGCTTCAGCCCTGAGCGTTATGCCGCCGGTGTGGCCACTGAACTGATGTGGGCGCTGCTGGGCCTGGTAGAGGAAGAATAAGTAACTAACGGCCGATTCAATTACAATTACAGTAATTACAGTTTTAAAATGAAGGGTCATACCCTCTTTTAAAAGCCTTATAACTTATTGATATATAGATAGTTATATATATAATAGAGGGGTCTTGTAACCCGAAAAAAGAAACTGTAATAACTGTAATTGTAATTACTGGCCAGTCATTAATCATCTAAAAAGCTGAAATACAATGAGATACGACATCAGTAAACACAAGGCACCCGAGATGCCGAACCTCGGAAAAGGTACAGAATGTATCAAAATCCTGCTCTCACAGGCCTCAAAAGACATGTATGAACCCCTCGTTCCGATGCTTTTCCCTGTTCTTGGAGCACGCGTCTGTGGCGCAGAATTTCAGTATCCTGACCTCACTTGGAAGGAGTTGTGCGGTCAAATGGCACACCTTGTGGCCGATTCGGGGGGTAACAAGGGTCAATTACCGCTATTGGTGGATGCCATTCACAGGGATTCACGCCAGCACGACGAGGCTGAATTGAAGAAACTGGTAGAGTGGCAGCGTCAGGTGAAGACCCGTGGTGCAAACCGTGAGAAACCTGCCCGTCCGGAGGTCTGCTTCTGGTTTCCACCGTCCGACGTCACTAACCCCGCATTCATCCAGAACGCGATGGCGCTGGAGAAAATGGGCGGTCGCACGCAGTATCTGAACCTGCCCGAGGTGGAGATGGCCGACCGCATGTGTGGTGGCCACAAGCAGGTCTCGCAGATGCTCCGCAATATCTACGACAGCCAGCGTGCCGGAGCCCTTCGTGCTACAGCCGACGGCGTGACGGGTAACCCCATCCTCAGGACCAACCTGACCATTTCATCGACGCCGATAGCTGCCCGCAGCTTCTACAAGAACGAGCTGTTCAACGGCACCTTCGGCCGCATGGTCTTCTCCTATAAGGCACGTAGCGGCCGCAACGGCAGAATACCGCGACTGGGCAAGTTCTCGGACGAATTCTATCAGAAGCTCGACGAGTATCTGGCACGCCTAGACCTCTGCAAGGGGCGCTTCATCATCCGTCCGCTGAACAAACTGACCGACAAGTTAGCTGAGGATATGGCCTCCGTAGCCGACCTCTCCGACGACGATGTGCTTTGGGACATTTCGAAAAGAGCCTTGGTCAGCGCATGGAAGGCTGGAGTTGTGCTGTGGGTGCTGAACAATCAGATGTGGACGCGCTCGATGAGTGAACTCGTTGAGTGGCTGGTGTACCACGACATTTGGAGCAAGATGCAGATTTTTGCCGACCTGCTGGGCAAGGATGCCAACCAGGTAAGTGAAGCTCAGCGCCGCGGACCGAAGAACATGCTCGACAGTCTGCCAGACTCCTTCAACGAGGCGCAGTTAGAGGCCCTGCGCACCAGTCTCGGCAAGAGTTCGGAAGGTACTAAGGGACAGCTGAACCAATGGGTCTTCCGCAAGTTCATTACCTACTCGAATCAGACGGGACTGTACACCAAGACCGAGGAATATCTTAAAGTGAAGAGTGAAGAGTGAAGAGTGAAGAATTTGCTTCCGCACAAATGTAAAAAGAGTGAATCTTGAAACTTGAATCTTGAAACTTGAAACTTAAATAATGAATAGTTATGGATAGACAAGAACTTCAAAAGCTCCGCGACCTCCCCATAGAGGGGGTCGCAGAGCGACTTGGACTCACGGTTACGCGCCACAAGAGCCTCTGCCCGTTCCACGACGACCACCACGCAAGCCTGTCGTTCAAGGTAAGTAAAAACACCTTTCGCTGCTTTGTCTGTGGAGCCTCGGGTGGCACCATCGACTTGGTGATGCGACACCTGAACAAGCCGTTCCCCGATGCCTGCCGCTGGCTGGCGGATGAGAACAACGTCATCCTTGAAAATTGCACAGCGGAACCGACCCCGTTGTGCACTTTTGACGCCAGTCGATACGAGCGGTTCTTCGAGCGGCCTTGGCTGAACGAGGAGGCACGACTGTTCCTTTTTGACGAACGCAGGATTGACGCGAGGGTGGTGCGCTGGTGCCGATTGACTTCGTGGCGTGACAGGCAGGGCGTGCCGTGGCTGCAGATACCTTATTACAGTCAGGAAGGGCGGCTGGTGGGCGTGCAGAACCGCAACCTCATCAAGGGCGCAATACCGCGTTTCCGCTTCCCACAAGGCTCCCGATGCACCATCTACAACCTGCCTGTGCTGAACCGCCTGAAGGACGGAGACGAGCTGTACATCACCGAGGGCTGCTCGGACTGCTGGGCCATGCTGTCGGCAGGCCACAAGGCCATCGCCATCCCCTCAGCCACCCTGCTCACCAAGAAGGACGTGGAACTGCTTCAACAGCTGGACTCCTCCCCTAATCAGGGGAGGTCGGGAGGGGTCTCCTTCCACATGTATCCTGACCGCGACGAACCTGGCGAACGGCTCTTTTTGCAATTGAAAGAGGTGCTGCCCTCGTTGGTACACCACCAGCTGCCACCCGACTGCAAGGACTTCAGCGACTACTACCGCTCTGTATGCAAAGGCACTCCCTGAACAGCGCAAAGGCACATCATGAACAGAGAGAAGGCATATCCTGACGCGTCCGAAGGCACATCCCGACGAAAGATGTGCCTTTTCTTTTAAACAACGAATTAAGACGAATTAAACGAATTAATTTTTGATCACGGATTGCACGGATTAGACGGATTTTATTTTAACGTTTGTTAGTGTAAAAAAGTGGGGGAAAAGTTTGGAGAATTCGGGAATTTTTCGTACCTTTGCAGTATAGTTATCAGGAGTGGTAACTTAGCGGGACTCAGCGGCCCGAAGTAGTTCGCTGAAGGAATAATTTAATACCAAGAAAAACACAATTACAAGTATGAGTGACACTAATTTTTTGACCCTGAAGTTCAACCTTCAGAAGAACAAGAACACCAAGAGTGCAGCCTACGGCAAGTACTACGCCAAGGTTGCCAACGAGAAGACGCTGACCACCGCCGGACTGGCACAGCACATGATTGATCATGGCTGTCTGATTGGCAAGGATGCCATCGTGGCCGTTCTGGTCAAGTTCTCCGAGTGCATCCCCGAGATCGTTGGTCAGGGCTATGGGGTGATGCTCGACGGCCTGGGCAAGTTCTATCCGACGATTCTGAGCGAGGGTGCCGACCCTGAGCAGATGGCCGACGAGGGCTGGCAGCCCCAGAGCATCGTGAAGGGTGTGCGCCTGCGCTTCCTGCCCACCAGCACCGCGCTGCAGAACCTGACGAGCAAGCAGTACAAGGACAAGATTTCCCTGGAGGCTGCCAACGTTGTGGAGCTGAAGACCAAGGTGGTGGATGACGAGAACGTGAAGTATTACGACGTCAAGAAGGTCAGCGACTTCCTGTTCGACCTGCGCCATCCGCAGGAGCCGTAAAAGAAGGAAGAAGTAAGAGGTAAGAAGTAAGAGGTATCGGCTTTGCCGAGTAAGAGTTAAGAAGTAAGAATTAAGAGGTGTTGCCTGACGGCAAGTAAGAAGGAAGAAGTAACGATAACTTTAACGATAACGATAACGATAACCTTAACGTTAACGGTAAACTCTGACAAGAAGACTCCTGGAAGACGAATAAGTCAACCGGGAGTCTTTTTTATCTTGTTTTTATTTGTATATTCGAAAAAAAATGATTAATTTTGCCGACTAAACACGGCGAAGTAATGAAATTAAAGAAGATATACGAAATGAGAATTAAGAATAAAACACATGTAAAAAAGAGGGCTTGCGCCATTGCCGTCATGGCTGTTCTCAGCCTGCTGTTGACGGGGTGTATCAAGGACGAACCCCTGAATGCGGAGTGCGACATCACCGACGCTTACGTCAGCGTGAGCAATCCCGAAGGCATGTTCTTCCACGCCAGCGACACCTTGGTGCATGTCGGTTCTGAGGAGAGCACCATACAGTTTAATGTGCGCCGAACGGCAGACCTCACACAATTGTCACCTCGGTTCAATATCACCGAGGGGGCTACCATCAGCCCTGCCAACGGCTCTACCCACGACTTCAGTCAGGGGCCTGTGAGCTATACCGTCACCTCGCAGGACAAGCAGTGGAGCCGCCAGTATCAGGTGTATTTCAAGCCTGTGATAGTGACGGTGACCGATACCGTGAAATATGATTTCGAACACTTTGCGCTGGATGCCAAATACCAGAAGTTCTATGAGTGGTACGAGGAGAGCGATGATGTTATCGAGCGACTGTGGGCAACGGGCAACGGAGGTTTTTTCCTGGCCAATTCCTCGAAGGCTCCTGAAGACTATCCCACAGTACCCAGCTTCGACGGCTATGACGGCCATTGCGTGAAACTGACTACTTTGGACACTGGCCCTCTAGGGCGCAGCACAGGCCGCCCCATAGCTGCCGGCAACATGTTTTTGGGTTACTTCAATACTGAGCTGGCCCTCCGCGATGCCCTCCACGCCACCGAGATGGGCGTGCCCTTCACCCATCAGCCTCGCAAGCTGACGGGCTACTACCGTTTCCAGCCTGGTCCTGAATACAAGAACAAGGCCCAGCAGGTGATAGAGAACTATACCGATAGTGCTGACGTCTATGCCGTGCTCTATCGTAATCACGACGAGGCAGGGCATCCTGTGGTGCTCTATGGCGACAACGTGCTGACCAGTCCCCTCATCGTGAGCAAGGCTCGCGTGAACTACCTGAAACCAACGGACGAATGGACATTCTTTGAGGAGAACTTCGTGCAGTTGGGCGAGATAGACGAGGAGCTGCTGAACAATCGCGGCTACAACCTGGCGGTGGTGTTCTCGTCGAGCATCAACGGCGCCAGCTTCGAAGGGGCCATAGGCTCTACACTATATATTGATAAGGTAAGGGTAATTTGCACCCATGACGAATAAGACTGACAACACATGAGACAGATGATGATAAAGCGTGTATTCCTTTGGCTAATAACCCTCCTTGTGTCACTCGGCTCGAAAGCAACGGTGCTGCAAGAAGACATCGTACTGATGTTTGAAGCCCGTGCGGGTTACAGCATCGGTGCCACTACGCCGATAGGCATTCCTGCCACGATACGCAAGCTGAACAGCTTTTCGCTGACCCCCAACTTCCTGATAGGCGTTGATGCCTGTCTGTTGATGAAAGGTCCGTGGGGCGTACAGACAGGATTGCATCTAGAGAACAAAGGCATGGATGCCACAGTAACCACCAAGGGCTACCACATGGCTATGGTGAAAGGTGGCGAACGGCTGGAGGGCGTCTATACTGGACGTGTGGAGCAGCATGTGAAGCAGTGGATGCTGACCCTGCCCCTGCAGGCCAGCTATCAGTTAAGTAACAGGTGGCGCCTGAGGGCCGGCCCTTATGTGTCGCTACTGATAGGCCGCGACTTCTCAGGTAGCGTGTCCGACGGCTACCTGCGTAAGGATGACCCCACAGGCCAGAAGATTGAGATGGGCCATGAGCCCGACGAGCAGGCTACCTACGACTTCACCGATGACATGCGCCGCTGGCAGACAGGTATTGCCGTTGGTGCCGACTGCCGTGTGGCATCGCGCATAGGGCTGAGTGCCGACCTTTCGTGGGGTCTGACAGGCATCATGCGCTCTGACTTCAAGACTGTAGAGCAGACCCTCTATCCCATCTATGGCACGATTTCGATTACATACCGGATAAGGTAAAAATAAAAGAATAAAAGAATAAAAAAATAAAAGAATAAAAAAATAAAAAAATAAGAAGATGAAAAGACTATTTACTTTCATGATGGCTGCCGCAACGGTGCTGATGGCACAGGCAACCGACTACACCGACAAGCTGTTGGTACTGGTAAACGGAGAAGGCTCAGTACAAGAGGCAACCATCTCAGTGACCGAGCATGGGGGTCTGTATGACCTGAATCTGAAGAATTTCATATTGATGAACGGCGAATCGCCCATGGCTGTGGGCAATGTGGAGCTGAAGAATATTCAGCCTCAGGAGGTGAACGGTGCCGTCTTCCTGTGTGTCAACCAGAACATCACCGTGACTGAGGGCGACGATCCGAATGTGCTTATCTGGATGGGACCCCTGCTTGGCGAACTGCCTGTAGAGGTGACGGCCGTGCTCCGTGGCGACAAGCTGTGTGCGCTGATAGACCTTGACCTGAGCACTTTGCTGGGTCAGATTATCAACGTGAGCTTTGGCGAGGGACTGGTGATGGGTACCGGATGGCACATCCCCAATGGCGATTTCGAGGAATGGCACACGTCAGTTGAAGGATACTTCGAGCCCAATGCCTGGCATTCGTTCGAGAGTGCTACAGGCACATGGGCATCACTGGCAGGCCACCACATCGAGAAGTCCGACAAAGGACGCAACGGCACTGCCTGTGCCCGCATCTTCGCCACATCCATCTTCGGCATCGTGGCCAACGGTACCATGACCACAGGCCGTCTGAATGCAGGGTCGATGAGTGCTGCCGATCCGGCCAACCATTCTTACATGGATATGAGTGAGACTGAAACTGATGGCAATGGTGACCCCTTCTACGTTCCCCTTACTGGTCGTCCCGACTCCCTCGTGTTCTGGGTGCAGTTCCGTCAGGGTACCGCAAATGCCGACCATCCCTACGCCACAGTCAGCGCCGTCATCACCGATGGCACACGCTATCAGGACCCAGAGGACAAGACCTATACCAACGTGGTGGCTCGTGCCAAGAACAACACCATCAGCGTCACAGGCAACTCATGGCAGCGCATCAGCATCCCCTTCGAATATACTGACAATAGCGTAGAGCCGAAGGCTGTCCTCGTGACCATCTCCACCAATGCCGACCCAGGACAAGGTAGCGGTGGCGACGAAGTGCTGGTCGACGATCTGATGCTCGTCTATAACAGTCTGCTGAAGTCGCTTAACGTCAATGGCTTCTCTCCCACGCAGTTCAGCTATACCGCCGACGAGATGGCACTCAGCGACATCGTAGCCGAGGCCGATGGCCAGAACACCTATGTGGTGAAATCCATCGAGGCCGACGACAACGGCAAGCGGGCAGTCATCAAAGTTTATGGTGGCGACCTGCTCATGTGCAACGTCTACACCATCGAGTTCAATACCGGTGCCGGCATCACCTCGCTGAACTGTCAGCAGTCGCCTGTCAGCTACTACACGCTCGACGGCCTTCGCGTCAGCAGTCCACAGTCGGGCAAGGTCTATATCGTCCGTCAGGCTGATGGTCGCATGGTGAAAGTTGCGTTAAAATAATAAAAAATCTGATAGGAAATGATACAACTTAACAGAAAATGACTTATTTTTGCACCGATTTATAAACCATAAGAAAACAATAAAGACAATGAAAAAGATAATTATGGTGGCGCTGATGCTTTGCAGCATGACGGCGCTGATGGCTCAAAAGCCGGCACAAATCAAGTTTGACAAAACCACTCACGACTTCGGTACTTTCCCTGAGAGTGAGCCCAAGGTAACTTGTGTCTTTACCTTCACCAACATCGGTGAGCAGCCGTTAGTCATCAATCAGGCCATTGCCTCGTGTGGCTGCACGGTTCCCGAATACACTAAGGCGCCCGTCAAGCCTGGCGAGAAGGGTGAAATCAAGGTGACATACAATGGTACCGGTAAGTTTCCTGGCTACTTCAAGAAGTCCATCACCGTCCGCACCAATGGCTCCGTGGAAATGACACGCCTGTACATTGAGGGCAACATGACGGAAGCTGAAAAGAAGGAATAGTGAAAAGTGAAGAATAAAAAAATTGCTACCGCACAGACTCGATTGTCGTGCGGTAGCTTTTTTATATATTAGAACGTAAAGCTTAAGCCCAAAGAACTGTATTCCTGGAACTGGAAATAGCCCATGTCGTCGTCGCGCTTGCAGGAATCGTCGAAGCGTGGATAGAGGAACAGGTTGGCAGAGATGTATTTGCTGACCTTTAGCGTAAACATATTCTCCCACTCCACCTCAGCACGTTTGTACGACGTGTAACCATAGAGTCGTGTCTTCCACGAAATCTGATCGGCCATTTTCCATTCCAAGTCGATGGTCAGTTGTGAACCGAAGTCGTGCAATGAATGACGTCCTTCTTTCAAGCCATAGCTCGTAGACAGTCCTAAGCGGTCTACGTAGCGGAAGTTATAAGAGAATGGCGAGATGTTGACGGTTCCCGTCAGTTTCTTATTCAGCGCTTCCACCTTGTACTCCATACCAAGACCCAAGTTCAGGTCAAACGGTGACATGAAGTCGGAATAGGTGTATTTGTCATTAGGCTTCAAACCACGTGCAAACTGCGTGTAGGCTAGTATCTGCAGCGTATAGTACCAACGTTTGTGAGCCTGAATGCCCAGCTTGCTGGTCAGACGCAGCAGGTCGTTGTTGGTCTTGAACTTATGCACGGTATCCGACCGAGATGTCTGGAAACCGAGTTTCGCCTCCAGCTTGTTCTCAAACTTAAACTTCTCCTTGTCGTTGTAGTTGGCTTCCAAAACAATGGAACCCACTGCCGAATAGTTCGACTCCCCACCCTTGTGCCAGTTGTCCGACACGTAGTTCTGCAGGAACTGCAGCGAATTGTCGCCCTTAAAGGTCCAGAAGTTGGGCTTCTTCACTTCCAGTTCCACTTCCGGCTGAATATCTGGTTCCTCGGGTACGGGTTCGGCAATATCTACCAGTTCCACCTGCGGCTTCACCTCCTCATTGACGTCGGTACGCAGAGAACCGGTCTCCAGTAGCTGACTCTCATAACCCTTTATCAGTTCAGGGCGGCGCATATACAGGCTCATCAGCGCCTGGTCAATGGCCTGTCGTACAGCATCACTGTCTTCGGGTGTCGTCAGCGACAGCTGCTGATGAATAGCAGAGTGATAGAACGTCGTTGGTACAAACAGCCGGAAGTAGCGACCGTCAGTTGCTTCTGTGCGCAACGAGTCGTTTGCGTGTTGCACGGAATCGAGACGTTGTCGCAGCACTGCCAATGAGTCCTTATAGTTTCGTACAACCAATGCCATTTGGGCCCTGGCCATTCTCCTTCTTCTCTGTGCTGATGCATCAGAAGCTACCAGCATCACAGCCAACAATAATAATAGATACTTATACTTCATTTAACTCCAAATTCTTAATTCTCACCTCTTAATTCTTACCTCTTAATTCTTACCTCTTAACTCTTACTCGGCAAAGCCGATACCTCTTACTTCTTACTTCTTAATTCTTACTTCTTAATTCTTACTTCTTACCTCTATTTATACCACTTCATGAACGTATCGTATTCATCACATTTAGTGACATACTGTGACTGTCCGGAGGAGTTCGTTTTCTCGAAGTCGGCCAGACGGGCGAGGGCGAGCCACTGAGTAGAGCTGCGACGAGGAATAATAACATCGATATGGCTGTTGCTGTCCCATTCGGTTTCAAACCAATGCTGTTCAGCAGGTAGCAGTTCGCCGTATGCCAGAGCAAAAAGTGCGCGTTCCTTTAGTCGGGCATCATTGGTCTTGCTGGCTTCAGTAAGCAGTTCACGGCAGCGTGCAGCAAGGTCAGTTTCGTTGGGACGGACGGTGTCATTGTAAGGACTCTTTCCGTCACGCATGATAAACCAGCAGTCGCCAGTAAAGTTGACCTGTGCATAGCGTATAGCAAGATCGTAGCAGCGTTGCTGACGAGCTTGTCCAGAGAGGAAATTCAACCCAGACTCGAGCATTTGCATCTCTTTGGCAAATATCAGTTTGGGATTATCCCACAGCTTCCATTCGTGGCTGCCATAGACGTCGTCATCGTCAAGCCACTGGCGTGTCACCCACGGTTCAATGCTGGTCTTTCGCTTGACAGCATAGGGCGCATAGCCGCGTTCGCTATAATACTGTGCAGGCACCTGGGAAAGATACTCGATAGCTTTGTCCCACTGGCAGAGTCGCAGGTGTTTGGTGCCGATGAGATCGTTAAATTGATGGTTGATGTTTGATGTCTGATGGCTGTTATCTGATTCTTGGTCAGAGCGTGCCTTGGCAGCCTGGACTGCAGTTTGCAGATAGCGGTCAAGGGCCGTCTTAGGCGTTGACTTCAGATAGGCCACATAGTGCAGGACATTGTCAACAGACGTAGTATCGATATAGTTAGCATAGTTACCGAAATCGCCCATCTGATAGAGTGCCAGACAGCGATGGGTGTCACCCTCCTGCTCGTAGCGCTTGGCAAGTACCTGCTGAACAATACGCGTAAAAGCACGCTGCTGGTAGTTGCCTAAATAGTCGTCGTTGGCACGCGTCTCATTGAGCCATTGCAGTTCGGGAGCCAACCAATTGTCGAAGGCTTTACCCTGTGGTACCAGCGCACTCTCAATGTAGATGCGCAGGGTACGGGCGCAGTCGGCCATCTGCTGTGTGCCGGCCATGTCTGTAGCCTGCCGGATGTCGGTTAGCGACTGTTGCTTATCGCCGAACATATATTCCAACCAAGCCTTGGCACTCTGCCACATGGCTGGTGTCTCGGTCTTGCCTTCACGAAGCACCTGCTGACAGAAAGCAATCATCTGACGAGCCTCAGTGGCAGAGATGTCGCGGATGAAAAGCTTGCCGCCCAATCCCTCTTCACGGCTAGCATCGTCAGCCTCCTGGGCGTTGTTGACGAAGTCCTGCATCAGGAACGGCAGAACGCGGGCATTGGGATTCTTCATGTAAACCTCCTGGATGGCCGAACACGAGCGTTTCTCATAGTAGATAGTCATCAGGCTGCGATAGTCACCCTGTTCGACAAAGATGTCGGTAGCACGGTCCTGTTGGCCTGTGTTGTAGAGGGCACCAGCATAGATGTTCTTCATCATATCCTTATAGACAGTCTCAATATACTGGCTGGCTGTATTCTCCCAGAAGGTGACATTCTCGGCATGGCGTTTCAAGAGCATGTTACAACGCATAAAAAGCAGGGCATGCTGGCTGCGCAGACGCGTCTTCAGCTTCTGCTGGGCATAACTGCGAACACCCTCTAACGTGGCACGGCGCTGCATGAGCTGATCCTTGGTGGGATAGTCCCAACGGTCGTTAGCAACCGCATCTGAGACCTGCAGATACCGCGACAGCTGCTGGACATAACTGACCATCAAGGGGTCGTTCTTGGCCTGAGCAGCCTCGACGACCTTCTTCTCGTCGAACCAGAACCAGTCATCCTTACCCATTCCGAGGTAGGCTTTCCAGTTGTCGCTACAGATAGTCTGCGAACGGTCAGAGAACTCGTTCCGATCGTAGATACAATAGAGATAGTAATTAGATCCGCCCCACCAAGCGCAGGCCATGAGTGGCATGGTGATGACGGTAAGCAAACTAGTGATGATAAATTTTTTCATAGGTTTCGGGTTTATATCTATTAATATTTTCTTTATCCAGATGATAGGTAATAATGGCCTGACGCAGCGAGGGACGCTCAGCCTCGACAGCCTCCTTGACACGCAGCACCTCGTCGGCATCGGTAGTATGAGTAACATGTACTCCATGAATGGTTCTTAGCCAGCTGAATACAGGATAAGCAGCAGCGAGAGGTAACGGATAGTCGGCAAGGTGTCGTAGATAAGGCTTCACGTCACGCAGGTCGAGAATGGGATTGCGCTCGTTAAACCGCAGCAAATCGCCGGTGTTGTATATCATCAGCACACCGTAGTCAACAGGTGGTGCCGGCATGGAAAGCTGATGCAGACGAATGGTGGTAGAGAGTTGGGTGATGGATACAGGATGCTGGACCTCGGATAATTGTTTCCGGACATCCTCAAGGAAGCGGTAGTAGGTACGACGGCTTTTGGCGGTATAGTCGCAGTCTATCTGTATCTCGTGGACACCGTGGATATCGTTGGTTTCATTCATTTGTATGATGCGTCTGACCAACCGTTCAGCCAGTCCCTCATGCCACTGGTGCATGCAGTTCTCAGTGATGTATACCGTAGGCACCAGCTCCAGCCCTGCCGGCAGCGTATCGGAAAAGGTGATGGTGGCATTTGGTACAGGCCCTTCAGCGTCATTGTTGATGACCACGTCGAAATAGCGGCAGTACACCTTATTAATATTATAGCGCGTAAGGAAGTCACGTTCGGTACTATCAAGTTGCAAATCGGTACGCCAATAGTACACCGAGTTTGGCGTAAGGTTTTGAACATCAAGAGTTGAGCGTCGGCAACTAATAGCCAACACCCAACAGGCAACACCAATCACCAAACACCATAATAGCTGTTTCATGCGTGCAAAGATACGAAATTAAATCGATTGCACAATATTTTTTTACGAAATCAAGTAAAAATTTGAATTTGTGTGGGGACACGGCGAAATATTTAAAAAAATATTGTAAAAATACTTGCATGTTCAGAAAAAATGTCGTACTTTTGCACCGTTATCCTGAAAACAATCTTTTTACCTTAAAAGGACTAATACCTATTGAAGATATGAAGCGGTTGCCTGTGAGGGTCATCGCTTTATTTTTTTACCATGTTTAATTGTTAAACTTTCATAAACATACGGCAATTCTCATTCCTCATTCTTTATTTCTCATTAAAAATGAGTACCTTTGCGCCCGATTTAGTCCGTGGTGGCTCAATGAAGCGGTTGCACGACGTAACCCGCCATGCGGAAAAACCCGTTAAACAATTAAAAAACAACAATGTACGCAATTGTAGAAATCAACGGTCAGCAGTTCAAGGCAGAGCAGGGCAAGAAGCTCTTCGTGAACCACATGAAGGATGTGGAAGCCGGTAAAACTGTTGAATTCGACAAGGTACTGCTTGTCGACAATGAAGGTTCAGTACAGGTAGGTGCACCCACCGTAGCTGGTGCAAAGGTAGTATGCGAAGTGGTTAATCCACTCGTCAAGGGTGAAAAGGTCATCGTGTTCAAGATGAAGCGTCGTAAGGACTCTCGCAAGCGCAATGGTCACCGTCAGCAGTACACCCAGGTAGAAGTTAAATCAGTAATCGCTTAAATCAAGGAGGAACACATTATGGCACATAAAAAAGGTGTAGGTAGTTCTAAGAACGGACGCGAGTCAGCAGCTCAGCGACTTGGCGTTAAGATCTTTGGCGGTCAGAAGGTTGTTGCAGGTAATATCATCGTTCGTCAGCGTGGTTCAAAGCACAATGCAGGTAACAACGTTGCTATGGGCAAGGATGATACTCTCTACGCTCTCTGTGATGGTACTGTTCAGTTCCACAAGGGTAAGCGCGACAAGAGTGTTGTATCAGTTATTCCTGAAGCATAAGACCGAAGAGAACAAAACAAATAATTTATTCCAAACAAACAATAAAAGGGAGCCTTCTGGTTCCCTTTTTCATTACACCTCTCAAGAGATTTTTTCAGGTCACGATGATATGGCTGCTGACACAGCTCAATCGTCTGCATAGGCTTCCTCACCAATCTGCTCACGGGCGCCGATAGTCAACTGACGAAGGTCATAGAATGAACCGTTGTAGATGTTGAAGTCGACATAGCCCTTGATGCCGGGCAACTTGCCGGCATCGGTGTGCTGCCAGAAGCGCCAGCGACCTTTGTACTCCACCTTCTTCACATAGTAATGGGCAATCCAATAGGGGTAGCGGTCGAACATGGGGTCGCTGAGGTATTGCATCTTGAACTTATAGTAAGTGTAGATGATGGGCTTGACGCCGTAATGTTCCTCGACAATATCGAGCCACTCCTTCACGCTAGCCTTGAACTCCTCATCGGTTTGGTTCTTAGGTTTGTGTTCCACATCGAGCACAGGCGGCAGGTCACCGTTTTCGAGCTTGGCCTGAGAGATGAAGAAATTAGCCTGATCCTTAGCCGATGTGTAGACACTATAGAAGTGGTAGGCGCCGCGTGTAAAACCGTGTTCGCGAGCCTGATAGAAGTTGTCGTGAAAGTTTTCATCGACCTGTGTGGCTCCCTCGGTTGCCTTAATCATAACGAAGCGGACGGGGAACTTGTCGATGAGTCCGTGGTCACGCAATTCCTCCCAATCAATCTCGCCCTGATGGTGGCTGATGTCAATGCCATGGATTTCGTAGCCTTCGGGATAGCTGATGTCGCCATAGAGGGCACGCCATCGGAATCCGTATGGGCTGACGAAGAAGTAATAGAAGAAATAGAGGTAGGCGGCCAAGACGGTCAAGCCACCCAGCCACCATGCCCAGTTGGGCATGTGTTGCAGTAGGCGGATGATGATGTTGGGACGCTTGTGACCCGGTCCGTGGTAGGTTCGGGTGGTGTTGACGCCTTTATAGCTGACTACTCTTCTTTTCTTCGACATAGATAAAGGCCGCGAGTTTCACAAGGACTCATGAAACCCGCGGCATATCAGGATTGGTTTTATTTGGCCTGCTCAAGGGCAAGGGTCCTGGTGGGCTGGTCGCACACCTCAGTTGGTCCCCAATACTGGATAGGACCGGGATAGATATAAGCAGTCTTACGGGCCCACTCGTCGCGATGAGCAGCAAACTCCTTGAAGGGGGCTCCGTCAAGCTCAACGAGAGCCTTGCGGATAACGGGCTTCATCTCGCCGGCACGCTTCTCCATGTTCATCATCATAGTGATGGGCACACCACCTGCCACCCATTGGTCGGCGGGAGCCGTGGTATTCTTCACGATGGCCATATAACCGGTCTTACCGTTGGCAATGAGCTGGGCAGCACTGGTGCCGAGAGCGTAGCAGTAGTCTGCATCGAAGTTAGAAGGAGCTGCGCAACGTCCTTCGTAACCGAAGAAGTGGTGCTGGGTACCGAACTTGCCGCTGTACTTGCCAGCCTTCTTCATCTTCTCGAGTTTCTGGGCAACCATGGTGGACAGCAGCTTCTCGGTTTCGATGAGTGATACCTGCACGTTGCCGTGAGGATCGCGGTCGAGGGCCAACTGACGGGCAACACCTACGGGCAGGCTGTTGAACACAGCAAGATTCTCAGGAGTCAAATGACTCTTGGCAAAGTCAACCTGCTCGTCACGGCCAATCTCCTTCGCCTCAGGCATAGCCAATACGTCGTTAAGCTGGGCGATGAGCTTCTTGATAGCAGGGATGAACTCGATGACGCCTTCGGGAATAATGACAGTACCGAAGTTGTTGCCGTCATTAGCACGGGCAACTACAGCATTGGCAATATAAGTGACGATGTCGTCGAGACTCATGGCCTTAGCCTCAATCTCCTCTGAAATCAGACAGATATTGGGCTGAGTCTGCAGGGCACACTCCAGAGCGATGTGGGAAGCCGAACGTCCCATCACCTTGATGAAGTGCCAATACTTACGGGCAGAGTTGCAGTCGCGCTCAATGTTACCAATCAACTCTGAGTAGGTCTTACAAGCGGTATCGAAACCGAAAGAGGTCTCAATTTGGTCGTTCTTCAGGTCGCCGTCAATGGTCTTGGGACAACCGATAACCTGTACGCCATAGTTCTTGGCAGCATAATACTCAGCCAGCACACAGGCGTTGGTGTTTGAGTCGTCACCACCGATGATGACGATGGCCTTGATGTCAAGCTGGCGGATAATCTCCAGACCCTTCTCGAATTGGTCGACCTTCTCCAACTTTGTACGGCCAGAACCAATCATGTCAAAACCACCGGTGTTGCGGTACTCGTCGATAAGTTCCGGAGTAAGCTCCATGTAGTTGTGGTCTACCAGACCGCCAGGACCGAGGATGAAGCCATAGAGGCGGTTCTCGGGATTGAGCTTCTTAATCTGGTCGAAAAGACCGGTAATGACATTGTGTCCGCCAGGAGCCTGACCACCACTGAGAATGATACCAACGTTCATCTTCTTGTTGTTGGCCTCGGTGGCGGGAACGAACTCTACGATGGGCATACCGTAGGTGTTGGGGAACAACTTTTTGATTTCCTCCTGGTCGCCGACACTCTGTGTGGCAGCACCTTCCTTTACTTTCACTGCACCCTGGAGAGCCTTCGGCAATTTGGGCTGATAGGCTGCTCTGGCAATTTGCAAAGCACTTTTTTCCATAATCTTTGTTTGTTATAAATAATAAAAATGAACTTTCGGAATGCAAAAATACTTCTTTTTTGTGAGAAAACGTAAAGAAATCACGCTTTTTAATATTTTTTTTTGATGAAAGTCATGGATTATTGAATTTTTTTCGTATCTTTGACGTTCGAAACAGTATAAATAAATTAACAGGAGGATTAGATCTATGACAAACAAGAGAACATTAAAGAAGTGTATCAATCTGATTTGTGAAGAACTTTTTGCTGAGTGCCTGGCAGCCTCGCTGCATGTCGACAAGCAGAACTTCAGCAACGTTGAGGCATTGTTCTTCAGTATCATCAAACTGCAGCGCAACGCCATTTCACGCATTTCACACCCGGAGCCTGGCATGTCAGCCAAACAATACTACCACGACCTGAAGGAAAAGTTTTCGTCGGAGGCCAGTGACATTGTCGACCAGATTAACAACCTTTGAACATGTTGAAAACTATTAGCCGCTGGCTACTATACAAAAAGATGGGCTGGACACTGGATGTCAGTGAGGCACATCCCGACAAACTCATCATCTGCCTGGCACCACATACCAGCAACTGGGACTTCATCATCGGACAACTGTACAGTTGGGCCGAGGGACTTCAGAGCAATTTCCTGATGAAGAAGGAGTGGTTCTTCTGGCCGTTAGGTCCTATCTTCAGACGGTTAGGAGGCATACCCGTATTCCGTGACAAGAAAACCAGCATGACCGACAGTCTGGCCGAAGCAGCCAGACGAGCCGACCAATTCCTGTTGTGTATTACTCCTGAGGGTACCCGCAAGGCTACTACCGAGTGGAAAAAAGGATTCTACTTCATTGCCCAGAAGGCCGGCATCCCTATCCTACTCTACGGCATTGACTATGAGAAGAAGCTCATACGCTGCCGGAAGACCATCATTCCCAATGGTGACATAGATGCTCAGATGCAGGAAATCAAGGAATACTACAAAGATTTCAAAGGCAAGAAGCCCGAAAACTTCACTATTGGTGAGGGGTAATTAAGGTAAAACATATAGATTATAATGAATATACGAAGGAGTCTGATTGCCGCAGCATTGCTCATTGCTCATTGCTCACTGCTCATTCCGCAAGGCCTGGCCCAGACTGCCAAGGACGAAGCCAAACTGGCTGAGAACCTGAAGCAGTATTTCGCCAAATACAAGCCCAAGGGCACACGACTCACCCAGCAGCCCCGACTGGTCGACTACCAGCTCGACAATTATGCCCGTACACTGGTAATCACGGCCGACGAGACTTTTGCTGCCCAGGAATTCACACCAGACATTACTACCTATATATATAAAAAGGTAAAAGACGAGCTGCCCAAGGTCTACCGTGACTACTCGCTGACCATCATGACCAACGGCATGACCATCGACGAACTGATTCCCAACCGACTGTCACGCAACGCCGACAAGTCGAGGCTTTGGGGCGATATCGACTACGACGGGGAACCATGGGTCAAGAACATCTCACAGCCCAACAAGGTGACGCACGGACTCCAGGGGCGGCACGTGTCGCTCTGGGCCAGCCACGGACGGTTCTACGACCAGAAGAAAGGCTACTGGCGCTGGCAGCGTCCCAACCTGTTTGCCACCACCGAAGACCTGTTCACACAGACCATCGTGGTACCCTACCTCATTCCCATGCTTGAGAATGCCGGTGCCGTGGTCTTCACACCCCGTGAACGTGACTGGCAGAAAGAGGAAGTCATTGTTGACAACGACGGTCCGTCACGCAACTACATCGAGGTGACGGCAAATGGTAAATGGACCACTACGGCACTGCCGGGATTCCAACAGCATGACGGACCCTACCAGGACGGCGAGAATCCCTTTGAGGCCGGTACGGCACGCATGGTCAAAACCACCAGCAGCAAGTCGCGCTATTCGCTGGCTACCTATCAGCCCGACTTCTATAAGGCAGGACGTTATGCCGTCTACGTGAGTTACCAGACGCTGCCCAACAGTGTCGACGACGTAACTTACACCGTATGGCACCGTGGCGAACGCACCCAGTTCCGTGTTAATCAGCAGATGGGAGGCAGCACGTGGGTCTATCTGGGAACGTTCGACTTCGATGCCGGCTACAGCGAGTTCAACCGTGTCACCGTGAGCAACCAGAGCAGCCATAAAGGTGTCATCACAACCGATGCCGTCCGCTTTGGCGGAGGCATGGGCAACATCCAGCGCTTCGGAGAGACCAGCGGCATGCCCCGAGCCCTGGAAGGCGCCCGCTACTATGCCCAATGGGCCGGCATGCCCTATTCCGTCTACAGTACCAAGGACGGCCAGGACGACTACGGCGACGACATCAATGTCCGCTCACTCATGACCAATCTGCTGGGAGGAGGTTCCTGCTTCATGCCTTCCATCGAAGGCCGCAAGGTACCCATCGAACTGTCGCTGGCCATCCACAGCGATGCCGGCTACCACAAAGACGGTGCCAGCATCTATGGTTCGTTGGCCATCTGTACGACGAACTTCCACGACGGTAAACTGAATGCCGGCATCTCACGCATGGCGTCACGCGACCTGGCTGATGCCCTGCTCTCCAACGAAGTGCTCGACCTGAAATACAAATATGGAGATTGGAGCCGACGCGAACTCTTCGACCGTAACTATTCAGAGACTCGTCTGCCAGAGGTGCCCAGTGCCATCCTGGAAACCATGTCCCACCAGAGTTTCCCCGATATGCGCTATGGTCAGGACCCGAATTTCCGTTTCACCCTGGCACGCTCCATCTACAAAACCCTGCTGCGCTACATCAACGACCAGCACGGCACATCCTTCATGGTGACACCTCTCGCTCCCAACAATTTCCGCATAGAGTTCAAGGAGAAGGATGTGGTGACCATCAGTTGGAATGCCGTCAACGACCTGCAGGAACCCACATCAGCACCGACAGGCTATATCCTCTATACAGCTATGGGTGAGGCCGACTTCGACAATGGCACCTACATCAGTTCCAAGAACAGCTACGACATGAAGCTGGAGCCCAACATGCTCTACCACTTCAAGGTGGTGGCCGTCAACCGAGGCGGCATCAGCTTCCCGACGGAAGTGCTGTCGGCACTCTATAACCCCAGCGCCAGACAGACGGTCATGATTGTCAACGGTTTCCATCGTCTCTCATCGCCGGCTGTCCGTAATAATGAGTATGAGCAAGGCTTCAACCTGGACGAAGACCCAGGCATCACCTATGGTCCCACGTTTGGATGGGTTGGCCGCCAAACCAACTTCGACCGTAACCAGATGGGCAACGAGGATGGCGGACTGGGATTCTGCGGCAACGAGCTGGCCGGTTATCTGATTGCCGGCAACGACTTCAACTATGTCATGACACATGCCGAGGCCATCCAGTCGGCAGGAGCTTACAACATTGTCAGCTGTGCCAGTGAAGCCGTCGAGACCGCCAAGCTGTCGCTGACAAACTACGACATGATTGACCTGTTGCTGGGACTCGAGCGCTACGATGGTCACAGCACCGAATACTACAAGAGCATCGACACTCCCATGCAGCATGCGCTCAAGACCTACACCCAACGCGGCGGACGGCTGCTGGTCAGTGGGGCATACACCGGCAGCGACATGACGACAGACACCGAACAAGCCTTCATGACCGACGTCCTGCATTGTCAGTATGGCGGTCGCAACATGGCAGAAACCAACGAGGTTCGCGGCTTAGGCACCAATATGTATTTTTACCGCAACCTGAACGAGGAGCATTATGCTGCCACGTCTACCGACATCCTGCAGCCTACGGGGGGTGCCATCACAGCCATGCAGTATGCTGACGGCTATGGTGCAGCAGTCGCCTATAAGGGCAACGACTGCCGACTCTTTGTCATGGGCTTCCCCTTCGAATGTATCAAGACCGGACAGAAACGTTCGGACATTATGTGTGGCATATTAAACTATCTTATAAAATAACTAACAAATTAAGGCAACATGAGCAAAATTCAAACAAACTCAAACGGCACACGCTTCATCGAAATTTCCGATGAGCATCTCCAAACTATTGAAGACTACCAACTGTTCCGAGACCTCATCGACTCCAACGGTTACGTTGACGAACAGGTTCTCGACAAGTTGAAACTGAACATCCGTTCCATCCTCGAATCGGAGGCTGGCAGGGACAAGCGTCTCCTTGACCTCTGTCTCGATGTCATCTATCATCCCAACATGAAGGCCTTCGGGCTGCAGCAGCTCGTGCTTCTGTTCATAAACTGGAAGAACCGCGGCAACGACAACCTCGGGATGACAACCCGCGCCTTCCAGGGAACACCGTTTAATTAATTAGGAATGAAGAATGTGGAATGTGGAATGAGGAATGTGGAATGAGGAATGTGGAATGATCTCGCTACGCTCGATGTTTTAATGTAGAATTATTAATTTTTCATTGAACAATCGCTAAAGGCGACAATTCAACACTCAACATTCAACATTCAAAATTCAAAATTTATAATCGCAGCGAAGCGAGAATAATTCAACACTCAACATTCAGCATTCAAAATTCAAAATTTATAATCGCAGCGAAGCAAGAATAATTCAACACTCAACATTCAACATTCAAAATTCCTATAGGAATTATGGAGTATAGGCTGACGGACTTTCTGCCAACGACGAAAAAGGAGTTGGAGCTGCGAGGATGGGATTACGTAGACGTTATCCTGTTCTCGGCCGATGCCTATGTGGACCATCCCTCCTTCGGTGCTGCCGTCATCGGACGGACACTGGAAGCTGCAGGCTACCGCGTCGCCATCGTGCCACAGCCTGACTGGCACGGTGACTATCGCGACTTCAAGAAACTGGGACGGCCGCGGCTCTTCTTTGGCGTTGCACCGGGCTGTATGGACTCGATGGTCAACAAATACACCGCCAACCGACGCCTGAGGTCAGAGGACGCCTACTCGCCAGACGGCCGTCACGACATGCGACCGGAGTATCCCACCATCGTCTATACAAAGATTCTGAAACAACTCTATCCCGACGTGCCTGTCATCCTTGGCGGCATAGAGGCCTCGTTGCGCCGTCTCACCCACTACGACTACTGGCAGGACTGTCTGCGTCCCTGCATCCTGGTGGATTCCGGTGCCGACATGATTACCTACGGCATGGGCGAAAAGCCCACCCTTGAACTGGCCCGTCATTTAAGTGAAGAGTTAAGAGTGAAGAGTGAAAAATTTGCTACCGCCACGATGCTTCCCCGTGAACTGCCGCAGACGGTTTATCTCACTCGCAAGGAGGATATACCCAACGGCATCCGTGAGGACGACATTGTGTTGCACAGCCACGAGGAATGCCTGAAGAACAAGAAGGCACAGGCTGAGAATTTCCGCCACATCGAGGAACAGTCAAACATGATGCACGCCCGTCGCATCATCCAGCCGATAGGAAGTCTGAAGTCTGATGGAAGAAGTCTGACATCACCCATCAACCATCAGCCATCTTACGTCATCGTCAATCCCCCTTATCCCCCCATGACCACCGAGGAGCTTGACGCCTCCTTCGACCTGCCGTACACCCGTCAGCCACACCCCAAGTACAAGGGCAAGCGCATACCGGCCTACGACATGATCAAGTTCAGCGTCAATATCCATCGTGGCTGCTTTGGCGGATGTGCCTTCTGCACCATCTCGGCCCATCAGGGTAAGTTCATCACCTGCCGTTCGAAGGAGAGCATCCTTAGGGAAGTGAAACAGGTCATGCAGATGGAGGGGTTCAAGGGCTATCTCTCCGACCTGGGCGGCCCCTCGGCCAACATGTATGGCATGCACGGACGCAACCTGAATATCTGCGAAAAATGCAAGCGTCCCAGTTGCATCCATCCCCAGATATGTCCCAACCTCAACACCGACCACTCCAAGCTGCTCGACATCTACCATGCCGTCGACGCCCTACCAGGCATCAAGAAGAGTTTCATTGGCAGTGGCGTGCGCTACGACCTTATCCTGCACCACAGCAAGGACGATGCCGTCAACCAGGCTGCCCGCCAGTATGCCCGCGAACTCATCAGCCGTCATGTCAGCGGTCGCCTGAAAGTGGCACCGGAACATACCAGCGACCATGTGCTGCAACTCATGCGCAAGCCGTCGTTCCAGCAGTTCTATGACTTCAAGCGTCTCTTCGACCGCATCTGTCGTGAGGAGCATCTCAACCAGCAGCTCATCCCCTACTTCATCTCAAGTCATCCAGGATGTACCGAGGCCGACATGGCCGAGCTGGCCGTCATCACCAAACACCTCGACTTCCAGCTCGAACAGGTGCAGGACTTCACGCCGACTCCGATGACCGTCAGTACCGAGACGTGGTACACCGGCTACGACCCCTACACGCTGAAACCCGTTGCCAGTGCCAAGTCCCAGCGCGACAAACTGGCTCAGCGACAATTCTTCTTCTGGTACAAACCCGACCAGCGACGAGCCATCGAGCAAAGTCTCCGGCGCATGGGCCGCACCGACCTCATACGGCAGCTTTTTAATAAAAAACCTTAAAACCGCCGCCGTTTGAAAAATATTCAGTAAATTTGCAGATGTTTTTGACAACTATATCATTATTTAAACAATACAGTTAACATTATGAACGACAACAAAGTTATGAATCGCGCAGCGGACAACATCCGTATCCTTGCTGCTTCGATGGTTGAAAAGGCTAAGTCGGGACACCCCGGCGGCGCTATGGGTGGTGCTGACTTCATCAACACCTTGTACAGTGAGTTCCTGATTTACGACCCCGAGAATCCCGCATGGCCGGGCCGCGACCGCTTCTTCCTTGATCCTGGTCACATGGCTCCGATGCTCTACAGCCAGCTTTGTCTCATCGGCAAGTACACACTCGAGGACCTGAAGAACCTCCGCCAGTGGGGTTCTGTCACTCCTGGTCACCCTGAGCGCGAGATTGAGCGCGGCATCGAGAACACATCCGGTCCTCTCGGACAGGGTCACTGCTTCGCCGTTGGTGCTGCCATCGCTGCCAAGTTCCTGAAGGCTCGTTTGGGCGACGTCATGGGTCAGACCATCTACGCCTACATTTCTGACGGTGGTGTTCAGGAGGAGATTTCTCAGGGCGCAGGCCGTATTGCCGGTAACCTGGGGCTGGACAACCTCATCATGTTCTACGACGCCAACGACATCCAGCTGTCTACAAAGACAGAGGTGGTAACCAGTGAGGACACCGCCAAGAAGTACGAGGCTTGGGGCTGGTATGTACAGAAGATTAACGGTAATGACGTTGACCAGATTCGTGAGGCCATCAAGAATGCCCAGAAAGAGGCTGACCGTCCTTCACTCATCATCGGCCATTGCATTATGGGTAAGGGTGCCCGCAAGGCTGACAACAGCAGCTACGAGAGCAACTGTGCTACTCACGGTGCTCCTCTCGGTGGCGATGCTTACATCAACACCATGAAGAACCTGGGTGCCGATCCTGAGAATCCGTTCCAGATCTTCCCCGAGGTTCAGGAGCTCTATGCAAAGCGTGCTGAGGAACTGAAGAAGATTTGCGCTGAGCGCTATGCCCAGATGGCTACTTGGGCTCAGGCTAATCCTGAGAAGGCTGCCCAGCTCGAGGAGTGGTTCAGCGGCAAGGCTCCGAAGATTGACTGGAGCAAGGTTGAGCAGAAGGCTGGCAGCGCTACCCGTAGTGCCAGTGCAGCCGTTCTTGGTCAGCTCGCTGAACAGGTGCCCAACATGATTTGTGCTTCTGCCGACCTGTCGAACTCTGACAATACCAACGGCTTCCTGAAGAAGACCAAGGACCTCGTTCGTGGCGACTTCAGCGGTGCATTCTTCGAGGCTGGTGTGGCTGAGCTCACCATGGCTTGCTGCTGCATCGGTATGGCCCTCCACGGTGGTGTCATCCCCGCTTGCGGTACCTTCTTCGTATTCTCAGACTACATGAAGCCCGCCGTCCGTATGGCTGCCCTCATGGAGCTGCCCGTGAAGTTCATCTGGACCCACGACGCCTTCCGTGTTGGTGAGGATGGTCCTACCCACGAGCCCGTAGAGCAGGAGGCACAGATCCGTCTGATGGAGAAGCTGAAGAACCACCACGGCAAGAACTCCGTACTCGTAGTACGTCCCGCCGATGCCGAGGAGACCACCGTCTGCTGGCGCATGGCTATGGAGAATGTCGACACCCCGACCGCTCTCATCTTCTCTCGTCAGAACATCGAGATGCTGCCCGAGGGCAACGACTACAGCCAGGCTACCAAGGGTGCTTACATCGTTGCTGGTTCCGACGAGAACTACGACGTCATCCTGCTCGCCTCCGGTTCTGAGGTTTCTACCCTTGAGGCTGGTGCCAAGCTGCTGGCTGCCGACGGCATCAAGACACGTGTCGTCAGCGTTCCTTCCGAGGGTCTGTTCCGCAGCCAGCCGAAGGAGTACCAGCAGGCTGTTCTGCCCGCAGGCAAGAAGAAGTTCGGTCTCACCGCCGGTCTGCCTGTGAACCTCGAAGGTCTGGTAGGTGCCGACGGTACCGTTTGGGGTCTCGAGAGCTTCGGCTTCTCTGCACCCTACAAGGTCCTCGACGAGAAGCTGGGCTTCACTGGCCAGAACGTCTACGAACAGGTCAAGAAGCTGCTCGCATAGCACTTTTGAAAACGCTTTACTTACAAGAACGCTGACCTGATTGGCCAGCGTTCTTTTAATAACATTTTTCTTTAACCTCTGCCACAGTTTGGCAAATAAACAGAATGAGAGATTTTGCAGCAATAGATTTTGAGACAGCCAATAATGAACGCTCTTCCGTTTGCTCCGTTGGCGTTGTTATTGTACACAATGGTGAGATCGTTGATTCATTCTACTCTCTCATCCAACCAGAACCGAACTATTATAACTACTGGTGCAGCCAGGTTCACGGACTCTGTCGTGAAGATACGGAGGATGCTCCAGTATTCCCCAAGGTGTGGGCGCAGATAGAACCCTTGATAGAGGGTTTGCCCCTTGTGGCTCACAACAAGCCCTTTGATGAAGGATGCCTTAAGGCTGTGTTCCGTGTCTATCAGATGGACTATCCTGACTATGAGTTTTACGACACCCTTTGTGTCTCTCGTCGCACGTTCCCCTATTTGCCAAACCACCAGCTTCACACCGTTGCCGCTGAATGTGGTTATATCCTTGAAAACCATCATCATGCACTTGCCGATGCAGAGGCCTGTGCATGGATTGCAAGAGAAATATTGTAATAATAGAATTTAAGGAAGATTATATTGTAATATGATTCAACATGTGCAAAAATTGCACATGTTCAAATTGAAGGAAGTAGAAAGAATTGACAATTTCAACCTTGAAGAGGAGGAAGCATGTAAGAAATACTTACAAGTTCAAAATGAAGGAAATAGAAAGGTTGCCCGAAATGGAAACTGATGCGCTCAAGAAAGAACTGGCCGATGAAGTGGTAGTTGCAAAATATGCACATACCACTAAGCACGGTTCTTTTAATAACATGCATTTCTTACACGTTAATGGCGTGAAGTTTTAGTTGAAACTACGAAAAAACGTCTTAACGTAAATCGTAAAACGTAAAAACGAATAAAGAGCATCGGATTAATTCCGATGCTCTTTACTCTTTTGGTCAAGACCTCACAGCGTGCCTCGTGTGATGAAGGTAACTAATTAGTAAACATTATCTCGAATACACGTAATTATTCTTTTTATTCTACACGATAGTGGCACCTTTTTAATCTGAAGAGTATTATCTTTCAGAATTTGGAAGTATGAGAATTATTTCATACCTTTGCACTACCTAATAGCAATTATATGAACGAGCTCGAAAATATACAAAGCCATATTTACACCATCCGCGGACAACGCGTGATGTTTGATTTTGATTTAGCAAGTATATATGAAGTAGAGACAAAAAACACTCAATCAAGCTGTAAAACGAAACCATAAGCGCTTTGAAGGCGAGGAGTTCATGTTTCAACTTACATTAGAAGAGTGGAAAACATTTACAAACTTACATTCGCAAGCCTCCAGTAGTGACAGCAATATTGATTCATTTTCAAGTGATTACAACTTGAGGTCACAATTTGTGACTTCAAGATTTTCTGACAAATGGGGCGGTAATAGACGTCCACCATATGCTTTTACAGAAATAGGCGTAGCCATGTTGAGTAGTGTCTTGAGATCAGAAGTCGCCATCCAGGCTAATCGTAAGATCATGAAAGCTTTCGTAGCCTATCGTCACTTGGCCGAATTGCCTCTTGCTGCCACATATCTCGACTTAAGAAAGCAAATTGAAGATCTCAAAAACGAGGTCAACGATATTCTTGCAGACCAGAACGACATCAACGAAAGTACTCGTGCCCAGCTTGACGCCATCAGTACCGCTTTGGCAGAATTACAGGCCAAGCCTGCTGAAGTAAAGCCTCGCCGGCCCATTGGTTTTATACAATCCAAGAAGGATGATGAGTGATTTGTCTCAAGATAGTTCGTTATATCTCTGATGTTTTATGATGTTGATTCCATCAAGCTTGTTTATTCCCAACCCTCAACGATTTTGATTTCTGACGATTAGTGTACACTATCGCTTTCTGTCAGGCTGTAGAGCAGATTAACGAGATGGTCGATTTCAGATTCAATGCGGATCACGAGAACCGTCCCACCTTTTCAACGACAGGTAAAGCACTATCTCGTCTTGTGTAGGAACGAGATTATCGTGTTTTATATTCTTTTCATCTGCAATATTCATATTTCAAATTTTATTCCACCCAGTTTCTTCTGTTCCCGTTCAAACTGTTCCAGGAAATGGATTTCAACAGGTGTCAATTCATTCTTTGTCCTTTCCTTGAACTTATCGTATTCCGCATCGGCTTTGGCTTTGGCCAGCTGTGCAGTAATCTTTCCTGCATGAGTCAGAATGTCCTTTCGGGATATACGCAGGAAATCGTCGAGAATGGCTATCCAGTCCTTCATAAACATAGGCCGATGCTCCTCTGCCTGTAACTCTGCGAAGTCGAGATAAAGGCTGACAATACGGTTCAGTGTCGTTATTTCCTCCTGTGAAAGATAGTTCTTCGCTATCTCCGCATCCATCTTCTTCGGCAAGACACCCGTCCATGTGGTCAGGCCCATAAAGTCCTTCTGTGCATCAGCCCGTTCATAGATAATTTCTGCCGCCGTATGACCATGTACAGAATAGTGCATCTTGTTCTGCACTGTCTTGAAGAACTCCTGCGTCATTTCCACTCGAGGATCATAGTCAATACTGAGGGCATAGATTTCGAGCACTTTCCTGTAAAACACCTTCTCCGACGAGCGGATATCACGGATGCGGGCTAACAGCTCATCAAAGTAGTTGCCGCCACCTGCCCGTTTCAGCAGGTCATCGTTCAGGGCAAAACCTTTCACGATGTATTCTTTTAGAATCCCCGTTGCCCACATGCGGAACTGAACGCCACGATAGGAATGAACACGATAGCCCACGCTGATAATCATATCGAGGTTGTAATAAACTATTTGGTCTTCAACCTCGCCTCTTATACCTCTATTTACGACGGTTGCAAATTTTGCAACTGTCGTTTCTTGTCGGAGTTCTCCCTCTTCAAACACATTCTTGATGTGTCTGGAGATGGTAGACTTGTTACGCTGAAACAACTCCGCCATCTGATCAAGGTTTAACCACACAGTCTCGTCTTGCAGCCTCACCTCAATTCGTGACTCCCCATCTGGAGTCTGATATAATAATATTTGTCCTTTATCTTCTGCCATATTCATATTTCAAATTATATTTCACATCAGCCATCAGACCTCATACATCCTACATCTTTCAGCCATATCCGCTTGCAAAGTTATTCAATTATTTCGAGAAGATCAGCACCCCCATGATTCTATTTGAATAAACGGTTGTAAATTAGAGATTTAGATAAGCCCTCTAAGCCTGGGAACATTGTTTCATCAGTAATATTCATATGATAGAGTGACTTTTTAATATCATACTTAAAGTCAGATGGAATATTTATCTTGATTAATGCATAATCAATTGCCCCATATTTTCCTTCTGGAGAATAGCTATAATCTATTAGCTTTTTAAATGGTATAGATGTTACCTCTTTATTTGATAGAAGTGGAAAAACATTATCTTCAAATGAAACCTCTGTGCTCTCTGGAATTGCAAATAAACCTTGTTGTCTATTAATTCTCTCATTAATCATTTGAGGTCTCACAAGGTAGATCCTTTTACTGGGTTCTGAAGATGGATTGTTATATAAAGCGTTTCTCAGCATTTTATTAGCTTTTTCATATATATAATCATTAAACATATTCTTATCGAGATATTCTGTTTTGTCATCACTTTGTTTATGTTCTTTACTGAATGGGGCCATACAAATATTCTGGTTAATACACCAAATTGAACTATAATTATAATCAGATTCGTTCAATGCCATAAATAATGCAACATAAGGGGAAAACGTAAAGTCTACCATTCTTGTAGGGCAACCATAGTGTTGCATAATAGACAACCACTCTATCACCCGATTATCATCAGGTATATAATTTTTTTCGTATAATGGATATTTCCATTTGAATTCTCTAAGTAGATTTCTTTCAAAAGGGCATGTTGAGTATATTTGAATTGGGTTGGGAGGATATAGATGGTCAATCATTCTTTCAATGGAAGAAGTAATTTTCCATTCACTATTTGCTTGTCCTCTAAATGCAAATGCAGAAATAAATCTGTTGCTTAGCATAGAAAAATCATTCCAATGCTCTAATACCGTTTCTGCATATTGCATTCTTGTTTTTTCTTTTTTGCCCATTATAACCTTTTGTTTAGTATTACTATTAGTAAAATAGAATCACTTGAAATAACGTAAAGCTAATCGGCTTTCTCTTTAAATAGCCTTTCTGTTTCCCACTTATTTATACTATCTGTAAGTTCTTTAGTTAATTCATTAACAAAGATGTCACAAGCCTCAATTAATGAAAATATATCACCTGTTGTAATATCTTCTTGTACCATGAGATTGTTCTTTATCTTATATCCATTTCTATGAACTAAATCATGCCTTGTTTTAATCATTGCTCCTAATTCTGCAATAGAGGGAAAATCTATAGAAAAGACCTGTGTAAATACTTCTTTTATTTTTCTCAGATCGTGAGCATTTATCTTATAGATTATTTCAAATACAGAAAATAGCATATTATTAGAAAACTTCTCAACTTCACTTAAAGACAGCTTGTAATTGTGTTTATTTACAAATGAATGAAAAAAGTCACTATTCCCTAAAACAAGACATGCCAACAATTCTGTTATAAAAGATTCAAGACATCCAATAACACCGATATATAGAAGCCTATAATAATTTGATAGTAGTGGTTTAGGAACTACCACTTGGATTAGCTGTTTTGTTTCTTGAATGTTTTTGTAATATTGTTCAATTATTGAAGTTGGGCCATATGAAGCACTAATTGTATTTATTCCCAATGCAGATACTCCCCCAGTAGCACAATAAATACAATATGGTATTATCTGGTATTTCTCATCTAAGACCAAATCGCCATCAATAACTTGGGCTGCTTCCTTTTCCCAACTTTCAGGAGCAGGAGCAACCCACCCTGTCGCATAATGATGTCCAGCAGTGCCTATTATATTTCCTTTTACGAGCACAATATTTCTCATATTTGTCCCTCTTTTATTTCAATCTGTCTTCTATTATCATTTGCTCCACCTCTTGTTTTGCTTTCTCAAGTTGCAAGCGTCCTTCGACTTGTAGAGCTTTTGCTTTTTGACGTAGTTCTGCAACATGGTGAGCTATCTCTTCCTGTTTTTCTATTGGAGGGAGTGGCACATTGAAATTCTCCAAAAAGTTTGCTGATACTCTTTGTTGACCTGCAGAGCCGCCAAAATACAGCATTGCAGTTTTTCTGATAGCCTTCATGTGAAGAAGTGCTTGCAGGTAATCAATGGAGAGTTGACTTGTTCGTGGACGTATTACGAAGAACTCCGTCGAGCCACAGCCTAAGCCATTTTTCAGGTCTCTCACTACAACAGATTTGCCATTCTGCATGCACGGTGTTATCTTTGCCCAAAGCAAATCGCCATTCTGGAATCTTGTGAAACCAGACGATTCGCCTATTATCTTTTCTGACATAGAAGTAATCTCTGAATAGCACTCGTCGATAACTTCCATAGGAATAAAAGAAATTGGCGTTTCAGCATCTTTCCCCTTGAAAGACGTATTGGGATTTATCCAAGCGCAGTTGGATAACTTGACATTATCGTATTTCTCAGAGATAAGTTTTATGCCCTCTTTATATACACTTGGATCAAGCCGCCCTTCCAATGCGCTTCTATTAATATAGAATTGCCTACTCTTTACTACAGCCACGATACGGAACCAGTCTTCAATCTGAGTCCTGACATATTGCATGCTACTATTCGTCAATATTCCATCAGGAAGGACAATGGCCAAGTATCCTCCTTCTTTCAAGAACTTGTAGTCTTGCTCTATAAACAGAACTTCTGTACTTTGTCCGTCGCGAGTATTCTCTGGAATTGCTTTTACAGCCAGCCAGTCTTCTTCTTTCTTTCCTAACTGATAGGTCTTCAGGTAAGCCTGTTCACTCTGGCGGATAGTACTGCCAAAGGGAGGATTGGTAATGATGAAATCAAATGTGCCATATTTGAAACCCAGATTATTCGTCTTAGTGAATATGGTTTCATCTGGCACCAACCCATCGGAAGTAATGACATTCGTATGACCATCGTCGTGGATAATCATATTCATCTTGGCGGCACGTGATATCTGTTCGCTGATTTCAATACCAAACAGATTCTTCTCTGCGAAATCATGCCAATGTTTGAACCATCTATCGTGCTGCCGAACATCATGGTTATAATTAGGGTAGTATTCTGTCGCCTGCTCACGAACCTTATTTAATGCATACAAAAGGAAGCCGCCACTACCACAAGAAGTGTCAAGAACCCTTGAATCTTGAGTAATAGGCAGTACGTCTACGATAAATTTCACAATCTCGCGAGGGGTAAAGTATTGTCCGAAGTTTCCCCTAAAGAAAGAGCCCATAAAGGTTTCAAATGCGCGTCCCTTGCTATCAAGATCTGTCTCGCCAAGATTCACACTTTCAAGATAGCCTACAACTGTCCTTACCTTTTCTGGAGTTAAGCGGATATCATCACGGAAAACTTCTTTATCCCTTTTCCTACCTTCTTCATACAATGCCTTGATACGATCGAGCAGGTTTTTGTTTTCCTTTGCTTTTCTATTCGCAGCATCACTTTCCTCCTGCTTGGAAACAGTAATAATTTGAAAGTCGTACGGCTCACCTATTTTTCGAGGTTTTCGCTCGTCCCAAATTTTACAGAAGATCAGTTTGTCAAGTTCGTCAAAGGCCTCTGATGGATTCAATTGCCCACCAGCCCATAGTGCTTCATGAGCTTGCTTAAATCTGCGCGTAAGTTCTGACTGGTCAATAACAGCGAGGTCGAAGAATTGTTGCTTACCATCCTCGTGTTCCATGTATTGTGCGCCATATACATACTTGTAGGATGCAATAGTCTCAACACCAAACTGAGGAATGTCTGGAATCTGATTTCGCGTATTTGAGTTCTTGTCAACTTCGTAGTATTCATTACGTATTCTAGAAGTTACCCATACATATTTGACATCACAGGGTAAAAAGTATGCGTAACTATATGCTTGTTCTATAGCTTGCAGGAATTCCGCTTCACTTATATCCTGCCGTTTGCATTCAACTACAATACGGGGACTTAAGCAAAGTTCATCATCATATACGATAATATCCGCTTCTTTTGTTTCACTGCCTCTTGTAACAGGAACATACTGCTGAATTCGGTTTTCTGGATAATTGTAATCAAGAATCAGACGTAGGAAAGTCTCTGCTTGTACTTTCTCCTCAGGATTATTGTAATTACGCTCTTTCTTCTGATAGGTATAGGTTATACGAGACCTGTCTTCATTAAAAGAGATTAGTCCCTTATCAAGTCCTAATTGTATATAATCCTTCATAGTTAATGCCTGAATCTAAACTTGCTATTTTTTCATTTTCTTTTCTTTCGCTTTTCTGATATCGTCCAAAGTCCTGCCGTTATAAAGGAAATGGGCTGGGCCTTGATACTCTCTGTTCTTACTGCCTTCGTCTGGCATAAAGTGTTTACAGAAACGGGAAAGGGTATATATTTCACTATCGTAAGCAACGGTGTTTTCTGAAACCACCGTTACAGGAATGTCACCATGTTCAAAGTAAACCACATCGCCAGGCTTCAAACCAATCATCGAGAATTTGAACGGTGGACGACGGTCTGCCTTTGCCTTGGACTTGTCTTGCTTCTTAGGCTTTACTTTTTTTGCAGGAGCAACTAGTTTCTCTGCAGGAGCTGCATCATCAAAATGCTGCTCGATGTATTGCCTAAGAGACTTGAATTCCTCCTTAGACAACTTGGTAGTTGACGGACGTTTACCCATCAGCCCCTTGCTCATCATTGCTTCATGTTTGAGTGCAGAGCTATGAGTCTCTGCGATAGGGCGCACAAGGAAATACGTCTTGCCGCTATCGTCACTATTAGTGTTGCCAGAAGTAACAAACTCATCTTCGACATCCATTTCTGGCGAGTATGGCAGCTGGCTCGCGATGACTTCCACTTTGAAGCGAATAGCACTTTCAGGGCGAGCAGCATAGAGATAGGCAATGTCGCCTTTCTGCACATTCAACACGCCTGCTTTGTGAGTCCAATATATCTGGCCATATTTCTTAAAGCAATCTTCAACTTTAAAGAACTTAGAATCGTAACAAATCAGCCAGACATTCCCCTTGCCACTTTGTACTTGTGGAGTGGTGGTAATAACAGCAGCGGGCGATGTCGGCTTTTCTTCTGTTTCAGGGTTATCTACAATGGTAAACTTCAAGCGCGATTGCAGGCTGCTAAGCATTTCTTTTGGCAGCATGAAGTATTCCATGATTCCTTCATAAAGATGCTTCTGGCCTCGTTGGGTTTTCCAAAGATTCAGGAACGAGTTCAGATAAAGGTGGTCTAAGCAGAACTGTTCCAACTTCTCCCTATTATAGTTCTTGAAGTCCAACAACTCTATGAGATTCGCGCCTGCCTCATTATCAATGGTCCAGTCAATGGTGGTGACAGATGCAGCAGAACGTTTACCGTCTTTTTCCTCCAAATAGAACACTTCCAACTTCTCGCCAAAGTAGAGCCCAAAACGGCAATCCGTCAGTTTCATGTAGGCCTCAATCTGTTCAATATCAACCTTACGCTGCTTATGGTCTGGCTTTTTCAACTCCAAGATAATTTCCTTGACATTCTTGTCGTTGTTCAAATAGAATACAAAATCTGGAATCCACTTCCGACGGTATAAGCCAAACTGCTCTTCAAGATTGCGGTCATAACGTGACCACCCAAGTGCTTGCAGAAAACCCTTCACTATCTCTTTTTCGAAGGCCATTTCTTTTACACCTTTGTTCTTGCTAATTTCTTCGCAAAACGTGTTCCAAATTTGTTTCATCTGTATACAATTTATCTATTATCTGGCAAATTTACGAAAAAGATTCCAAACATAAACGTTTTCACTCAAAAATACACATTATTTAATAGAAAGACCGTCGCAAAAAAGAAAAAGGTTCCGTGTATATTATAGAATCACGGGATCGGTTCTGCTAATAGGTCACAGCGTGCCTAGCACCCTGTGAGGTTGTTTGATGTTTTTTGTTGTCTTGTTTCTATTGTTTTACTATGTAAGAGATGCTTTATTGGTGGAATAGTTGTACGACTTTCTGAAAAGTTGTAGGACTTCTGCTGAAAGTTGTACAGCTTTTTGAAAAGTTGTAGGACTTTCGCATGAAGTTGTACAACTATCTGGCCAACAAAGCATCTTTCAGAGGGTCATCGCATATATCTTATGATGTAAAAGCATATTTCCTATGTGGTGAAAAGGCATCAGTTGAGGTCACAGCGTGCCTCACCCTGTGAGTTTTCAACCTGTGCATCGTAGCGCTTATTATGACTTAACATTTAGGTGGCATGACACCTAAATTGAGCAGTCCTACCTAGAAAAATATTATTTCAATATCACAAATATCACACTTGGGTTATATCAATATGGTTCAGCGAGTTACCGTGTGATATTAATGTGATATTGGTGATATTGAACCTCGCCAACTGCAGATATTTTAACACTTTTTACAGGTTTTGGAGCCCCAAAAACACTATTTTTGACCATGAGGGCTAGAGGGCGTAAGGACAGGAACGTTAATCCAAGACTGGTCAAGTGTCAGTCCTCAGGACCATCTCAATGACATTAGACTGAAGAGCTAAATAACTATGAATAAGAGCGAGAAATTTGTCATCACCATCAATCGTGAGTTAGGAAGTGGCGGTCATACCATAGGCCGCAAGTTGGCTGAGAAGTTGGGCGTGAAGTTCTACGATAGAGACGCCCTCAAGGTCTTGGAAGAGAAATTTCACCTCTCTCTGGAAGAAATTGAGCAACACAGAAGGGTCGGTTCCGTTGTGCACTTATTACGAAGACTGTTTGGGCGTTAAAGATGAATTAACGCAACACAGAAGGGTCGGTTCCGTTGTGTACGTTGTGTACTAAGGCCTCTCTCACCATCGACTCTGTGCTGGAGTCTAAGACTCGTACGAACAGCAAGGGTAAAACCGAGAAGTACACGTCAATCACCGACCTGGAGACGTGGCGTCAGGCACATCCCGTTAATCCCTAAAGGGAATTAAGAAGTAAGAATTAAGAATTAAGAGGTATTGCCTACGGCAAGTAGGATGTAAGATGTAGGACTGTATGGGACGGGGTCCCATCGATGCATTGGCAATTGGCTGTTAGCTGTTAGCAGTTAGCCAAGAGCTAAAGGCTAAAGGCCAAAAGCCAAGAGCAAAAACCAATCGTTGTTTTCTGCTAAAAACGCTGACCTGCTGGCCAGCGTTTTTTTACGTTTTTACGTTTTTACGTTTTACGTTAAGCTATTATTTTATAATACTCGTACCTATTTCAACTGCTTAATCAGATAATCCGACACAATGTCCGTCGAGCGATAGATGTTCTGTGAGAAACCGTGGTCGAAGTATTCCTGAATGACCAACTCGCTCTTGGGCCAAATCTGGTGGAAACGCTCGCCGTAGGTGTAAGGTACCACGCGGTCGGCATTGCCGTGGATGATGAGTGCCGGTCCCTGATACTTTGCCGCCGTCTCATAGATAGGCAGACTGAAGGCGGTGCGGATATACTGGCCACCGAGTTTCAGACCACCCCACAATTCTACATACTCGCCCGGGTCGAAGGGGTCATACTGCTTGCCCATCGTGGTGCCGCGTATGGCATCGTCGCGCAGCACAGCAGCGGGAGCCATCAATGCCACAGCCTTGAAGGCTGGCTCTCCTAATGCTTCACTCAGCTGTCCGGCAGTCATCGCAGCTACTACCCCGCCCTGCGAATGACCCACAATGGCTATCGTGCTGACATACCTCAGGTCGCGTACATACTCCACCACCTTCTTGGCATCCTCTATCTCGTTGGGTACGGTCATGTCCTTGAATTCGCCCTCGCTCTCGCCGTGTCCGTTGAAGTCAAAGCGGATGCTGGCAATGCCGTGAGCCTGCAAGGTATCGGCGATGAGTTCAAACATCGGACCGTCCTTCCTGCCGCTGAAACCGTGACAGAAGATAACCATCGGACACTTCTCGCCCTGCTGCAGTTCGGGCTTCTGGATGATGGCTTTCAGCCGTCCGTGGTCGCCGTCGATGAATATGGACTCACCTTTACCAGGACCGGCATATTTGCCCGTCGTGAGTTCCTTCAGGTATTTGTCCACCTTATAGGTCAGCACCGTCGAAAGCTTCACCTCTCCGTCGGGACCTACGACCACCATCGAGGGAATCCACTTCACGCCGTAGGACTGGGCGATGTCCGTCTCCTTGAACTTCTTCAGTTCGCTCACCTGCTGATAGGTGATGCCATACTGCTCAATGGCTTTCTTCCAGGCTTCTACATCGGTATCCATGGAGATGCCAAGAAACTCGATGCCGTATGGACGATACTCCTCATATAGGCGTACCACCTCCGGCGCATCCTTGCGGCAGTCAGGACACCACGATGCCCAGAAGTCGAGCACGACGGTCTTGCCCTTCTTGCCCTTGACCCACTTGGAGAACTGGAAGTTCTTGCCGTCAGGCGTCTTCATCTTGAAGTCTGGTGCCACCGTACCAGGCTTCACCAGTTCCGTTGCATACTTGTCGTCAAAGTCCGGCTGTGGGGACTGTGCTTTTGCTACTGTGGCTCCCATCAGGAGCAGCGCAAACAAAAATAATCTACCTTTTTTCATATATATCATTTTGTTACAGCAGATGTGTCATGTACCTGCATGAGGTTATCGGCGGCGGAATTCGGCACAGGTGATGGCGGTGGCGATAGCGACGTTTAGGCTCTCGGCCGTACGGCCGTCACGGTGGTAGTTGGGAATGAGCAGGCGGTGGGTAACCAGCGGACGCACGGCATCGGAAATGCCGTTACCCTCGTTGCCCATCACGATGATGCCGTGGTGAGAAAGCTCCTGGCTGTAGATGTCCTCGCCGTCGAGCAGGGTGCCGTAGACGGGACAGTCGGCATGGGACAGCAGCGTGGGCAGGTCGGTATAGATGACACGGACATGGGCCAAGCTGCCCATGGTGGCCTGGACGACCTTGGGGGCATAGACGTCGGCAGTGTCGGGGGAACAGTAGATGGTGTCGATGCCGAACCAGTCGGCTATGCGGATGATGGTGCCGACATTGCCGGGGTCCTGAACGCCGTCGAGAGCAAGAGACAATTGAGAATTATGATTACCTTGGTCCGCTACATTTGAGGATTCAGGCATATCATAATTTCTAATTTCTAATTCCTCATTCCTAATTTTACTATCGTGAGAATCGGGTATTTCGAATAGGGCGAGGACTTGCTGGGGATGCTGCAGGAAACTGATGCGGCGGAGCTCGTCGTCGGTGATGAGAGTGATATTCAAAGACAACTGGGACAACTTAGGACAACTTTTATTGTTGTTACCTACATCGGTCGCAAAACCGAAAGGTTGTTCTTTGTTGTCCATGTTGTCTTTATTAATTGAAGTGGCAAAGATGGCACGGGCGGTGAAGCCGGCAGACAGCAGGTCGCCAACCACCTTGGGGCCTTCGGCCACGAAGAGGCCCTCGCGACGGCGGTTCTTCTTCAGCTCCAAGGAGCGGATAAGCTTGATCTGATTCTTGCTAAGCATATTGCCTGGATTCAGGTTTCAAGCTTCAAACCTTATGAACGATGATGCGCAGGGCATGGACGAAGAAGGGGGCCCAGAAGAGAATGAGGGCAGTGGCAACGACCATGACGGCCTCTACACGGCGGTTGACGCTGACGGCACGGCGCAGGTCGGTGTCGGTAATCTCACGGTCGTTGGTGCCAATATAGGGCTTGTTGATGACTTCGCCAAAATAGGTGTGGGGACCGCCGAAGCGACAGTCGAGGATGCCGGCAAGGGCTGCCTCGGGATAGCCGCTGTTAGGGCTGGCATGTTCGCGACCGAACCACGTGACGAAATTCAGCAGGCGCAGACGTCCCGTGACGGTGAGCATGAGCAGCGTGGTGAGACGGGCCGGCAGGTAGTTGGCAACGTCGTCGATACGGGCGGCACACCAGCCGAAGTCACGGTAGCGACTGGTGCGGTAGCCTATCATCGAGTCGAGGGTATTGATCATCTTGTAGGCCATCATGCCGGGAACACCGAGGATGGCATACCAGAAGACGGGAGCCACGACGCCGTCGCTGAGATTCTCGGCCAGCGTCTCAAGGGCGGCGATGCGTACTTCCTGAGCCGTGAGCTCGGACGTGTCGCGGCCAACGATGCGGGCCACCTGGCGACGGCCTTCTTCCAACGAGCGGTTGACGGCCTGGAATACCTGGCGCACTTCGCGGATGAGGGTGGTACCGGCCAGACAGTAGAACACCAGGACAGCCTTGACGGCCATGCTCAAGTAGACGTTGATGCTGTCAATCCAACCCAGCAGATAGTACATGCCGACATAGACGGCGGCAATGAGCAGCAGGGCGGTGAACATGCCCTTCAACTTACGCAGATGGCCGCGGTTGAACCAGCGTTCGAAGGCGGCAATGACTTTGCCGAACCACACAATAGGGTGCGGCAGACGGGCGGGGTCGCCCAGAATGAGGTCGGCAATCCAGCCGACAAGGAGTATCAGTAATGCTTTCATGTAGTCAGGTGTCGTGTTTCAAGTTTCAAGTATCAGGTTTCTGGTTTCAGGAGGGTCTGAACGATGCGTTCTGCCGTACGGCCGTCCCAGCGGTCTGGCAACGAACCGGTCTTCCACTCACCGGCCACTAAGCGCGTCATAGCATCACGCAAGCGGCCGACATCCTCGCCAACCAGTTCGTTGGTACCCAGCTTGACGGTCTCCATGTGTTCGGTATAGGAGTTGAGCGTGATGCAGGGTACGTGGTTGAAGGTAGCCTCCTCAGCAATGTTACCAGAGTCGGTGATAACACCCATGGCGTGTGACGTCAGGTAGCCGAACTCGAGGTAGGAAAGGGAGTTGAGAATTGAGAATTCTCTCTTTGAGAGTGTGGCGTTCTCTCTTTGAGAGTGTGGCGTTGCAATGCAATGACAATTGAAAATTGACACTACCTCGTAGGCGTGGCCACGGAGGGGTGCTATGACTGGAATGTCGCCAGCGACTTCGGCAATGGCGGCAAGCATCTGTTGCAGTTTGTCGGTATCGGACAGCAGGGCGCGGCGATTGACGGTAAACACCAAATAGCGACCATCGGCAATGCCGTCAAGACAGGCCGGACGCTGCCAGCGGCGACTGTTCTGGCGCAGCGTATCCATCAGGATGTTGCCTACCATGTAAATCTTGTGCATCTCGGCACCTTCACGCGTGGCAATGCTGCTGGAGCCTATGCCGGCGGTGAACAGCAGGTCGCTGAGACCATCGATGACCAGGCGGTTGATTTCCTTAGGCATGCTGATGTCGAAGGAACGGGTGCCGGCAACGAGATGTGCCAGGCGCAGCCCACGCTTCTTGGTGACGATGGCGGCGGCCATGGTCGATGCCAGGTCGTCGACGACAATCACGGTATCGACAGGATGTGACTCGAGCCATTGTTCAAAGGCTGCCATGACCCGACCGGTCAGTTCGTTGAGATTCTCGCACTCCACACCTAAGTAGACGTCGGGCTCGGGCATCTGGAGGTCTGCAAACAGCGAGGGCTCCAGCGTGGGGTCGTCCTTGCCGCCTGCATATATGAGCTGATAGCTGATGCCATCAGTATTCTCTATCGCATGGATGATGGGCGACACCTTCACAAAATTGGGACGGGCACCCGTGAAAATACATACTTTCTGTTCCATGACTGCAAAGGTACGTATTTTAAATGAGAAATGAGAAACGAGAAATGAGAAATTTTATTAACAACGAAAAATTATGCCGAAAAGACGAATCGGAGTGAGAAGTAGAGCTGTGCCAACAAGATATAGAGCAGCAAGAGTGGTGCCGCCCACTGGATGCCGCGGACAAGGGCCTGGGTGACGTCGGCCAGTGACAGGAAGGAACCGGCCACCGTACCGTAGATGAGTGCCGACGCCATGAGCCCGAAGCTGACCAGCGTGACCAGACTGGCCGAGAACGGCGACGGCCACAACGAACCGTCAGCCGACAACAGCACGGCATGGGGAATGGCAGTCATGAGCAGGATGATGCCGATGTAAACCACCAAGAAGAGTACGGTGACGATGCGTGCCCGGCTGGCACGGTAGGTGTGCTGCCACTTGAGCATGCCGCTGGCACGGATGCTGCCGAAAGCCGCTGCCAACAACAGTATCCATACGAGTACGGGCGTGGCCAGCAGCTGGGCAAACTGACCCAGCACCCAGCGGATGCCTTCGCCGGACAACAGGGAACGCACACCACTGGCTGGTACTGCCGCACTCCATATCCACGACACCAGCACCAGCAACAGCTGTACGACGATTAGCGCACATGCCACGTATGGCAACACCTTATTCTTGCTAATCATAATCTTTTTTGCAAGGACTACAGGACTTAAAGATTTTTTTCAATTATCAATTGTCAATTCTCAATTCACTCCCCGTCCGGCATGAGGTTGTCGATGTCGATGATGCCCAACTCCAGCGCACGTACCACCAGGCGCGTGGCATTGACACTTTCACCAGAGGGGAACAGCTTCTTGCACAGCTCGGACTGCCGTTTCTCCAGACTCTTCACACCGAAAGGCATGCCGCGTAGTCCGGTAATCTGCTCCTTGGTATAGCCGAGAGCCAGATGACGCAGGAAACGCTCGTCATATTCGTCAATCTCGTAGTCTATCAAGGCATCCTGGCGTGCCAGCTGAGCAGAGACGGCATGTTTGAAGCGCTCGACAATCTTCTCGAGAATGGGTTCGTTGAACACCAGCTGCTTGCCCTCCATGACGGCCATGACGTCGCGGCGCGTCAGCAGTTCGCCACTCTTGAGAATGATGCCGTCGGCTCCGGCGTCAAGCACGTCGACCCACAGCTTCTCGTTCAGGATCTCACCCGTGAAAATCAGGATGCGCACCTGAGGATAGAGCTCCTTGGTCTGGCGGCACAACTCAACACCGACAGTCGTGGAACCGCCCAGTCCGAGGTCGAGCAGCACGAGGTCGGGCTGCTGCTTCTTGATGAGCCGCCAGTAGGACGTCTCGTCAGCCGCCGTCCCAATGACTTCTGCCTCGGGAATCTCATGGCGCACAATGCCTTCCGTGCCTTTCAGTTCGAGGGGCACGTCCTCGACGATAATCAGCTTAAAATTTTCCATCTGTATAATTCTATATTTGACTATATACTATTGACTATTTGACTTTTGGTTATTGGACGCAGGCAGCGTAACCTTGACCGTCGAACCCTGAACGGCGATGCCACAACCACGGCGGTGGGTAGACTCGCCAAGGTCACGCACGATCTGGCGGCAGAGCAGGTAGTCGATGTCGGACAGCGGTTGAGGACAATGGACGGTATAGACGACATAATCATCCTTCGGGACGCTGTCGGTAACCTCACCCTTCAGCAACTCAAACAGGTAGTGCAGCATGTTGCTGTCGGCCAACAGCTGCTGACCATGCCACTCCTGCGGAACAATGTGCAGCTTGACCTGTTCGACCTGACGCATGGCCTGTTCGCTGAGCAGACCGTACAGGTCGCGGTAGTATTGCACCACCTCACCCAACGAGCTGATGTCGTGGTGGTCGATGAGCTGACGGATGCGACTGGGATAATACATGGTTTCGTGTTTCAGAGCCGACAGGCAGTTGTCGAGCACGGCATTGGCAACATGCATCTTGCTGTCTTCCATCTCAGCACGGCGCAACTCGTCGTCCATCATCTCGATATTGTCGAGCTGCATGCGCTCCAGACGATGACGGTAGTAGAGACGATGGCGATAGTAGAGCATGTAGTAGGCTGGCAGGATGAGCAGCAGGATGACGACGAGCAGGATGACGGCAATGCGCTTGTTCTGCTGCGACTGCTGCATCGTTCGACAGTAGTCGCCAAGGGTGTTGTCGGCACTAAGCTCCTTGAAGAGCTGGGTAAACACCTTATTATTATAGGCGTAGAGCTGCCACTCGTGCAAGGCCAGGGCGGCAACGGCACTCTCATTGCGGATATCGAGGATGACCTGATAATTCACAGCGACACTGTCGTGCAGCCATTGTACCTCGGGAGGCATGATGCTGACATCGCCGTCACGGGTCATCAACAGACGGCCTTTAGGATGCTGGCTGAGGTACTGCTGATTGAGATAGTAGCGACAAGAGTCGGCAAACATCAGCGTACGCTCGTATTGGCCGTTGACATTGCAGAAATAAGCTGAGTCAGCATAGATATGGGCAAGGGTGTTGGGCGACTGGTTAGCGGATAGCGATGAGGGGTTAGCGGATAGCGGCGAAGCCCAAAGCCAACAGCCAGCAGCCAACTGCCAAAAGCCAACTGCCAAAAGTCTGACCACGCCCTTGGGCAGTCGGAAGAAGAACCGCGAACCCCTACCCTGCTCGCTCTCTGCAGCTATCTGGCAGACGCTGAAGAGCTGACTCATCTTGCGGTACTTCTCGATGATGCCCTTGCAGTTCATCAGGCCGAAGCCATGACCGCCAACCACCTTATGGTCGAAGACATGGGCTTGCTGCTCTGGGGGCATGCCACAGCCGGTATCGGCCACCGACAACTCGACATAGTCGTTCGAGGTATTGGCAGAAACGGTAACTGAGCCGCCGCGGTCAGTAAACTTACGGGCATTGTCGGCCAGCGTGTTCAGCATGAAAAGAGTCAGCACACGGTCGGCCTTGACGGTGGCGTCGGTAGGCTCGACATTGAGCGTAACACCCTTCATGTCAAACCCCGTACGCCCACGGGCAACAATGTCGAACAGGGGCTGCAATGGGAAACTCTCAATGTGCAGGCTAAGCTCACCCTGTCGCAACTGAATCCACTTGGTCAGCAGATTGTTTTGTTCGTTGATGTTGTCGGTCAGCTCGCGAACGTAGTCCAGGCTCTCTAGATTGTCTAGAGTTTCTAGATTTTCTAGATTTTCTAGAGACTCTAGATTTTCTAGAGGCTCTAGCTTCTTCACCTCATGCCGAATACGGTCAATAAGGGGCAGAATGCTGATCACCAGCGACACCTTGGCACGCTGTTCCAGATTGCGACGCTCGGATTTCTCTAAACTGAGACGACGGACACGGAGCTCATCGGCCTTTAATTCCAGAACGTCGTCCAACTGGTGGTCATTCTTACTCTTCCGATTGAGATAGTTAAACAGCCAAAGCAGGAACAGTAGCAGAACGATAGCGCCAATCACCGCCAGAATCATCCAGTTGAGCTGCTTGGAAGAAGCATCCAAGATGCCGGCACGGGCTTCGAGCTCACGGTCCTGACGGGTCTGCTCCTGCAGGTCGATATAGATGTTGCGGTTGTGGTCGCTCTCAGCTTTGTCGTTGACGGCTGAATAAGCCACACTAAGCTGTTCGCGGATACTGGCCACCAAGTCGGGAGCCTGATTGATGGCACTGTCGGACAGCGCCATGTGCAGATTCTCAAGGGCAAGAATGTCATCGCCAAGGGCATGGTAACAGGAAGCCAGCGTACGATAGGCACCGGCAATCTGATACACGTCGCCATAGTTGCGGAATCCCTCCAAAGCCTCTTCGGCTAACTGAAGGTCGTTGTCGTGTTCGGCCAAGGCCTCCTTGGCATTGGCTTCGAAATAGGGATAATGGAAACGGTGGGATATGGTCAGACAACGGCTGAGGAAGTCCATCTCCTCCTGATAGATCTCGTCGGCATTGCCTTCCGTGATGATGCCTCCTGCCCCGACATTATACAAATAGTTCAGATATTGGGCTGTATCATGACGAACCTCGTCGAGGTTGACTTCCATCAAAGCCTCGATAGACTGACGCTCCAGACCGACATAATAGTAATAAGTGGAACTGACAATAGCCAATTCTGACTCAGCATACAGCATGCGTTGTTGTAAACGGGGAGAAAGCAAATGACGCTCTTCGTTGATGCGCTTCTGATGATTGACGGCACGTTCACGGTGTTCGTAGAAGGCACGGTTTTCAGAGCGACGCTGGCAAAGACGCATCTGCTGTACTTCTGAAACGAACAGTTCTACCTGATTGTCTGTCAGCGATATAGCTTCGTTGAGCTGACGTTCCATCTCGTCGTACTCCATACGTACCATTGAGACGAACGCCAAGTTATTGAGTGCTTCTGCCCGACCGTCATCATAATGGGTTGATAACGCTAAAGCACGGCGTGCATAGACTTCAGTAGAGTCGATGTCACGGTAGTGAAAGGCATAGGAAAGTGAATTCAGCTTGTCCACCGCTGCCTTGTCGGACGGTGAACAAGCTGAGATAAGTAATAGCAACGAGAGGTTAAGCGCGAGCCTTAGCCACATAACCGAGTGCCTCCTTGCACTTGTCGGTTACATACTGCCAGTCGCCAGCCTTTACCTTGTCGCTGGGGAACAGCTTAGAGCCCATGCCCACGCAGAATACGCCAGCCTTGAACCATGACTTCAGGTTCTCCTCCTCGGGAGCAACACCGCCAGTCACCATGATCTTCGACCAAGGCATCGGAGCCTTCAGACCCTTCACCATGTTCGGACCTACGACGTCACCGGGGAATACCTTTGTCAGGTCGCATCCCAACTCCTGAGCCTTGCCAATCTCGCTGACGGTCATGCAGCCTGGACAGTAAGGCACCAGACGGCGATTGCAGACAGGAGCAATCTCAGGGTTGAACAGCGGACCAACCACGAAGTTGGCACCCAGCTGCAGGTAGAGTCCTGCTGTGGGAGCGTCGACAACAGAGCCGATACCCAGTGCCAATTCGGGACACTCCTTGTCGGCCCACTTCACCAGCTCACCGAAAATCTCATGAGCGAAGTCACCGCGGTTGGTAAACTCAAAGGCACGAACGCCACCCTCGTAGCAAGCCTTGACGACATTCTTGCAGACTTCCAAATCCTTGTGATAGAAGACAGGCACCATACCTGTCTCGCCAATCTTCTTCAAGACGGCTATCTTATCAAACTTTGCCATAATTACTCTTTGTATTCACGTTTGAAAATATATGTACCACACTCAGCGGAAACCAGTTCCCAGCCTTCAAACCCCATCTCGTTGAGTTTCTTCTCAACACCGACGAGACGCGTAACAACCTTATATTCAAACTGTTTCATTGTCAACAATAATTGTCAATTGTCAATTCTCAATTCTCAATTAATATTACCTCTGTACACGGCCGTTAGCATTACCACCAGCGAGAGACTCAACCTCGTCAACACCTACCAGGTTGAAGTCACCGTTAATCGTGTGCTTCAGAGCAGAAGCAGCAACAGCAAACTCAAGAGCCTCGCCCTGGGTCGGCTTGGTCAGCAGACCATGAATCAGACCACCAGAGAACGAGTCACCACCACCTACGCGGTCGATGATAGGATTGATTTCGTAACGCTTTGACTGATAGAACTCCTTGCCATCGTAGATAAGAGCCTTCCAACCATTGAACGTAGCAGAGAAGCTCTCACGCAGGGTAGAAACGACATACTTGAAGCCAAACTCCTTCATCATCTGCTTGAAGATGCCCTCGTAGCCGCTGGCATCGGTCTGGCCACCCTCGACATCAGCATCGGGCTTGAAGCCCAGGCAGAGCTCTGCATCCTCTTCGTTACCGATACATACATCGACATACTTCATCAAGGGACGCATGATGGAGATAGCCTTCTCGCTGGTCCACAGCTTCTTGCGGAAGTTAAGGTCAACCGATACGGTGACACCATGACGCTTAGCAGCCTCACAAGCGAGCTTGGTCAATTCGGCAGCCTTGTCAGAGATAGCGGGTGTGATACCACTCCAGTGGAACCAAGCAGCTCCCTCCATAATAGCATCGAAGTCGAAGTCCTTGGGATCGGCTTCAGCGATAGAACTGTGAGCACGGTCGTAGATAACCTTTGAAGGACGCATCGAAGCACCGGTCTCTGCATAGTAAAGACCAACACGGTCACCACCACGGGCGATGAACTGCGTGTTGACACCATAGCGGCGCAATGCGTTTACTGCAATCTGACCAATCTCGTGCTTGGGCAGCTTTGAAACGAAGTAAGCCTCGTGACCATAGTTAGCCACGCTGACGGCTACGTTTGCCTCACCACCACCAGGGATGATGCGGAATGACTCACTCTGAATGAAACGGTCGTTGCCCATGGGCGACAGGCGAAGCATAATCTCGCCTAATGTTACAATTTTTGCCATTTGTTTTAGTATTGTATTAAAAGATGTTTGAGTATTTCGCTACAAAGATACGCTAAAATTTCCGAACTGCCAAAGGAATTACCAAAATAATGGTTAAAACATTGCTGAAACGTTTACGTTCACACATTCTCTGTTCCACAATGTGGACACCTGCCTTTCTGACGTATTGGACGCCCACAATGTCCACAACTGAACGGATGGTGGGCACGCTGGAAGAACACACGCAGGGCAAGAACCACATAGACAACAAGCAAGGGGTAACCAATGTAATACAGCGTGGAAATGCTGAATAGCACATAGTCAACAGCACACACGGCAGCCAAGCCGGCCATATAGAGAATGGCATCGGCACCGGACAGATGACGCAATATATCGTCGACAACGGCGACTCCGACAATGATGACGGCCCAGACAGAGGCTACAAAGAGTCCCAGATGGAACGGCAGGGCAAAAGGATTCAATGAGGGATGGTAGTAGAAATGCCGCCACGACTCTGCACCAAACATCTGAATGCCAGCATACAGTGTGGCAGAAGCCGACAACAGCAGACAAAGCAATGTGGGATAGATGGAGTCGATATCGTTGAAGTGGACAATATATGCCCGCCGACGAAGCAGGCGACGCATGGCATAGAAGCTGCCAACAACGACAAGCAAGGCCAGGAAGATGAGCAGGTGGGTGTTGGAAAACACATCAATGAACTGCGATATCGGATCATCGGGTGAGACACCCTGCAGCAATTCACTCTCATGAATCCATCCTTGGGTAATCTGGTCACGGGCCACCTTCACCCATATCGAGTCGATTGTATCATTAGGAACAGTCTTTATCTCTGCTACCACAATCCGCTCACCCTTCGTCACATACATGGTATCAAAAGCCATATCACCAATGGCGTCGGCCAGTGGCAGGCTGGAAGCATTGACCACAAAATTATAATTCTGCGTATAGTGATGTGTGGTAGAGAAAGATATAGAATCTATCTGCTGCTTGGTCAAATCCCAGGCATCAGGAGTCTGCTGACCATGATTGTAACAAGATGTCAACGTCAGCAGCAGTAAAAGCAGGTAACAGCTAACTCTCCGCATAGACGTTCATCTGACAATGTTTACAATCGAATTCAAGACGGAATAGCCGTCCGTCTCCCAGACGCAACATGAGGGGCTCGGACCAGTCGGGCTTTACACCGCCATGACGTACACAACGGCCTAAGGCATAACGCAGACAATGGCGGCATTGCATGAGAGGGCCATGACCACCCTTCAATTCATAAGCAGACACATCCCGTACACCATAAAACTGCCGTGACAAACGGTTGGCGATGTTATACATATAGGGTTCTGGGTAACGAGGTACGTGGGTCGGTATCGTCGAGGTACGTTGGTCGGCACCGTCGAGGTACGTAGGTCGAGCCCGTCGACCTTTATCCTCGTCGGACTCGGTCATCAGCTTCGTGACTAACTGGCGTCGTAGTTCAGCCAAGAGACTGCTGGGGATGAAATAGTTGAAGTCAGCAGCCATCTCTACCCTACTACATTCGTATGGTGTGCCGCCTAACTTAGACAACTGCCGGACAATGTTTTCGCGTTGTGGCTTATCAGCCAGCTGATGTTCACAGGCAACACACGCCGTCACATCATTACTGCTAAGGCTGAAACCGTCAGCAGTAGGACTGAGTTTCAGGACAAGAGGTATCTTACGCTCTGCACTCTGTCGGCTCAGCTGACGTTCAAACTCCATATCATTGTTGCGGTAGAGTGCCATTCCCGGACGCAGATGGTGTGGCATCTGATGCGGAAAGAGGCGGTTGCCTTCTACGCGGTTGACGCGGAAGCCTTCCAATTCACGATCATCGTTGATAAAGCACAGGCCGTCGCCATTGGCAAAAGCCGCCGTACCAGCAACATTCAATGAGTCGCGGCGTATCTCCTTAACCTTTCCCACATACTCTCCCATCGCCTTCGGGGTGTCAGGCGAAGCAATGTCAGGTTGACGGCCATTCAGGAAATATGTTGTAAAACCCCTGTTGAAAGTCTTCTTCAGATTCGGCGTAAAAGAATAGCGAACATCCCCCCTTGACGCTCTTTGGTATTTCTCAGAATTTCGGGCAATAATGGCATTCAATTGCTGGCTATACGCTGTCACGACATTCTTGACATAGCCGGCATCCTTCAGTCGCCCTTCTATCTTGAACGACGTGGCACCAGCCTCTATCAGCTGGTCCAACTGGTTAAGACGATTCATGTCTTTTAATGATAACAGATGGCGCTGGTGTTCCAGTTCACGGCCATTGGCATCAAGCAGATCAAACTTCATACGGCAGAACTGGGCACACTCGCCACGATTGGCAGAGCGTTTGAAGCAATACTGTGAGGCATAACACAAGCCACTATAGCTGACACATAATGCGCCATGCACAAAGACTTCCAGTTCAACATCAGGTACCTGACGATGAATCTCTGCTATCTCGTCAACAGATAACTCACGAGCAAGTACCACCCTGCTGAATCCGATATCATGCAGCCAACGTACCTTCTCAGCAGTACGATTGTCTGTCTGCGTAGAAGCATGAAGAGCAATAGGCGGCAGAGGCATCTGCAAGATGCCCATATCTTGTACGAGAATGGCGTCGACACCCACATCGTAAAGCTGCTGAATGAGCTGTTGGGTTGCTTCGAGTTCAACATCATAAATAACAGTATTGACTGTCACATAGACCTTTACGCCAAAAGGATGGGCATACTGGCACAACTGACGGATGTCATCGACACTATTCCCCACCGCAGCACGTGCACCAAAGCGCGGTGCTCCAATGTAAACAGCATCAGCCCCATGATCAACGGCAGCTATGCCGCACTCCAGATTCTTGGCGGGAGCCAACAGTTCAAGTTGTGTCATCCGTCTTAACTACTTAATCTCGTTGATATCGTATGGAGTTTCCTGATAGACGTAATAGTTAATCCAATTGGAATATAACAAGTTGGCATGGGCACGCCAAGTACAGACAGGTCCCTTGTCCGGATTGTCGCCCCGATAATAGTTACAGGGCAGGTCAACATCATCGCGCACATCCTTGTCACGCTTGTACTCGTTATCGAGTGTGTTGGGGGCATACTCCAGATGACCCGTGATAAAGAACTCACGACCTCCACGTGCCATCACCATAGACACGCCACACTCCGGCGATTCAGCTATCAGCTGCAAGTCAGGACACTTCAGAATGTCGTCGCGATGCACCTCCGTATGACGGCTATGAGGCATTTGGAACACATCGTCAAAGCCTCGGAAGATTGGCAGCATGGGTTCTAGAGGCTGCTGCGGAAACACACCAAACATCTTCTTCGGCAGCGGATATTTCGGAATGCCATAGTAATAATAGAGTCCGGCCTGAGCGGCCCAACAGATATACAGCGTACTAGTGACATGCGTCCTGGCCCATTCAAAAATCTGCTTCATTTCCGGCCAGTAGGTGACCTCCTCAAAGTCGAGCTGTTCGACAGGAGCTCCCGTAATAATCATGCCGTCATACTTCTCGAGCTTCATCTCTTCGAAATCACGATAGAACATCATCATGTGTTCGATGGGGGTGTTCTTCGGCGTATGGCTTTTCAGCTTCATAAAGTGAATCTCCATCTGAAGCGGTGTATTCGACAGCAATCGGACAAGATCTGTCTCTGTGGTAATCTTCAACGGCATCAAGTTGAGAATGGCAATACGCAACGGACGAATATCCTGCATGTGAGCACGCGAATCGTCCATCACAAAGATATTCTCCTTCTTCAGCAGCTCAATGGCCGGTAACTTATCTGGTAATCTAAGAGGCATTGGAATCTTCTACTTTAATCATACATACTGACACATTGTCGAAACCGCCGGCACTGATGGCAGCTTCACACAATTCACTGGCATTGGCATTGTGGGCCATCAGGCGTTCTATGTCTTCATCGGCAACCATGTCGTTCAGACCGTCGGAACACAGCATATAGACATCACCTGAAAAGACATCAGCCGCAAAATCAAACAAATCGATATACGAAAACGCATCACCGCCGCCAATGCAATTAGTAAGAATGTTCGAATGGCGTGCTTCTCCCTTCAGAGTATTCAGTGAGTGGTCAACTGTGAGTTGCTTGAGCCTGCCATCACGGAAACGATAGAGACGGCTGTCACCACAGTTAATCCAGTAATATTTCTTATTGTAATAGATGATGCCAACCAGAGTAGTCCCCATATTAGCCATCTCAGGGTTGACATGTCCCTTTGACTCTAATGCATTGTTGACGGAGGCAAGCCAGTCTGTCATGGTTTCTTTGAGTTCTGCAAAAGTCAGATTACATGGAAGGTCGCTGATGTAAAATTTCAGATTCTCCAAGACGTCTGAGCTTGCTACCTCACCGGCATTATGTCCTCCCATTCCATCAGCTAATGCTATCACGAAACGGTCGACGCTGTCTGTCGTAAAGGCCTTTTCACAGGCATCATTACGTATAAAGCAATCATGCACCAGAATCATGTCCTCATTATTGAGCCTGACGCATCCCACATGACTTGCTGCCGATATATTAATTTTACTCATTGTTTCCTTTATACCTTATTATATAATATAAGGCTAATTGATAGTGACCTGCAGATTGATGTTCGCCAGAGTAACAATGTCGCCACTCTTGATAGACATTGGAATGTCTGGTAACAAGTCACGTTGATTGAGTTTCGTACCGTTCGATGAATGCTTGTCAATGATGTTCCAACCTGTATCAGGCTTGTAAATCAGCTGGGCATGAACACCGGAGATGAACATATTACCCTCAAACAATTGAGTATATGGTCCTTGTCGGCGACCAATGATAGCACCGTTGACACCAATCATACGGATGTCAAGGCTGGGATTATAGAGTGTCAGCGTGGGCAAGCCACCAGGACTTGCCATGGGACTCTGGGCATCAGCACGTTTGGAGGCATTCGTTCCATAGGTCAAGAGACTTGGACTGTCATCCTGTGACTTTTGTGGTCCTTTACGCTGTTCCATCATTTCGTCAACACTAATCATCAGTCCACCGCAATAGGTACAACGCCGTCCCATGCCGGCACGTCCGCAACTACTGCAGTAGACCAGTTCCTGACCACACTGATCACAAAAGTGAGAGTCGTCTTCTATCTCTTCTTTACAACTTGGGCAAATAATCATATCGTATCTTTAATATCTTCTGGCATAATCAACTGATAAGTCTCGGGAGTAATCATAGAGGCATCCATCTGACTGACTCGCATCGAGAGTTGCTGAATGGTCTGGTCGAGCATGTTACGCATTTCCCGGGCATTGCCAAAGGAGTTCTTCTTGCTGACCACCATACGGCAGATGACATCCATGAGTTTGAATTCTGCCTCCGGCGACAGACGATAGCTGTCCTTCGAAGCCATCTTCTTGTAGATTGCCAACAACTCGTCTTCATTATAGTCGTCGATGTGCATCTTGTGTGAGAAACGGCTGGCCAATCCAGGATTGACGGCAAGGAATGTCTCCATCTCATCCCTGTATCCGGCAGCAATGACCACAAACTTACCACGGTCGTCTTCCATACGCTTCATCAATGTATCAATGGCCTCCTTACCGTATTGGTCATTATCAGCCGACAACGTATAGGCCTCATCGATGAACAGGATGCCACCCATCGCCTTGTCACACATGTTGTTGACAATCTTCGGCGTTTCACCCATATACTTGCCAACCAATGTAGCACGGCTGGACTCTATGACACGGCTGGTAGGAAGAATCTCCATAGCCTGAAGGATTTCACCCATCTTACGAGCTATTGACGTCTTACCTGTTCCAGGATTACCTGTCAGGATGAAGTTCATCGACATTTGCTGTACCTTACCGGCACCCATAGCGGCACGCTGTTTCATAAACATGCTCTGTACTGCCAGACGGCGTATCATGTTCTTAACGGAACGCATACCGATGAAATCGTCGAGTTCGTTGAGTACCTCATCCAGAGGACGTGCCTGCTCGCTTTGAGCCATTGGCAGGTCAGCACTGGTGATGCGGTACATATCCTCGTCCTTGAAATCAGGATTGCCCATCATACTCACGAGACGCTGGCTCTGTTTCTCAACAGCCTGATCGAAGATGCGACGGGCCTCGCGGGCATTACCGAAGTTCTTGTCGCGACGCAGATAGAGCTGTTCGAACTGTCGGTGAATGGCACCCTGCGTCTCCTCGTCAACTGTGAAGTTCTTACCCTTGGCCAGATTGATGAATATCTCAGTGAGTTCGTCGGGCGTATAGTCATCGAAATGAATCGTTTGGGTGAAGCGGCTCTTCAAGCCTGGGTTGGTATCGATAAAGTCGTGCATCTGGTCGGTATAGCCGGCTACGATACAGATGAACTTGCCACGATCATCTTCCAAACGTTTCAACAGTGTGTCAATAGCCTCCGAACCAAAACTGTCCTGGTCATTCGACTTCAACGTGTAAGCCTCATCAATGAAAAGCACACCACCCATTGCCGAATCAATGAGCTGATTAGTCTTGATGGCCGTCTGCCCAGAGAAGCCAGCAACGAGCTTGCTACGGTCAGCCTCTATCAGCTGTCCTCGGGACAAGATACCCAGCGTGCGGAATACGTCGGCCATAATGCGGGCTACAGTAGTCTTACCCGTACCAGGATTACCTGTGAACACATAGTGCTTGCCTTGGAACGTATTTGTCTCGCCACGACGAATCTGCAGGTTGAGGAAAGCGGCCAGATTACTGATTTCCTTCTTGACACCTGCCAGTCCCACCAGTCCGTCGAGTTTGGACAGACAGTCCTTATAGTCAACGGCTTTGGGTGCCTCATAAGGTATGTCAGCCACATCGATGGTCATCAGTTCCTCGTTTGTCATTGTCGAGATGTTACCCTTCTGTAGGCGCTCTGCCTGGCGTGAACATATTTTGTCGAACAGCTGACGCATAGTACGTCCATTGGCAAAATCCTTATCACGTGAATTATACAGCTCGGTAATCATCTTCAATGTCAGTTCCCCGGCATCCTTCGTAAACTCGTACTTCTTCTCCTTGGCAAAGACCTGCATGATCTGGAACAGCTGATCAGGATTGTAGTCTTCGATATTGAGGAAATAGCTGAAACGGCTACGGAAGCCAACATTGATACGGAACAGATTATCCATTTCCTGACGATAGCCGGCAGCAATCACCACAAACTTACCGCGGTCGTCCTCCATACGTTTCATCAGCTGTTCCAAAGCTTGTGCTCCCTGATTGTCGCGTTCGCCGCTCTGGCTCAACGGTGCCAGTGTATAGGCCTCGTCAACAAAGAGGATGCCGCCCATGGCCTTGTCGCAAAGGCGGTCTACGACCTTTGGTGTCTCGCCCTGATAGGGACTGACCATCTTAGAACGATCTACCTCAACCACATGTCCGCTATCCAAATAACCAATAGATTCCAATATCTCACCCAATTTGCGGGCAATGGTGGTCTTACCTGTTCCAGGATTACCCGTCAGCACGATATGTATACCGGCCTTCTCCTGCTCACCCAATCCTCGCTGGGCACGCTGTACGCTGTTATGTACGGAATAAGCAATCTCGCGGACGGCCTTCTTCACTTCGTCCATGCCGATATAGTGATTGAGGTCGCTAAGGATATCCTCTAATGTGCGCTCTTCGGGTACGTAGCCCCTGATATCCTGTTCTTCTACCATGACAGCCTCAGCACCTCTGCTGATAAACGAAGTAAAGATGTCCTCAGCCGTTTTGATAGCCACATGAGCATAGCCGAACGTGTCATCCTTAATCTTCACCTGATATTGGAAGAACCGCAACAATTTATGTTCGGCATTTGGACTATAGGCAGATATGCCATACTTGGTACGCAGCTCCTGCTTGCAGATATCACAAAGTTCCTGATAGCCCGGTGTGGGCAGCTTAAACGTATATTTGAATCGGTTCTGTGCTGCAGGATTGGCCGTCAGGAAGTCGTCAAGACCTTTAGGCAGACCGGCAATCATGACGATGGGATTCTCATCCCACTTGTCCATCTCTACAAACAACTTGTCGAGCGGATTCACCTGGTTCGAATATCGGTCTGGCAACAGCTTCTGTACATTGTCAAAGAACAAAATGCCGCCACGAGCCTTCTTGACATTGTCGTCCCACTTGTCAACAAAGCGTTGGTAATCCACAGCATCGACCATCGTCAGCTTGGGCTTCTCAATAATCTTATGCTGGTAGAAGTAGTCGCGTATCACCTCGGCAAGAGCTGTCTTACCGGTACCTGTCTCACCAATGATAATGGCATTGACGCTCAGACGCACATTCATGATGTCCTTGCGGGAATGCAGATAGGTATAGGTGTCTACAACGGTTTTCAATTGCTGCTTCACCTCGTCAAGTCCCACCATGCGGTCTAACACATTCTGGGATACCAGCGGTTGTCCGCACCAGCGGCAGAACTTGGCTATTGAGCGGTTTTCCTTATGACAATTATTACATATCATATTACTCTACGTCCTTTTGTAATTGATTGATGACATCAGTCGGAGTCACACGTAAATTATCCAGATCCGGATTCTTGTAATTCAACAGTTTGGGACTGAAGAACAGCATCTCAAACAGTAATACGGCTACCATAGTACTCCACAGGATATAGTGCAGTACCGATTCTCCACTCAACGAGCGAATCTGGTTCGTCACATCATCCAGCATACCGAATTTCGACCCCTTGAACTTGAAGGTGCGCTGCTTGAAGGTGTAGTACAGCGGTTCCAGTAGCGTCGACTTGATGTCGTCCTCCATCACCTCGTTTATCAGTTCGTTGTCACCCTTGGCATCAGCTCTGTAGTCTGTCACATGGCAGACGGCCATATATATTAATGTAAGGACCACGGCTGCCGGAACAAATAGTGAAGGCCATGTGCCGTCGACAAACCTGAGTACACTAATGGGAATCCACGACGTCAGCAATCCCAGAAGTCCCCACAGACATGACAGGACAAATCCGAATCCCTTGAAGTAGGCCCTCAGTCCTACGATGACTGCCGTGATACCACCCACAGGCAATCCGATGGTTATGAAGGAATGACGGAACAAGTAATCACGCCCTGAAATGCCGAAAATGAGCAGCGCGACAATCCATAGGGCACATAGCGAATAGTATATGACTCTCCAGCGACGTTCTTTCGTCATGGCACGATGGTATCCCATGCGTACCTCTTTATACTTTTGAGCCGTCTCCTCCTTGGCATTGCCATAACGCTGATAGTATTTCTGATTCTGGTCTATCTCTCCCAAGTTCAGGATCCATTCCTCCAGTTTTCGCTCGTAGCTGTAGTCTTTGCTGAAGTCCTGATTGGGGTCTTCATGATAGAATACAGCCATCCACTGGCTCAGGGAACCGTTTCTCATGGCAGCAATCAGCTGCGGTCGGTTGGTCTGCCTGTCAAAGTCAAGTCCATTCTTCAGTTCCTGGCCATCCTCCAGCACATACGACGGTGTGGCACCAAGGATACGACAGAAGCGATACAATGCTGTACGCTGGTCGTAGGCTCCCAAGCGTTCCTTGTTCTCTTCACTTTTCAGGTCGAAGCATGCCCTGGCTTGACTGATCTGCTCAAACCATCCGTGCATCTGTGCGAAATAGAAGAAGCGACCGTTCTGGTCCATATAGTCTGCAGCTTTTTCCGAATAGGCCTTATCATCCAAATTCTGCCAATCCTTGAGCTGAGTAGCCAGGAACTCTCCTACTCTGTACGGGCTGTCTGCCTCACGCAAGTCGAAGGCTGCCTCCCTGTCTATATTGTACAGCACTTTATAACCTAACGAACGTGACGGCTGCTGTCCTGATGTCAGGATGCGGAGCGACTCACAGGCCATGTGATCCTCATGACTATACATCCACGACAACAGGCGTCCGTCACTCAGACTCAGCCATTCATCGTCCGAGCATTCTTCATAGCCGAAAGAATGGACAATATCCTGAAGGGTCTGTGAGGGATATTTGGCCAAGAAAGGTATCTCAGGGTCTATCTCATAGACCAGTTTGAGTATGGACAGCCGCTCATCCTGTTTCTTTTCCGGTGAGAAATACTGGCGCAGGCGTTTGATGTCTGCTTTCGAGTGTGATTCCAAATAAAGAAACAGGAAGTCGTTCGGGTTCCTCAATGCCAGCTTGTATTCATCCTGATAGCTCAGTACCGAGATGGCGGCACTGTGGACGTCATCGCACAGGTTGCCTCGCACATCCTTATATGGATAGGTAGGCTCCATCACGTAGACGGCAGCCATCAGGCCGGCTCTCTGGTCTACGGGATAGCGGTTGACCACAATATCCTTGACCACCGAGCTGAGCTTGACATTACCACACTGTTCGAGCCATCCGGCTATTCTGCCGTTATAAAGATAATTGATGGCCAACCGTTCATTGTCAATAAGTAGCGGTATGAGTTCGTGTACGTTGTCTGCCACCAGGTTACGTTCCGGGTCGACCACAAAGCTGCGATACTTCAGGATGGGCGACGACAGGTCGATGTTGACATCCTCACCTTGGAACCACCTCTCCACTTCATCATAGCCCCAACGAGTCTGCGGATTCACCGCCGTCAGTCCCTGAACAATCATCTTCACCCTGTCGGGCAATTCATTGATTCGCGGCAAACGTCCTTCATTCTTCTTGCGCATCATGACGCGCTCGTTCTGACTCAGCGGATTCTCTCCTAGCCAAAGCGTCATCAGCGTGATACCCAATGAATAGAAGTCTACGGCAGGCGTTATCTCCACCTCACCGTCGATGACGTCATTATACATTTCCGGAGCAGCATAGACCGGCGTCCTGGCCTGTGTCGTACGGTGCAGGCGTTCGTCACCTTCTAATACGCTGGAGATACCGAAGTCTCCCAGCACTAACTCACGGTGGTCAGCATCGCGGAAGAAGAAATTGCTCGGTTTGATGTCCTTGTGTATGATGTTGTTATTGTGACAGAAGGCAAGCGCGGCAGCAGCCTGAAGGGCTATCCTGCGGAATTGATTGAAGTCGCCGTCCAAATCATAGCGGTTCAGCGTACCCCCCTGCAGATACTCCATCAGCTCATAGTCACGGTTCTTTCCGTCGACGTACGTTTTACCATAGTCATCAATACGGACAATCATCTCCATATTGGAATTCTGGATGATGCGCAACAACGTTTTCTTGATGGAAAAGTTCGGGTAATATACCTTCAGCACCCTCTCGCCTTCATCGCCATTCACCAGGAACACCTGTGCCTCGCCAGAATTGTCGCTCAGACATCTCACGCTGTGGTACGTCCTTCCTTTCAGGAGAAACTCCACATCGCCACCCTGGGCATTCTTCGACGAAGCCACCGAGCCGCTCGGGCGTATGGTTGCGTCACCTGTTGTGCCCGTTTTCGGCATGTCTGCGACGCGCATTGTTCTGCTTGTATCTGTTGTAGGACGTTGGGTTTTCAATGATTCATCCATGACTACTTATCATCTTTAATTTCTGCATTTTGATTCTTACCTAACACAACCCACTTGCCACCCATCTGCGGCTTGGCACAACCACACGGGCTGCTATGCATGGCGTGTTTGTAGTTACATACCCATCCAAGCCTTACACCGACGGGCTTGCTAGCCATCGCATAGTTACGCGCCTTGACTGGTGACGGACCGGCAGGAACAGCCAGTTTGTCAAGAATAGCCGACAACATCTGTATCTTCACTGTCTTCTGCTCCTCCAGTTCCTCCTTGGTCATGCGCTTTGACTCCGGCCGCGGAATGACCGGGTCCTCCACGCCCGCATCCTTGGCCAACAGCGTCAACACCCGTTCACGCAGCTTTATATTCTGTTGTTCACGCACAATGTCGCGCTCAGAATTGTATGGAAGGGCATTCTCCAGCTTAGCAAAGTCCTGTACGATGTCCATCAGCTCCTGATAGTCGGGATTTCTCTGCAGCTGCTTCACCATCTGTCGGGCCTCTTCAGTCAGCGCTGTGCCACATTTCTTGCAGAAAGCAAAATCATTTAACGAATGACAGGTAGGGCAAACTAGTCCGCCACGCGGACTGCCGCATTCAGGGCAATAAGCCTCATTACCAGACAGATGTGCACCGCAGAAGGAGCAAACATCTTTCTTAATGTAATGGTGGCACACTTCGCAGAAATCTGCATCAGGGTCTATCTCGGCTCCACAATGCGGACATGCTGTCTTACTGATGGGTTGACCACATTGTGCACAAAAAAGCGCTTCCGCATCGTTCGTTGCACCACAGAACGGACATATCTTTCCACCAGCCATTTGCTGTTGCTGCAGTTGTTGCTGAGCAGCGGCCGTCGGCTGGTCTTCGCGTTGTAGTACCCGTTCTTTTTTCAGTTCCTGAGGACGCATGGTGCGTTCAGTATTTAAGGGGTTATCGTTTAACATATTTTATACGAGAAGTAATTTAGTCATGCAAAGATAGTAAAAAAAAATTAAGACACAAAAAAAACCGCCGTAAATTTATATTTACGACGGCATTTTTTTATATTTTAACGGGAAAAGTCACCAAAGAGGCAGGCGTTCAGCCTTGGGAAGGTACATTTTATCGCCTTCTTTCACACCAAAGGCATCATACCAAGCATCGATGTGAGGCAAAGCGCCGTTCACTCTCCAACGACCCAGCGAATGGGGGTCGCTTTTAGTACGGTTACGGATTTCAGCCTCGGTTATATTACAAGCCCATACACCAGCATAGGCCACGAAGAAGCGCTGGTCGGCAGTCAGTCCGTCAATGACGGGCAGCGACTGATGCTTGGTTGCATTCTTATAGGCTGTGAATGCAACCTGCAGGCCACCGTGGTCAGCCAGGTTCTCACCCAGCGTCAGTCGACCGTTGGCATTCAAGTCAGGTAACACCTTGATAGCCGAGAAAAAGTCGGCGTACTTATCGGTACGTTCTGTAAAGTTTTTTGTATCGCCTTCAGTCCACCAGTCGTGCATATTTCCATCCTTGTCAAACTGACGGCCCTGATCGTCGAATCCGTGTGTCATCTCGTGTCCTATAACCACACCTATGGCACCATAGTTAAAGGCATCGTCAGCAGTTGGATCAAAGAACGGAACCTGCAGAATACCAGCAGGGAAGCAGATTTCATTCGTGGAAGGGTTATAGTAGGCATTCACGGTCTGTGGGGTCATATGCCAGTCGTCTTTATCGACAGGTTTACCAGCCGTATGACTGATGCGCCAAGCATTCCAGAACCGACTGCACTCACGCATATTCTCATAGTAAGATTTTTTTGCATCAATCTTCAGGTCTGAGATATCCGTCCACTTGTCTGGATAGCCAATCTTTACATAGAACGTATTCAGCTTCAACAGGGCATTCACCTTCGTCGAGTCGTCCATCCAGTCCTGAGCGGCAATACGTTCACCAAGGGCTATGCGCAGGTTCTCCACGAGGGTCTTCATGCGTTCCTTCGACGAAGCGGGAAAATATTTTCCGACATAGATTCTACCCAAAGCTTCGCCCATTACGCCCTGTACCTGATTGGTCGAACGGCGCCACAGCGGGTGGTCTTCCTTACGTCCTGAGAACGCCTTGCCATAGAAGTCGAAGTTGGCGGCACGCACGGCATCGTTCAGATAGCCCGTCGTACCGTCTATTACGCCCCACTCCATCACATCGCGGTACTCGTCAGCCTTCATCGTGGCAAACAGCTTGTCGGCAGCATCCATGAATGCAGGCTGTCCGACAATCATCTTCTGAATGTACTGGCTTTTGATGCCTTTGGCGTTCATCTGACGCTCCAGCTGCAGATGCGGATACTTGGTATCAAACTCCTGTAGGGTCATCTTGTTATAGTTGGCCTGCTGGTCACGCAACTCGGTGCGCGACTTCGAAGCTTTGGCCAGCGCAGTTTCCACTTTCAGTATGTTCTTCATCTTCTTCTCGGCAGCAGTCTTCTTGAAGCCGAACAGCTGAAACATACGTACGATGTGCTGCTTGTAAGCCTCACGAATTTTCGTCGTGGCTTCGTCGTTCTCCACATAGTAGTCTTTCTGCCCCAGGGTCAGTCCGCTCTGGTAGATGTTCAGGATGTTCTCCGTCGCATTCTTGTCGTCAGCACCTATGTAAGCGCTGAACAGCTCCGATTCGCCATAGGGCATCTGCTCCAGCTGGATAGCAAAGAGCTGTTCCTTGGTCTTAGCAGCCTCCAGACGCTTGATGAGCGGCATAACGGGTGCCAGACCATCCTTCTCCCTGCGCACAGAGTCCATCGCCAGCTTGTAGAGGTCGCTGAGTTTCTGTTCAATAGTACCTTCTTCATAGGTATTCTCCTGCAACTCCTTCAGAATGTCGTTGATGCGTTTGCTATTGTCTTCGATTAAACGATCGAAACTGCCGTAGCGCGAATAGGCAGCAGGTAGCGGATTAGCCTTGATCCATCCGCCGCAGGCATATTCATAGAAGTCGTCACCGGCACGTACACTTTGGTCGAGATCGTTCATGTTAATACCCGACCGAAGTTGTCCCTGTGCCGTCATCGTCATCATTCCTAATGCCATGATTACTAATGTTTTTTTCATTGTCCTTTTAAGCCCCCTAAGTTAGGGGGTTGGGGGTCTGAACATACGCTCATCGCCCCGTTTAAATTAATATTATGGTTATTGTTCTCTTCTTCAGATCCCTGTCGCCCCCTAATTTAGGGGGCTAATGCGTCCAGCTCTTCGCTGAGTTTCTCCCACCGTTCCACTTCCTCGTCAAGGGTGCGTTTTGTCTGCGTGTACTCCGTCACAAGCGTCATGTCCGAGGCATTCTCGGGAACCATCAGTAACTCGTCGAGTTCGCGTAACCGCTGCTCCATATCGCTGATCTTCCTTTCCGACTGTTCCACAGCCTTCTCGGCCCGTCTCAGCAGCTTTTGCTGTTCCTTATGTTCTGCATAGTTGGTTTTGGGAGTAGCGGGAGGCAAATCAAGAGGTTTGTCCACATGATTTGTATTCGGCGCGGCCAAAACCTCTGAAACCTCATGTTCTTTCGCTATCCAATCATAGATACCGCCCAGATGCTCCCTGACCTTGCCACCACCGAACTCGTAGACCTTGCTGACCAGACCATCGAGGAATTCACGGTCGTGGCTGACAATGATAGCTGTACCGTCAAACGCCTTGATGGCCTCCTTCAGCACGTCCTTCGACACCATATCCAAGTGGTTCGTCGGCTCGTCGAGTATCAGCAGGTTCACGGGTTCGAGCAGCAACCGTATCATAGCCAGTCGGCTGCGTTCTCCGCCGCTAAGCACTTTTACACGTTTATCATTTTCCTCGCCGCCAAACATAAAGGCGCCGAGTATGGCGTTGATGCGCATGCGGATTTCTCCTCGTGCCACGTTGTCGATAGTCTGGAACACCGTCAGCGTCTCATCCAACAACTGTGCCTGGTTCTGTGCAAAATAGCCTATCTGCACGTTATGACCTATCTTCAGATGTCCCTCGAAGGGTATCTCGTCCATGATGCACTTCACCAGCGTCGACTTACCCTCACCGTTCTTACCCACGAAAGCCACCTTCTCACCACGTTTGATAGTCATGTTCACGTGGTCAAAAACCAAGTGCTCACCATATGCTTTCTTTACGTCTTCGCAGATGACGGGATAGTCACCGCTTCTAAGGCACGGCGGGAACTTCAGGTGCATGGCCGAATTGTCGACCTCGTCAACCTCGATAGGTACAATCTTCTCCAGCTGCTTCACCTTCTGCTGCACTTGTACGGCTTTAGTTGCCTGATAGCGGAAACGTTCTATAAACTGTTTCATGTCAGCAATCTCCTTCTGCTGGTTCTCATAAGCCCGCATCTGCTGTTCGCGACGCTCCTTTCGGAGCACGACGTACTCGTTGTACTTTACCTTATAATCGACAATCCGCCCGCATGAAATCTCCAGCGTACGGTTCGTCACATTATTAATAAACGCGCGGTCGTGACTCACCAGTACAACGGCACTACCTGACTGCACCAAAAATTGTTCCAGCCACTGAATGGACTCAATGTCCAGATGGTTCGTCGGCTCGTCCAACAGTAGCACATCTGGTCGCTGCAACAGAATCTTCGCCAGTTCGATACGCATGCGCCAACCGCCGCTGAACTCACTTGTGGGACGCTCCAGATCGCTACGTTCAAAACCCAGGCCGGTCAACGTTCGTTCCAGCTCGGCCTCACACGACTCGACGCCCATCATCAGCAGACGTTCATGCTCCTGCGTATAGCGCTCCACCAACGCCATATAGTCCTCACTCTCGTAGTCCGTGCGCTCATTCATCTGACGTTCCAGCCGAGCCACACGCTTCTGCAGCCTGGTCACGTCGGCAAAGGCCTTCTGGGTCTCCTGGCGCACCGTCGTTGAGTCCTGCAGTTTCATTACCTGAGGCAAATAACCTACTGTCGTCTCGTTCGGAATGTTTACCATACCAGCCGTCGGCTGCTGCATACCACACAGTATCTTCAGCAGCGTCGACTTACCGGCACCGTTTTTGCCTACCAAGGCTATACGGTCGCGATCATTCACCACGAAACTGGCGTCCGTGAACAGCGGCTTCACGCCGAACTCGACACTTAATCCTTCAACAGATATCATAACAATCTGCAAAGGTAGTGCAAATTGAGCGAAACACCAAAGGAAAACGAATTTTTCTTTGTATAGAACAATTATATTGGGGGTTATTTTTGGTCATAACTCGTATATTTATTCGAAGTGGCGTTAAAATGAAGGAAATTTTGAAAAAATGTCGTGCAACGTTTTGCGCTTTGCCGAATTCTTCGTACCTTTGCAGCCCAGATTGCAAATAACATCACAGCTTCGATTATGGACAAGAAAATGAAAAAGGTACTTGTGTTAGGTTCTGGTGCCTTGAAAATCGGACAGGCTGGCGAGTTTGACTATTCTGGCTCCCAGGCACTGAAAGCATTGCGCGAGGAAGGCATCTCTTCCGTGTTAGTAAACCCCAACATCGCTACGATCCAGACGTCTGAAGGTATTGCCGACAAGGTGTACTTCCAGCCGGTGACAACGCACTTCGTGACGGAAATCATCAAGAAGGAGCGTCCGGACGGCATCCTGTTGGCATTCGGTGGCCAGACGGCCCTGAACTGTGGTACTGAGCTGTACCAGACGGGTGTGCTGAAAGAGTATGGCGTGCAGGTGCTGGGTACCAGTGTCGAAGCCATCATGAATACGGAAGACCGCGACTTGTTTGTGAAGAAGCTGGATGAGATTCAGCTGAAGACACCTGTGTCGCACGCCGTAGAGAACATGGACGATGCCCTGAAGGCAGCCCGTGAGATTGGCTTTCCTATTATGATTCGCAGCGCATACGCGCTAGGCGGTTTAGGTTCAGGTATCTGTCCTGACGAGAAAGCCTTCACCGAACTGGCTGAATCGGCCTTCACCTTTGCTCCTCAGATTCTGGTTGAGGAGTCGCTGAAGGGTTGGAAGGAGATTGAGTTTGAGTGCATTCGCGACGCCAACGACCATTGCTTCACAGTGGCCTCGATGGAGAATTTCGACCCGCTGGGCATCCATACTGGTGAGTCTATCGTGGTGGCACCGACATGTTCGCTGACCGACGAGCAGGTGAAGATGCTACAGGAAATCACAATACGCTGCGTGCGCCATCTGAACATTGTGGGTGAGTGTAACATCCAGTTCGCCTTCAATGCACAGACCAACGACTATCGCATTATTGAGATAAATGCCCGCTTGAGCCGTTCGAGTGCATTGGCCTCAAAGGCAACAGGTTATCCCCTCGCCTTCGTAGCAGCAAAGATTGCCTTGGGTTACACCCTCGACCAGATTGGTGAGATGGGTACAACCAGCTCGGCATACGTGGCTCCAAGCCTGGACTACATGATTTGTAAGATACCCCGTTGGGACCTGACGAAGTTTGCCGGCGTCAGCCGTCAGATTGGTTCGTCAATGAAGTCTGTGGGCGAAATCATGTCCATTGGTCGCTCGTTCGAGGAGATGATTCAGAAAGGTCTTCGCATGATTGGACAGGGCATGCACGGCTTCGTGGGCAACGACCACACGAAGTTCGACAATCTGGACGACGCCCTTCAGAACCCCACCGACCTTCGTATTTTCGCTATCGCACAGGCGCTGGAAGAAGGCTATACCGTGGAACGTATCGAGGAGCTGACGAAGATTGACGTCTGGTTCCTGGAACGTCTGAAGCACATCGTCGACCTGAAACATGAGTTGCAGAAGTATAATAAACTCGAGGAACTGCCCGACGAGTTATTGTTAGAGGCAAAGCGCTGCGGTTTCTCAGACTTCCAGATTGCCCGCTTCGTACTAAAGACCAAGTCGACCAATATGGAGAAAGAGAACCTGCAGGTGCGTCAGCATCGCAAGGAACGTGGCATCATGCCCAGTGTCAAGCGCATTCCTACTGTGGCCAGTGAGCATCCTGAACTCACCAACTACCTCTATTTCACCTATACACACACGCCGGCATTCGGTAATCCAGAAGGTGAGCAGTACGCTCCAAAGCATGATATCAACTATTATAAAAATGAGAAGTCGGTCATCGTACTCGGTTCTGGTGCCTACCGTATCGGGTCTAGCGTAGAGTTCGACTGGTGTTCAGTAAACGCCATCAACACAGCCCGCAAACTGGGATACAAGAGCATCATGATCAACTACAACCCAGAGACCGTCTCGACCGACTACGACATGTGCGACCGCCTGTACTTCGACGAGCTGTCATTAGAGCGCGTGCTCGACGTCATCGACCTGGAGGCGCCGCGTGGGGTCATCGTGAGCGTGGGTGGACAGATTCCCAACAACTTAGCTATGAAGTTGCACCGACAGGGCGTACCCGTGCTGGGAACATCGCCCGTCGACATCGATCGTGCTGAGAACCGCGACAAGTTCTCGGCTATGCTCGACAAGTTGGGCATCGACCAGCCTGCATGGCGTGCGCTGACATCATTCGACGACATCAAGGAGTTCGTCAGCGAAGTAGGCTATCCTGTGCTCGTTCGTCCTTCTTACGTGCTCAGTGGTGCTGCCATGAACGTTTGCTACGACGAAGAGGAGCTGCACCGTTTCCTGAATATGGCTACCGAGGTTTCGAAGGAATTCCCTGTGGTGGTTTCGAAGTTCATGACTGAAACGAAGGAGATAGAGTTTGATGCCGTTGCCGACAAGGGCGAAGTCATCGAGTATGCCATCTCTGAGCACGTCGAGTATGCCGGTGTGCACTCAGGCGACGCCACGATGGTATTCCCTGCCCAGCACATCTACTTCTCTACCATCCGTCAGATTAAGAAGATTGCCCGCAAGATTGCCGCCGAGCTCAATATCAGCGGTCCGTTCAATATCCAGTTCCTAGCTAAGAACCGCGAGGTGAAGGTTATCGAGTGTAACCTGCGCGCCAGCCGTTCGTTCCCCTTCGTTTCGAAGATTCTGAAGCGTAACTTCATTGAGACGGCCACGAAGATCATGCTCGACGCACCTTACCAGAAGCCAGAGCGCAGCGAGTTCGACATCGACCGCATCGGTGTGAAGGCCAGCCAGTTCTCGTTTGCTCGTCTGCAGAATGCCGACCCCGTCTTAGGTGTCGACATGAGCTCTACCGGTGAGGTAGGCTGTCTGGGCGACGACCTGAACGAAGCCATGCTCAACGCGCTTATTGCTACGGGCTATCGGCTGCCGAAGCCTGGTCGCGCCATCCTCATCTCAAGTGGTGGCGCCAAAGGCAAAGTCAGTCTGTTAGAGCCTGCTCAGCAGCTGGTGAAGAAAGGATACAAGGTCTATGCCACTGGCGGTACGGCCAAGTTCTTCAACGACAACGGTGTCGAAGCAACACCCGTCGCATGGCCTGACGAGGAAAGAGCGCTTGACGGTTCACCCGTCGAGAACGTGATGGACATGATAGCCCGCCACCAGTTCGACCTCATCATCAACGTGCCCAAGAACCACACCAAACGCGAGCTGACCAACGGCTACCGCATCCGTCGTGGCGCCATCGACCATAACATTCCACTGATGACCAACGTCCGTCTGGCCAAGGCTTACATCGAAGCATTCACGGCCCTCAACGAAAGCGACATCAAGATCAAGTCATGGCAAGAATATAATGCTTGAGCATACATCGACATCTATCATCATAGCCGTACATGACCGGGCTGAGGCGCTGGAGAAAAACCTGCCCCTCTTTATCACGACAGCCCGCGAAGCTGGCGCACAAGTCATCGTCGTCGATGACATGTCGTCTGATGATACGCCAGACGTGCTGAAACGCATGCTGACAGAACATGCCGATGTGCTCTACACAACCTTTCTTCCACGCTCGGTGGTGCCAAATCCCAGTCGGCTGAGGCTGGCATTGTCTGTCGGTACCAAAGCCTCGAAGGCTACACACATCGTACTGGCCGACATCAATCGTCCGCCATGCTCGGCAGAATGGCTAAAAGGACTGACGGAAAGTCCAGCTGCCTTGGTCTATACAAACCGTAAGAACGACGACGTCGTGCATGTTCAGGCTACGGCCCTCGACAATCTAAGCAACATTATCCTCAAGGCTGAACGCAAGTCAGGACGGGGCCACAAAGGCAAATTCATGAAGCGTCGCCGCGGACTGTACGATGCCGTCGGTGTGGAGCGCCAACACGTCTTCGAAGCCATCCATCTTTTCGACCAGCCCGTCGGTTTCTGGAAACTGACAGGACTGCGTCTGAAAGTATGGTTATAATATAGTATCATACATATTATTACTATGAGGGTTCTGCATTTCTATAAGGACGACAACGGCATGATAGCCCGGCATGTGAACATGCTGAGTCAAACGGGACATTGTGTGACCGAAGCAGAACAGGCACGGACACTGCTCGGTGGCGGAAAGTATGACATTCTGCACCTGCACGGTTGCTGGCGCAATTCGTCAAAAAACATCGTCAAGATGGCCCTGCGACAGGGATGCCGACTGGTGGTGACACCTCACGGTGAACTGGAACCTTGGGTACAAGAAGAGAACCGCTGGCAGGAGAAGCTGCCAAAGCGTCTGCTCTATCAGCGTGACATCATCCATGCAGCCTATGCCGTCATCGTACAAGGACCGATGGAGGCGGAATGCATGAAACGCTTAGAGTGGAACCCACGTACGGTGGTCATACGCAACGCTGCCATCACGCAGCTGACCTCAGCACAGGAGATGGTTCGACAGACACAAGCCCTCTACCAGAAAGTGTTGGACTCCAACCCTCTGGAGCTCATGGGCGACAAACTACGGCTGACGCTGAAAGCCATCATTGCAACAGGTATTACTAACGACCGCCGTTGGCTGGAGTCAATGGATGACGAGTTTTCAGAAGCCGTCACCCCACCCTCGAACGACGAATGGAGACTACTGCTACTCTATGCACATCAGGAAGACATCGTCACCACGCTGCAGCGCGGCATACGCATATTAGGTCTTGATGCCCCCGAGTTGGACGTTGAGAATATTCCTTGTTTCCTGCCTCCCGACTATCAGGCGGCGGAAAGCATCGGAAAGACTATCGGTAACGAGTTTGCAACAGAAAACGAGCGGTTGTTAGCTACCTTCAAGGTCATACGCAAACTCACCGCCAACAAACAGCTGAGCATCAAACATCTGGTGGAGCTCGACAGCGAACTGCGCTATCACGGTTGCGAAGAAGAACTGCTGGCTGACGACCTGAAAGAGCGACACATGTGGAAACTGGCCTCACGCGTCATGCAGCTGATGACTTATCGTACAGGACTCACCGAAGGCTTCATGCCCGTACCACCCATCGACGACCGTACGACACGCTCCCTATTGCGGCAAGTCGACAACCGCCTCAAAATCTGACACTATTATTAAGATCTATCAATACTAAAAAATCTATAATTCCTATACAAACTATGAAAGAGACTAACCGGGACATGCATTATCTGCAACTACTGGCGACATCATTCCCAACGATTGCAGCAGCATCAACAGAAATCATTAACCTGGAGGCCATTATGAACCTGCCCAAAGGTACAGAACACTTCCTGGCCGACCTACACGGAGAAAGTGCGGCTTTCAAGCACGTACTGAAGAACGCCTCTGGAAACATACGCCGAAAGGTGAGCGAGCTGTTCAAGGGTGACATCCGTGAATCAGAGCGCCGCGAGTTGTGTACACTCATCTACTATCCCGAAGAGAAGATTCAGCTCATTAAAGAATCGGAACCCGACATCGACGACTGGTACCACATCACTATCCACAGGCTGGTAAGCGTCTGCCGGGACGTGTCATCGAAATACACCCGCTCGAAAGTGCGCAAGTCGCTGCCACAGGAATTCTCCTACATCATTGAAGAACTGTTGCACGAACGGACCGACGACATAGACAAGGCAGCATACGTCAGCGGCATCGTAGACACCATCATCTCTACTGGACGTGCCGACGACTTTATCGTAGCCATTTGTAACGTCATACAACGCCTGGCCATCGACCAACTGCACATCCTGGGCGACATCTACGACCGAGGACCTGGGGCACACATCATTCTCGACACCATGCAGCAATACCATTCTTGGGATATCCAATGGGGCAATCACGACATCCTTTGGATGGGAGCCGGAGCAGGCAACAATGCCTGCATCTGCAATGTGTTGCGACTGTGTCTGCGCTATGCTAATCTGACGACTATAGAAGAAGCCTACGGCATCAATCTCGTACCGCTCGCCACCTTTGCCATGGAGGTGTATCACGACGATCCATGCGAGGAATTCATGCCTAAGCTGTTGAAAGGCAACACGATGGAGGAGAAATACATTCGACTCACAGCCCAGATGCATAAAGCCATCAGCGTCATCCAGTTCAAGAAGGAAGCTCTGATCTTCCACCGCCGTCCTGAATGGCAGATGGAGGACCGTTGTATGCTGGAACACATCGACTACGAACGTGGCGTGTGCATCATCGACGGCAAGGAGTACGACATGCGTTCATGTCATTTCCCCACCATCGATCCCAAGAATCCAAATGAACTGACACCCGAGGAATATCAGCTGATGGAGAAACTACACCACTCGTTCCGTGTCAGCGAGAAGCTGCAGAAACACATCAAGATGCTACTGTCTCACGGATGCATGTACACCATCTGTAACCAGAACCTGCTGTTCCATGCCGCCATACCTCTGAATGAGGACGGCAGCCTGAAGGAGGTGGAACTCTACAAGGGAGAGAAATACTGCGGAAAAGAACTGATGCACAACATTGGCATGATGGTACGTGCCGCCTTCGAGAGTGATACCGATCAGGAACTGCGTCTCTTTGCCCGCGACTACTTCCTCTATCTGTGGTGCGGAAAGGACTCCCCCCTGTTCAATAAATCAAAAATGGCGACTTTCGAGCGCTATTTCCTGACCGACAAGACGACCTTCAAAGAAGAGAAAGGCAACTACTTTCAGCTACGAGACAACGAAGAAGTCTGCGACCGCATACTCGATGCCTTTGGCATTACCGGCCAGAATCGTCATATCATTAACGGCCACGTTCCCGTTCACGTTGCTAAAGGAGAGAACCCTATCAAGGCCAACGGCAAGCTGATGGTCATAGATGGCGGATTCTCTGAGGCTTACCACTCTGAAACAGGCATTGCAGGCTATACGCTCGTCTACCACTCGCGCGGTTTCCAGCTTGTACAACATGAACCGTTCACTTCAGCCAGCGATGCCATCCAACGAGGCATCGACATCAAGTCGACCACACAGTTGGTAGAACTCTCAGCCCATCGTATGCGCGTGGCCGACACTGATATGGGACAAGAGCTCCGTTCACAGGTCGAAGATTTACGTCAGCTACTCTATGCCTATAGACACGGCATCCTCCAAGAGAAAAAATAATAGAATGTTGTTGAATGTGTAATGCAAACCAAATTCACTGAAATTGCATACCAAATTCACTGAAATTGCATACCAAATTCACTGAATTTACTCAGCAATTACGGTTTAATGATTACCTATGATATATAATGTCATCGTTTCACTTGGTTCAAATACGCTGCCCGCAGCCCACATACAGTGGGCCTGCGAGCGGTTGCTTACCACCTATGACGATGTACGCTTCTCGCGCAAGCTATGGACAACCGACATCAGGGGGAACGACATCTGGTACATAAATCGTCTGGCCACGTTCCGTACTAGTCTACTGTTAGCTGATTTAGAAGCTGAACTGAAAGCCATCGAAAGTGAAACCGGCCGCAATACTCATCAGGTGACCCTTGACATCGACGTGATGCAATATGGCGACCAACGCTATCATTTGAAGGACTGGCCACGGCCATATATCCAACTTCTTCTTCCTGACATCGAACCGTAAAAAAGAGCAAAAGGTAGTCTTTTTGGCGAAAAATATATTTTTTTTCACTTTAAACTATAATTATTGCACATTTTTTTTGCAAATGTGCAGAAAAGATATTACCTTTGCACAAAATTTTGAAATTTGTGCAATGAACGACATACCAAGTTTTAACTCCTACATCGAATCGACGATTAAGGACAATTGGCTGCTCGATGCGCTGACAGACTATAAAGGGGCTACTTTGCAGTATCACGATGTAGCCCGCAAAATTGAGAAGCTGCACATTATGATGCAAGCTGCGGGAATCCAAAAAGGGGACCGCATTGCTGTTTGTGGACGCAACTCGGCTCACTGGGCTGTGGCTTTCCTTGCCACGCTGACCTACGGAGCCGTCATCGTACCTATTCTGCATGAGTTCAACGGAGAACAAATCCATAATATTGTCAACCACTCAGAAAGCCGTTTGTTGTTTGTCGGCGATTACGTGGTAAATATGATTGACGAGAAGCAGATGCCAGGATTGGAGGGAATCTTTAACCTGCCTGACTTCTCGCTTTATGTTTCACATAACGAACAGTTGACTGATGCTCGCGAACGCCTTAACGAACTGTTTGGACGCAAGTATCCCAACACTTTCCGACGTGACAACATCCACTGGCATCAAGACACTGCCGAAGAACTGTGCATGATCAACTATACCAGCGGAACAACAGGTTATTCGAAGGGTGTTATGCTACCATATCGGGCACTGTGGGGCAATGTCGACTTCTGTCAGCAGAAGTTGGGTACAAAGATGCCAAAGTTCTCGCGAACGCTGAGCATCCTGCCTATGGCTCACATGTATGGCATGGCCATCGAGTTCCTGTTTCCTTTCTGCTCAGGCTACCACCTTTTCTTCCTGACACGTCTGCCGTCTCCCGCAGTCATCGCCGAGGCCTTCAAGGAAGTGTGTCCCGACGTCGTTGTAGCCGTACCGCTCATCATAGAAAAAATTATTCGGAAACGTGTATTCCCCAAAATACAAACTAATGCCGTCAAACTGATGATGCAGATGCCCGTTGTCAGGGATAAGGTGAAACAGCGCATCTGTCAGGAAGTCTATGCGGCTTTTGGCGGCAAAGCATACGAAGTTATCGTGGGCGGTGCACCATTGAACCAGGAAATAGAACAATTCCTGAAAAACATCGACTTCCCTATTACCGTAGGCTACGGTACGACGGAATGTGCTCCGCTCATTTCATACAGTGACTATCACGACTTCGTGCCAGGCTCATGTGGCACCCCATTGCCCTGTATGGAGGTGAAGATTCTTAGCAGCAATCCGGAACATGTGGAAGGTGAAATTGTCACACGCGGCACCAATGTCATGCTAGGCTACTACAAGAATGAAGAGGCTACCCGTCAGGCTATTGACGAGGATGGTTGGTATCATACAGGTGACTTGGCCACAATGTCAGCAGACGGCCATATCTTCATTCGCGGGCGTTTGAAGAATATGCTTTTAGGCGCTAACGGCCAAAACGTCTATCCTGAGGAAATCGAGGATAAGCTCAATTCGATGACGATGGTCAGCGAAAGCCTAATCGTACAGCGAGGAGACAAACTCGTGGCACTGGTCTATCCCGATATGGACGAAGCCAAGAGTATGGGATTCACCCACGACGACCTGGAAAATATTATGGAGGAGAACCGTACCGAATTGAACGGTAGCTTGCCAGTCTACAGTAAGATTCAGACCATTGAACTGCAGGAGAAGGAGTTCATGAAGACCCCAAAAAAGAGTATCAAGCGATATCTCTATCATTAAGAGTTAAGAAGTTTAGGAGTTAATCAAAATAAGGTGTTATGGAAAACTACCCATGTTTTAACCAAATTATAGAGCAGAGCATCATCGACCACTGGGACATGGATGCGCTGACAGATTACAAGGGTGCAACTCTGCAATTTCACGACGTAGCCCGCAAAATTGAGAAACTGCATATCTTGTTTGAAAACAGCGGTGTGCAGAAAGGTGACAAGATAGCGCTCTGCGGACGAAACTCCAGCCAATGGGCTGTAGCATTCCTGGCAACCCTGACTTACGGGGCCGTTGCCGTCCCAATACTCCATGAATTCATGGCCGACCAGATTCACAACATCGTGAACCACTCGGATGCCAAGCTACTCTTCGTGGGTGACCATGTAGCTACGCAGATAGACCCGATAGCTATGCCCCATTTAGAGGGAATCATCAACAACCCTGACTATTCTCTCATGGTGTCGCGTACTGATAAACTGACCTACGCTCGCGAACACCTCAACGAGCTATATGGCAAGAAATTCCCTAAATATTTTAGAAAAGAACACGTACATTATTATAAAGAAGCGAATGGTGAAGAGCTGGCTGTCATCAACTACACCAGCGGTACAACGGGTTTCTCCAAGGGGGTCATGATTCCCTATCGCGCTCTGTGGTCGAACTACGACTTTGCAGAACATGTGCTGGGTAAAACCATTAAGACCGGCGACCGTGTTATCAGCATCCTGCCGATGGCACACATGTACGGCATGGCTTTCGAATTTATCTTTGAATTCATGCACGGCTGTCATGTCTACTACCTCAACCGCATCCCATCACCGGCTATCATTGCTCAAGCCTTTGCCGATGTAAAACCGAAAATCATCATCGCAGTACCTTTGGTTATCGAGAAGATTATCCGAAAGAAGGTATTTCCCAAGATTCAGAACAATCGCATGCGTCTGCTTCTTTCCATGCCCGTCATTTCAAAAAAGGTCCGCGATAAAATATGCCAGGAAGTGCTCAAAGCCTTCGGTGGTGAACTCTACGAAGTCATTATTGGTGGTGCTGCTTTCAATCAGGAGGTCGAGGCATTCCTTAAGCGCATTGAGTTCCCCTACACCGTTGGATATGGAGCCACTGAATGTGCACCTATCATCTGCTACCGCGACTGGCATACCTTTGCACAGGGGTCTTGCGGTCAGGCTGCTCACCACATGCAAGTCAGGATTAATTCCTCCAATCCAGCAGATATTCCAGGCGAAATACTGGCCAAAGGTCCCAATGTCATGCTAGGCTACTACAAAAATGACGAGGCAACTAATGAGACTCTCGACAACGAAGGCTGGTACCATACGGGCGACTTAGGTACTATGGACTATGACGGCAACGTATATATCAATGGACGTTCCAAGAATATGCTACTCGGTCCCAGTGGTCAGAATATCTATCCTGAGGAAATTGAGGATAAGCTTAACTCGATGACAATGGTCGTGGAAAGTGTCGTGGTTCAGCGCGATAACAAGCTTGTAGGACTAGTCTATCCTGACTACGATGAAGCTAAGAATATGCGCTTCAACGAGGAAGACATCCGTAACATTATGGAGCAGAACCGCAACCAATTGAACGAGCAGTTGCCTGCCTATGAAAAGATTACCGAAATTGAAATCCGCAAGACAGAATTTGAGAAGACTCCTAAACGCAGCATCAAACGCTACCTATACACATAGAGCCCATCATCATCTGACATTTCCCTTCTTGCTGACCGTCATTACTTTAATTCGTAAGGACCGGTAGCACTGTTTCGTTTCAACACCTCAAGTTGTAAATCAACACCAGGAATGATGCCATGGTCTCGTAGAATGCTCTCAACCGTTTTGCGAGCCAACTCGGGATGGTTGTTTTCCTCGCTAAGGTGACAAAGCCACACATGTTTAAGCTGTTCGCCCATGTTTTCAGCAATGGTATAGCCACATTTCTTATTAGACAGATGACCACTGTCACTCAAGATACGAACCTTGAGGAATTGGGGATAAGGACCATTCTGCACCATTTCTTCGTCATGATTAGCTTCTATTACCAGATAGTGGGCACGCATAATATATGACTTCATTTCGTCAGTCACCGAACCAGCATCGGTAATTATACAGAAATTGGTTCCTCCTGCTTCAATAAAATAACCTACATTGTCACTGCTGTCGTGAGGCACGCCAAAAGGGGTTATCTGGAAATCACCAATCTGGATGGTTGTCTCTTTTTCCAACACTTTCACCTTATCGGCCGTAACCTTCTGAGTGACACAGTAGTTACGGTTTATTCCCACATGCACTTCATGGGTGGCATAGACCGGGACATTATAATCATGGCTAAATGATCCGACTGATTTGATATGGTCAGCATGGTCGTGTGTAACCAAAACATGATGAATCTGAGAAAGGCTGACCCCAAATAGTCGACAATCTTTCTTCAGTCCGCGAAGCCCCACACCAATATCTATCAGCAGCGCGTCAGTTTCTGTTGCCAGCCAGTAGCAGTTTCCGCTACTACCGCTTCCAAAAGATATAAACTTTAGCATACTTTATCCAAAATTGTCTGCAAAGGTACAAAAAAGTTAAGAGTTGAGTATGGGGTATTGAGAGTTTTTTTGTAAAATGTTGTTAAATACAAATAACTATAAAGTAAAATTCGTATATTTGCAGCCAAAAAGAATACTTATTACATCATGACGAATCATCTGAAAACCTTACTTGCCCTGCTGTTCATGGGAACTCTGATAGCTTGCGACAATTCTAACAGCGAAACGGAACAGGTTGCCACACGATGGGCTCAGGCTTTTTTTAACTACAACTTCCAGGAGGCTCAGCAGTATGTTACACCTGAAAGTGAACAATGGCTACGCTTTGCCGCTTCGAACGTGACACAGCAAGATATTGATGCACTGAACAATAATGAAGGGGCCACAGTTAGCATAGATGGCTATTATCCGGGAACTGACTCGACAGGTATCGTTTACTTGAATGTTGAGAACTATCTGCAAATGGACTCCATTGGCAAAGTCGGTACACGTCGGCAGCATGGAAGTTTCCAGATGATGCTGGTAAAACGTGACGGGAAATGGAAGGTTAGAATGGAAGGCCTACCGCGAAATGAAAGGCAAAGTCGCGACTAAGCTTTGGATAAACGATTGGAAAATGTTCGCGATGATTCTGGTATGCAGGATTGACAGCCTTCATACCCATGTCGAAACGTACGATAAAATAATCGAAATTAAAGCGGAATCCTAAACCGTAGCCGGCAGCCAACTGATTCCAAAACTCATTCAATTTAAACTGACCACCTGGTTGGTCATCATAATTACGTAGTGTCCAGATATTGCCGACATCAACAAACAATGCGGCACCCAGTTTCCAAAACAAATGGGCACGGTACTCAAGATTGACGTCAAGTTTCATATCACCAGTCTGGTTGATAAAATCGAGGGTTCCACTCCGCCTGATATAGTTGCCTGGACCCAAGGTACGCACACTCCATCCACGAACACTGTTGGCACCACCTGAGAAGTAACGTTTCTCGAAAGGAAGAATCCTGCTATTACCGTAAGGATAGGCAATACCGAAGCCAACATGGAAAACCAGTTGGTTGTTGTAGGCCAGCTGGAAATTGCGCGTAAAGTCAACATCACCCTTGACATACTGTGCAAAGGCAATATTACCTACCGTGTATTGCCCGATGGAATCGCGGTGGAAATCGAACAAATGGGCAAGAGCATTTAAGAGATTACCTGAAGTCTCAACATTCGTCTTTATAGCATAGCGTCCATTGTTGTAGCTGTAACCAAGTCCCATCTTCATGATGAACAAGTCCATGTAATTATACATGAGGATAGAATTACGCGAACCAGTGTCAGAAAGATATTCTTTACGGAAGGTTTCACTAATCCAAGGCATCGACACAAAATTCAAATCAAGCACATCGAACTGATAACGGTCAAGCCGATTTGGATTATTCCATTTATAGCGCCACGACACCGAGAACACACGTCGGCGGAATTCTGGACGATTCTGCAAGTCATAGACCAACCCAACTTCACTACTGGTATTAATACGGCCTCCGAAGCGATTGTTAAGGAAAGGGGCAATAAAGCGAGGAAACGACAACTTGGTCTGTAGACTGTACTCCTCAAAATTACTATTGCTATAACCCTCTAAGCCCTTAATGGCTTCGAAAGCTGCACGTAGTTCGATTGTCAAGCTCTCGGAGCCGCGAAACAAGTTTCGGTTCAAATAGGTTAGCGACGCAGCGGCCCCCAAGTCACCAGCCGTATTGGTACCTTCAGGCTGAAAAGAGATGCTTGATGGCTTATTGGTGCTGATGGCAATATCGCAATCGAGCACAGTGGTGTCCGGACGTTCTTTAAAATTGATATTAGTATAGCGAACAGCTCCCAAACGTCCAAAGTTGTTATATGTCTTTTGGAGATCGGCAGCAGAATAAGGCTCACTCTCTTGGATATAAGTATTGTTCTGCAGCACTTTAGGACGCAGATGAATGACGGAGTCGTCTACACTGCCGCTGGCAAAACGCACATTGCCCACAGAATAACGTGCATGTGGAAGATTGTCAATATCACCTTTACGATAACGGTGAAGCACCAGTGTCAGGTCTATGTCGTGAGTACCTGACACAGAATCAGCCCAAAAGCTGATATAGTCTTTATTGAAACGGTAGTAGCCCTGGTTGGTTAGCAGTTGAGTGATACGCTTACGTTCGGCATCAAGATTCTCCACATTGAACATCATACCGCTATGAAGGCCACGATTCTCGAGAGAATCAAGCTGCAACAAACTATTAATGGCTGAATCCTGAATGATATAGTCCACATTCCGGATATAGAAAGGCTCATCGGGGTGTAGCACGTAGGTGGTGACAATCTTACGTCCCTTAACCGTATTCATGACATCGACACTAGAATGCAGGAAGCCTTTGTTTTGCATCTGTTGTTGAATAGCCTGCATTGACAGCTCCGTCTGTAGTGAATCATACAGCACTGGTGGTTCACCGATGGCGCGTAATGTGCGATTGATCCATCGGGTCGTATCACGTCCTGAAAGAGAATAGGTACGAAGGGGTATCTTGACGGTTGAAAACCAACGGGCATTTCCCCGCTGACGCAGAAAGGCTTTCATTTCCTCAGGCTTGACATGTGGATTCTTAGGTTCTACCATAAGCTTGACACGATCAAGCAAATACTCACCCTCGGCGACATATTTCGTCTCCGAGCACGCTGCCAGCATGAGAACCGTCAGCAGAACAATGATGAGTCGTAGCGTCTTCATTTTGGAAGTGCAAAGATACAAAAAAATATGAATAATGCATGATGAAATACGAATTATTTATTACCTTTGCACCGTTTTTTATTACATACGCATGAACAAACAGCAATTCTATCAGTGCAAAGCCATCCGCTTCCGTCAGTTTACGCGGAAGGGATATGCCCTTTTTGCCTGTCTGGGACGCGTTGTCACCATCGGTGTGCTAAGCGTAGCAACCCTGCGCGCCGCTGCCGTTACCACACCCGACACGCTCAGTGTGGTTGGTGGTTTGTCTGCCAACATCCCCGACGACGACTCCCCCGACAAAGAGGCGACCCTCGATGACATTGAGGTGACGGGCTCACGCGCTCCGCTTGCCCTTGGACAAGCAGCCAGAATAGTAACTGTACTGACGCGTGAAGATATTCAGGCGGCGCCAGTACAAAGTATTAACGACTTGCTGAAAATGGCCGTAGGCGTCGACGTGCGACAGCGCGGTCCTCTCGGTAGCCAGACTGACATCGGCATACGAGGCAGCACACACGAGCAGATTAGCATTCTGCTGAACGGTATCAACATCTGCGACCCGCAGACAGCCCACAATGCTTTCGACCTGCCTTGTGACATCAGCGACATCGTGCGCATAGAAGTGCTGGAGGGACCAGCCGCCCGCGTGTATGGCACATCGTCGTTGGTGGGAGCAATTAACATCGTTACAAAGTCACGACACACAGGACAAAGCTTGCGCATGGAGGGTGGCTCGTTTGGCTATGTATCAACGGCAGGACGTGTGGCTATCAACAGCCATGGCCTTTCAGCGAACTACACACGCAGCGATGGATATCAGCGAGCTAAGTCGGGAGCGCTGAACAGCGACTATCATGGCGGAAAGGTATTCTATCAGGGTGGCTACGATGGTGAACAGATACAGTTGAACTGGCATGCGGGTTTAAGCACGAAGGGATTTGGTTCGAACACGTTCTATAGCGCTAAGTTTGACGAGCAATACGAGAAGACGACAAAACTCTTCACTGCCCTAAAAATCAATGTTCAATATTCAATATTCAATATTCAATGTGCTACCTACTGGAATCGCTCGTACGACAAATTTGAACTGATGAGGAATGACGAATCGAAAGTACCTTTCAATCACCATCGGACAGATGTCTTTGGTATCAATCTGAACAGTTATTTCGACTGGATAGCAGGACGAACAGCTTTTGGCGCAGAATTCCGTAATGAAGATATCATAAGCGGTAATTTAGGAGAACCGCTGAATGAGCCTCACGGTAATTACAAATACGGCCTGAATCGGTCAAACCTCTCATTCCATTTGGAGCATAATATCTTGCTCAAGAAGTTCACCTTGTCTGCTGGATTCATCGCTGTTAAGAACACATGGAATGAAATGCCGTTCACCATCTATCCCGGTATCGATGCCAGTCTCAGAATGGACAATCACTGGAAACTATACGCATCATATAACACATCGCTACGCATGCCATCATTCACGGAATTGTACTATAGCGTTGGTGGACACAAAGCCGATAAGCATCTGAAAGCAGAAGAGTTACGAGCTTTGGAATGCGGCATAAAATACTACTCACGATGGTTGACGGCTCAAGCCAGCATCTTCCATCATCATGCCCGCAACATGATAGACTGGGTAATGGATACGAGAGAATCCGAGCCAATCTGGCAGAGCGTAAATCACACAAAGGTAAACACCTTTGGGCAAGAAGTCAGCATCAATTATCAATCGTCAATGATTAATTGTCAACTTGCTTATTGTCATCTCCATCAGCAAAAGCAGGAAACAGAATATTTACAGTCGCAATACTCACTGGAGTACCTGCGTCATAAGTTAACCGCTCAGTTAAGGATGCACTTGACGAAAAGTATTGACCTGACATTGTACTATCGCTGGCAAGACCGCATGGGCTCTTATACTACTATAGAAGGCAAAGTAACAGACTATCATCCCTACTCCGTTGTTGATGCCCGATTGGCTTGGACCAAGGACACCTATTCTATTTATATAAAAGGGAACAATCTGACAGGTCATCGATATGTGGACTATGGCAACGTGCCACAGCCCGGTTTCTGGATAACAGGTGGTATGAAGGTGATTTTGTAAAATCGGCCTTACATTATTATATATAATACGCAAAAAAGACTTAATTTTTCACTTTCCACTTTTCACTTTTCACTTATTATTTGTATCTTTGCAATCGTTTTTGAGAATTATTTCATTTATTATAAACAAAAGCATTATGACAATTAATGAATTCAACTTTGCCGGTAAGAAGGCAATTGTACGTGTAGATTTCAACGTACCCCTGGACGAGAATGGTAAGATTACTGACGACACCCGCATCCGCGGTGCCCTGCCCACCCTGAAGAAGATTCTGGCTGACGGCGGTGCTGTCATCATTATGTCACACATGGGTAAGCCCAAGGGCAAGGTAGACATGAAGAAGTCACTGGGTCAGATTCGTGAGGCCGTAGAGAAGGCTCTCGGTGTTCCCGTAGCTTTCGCTCCCGACTGTGCTAAGGCTGCTGACGCTGCTGCTGCTCTGAAGATGGGTGAGGCTCTGCTGCTCGAGAACCTGCGTTTCTATCCTGAGGAGGAAGGAAAGCCTGTTGGTGTTGAGAAAGGTACTCCCGAGTTCGACGAGGCTAAGAAGGCTATGAAGGCCAGCCAGAAGGAGTTTGCCAAGACATTGGCTTCTTATGCCGACTGCTATGTGATGGATGCCTTCGGTACAGCCCACCGCAAGCACGCTTCTACCGCTGTCATCGCCGACTACTTCGATGCTGACAACAAGATGCTGGGTCTGCTGATGGAGAAAGAGGTTCAGGCTGTTGACAACGTACTGTCAAACATCAAGCGTCCGTTCGTAGCCATCATGGGTGGCTCGAAGGTTTCTTCTAAGATTGGTATCATCGAGAATCTGCTTGGTAAGGTCGATAAGCTCATCCTCTGCGGTGGTATGACCTATACTTTCGCTAAGGCCCACGGTGGTGAGATTGGTGACTCTATCGTAGAGCTCGACAAGCTGGACGTTGCTCTGGGTGTTGAGGAGCTGGCCAAGAAGAATGGCGTAGAGCTCGTTCTCGGCAGCGATTGTACAGCTACCAACGGTCTTGACTTCGACACCATGACTGTCAAGGCTGGTGCTGAGATCATCACTTGCCCGGCCAACAACGTTCCCGCAGGTTTCGAGGGTGTTGATGCCGGTCCTGCTTCTCAGGAGGACTTCCGCAAGGCTATCGAGGGCGCCAAGACCATTCTGTGGAACGGTCCCGCAGGCGTTTTCGAGTGCGACGCTTTCACGGCAGGTTCACGTGCTATTGGTGATGCTATCGCCAAAGCTACTGCCGAGGGTGCATTCTCTCTGATTGGCGGTGGCGACTCTGTAGCTTGTGTCAACAAGTTCGGTCTGGCCGATCAGGTTTCTTACATTTCTACCGGCGGCGGTGCTTTGCTTGAGGCTATTGAGGGCAAGGTACTTCCTGGAGTAGCAGCTATCAAAGGTGAATAACCTCTGATAAGGTGCATCAAATGCAGCTATCAAAGGTGAGTAGCCTCATGACAAGACAGCTTCATAATAGCAGACGAATGGCAACAGCAGGACTGTTTGCCGTTTGTCTGCTATTTCTTTCTCTCACTATGCAAGCTCAGGAATTGCAGGTGAAAATCAACATCAACAGCCAACAGGTGGAAGGCGCCGACAAGAGCATATTCGAAAACCTGCAGCAGACGTTGCAGCAGTTTATGGACGACCGGCAGTGGACGGAGCTGCAGTTCCAGAAAAACGAACGAATTGTTTGCAACTTCAACATTACCGTCGTTAAGTATAATAAGGCTGAGAACCGCTTTGAGTGTACAGCCATGATTCAGGCGAACCGTCCCGTCTACAATTCTGCCTATACCACGACCTTATATAATAACAAGGACGCTGACTTTAACTTTGAATACGCACAGTTCGACCAGCTGAACTACACTGACGAAGTCATTGGCAACCAGCTGACGGCACTCATGGCCTACTATGCCTACCTGATTATCGGTCTCGACCTCGACAGCTTCTCTCCACTCGGAGGTACCGACGTATTACAACGTTGCATGCAGCTCACCAACAATGCCCAGGATTTGGGGTTCACTGGTTGGAAAGCTTTCGAGGACAGCCGTAACCGCTTTGCCATCATCAACGACTATCTGGACGAGGCCATGAAACCTTTCCGCCAGTTGCAGTATGACTACTACCGCACCGGTCTCGACGAGATGGCCAACAATGCCGAGCGTGGTCGCACCAACATCACCACAGCCCTTGAGAATTTGAAGAAGGCCCATGAGGAAAAGCCCTTAAGTCTATTACCACAGATATGGACAGACTACAAGCGCGACGAACTGGCCAACATATACAAGGGTAAAGGTACACAAAAAGAAAAGGAGTCTGTCTACGACATCCTTTTCAACATCAATGCTTCCCAAAACGATGCTTGGGAGAAAATCAAACAATAATTGACAATTAATAATTGACAATTATGCTGAAACAACTATATATCAAGAATTTTACGCTGATTGACGAGTTGGACATTGCGCTGCACCCAGGTTTTTCCGTTATTACTGGTGAAACAGGTGCGGGCAAGAGTATCATCTTGGGCGCCATCGGATTGCTTTTAGGACAACGTGCCGACTCAAAAGCCCTGAAGCAAGGTGCCGACAAGTGTGTCATTGAAGCACATTTCGACCTGTCGCGATACGATATGGTTCCATTCTTCGAAGAGAATGAGATAGAATACGATGCCGACGATACTATTATTCGCCGTGAACTGACCGCTGCAGGCAAAAGTCGTTCATTCATCAATGACACCCCCGTACCGTTGTCGATGTTGAAGGAGTTAGGCGACCGTCTGGTCGACGTCCACTCCCAGCATCAGAACCTGCTGCTCAACAAGCAGGACTTCCAACTCAGCGTGGTTGATATTCTGGCACACGACAGTCGTGAGTTGACGGCCTATCAGCTGTCTTTCACTGACTACCAGCAGCAACAGCGCAAACTTCAAGAGCTAAAGGACGACATAGAGCGCAACCGCCAGAATCTGGACTTCCTGCAGTTCCAGTATGAGGAACTGAGCAATGCCGGTCTGACAGCCGGTGAACAGGAAGAGCTGGAACAGCGTAGCGAAACAATGGAGCATGCTGAAGACATCAAGACAGCACTCTATGAAGCCGATCAGGCACTCTATAGCGAAGAGTCAGGAGCCGTCGGTCAGCTTAATACAGCCTTACATGCACTTAACGGCATCAGCCGTATGCTGCCTCAGGCCTCAGAACTCAGCGAACGCCTTGAGTCCTGTCGCATTGAACTGAAGGACATTGCCGACGAGGTCAGCCGATTATTGGAACATACCGATTTCGACCCATCCGAGCTCGACCAAGTCAATAACCGACTCGACAAAATCTACGAACTGGAGAAGAAATACCATGCTGACAACGTCGAGGAACTGATTGCAAAGCGTGACGAATTGCATCAGCAACTTAACAACATAGAGAACAGCGATGAAGCACTGGCCGAGTTGGAGGCCAAATGCCAACAGCTAAAAGCCAAAAGCCAAAAGCAGGCCGACGCCCTCACCAAGCTACGTCAACAAGCTGCCAAGGAAATAGAGCAGCAGTTGCGCCAGCGACTCATACCACTGGGCATGCCCAACGTCCGTTTCGAAGTCCGCATCAGCACTACAGAGTTAGGCCACAATGGGCAGGACAGTGTCAACTTCCTGTTCTCTGCCAACACCTCCACCCCACTCCAACCCGTTGCTCAAGTAGCCTCAGGCGGTGAGATTGCACGCGTCATGCTGTCACTCAAATCCATGATTAGCGGTGCCGTAAAATTGCCTACCATCATCTTCGACGAGATAGATACCGGTGTCAGTGGCAAGATGGCTGAGAAGATGGCAGAGATGATGAGCGAGATGGGTGCCAACGATCGTCAGGTCATCTCCATCACACACCTGCCACAGATTGCCGCCTTAGGTATTCATCATTACCGTGTGTCGAAGGAAGAGACTAACAGCGGTACAATTAGCCAGATGGAGGAATTGACCACCGATGAGCGCATCACTGAGATTGCCCAGATGCTCAGTGGCAGCAACGTGTCGGACGCCGCCATTCAAAATGCCAAACAACTTTTAAAGATATGAAACGAATCCTATTTATACTTTTCTCTTTACACTTATCGATTTTTACAGCTTTAGCCCAAACCCCGTCATGGACCAAGAAGGCTGCACAGGCTGTCTTCACACTTAAGACCTTCAACGCCGACGGTCAGCTCATCGGTAGCGTCAACGGTTTCTTTATCAGCGACCAGGGCGATGCCGTCAGCTGCTATACACCATTCAAGGGTGCCAGCCGTGCTGTCGTCATCGATGCTCAGGGTAAGGAATGGCCGGTAGAATGCATCAAGGGTGCCAACGACATGTACGATGTCGCCCGATTCCAAGTCAACACCAAGAAAGCAACTACGCTGACAATAGCTCCGACAACAGCTGCTGTCGGTACTGCCGTCTGGCTATTGCCCTATACTGCCAACAAATCAGTAACATGTACGCAAGGTACAGTCAATCATGCGGAGAAATTCCAGACCACTTACGACTACTATACCCTCGACATGCAAGCTGACGAGCAGGCCATCGGCAGTCCTGTCTGTAACGATGCCGGACAAGTCATCGGCATGTTGCAGCCCGCTGCTGGCGGACAATCCGCCACCAGCTATGCCGTCAGTGCACGCTTTGCTGCCGACCAGTGCATGAAGGGGTTGAGCATCAACGAAACTGCCATGCGGGCTACATCGATTGCCAAGGCCCTGCCCGACACATACGAAGAAGCCCTCATTGCCCTCTATATGGGTGCATCGGTTATGGACGAGACGCAATACGATGCCTACATCAACCGCTTCATCCAACAGTTTCCGCAGGCTGCCGACGGCTACATCTACCGTGCCCGCAACTATGCTGCCCGCGACAATTTCAGTGCTGCCGACGACGACATGAAACAAGCACTTCGTGTAGCCGACAATAAAGACGACGTACACTACCAGTACGCCCAGCTTATCTGGCAGAAAGAGCTGCTCCAGCCCGACAAGCCCTTTGCAGCCTGGACCATGGAGCGTGCCTTAGAGGAGTCGCAAGAAGCTTACAAGAGTAATCCACAGGCCATCTACCGTCAGCAGCAGGCACAGATTCTGTATGCCTTGAAGCGCTATGACGAGGCTTACACTATTTATGACGAACTTACTCACAGTAATCTGCGCAGTGCCGACATCTTCTATGCCGCAGCCCAGTGCAAGCTGCAACTCGACGACAAGAAGGCTGCGCTGGCTTTGCTCGACAGTGCTGTCAACACCTTCACCCGTCCTTACATCAAGACGGCAGCACCCTATCTGCGTGCCCGTGCCGAGCTGTCAATGGACTGTAAGCGTTATCAGCTGGCCATCAACGACATGCAGGACGTGGTAGCCCTTGAACCCAACAATGCCGAACTATGGGCACAGAAAGCCAGCTACGAGATTCGCGTCAAGTTAGTAGACCAGGCATTAGAGAGTGCCAAGGAGTGTCTGCGTCTCGACCCTACAGGTAGTGACGGCTACCTCATGTCGGGCATTGCCCTATGCATGAAGGGTGAAAAACAGGAAGGCCTGCAAAACCTACAAAAAGCGAAAGAGCTTGGCGACAGCCAAGCCCAGACGTTTATCGATAAATATGGCAATTAGCTTTTGGCTGTTAGCTGTTGGCTTTTGGCTAACTGCTAATAGCTAATAGCTAACAGCTAACAGCCAACTGCTCTTTAGAACGGCATCGGACCGTCCGGCTGGTCATAAGCGAATGGTGACCCGTCCTCCATCGGAGGCTGGTCGCCATTAACCTTACTGCCCAAGATGGTGCCCTCGGTACTGTCACCGCTTTTCTTGCGTCCCAGACGACCGTCCTCAGGATTCTCAAAGCGCGTGAATTCCCCACGGAACGTCAGCAGTACGTCGCCCGTTGCACCTTTACGATGCTTGGCAATGATAATCTGAGCCATACCGCGCAGGTCACGGCCATTGTCATCCTGATAGATGTGATAGTATTCCGGACGGTGTACGAACAGTACCATATCGGCATCCTGTTCGATGGCTCCCGACTCTCGCAAGTCAGACAGCATGGGACGCTTGCCTTCAGCACCTTCACGGCCCTCTACACCACGATTCAGCTGACTCAGTGCAATGATGGGGATGTCGAGTTCCTTGGCCAGTCCCTTTAACGAGCGCGAGATGACCGACACCTCTTCCTGTCGCGACGAGAAGCGCATGCCGTTGGCATTCATCAGCTGCAGATAGTCAATCATGATGATCTTCACGTCGTGCTCACGCACCAGTCGGCGGGCCTTGGTACGCAACTCAAAGACTGACAAACCTGGCGTGTCGTCCACAAAGAGCGGCGCACCTAACAGGTTGTTTACCTGCTTATCTAGTCGGTCCCACTCGTCGCGCTGCAGCTGACCGCTCAGAATCTTCGAACCTTGAATCTCGCAGCAGTTCGATATCAGTCGGTTCACCAGCTGCACGTTCGACATTTCCAGCGAGAAGAAAGCAATAGGCACCTTGAAGTCGGCAGCGATGTTCTTGGCCATAGACAGGGCGAACGACGTCTTACCCATGGCCGGACGTCCGGCAATGATAATCAAGTCTGACGCCTGCCAGCCGCTGGTGATGTCGTCAAGCTTGTGGTAGCCCGTCGGCACACCGGTCAGGCCGTCCTTGTTGGCCGATGCCTTCTGGATGACCTCGATGGCATTCTTGATGACGGGGTCTATCTGTGTGTAGTCCTTCTTCATGTTGCGCTGTCCCAGTTCGAACAGTGCGCCTTCGGTTTCCTGCATCAGGTCGTCCACATCCACTGTCTCGTCGAACGCCTTCGTCTGGATGTTGCTTGAGAAGGAGATAAGCTGACGGGCCAGCGACTTCTGGGCAATGATGCGTGCATGATACTCGATGTTGGCCGACGATGCCACGCGGCTCGACAGTTCGGTAATATAACCCGGTCCGCCGACATCCTCCAGGTCACCCTGCTTGGCCAGCTGCTCGGTCACCGTCCACACATCCACAGGACGCTCGTGCAGCGACAGGTCGCGAATGGCCGTGAACACCTTCTGATTGCGCGGCTCATAGAAGCTCTCGGGATACAACAACTCGCACACCACGGCATAGGCATCCTTGTCAATCATCAGCGCTCCCAGCACTGCACGCTCTATTTCCGTAGCCTGCGGCTGCACGTGGGCATACGTGCTGTCTACAGTCTGCTGTTTGCGGCGGAGTTGTTTGCTTCCGCCGTTGTTATTTGTTTGTTCTGCCATTGTTTTCTTAGGTTTTGGACTGCAAAGGTACAAAATAATTGAGAATTGAGAATTGAGAATTGAGAATTTTTTTGAGCGCGGCAGCAAATTTTTCACTTTTCACTATTCACATTTCCCTTTTTTTCGTATCTTTGCAGCATGCAAACAAAAGTATTACTCATATACACCGGTGGCACCATTGGCATGAACCGCAATCCGTACACCGGAGCCCTCGAACCCTTCGACTTCGAGCACCTGCTGCTCAACGTCCCGGAGCTGAAACAGTTCGACATGCAGATTGACACCTACCAGTTCAATCCGCCTATCGACTCCAGCGACATGACACCCGCACTATGGACCGATCTGAGCCACGTCATCAGTGACCGCTACGAACAGTACGACGGCTTCGTGGTGCTGCACGGAACCGACACGATGGCCTATACCGCTTCCGCCCTGTCGTATATGATGGAAAACCTCACCAAGCCCATCATCTTCACCGGCTCCCAGCTGCCTATTGGTCAGCTGCGTACCGACGGCAAGGAGAATCTTATCACCTCTATCGAGATTGCTGCTGCCAAAGATGCTGATGGCCACGCGATGGTACCAGAGGTAGGCATCTACTTCAACCAGCACCTGCTGCGCGGTAATCGCACGACAAAACAGAGTGCTGACGAGTTCAACGCCTTCGAGTCGTTCAACTATCCCCACCTGGTCGATGCCGGCGTCAACATCACCTACCACCGTCAGCGTATCCTGACGCCCGACTGGAGCCGTCCCATGACGCCCCACTTCCGACTGGACAACAACGTCATCATCTTCTCGCTGTTCCCAGGCATCCGCGAAGACCTCATCCGCCACATCATCCACACGCCCAACCTCAAAGCCATCGTCATGCGCACCTTTGGATCGGGCAATGCCCCACAGAGTCCGTGGCTCATCAACGCATTAAAAGAAGGTACGCGCAACGGTAAGGTCATCGTCAACATCAGCCAGTGTCTGCAGGGTTGTGTCGAGATGGGACGCTACGATACAGGCTATCAGCTGAAGGAGGCCGGTGTTGTCAGCGGTCACGACTCCACCGTCGAGTCGGCCGTCACCAAACTCATGTTCCTCCAGTCGCACTACGACGACCCTGACACCGTCCGCCGCCTGATGAACCAAAGTATCCGCGGTGAGATTAGCATGTAAAGAATCACAAAAACGGTACACGCCACCCGCCGCGCCTTCCCCCGGCGGCCGCCGCGGATAGCCTCGCCGCTCGCCGCGTGATTCCTCGGCGGCCGCCGAGGGGTCAGCGCGCACGCCACTCTCTCCCTGTTTGCATGATCCTCCCTCCCCGTTTGCACGGTCCTCTCGCCCCGTCCGCACGGTCTTCTCAAGCCGTCCAGACCGTTCTCCATAGACAACAAAGGGCGTGTAATAATTAACCACAACGGATTTCACGGATTAACTATGTACTGATTATCAGCAGGTCATAAATCCGTGAAATCCGTTGTTTTTAAATGTTAGTTACTCCGGCACTTGTCCGGCTTCTTCCGGTTCGCTGAGTGACGGGGCTGCTGTGGCCTCGCCGCCATTCAGGATGATGTTCACCACAGCTACAGCGTCGGTAATCGAGACTCCACCATCGCCATTCACGTCACCCTGCTTCATGGTGATGGTGGTGGTAGCAACGTCTGAGTCCAGATAGCCAGCCTTTGTAGCCCACACCTTAACAACATAGTCACTCGTTGCTGACAGCTGAACGCTACTGCCTTCTCCTGCCCTCGTTATCTCATAATGACACGTTGCCCCTGACGTTGTGCTACTGAACGTCAGCGTGCCGTTGTTAATCGTTATCGTTGGTGTGGCACATTTCTCACCTGTTCCACTTCCAGCAATAGTGTAGGTGTAGTCAGCCGGTTGTGTTGCCTCTTCAGTCGGAGTCACTATCAGTTGGTTCTCCAGAATAATGTCACCTCCGTTGAAAGTGCTGGCAGCAGTCAGTGTGACGCTGATAATGGCGCCGCTGGTGCCTGTGATGACGGCATTCGACTGGGAGGCCAACAGGAAGCGGGTGGCACCATTCACACTACTTGTACTTAGCGAATGTTTCTTCCATGTCGTGCGTCCTGCTATGTCTACAGCCAGTTCTTCTTCCTCTACAGCAATGGAGAGTCCCGTTGGCAGGCGCAAGTCAAACTGCACCAAGGTCACCTGTGTGTCAGGATTGTTCAGGTCTATCAGCATCGTCTGGGTCTCACCGGCACTGATGGTGAAGTCCTCAATGGAAAGCGTAGCTGGTGTGGGGTCCGTTGAACTTCCAGCAATAGTATAGGTATAGTCAGCTGGTTGTGTTGCCTCTTCAGTCGGGGTCACTATCAGTTGGTTCTCCAGAGTGATGTCACCTCCGTTGAAGGTGTTGTCAGCTGTCAGCGTTACGCTGACAACAGCACCGCTGATACCACTGATGAGAGCATTCGACTGGGATGCCAACAGGAAGCGGGTAGCACCATTGACGCTGCTTGTACTCAGCGAATGCTTCTTCCATGTTGTACGGCCTGCTATGTCTACTGCCAGCTCTTCTTCCTCTACTGCAATGGATAGTCCCGTTGGCAGGCGCAAGTCAAACTGCACCAAGGTCACCTGTGTGTCAGGATTGTTCAGGTCTATCAGCATCGTCTGGGTTTCACCGGCACTGATGGTGAAGTCCTCAATAGACAGCGTAGCTGGTGTGGCTGCTGCTACCAATGGCAGCAGAGCCACTATCAATGTGGCAATATAATGCCGGATATTCTTTGTATTCATCATGACTGCTATTTTACGATGGCTTTTTTTCCATTAACAATATACACACCCTTCTTAAGTGAAGAGTGAAGAGTGAATAGTGAAGAATTTGCTTCCGCTTTCACTCTACGTCCTTGTAGGTCGTAAACACCTTCTAGTTGCATTACCTTCGAGCCCATTGCATCAATACTCGTTGTGCCACCGACGGAATAGATGAAGTCGGCAGGCATCACATCTTCTGCATCTGGAGACACTAACAATTGATTCTCCAACATGATGTCACCACTGGTAAAGCCGTCAGAGGCTGTCAGCTTAATGCTGATAACGTTTCCATTGTCACCATCAATAAGTGCATTGCTGTTCGAAGCCAATAAGAAACGGGTAATTCCGTTCGTGGCTTTAGCCATCAGCGAGTGTTTCTTCCAGGTAGTGCGTCCTGCTATGTCAATGGCATAGTCCCCATCTTCCTTGGCTATCGACAGGCCATCCGGCAAACGCAAGTCGAACTGCAACAGCGTCAGGTCAGTGTTCGGATTCGACAGATTGATGAACAGCTCCTTTGTCTCACCAGCCTTGATGTCAAAGTCCTCGATGGAGAGGCTGCTTGTTGCTGCCACCCTGTTACTGCCTGCAGCCTGCATAGCTGGAGCAGAGGTCTCGCTCAGAATCAGGTTCACCATGATGACATAGTCCAGGCCATTCACCACGCCGTCATTGTTCAGGTCGGCGGTAGCATTATACTGGTCTGTCAAGATAAGATTGGTCTGTGCCACCAAGTCGACACCATTTATAATACCATCGTCATTTAGGTCGCCAGAAGTTTGTTCTGCGCTGCCTGCATACTCTACCGAACTGCCATTATGAAAATCATAGACCGTCCACCCTTTTGCTTTGGCAGCTGTAACTTGCGATTTAGTAATAACATTCTGTTCATTACCTTGGGCCGTATCTATTACATAAAACTCACCATTTGTTGATGTTGGCAGACTTGCAACCAGGTTACCCATAGCAGTTTCGCCAATCTTGTTCTGATAGCAACCCAAATATGTCAATAATGTATTATTAGATAAATCCAACGATGTAAGTTTATTATTATAACAATACAATCTTGTGAGTTCTGTATTCTTTGACAAATCAAGTGAAGTAAGTAGATTATTATTACAACCTAAATGTGTAAGTGCTGTGTTCTTCGACACGTCAAGCGATGTCAGCTGGTTGAAAGCACAAAAAAGGATCGTCAGTGTAGTATTTTTAGACAAGTCAAGTGATGTCAGCTGGTTGTTATAACAAGACAAATCTGTAAGTAACGTATTCTTTGATACATCCAACAATGTCAGCTGGTTGTCGTCGCAAGAAAGTATAGTCAATGTATTATTTTTAGACACGTCCAGTGATGTCAACTGATTGTTATGACAATCTAAATGTATAAGTGCTGTGTTCTTCGACACATCCAGCGATGTCAGCTTGTTGTTATTGCAAAAAAGTCTCGTTAATGCTGTATTATTTGTCGCATCAAGCGATGTCAGCTGGTTGGCTTGGCAATTAAAATCCGTCAATGCCGTATTCTTCGACACGTCCAGTGATGTCAGTTGGTTATCACCGCAAGAAAATTTCGTCAATGCCGTATTCTTCGACACGTCCAGCGATGTCAGTTGGTTGCTATGACAATACAAATATTTAAGTGCTGTATTCTTTGACACGTCCAGTGATGTCAGTTGGTTATCACCGCAAGAAAGGTACGTCACTGCCGTAAAATATTCAATACCTTTCAGGTCTGCTATGCCCTTTGATTCTACAGATATATTCGTCACTCCAGCAATCTCTTCCTCGCTAAGCTTTCCATCCTGGTTAGTATCTATAGTGTTACTTACATACTCGCGGAAAACCGCATCTGGGAAGTTGATATCGTTGATGTCAATGCCTTGAACAATAGTTCCAGGATCACCATTTTGCAATGCAACAATATTCTTGAAATCTTTCCAGATATTTGCAGCACTATATAAGTCAATGGATGCTGAAGGCACATGAAGTGTTGCATATTCTATTAAAGAATTTTCAAAGGCACCAGAATACGTTGAGGGGACAGCCTCTGCATAACAATAGACATCTGACAATTCTTCACAGTTAGCAAAAGCCTGATAATCGATCTTTTTAATGCCATTGCCAATGGTTATGGTAGCTAAGTTTCTACAATAATTAAAAGCTTGAGTGCTGATAGTTGTCACGCTGTTTGGGATGGTGATAGAGGTTAAGCTGCTGCAATCATAGAAAGCATAACTATTGATGGATGCCACGCTATTGCCGATAGTGACGGAGGCTAGTGCGCTGCATCCCTGGAAGCTATAACTGTCGATGGTTGTCACGCTGTTGCCAATGGTGACGGAGGTCAAGCTGCTGCAATAATAGAAAGTAAATACGTCAATGCTTGTCACGCTGTTTGGGATGGTGATGGAGGTCAAACTACTGCAGTATTGGAAAGCACACCTGCCGACATATGTTACACTGTTGGGGATGGTCACAGAGCTTAAGCCGCTACAGCTACTGAAAGCAGAATTGCCTATGCTCGTCACGCTGTTGGGGATGGTCACAGAGCTTAAGCCGCTACAGCTACTGAAAGCAGAATTGCCTATGCTCGTCACGCTGTTGGGTATAGTTATGGAGGTCAAACCGCTACAAGACTTGAAAGTACTCTCACCAATACTCGTCACCGTGTTTGGAATAGTAAACGAAGTTAGGCCCTTGCAACCTGAGAAAGCCTCATCTCCAATGCTCGTCACGCTATTAGGGATGGTGATGGAAGTTAAGCCGCTGCAGCCATTGAAAGCACGGTTTCCAATGGAAGTCACGCTGTTAGGAATGGTCACGGAGGTTAAGCCGCTGCAACCATAGAAAGCTGCCTCCCCAATGGACGTCACGCTGTTGGGAATAGTCACAGAGGTTAAACCGCTGCAACCTGCGAAAGCATTGCCGATGGTTGTCACGCTGTTGGGGATTACCAAATCTTTTACTTCTTGACCATTCATGTATAAATGATGAGCATAGCCAAGAGGATTGGAACCAAAACTTATATTACACCATGCTGCTATATCCGAAATATGCACGGAGGTCAAGCCATTGCATTTATAGAAAGCATCATTGCCGATGGTTGTCACGCTGTTGGGAATGGTGACAGACGTCAAATAGTAGCAATAACAGAAAGCATTATCGCCAATTGCCACCACATTACACGTAACGCCATCGTAGTCAATAGTAGCAGGAATCTCTACACTTCCAGAATAGCTTCCTTGCTGGTTTTCACCATAAGTCACTGTGGCCTGCTTGGCCTTCTTGACGACATTGTAATAAATGCCGTTAATCTCGACATCATAGGCATTAGCTGCCAACGGCAGCAACATAGCCATCATTGAAATTAGTAGTTTCTTCATAATCATTATGTTTTAAGTTTTTTAGTATTCCATCAGACACAAAGAGTGTGAGCCTACATGCCATTCTCAGCTAGTAGGTCCTGGAATACCTTGAACAATAAGAATGAAAAACAGCTCACACCTGCCGCATATATGTGAGCTGCCCTTACGTAAATAAGGTACAGAAATATATACACAACAGGAAGAACAGCCTTCAAACTTGTCCCTTGTTCAATAGGTGAATTTTCCAGGTTCACTAGTCGGAACAAAGCTTTTCAGCTTTCCTCTATGTTTATCACCCTTCAGCAGGCGCGACTCGTCGCCACCCTCCAAGTGATGCTGCAAAGATAGGGAATAATTTTGAAACAACAAAGAAAAAGACGAAGAAATTTATCCTCGCCATGCATGAATTGACTTTTAAGTCCTTCTTTTCTATTAAAGAAAGGAGCCCGTATCAATTTTCGCATCAACTATACACCTCATCCCAGTTGATGGGTTCTCCAACACTAATGGGGCGTGAATTTGTGCGCATGGGGCGGGTAATAATACGTTCATGAGTGTGTTTCTTTTGACCACAATTCACTATCACGGGATTGGGTATATTGGGGTTCCGTTTCCCAATCCTGTTAATCGACGGTACTTGTTTAAATTTCTTTGTATCCATAATTGTGGCTGTTTTTACGTTGCAAAGATAAGGAATAATTTTGAAACAACAAAGAAAAAGCGGAAAAAGTTTGGATGTCTCACCAGTTATGAGAGGTGGAACTTCAATGCAAATTCAGTTAAATTGGTCAGCAAATTCAGTGAATTTGGTTAGTAAATTCAGTGAATTTGGTGGACCGTTTAGCATCTTTGGTTTTGTAGTTGATATTGTTTTGTCTTATAAATGATATGTTCTTGTTCTGTTCAATAGGCTCGCTAGTGCGTCAAAATAGGCTCACTGGTATGTCAAAATAGGCTCACGAGAACCTTTCGCGCATATAAAATGACGCACCAGTGAGCATAAAATGACGCACCAGCGCACTTACTTTGACGCATCATCCCACATATATTCAATTCTTGCTCATAAAGTGCGAAGTCATAGGCTACATGGAACATTATATTGTGTGGACAGAGGATTCTGCATGCACTGCAGGAAGACTCAGAAGGCTAAAGAACCTGTATATAGGCTTTAACTACGGCAAAGAGAAATGTCAGGCACAAGGCGGCAATCGGGATGTCACAGATACTGGCTGTATAACGAGCCGGCTGCATGTCGGCAGCTGTAGCATGCGGATTGATGCGAAGGGCTACCCGGCGAAGCATCAGGCGGTAAATGCGGTAAACGCCATAGCCCACGAGTGTTCCCCAGATGAGGCCGACAGTGATGTCACCGGGATAGTGTACGCCCAGATACAGGCGGGTGTAGCAGTTGGTGAGCGACCAGCATACCATCGCTATCACAAACAGCCGCTGCCGCATAAGTAAGGAGAAAAACATTGCCAGCGAGAACGTGTTGGCAGCATGGGCAGAGAAGAAGCCATAGTTTCCTCCGCGATAACCGTCGACGGTATCCACCAGCAAGCCTATCTCGGGGTCACGTCCAGGTCGCCAGCGTGCCACAAGGGGTTTGACAATAGTATCGTCAATGGTTCCTGCAAACAGCACGCACAGTCCTGCTGCAGCCACCACCATGAGTATGCCGTGTACGGTTTTGTTCGACTTCAATACGACATAGAACAAAGCAATATAGAGTGGTATCCACGTCTGCGCCGTGGTAAGTGTCATGATGAGCGAGTCCATGAACAGTGAGTCGCTACCGTTCACCAGCAACAGCAAGTGTTTGTCGAACTGAATAATCTCTTCCATCAATTATGAACTTTGAACGTTAACCTTACCCCTAACCTTAACTATGAATTGTTAAATCACTTCTATCTCCTTGGTTTCCACCCATCCTTCCCTGCCGTCGGCAATACGTACCTCACGCCAGTCGTGCATGGTGGCGTCGGTAATGGTGACCTTCGTGCCTTCATGCAGGATAAACAGGTCAGTACCACTCTGCGACGGTGTGCTCTTGACGTTGACGGCAGCCTTGATGATGATGGCTCCCGTACGGTGTACCAATCCCCGCTTCTGCTGCCAGGCAAAGAGGTTAGCAGCAAAGAACAGCACAATCAGCAGAATACCGCCAAAGAATCCGACCTTACGCAGCCAGATACGGTTGGCAAACAAATATAGAAGAGCCAGAATGATGGCCCCGACGAGCGCCACAAGTGCCGTCTTAGCCCATGCGTCAACACTCTGTAGCGACACCAGCGAGCGGTACCATGTGACAAAGAACATCTCTGACTCAGGGGTAATCTTGTCGATGGTCTTCGAACGGGCCATCTGAAGGTTAAAACGGATGTCCTCGTCACCAGGAGACAGCAGCAGAGCCCGTTCATAGTTGAGTACGGCCTGTGTCATCTGGTCCATACGATAGTAGCAGTTGCCGAGGTTATAGTACAACTCTGCCGACACGCCCCTCTTCAACAGGGCTTCATAGTCCTTGGCAGCCTGCTGGTAGCGTTCCTGCACGTAGGCACTGTCGGCATCAGCCTTGGTCACAGCAGAAGAGGTAAGAGGTAAGAAGTAAGAGGTAAGAGAAATGAACAGCAACAGAATAAGACGTGGAGAGACTATTCTCTCACCTCCCGGCGCTTTCTTCTCACTTCTCTTTTTCTTCATCGTCGTGGCAATCTGCGTAATGGCAGTCATTGCCGCATCATATACCTTATTCATATTTCCTGTAGCATCGCCGGGAGCATAACGGGCATATTCGCACTCGTCCAAAGCACCGATGAACTGCTGAATGGTGTCGCTGCTGACATGATGCTCCTCCAGTTTCTGACTGATATTCTCACGGGACAGCTGCTCAACAGGCATGCTGAGCTTGTCGCCGACATAACCCCACAGGGCACGCAGCACTTCGTCGTAGAAGTCACCCTCACGACCGGCCTTCATCAGCTTGGCAGCCTTCCTGAGTCGTTTCGTAGCTACCTTGTTGGCCTTGCCGGCACGTTGCTTCATAATGTCGGCATTCTCGATGGCACGCTGACGGAAGATGACAAAGAGCGACACAAAACCTAACAGCAAGACAGCCAGTGTCACACCGTACCGTGTCGAACCAAAGAAGAAGTCGTCGACGGCTCTCTGCTCGCTGTCACCCGTCTTGATGTAATGGATGTCGCTATTCAACTGCCGCACATCCTCCTGACCAGTGTATGCCGCAGCGGCTGAGCCGTCGCCCTTGGCCACATTCAACGTGAAGGCCTCGCTTCGGACGGTCTTGTACTGGCCGCTCTTCGTATCAAAGAAGGTATATTCCACTGGCGGTAGCTCGAATGTGCCCTGATGGCGCGGTACTGCGAGGAAGTCATAGATGATAGAACCTTCCAGACCATTTACTGTCAACTGGGTCTTGTCGGTCACCTTGGCATCGTAGTGGTCGAAGTCCTTGGGGAATTTTACCACAGGCTGTTTCAGCAGCTTCATGTTACCCGTACCACTCACCACAACGCGCAACTTCACGGGATCGTTGGCCCGTACTTCCGTCTTGTCAAGCTGGGCAGAGATATTGAACGATCCCACACCACCTGAGAAGTCAGCTGGACGCTGTGGCAGCGGGTCGACCTGAATGGTGATACCAGGAGCCTTAATCTGTTTCTTCACTTCAATATATCCTGAACCGCCGTTGAAGAAAGCCTCGAAGGGGTCGATGTTACGATTCTGCTGCACCACAATGCCCTCATAGGTGATGCTTGGCACTTCCAGCTTACCTGTCGCCTGCGGGAACATGACATACTGCTGCCACGTCACCGTCTTGTAGGGCTTGCCGTTCAGGGTCTCTATATGGAATTGCTTCTCCTGAGGCAGCGGTACCTCACGGGTATAGAAGCTCTTCAGGTCGGCCATCTTTCCGTTCAGCTGTGTCAGTCCCACCAGCGTATACACCTTGTATGTCAACAGGATGGGTTCCTGTTCACGCACATGCTGCTTCGATGCCGTCACCTTGATAAACAGGTCACTACCAGTAATGGCGGTACCAGCATCGCGCACCTCACCAGTGCTACTCTGCTGTCGGTGTCCCCCCTGATGTCCCTGCTTGGCTTCACCAGAGACCTTTATATGCAATTCGTTGGATGTCACCGTCTTGCCACCCACATTCACATGCGCAGCAGGTATGGTGAAGGAGCCATTCTTCTTGGCAGCCAGTACATAGGTATAGGTAATGCTCGACGAACTCGACACATGGCCGTTAGCCATCTGGTAACTTGACTGAGTCGATGTACTAGGCCCCATCAGCACATCGAAGGCATCTTCTGGAATCCTGCCGGCACGGAAACCCTCGACATCGCTGGTATTCACCGTATAGCTTATGCGGAACTGCTCGCCGACAGCCACCTGTGCCGGGGCACGGCCAGTTAGTGTCTGCGCTGTAGAAATGAAAGGTGAGAGGTAAGAGACAAGAGAAATGACCATCAACAGCAGGAGCCTTGACGGTATGGATATATGTTTCATATGCGGTAGCAAATTATTCACTTTTCACTATTACCTTTACGTTAACTTACCAGTTTTTCTCCAGACGGCGCCGATTAGGTTTCTGCATGGCCTTTTTCATGCGTTCCTGAGTCTGTTTCTCTTCCTGCATGGCAGCATTCAGCAACTGCTCGGCATTTTCCTTGCTCATCTTCTGTTGGTCCTGCTGCTGTTGCTTTTGTTGGTCTTGCTTCTGCTGCTGTTCCTGCTTCTGCTGGTCTTGCTTGTCGTCCTTATTTTGTTTATTGTCTTTCTGGTCCTGTTTCTGATCCTGCTTCTGGTCTTTCTGCTGACGCTTGCATAATGCCAGGTTATAGCGTGTCTCGTCGTCAGCAGGATTGTTGCGCAGGGCTTCCTTGTAAGCCTCAATAGCCTCGCCGAACATCTTATGCTGCTGACAAATGACACCGATGTTGTGGTACGACTGGGCACGAAGCAACGGGTCTTTCTCCAGCTTGGCGGCCTTCTCAAACTGTGTGATGGCCAGCGAGTCCTTCCGTTGTGCCAACAAAGCATTGCCTAAGTTGTAGTTGGCCTGCGGATTACGGGCATTCTTCTCAACGGCCTTACGATATGAAACCTCAGCCTCAGCACTGTTCCCTTTCCTGAACTGCTTATTACCCTGACGTACCAATACACGGTCGCTCTGAGCCTGAACAGCTAAGGGTAAAAAGGTAAAAAGGTAAAAAGGTAAAAACCATTTTACCCACCTTTGTACCTTTATATTTATCATCTTTTCCATTCTTTATTTATTACCTTCTTACCTTTTAAACAACGATACATTCTTCAGTCTCGGATTCTTGATTTCTAGGATACATACTTCCAGAATGAGCAGCAACAGGATGATGATGCCAACGGCCTGAAACTGTTCGTCGTAGTCGCTATATATAGTCGACGAAATCTCCTTTTTGGCAAGCTTGTCGAGTTCCTTGTCCAACTGTTCTTGGGCACGACTGTTGTTGTCGACATGGATGTAGGCCCCACTGCCAGCATCAGCCAACTGTCGGCACATCTCCTCGTTCAAGCCTGTCATCACGGTCTGTCCCATATTGTCCTTCAAATAGTCGCCATTGCCAACAGGAATAGGCGCACCATCAGGTGAACCGACACCAAGGACATAGGTATTCATACCCCTGTCCTTCGCGGCCTTGGCAGCCTCCATCGCCCCACCCTCGTGGTCTTCACCGTCGGTGATGACGATAATAGCCTTGCCCACGCCTTCCTGCTGTGTGAAGCTGTGCGAGGCCATCGTAATAGCTCCGGCAATGTCGGTACCTTGTGTGGGAATCATCGAGGGGTCGATATTCGACAGGAACATCTTGGCGCTGACATAGTCGCTGGTGATAGGCAGCTGCACAAAGGCATCGCCGGCAAACACGATGAGACCTATCTTGTCGTTGGTGAAATGGTCTACCAGGTTCTCTACCATCATCTTCGCACGGTCCAGACGGCTAGGGGTCACATCTTCTGCCAGCATCGAGTTACTGATGTCCATACAGATGATGGTCTCGATACCCGTACGTTTCTCATGACTGATCTTCGTTCCTAACTGTGGACGAGCCAGCATCACGATAAACAATGCCAGGGCGGCCAGCAGCAGGTAGAATTTGACCATCGGACGGAACCGCGACACGTTGGGCATCAGCTGGCGCACCAGTTCCGGGTCGCCAAACTTCCGCAGACGCTTCTTCTGCTGTCGCATCATCAGCCAGCGGATAGCCATCAACAACGGGATGACAGCCAGCAGGTATAGATATATGGGGCTTTCGAATCTAAACATTCTGATAACTATGAATTATGAACTATGAACTGATTCAAGGCAGTTTCCTGAATACGGTGATTCGCAACAGGATTTCCAACAACAGGAGGAGCACAGCAGCCAGGGCGAAAGGCTGATAGGCCTCGTACTTCTTGCTGAACTTTTTCACATTCAGCTTTGACTTCTCCAGCTTGTCGATTTCCTTGTAGATGTTCTGCAACTCACGATTGTTCGTGGCACGATAGAAGTCACCATCGGTTGCTGCAGCGATGTCGCTAAGCGTCTTGGTATCTATCTCCACGGGGATATTCACATACTGCACGCCGCCGCCAACCTGCATTGGATAGGGAGCTACCTTGTTCGTTCCCACACCGATGGTATAGACGCGGATACCCAGACTCTTGGCAATCTCTGCTGCCGTCATGGGCGACAGGTCACCACGGTTGTTTGATCCGTCGGTAAGCAGAATGACGACTCTACTCTTCGCCTTCGAATCCTTCAGACGGCTGACGGCATTGGCCAGTCCCATACCGATGGCTGTACCGTCCTCAATAAGCCCGCGGGCAGCAATATCGGTACGTACTCCCTGCAGCAGGCTCAGCAGCGAGGCGTGGTCGGTGGTCATCGGACATTGGGTAAACGCCTCTCCGGCAAAGATGCTCAGTCCGATATTGTCGTTCGGACGTCCTGTAATGAATTCAGCAGCCACCTGTTTGGCAGCCTCTATGCGGTTCGGTTTCAAGTCTTCTGCCAGCATCGACGTCGACACGTCCATAGCCAGCATGATGTCGATACCCTCCACGGTCTGGTTTTTCCATGAGTTCTGTGTCTGTGGGCGTGCCATGATGATGACCAGCAACACGAAAACGGCCATACGCAGCAGTTGTTGCACGGGCATCAGCATCACCTTCCACGAACGCGGCGCGTTGCGGTAGGCATTGGTGTCGCTCAACCGCATCGTAGGTTCGGTCTTCTTCCTGTTCCGCAGATACCATATGATATAAGGTATCAGCAGTACCAGCAGCAACAGATATTCTTTATTGGCAAATTCCATTTTCCTTTTGAACTGTGAACTATGAACTATGAACTGTATCTCATCCCAACAGCTGATATAGATTATATGCAATGAGACAGAACAGCACTGTCACGACGACGACAATGCCCCAGATGACGGTCTTCAGCACACGGCGCTGCTTCTGCATACGCTGGTCGGCCTCCGAGAGCACGGGTTTCTGCACTTCCTCAGTGGGTTGGTTCTCGAGCTTTGTCTGGTTGATGAAGTCGATGGCACTCACCAGATTGGCATCGTTCTCGTTAATCATCGTCGAATACTTGGCAAACTTCACCAGGTCGGCGGTCATAAACAGCTGGCGCAACTCGTCCAGGCTCTGCTGGTCGCCGGTAGACATCAGCCGCTCAATGATTTCCGTACTGGTCATCTCCATAGCCGAGAAACCGTATCGCTCCTCAATATACTTACGCAGCGTGTCGGTCAGCTTGGTGTAGTATTCCTTCTGGTTCTCCGAACTCATCATCCTGTCGGCCTTGATCAGTTCAATCTCCTTCATGGCCTTCTGATGAGGCAGCAACCGCTTCACTATCTTGATATGTGCCATGATAGGCTTGTTGGCCTTCAGTCGGCGATAGAGCCAGATGCCGACGGCTATCAGCACCAGCATGACCACCGTCATCCAGAACGACGGACTCCAGTCGCTCCACGCAAAGGGATTGTCCTGTACGTCCTTCGGTCCGAAAAATTTCTCTAACTGTGTGGTATCCACCTCCATTTCCACTACCTTCAGTGCCAGCTCGTTGGTCTGCACCTCCTTGCCGTTCACCTTCATCTTGAAGGGCGGCAGCGGATAGAGCTTGCCGTCAAACGACGTCAGCGTCACGACCATCGTGGGATGACCGTCGACCGTCGTCTGCTGACACTTGACAATCTCTACACCAGGCACCAGCAGCTGGCGTGACTGCAGCTTCGGCCACTCCACCTTGGCATCCTCATTAGCATCGACAGTCAGCGTCACAGTGGCCTGTTCACCAATCATCATCTCTATAGGATCAATCTTGGCTGTCACCTGTGCCTCGACGGTGCCAAAAATGAATAAAGTGTATAATATCAGCGCTATCTTCTTGCTCATCTATCTTCTTCTATCTCCTTCTGTCTTCGTCTATCTCCGTCTAACTCCTTTGCTTAAAAAGCATCAGCAATGCCTTCACGTAGTCCTCATTGGTAGCGATGCTCACCAAATCGACATTGCACTTGTTCATCGTCTCACACAATTGCTCGTGACGCTGTCGCCAGTATTTCTCGTGAGCCTGGCGCAGTCGGCGGTTCGACGTGTCAATATACTGTTCATGACCCGTCTCGGCATCCACCACACGCATCAGTCCCACATCAGGCAACTCACGGGCTCTCAGGTCGTACACCTGCAGGGCAACAATGTCGTGCTTGCGGTTGGCTATCTGCAGCGGCTGCAGAAAGTCCTGACGGTCGTAAAAATCGCTTAGCACGAAGGCCGTACAACGACGCTTGGCCACGCTAGTCAGAAATTCCAGGGCCTGTTTTACATTCGTGCGTTTCGACTCCCCGTGGAAGTCCAGCATCTCACGGATGATGTAGAGAATATGTTTGCGCCCTTTCTTCGGCGGGATGTATTTCTCAATACGGTCTGAGAAGAACACCACTCCGATCTTGTCGTTGTTCTGGATGGCCGAGAAGGCGATGGTGGCCGCTATCTCCGTCACCATCTCACGCTTCATCTGTCGCTGTGTACCAAAGTCTAACGAGCCACTGACGTCAATCATCAGCATCACCGTCAGCTCGCGCTCTTCCTCGAACACTTTCACGTAAGGTCTATGAAATCTAGCAGTTACGTTCCAGTCGATGTCACGCACGTCGTCGCCATACTGATACTCGCGCACCTCGCTGAAGGCCATACCCCTACCCTTGAAGGCCGAATGGTATTGCCCAGCGAAGACGTTCGAGCTCAGGCCGCGAGCCTTGATTTCTATCTTCCGTACTTTCTTTAACAGTTCAGATGTTTCCATCTTCAATTATCAATTGTCAATTGTCAATTATCAATTGTCAATTCGTTTAGGGCACTTCAACCTTATTGATAATCTTGCTGACGATTTCCTCGCTCGTCACATTGCTGGCCTCGGCCTCGTAGGTCAGTCCAATGCGGTGACGCAGCACGTCGTGGGCCACAGCACGCACATCCTCAGGCACCACGTAGCCGCGACGCTTGATGAAGGCATAGGCACGGGCTGCCTTGGCCAGATTGATAGAGGCGCGAGGTGAACCGCCAAAGGCTATCATGTCCTTCATGTCCTTCAGGCCGTAGCGGTCAGGATAGCGTGTGGCAAACACGATGTCGGCAATATACTGCTCAATCTTCTCGTCGATATACACTTCACGCACCACCGAACGGGCCTTCAGTATCTCCTCCGCCGTCGTCACGGGCGTCACCTTGGGCAGTCCCTCACCGATGTTCTCGCGGATAATCTTCTTCTCCTCGTCAATGGTCGGATAGCCGATGACCACCTTCAGCATAAAACGGTCTACCTGTGCCTCGGGCAGCGGATAGGTTCCCTCCTGCTCTATCGGGTTCTGCGTAGCCATCACCAGGAACGGGTTCGGCAGGTCGAAGGTTTCCGAGCCTATCGTCACCTGCTTCTCCTGCATGGCTTCTAAAAGTGCACTCTGCACCTTGGCCGGTGCACGGTTGATTTCGTCGGCCAGCACAAAGTTGGCAAACACCGGTCCGCGCTTCACTTGGAATTTCTCGTCCTTCTGCGAATAAATCATCGTACCTGTCACGTCGGCAGGCAGTAAGTCGGGGGTAAACTGTATGCGGCTGTACGTCGCATCAATCAGCTGGGCCAGCGTCTTGATAGCCAGCGTCTTGGCCAGACCGGGCACACCCTCAAGCAGGATATTGCCGTCGCTCAACAAGCCTATCAGCAGCGAGTCCACCAAATGTTTCTGTCCTACTATCACCCGATCCATGCCCGCCGTCAGGTTGGTCACGAATCCACTCTGTTGTTCTATCCGGATGTTCAATTCACGGATGTCAATAGCTTCTGCCATAATTATCTTCTTTTACGTTGGTTTCAGTATTTTGGGCGCAAAATTACAAAATAAATAAGAGACAAAAGAAAGTTCATGGTTCATGGTTCATGGTTCATGGTTATTTTTTTAATTTTTTAATTTTTTATTCTTTTATTTTTTTATTCTTTTATTTTTCTTCGTACCTTTGCAGCCCGAATATGAAACGTATATATATAATAATAGGTATATTGACGCTCGCCATGAGCGTTTTTGCACAAGAGAAAGAGACGCCCAACGCCCAACAGGCACGCCGCTTGTTCATGCAGGCTTATGACCGCATGTACGGCCAGCAAGGGTCGCAGGTTCACTACAAAGTCAACATCATCGGCATCTACAAGACCGAAGGCACCATCTGGACGAAGGGCAAGAAGAGCAAATTCATCGACGAGCGGTACATTGCCTGGAACGACGACGTCACCTACTACCGCTTAGAGCGCAAGAAGAAGACCATCACCATCTATGATGCCCACTCCGATGAACGCGACAAGTATGCCACAAAGTTCAAGTTCTCACCCGACAACTACACCTACAGCATCAAGGACACCAAGGACGGCTACGCCATCACCCTGAAGGCCAAGAAAGGTGTTAGCGGCATCAAGGAAGCTCGTGTGCTGCTCGACAAGAAGACGCACAACCCCATGAGCGTGCGCATCAAGTTGGGCATTTTCCATACCACTATCAAAATCAGTGAGTTCAAGACTGGCGGCATCACCGACGAACTCTTCCAGTTCCCTAAGGACCGCTACCCCGCCAAAGACTATCAATACATAGATAAGAGGTGAGTTATATGAGATTACAGTTTTTTTATTCTTTTGTTTTTTTCTTCTTTTCTTCTTTTAGCACGATAGCTGAAGCACAAGAAAAGCTCTACCCCAATGAGTTTCCACTCGGCGACGTCACACTATTGGACGGACCACTGAAACATGCACGTGACCTGAACATTCAGACGTTGCTGAAGTACGACAACGACCGCCTGCTGGCACCCTATCTGAAGGAAGCCGGACTAACGCCCAAGGGGAAGTCGTACCCTAACTGGGACGGACTGGACGGACACGTAGGCGGCCACTATCTGACAGCGATGGCCATCAATGCTGCTACAGGCAGCGAGGAATGCCGCCAGCGCATGGAATACTGGATCAGCGAGCTGCAGGCCTGTGCTGACGCCAACGCACAGAACCACCCCGATTGGGGCAAGGGCTACGTAGGCGGTGTGCCAGGCAGCGACCGCGTGTGGGGTAATTTCAAGAAGGGAGACTTCGGGGCTTATTACGGCTCATGGGTACCTTTCTATAATATCCACAAGATGTATGCCGGACTGCGCGACGCGTGGCTCTACTGCGGCAACGAACAGGCCAAGCAACTGTTCTTAGGCTTCTGCGACTGGGCCATCGACCTGACGGCAGGTCTCACCGACGCCCAGATGGAGCGTGTACTGGACACCGAGCATGGCGGCATGAACGAGGTGCTGGCCGATGCCTACGCCATCACCGGCGACATAAAATATCTCGTCGTGGCCCGCCGTTTCTCGCACCGCCGGCTACTCCATCCGTTGATGGCCCGCCGTGACTGTTTAGACAACATGCACGCCAATACGCAGGTGCCCAAGGTCATCGGCTTTGAACGCATAGCCGAACTGGGTGGCGACGAGGCTTACCACACCGCAGGAGCTTTTTTCTGGGACATCGTGACCGGCGAGCGTTCGTTAGCATTCGGTGGCAACAGCCGTCGTGAGCACTTCCCCAGCAAGGAGGCCTGTCAGGACTTCGTACAGGACATTGACGGTCCTGAGTCGTGCAACACCAACAACATGCTGAAACTCACCGAGGACCTGCACCGCCGCAATCCCGAGGCCCGCTATGCCGACTTCTACGAGCTGGCAATGTTCAACCACATCCTCTCCACCCAGCACCCCGAGCACGGCGGCTACGTGTACTTCACCTCAGCCCGTCCGCGCCACTACCGCAACTACTCGGCACCCAACGAAGCCATGTGGTGCTGCGTAGGAACAGGTATGGAAAATCATGGCAAGTACGGACAGTTCGTCTATACCCACGTGGGCGATGCCCTCTTTGTCAACCTCTTCGTGGCTTCCGAACTCAACTGGAAAGAGCAAGGTATCACCCTAAAGCAGGAGACGCTGTTCCCCTACTCTGAAAGCAGTAAGATTACCGTTACTCATGGCAAGGGCTACTTTGCCATGCAAGTGCGTTATCCAGGGTGGGTGAAGCCCGGACAGTTCACGGTAAAGGTCAACGGGCAACCTGTCAGCATCATAACCGGCCCGTCGTCCTATGTCACCATCGACCGCCAATGGAAGAAGGGCGACGTCGTCGACATCACGTTCCCCATGCACAACAGCGTGAAGTATATGCCCAACCTCTCGCAGTACATTGCCCTGATGCACGGTCCCATCATGCTCGCCATGAAGACTGGCACCGAAGACCTGGCCATGCTGATAGCCGACGACAGCCGCTTCGGCCAGCTTGCCATAGGCAAGAAGTTGCCCATCGACCAGGCCCCCATCCTGATTAACAACGACATCGAGGACATTGCCAACCAGCTGCAACCCGTAGCCGGCAAGCCTCTGCACTTCACGCTCAGCACGAAGATGGTTAACGAGATACGTAACGAGCTCATGCCCTTCTTCGAGTTGCACGACGCCCGCTACATGATGTACTGGCTGGCACTCTCAGAGGACAACTACAAGGGCTATCTCGACAACCTGGCCAAACAGGAGCAGGAACGTCAGGCACTCGAGGCCCGCACCACTGATAAGGTACAGCCCGGCGAACAGCAGCCAGAGAGCGACCACTTCATGGAAACCGACGACTCCTTTGTGGGTAACACCAACGACGTATTCTTCCGCGATGCCCGTGACGGCCACTACTTCAGCTATCTGATGCAGACCGGAGGTGAGACCGACCTCTCCCTGCGCCTGAAATACTGGGGCGTCGGCGAGTGGAAGAGCCACGAGTTCGACATCCTCGTCGACGACGTGCTGGTGACCTCGGTAAACAACACCGGTAAATACCGCACCTCTCAGTTCAAGTACGAGAACTATCCCATTCCTGCCGATGCGCTGAAGGGCAAGCAGCAGGTTCGTGTGAAGTTCGTTGCCAAGCCTCAGAAGCAGATTGGAGAAATCTACGAAGTCAGACTGGTAAAATAAAATAAAATAAAACGGAACCGCTTCCAAAATGGCTTGGAAACTGAAATATCGTTGTAAGCAGTGTGGCTACGAAGCCGAGGTGTACGAAGGCCGTGGACTCTTTCGTCAGGAGATTACGGCCATGTCGTGCCCGAATTGCAAGACCATCCAGAACATTGTGGTAGGAGGTATCATTGCCGACGTAGCACCTTCCTACAGAAGCGAGGCAGGCCGCTTGTGCTTACAATGCGGCAGCGATAATATCAGGATATGGAATAAACACACTTGTCCAAAATGCCAAGGGGAGATGGAACATACTGGCGAGAAAGAGTTTTGGACGTAATACAAATATAATATTGAAAAAACGAAATATGCAAAATATGAAAATAAACGCTGGCCTTGCATAGGTCATCGTTTATTTTCATATTTTGCGTATTTTTCAACAAAGAGTGGCAGAAGCCTGGATAGCCTGTTTGACAACCTCGACGGCCTCAGCGAGTGAGCAATTGAGACGTCCACCGGAAGCGTTGAGATGACCACCGCCATTGAAGAATCGCTCAGCAAGGATGTTACAGGGCATTTGGTCAACAGAGCGAAGGCTGACCCAGATGGTGTCGGGTTTCTCGGTATCCTCACGCAGCGAGATGCTGAGTTTCAGACCCTTGATTTGCAGGGGCATATTGACCAACCCTTCAGCATCACCTTTGATGAAATGGAACTGCTGCTGGTCATCCTTGGATAACGTGTAGTAGGCAGCATGGTTTTGTTCGTCGACAACAAGGCGGTTAAACAGCACAAAGCCAACCATGCGCAAACGGTGCACAGAATAGTTGTGATAGACGTTACGGTAGATCTTGTCCTTATTAATGTGCTTAGTGAGTAACTGACTGATAACAAAAAAGATGGCTGGATCGTTGGAATTGAAGGTAAAACCACCTGTATCGGTCATCATACCAGTATAGACGGAAATAGCAAAGTGCTTGCCTAACTCAGGAAACAATCCCAGCTGCCAAGCAATGCGGAACACCAGTTCGCTGGTGGATGACATCTTGGGATAGGAAATGGTGAGACAGGCTGGCACGTCGGGATCGAGATGGTGATCAATGAGCACTATCTTGGCCTCCGTATGCTGAAGGGCTTCCTCCATCTCGTTGGTGCGTGAAAGCGTGTTGAAGTCAAGGCAGAATACGAGGTCGGCAATCTTCAGCACAGTATCAACGTAATCCTTGCGCTTGTCGTAACGTACCACCTTCTCAGTATTGGGCAACCAGTGCAGGTAGTCGGGATACTGGTCGGGAACGACCATCAAAGGGTCTTTGCCCATCTGACGCAGCACCTCACCCCACCCCAGCATGGAACCCAGAGCGTCGCCGTCGGCATTCTGATGACAACACAGGACAATATTGCTGGAATCAGCTATTAAAGTGCGCAGGAGCTTTAACTGCTCCTGCGACAATAATTCATTTAACATATTAATCAGAACAATTTATCCGGATAGACACCATCGTCCACCAGCTGCTTGATGCGGGCCACAGTATCGGCACGGTCGGCAGCATAAGTGACGCCAAACCACTTGGAAGTGGTGTCAAGGACACGGACGGTAGCCGTCTTATCGTTGATAAGCTTGTTGACCATCAGGGGAATGAAGAACTCGGCCTTCAGGTTTTCCATGTTCTTCGGGTCGCTGAGGAACTCCTTGAAGTAGGCCTCGCTATACTCGAAATAGTCGGGAGTGAATCCCCACATATTCATCGACACAGGCGTATTGTCGTCGACAGCCACCCACTGGCCTTCCTCGTCCTTGTAGCGAACGGGCTCAGAGGCAGCTCCTGCATTAGAGCCATCGGCAGCACAACGAACTATTTCGGTACGCTCTACCACCGTCGTCAGATTCTCGTTGGCGTCCTTAGAACAAATGCCACGGGCCACGGTACCATTCTCGCTCAGCGTATTACCAACGCGGAAACCCACCATCGCATACTGGTTCTTGGCACCCTCGGGCAGTTCGCTCAGGTATTTGCCGATAACCATGAAGGCATCGCGGTTGTAGAAGTCATCGCAGTTGATGACCAAGAACGGCTCCTTGATAACGTCCTTACCCATCAGCACGGCGTGGTTGGTACCCCAAGGCTTCTGACGGCCTTCGGGAACAGAGAATCCCTCGGGCAGGGCATCGAGTGCCTGGAAGCACAACTCGCACTGGATCTTGCCCTCGTACTTAGAGAGGATCTGTGTACGGAACTGCTCTTCAAAGTCCTTACGGATAACCCATACTATTTTGCCAAAACCTGCCTGGATGGCATCGTATATGCTGTAGTCCATGATGGTCTCGCCATTGGGGCCCAGACCGTCAAGCTGCTTCAGACCACCGTAGCGGCTTCCCATACCAGCAGCTAAAAGAAATAATGTCGGCTTCATTTAAGATTAAAAAAATAAAAAAATATAAAAATAAAAAATTAAAAATGCGATACGGAGAAGAGGTAGTCGTAGATGCACGAGCAAATACCGAAGAGAGCAATGCCTGCGGTGCAGATGGCGAGGGCAACACGGGTGTTGACATCGGTCTTGAACGTAGGCAGGGGATTGTCACTCGGCTTGATGTACATGGCCTTGACGATGAGCAGATAGTAATACAAACTCACGACGGTGTTGACCAAAGCTACGAAGACCACGAAATAGGCCCAGAAGGAACCTTGCTCAGCAGCAGCCATGAACACGAAAAACTTCGAGAACATACCTGCAAACGGAGGAATACCGGCCAGCGAGAACAAGGCCAGCGTCATGAGGAACGCCAGCTTGGGGTTGGTCTGATAAAGGCCGTCGTAGGCACTCATCTTGGTAGCGCCGCCGTTATTTTGCTCTACGGTAGAGATGACGATGAAGACAGCCATGTTAGCAACGATATACACCAACACGTAGTACATCAGCGACGTCATGCCCATCTGCGAACCACCGATGACAGCCAACATGATATAGCCGGCCTGAGAGATGGAGCTGAAGGCCATGAAGCGCTTGAGCTCGCTCTGACGAATGGCGAAGAGGTTGGCAATGGTAATCGAGAGCACGATGACGACGTAGAGCATGTACTCCCAATAGGCCATCATCGGACCGAAGGCCTTCGCCAGGATGACCAGCGCAGCAAAGGCTGCAGCACCCTTGGAGCAGACAGAGAGGTAACCGGTGATGGGCGTCGGAGCACCTTCATAGGTATCGGCCGTCCAGAAGTGGAAAGGCACCAGCGAGAGCTTGAAGGCCAAGCCGCTGAAGAAGAATACCAATCCCATGATCTGCAGAGGCGAGAACATATACTTGTCACCCATAGCATCAGCCACATCGCCGAAATAGAGTGTGCCAGTAGCAGCATAGATGAACGAAATACCGTAAAGCATCACACCACTGGAGAACGTAGCCACAAGGATGTACTTGGCGGCAGCCTCAGCAGACTTTTTCTTCCACTTGTCGAAAGCTACCAAGCAGGCCATAGGCACTGAGGCAGTCTCCAGTCCGAGGAAGAAGATGAGGAACGAGCCACTGGACATCATGATATACATACCCAGCAGGGTGCTCAGCACCAACAGATGGAATTCACCGGCATACTTACGAGCTTCGTTCTCAAGCCAAGGCTCGGCCATCACTACGACGATAAACGTACCAAAAGTGAGGATGAGCTTCATGACCTGAGCAGCCTGCCCAGCGACATACATGCCACCAAAGGCCTCAGCAGGACCGACAGTCGTGAGCATAATGGTCTGGCAGAGCAACAGGGCAGCAGTAAGCTTACCCAGCACGCCAACCTTACGCTCACTCTTCGACAGGCAGAAGTCTGCAAAGAACACGATAATCAATGCGAGAACCAACAGGGCCTCGGGAATCATATTTAGAAATTGACTATATCCCATAATTATCAATTTTCAATTATCAATTATCAATTAGATTATATTCGCCAAGATTGGTCCTACGGCATCAGAGATGACGTTGCTTGCCCAGAGAGGGAACAGGCCGAGACCAGCGACACATGCAATGAGGCAGATGACGGCGACACGCTCGTCCCAAGTAGCATCGGTGAGCTCAAGGTAGTGCTTGTTCTTCACCTCGCCATACAGGATCTTACCAACAACACGCAGGATGTAGACTGCCGTGACGACAATCGACGTACATGCGATGATGGTGGCGACACGATGGAAGGTGTCAGCATTCTCGAACGAACCCACAAAGATGGTCATCTCAGCAATGAAGCCCGAGAAGCCCGGCAGACCGAGGTTGGCCAGACCAGCCACGACATAACCCACGGCGAGGAACGGCATAATCTTCATCAAGCCATCCAAGTAGCGGATGTCACGAGTGTGCGTACGACCGTAGATCATACCGATGAGGGCAAAGAAGAGGGCCGTCATCAAACCGTGAGAGAGCATCTGCAGGATAGCACCGGTGCAAGAGGTCTTGGTCATCATCAACAGAGCGAAGAGCACCAGACCACAGTGTGATACCGATGAGTACGCATTGATGTACTTCAGGTCGGTCTGTACGCAAGCCGAGAAGGCACCATAAACCACTGAGATGGTGGTGAGAATCAGGAAGATCCACGCCAGCTCATTGGCTGCATCGGGCAACAGGTACATTGCCACGCGGAAGCAGCCGTAGCCTCCCAACTTCATCAGCACGCCGGCGTGAAGCATTGACACAGCCGTGGGGGCTGAAGCATGACCGTCGGGTGACCATGTGTGGAAGGGGAACAGCGCGCCCAGCACACCGAAACCGATGAAAATGAAGGGGAAGAACATCTTCTGGATGTCAACAGGGATGTTGTGCATAGCAGCAATCTCGTTGACGTTCATCGTGGTAGCACCGCTGAAGTAGTAGATGCCCAACAGGCCGATAATCAGCAGGGCAGAACCTCCCATCAGCATCAGCGTCAGCTTCATGGCAGCATACTCTTTGTTGCCAGAGCCCCAGACACCAATCAGCAGGTACATGGGAATCAGGGCTACCTCGTAGAACATAAACATGGTGAACATATCGGTGCAGATGAAGAAGCCGTAAACACCCGTAGAAAGAAGGGTGAACCAAAGGAAATATTCCTTGGTGAGTGGCTTCAGCTGCCAAGAGGCAAAGGTACCAGTGAACACGATGATGCTCGACAGGAGCAGCATCACGACAGAGATACCGTCGACACCAACACTGTAGGCAATATTAAGCGGCTTGAACCAAGGCGTAGAAGCCGTCAACAGCATCACATCAGTATTACCTGCTGCACGCTGCTGAACAAAGTAGATGGTCAGCCATACGGACAGGGCCAGCAAGCATGAAGCACCAGCCACCATCACGCCACGCACCTGATTGAGGCTCTTGGCCAGCCAAAGGCCGAAAAGCATCAGGGCGGGGATTACTACGAATAATGTTAATATACTCATTTTCGTTATTACGTTATATCGTTATTACGTTATTACGATTAAATTGCAAGCAATATGAGCGTCAGAGCCACCGTTCCAGTCAGGAACCAGACAGCATACTGACGGACATCGCCACTCTGCCAGGGACGCAAAGACTCACCAGCCTCGTTGGCACTCCAGGCCATGAAGTTGAACGTGCCGTCAACAACGTGGCGGTCGAACCAGGCCACAGGCTTAGAGATGCAGCGGAAGATGATGCGATGCGTGACATACTGCCAGATTTCGTCCTGATAGAAACGCTTGTAGGCTGCACGGTGCAGCTTCGGGAACGTCTTGTACAGGCGGTCGGCAATGGGCTGACTCTCACCTTTATAAATATAGGTAGCGAGACAGATGCTCAGAATGGCAATAATCGTAGACGTAGCAGCAATCTGCGTGTCGAAGTGGATGGTGTAATTGGTACCCTCAGCGTTGACAAACTGACCGAAGCTGCCACCCCACCCTGCAAAACCGGCGATAGTAGAGTAGATACCTACGCCCATCGTAATGACACAGAGTACAATGAGAGGAATGGTCATCGTAGCAGGAGCCTCGTGCGGCGTGTGGTGCTCGTGGGCTTCCTTGTTCTCTGTTCCCCAGAAAATACCATAGTACAGACGGAACATGTAGAAGGCGGTCATGGCGGCAATACCCGTCATAATCCAACCGACTACAGGACTGTAGGCAAAGCAGGCGGTGATAATCTCATCCTTCGAGCTGAAACCTGAGAAGAACGGAATACCTGCAATAGCGAAACAGCTGATGAGGAAGGTGATGTTGGTAATCGGCATATACTTGCGCAGACCACCCATCATAGCCATCTCGTTAGAGTGAACGGCGTGAATGATACAACCGGCACCGAGGAACAGGCAAGCCTTGAACATAGCATGGGTAAAGAGGTGGAACATACCAGCCATGAAACCGAGCTGAGCGTGATTGTCGAGCACACCATGATGACCGGGCAGTGAAACACCGAGCGCCACCATCATGAAGGCAATCTGAGAAATGGTCGAGAAGGCCAGCACACGCTTGATGTCGCTCTGGGCACAAGCCACGGCAGCAGCATAGAAAGCGGTGAAAACACCAACCCAGACGACGATGCTCATCTGAGGCTGAGCGTACTCAACCCAGAGGGGGAACATACGGGCAATCTGGAACACACCAGCTACAACCATCGTAGCAGCGTGGATGAGTGCAGAAACAGGCGTCGGACCTTCCATGGCATCGGGCAGCCAGATGTGTAACGGGAACATGGCACTCTTACCGGCACCACCGATGAACATCAGCACAAGGGCCGTAGGCAGGATGAAGCCTGCAGCAGCAACAGCCTTGGCGGCATTGCCGGCGATGAACGGTGTAGTACCCTCGCCCATCACGATATTGCCAGCAAACGAGAAGCTGAATGAATCGGTGTAGTAGCCGAAGAGCAGAATACCGATGAGGAAGAACATATCAGCAAAGCGCGTCACGATGAAAGCCTTCTTAGAAGCTGCAATGGCGGGCTTCAACGGATAGTAGAATCCAATCAACAGGTATGAACTGACACCCACGAGTTCCCAGAAAGTATACATCTGGAAGATGTTGGTAGCCAGTACCAGTCCGAGCATTGACATGGTGAAGAGAGAGAGGAAAGCGTAGTAACGCTGGAAACCCTTCTCGCCATGCATATAACCGAACGAATAGATATGTACCATAAACGACACCGTGCTGATGACGATGAGCATCATCACCGAGATGGGATCCAAGAGAATACCCATGTCGAAGTGCAGATTGCCCAAGGGCAGCCAGGTGAAGTTATAGGGAACGATGGTAGCGTAAGTGCCGTTAGCCAGACGGTCTGCACCGAAATAGGCGAAGGCCGTCACGTAAGAGAGCACAGTAACCAGTCCCAATGACGTGGTGCCGATAAGACCAGCAGTCTTATGCGACATCTTCATGCCGGCAAGCGCAAGGATCACGAAGGACAGCGCAGGCAGCAGAAGAATCAGAAATGAATAACTATATATTTCCATAATTATCAATTTTCAATTATCAATTATACTTACCATTTCATGTTCTTGATACTGTCAACGCTATCGCTACGGAAGTTGCGGTAGACATTGATGATAATAGCAATAGCCACAGCCGACTCAGCAGCTGCCACGCCGATGACGAACAGGGTCATAAACATACCCTCCATGCCATTGGGATAGAGCAGACGGTTGATGGCTGCGAAATTAATGTCAACGGCGTTGAGCACCAACTCAACAGAGATGAGCATGGCAATCAGGTTGCGACGAGTCACAAAGCCATAGACGCCGATGAAGAACAACAGGGCGCTGAGCGCGAAATAACATTCTACTGGTATCATAGCTTACTCCTCCTTCTTTTCTTTACGTGCAACAACCAGACCACCGATGATGCAAGCCAGCAGGAACAGCGAGATGAACTCGAAAGCGAGCACATACTGATATTTGCCAGCACCCACGAGGGCCGTACCAATCTCTTTCATAGGAACCTCCACATTGGCAGGAGCCAGCGTGAAGAAGCCTGTCTTGAGCAGGATAAGAGCTACCACCACCAGTCCGGCAAGGGCAGCCAGTCCGCCACCAATCATCTTACTGGACTTCACACGCTCCTCCAGACCCTGAAGGGTACGCTTCGAAACCAGCTGAATGGCAAAGACATAGATCATCGTAACGCCTCCGGCATATACCGAGACCTGAGCAGCGCCCAGGAAGGTGTAATCGAGCAGGAAATAGATGCCTGCCACACCAAAGAGCACAAACAACATGAATGTTGCGGCTCGCATGATTCTCGTTGTGGTGACACACATCAGCGCAGAGCCGATGATGAACACCGCGAGAATGATAAACATGATTGTATTACCCATAACGCGTTACTTCGTTTTAGTGTTAAACTTACCGACTTCCCACTCAGCACCGCCTTCAAGGAGGTTAGGCAGCGAACCACCTTGATAGACTTCCTTGTCGAGGTGAAGCACCAGCTTAGAGCGGTCGAATACGGCGTTCTCGAAATCATTCGTAAACTCGATGGCGTCGAAGTTGCAGGCGTTCGTGCAGAGCTGGCAGAACATACAGTCGCCCAGATCGTACAGATAATCGTCGAGCACCTTCTTCTTTTTGCCCGTCTCGGGATCCTCGGCCATGTGGCTGACAATCTTGATGGTTCCGTTGGGGCAAGATTTTTCGCACAGTGTGCAAGCCGTACACTTGTAGCTGCCGTCGTCGTTGCGCTTGAAAACAAGGCGACCACGATGACGCTTGGCCACATGGAGTGTTGTCTTGCGGTTCTCGGGATACTGCTCGGTAGACTTGTTGGTGAAGAAGTCCTTGAAGTATTCCTTCCAGGAGGTCTTCATGCCAACGGCAAGTGTCTTCAAGCCGTGCCCGATTTCTCCGAAATATGTTTTATTATCTTCCATTGCTTTCTAGTTTTTTTCTAGGATTCCTAGGACTTCCTAGGTATACCTATTTAATATATAGGCCCAGGGCCACAACAACAGTCATAATCACCAGGTTGAGCAGTGCCAACGGCATGAGATACTTCCACTCTAGCTTCAGAATCTGGTCGATACGCAGACGGGGGAACGTCCACTTAATCCACATCAGAATCCAAACCAGGAAGAAGGCCTTACCCATGAACCAGACGATACCGGGGATGTAGTTCATCACTGCATCGAAAGCCTCGATACCAATGTTCACAGGTGCCCAACCACCGAGGAACACTGTAGCAGCGATACCTGCGATGATGAAGAGGTTCAGGAACTCAGCGAGATAGAAGAAACCGAAGCCCATACCAGAATACTCGGTATGATGACCGGCGGTCAACTCACTCTCGGCCTCTGCCATATCGAATGGACCACGATTAGCTTCAGCGTTACCTGCAATGAGGAATACGAAGAAGGCGATGATGGCAGGGATATGCCCCTGGAAAATGAGCCATTTCCAAGGACCTGTCTGTGCCTCAACAATACCCGACATCTGCATCGTACCTGTCAGAATCACAGCTGTAATCAGGCAGAGGCAGAGCGACATCTCGTAAGAAATCATCTGCACAGCACCACGCATGGCCGAAACCACTGAGTACTTGTTGTTAGAACCCCAACCGGCAAGGAAGATACCCACCACGCCTATTGAAGAGACGGCTGTAAGCAGGAACACACCAACGTTGAAGTCGAGCACTGTAGCACCATTGTTCCAAGGGAGGAACGAGAAGGCACCTACAGAGCCAATAATCACCAAGAGCGGAGCAACAAGGTAGAGCAGCTTGTCAGCACGGTCGACGATGAAAATCTCCTTGATGAGCATCTTCAGCACATCGGCAAACACCTGCAGCAAGCCCCAGTAACCTACTCGCATCGGGCCAAGACGGCACTGGAAGTAGGCACAGACCTTACGCTCCATAAAAATCAGTACAATCGCAATCAGCGCGTATCCTACGAGAATAGCCGTGCCGACGAGGATGCACTCAATCAATATCGCTAACCAGTCAGGACATCCGATTGTAATCCTGAGCAACTGGTCGAACCACTGTGTTATAATAGAAAAGTCGAACATAATCTTTATTCTTTTATTGTTTTATTCTTTTATTCTTCGACTATCTGTCAATATCAGGAATTACAACGTCAATAGCAGCACAGGTAGCAATCAGGTCGGCAATTTTCTGACCACGCAGCATCGGGTCGAAGGCACCAACCAGCGAGAGACCCATTGGACGCATCTTCATGCGATATGGGCTCTTGTCGCCACGAGAGTCGAGATAGACACCAAACTCACCAGCCACACCCTCAACAGAATAGTACCACTGTCCCTCGGGACACTTGATAATAGGCTTCTGCTTGACATAGAAGTCGCCCTCTGGAATATTGTCGATGAGCTGTTCAATAATGTTCAGACTCTGGTACATCTCGTTGATATGAACGAGGTAACGGTCCATAGAGTCACAGCCTGTCAGCGTACATTGCTCCCACTCCACCTTGTCATACATATCGTATGGATGGTTCTTACGTACATCGTTCTTCCAACCGGAAGCACGTCCGGCAGGACCGGTCACGGCGTAGTTGATACAATCCTCAAGCGACATCGGACCACAGTTCTCCAAGCGGTTGTGGGTGATGACATTGTCACCGAAGATATCCATATACTCCTGAATCGTAGGACGCAGATACTTCACGAGATCCTTACAGTTCTTGACGAAGTTTGGATCGATATCATCCTGCAAACCACCAATACGGTAGTAATTCTGAATCAGACGACCACCGGTGGTCTCCTCCATGACGTTCAGCACATGCTCACGATCACGCATACCATAAAGCATGCCAGTCAGAGCACCCAAGTCCTGAGCCACACAAGAGGTATAAAGCAGGTGAGAGTCAAGACGTTGCAACTCATCCATAATGGTACGGATGTACTTGATGCGGTCGGTCAGTTCAACCTCAAGAGCCTCCTCAATAACACCTACCAGTGCATGACGATGCTGCATGGCACCTAAATAGTTCAGACGGTCTGTCAGCGCCAGCGTCTGAGGATAGGTCATGCCTTCCCACATCTTCTCAATGGCACGGTGGATATAACCCAAATGGGGATAAATGCGCTTGACAGTCTCGCCGTCAAGTACCGTCTGCAGACGGAGTACACCATGGGTAGCAGGGTGCTGGGGACCGATGTTAATGACATAATCGTCAGCACCGAACAGCTTGTTCTGCTTTGACTGGAGATTACCGTCCTTGTCGAGGTAATACTCCAGACCATAGTCAGGCTCTACATCGTCCTCAAGGGTGTACTTATCGTTGAACTGCCAGTCCTTGCGGAAGGGATAGCCCTTGAAATCGCTACGCAAAAAGAGGCGACGCATATCGGGATGGCCCAAGAACACGATGCCATAGAAATCATAAACCTCGCGTTCCAGCAAGTCGGCAACCTTCCAAATGTTTGAAACGGTGGGGATATAAGCCAGCATCTGGCCTTCCAAATCACAGCTACCATTGCTTGACATACCGTCGCCGCAAACCTGCGTCTTGGCAATCTGCTTCACTGAGCAACGCTCGTGGGTCTTGCTGTTTTCAAGGATATAAACGCAACCAAGACCTTCCTCTTTACCGAAGTCTTCGCCAACGATAGTGACAAGATAGTCAAAGCCCTTCTTGTCCTTCAAGTTCTGCATCTCAGAGGCGAACTTGTCAAAATCGAATGATAAGAATTCTAGTTTCATGCCTTGTCCTCCTCTACTTTAGCTGTTTGCTCTTGGCTGTTTGCCTTTAGCTCTTCTGTAAACTCTTTAGGAACATCTGTTACCACGATGGGCTCGCGACGATGGTCGTTATGCTTCGAACGGAATGTCAACTCCTCATTAGATACACCCAAAGCCTTTTCTTCAGCTGTCTGCTTGTGGTTGGCACCACCGAAGAATTTTTCAATCTTCACCTTACGCTGCAGCTGCATCATGCCATACATGATAGCCTCTGGGCGTGGGGGACAACCAGGAATAAACACATCGACGGGCACGATTTCCTCGATACCCTTCACTACATGGTAGCTCGACTTGAAAGGACCACCGCTAATAGCACAGCCACCGACGGCAATCACGTACTTAGGTTCGGCCATCTCGTCGTACAGACGCTTCAGGGCAGGAGCCATCTTATGAGTGATGGTACCGGCACACATGATCAGGTCGGCTTGACGGGGAGAGTTACGTGTCACCTCGAAACCGAAGCGGGCAAAGTCGTAACGTGCACAGCCACAGGCCATAAACTCGATACCACAGCAACTAGTGGCGAAGGTCAGAGACCAGAGGGAGTTGCTTCGTCCCCAGTTAATCAACTGGTCCAGCGAACCCGTCACCACATTGACGCCACCCTCATGGAGTTCGTCAACAATCTTCTCCAACGAGGCATTATCGTTCCACTCCTCGTATGGAATACTCTTGATGTGCGGTTTCCTTACTTCCATTCTAAGTCTCCTTTCCGCCAGGCATACGCCAAGCCTAATACCAGAACTACCAGGAAGAAGCCGATGCTCAGCAAGGCTGCTGCGCCGAACTCCTTCACTACTACTGCCCATGGATACAGAAACACTGTTTCTATATCAAACATGAGGAACAAGATGGCAAAGAGGTAGAATCCCACAGACATAGGCAACCACGAGCTGCCACGCGTGGGGATACCACTCTCATACGGCTCACCTTTCACCTTCGCATAGGAACGGGGTCCTATCAGCTTGGCTACCACGTAAGCCGCAACCACCAATGTTAAAGCCGTCACCAAGACGGTAATCAACAAAGTAAAGTTCATAAAAATTGTTTAATAATATTGTATTGAATTCAATTTGGTTGCAAAGGTACGAAAAATATTGCAAAGAAACGGCATAAATATAAAAAAAGTGCAAAAGAAATAAAAAAAGCCGCTGCCAAAAGGGCAACGGCCTTAATTATTTAGTCTTACCAAACGTTTCCTCGGATATTTCCTTAAAGAAATCGTAGCCTAAGATAACACTGATTCGTATCAGCAAACGTACATCCAGGCTTTTACGCTTGAAAATGTTGTATACATTAGTACGTTCACAAGGAATTTGTGTCGCTAACCAAGCAGCGGACTTACCCTGCTTTCTCAGAATCTCTTCGATGTGCTTACCTATATTCATACCTTCAGTCTTTGATTTAGTTCTCTACTGGTCTGCTATTCTCGGCTGCAAAGGTATGAAATAAATCTCAATATATCAGCACATTATTGTAGAAATGTTTTCCAAATCCTCATTAAAATTTCATTAAAATTCCATTGTATTGCCAATATTGGCATTAAGGTATTGAATATCTTGCAACACGTAAACTGTTGAAGCATTTTCATAAATGGGTAATTCGGAAGGACATTCACCATACAGAACATGTCATCCACAGAATTGAAATACCCCTTTCAGTAGTACGTTTTTATATAATAAGGTACACAAGAAAAATATCGGCAGTACCATGGTATTGCCGATATTTGATTATTGGGATTAAATCTTATTATTCAAAGTTTCCTTCCATGCGCCATATGCTGCCTGATATGCTGAGCGGTCTGCGATATTGGGCTCAATAACCTCAAGTTTATCAAGGGACGCAAAGGCCTCATCGGCATTTTTATAAATGCCTGCTCCAATACCAGCCCCCTTGGCTGCGCCAACAGAACCATCTGTATCATAGAGTTCAATAGTAGCACCACTGACTCCAGCTAACGTATTACGGAACAACGGACTGAGGAACATATTAGCCTTTCCAGCATGAATCTTCTTGATATCCATTCCCATCTGCTGCATAATCTCCATGCCATAGCAGAATGAGAAGACGATACCCTCCTGGGCAGCACGTACCAAATGAGCCTTGTTGTGCTTGTTAAAGTTCAAACCATTGATAGAGCATCCGATTTCTTTATTTTCCAGCACACGCTCTGCACCATTACCAAAAGGAATAACCGTAACGCCCTCACTACCAATGGGTACACTAGCTGCCAAGTCGTTCATCTCAGCATAGCCGATTTCAGGTGTAATATTGCGATGCGTCCATGCATTCAGTATACCCGTACCATTGATACACAGCAACACACCCAGACGAGTTTGTTCCGCTGTATGATTGACATGGGCAAAGGTGTTGACACGCGACTTAGAATCATAATTGACATCACCCAAAACGCCATATACCACTCCTGAAGTACCAGCTGTAGCAGCTATCTCGCCTGGATTCAACACATTCAGCGACAATGCATTATTCGGCTGGTCACCTCCACGATAGGTAATCGGCGTACCTGCCTTCAGTCCCAATTCGGCTGCAGCTTCAGCACACACTTCACTTTGTACAGAGAACGTCGGTACGATATCGGCAATCAAAGAAGCGTCAAAACCATAGTATTTCATTAGGAAATCTGCTACATGATTGTTCTTGAAATCCCAGAACATACCTTCTGAGAGACCACTAACAGTCGTATTGGGTACCCCAGACAGTCGCATGGCAATGTAATCACCAGGCAACATTATTTTGTATATCTTTTCATATATCTCCGGCTCGTTTCCTTTCACCCATGCCAACTTTGCGGCTGTAAAATTGCCTGGAGAGTTCAGCAAGTGACTCAGACACTGCTCATGGCCTAAATCCTTGAGTGCCTTTTCACCATAAGGAACAGCACGGGAATCACACCAGATAATTGATGGGCGAAGAGCTTTCAGATTCTTATCCACACACACTAATCCATGCATCTGATAGGAAATGCCAATAGCCTGGACATCCTCAGCCTTTGCACCGGCTTCAGCCATAATCTTTTTCAATGCCAACTTCGCATTATTCCACCACATTTGCGGATCCTGTTCCGCCCATCCAGCCTTAACAGCCATAATTGGAGCCTCTTTTTCAGGGAAAAAAGCCGTTGCCACACACTTACCACTATCTGCACTCACGAGAGACGCCTTAACAGAAGAACTGCCGACATCAAAACCTAATAAATACTTATTTGCCATAACTTTAAAAAAATAGTTTATATTTTTAGACGTAAATATATCTGCTACTTTTATCTCTATTTCTCCACAAAATTCTTTAAAATATTTTTAAAAACCAACTTTTTTACACTTTTTCAGCAATTTTTTATCATTATTTGACTACAATTAAAAATATTTTTTTACCTTTGCACGTTAGAAAGATAATTCTGTTGACAAAAGTTTTGTTTCATATATGAAAAAGAAGATACTAATACTTGATGACAAAGAGACTATCGCAAAGGTACTCTCCATTTATTTGATGAGTGATTATGACGTACAATGGCTACCAGATGGCTTGCAAGGTGTCAAATGGCTTCAAGCAGGTAATACGCCAGACCTTATCATCTCTGACATTCGTATGCCAGGCATGCGCGGCGACGATTTTTTGGAATGGATTAAGCAGAATGAACTATTCCGCCATATTCCCGTTATCATGCTCTCCAGCGAAGACTCCACCAGTGAGCGCATCCGTTTGTTGGAAATCGGTGCCGTTGACTATATTGTCAAGCCGTTCAACCCCATGGAGTTAAAAATCCGAGTCAAAAAGATTCTTCCCAACTAATATTTAATAATAGTATATACATTATTAATATATGATAGGTGTTGTATACTTAGGTAATAATCCTAAGACACAAGAGCGTCTGAAATACATCCCTGGCCAGTTGGTACGCATGACCACTGCCTACAAGGATGCTGCCCAGATATGTACACCGCATGTTGCCAACGAACATTTCATCGTTTTCTTCGAACGGAATGTTCGTAATGAAGACATTACTGCCATCACCTATCTGAGAAAAAAGTGTCGCAACGTATATATCATCCTTATTACCGACAACATGTCGACTGAAGAGCGTGATATCTATATGAAATGCGGCATAAACGACACCATTGTCAAAGGTGCAACTGTTACGGAGCTGAACAAGAAAATTCAGTTTATTTCTGATAGAGAAAACATTTTGTTTGACGACCAGGCTCCAAAATACAGAATCCTGAAATTTCAGATACCCGTTTGGAAGCGTCTTTTCGATATTTTCTTCTCTGGTTTGGCCATCATCATTCTTTCTCCTGTCTTCATCATTACCGCTATTGCCATCCGTTTGGAGAGTCCTGGACCCATCATGTTTAGGTCCAAGCGAGTAGGCACCAACTACACCATTTTTGACTTCCTGAAATTCCGTAGCATGTATATCGATGCAGAGGATCGTCTTAAGGAACTTAGCAAGGATCACAACCAGTATGCAGAAAATCAGGAAGAGGAGCTCAAGACGATGACAGCACCTTTGGGCGATCAGGCTGAACAGAGCATGATTGATGCTGGCATGGAGTCGATGATGATGATTGGCGATGAAGAAATCATGCTGGTGGGCGACGATTTCGTCATGGCCGAGAGCGATTTTAACAAGCAGAAGAAGACTGAGAATGAGAATGCTTTTGTCAAGATAGAGAACGATCCACGCATCACAAAGGTAGGACAATTCATCCGTAAATATAGCATTGACGAACTGCCGCAGCTCTTTAATATTCTTAAAGGCGATATGTCTATCGTCGGCAACCGTCCTCTCCCACTCTATGAGGCCGAGAAGTTGACTGTTGACTCCAGCATTGACCGCTTTATGGCTCCCGCCGGTCTGACAGGTCTATGGCAAGTCGAAGAGCGCGGCAAGGGTGGCAACATGTCTGCCGAAGAGCGTAAGCAGTTGGATATCAGATACGGACAGACCTATAACTTCATGCTTGACATGAAGATTATCTTCCGCACCTTAACAGCCTTCATTCAGAAAGAAAATGTATAAAAAAGAAGAAAAAAAACGATATGAAATTCTTTGACTATAACAAAACCATCAGACGGGTGAAAAAGTATTTACCTTTTTACCTTTTCACCTTATTACCATTATCTGTAAGTGCGCAGTATAACAACAGCGGCATCAGCGCTGGTTTCTTTGACTCCAGCGAAAACAGTAAAATCAACTTTTCCAATTTCCATCTGCCGCCATTGGCCGTTCTATTGGAGAATGCCAAACAAAATCCGCAAGTACTTAGAATGGAAAAAGCACATGAACTTGCTATTGCAGAAGTCGCCAAACAAAAGCGTCACATTTTTTCATATGTCCATGGGCACGCCAGCTATGGTTATGGTAAGACGGATATGTGGGGACAGAATTCCAGCACATATAGCATGGTGCTCCAACAATATCAAGGTAGCGAACAAAGCTATTGGAATGTCGGTGTCAGTTTAGCAGTTCCTTTGGAAGACATCTTAGACTTGGCAGCTTCTGTAAAACGTAAAAAGTTAGAAGCAGATATGGCCATGTATAATAAAGACCAAGCTTTTGACAACTTAAAAAGAGAAATAACAGCTTTATATATTAAAATCACTAATAGCCTTGTCACATTAAAAACAGCAGGTGAATCAGCTGCTGCCTATATCGGAGCAGGTGCTTTGAATCTCGAAGATTTTCATCAAGGGAATATGACTATTGAGGGATATGCTTATACAAAAGAACATGAATTAGGAGTTGTTGGCTCATACCAGAATATGCAGACGGCCATCACAACTGATATTATTACATTAGAAATTATGTCGCATACCCCAATATTAACAAATACCACGACAGAAATTACCCTTGATAGCGGTGATCAAAAGACAGAAAAGCAAATTAAGAAGGAGAATAAGGCTATAGAGAAGCATATTCGCAAGACTGCTCAGGCTGAGGAAAAGAAATATGCCAAGATGGAGGCCGCAGAAAAGAAAGCTCAAGAAAAAGCTGCCAAACAGGCTGCCAAAGCACAGAAAAAGAACAAAAAATAACCAACAATATCACTAATTATTATGGATTTATTCAGATACATTGTCCGTTTTTTATATAAGATTCGTTGGTACCTTATCATTTTACCAATGATTGCCCTTATAGTGGCGTGGTTTATGACCCGACACATGGAACGTGTCTATGACACTAACACAACCATTTACACAGGTATGATTACTGCCTACAACTTGGAGGGAGGCATCGGTGTTGCAGGTGGTAATTCACAAACCAACATTACCAATTTGATGTTGATTATTACAACTGACAATACAATTCACGAGGTAGCTCTTCGTTTGTTTGCACGCTGTATGATGTATGGTAATCCAAATAAGGACAACAACTATATCTCTGCCGAGCATTTCCGCCAGCTGAATGCCATGGTTCCTGCAGACGTAAAAGGCCTCATTAATCATAATAGTGAATCGCAGACATACGCAAACTTAAAAGCCTACGAGAAACCATCACAGGACAATTTCTTATTTGGCATATTAAATTTTCATCCCTATTTCGGTATTAACAGTATTACTTCACGTCTAAAGGTCATGCAACTTCAACGTAGTGATTTGTTGGATATCGCTTATTCTGCAAACGATGCAGGTATTGCGTATAATACATTGGACATCTTAAATGAAGTATTTGCGCGTCAATATCAACAGATTCGTTTTGGAGAGACCGGTAATGTCATCAAATTCTTCGAAAAAGAAGTTGCTCGTCTCTACCGTATACTTTCTAATGCAGAAGATGATCTTATTCGCTATAACATTTCAAAAAGAATTATCAACTATGGTGAACAGACAAAAGCATTAACGGGTTTGGAGGCACAACAACAGAATTTCCGTAACGACCAGTTGATGAACTATACTAGAGCAAAGCATCTTTTAGATTATTTGGAACGTCAGTTAGGTAACCGTGCCCAAGTGATTCGTGCAAACCAGGAATTCACGAATCAGGTACGTGATATTTCCCGTATCCAGTCCCGTATTTCTAACCTTCGTCTCATGAGTAGTGAAGGTGGTGGTAATGACACAGAGTCCCAAGAAGAATTAGCCAAGGCACAGCGTGATTTGCAGGCAGTAACAAGTCGAGTTACAGAATTAACCAAAGATATTGAAGCATCAACATACAGCACAGAAACAGGTGTCAGAGCCAATGACATGTTAAGTCGATGGCTAGAGCAACTTCTTTTGCTTGAGAGAACAAAAGCTGAGATGACTGCTACGGACATTATGAAAGGTAATATTGATCGCCAATATTTGTTCTATGCCCCAATTGGTGCAACTTTGGAACGCAAAGCCCGTCATATTGGTTTTATTGAAGGCAATTACATGGAGATGTTGAAAGCTTTGAATGCAGCTCGTCTCCGCCAGCGTAACCTTCAAATGTCAACTGCAGCTTTGCGTGTATTGAATCCGCCCATGTTCCCGATGAACGCCCAGCCCACCAACCGTATGATGATTTTGCTGGGTGCTTTCCTGCTGACATTTATGCTAACAGCCTTATGGTTCTTTATTATCGAGTTGCTCGACCGCACACTCCGTGACCGCATGCGCTCAGAGCGTATCACTAAAGTTCCTGTCATGGGCTGCTATCCCAAGGAGAGCAATCTTCGCTACCGTCGCTTCAATAAGACCATCGCTGATATGGCCATGAAGCAACTGAGCAAGGCACTACTCCCCCACTTCAAAGAGGGGCAGCAGAATGTGCTTAACCTTATTTCTACTGACTCCGGCAACGGTAAAAGTTATCTCGCTCAGGAATTAGAAAATTATTGGATTTCCATTGGTCTGCAGGTTCGTCGCCTGACATACGATGAAGATTTCTTGGCTGAAGACAGTCGCTTCATTATGGCCAAGGACATTAAGGATCTTTGTCCCGATATTCTGCCCGACGAGATTGCCATCATTGAATATCCCAATCTGAATGAGAATTCCATATCTCCTTCTTTGTTAAATATGGCCACCGTTAACTTGATGGTCACCCGTGCCAATCGTACTTGGAAGGATGTCGATCAGAAAGCATTGAAGGAAGTAGAAGCTTTGTTAAGTGAAGAGAAGAAAGATTCTCTCTTCATGTATCTCACAGAAGCCAGTCGCTATGCTGTTGAAGAGTTTGTCGGTCAGCTACCACCTTATACGAAGTTCAACAACTTTGTCTATCGTATTTCGCAGCTTGGTCTGACCGCTGTAGAGAATGAACATGCCAAATAAATATGGTAAATACAGCGTTTAAAACATACGCACAAGACCACGGAGGAAGAGTAATTGTACTCTTTCTCCTGTTTTTGCTAGCCATATATCAGTTTATTCATGCAGGATTTAGTGCATTTGCAACCATCTGTGCTATTCCTGTTATTATCTTAATTGTAATACTGACATTCCAGTATCGCATGCTCGCATTCTGGGCTCTTGTGATAGTTAATTTTTTTCTACAGTGCATCAATAAAAACGGCTTACTTCCTAGCGGAATACCAATGTCAATGTATAATGAGTTACTAGAATTAGCACTTATCGCCATGGCTATCGTTGACTTCCGCCAATATCCAAATTTTAACCGTTTAGGAAGTGTCATGTTAGTGGCGGTTTTGGCATGGTGTGGATTTTGCACTATTGAAGTCCTCAATGACACTTGCAATTTAGGAATAAACATCGGAGCATGGTATACAGGTGCACGTCTTATGGCATTTCAGCTATTATTTATCTATATTGTATTTGTATTATATATCTCTGATCCCAAACGACTGGTCTATTACCTACGCATATGGTTGATTTTAAATTTGTTTTCTGTGTTTTGGACTTGGAAACAGATTAATATTGGACCCACCCATTTAGAATATGCCTGGCTATGGGGGCCAGGAGCGAGCACGCATATCTTAAATGGCGGTTCATTAATTAGATGGTTCTCTACCCATAATGATGCTGCAAGTTACGGCATCAATGCCGCATCTTCGGCCGTAGTGTTGTTTATTATAGCAATCACTACCAAGTTTAAAAGAACTCGTATAATATATGCTCTTGCCGGTGCATTAGTTACATGGGGCATGTTCCAATCAGGAACACGTACAGCCATATTCTGTATGATTGCCGGGTTTTTAGTATTCTTAGTTTTATCAAAGCAAGTTAAAATTATAGTACCAGGTGCTATTATTGGTGGTATATTGTTAGTATTATTGATGTTTACCAATATCGGTAATGGTAATGCTCAGATTAGACGAATGCGTTCTGCGTTCAACAGAAACGATGCTTCATCTAACGTAAGAAGCATGCATCAGGAAGTTATGAAAAAATACCTTCAAGATGCCCCTTGGGGGATTGGATTAGGAATGGGATATGAAAATGTTCCTGCCAACAATAAATTTCGAAAACTAGCAACTATTCCACCCGATTCCGAATATGTATATATTTGGCAACGAACAGGTATTATTGGAATTACAACTTTTTTAATTACAACATTCATCATGTTTGTTGGTGCATGTTGGATTGTTTTCTTTACGCTTAAGAGTTCATCGTTGCGGGGTATTGGAATGGGATTTTGCTGCGCATTTGTCTCGCAACAATTAGGTGGCTATGGAAACCAAATATTGATGAACTTCCCCAATTGTCTCATTTTTTATGGTGGACTCAGTATTGTCTATGCTATGCCTTATTTTGAGAAAGAATGGATTGAATACGAAACAAATATACTCAACAAACAAGAAGAAAAACGACGTCTCCGCCTTGAAAAGATTGAAAAGATGAGGGTGAAGCCATGGTACAGTTGGATGTACAAGTATCTATAATCACAATCAATTACAATGGGCTGAAAGATACCTGCGAATTGATAGAGACATTACCTTTAGAAGATGAGTCTTTAGAGGTAATCGTAGTAGATAATGCATCTAAAGAAGACGAAGCAACCATCATTGAAGAACACTTTCCCAAGGTTAAAGTCATTAGAAGTGACAAGAACTTAGGGTTTGCAGGAGGTAACAACTTAGGCATTAAGGCTGCACATGGAAAATATCTTTTCTTCATCAATAACGACACCCTCTTTCGATGGAAGATGGAAGATGGAAGATGGAAGATGGGATTTCAACCACTGATAGACAGGTTGGAAAGTTCTTCTGAGATTGGTCTGGTATGTCCGAAGATCCGGTTTGCCTGGGGCGATAATCCTATACAGTTTGCTGGCTATACCCTACTCTCTCGTATTACTGTTCGCAATCGAGCCATAGGATGTGGAGAGCCTGACAATGGACAATTCGACACTGCACATCCAACGCCCTACGCTCATGGAGCAGCGATGATGGTAAAGCGGGATGTCATAGGGGAAGTAGGTATGATGCCAGAGTGTTATTTCCTCTATTACGAGGAATTGGATTGGTCTATGATGATACGCCGTGCCGGTTATGACATCTGGTATGAACCAGCCTGCACGATATTCCACAAAGAAAGTCAGGCGACGGGTCAGAATAGCCCACTTCGCACCTATTATCTGACCCGCAATCGCTTATTGTTTGTAATGCGCAATAACAAACAGACATCTCGCTATCTGTCGTACATATACCTAATTGCCATCGTCGGATTAAAAGAGATTGTCAAATACACTATACAAAAACGCCCCGATTTGGCAAAAGCCACCATGAAGGGTATTCATCACTTTCTAAAACCATCTGCAATATGACATTTTGGAGTATCTTTGTTTATATAGATTGGATACTGTTTATCCTCATCGCCCTGACCGTTTTGTATCTTGGATTCTATGCAGTAATGTCACTCTTTGTGCGTCACAGCGACACACCAAGGACAAAGACGCAAAACCGTTTCATTGTCTTGATTCCATCCTATAAAAGTGGACGAAGTCTGGAAATGACCGTCAAATCCATATTGGGACAATCCTACCCCATGCGTCTTTTCGATGTGACTGTTATTGCAGACCACGAAGACGAGATGACTTTGTTCCATTTGGCCCAGCAACCAATTACCTTGTTGAATCCTAATTTCGAAAAGAGTTCAAAAACGAAGTCATTGCAGATGGCCATCAACAATTTACCACAATTCAAGATATACGATGTGGCTGTCATCTTGGAAGCCGGTGACGTAGTAGAACCCGAATTCCTGGAACAAATGAACGATGCATACGAATCTGCAGGAACAAAAGCTATTCAAGCCCACAAGATTTCTTTGAACCGCGACACAACATCAGCCCGTCTAAGTGCCATTTTTGAAGAAATCAACAACTCCATTTTCCGTCGTGGTCATATCAGCATTGGCATGCCGGCTGCTATGGCCAGCTCTGGTATGGTATTCGATTTCAACTGGTTCAAATACCATGTATTAGCATCCAAAATCAACTGGGTTGACAAAGAATTAGAAGCGTTGTTGGCTCGTCAGCATATCTATGTTGACTATTTCGACAAAATCTATGTATACAATGAAAAGGCTCGTCAGGCTGAAGAATTCAATCGTCAGCACCGCAGTTGGATGATGACTCAAGCCCAAGCCATTTTCCGAAATGTCCGTTATCTGCCTGCTGCCATTATGAACCGCCATTATGATTTGATTGACAAACTCCTTCAATGGATGCTGATGCCACGAATGGTCATGATGGCTATCATTACATTCATGTGTATCGTCACTCCAATTATCTATATGACGGCAGCACTGAAATGGTGGGCCCTGTTTGCTATTGTCCTACTTATTTTCTCCATTGCCACACCCAACTATCTGGTGGATGACAAGTGGGATAGCACCTTTGCAAAATTGCCTGTTGTATTCTTCAGTTCATTGTTAAATAAATTTAAGTTGGGTAGAAAATTGAAAGATCTTGTCAATCTTAAAAACTAATATCATTATGTTCTGGCATACCATCCATATCCTCGACATCATCCTGTGGCTGCTGACCGCCTTTTCAGTAGCCTACATCCTCTTTTTTGCTCTTGTGTCGACCTTATGGAAGAAACGTGTCTCTCATCTGACATTATTTTTGACCGGTAAGGCATTGGCCATGCGTAGGAAGGAATACTTCTCCTACCTAATTCTCTATCCGGCATACAACGAGGACCGCGTCATCGTCAACTCTGTTCAGAAGTTCTTAGGACAATATTATCCATATAACAGTTTCCATGTGGCTGTCATCTCCGACCACATGCAGCCAGAGACGAACAAACAGCTTAGCGAACTACCCATCACCCTACTCCAGCCTGTCTTTGAGAAAAGCAGCAAAGCCAAAGCCATGCAATATGCGATGGACCACTTTCAAAAGGCTGAAGTCAGAGGTCAGAGGTCTGAGGATTTTGATTATGTCATAATCCTCGATGCGGACAATGTCGTTGAACAAGACTTCCTGAAACAATTAAATCAGGAATGTGCCAAAGGTTACAAGGCCATCCAGTGTCACCGTTGTGCCAAAAACAACGACAACGACATTGCTGTGCTCGACGGTGTCAGCGAGGAAATCAACAACACCATTTTCCGCAAGGCCCACAACCGTGCCGGCATCTCCTCTGCCCTCATTGGCTCCGGTATGTGTTTTGATTACCAATGGTTTAGAGAGAATGTCTATCAATTGACTACAGCCGGTGAAGACCGTGAATTGGAAGCGCTCTTGCTCAAACAGAAAGTATATATTCACTACGAGCCCAATATTCATGTCTTTGACGAAAAAGTCAGCAACAAAGACAATTTCCAGAAACAGCGTCTTCGTTGGATGACAGCTCAGATTCAAAGTCTCTTTAATCTACTACCTTACGTTCCTAAGGCTTTTATGACATTTAATCTGGACTATATTGACAAGACTATCCAACAAACACTGATTCCCCGTTCCATTCTGGTGGTTTTAACCTTTGGTATGTCATTGCTCATGACATTTGTTTCCCGCGTATGGTGTATCAAATGGTGGATTCTTTTCCTATCCGTTTGCATTGCCCTCTATATTGCAACCCCCAAGCAGTTGCGCAGTCATTCTGTTTTTGGAAAGATTCTCTCTCTACCATCTTTGGTCTGGAAGATGGTACTCAACATACTGAAGATAGACCGTAAGAATACGGATTTTATCCATACCATTCACGAGAAATAATTGATATTATTTATCAAAAAAATACACGACTAAAAATCCGATGGCCGAACGAGTTCATAAAAGCATACTAAATGCGAAAGTAAATCTCCTATTTTACTTTCTCACCATTTTTCTATCCTTCTTTTCCAGAAAGATATTCTTAGATTGCTTAGGAACAGAATTCATCGGTCTCACAGGGACATTGGGAAACATCTTAGGCTATTTGAATCTTGCAGAATTAGGCATAGGTAGTTGCGTCAGTTTCTTTCTCTACAAGCCTCTTGAACAAAAAAACAAGGAACAGATTATTGAAATAATGTCTGTTTTCAGATACCTGTATCGGATTATAGGATTAATAATACTATCAGCTGGCATTATTGTCAGTCTATCATTCCCCTGGATATTTAAAGATGTTACCTTCGGATTAGGATTGGTGTATTTTTCCTTTTTCTCCTTTTTAGGATCATCTCTTATCCAGTATTTTATTAATTATAGACAACTTCTATTAGCTGCTGATCAGAAAAATTATATTGTTTCTGCCTATTTACAAACAGCTCAGATTATTAAAACAATTATTCAAATATATTTATCATATACCTACAAGAACCTGTATCTCTGGGTCGCAATCGAGTTTATTTTTGGCATCCTTGGTTGCATTGTTCTCAACTGGAAAATATCCAAGGAATATCCATGGATGCATGGAGACACACATCAAGGACGGACATTACTAAAAAAGTATCCAGATATCATCAAAAACACTAAACAAATCTTTATTCACCGCATTAAAGATTTCTTATTACGCAAAAGCGATGAATTATTTATCTTTGCTTTTGTTTCTTTAAATATGGTTTCTTTTTATGGCAACTATACCATCATCACTAATCGACTTTCACAACTTTTCGGAAGAGCTATGGACGGTATTGGAGCAAGTGTTGGTAATTTAGTTGCAGAGAATAACAAAGAACATATTATCGATGTATTTTGGCAACTTATGGCTATGAGATACCTCATTACCGGCTTTTTGTGTTACTCCATATATCAATTCACAGAGCCCTTCATCATTCTTTGGTTAGGCGAAAAGTACGTACTTCACCACCATATTCTTATATTGTTGGTTGTCTATTTATATCTCTCCAATATACGAAACGTCGTCGATATGTTCAACCATTCATACGGTCTCTATGCCGATGTTTGGGCTGCATGGGCAGAACTTTTTATCAATCTAAGTATTACTATCGTTGGAGGGATATACTATGGGATTATCGGTATTCTACTTGGTAAAATTGTTAGTGTCGGTATCATTGTAACACTATGGAAGCCATATTACCTTTTCTCACAAGGCATTAAACTTCCAATTAATGTCTACTGGTCAGGTACTGCCAAATATCATCTTATCATTGCCATTTCTTTTGTGATAACTCTCCTTTGGAGTCATATACTTCCATTAAATCCAGGAGATAACTTTATTCAATTCATCATATTTACTATAGCCAATCTGGCGGTGTTTTGCACATTACTCGTTGTTGGCTTCTACATATTTACACCAGGTACAAGACATTTATATCAACGTATCAAACTTCGCAAAAAATGAAATATTCCATTATTACCGTTAACTATAATAATAAAACTGGATTAGAGAAAACCATCAAAAGTATTCTCGGTCAAACCTGTAGTGACTATGAGTATATCATCATAGATGGCGGTTCTACTGACGGTAGTGCTGAGCTTATTCAACAGCATGCTGACCATCTGGCATTCTGGGTAAGTGAGCCAGACAAGGGCATTTATAACGCCATGAATAAAGGCATTGCCCACGCCAAAGGGGAATATCTCAACTTCATGAATTCCGGCGATTGCCTCTACGATGAGCACGTCCTTGAGGAAGTGGAGCCACACCTTGACAGTGACATCGTTGAGGGACAAGTCTTTGACCTCAGTACCAAACGTTTCTCTTATAAATCAACTTCTGAGCCAACCATGATGTTCTTTTATCGTGCTGGCTTTGGCCATCAGGCATGCTTCATTCACAAAGAACTGTTGACATCCACCCCATACGATGAGAGTTTGCGACTGGCTGCTGATTGGAAGTTTTTCGTAGAGAAAGTGATATTTGACAATTGTACATATCGTTTTGTCAAGATTCCTATCGTATCGTTCGAAGGAAACGGAGCCAGCACCCAAAATATGGCGTTGTATCAAAAAGAAAGACAACAAACTTTAGAAAAGCTCTTTCCGCCCCGTATTTTGGCTGATTATGAACGTTTCCACGATAAAGAGTCACCCATCATTGATCTCATCCCCTCTTTCAACAAAACTAAAGGATTGCAGAAGGCTATCCTGAATATGACGAGATTGCTCATCAAACTATATCATATTATTAAGTAAGCAGTATGGACAATTATATATATTCATATGATATTTTTGATACATGCTTAATCAGGGCATGTGGCACCCCCATAGACTTATGGGACGTTCTTGCTCATGATGTGCTTGGTGACTCTGCAGATCCTGACCGCATCAGCGATTTCGTTTTAATTCGTCGTAAAGCGGAAGGGCAAGCCAGAAAAGAACTCATCAATGACACAAATGAGGACATTACTATCGAAGACATATACAGTTATTGTGATTTTTCATCCTTAACATCCATATCGAATGAGGACATCATAAAAAAAGAGATACAAGCAGAAAATCGCATGCTTGTTCCCGTCCTTAAAATAAAAGAGGAAATAGATGACCTTCATCGTAACGGAAATCATATTACCTTTATTAGTGACATGTACCTTCCTACATCATTTGTTCATAACAAACTCATGTCAACTGGTCTTTATACTGAAGGTGACCATCTTTACATTAGTGGTGAAATAGGCAAGTCAAAATCAACTGGCCATTTATTTGATTATGTCCGTGATGACCTCAATGCGAGATTCAGCCACTGGATACATCAAGGAGATAATCGTCACAGCGACTATGAAGTACCTAAGAAGAAGGGTATTAAAGCGAAACTTATAAGCCATCCCTTATCGTATTATGAGCATAAAGCATTAGAATACGATTTGGATCTATCGTCATACTACATACAAAAGATTGCCGCAATATGCCGCGCCACCCGCCTATCCATGCAAGACACCCCAGGATACCGTTTTGCCGCAGACTTTATTGCACCGCTGATGACCACTTATGTTCATCATATCTTTGAAGATGCTAGTCAGCGAGGCCTGCAACACTTATATTTCGTTGCTCGTGATGCAGGAATCCTCTATCATATAGCCCAACAATTCGTGCATCTCTACCCGACAATCTCTATCCATTATCTGTATGCATCACGCCAGTCACTATATCAACCAGATGAAAACTGCATAGACTATTTCCGTCAGGAAGGGCTAACTCGGCCTAATTGTGCCATCGTAGATATGATTGGCAGTCGAAAGTGTCAGCAGTGCATGAACGTTTTGCTTTATCAGCATGGCTATGAATCTGTATTTGCCTATTATTATGAGGTAACTGCTTACCGCAAACAATCTTCAGACATATACAATGCCATGTATTATCATGAAAAGATGGCTGGTAGCCCTCATTATCATCACGTATCCCATCCTCTTTATGAGCAATACTTCGGCATGACCGACCAACTCAGAACTATCGGCTATCGAAAAGAAGCAGGGAAAGTATTGCCTGTATATGAAGAAGATTTGATGAACATGGAGTATAAGCAGCAGGTATTTAGTATTAACAAGGATGTCTGTGCCACATTCACCAAGCATTATATCAATGCCCATATCTCATCACCACTTCCATGTAACCACATACTTCATGCAACTTTCGCACATTTCTGTCATGTTCCGAAAAGAGAATATCTTGCAGCTCTTGACAACTTCTTCAGTACCAGTTCCGAAACAACACAGGAACCTTTATTGGTCAAACGCAACATCCTAAGCATACTCTTCAACAAACGACAATACCTTCGATGGAAACAAGGGAACCTCATATATAATAGTGGTCTCCTCTATCCTATAATATTTACATTTCTACAATGGTATCACACTAAAAAGATATAGTTCTGTCCTTTTTAAACCATGAATCATAATAGAAATATCATTATTTCAATAGTTCTATATGTTTTTCTGATACTTCTCCTAGTATCACCAGATTCCTATACACATGACCTGTTAGACAGGACTGACAGTGCATGGTTTTTCACCTGTGGCAAGGCATGGATGAATGGCATGACTCCATATGTGGATTTTGCTGATTCTAAAGGTCCTTTGTTATGGTTCATTTACGGAGTTGGATATTTGATTAGCCCATATAACTATATTGGCGTATTTTGGCTTAGTGTTATATTATATTCATTTGTCTATTTTTGGATATATAAGACTTCAAATATATTTCTGAACGACCCACGATTATCTTTCATTTGTGCGATATTATTATCCCTATCCTTTTTTTGTCCTTGGTTTCATGATGAGGTCAGAGCAGAAGACTGGTGTCAGCTATTTATATCATGGTCGTTGTACCGTGCGTGCGACATGATATATGGTTCAAATACAAGACACAACTATTATTTGTCATTCAGTATATTTGGCCTTTGTCTGTTAGCGACACTATTGATTAAATATAACATCACAGTAATGCTTGCGGGTATTGTGGCTTATTGTTTCTATTATGCTATACGTAAAAGAATCAGCCTTTATAAGATTTTCATTTCATCTATTTCTGGAGCCTTCTTGGGGGTATTGCCCTTTATGTTATATTTCCTATATAAGGGCAACCTATCCGACTTTATCAATGAGTATTTCCTCAACACCTTCAAAACCATTCAAGACAGCAACTCTATTTCCAATTATATTCATGAATGGCTCCTGACAATGGGGCACCCAGAACGAATGATATTGTTTGCATTATCTATAGCCGGTGCTCTATTGATGGGCAAGAGCGTAAAAAATGACAAATACTTTTTTCTGTATTCATTCCTCTGTTTTTATGCCATTGCCATCCACCACGCATTTGAATTTTATCTATGTAGTTGCCTTATCTTTATATTATGGTTTATCATTTCATTTGTCTCAAGATATAAGGATTATATGAGGGGTAAAAAAAATATCATTGTCCTTGCAGCTACGGTATTAGCATTTATCACTATATTTAATTATACATTTGCAGGTGGCTATCTCATCAACAATTTGTTTTTTAAAGACACTCAGTATCGAAAAGACTTGTACAATATCGGCTATTTAATGTCTCAAGTTCCTAAACCCACTATTATATACTTTCAGTCAACAGATCATGGATATGGAGTTCTTGCAGATGCTTTACCAGGTTCAAAATATTGGTCATCCCAAACAGGTGCAACAACTGAAATGGAGCAAGTACAGGTACATGATGTGTTATCAGGAAAATCCGATTTTGTGATGATTGACAATGTAAAATCACCATTAAGCAAAAAAATCACTTTATTAGAACAGTCCGGATACCATAAGTGTTACTCATACCAAACCCGAAAATATATTTATGAGCTATACACAAAGAAACAATTAAAACCAATTCCCGATAATTTCCATGTTACGTGGAAAAACATCATTCTTAAGAGAAATTTCATTAGACAAGACACTCCTAATTAAACTACAGATATGAATAAAAGCACAATTATCATAGTTCTCCCTTGTTACAATGAACAAGAAATATTGGCAGACTCCAATAATAGGCTTTTGAATTTACTTCAACAATTGATTTCTGACAATATCATATCTTCCAACAGCAGAATTCTGTATGTCAATGATGGTTCTATAGATAGTACATGGCAGATAATCAAACAACTTCATGACGAGACTCCATTGGTATGTGGAGTTAATCTTGCAAAAAATGTTGGTCAACAAAATGCTTTAGTAGCAGGTCTCTCAGTGGCCTTGGAAAGCGGAGATGCAGTAATAACGATTGATGCAGACCTTCAAGATGACATCAATGCCATTCCTGAGATGATTAATAAATATCAGGAAGGCAACGATATTGTCTATGGAGTCAGACAAGAGCGAAAGACAGACTCTTTCTTTAAGAGACAATCAGCGCTGTTCTTCTATAAATTCATGGACATATTAGGAGTCAATACAGTATATAACCATGCAGACTATCGATTAATGTCCTCTCGAGCCGTTAATGAACTATTAAAATATAAAGAACGAAATCTTTTTTTACGCGGCATCGTCCCATTAATAGGCTACCAGACAGCCAATGTCTATTATAACCGTGACAAAAGGATTGCAGGCAAGAGCAAATACTCTTTCATCGCCATGCTGAACTTTGCGATTGACGGTGTTACCTCTTTCAGCATCAAACCTGTCAGGATGGTATTCATCCTTGGTATCGTATCCATTCTCATCTCCCTTGGTATTCTCATATATGTACTGCATGCCCTTATTTCAGGAAACGCAGTACAAGGCTGGACTTCCATTATCCTGTCCATCTGGTTCGTTGGAGGATGTATTCTCATAGGGTTGGGCATCATCGGTGAATACATTGGGAAAATCTACATTGAAGTAAAAAACCGCCCCAGATATAATATTAAGGAAATCATTAAATAATTTACGGAAACTTGTCAGGTCAAACTGGTCAATCTGGCAGTTAAAGAGACCTACAGGAGTGTCTTCCGTAATATTTTCATCGATTCTATGCTACAAAATCAGACTGAGAAAAACAGGTTTATATGGATTGATACAGCAAAAGGAATTGGCATCCTTCTTGTTATTATCAATCACCTCTCCCTTTATCTGAATATCAGCAAAACAAATCCTTATATAACTGTATTTGATGACATACTTGGTTCTATCGACATGCCTTTGTTCTTTTTAATTTCAGGACTTCTATACAAGCGCCAACAAACTTCTTTTAGTTTGATAAGAAAAAAGGCAAAAAGGCTTATTATTCCTTTTCTTTTTTTCTACTCCATATTCTCAGTTATTATACCATCATTATATCTTTTGACGGATACCCATTGTCCCCTTATTATAAACCACGGCATAACTATCAGGATGCTTATCGGAGACTTCTTTTTTAATGACTGCCAAATAATAAACGGGCCTTTATGGTTCTTATTGTCTTTATTTGGAATACAAATTCTATTTGCATTTTTCTCCCTTTTCCAACATAGGATAATTATTTATGTACTATCACTCCTTAGTGGGATTGGCGGACTATTATTGTCTTATTATTCTATCAATCTATATGCATCTATTGACAATGCACTCACTTGCCTACCCTTTTTTGCATTTGGTTTTTTCTTAAGGAACGACACCCGTTTTATTGATTTAATCAATCATACCCAAAAACTTCCCTTCTATATTATCACATGTGCCATTATATGTCTACTTACCAAAAGTCATGTGGAATATCACAGGAATATCATCTACAATTATTCCATCTTCACAGCTCACATTTGCGGTATCTCAGGAGCCCTTATGATACTTCTTTTAGCCCAAACGACCCAACAATTCTCTTTTATCAACTATTTAGGACGCTATTCAATTATCATTCTTTGTTCACACTATCTTGTAATAAAACTAACTGCCAGCATTTTTGACATACATCATCAATATATTTGTTTTTTGGTTATCTTTATTCTCGTTCTTTGTTCACAATTAATCATGATTCCCATATGCAAAAGATTCCTACCATTCCTTTTGGGAACACGATAGTATTTGCCATATATGTATCTCTCTAATCCCTTTCTCCTATTACTATACTCTTATATACAAATACTCACCAAATTGATTCAGATAGTCACTACAGTCGAATGTGATTGTAGCAGTTGATGCTATATAGATGTTACTACCTGTACTTCTTCAATTGCTTACGTAAAGAACACGATGTGCTGTGTTCATCAAAAGATTATATCTTACCCTATAAGAAACGCCTTCTTACTCTGTCGGAAAGTACATATAACTCTGTATGAGATGTTCAGTTGCAAAATAGTTGTAACAACTTTTAAAATAGGGACTATCGTTAAATATTAAGATTATTTACAACTGTCTGTTTTTCAATGTGATATAAATTTTGTACCTTTGTAGAGGATAAGAAAAATCCCCCAACCACCGTAGGAAAGTGAAAAATTGGGGGAATCACAAATGTGATGTGATAACGATGGCAAAGGTACAACATATTTCTGGAATAAGCAAGAGAATCCCGTTTGAGGACCTCGATTTTTATGATTTATTTCGTATTACGTTTGAGAACAGCGAGCTTGGACGTATGAAGCGGCTCCTTCCTCTTCATGAGATGGCAGTGAACTTCGGTTTGGTGAGCAATCGTCCAGAACGGAAGCGTGGTCCGAAACCCTTTTTCTCTCCTGAGGGGAAAGTGGCGCTGATGTTTCTGAAGATGTACACTCAGCTGAGTGCTCCGAAACTCTTGGAGCAGCTGAACGGTAACGTCCATTACCAGATATTCTGTGACATCTCAATCAATCCACTACGTCCTCTGATGAACTATAAACTGATAGACGACATTGCCTCAGAGCTTTCTGACAAGCTGAAGATACAGCAGCAACAGGACATATTGGCGGAGGCATGGAAACCATACATGAAGGACCTCGATACATTCTACACTGATGCGACATGCTATGAGAGCGACATGCGCTATCCTACAGACCAGAAGCTGTTATGGGAATGCATTGAGAAGTCGTATTCGATGATGTGTGCGATGAGTCAACGCTTGGGAATCCACCGCCCGAGGACAAAGTACCTTGACGTGGAGAAAGCGAACATGGGATACGTGAAGCAGCGCAAGCACAGCAAGTCACAGCAGCGTAAGCTGACCCGTCGCCTGATACATCTGCTAGGGAAGATTCTTGGCGAAATTCGCAAGATGATGCGTGAACATGATGGCGAGGAACTGTTGACCATACGCGAACAGTCGACCTTAGATATTATTACAAAGGTGTACCGCCAGCAGAAGAACCACTTCAACAACAACGATCCCAGAGAAAGCATTCCAGACAGGATTGTGAGCATATCAAAGCCATACGTGAGGCCCATCGTGCGTGGCAAGGAAGTGAAGAACGTGGAATTTGGCGCCAAGTGCAACAACATCCTTGTTGACGGTATTTCGTTCATCGAGAAGCTCTCTTTCAATGCCTTCAGTGAGGGTACGAGGCTTGAGCACTGCATCAAGATGCACAAGCGTCTGTTCAAGGTGGACGCAAAGAAAATGGGTGGCGACACTGGTTATGCAGGCACATCCAACAGAGATCTCTGTAAGGAGCTGGGTATCCAGACTTCGTTTGTGAAGCGTGGCCGTCCATCCGCAGAGAAGAAGGAGAAGGACTTTGTCCGCCAAGAGCTGGCCAGAGTCAGGGCCACAGCGATGGAAGGCTCGTTCGGAACGCAGAAAGAGCATTACGCCATGCGCAGGATCAAGGCCAGGAAGAAGAAAACGGAAATCCTGTACATCTTCT
>JAEEGG010000311.1_pt1 | contig 204163 bp, 165 predicted proteins | sample 9134161 | NCBI WGS metagenome assembly JAEEGG01 (sample SAMN16246543, study PRJNA631951) | gut metagenome | biome: gut microbiome; feature: rumen; material: CR-attached | host: Bos | place: Iran: Karaj | collected 2018-10 | reverse complement strand
CTTCAAAGGTTTTCAGTTAATAACAAATAAGTGGACTAATTATGACATTCTCAAACGATAAACCAATCTATATCCAGATGGCAGACCGTCTTTGCGACGAAATCCTCTCTGGTGTGTATCAGGACGATGATCGCATTCCCAGCGTTCGCGAGTATGCTGTGCTCCTCGAGGTGAACACCAACACGGCAGTGAAGGCATACGAGCAGCTGGCGCGTGAGGAGATTATCTATAACAAGCGTGGCCTGGGTTATTTTGTGACTCCAGGTGCCAAAAGGCAGATTCTCAAGGCTCGTAAGAACGAGTTCATGAAGGAACGCCTGCCTGAATTGTTCCGTCAGATGCAGTTGCTCGACATCAGCATCGACGACGTTGTGGAAACCTACAAAAAGATTACTGAATGTTAAAGTGTGGCAAAACATCTAGTCATTCGTCACAAATAGGTGCAGATTATCCCAAAAGTTTTGGAGGTCTTGCAACTTTTTGTACTTTTGCATCGTCAAACGGACAGAACTAAGTTAATTTAAGGTATTAAGATTATTTTCATGATACATTTACAAGACATCAACAAAACCTATTTCGGCGCCCAGCCGCTACATGTGCTGAAGGGCATCTCACTCGACATTGCGAAAGGGGAGTTCGTCAGCATCATGGGCGCCTCAGGTTCGGGCAAGAGTACCTTACTGAATATATTAGGTATTCTCGACAACTACGATTCTGGCACCTACGAACTGGCTGGCGTGCCCATCTGGAACCTCTCTGAGCGGAAGGCTGCGGAGTATCGCAACAAAATGATAGGTTTTATTTTCCAGTCGTTTAATCTCATCTCTTTCAAAACCGCCGTGGAAAACGTTGAGTTGCCATTATTTTATCAAGGGGTATCTCGCCGTAAGCGTCATCAGATGGCTCTGGATTATCTGGAACGTCTGGGACTCTTGGACTGGGCTGAGCACTACCCCAACGAACTGTCGGGAGGACAGAAGCAACGTGTGGCAATTGCCAGAGCACTCATCACCCGTCCACAGATCATTCTGGCCGACGAGCCTACGGGCGCACTCGACTCGAAGACATCCGTGGAGGTGATGCAGTTGCTCAAGCAGCTGAACCAGGAAGAGAATATGACCATCGTCGTGGTGACCCACGAGAGCGGCGTAGCGAATGAGACCAACAAGATCGTACATATCAAGGACGGCATCATCGGCCAGATTGAAGAGAACCTCAACCACAATGCCTCACCCTTCGGCAGTGGTGGAATAATGAAATAATTATGCGAGATATTTTCACAGAAATATGGCAGACGGCTAGGCGGAACAAACTCCGTACGACGCTCACTGGTTTCGCTGTGGCGTGGGGCATCTTTATGATTATTGTGCTGTTGGGAGCCGGCAACGGTCTCATCAACGCCACGATGAAGATGAGCGGCAACTTCCTCGCCAACTCGATGGAGGCGTATGGAGGCACTACCTCTTTGGCCTATAACGGACTGAGCGAAGGACGCTACATCCAGCTGAACTCGAAAGACCTGACCATCACCGATTCCGAATTCAAGGACTATATCGACGAGGTGGGAGCCTGCTACTATGTAAACTCTATAGTTACCAATGGCGAGCAATATATGAGTATGCAGATTGCTGGTGTGTATCCTGTTCATACCAAGATTTCGAAGCGGTCGCTGATATGTGGGCGTTTCGTTAACGAGATCGACCAGAAGGAGAAGCGCAAGGTGCTGGTGCTGAACGACCGACAGGCGAAAGAGCTGGAGCCTAAGGATTACAAGACACTGCTTGGCAGGTTTGTCAAAGTAGGCGACATCTCATTCAAGGTGGTGGGCATCTACAAGAGTCGTGGCGACGGTGAAGGCAATGCCTATTCGGCTTATTCTACCATCAAAGGCATCTATGGCGCTAATTCCAGCAGCTTGGGAAATATCGAGTTCACCTTTCACGGGCTGACTACAGAGGAAGCCAACGAGGCCTTCGAGAAAGACTATCGTCGCCGTCTGAATGCCAACCATCAGGCGCATCCTGATGACGAGCGAAGCATCTGGATCTGGAATGCTTATACCCAGAGCCTGCAGATGGAACAGGGTATCTCTATCATCCACACGTTCCTCTGGGTGGTAGGTTTGTTCACACTCCTGTCGGGTATTGTGGGTGTTAGCAACATCATGCTCATCACCGTGAAGGAACGTACGCACGAGTTCGGCATCCGTAAGGCCATCGGCGCCAAACCTTGGAGCATCCTGAAACTGATCATCATAGAGAGCGTGATTATTACCACTTTCTTCGGATATGTCGGCATGTTATTCGGTATCTTCGCCAATGAATACATGGACGCCACACTAGGTCATGAGGTAACCGACCTGGGTATGGAGAAGATCACCTTGTTTGTCAATCCGACGGTAGGATTGGATGTCTGCTTCGAGGCCACGATGGTGATGGTCATCGCTGGCACCATTGCAGGACTCATCCCTGCCTATAAGGCATCAAAAATCCGCCCCATCGAGGCATTAAGAGCTGAATAAGATTATGAGAATAGATATTGATTCATATAGAGAAATCATCGACACGCTGACGCGTAACAAGTCGCGCTCGTTCCTCACCGGATTCGGTGTGTTCTGGGGCGTCTTCATGCTCGTGGTGTTGATGGGAGGCGGACAGGGCCTGAAGGAGAAACTCTACAAGAATTTCGAGGGTTTTGCTCAGAATACGGTGATTATAGGAGCTGAACAGACCACCAAACCCTATAAGGGCTTCCGTAAGGGACGCTGGTGGGCGATGGAGTATAAGGACATCGATCGGCTGAAGCAGAAAGTGCCTGAACTTAATGCAGCTGCGCCCATCTTGTTCTCAAGTTGGCGAGGCGGTAACACGGCCTATTACGGCGATCAGAGAACTACACCAAGAATACAGGGTACTGTGCCAGAACTCGTCGAGATTATAGCACCGAAGCTGTATTACGGACGTTACCTCAACGAGATGGACATCAAGGAGCATCGTAAGGTGTGTGTCATCGGAAAGAAGGTATATAAAGACCTTTTCAAGGAGGGAGGGGACCCCTGCGGCAAGAAGATCCGCATCGACTCTACCTATTATGAAGTGGTGGGCGTCGACTATAGCTCAGGTAATATTAATATTGGCGGTCGTACGGAAGAAAAAGTCACCATTCCCATCACGATGATGCAGGCTGCCTTTAATCGTGGTAACGAGATCGATGTCATCGCAGCCACAGGCCGGCCGGGTGTCATGATGTCGAAGATTACCCCACGCATCCGTGAGACCGTTGCCAGAGCACATTATGTGGATCCTACCGACGAGCAGGGCATGTTCGTGTTTAACACAGAGCTGATGTTCCAGATGATCAACAATCTCTTCAAGGGTGTGAACATCCTCATTTGGCTCATCGGTCTGGGAACCCTATTGGCAGGTGCCATCGGTGTGTCGAATATCATGATGGTAACGGTTAAGGAACGTACCACGGAGATTGGTATCCGTCGTGCCATCGGTGCCACACCAAAGATGATTCTCTCGCAGATCATCTCCGAGAGTATCGTACTGACATTAGTGGCGGGCATGAGTGGTATTCTCTTCGGCGTGATGATCCTCCAGATGCTGGAGATGTATAATACGGAGGACGGCATCATCGAGACGCATTTCCAGGTGGGATTCTGGACTGCGATCTTCTGTGCCTTCGTGGTGAGCTCGCTCGGCGTGCTCGCAGGACTCGCTCCAGCGGCAAGGGCCATGAGTATCAAACCCGTAGACGCAATGAGAGATGAATAATAAAAATAAAAACAAGATAACATTATGAAAAAGTACAGCAAACTGATTATCGCCGCTATTATTGCGCTGATTTTCATCGGAACATTCGTGTTCCTCTGGCAGAAGAGCCAACCCAAGGAAGTGGTCTACAATGAGTTTACACCGAAACAGGACAGTATCCAGAAGACCACCATCATCACCGGTAAGATCGAACCCCGTAACGAGGTCAACATCAAACCGCAGATCTCTGGTATCATCTCCGAACTCTACAAGGAACCCGGCGACTATGTGAATGCTGGCGATGTGATTGCCAAGGTAAAGGTGGTGCCTGAAATGGGTCAGTTGAGTTCTGCTGAGATGCGTGTACGTCTGTCTGAGATCAACCTCAAGCAGTCTGAGACTGACTTCAAACGTATCGAGAACCTGCACGAGCAGAAACTCGTCAGCGACGATGAGTATGATAAGAGCCGTATTGCGCTTCAGCAGGCTAAGCACGAGAAACTGGCAGCCGAGGATGCATTACAGGTGGTAAGAGAGGGTTTCTCCAAGGCAAACGCCAAGGCTTCTTCTACCCTGATTCGCTCCACCATCAGTGGTATTATCCTCAACATACCGGTGAAGGTGGGATACTCCGTCATCCAGGTCAATACGATGAACGAGGGTACTACGATTGCTACGGTTGCCAATATGAACAATCTGATCTTCCGCGGGAATATTGATGAAACAGAAGTAGGGCAGTTGGTCAACGGCATGAATATGAAGATTACCATCGGTGCTCTGCAGGATCTGAAGTTCGATGCCTCGCTGGAATATATCTCTCCGAAGGCTGTCGAGTCGAATGGAGCCAACCAGTTTGAGATCAAGGCTGCTGTGAAACTCGCCGAAGGTGGAAAGATCCGCTCTGGCTATAGTGCCAACGCCGAGATCGTGCTGGCAAAAGCTGATAATGTGCTCACGATTCCCGAAAGTGCCATCGAGTTCAGTGGCGACTCTACTTTTGTCTATGTCATCAAGGGTGAAGGTAAGGAGAAAACCTATGATCGCACTTATGTTGAGACTGGACTCTCTGACGGTGTGAACATCGAAATCAAGAAGGGCATCAGCGTTAAGGATAAGGTACGCGGCCCTGAGATTATCACTGACGAAGATACTAAGGAGTAAATGCTTATGAAGAATGTTATTGTATGCTGCTGTATTTCAGCAGCCCTCACTCTGCCGGTTTCCGCTCAGCCCAAGCAGTGGAGCCTGCGCGAATGCTGCGACTATGCTGTTGCGAATAATATCAGCATCAAGCAGCAGGAGAACCAGCGGCGTCAACAGGAGATACAGCTCTCGACGTCGAAAAACTCCCGTCTGCCGGATCTCAGCGGCTCTATCGGACAGAACTTCTCGTTCGGACGTGGTCTGACGGCTGATAATACTTACTCGAATACCAATACCAGTTCGACCAGCATCTCTCTCGGTGCCAGCGTGCCCATCTTTACGGGTTTCCAGATTCCCAATCAGATTAAACTCGACCAACTGAACCTTGAGGCTGCTACGGCCGACCTTGAGAAGGCGAAGAACGATATCCGTATGCAGGTGGCACAGGCTTATGTGCAGATACTCTATGATATGGAGATAGCTGATGTGGCGCATCGCCAGGTTGAGATCGACTCCATGCAAGTGGCTCGTCTGCAGGCGTTCGTTAAAAATGGCAAGGCTGCTGAAGCAGAACTCTCACAGCAGAAAGCCACGCTCGCCAATAGTCATCTGACTGCCACTCAGGCCGACAACAATACCCGTCTGGCTCTCCTCACGCTGACGCAGCTCCTTGAGCTCTCATCGCCTGAGGGTTTCACTATCGTCCGTCCTAATCTGGATAATCTGGGAAATTCAAGCCTTCTGCCTTCCCCCGATCAGATATATGCTGAGGCCCTCGGCATTAAGCCTGAAATCGCCGCGCAGATGCTCCGTCTCAAGGGTACCGAGCATAGCATCAAGATTGCTCAGGCAGGCAACTATCCGACGCTCTCTCTTAGTGGCGGAATGGGCACTAATTATTACACTACCTCAGGTTTCAAGGCGGATGGCTTCGGCTCTCAGCTGAAGAATAATTTCTCGCAGTATATTGGCTTGAATCTCAGTGTGCCCATCTTTAATCGTTTCCAGACGCGTAACAACATCCGTAATGCTCGTATCACTCAGGAGAATCAGCAACTGGCGCTCGAGAATACGAAGAAGACACTCTATCAGGATATCCAGAAGGTGTATTATAATGCGCTGAACGCTCAGGCTAAAGAGAAAGCCTCGCAGCAGGCCGTTGCTACTGCCAACGATGCCTTCCACCTCACACAGGCGAAGTATGAGAACGGTAAGGCCACCATCACCGAGTTCAATGAGGCAAAGAACAACTATCTGAAATCCGAGTCCGACCTCGTTCAGGCCCGTTATGAGAATATATACCAGAAGGCACTCATAGAGTTTTATCGGGGTAAGAATCTGAACTTCTGAGTTATTTCACCACGACTTTCTGTCCGCGATAAATATAGAGGCCCTTCTGTGTAGGGGCCTCTTTTAGATTTTTGCCGTTGAGATTGTACCAGCCTCCCCCAGTGTTCTCTACACTGAGGCTACTGATGCCGGCACCCTCGCTCACAAAGTTCTTCAGCTCGTAGAGAGCGGGTAGGGCATGTCCCGTCTCATTGTCGAAAAGCGAGGCATCGTACCATTTGTCAGTGACGCGTTTCGTTTTCCAATCCAAACCGTATTCATTGGCCTCTAAGAACCACCAGAAAAGACCGTTTACATGCTGGTGCTTGTTGAGCATGGTTATCAGTTCTGCTGTGAACTTCTGCTGACCTTCGTAGGTAAGGGGATAGCCTGTTTCCTTATCGCCCATCTTGTAATGATAGCCACAGCCCGTTTCCACTATCATGATCTGCTTGTCAGGGAAATTAATCTCCAATTGTGTCAGTCCTTTGTCGAGATTGCTGATGGGACCTTTATAATATGGATAGTAGGATGTGCCGATGATGTCGTAGTTCACCTCGTTGGCCTTGATGCGATTGAAGAACGCTACATCAAGCGTCGGGTTGTTGGCACACTGCTCTGTATGGATGATGATCTTGGCCTCAGGACATACCTCGCGACAGGCTTTGCTAGCATTCTTAAGTGCCTTTGAGAAAGAATCCCAATTGTCGTCAAGATATGCTGTCCAGTCACTGTTTTGCTTTACCTTACAACCATCCCAGAGCATGCCAAAACTGATCTCATTACCGATTTGGATGAAGTCGGGTGTAGCTCCTGCTGTTACCATGGCTTCAAGACTATTCTTGGTGTAAGTGTATATGTATTCAAAGGCGGGGGTATTCACCATTATAAACTCTTGCGGCATCGTCTGATGTTCTGGGTCAGCCCAAGTGTCGCTGTAGTGGAAGTCGAGCATGAATCCAAGACCTGCGTCTTTGATTTTTTTCCCAAGTTTCTTCACGTATTCCAGATCCTGTCGTACACCTTGACCTTTCGCTTCGGCCGAGGCTTTCGAGGGGTCCACAAACAGACGAACACGCATGGTGTTCAGTCCTTGTTCCTTAAGGAAGGCCAGCAGGTCGGTAATCTTCTTGCCGTCTATGTCCATATAGTTGGCGCCGTTTTCCTCGTAAGTCAGCAGAAGGGAAACATCGCCGCCCAAGTATTTCTGGGCGGAAACTGTGCAGAATAACACTATGCATAAAGTCAATAGTAATGATTTCTTCATATTGTTAGTAGCTTAATTATACATTTTATTTCTTATGGCGGTTAGCCCGTTGCTCACGGTATTTGGCTTTCTGCCGTGCAGAGCCGCTACCGTGAGCCCCAGTGATATACTGCTTTTTCTTGGCTTTGGTCTTCACCTTGCCGTCGTCTTTCGGCTTGTCTCCTCCACGTCCGAAGTTGATGCCGTTCTCGAGGATATGCTGGAAATCGTCCATAGTTTTAATGATGGAACAGTCTCACACCTGTAAACGCCATTGCGATACCATACTTGTCGCAAGTCTCGATCACATGGTCATCGCGTACGCTTCCGCCAGCTTGGGCAATAAATTCCACACCGCTCTTATGGGCGCGCTCGATATTATCACCGAAGGGGAAGAAGGCATCCGAACCCAGTGCCACCTTTGTGTTCTGGGCAATCCAGGCTTTCTTCTCTTCCATCGTCAGCACCTCGGGCTTGGTCTTGAAGAACTGCTGCCAGGCTCCGTCGCGAAGCACGTCGTCGTGCTCATCCTCTGAGATATACACGTCGATGGTGTTATCGCGGTCTGCTCTGCGGATATTATCCACGAAGGGCAGGTTCATCACCTTCGGATGCTGGCGCAGCCACCAGATGTCGGCCTTGTTGCCAGCCAGACGGGTACAATGGATACGGCTCTGCTGACCAGCGCCGATACCGATGGCCTGGCCGTCCTTCACATAGCAGACACTATTCGACTGTGTATACTTCAATGTGATGAGGGCGATGATCAGGTCGCGCTTGGCCTCAGGCGTGAAGGTCTTGTTCTGCGTGGGCATATTCTCAAAGAGGGCATCGTCGTCGAGCTTGATCTCATTGCGGCCCTGCTCGAAGGTGATGCCGAACACCTGCTTGCGTTCGATGGGCTCTGGCACGTAGCAGGGGTCTATCTTAATCACATTATAGGTGCCCTTGCGCTTGTCCTTCAGCATCTCAATGGCCTCGGGGGTGTAGTCAGGCGCAATCACGCCGTCGCTCACCTCGCGTTTCAGCAGCTTGGCTGTTGTGGCATCGCAAGTATCAGAGAGGGCTACGAAGTCACCATAGCTCGACATACGGTCGGCACCACGGGCTCTGGCATAGGCGCAGGCGATGGGCGAGGCGTCCAGATCCTTCACATCGTCCACGAAATAGATTTTCTTCAATGTGTCGCTCAGGGGCAGACCGACGGCAGCGCCTGCAGGGCTCACATGCTTGAACGAGGCGGCAGCAGGCAGACCTGTAGCAGCCTTCAGCTCCTTCACCAACTGCCAGGCATTAAAGGCATCGAGGAAATTGATGTAGCCAGGACGGCCGTTGATTACTTCGATGGGTAATTCTCCCTCTGTCATAAAGATTCGTGAGGGCTTCTGATTCGGATTACATCCGTACTTGAGGGCTAATTCTTTCATAAGTTTCTAGTGATTTTTTTAATTTGGGTGCAAAGTTACGAAAAAAGTTGTAATTTTGCAAGCGAAGGCGTAATATGTTATGGAAATAGAAGATATAAAAAAGAGATCCCAGCAATTGAGATCTCTTTTTATCTTGTTCACAGTGCGTATTACTCTGCACTAACAGGACGACGCTTCTCCTTGATGCGGGCAGCCTTACCTGTGAGCTTGCGCAGGTAGTACAGCTTAGCACGACGTACCTTACCTACCTTGTTCACCTCGATCGAATCGATGTTGGGTGACTCAATGGGGAAGATACGCTCTACACCTACAGTGCCAGACATCTTGCGGACGGTGAAACGCTTCTTGTCACCATGACCACAGATCTTGATGACCACACCACGATAGAGCTGGATACGCTCCTTGGAACCCTCGATAATTTTGTAAGCGACAGTGATGGTGTCACCAGCCTTGAACTCTGGGAACTTCTTGCCGGTTGCAAATGCTTCTTCAGCAACTTTAATTAAATCCATTTTATTTACTCAATAATTAAATTTGTTGTATCGTTCCAACGCAACATAGACGGGCAACTCGTTACTTCCCTCCATCGGTTACGCCGAAAAGCGGGTGCAAAGGTACTACTTTTTATCCGTATTACGTGAATGCAACGCATAATCAGTAGAGTAATTATGCTTTTTTAACGGTTGCTACTCGAAATAGAAGGTCAAAACAATCATTTTTGTCTGTCCGCTCTTCACTGCGTTGGCATACATACGCTTGTTTGTGTCCTGCAATTCGTTGGCATGACTGGTGTCGAGGGCGTTGGTCAGACTATAGCAGAATTTCAGTTCTGGAATCAGTTTGAAGAAGGGTAGGTAGAGGTCACAGCCCAATCCGATCTCTAGCATGGTATCGGTACGTTTCAACTGCAGGAAGTCCTGGTTCTTGCTGGTCAGGTTCACCAACTGACTTACACCGGCTATTATATAAGGACGATAGTTGTTCCAGCGTTCTGCCGAGAACTTCAAACCAACGGGAAATGAGATATAGGTGCTCTTCATATCCTGTGTCATCTCCAACAGCCTGCCTTCTGGTGTCAGCTCCGTCATATTATAAAATGTAAGATGCTTGGCGCCGAAGTGCATGGTGGGTGTGAGGCGCAGGTTCAAGTGTTGTGATAGTCTCAGGTCAGCCAACACACCAACCGAGAAACCTGCATTCCACTTATCGGCATCGCAGACAATCGTCTGAGTCTTTGTGGTTCCGTCTTCCATAGTGATGGTCTGTGGTCCGACGTTCTCCAACTCGATATCCTGCAGGTTCATACCCACGAGAATACCAAGATGCAAGGGCCGTAAGTCGGTATACGGCTTGTTCTGCACCTTCCTCTCCTGGGCCGTTGTCATGAGGACTGTCAGGCAGAGCGTGAGCATCAAGAGTGTTCTCTTCATCTATGTATTATAACGTGAAAGTTGGGCCTTTTATTATATCACTCACTATTTCGACACTGTATAAATTGGGCCTCGTAACTGAAAATGGCTACCTAAAATTTGGTAGATATGAAAAAAGTTCGTACCTTTGCATCACCATAAAAGGGTAATTTAGTATTAACAATTTAATTTTTGTAAGATTATGGCATATGTAATTGGTGACGACTGCATCGCTTGCGGTACATGTCAAGGTGAATGCCCCGTTGAGGCAATTTCTGAGGGTGAGAAGTATTCTATCAATCCCGATCTGTGCACTGAGTGCGGTACCTGCGCTAGTGTTTGTCCTTCAGAGGCTATTAGCCTGGGCTAATCAACAGTTATTAAAAAATAATCCCCCGCCAATGGCGGGGGATTTTTTTGTTGTATTATTTTATTATTTCACACCAAGAATCTGCTTTGCGATTTCATTATCAGGATCGATGGTGATGAGCTTGTTGGCAATTTCCTTAGCCTGAGCCTTGTCGTCCTTAACAATGAAGAAGTAAGCGATGTTGTAGCGATAAGCCTCAATGAGACGAGCTTTATCGGTGTTGTCCTTCTCAGCTTTAGGAGCGATGAGCTCGATGAGCTTGTCGTAGTAGGGCTTAGCGAGGCCCTGCTTAGAGTCGGGATCCATCTGGGCATTTACACGGGCACGCATGAAGTTTGCATACTCGATAGCATTCTCAAACTTTTCTGCCAGTCCTGCATAGACACCGTCGGCCTGTGTGAAGGCTTCCTTCTTGGCAACGGGATCTGTCAGTTTGCTGGCATGTTGGGTGTAGAGGCTTCCGAGGGCGGCCATATCAGTAGCGGTGGCCTTCTCGATACCTTCCAGATACTCCTTGTAGCGTTCGATAGCGTTGACATAGTCTTCCTTCTCAGCATAGGCGTCAGAGAGCTGCTTGATCACACCGGCACGCTTTGCCTTATTGTCGAACTCTGACTTCAGAGCGAGGTTGTACTGCTCGATAGCCTTGTCGGCCTGCTTCAGACCATTGAAGGCATTGCCCAGATAAGCGTAGTCCAGATAAGAGAACTTAGCACTGTCAGACTGGTTAAAGAGAGCATCGCCGTACTTTACTGCGTCGTCGAAATTACCGAGTTCGGTGTTGAAAAACATCGCCAAACGGTTCATAGCGGCATTGCGGGGCTCTTTGGTCAGTCCTGCCTTTACCTTCTCTAAACCTTCAGCGTGCTTGCCCAAGAAGTAAGAAGCCATAGCGTACTCCACGATGTCGTTCTTCTCCATCTTACCTACGGGCACCTTGCCATAAGCCTCACGAGCCTTCTCGAACTCGTTGGAGAGGTAGTAGATGTGGCCAGACAGAGCATCAACCTCGATATCAGGACGTTGAGCCTTCAGGTCAGCTAACTTCTGTACGGCACCTTTCGGAGAGATCTTGCGATATACGAGTGCGTACTTGTAGTAGCCTGTTGGATCCTTGGGGTCAGTGTAGGTTGCTTGGTTATAGAAGCCTGCAGCCTTACCTCCCTCATTGGCAAAAGCCTCGATGTCACCCAGAAGGATGAAGGCGGGAGCAAACTTGTGCTTCGATGCCTCGTCGGCCAGATTGGCAAACGTACGGGCCTGTGCCGTATCCTGAGCCTCGTAGAAAGCACGTCCGATAGCTACGAGAGCCTCGGGGTTCTTCTTGTTCTTCTTCTGAGCGGTTTTCACTACGTCAGCCTTGTCGGCTGCATTGTTCTTGATGGCCTGCAGGGCTGCGTTGAGCTCTGCCTCCTGTGCCATTGCGGTGGTGCTGAAACCTGCCAGCAGCACACCCATTACTAAATATTTGATCGTTTTCATAATTCTCTCGTTTTTTACGTTATACATCTTGTTAATTATCTCTCGCTTTTATGACGTTTAAAAACTCGGATGGTTTAATGAGTTTTATCATTCTCTGTTCACTATCACTTCTCTGACGTTCATGTTGGCCGTTCTGGGCAGCAGTCCGTAGCGCAGAATGATCTTCTGTCCCTTGGGCAGCTGGCAGAAATGGGCAAAGCCGGAGGGTACACCGCTTCTAGGTTCATTCAAGAGGGCGTAGATGGTGCGGATGAGCGGATAGTTACCATTATATAGGTAGAACTGATAGGGCTTCCAGCTGTTGGCCTTTGTGGCGGAGTCGAGTCGGGAGACACCCATCACGGTGATGTTCTTCTTGAAGGTGACATTGGTGGTGTCACGTTTGTCGTTGAGCCAGTTGGAACCGATGATGCCAAGGGCATTCTTGTGGTTCTCAACATAGTCGATGACGGCAGCGCTGGTCTTCACAGCGCCGATGTTTGGGTTTTTGAATTCCTGACCGCCGAGGATGGAGTCTACGCACCAGCGGACGGTACTGGACAAGGGGTTGTCGAAGACGACGTCGATGTCGCCTAGACCTGTTTTCGTATTGTTGAGCTCATCCCATGTGGTAAGCTCGCCCATGAGGATGCGCCTGAAGTCCTTGACGGTGATGCAGGTATCCGGATTGGTGTTGTTGACAATGATTGCAAGGCCGTCGTAGGCGATGGGGATAGCCCTGGGCAGATATTTACGGTCTTGCAGACTTTTTCTTTCGTTGGCAGTGAAATCACGTGTGGTGAAGGCCAACCAGGTTTCCAGTTTCATCAGTTTCTGCACTGCCTCCTGCTCGTTGATATATTCGGGCGTGATGGAGTCGAGGGTCTGATTCTGGAAATAGTAGAGTGCTTCGTCGATAATGGGGTAGAAACTCTCGTCGGCAGCCAGACAGCTGGCGGCTTTCTGATAGGCCTCCTCCATTTCAGGATTAGGCTTGCTCCCACAAGCGTGGAGCAAGCCTAACATTAGAGTGAATCCAACTAATATGTGTAATTTGTTGAATGCGTTCATCTTTAAAAATTACTGAAGACGGAAGGTTACAGGTACGGTGTACTTCACACGTACGGCAGAACCGTTCTGCTTACCAGGAATCCAGTGTGGCATGGACTTCACCACGCGAGTAGCCTCCTTATCGAGTGAGGGGTCAACTGACTTGACAACCTTCACATCGGTAATCGAACCGTCGCGCTCTACGACGAAGGTCACGATGACACGACCCTGCACGCCGTTTTCCTCAGCCACAACGGGATACTTGATGTTCTTCGAAAGATACTCGAACAGAGCGTTTGGTCCACCGGGGAACTGAGGCATTTCCTCAACCACGTCGAAGACTTTTGTCTCCTCTTCCTTCGGGGGTTCGGGCTGTGCGATTACTTCCTTAGCCTTGAGCACTTCACCTTCGGCCTCATCGTTACCCTTCACATCGAATGCACCGATGGCGGTGTTCGTCTGTGCCAGTTCATCCTGAGACTTGATTTCGTCCTCTGGGGCTACATCTTCATCCTTCTTAATTTCAGGTGTTGTAAATGCTACAGAGCTCTTTACCTTCTCAACCTCGATCTTCTCAACCTGAGGCTCTTCCTTGCGCTCTACCTTGGCTTCCTTCTTCTCGGCCAGACTCGTCAGCTCCACATCGGTCTCGATGGCTGCATTGCGTGATGCCATGTAGTTATCGAATGAAACCTTTGCGATGACGATAGCCGCGATGATGGCGAACATGGCGAACATGGTAATCAGCGACTTCAGGTTACGTTTACCTGTGTCCTTACGTAATTGATAAGCTCCGTAGGCCTGGTTCTTACCATCAAATACGAGGTCGACCCAGCCATTATCTATAAGATCTATTTTTCCCATAGTTCTTCTTCGTTTTTAGGGGTTACTTGACGCCTGCCTTCTCGATGAGTGCCTTATCGTCGTCACTCATCTTGTCGATGTCGTCAATCACATACTTATCAATATTGCTGATCAGCATCTCGTCAAGAGCGGCAACCATGTTGGCATAGGTCGCTGTGGGAAGCGGACGGATGATACAAGTCAGTGTGGGAACCTTCTCACCGGTGGGAAGCTCACCCTTCTTCAGTTTCTTCAACTGCTCCTGATACTGCTCGTCGGTCATCTTCGAGTTGTACTCGTTCTTCTTAGCGTCGAGTTCCTTCTTTGCCAACTTGATCTTTGCTACAGGGTTGACACCCTCCTCAGTAGTATGCTCATTAAGCACCTTCTCGATACCGTCCTTACCATAGGTGGTCTCCTTCACGCACGATGCGGGATCGTCGTAGTTGGGTAAACCTGCCACATAGTAGATCTTGTCGTTGGCACCCAGATAGAGGGTGATGGTATGAGAAGCCTTCGTTACCTGCTTATCTTCCTTCTGCAAGTTCTCGTCGTTACTTGGCATGGTGAGCTGCATAGCCTGCGGCTTTGCCAAAGTAGTACACAGCATGAAGAAGGTGATCAACAGCATCATCATGTCTACCATCGGCGTGAAGTTCACGCGGGTATCCATCTTTTTCTGCTTGGATAGATTTTTCTTTGCCATAATACTACTCGTTTAAACGTTTAACATCGAGATTGGTGATGAGCTGGAAACGGTTCTCGCTCATGTCCTGAAGTTCTGACATCATCTTCTTGACAACAGCGTAAGAAGTGTTGGCATCGCACTTGATGGCGAGCTTCATGTCAGGGTTAGCACTGCGGGCCGCAGAGACCCACTCCTGGAATTCACTCTTTCCACCGTTGATACTGTCAAGCGGCAGACCGAGTTTCTGGATTGCCTCTGTCATCTTCTCCGTAGAGAGGTTCAGATAGTCAGCAAGTTTACCCATGGGTGCACCCACCATAGCATCCTCAAGGAAGTGCTTCTCTTGGGTGGCGTTGAGCTGGATGCCGAACTTGTCGGTCATCGTCTCCAGCATCTCCTTCATGTGGTTCTTGTTTTCGGTACCCACGTAGATGTTGCCGTCTGGGTTCACCAGAATGGTCAGCAGATCCTGCTCGGGTATCTTGACTTCCGACACAGAGTTAGGCGCGGTGACTTGTACTGGTTCTGGTGTCAAGAATGTTGATGTCAACATAAAGAAGCACAGAAGCAGCGTCATCACGTCTGACATTGGCGTCATGTCAATCCAGATGTCTTTTTTCTGTATCTTAATTTTAGCCATTCTCTAAATGCTTTTTATGCGTTAAAAAAATGGTTAAGAATTAAGCCTCGTTGTGATTAGAATCGTATGTAGCAGCGATGGTGAAACCAATCTCGTCGAGAGCGTAAGTCAGCTTGTCGATCTTGTTTGAGAAGAAGTTGTAAACAACGGTAGCAACCCAAGAGGTCAAGATACCAGATGCTGTGTTCACAAGAGCCTCAGAAATACCGGCAGACAGAGCCATAGAGTCAGCACCACCACCAGCAGACAGAGCCTGGAATGATCCGATCATACCGAGCACAGTACCGAACAGAGCGGTCAGGGTACCCAGAGATACGATGGTAGCAACCATAGGCATGTTCATCTGAAGGGTAGGCATCTCCAGCTGAGTAGCCTCCTCGTGAGCCTGAGAGATCTTAGCGATCTTGGCAGCCTTCTTCAAAGTGTCGTCAGTCTCAACAGTCTGATACATGTTGATGGAAGCCAGCACGACGTTACCTACAGAACCCTGCATCTTGTTGCAGAGATCCTTAGCCTTAGCAAAGTCCTGAGCCTTGATGGCAGCCTTTACATCAGCTGTGAACTTAGCCAGATTGATCTTACCAGAAGCGGTCTTGATAGCGAAGAAACGCTCGATACCGAGGCAGATAACGGTGAAGAGCAGGGTAAGGATCAGACCTACGACGAAACCTCCCTTATACACTGTTCCGAGAAGGTTTGCGGGATGTCCGCTGCGGTCGCCACCGATGAAGTTGTCGGGGTTACCCATGACGAAGTACCAAACACTGTAACCTGCGATAGCGCAGATAACGAGGATAATCCATGCAGCTTTTACACCCTGGAAGCCCGAATTCTTTTTGGCTGGGGCTGCAGCCTTTGTTGTTGTTGCCATAAAATTGTAAGTTTAAAATTTTAGTTATTAAATGAATTAAGTTTGTTATATGTTTCTGTTTTAACGTTAATTGCCTTGCTCTTAGTATGTGAGAATTGAGAATCCCCACACCTATCTTTCGGCAAAGATAACAATTTACGGCGTTTAAAACGCCCATTTAAGAACTTTTAACTTGATATTCGTCAAATTTTAATGAAGAAGTGCCAATACGTCTTTGATTCGGCGCATTGCCTCGACGATATTCTCGTCACTGGTAGCATAGCTCATGCGGAAGCAGTCCGGGTCTCCGAAAGCGTCTCCGCCCACTGTTGCCACGTGTCCTTTTTCCAACAGGTACATGGCTAAATCGGTGGAGTTTCCGATGGTTTCGCCATCGGGGGTCTTCTTGCCGTAGAAACTGCTGCACTTGGGGAACAGGTAGAAGGCTCCTTCGGGTACGTTGACCTCCAAGCCGGGAATGTCCTTGGCGAGCTTGACAATCAGGTCGCGACGGCGCTCAAAGGCCTTACGCATCTCCTCTACACACTCCTGGCTAGAGGTATAGGCAAACTCAGCAGCCTTCTGGCTGACAGAGCAGGGGCCGCTGGTATACTGACCCTGCAGTTTGTTGCATCCCTTGACAATCCATTCGGGGGCTGCGATATAGCCGATACGCCAGCCTGTCATGGCATAGGCCTTGCTGACACCGTTGACGATGATACTACGCTCCTTCATGTCAGGGAACTGGGCGATACTCTCATGTTTGCCGACATAGTTGATGTGCTCGTATATCTCGTCAGCAAGCACAAACAGATCGTCATGCTTCTTGATGACATTAGCCAGTCCTTCCAGTTCCGCCTTGTTATAGACACTTCCCGTAGGGTTGCTGGGGGAACAGAGGATGAGCAGACGTGTCTTGGGCGTAATGGCGGCCTCCAGTTGCTCTGGGGTTATCTTGAAGTTCTGTTCAAAGCCGGCCTCGATAATCACGGGTTTTCCGCCAGCCAGCAGTGCCATCTGCGGATAGCTGACCCAGTAGGGAGCGGGGATAATGACCTCGTCGCCAGGGTTGACCAATGCCATAACGGTATTGCAGACACTTTGCTTGGCACCGTTGGATACCAATATCTCAGAAGGCTGATAGTGCAGGTGGTTCTCACGTTCCAGTTTACGGGTAATCGCCTGACGCAGGTCGGGATATCCTGGTACAGGTGAATATTTCGAGAAATTCTCGTCGATAGCCAGCTTGGCAGCCTGCTTGATATGATCGGGGGTATTGAAGTCTGGTTCTCCAACACTCATGTTGATGACGTCAATGCCTTGCGCCTTCATTTCAGAACTCTTCTGTGACATCGCCAGCGTTGCCGAAGGTGCCAGTCGTTGCAAACGGTCAGATAATTGTGCCATATTGTTTAATAGTGTTTATAATTGGCTGCAAAAGTACAAATTTTAAGTGAAAAGTGAAGAGTGAAGAGTGAAGAATTTGCTTCCGCTCTTCATTTTTTTATCTTTTTCACATTTACACCTTTTTCACTCTCACCTCTCACCTCTCACCTCTTACCTCTTACCTCTTACCTCTTACTTCAAATGAAGCGTATGCCCCATCCGGTTCTTCTTGGTTTCCAGATAGCGTAAGTTATAGGGATTGGGAGTGACCTCAATAGGAACGTTCTCCACAATTTCCAGTCCGTAAGCCTCCAGACCCACACGCTTGACAGGGTTGTTGGTCAGTAGCCGCATCTTATGAACTCCCAGGTGGCGCAGCATCTGTGCCCCGCAGCCGTAGTCGCGTTCGTCGGGCTTGAAACCAAGGTGTACATTGGCATCTACCGTGTCGAGTCCTTCTTCCTGCAGTTTATAGGCGGCAATCTTATTCATCAGTCCGATACCCCTGCCTTCCTGCTGCATATAGATGACGATTCCCTTGCCTTCTTTCTCAATGGTCTGCATGGCCTTATGCAGCTGCTCACCGCAGTCGCAGCGTTTCGATCCGAAGATGTCGCCTGTCATACACGACGAGTGGACACGTACCAGGATGGGCTCGTCCTCTTTCCATTCCCCCTTGATGAGAGCCATGTGCTCCAGTCCGTTGCTGACCTGCCGGAAGGGAATCAGCTTGAAGTGTCCGTAGTCCGTGGGCATCTCTACCTCTTCTCCCACCTCTATCAGGGATTCTTTCTTCAGGCGGTAGGCTATCATGTCCTTGATGCTGATGATTTTCATGTCATACTGCCGGGCAAACTCCATCAGTTGCGGCAGACGGGCCATCGTGCCGTCGTCGTTCATGATTTCCATGAGTGCGCCGGCGGGGTAGAGCCCTGACAGCTTACAGAGGTCGATGGCTGCTTCTGTATGTCCGCTTCGGCGCAACACACCATTGTCCTGGGCATAGAGCGGATTCACATGTCCTGGTCGTCCGAAGGTCTTGGGCGTCGAGGTGGGATCGGCCAATGCCTTGATGGTAGCGGCACGGTCGTGGGCGGAAACGCCTGTCGAGCACCCTTCAATCTTATCTATCGTCACTGTGAAGGGAGTGCCTAGCAGCGAGGTATTGTCCTGTACCTGATGGGGCAGGTCGAGTTCCATGCTGCGGCTGATGGTGACGGGTGCACAAAGCAGTCCCCGGGCGTTCTTCAGCATGAAATTCACCATTTCGGGGGTGATTTTCTCGGCCGCACAGATGAGGTCGCCCTCATTCTCACGGTCTTCGTCATCCACCACAATCACAAACTTTCCTTCGCGGAAATCGTCCAAAGCCTCTTCGATGGTATTTAGTTTGAAATTCTCCATATGCTTAATTAGTTATTATACCTTATTTATTATTGTCATGGTCAATGTTACGCAGCAGCTCGATAATGAACGGTGTCTTCTCCAGTTCCTCCAAGGTTGATGGCGTAGAGGGAACAATCACGGAGATACGTTTGACAACCTGTTGGTTGGTGTCCAGAATCATATACAGGTCCTTGCGCAGGCGCAGTCGGAAGCGACACATTCTTAGATAGAAGAACACACCTGTGGGCAGGAAGAGTCCGGTGATGATGTTCAGCCACTTCCGGCGGAACGGACGGGTATGGGCATGGGTCGCCACCAATGGGTAGCGATTCAGGTAAGCCAGAATCTGACGGTCCCTGGTGTTGGCAAGGTCCTCGATGGTCTCCTCCAGCTCTCCCACGATGCGCTCGATGGTCTGGTCGTCGCCAGGACGGAAGAATACCTTGATGGGATTAGGCAGGTGCAACAGCTCGTGCTCTGAGATGTATTGCTTGATTTCCTCACTGATACGCAGCAGATGATATGAGTCAGCCATGTAGATGGGGTCCTCGATGATGACTTCTTTGCTGCTGAGGTGCCGTTTGTCACGAAGTCCGAGCATACGGAAGAGCAACTGCTTGTAGAGGTCGATATTGAACACGACGGAGTCGTTGTTGGCCTTGTAGGTGAAGAAGACGGCAATAGGTGTTAGCGTACAGGTACCCAGCAGCTTGCCGAACCACACCGTCCAGATGTTGTCGCGTGCCATTCTCATACCGCTATTCTCCAGGATGTAGTAGATGATAAACACCAATACGGAGATGATGACGGGTACACCGAGTCCTCCCTTTCGGATAATGGCACCCAACGGAGCACCGATAAAGAAGAATATCAGACAAGAGAGCGACAGCGTCACCTTGTTGATGGCCTCAATCATGTGCAGGCGCTCGTTGTGGTTCAGGGCATCGGAATAGCTACCCTTGAACTCCAGGTCGGTCGATGCGATTTGGGCATCATTGACCGCCATCTTCATGACGTTCTGTTTGACCTCGGGCGACAGCTTCTTGTAAATGGAGTCAAAGTTGATGATGTCTTTCTGCACCTCCTCCCTTGCCTTGAGGGAGTCGCTCTTGCTGATGGTGGGAAGATAGAATCCCACCTGCTTGGCCTCGTTGTAGAACTGGTGTCCTACGGAGTCGTTGAACTCACGGATGGAATCCAGGTCGTGCAGAATCTTGCCCATACTCTTTGAACGGGCATCACTGGCTACCCAGCCGGCCTCCTGCATGTTGAAGCCTCCGTCAAAGTCGAGTACGATGCGCTTGTTCGAGAAAGTCTCCCTTCGATAGGGCACATTGGCAGAGCCGGCCACATCTTGGGAACGCATATTCTCAAACCACTCACCGCTGTAGAGCGTCAGTATCAGGTGTTTCTTCTCCTCTGTCGTCTGCATCTTTCCTGAGTCGGCAAGGATGACGGCGGCATCCTCGTAGCCTCCGTTCATACGGTAGATCATGATGCCATAGAGCATACCCGTTTCCATTTCCTTCTTCTGCACGTAGAGGTTCGAACCGCTGATGCCGTCGTAGAAGATGCCCTCGGGAATCTCCACCTCAGGGTTCTTCTGCTGCATGGAGATCAGCAACTGGCGGAAGGAAATAAACGATCGGGGACCGATGACCTCCTGGAAATAGAAGGAGATGCCGGAGACGATGATGACAATGACAATCAGCGAGCGCATTGACTGCAGCAAGGAGATACCAGCCGACTTGATGGCGGTCAGTTCCGAACTTTCTCCCAGGTTTCCGAAGGCAATCAGCGAACTGAGCAGGATGGCGAGGGGAAAGGCCTGGGGCATCAGCATCAGTCCCATATACCAGAAGAACTGCGCCAGCACCTCCAGCGAGAGACCTTTACCGATCAGCTCGTCCACATAACGCCATAGGAACTGCATCATCAGCACAAACTGACAGATGAAGAACGTTCCGATGAAAAGCAGTCCGAACTGCTTAATAATGAATATGTCTAATTTCTTGATGCGAAACATGGACGACATGCACTCTATGAGCATGCAAAGGTACGACTAAGTCGGCAAAAAACCAAGAGAATCGCAAGTTTTTTGATGACTTATAACAGAAAACCGCTGACGCGATGCAACCGCTCCATATTGGCATCCCAGAGCCCTTTCAGGTCTTCTATGTCCTCCGGGTCGGCATAGTCGGTAATCAGGAGATTCAGATTCCCTGTCAGCTCACTCTGCTCGATGCGCATCTCCCAGTAGGCATCAGGGTCATCCTCCTGATAGTCCCATTTCAGCTTGATATGGCTGTATTTCTCCAGTTCCAAGACCCTTGAGACTTTGGTGTCCCGTTCTGTCCACGGATGCCCCCATGTGAAGGTCATCTCTTCTCCGTTCTCTATCACCACGTCAGCAAGCCATTTTTGCAGGCCCGCAGCATTGCTGATCATGTCCCATACGATTTTGGAAGACTTGGCGGATAATGGGTATTCCTTCTTTAGAATCTGTTTCTGCATATCCCAATAGGTTAGTTTCTGCCTACAAAAATACAAAAAATATTCGAAACTCAAAGTTTTTTCAAGAAAAAGTTTTGCGAATTAAAAAGTTTATATTACCTTTGCACCCGATTTCAGAGGAATCACCCTCTGTGATGGCGGGATAGCTCAGCTGGTTAGAGCGCATGATTCATAATCATGAGGTCCCCAGTTCAATCCTGGGTCCCGCTACAAAAAAGTCCTTGTGGACATTTCCGCAGGGGCTTTTTTCATGTTAACGGTACTGCGAAACGGGTCTTAAATGGAAAATAAATTCCCATTATCTCCATTTAATCGAAATTTTGTACTATCTTTGCTCCCGAATCGAATATTGTCATAATGAACTCAAAAAGTATCAAGAGAAAAATCAAGGCCATGTGGATGAGCGTGGCACTCATCGTGGTGGCTGCTGTGCTGACGCAGCTCATCAGTTTCTATTCCTACACTTATACAAAGCGTACGGTGGAGTGGAAAACGAAAGAGCGGACACAACAGAACCTGAAGGAACTGGAGCGCATCAATGAGATGAAGGCGCGCGTGGAGACAGCAGTCACGGCGAACATCGGTACGGTGGAGGGAAGCTTGAAGAATCCAAATAGCCTCTACGATATATGTGCTAACCTCGTAGGCCGTAACAAACACGTCATCGGGAGCGCAGTGGCCCTGAAGCCGGGCTTCGTCGCACAGGCCGACTACAACAATGGGGCCTTTGCCGCCTTTGCTTTCCAGACCAGCGACAACGCTCAGGTCAGGACGAAACAGCTGCCATACGACTATGAGAAGTCGGAATGGTATGAGCACCCGATGAAAAATAACTGCATTTGGTGGAGCCAGCCCTACCGCGATACGGGTGGCTCGGACATGCTAATCTATACGTTCTCGGCACCACTACATGACTACAAGAACGAATGCATCGGCGTGTTTACCGCCGACGTCAACTATGAGGAGATGGTGTTTCGCACGGGCGACGAGGAAGCCGACTACCAACGCCTGGGTATGTGGATACTGCTGTCACAACTGCTCTGCATCGCACTCATCGTGATTATCGTGTGGCGCTCGGCCAGCAGCATACGTCGTGTGAACAAGCTGATGACGGATCAAGAGCTGATGAACCGGGAATTGAAGATAGCCGGTGACATCCAGCGGTCGATGCTGCCGACGACGCAGGTGTATGAAAATAAGAAACACCATCTCGACATCGGGGTGAACCTGCTCAGTGCCTCGGACATCAGCGCTGATTTCTATGACTATTTCTACACCAGCCACTCGCTGGTGTTCTGCCTGGGTGACGTGCCGGGGTCGAACGTCAGGGCATCGCTGATGATGGCTGTCGTCCGTAGCGTGTTCCGCACGGCGGCAACCGCTGCCGAAGACGCTGCAGAGAGTATCTCGCCGGTAACCGTCGTCAAGGCGATGAATCGCTCGTTCTGCTCCATGCTGGACAACCAGATGTTTACCACCTTGCTCGTGGGTGTCCTTGACCTCAATACGATGCAACTTACCTATTGTAACGCCGGCCACCCCTGTCCCGTGGTGCTCAGTCCGAAAAACGGCATCCGGCTGCTCTGCGTCAATCCGAACGTTCCCGTTGGTGTGGTGGATGACTATGAATTCAAAGAGGAATACGCCTCGCTCCTGACGGGCGACATGGTGTTCCTATACACGGACGGTCTAATAGAGACGGAGAATGCCACGCATGAGGTATTCGGCACGAAGCGCATGATGCTCTGTCTGGAGAAGTCGCTGGAGAACGGAGGAACTCCGGAGCAAATCATCGAGCGCATGACTAACAATGTGGAGAAATTCCGTGCTAATGCCGACCGCATTGACGATGCCGTGATGGTGGTCATCAAGACGCTGTAAGCCTGCAGTAGCTGCAAGACATTCGCCGTTTGGATAAGCAACGATAAGTTGACGTACATTATTAATTTTCGCGTGCGAGAATTTTTTTTCGTGAAAAGATGATGAAGTATGGCAGTTTTTTAGTACCTTTGCATCCCGATTTTTAACGAAGGAAATTTATATAACGTTATATTATGGCAGATACAAAAAAGATGAAGACAGCGCTCATCTCGGTGTTCCACAAGGATGGGCTGGAAGAGTTGTTGAAGAAACTGAACGACGAGGGCGTGAAGTTCTTGTCGACAGGTGGTACTCAGACATTTATTGAGAGTCTCGGCTATCAGTGCGAGAAGGTGGAGAACGTGACGACGTATCCCTCTATTCTGGGTGGCCGTGTGAAGACATTGCATCCGAAAGTGTTCGGAGGCATTCTGGGTCGCCGTGAGAACGAAGGCGACCGTGAGCAGATGGCTCAGTATGAGATTCCTGAGATTGACTTGGTGATTGTCGACCTCTATCCTTTTGAGCAGACGGTAGCCAGCGGTGCCTCTGAGGAGGATATCATCGAGAAGATTGATATCGGCGGCATCTCGCTGATTCGTGCAGGAGCGAAGAACTTCAACGATGTGGTCATCGTGCCCTCAAAGGCTGAGTATGGCATGCTGCTGGACATCCTGAACAAGCAGGGTGCAGAGACGACGAAGGCACAGCGCCGTGAGTTCGCTACCCGTGCCTTTGGCGTGTCGAGTCATTACGACACAGCTATTCACAACTGGTTTATGAAGTAATTGAAAATTGAGAATTGATAATTGATAATTAAGAAAGATGGGATTTTTTAGTTTTGTCCAGGAAATAGCCATGGACCTTGGAACGGCTAACACAATCATTATCAGTGATGACAAGATTGTGGTGGATGAGCCGTCGGTAGTAGCTCTTGACCGTCGTACCGACAAGATGATTGCTGTAGGTAACGAGGCCAAGATGATGTATGAGAAAACACATGAGAATATCCGTACCATCCGCCCGCTGCGCGACGGTGTGATTGCCGACTTCTCGGCCTGTGAGCAGATGATGCGTGGACTGATTAAGATGGTGCATACGGGCAGTCGCCTGTTCTCGCCCTCACTGCGTATGGTGATTGGCGTGCCCTCGGGCAGTACTGAGGTGGAGCTGCGTGCCGTTCGCGACTCTGCGGAGCATGCCGACGGTCGTGACGTGTACCTGATTTTCGAGCCGATGGCTGCTGCTATCGGTATCGGTATCGACGTAGAGGCTCCGGAAGGAAATATGATTGTCGATATCGGTGGTGGTTCTACGGAGATTGCCGTGATCTCACTGGGTGGTATCGTCAGCAACAACTCCATCCGTACGGCTGGTGACGACCTCACTGCCGATATTCAGGAGTATATGGCCCGTCAGCATAACGTGAAGGTATCGGAGCGTATGGCCGAGCGTATCAAGATCAACGTGGGCTCTGCCCTGACAGACCTTGGCGATGAGGCTCCAGAGGATTATATCGTACACGGTCCTAACCGTATCACAGCCCTGCCGATGGAAGTACCTGTATGTTATCAGGAGATAGCCCATTGTATTGACAAGACGGTAGCAAAGATTGAGAATGCCGTTCTCTCCGCTTTAGAGAATACACCCCCTGAGCTGTATGCCGACATCGTGAAGAACGGTATCTGGCTCTCTGGTGGCGGTGCTTTGCTGCGCGGACTGGACAAGCGCCTGACAGACAAGATCAATATCCAGTTCCATATTGCAGAGGACCCGTTGCACTCAGTGGCAAAGGGTGCGGGTATTGCCCTGAAGAACGTTGACCGTTTCTCTTTCCTGATGAGGTAAGAGGTGCGAGGTAAGAGGTAAGAGAATGCAGAACCTGCTGGAGTTCCTACAGAAATACCATCATTGGTTTCTCTTCGTCCTGCTGGAGGTAATTAGCCTGATACTGCTGTTTCAGTATAACAGCTATCAGGGCAGCGCATGGCTCTCGTCAGCCAATGCTGCTGCAGGAACCATCAGTGAGGGGAGGTCCAAGATGGAGTCGTTTTTCTCGCTCTCGAAGATGAACGAGGAACTGACGTTGCGTAATTTCTATCTGGAAAGGCAGGTGACGCAGTTGCGCCGCTTATATGGCGAGGCAACGGAAGACACGGCAGCTCTGACGATGAAGGAGATGCAGTTCCTGAAGAAGTATCAGCTGGTTCCTGCCAAGGTGGTGACTAACGAGTTGAACAGACAGGAAAACCTGATAACCATCAATCGCGGGGCGGCAGATGGTATTGAAGCAGGAATGGGTGTTGCCTGCGGACAGGGTATCGTAGGTGTCACCTATTTGGTTTCTGACCACTATACCGTTGTGATTCCGGTGCTGAACAAGACTTCCCGTATCAGTTGTGCCATCCGTGGATACAATTACTTCGGTATTCTGCGGTGGGACGGTAAGGAGGCGGGTGTTACCTATTTGGAGGACATCCCCCGTCATGCCCGTTTCAAGAGAGGCGACTGGGTGGAGACGAACGGCTATTCATCGATCTTCCCTCCAGGAGTGTTGGTGGGTAGGATAGAGACGGTCTATAACTCCGTCGATGGATTGTCCTATCGTTTGAAGGTTCGTCTGTCGACAGACTTCGGGTGCCTGCGTGACGTCATGGTGATTGTCGACAAGTCGATTGCTGAGCGTACCCGTTTGTTGCAGTCAGCGCGTGACTCATTGAAGTTGAACGTTAAGGAATAGAAGATGTCAGTAGACCTGTTGAAGCGAGCCGGATTATTCCTCGTCTTTGCATTGGCACAGACGATCGTGTTGGGGCGTATCCATCTGTTTGACTATGCCACACCGCTGCTTTATGTCTATTTCGTCCTTTTGTTCCCCCGCAACTATCCCAAATGGGCTATCCTGCTGTGGAGCTTCTTCCTGGGACTGACCGTTGACGTGTTCTTCAATACGCCGGGAGTCGCAGCAGCCTCCATGACGCTGATAGGTGCTATCCAACCCTATTTCTTTGAATTGTTTATACCCCGTGATTCCAGCGAGAATCTGCTGCCTTCCATCAAGACGCTTGGTCCGCTGAAGTATCTGAATTATTCCGTTGCACTGGTCGTACTCTATTGTCTGGTGTTCTTCTCCCTGGAAGTCTTCAACTACTACAACTGGTTTGAGTGGTTGAAGTGTGTCGTGGGCAGTGCGGTATTCACCTTGGTGCTGATATGGACGTTTGACACTGTGGCGAGCAAGCAGGAATGAAGGACTATGAGATTGACTATCGGCGTTATGTAATCGGCGGTGTGGCAGTTGTCATTGTCGTCGTCTACATCATTCGGCTGTTCACCTTGCAAATCATGAGTGACGACTATAAGAAGAATGCCGACTCCAATGCTTTCCTCAAGAAGATAGAGTATCCTTCCCGTGGTGTGATAACGGACCGGCATGGGAAACTGCTCGTCTATAACCAGCCCGCCTATGATATCATGGTGGTGATTAACGAGGCCAAGGACCATCTGGATACCCTTGAATTCTGTGAAGCCCTGAATATCACAAAGACAGAGTTCGACAAGCGCATGGCGGATATGAAGGACCGCGCGAAGAACCCTGGCTATAGCCGGTTTACCCAGCAGATGTTCATGAGTCAGTTGTCGGACAAGGACTTCTCCGTGTTTCAGGAAAAAATGTTCCGTTTCCCTGGCTTTTATGTGCAGCGGCGTAGTATCCGCCAGTACCAATACCCCTATGCCGCCCATGTCTTAGGTGATGTGGCAGAGGTGTCTCCCTCTGATATCGAGGAGGACGATTACTATATCCCAGGCGACTATATCGGTAAACTGGGTATTGAGCGTAGTTACGAGAAACAGTTACGTGGCGAGAAGGGTATACAGATCCTGCTGCGTGATGCCCATGGGCGTATACAGGGACGTTATCAGGACGGAGCTCTCGACCGTCGGCCTGTGCCAGGCAAGAACCTCACGTTGAGTATTGATGCCGACTTGCAGGCTCTGGGAGAACGGTTGATGGAGGGGAAAATCGGCAGTATTGTGGCTATTGAGCCTTCTACGGGTGAGGTGCTTTGCATGGTGTCTTCTCCCTCTTACGATCCTCGTATGATGGTGGGACGGGCCCGTTCGAAAAATCATCGCCTCTTGAGTCAGAATGTCTGGAAACCCTTGCTGAACCGTAGTATCATGGGACAGTATCCGCCAGGTTCTACCTTTAAGACCACACAGGGACTGACCTTTATGAGTGAAGGAATCCTGCATCCCACCCAGACGGCCTATCCGTGTGCCCATGGTTTTAATTTCAAGGGACTGCACGTCGGCTGTCACGGTCATGCTGCCCCATTGCCGTTGGTCCCTGCTCTCTCCACATCGTGTAACGGTTATTTCTGCTGGGGACTCTACTATATGATCAATCAGCATCTCTCGAAATACGGTAGTGTGCAGAATGCTATGAACAAATGGCGCGACTATATGGTGAGCATGGGATTCGGTTATCGGCTGGGCATAGACCTGCCAGGTGAGAAACGCGGACTGATTCCTAATGCGGACTTCTATGACCGCGCCTATAAGGGCTCGTGGAACGGACTGACCGTTATCTCCATCGCTATCGGACAGGGTGAGGTGAATGCCACGCCGTTGCAGATAGCCAATCTGGGTGCTACTATCGCCAATCGTGGCTACTACTATGTGCCTCATGTGGTGAGGAAAGTACAGGGGGAACCTCTTGACACCGCCTTTACTCGTAAGCATTATACGATGGCTAAGCGTGAGGCCTACGACTATGTGGTGGCTGGTATGCGGGCCTCGGCAACAGGCGGAACTTGTCATGAACTGGCCAAATACGACTTTGTAGCCTGTGGAAAGACGGGTACGGCACAGAACCGTGGTCACGACCACTCTGTCTTCATGGGTTTCGCTCCGATGGACAAACCGAAAATTGCCGTTGCCGTCTATGTGGAGAATGGCGGATGGGGCGCTACCTATGGTGTGCCTATTGGCGGCTTGATCATGGAACAGTATATTCACGGGAAACTCTCAGAGGCCTCGGAGAAACGGGCTACGGAGTTCCAAAACAGACATATCGCCTATGGCAACACAAGCAGGTAGACAGACCAGTATACTCCGTTCAATCGACTGGTGGACGATATTAATCTATATCGCCCTCCTGTCGTTCGGTTGGATCAGTGTCTGCGGCGCCAGCTATTCCTATGGCGATACTGACATCTTCAGTCTTGATACCCGTTCCGGTATGCAGATTGTCTGGATTGGGACATCCATCGTCCTGGGATTTACCATCCTGATGTCAGACGACCGTTTCTATGATACCTTTGCCTATATCATCTATGCTCTTTTGCTGGTGTTGCTGTTTGCAACTATCTTCAATACACATACCATCAAAGGTTCCCGTTCGTGGCTGGTATTAGGACCCTTACGACTGCAACCTGCTGAGTTCGCCAAATTTGCCACCGCCCTCGCTCTGTCGAAGTTCATGTCGACTTATGGCTATAATATCCATCAGTGGAAGGATTTTGCAGCAACGTTGGCTATCATCATTTTCCCCATGCTGTTTATCGTCTTACAGCGTGAGACGGGATCGGCACTGGTGTATTTCGCTTTCTTCCTGATGTTCTATCGGGAGGGAATGCCTGGATCCATCCTGTTTACGGGTGTGGCCATGGTCATCTATTTCGTCGTAGGCATCCGGTATGCGGGAGTCTATATGGGTGATTCGCCGACGTCAGTGGGGAAATTTGCCGTCTTATTGCTGATACAGTTATTTGCGGCTGGTATGGTGTGGGTTTATGGCAACGACAAACGACTGGCGTGGCGCATAGGTCTTTACAGCATAGGTATCACTCTTTTCTCATTGTTGCTATTGAAGATTCCTTTCGATATTGTCTATATCCAACTGGCTATGACGGCCATCCTGATAGGCTATCTGGTATTCCAGGCATTGAGTTCCCGTATCCGTAACTATTATTTCATTGCCCTCTTTACGCTGGGTTCGGTGGGCTTCTTCTATGGTGCCGATTTCATCCTTAACAATGTGATGGAGCCTCACCAGCGTACCCGTATCAATGTGTTGTTGGGATTAGAGGAGGACCTTCGTGGTGCGGGCTATAATGTCCATCAGAGTGAGATAGCCATTGGCTCGGGCGGTATTGAAGGTAAGGGCTTTTTGAATGGTACACAGACCAAGTTGAAGTTCGTGCCTGAGCAGGATACTGACTTTATCTTCTGTACGGTAGGTGAGGAAGAGGGATTTCTTGGCTCTGCGGGTGTTCTGTTGTTGTTCCTTGCCCTGATACTGCGTCTCATCTACCTGTCAGAACGACAACCATTCCGCTTTGGGCGGGTCTATGGCTATTGTGTGTTGAGCATTTTCCTCTTCCACGTGTTCATCAATGTAGGAATGGTATTAGGACTGACCCCTGTAATCGGTATTCCCCTGCCGTTCTTCAGCTATGGCGGCTCATCCTTATGGGGATTCACCATCCTGCTGTTTATCTTCCTGCGTCTTGATGCGGCGCGTAACTATCTGAGGAATTAGCGGCTATTGTTTGGTCAGGATGATACCTACGTCAGAAATACCTGGCAGAATTTCCCTTTTCATATCATGACGGATGTCGATATGAAGTGACTCGCCTTCCTTGACGGATATCGTTTTGAGGGGTATCTCATACTGATAATGGCTGATGCCAGGTCCTTTCGCATTCCCCTTATCGTCTATCAGACTACAGTTCAGTGTATCGCTTTCCGTTTCCATAGAGGGAAGCTTTGTCTGGTCGATGATGAGTGTCAGTCCCATAAAGGGATAGAGTCCGCTGATACGTAGGCCAACCTTCTCCTGATAGATTCCCGCTTGATGGATAGGAGGGGTGAAGAAACCGAGCGTGTCGTTCTTCTCCCATCCGGAAATGGCTACAGGCTCGTAATGGCTATAAACCGTTTGATGGTCACATGCCACGCAAGCCAATAGTATCACAAGTCCTATATAATATAGTAAGGTGTGCCTATTCATTGCGCTATTGGCTGTTGTCTGTCGGCTTTTGGGGCTTTCCGTTGGAGGGTTTCTTATGCTTCTTCTTTTTCTTCTTCGTTCTGTCGAAGCGGTTGATATTCTCTTGTGTGGCGAGATCAAGTGGGCGGTCGGGTTCTTGCTTCCTACCGTCTTCCTGCAAAGAGAGCGGCTTTTCTCCCTTACGGTTCATATTGATAATCTCTTTCGCCCGTTCTGCCGTGATGGTTTCTATGTTGGCAGCGACATTCTTGTCAGTAGAGTAGGAGATAAGACCTGCAAGGATGTCTGCTTTGAAATAGTAATAGTCTGTGTCCTGAGTCTGTAGGATGATGTCTTTGGCAGGCAGGTTGCGTCCGGCCTCTACATAATCGTCGACCTCATAGTTCAGACAGCATTTCAGCTTGGCACACATACCGGCTAGTTTCTGAGGGTTCGGTGAGATGTCCTGATAGCGGGCAGCTCCCGTTCCTACGCTCACGAAGTTCTTCATCCAGGTAGCGCAGCAGAGCTCTCGTCCGCAGGGACCTGTTCCTCCGATTCTTCCTGCTTCTTGACGGGCACCGATCTGCTTCATCTCGATACGTACATGGAAGGTGGCAGCAAGGTCTTTGATCAGTTGGCGGAAGTCAACGCGCTCATCAGCGATATAATAGAAGATGGCCTTATTACCGTCGCCCTGATATTCCACGTCACCAATCTTCATCTTCAGTCCCAGTCCCTTGGCAATCTGTCGGCTCTCTATCATGGTGGAGTGCTCACGACGTTTTGCCTCATGGTATTTCTCCATATCGATAGGACGGGCAATACGATAGATGCGCTTGATGTCATCGGCACTCTTCAGGTTAGCTTTCTTGATCTGCAGCTTTACCAGTCGTCCTGTCAGCGTCACCACACCGATGTCATGTCCAGGGTTGGCTTCCACAGCCACGATGTCGCCTTTTTTCAGGTCGAGGTTGTTCACATTATGGTAGTAGCCCTTGCGGGTGTGCTTGAACTGTACCTCTACCAAGTCTGTCGTATCTGTATTGCCAGGTACGTCAGCGAGCCAGTCGTAGGTGTTCAGTTGCTTATCCTGTCGTCCGACGGCCCTGTGGCAAAGTCCGCGGTCACATCCTACCTTTATCTCGAGGTCTTTTGTTTTTTCCATTTATTTAGCTATTAATAGTACAATCATTTGTAGTGCGAAGTCAAAGAAGACGATCTTCGCATTGGCATTCTGCCCGATGTCGCGAATGGCCTTGTTAGCCAATTCGCTGATGGGTATGATGTTCGCCTCATTGATGAAACGGGCGAAGTTCTTGGCAAAATCCTCTTCCCTCTCTGCCATATAGCAGAGGTCGGGATTCTGGAAGTTATAGACAAAATTCTCGCGGATGAGTCGCAGGAAGTATTCCAGAAACCGCTTCTGCTTCTCACGTCCCAAGGCTGCCATGCGCTCACTCCATCCCTTCAGCTCTTTCACCTTTCGTTGGTAAGCAAGTCGCATCAGGGTCTGGAACATATCGAGGAACAGCTCGTTCTCGGAATCGACACTCAGCATCTCCAGGGCTTTCAGCCAGCTGCCGTTAGCCATACGGGCTACTCGCTGTGCATTCTCCTCGGTAAGTCCTCGTCTGCTGATGAGTGCCTCACGGATATCCTCATCGGCAATACGCTTGATGTCCAGGCGCTGCACGCGACTGCGAATGGTCTCCAACAGTTTCTCTGGCTCTTCACATACCAAGAGGAAGACGGTCTGCTGGGGCGGCTCTTCCAGGAGTTTCAGTATCTTGTTGGCACACTCGGTGTTCATGCGTTCTGGCAACCAGATGAGGCTGACCTTATAGCCGCCCTGACTGGACTTCAGCGACAACTTGCGTGTCAGGGCATCGCTCTCGCCCGCTGTGATGATGGCCTGTTGGTTCTCGCCACCCATCATCTCCAACCATTCGTTCATGGTGAAATATGATCCTGACATTACCAGCTCATGCCACTCCCGTGCGAAGTCGTCCGAAACAGGCTTGTGGTCTGCACTCATCGACGGCAGCTTGATGGTGGGGTAAGTGAAGTGCAGGTCAGGATGTTCCCATTTGGCAAGCATCGCCTCGATATTGGCTGTTGGTCTTTGGCTATTGGCTTTAAGCAAGTGGGCGGCAAAAGCCATCGCGAGTGCCATCTTGCCACAGCCCATAGGACCGCAGAACATTAGCGCATGCGGCAAACGCTGCTCCTCTACCAGTTGCAGCAATCGCTCCTTCGCTTCCTGTTGTCCTATTACCTCAGACCAGTTCATAATTCATAGTTCACAGTTCATAGTAGTCGCTTGGCTACTTCTACAACGGAATCGACAGCGGAGACCGTATAGAAATGGATATTCTTCACACCATGCTCATAGAGCTCACGACACTGCTGGGTAGTCCATTCGATGCCCAACTGCCGCGCCTGCTCATCCGTCTTACACACTGCGATCTCTTTGGCAAGTGCTTCTGGGATGTCACAATGGAACGTCTTCGGCACTACCGTCAGTTGACTCAGCTTCGCCATAGGCTTGATGCCGGGAATGATGGGAATGGTGATGCCCATCTCCCGTGCCTTCTTTACAAACTCGAGATATTTCTCGTTATCATAGAACAACTGTGTGACGGCATATTGTGCTCCCAAGTCCTGCTTCTGTTTCAGGTACTCCATGTCCCTCTCCAGATTGGGTGCCTCTTCGTGCTTTTCAGGATAGCAGGCAACGCCAAAGTCGAACTTTGGACCAGGATGCTTGATGGGAGTGCCATCGGCAAAGAAGCCCTCATTGAAGCGTACCACCTGACGAATCAAGTCCGTCGTATGGGCATGACCTCCAGGCGTAGGTGTAAAACGGCTGTCCTCCTTCGCCTTGTCGCCTCTGAGCAACATCAGGTTACGGATGCCCAGGAACTGTAGGTCGAGCAGCTCGTATTCTATCTGCTCAATGGTTGTGCCGCTGCAAATCACATGCGGCTCCACAGGAATGTCATACCGCTGCTGAATAGCGGCGGCAATGGCGATGGTGCCAGGACGACGGCGGATGCGCTGACGCTCAAACTGTCCGTTCTCCAGCTCCTTATACACATACTCTGAGTGGTGTGTCGTGATATTGATAAACGCAGGGTTGAACGCCACGAGTTTGTCTATCGTCCCAAACAAAGCCTCCGTGCCATTCCCTTTCAAAGGTGGCAATACCTCAAACGAAAAACGCCTCTCTCCTGTATCTTGTTTAATATAATCTGCTACTGTCATAATTCGTGTGTGCACACAATACGCTACAAAATTACGAAAAAACGGGCGAATGACAAAAAGAAAACGTATTTTTCTTTCTGATACCTTCGATGAAACGGATAAAACTATCCTTTCTCACATCTTTCTCACATTTTTCTCATACCCATCTCATGTTCTAAGGGTATGAGAAACCATAGAGAAAGGATAGAGTATCCTATGAGATGCCTATGAGATGCCTATGAGCAACCTATGAGCAACCTATGAGCAAGGTATGAGCAAGACATGAGTAATCTTTCCCAGGAATCTTTAAAAAAACTATTCATGGATTTGCAATTATCAGAAATAATTTTTATCTTTGCCTTTGAAATGATAAGACTATCCTAAAACAGAGAAAAACCTAAAAACAATTACGTATGATGAAAAGAATATTAATGAGTCTGATGGCAATGTTCTGCCTGATGACAGTGAGTGCGCAAGGTAAGTATCCCAACGGAGCATGGCAGTCGTCTCCAGAATCAAAGTACATGGCAGAAGGAGTTATCTACACCAAGAAAGCTAAGGGGCATTCTGAACAGTATCCTGACAATGTATGTAACGGCGAAGTCAAAATGGAAAGCGAGAACGGATGGACGGAGAATTATGTCTTGACTTATACGGGTACGAAGAACGCCAACGGTCATGTGTTTAACGTGATCATGACAGATACGGACATGATAGAGGAAGAAGGCAAGGTGGTCATCAAACAGGTGGGCGATGCCAGTAAGACGCAACCCTATATCCTGATTAAGGCTGTCAGCCCGAATATGAAGAAGCGCATGATTAACAATCAGAAACTCATGATGGTGTTCACCAACGGTGCTGGTATTCCCTAACACACTTCTGGATATCACTGAGAACAATGATGGAAGTAAATGGGATTAAGATCGTGGTGGGTGACATCACGAAGTTGAAGGTAGATGCCATTGTGAATGCCGCCAACAGAACTCTTCTGGGTGGTGGCGGCGTTGATGGTGCCATTCATCGGGCGGCAGGAAGCGAGTTGCTGAAGGAGTGCAGGACGCTGGGTGGCTGTGAGACCGGACAGAGCAAGATGACGGGTGCTTACAAGTTGCCATGCAAGAAGGTGATACATACCGTTGGGCCCGTATGGTATGGCGGAAACAATAACGAGCGGGAGCTGCTGGCTTCCTGTTATGATACCGCCATGAAGCTGGCTGAGGAGAATGACTTGAAGAGTATAGCTTTCTCTTGTGTCAGTACGGGGGTCTATGGTTTCCCCAAGGACGAGGCAGCCCGTATTGCCTTGCGGGTGCTGAACGACCATATCCGGAAGGGGTATCAGGGTGAGGTCATCGTCTGTTGCTTTACGGAAGATGACGCCAAATACTACCAGTTTTAAGTGCGTGCGTCTCGCTACCTAATCCGATAGATGCGGAACGACATGGGGGGCAGGTCGTCAAGGAGGAGGGAAGAGCCTTTTCCTTCGTCAACTTGGACGGTGCCTTCTTGAGGCGTGATGAGCTCAGGCTTGCTGATGGAGTTTTCATCATCCATCCCGTTGTGGAAGAGGGTGAGCGTCGTTGCTGTATGTGTTCCCTTCATGCCAGTAAGTTTGAAAGAGACGGGTTGTCGCTTCTTACTGGTGTTGGCAATCTTGATAATGACCTCGTTCGTTTTGCTGTCGAAGGCAGCAGAGGCGAAGAGTCCGTTCTGTCCTGCTTGGTTGGCAACGGGCTGCTTGTCCATCGTCAGCGAGAGCACATGGGTACCTGCATTCGTGGCATACATCTGTTGTACGTAGTAGCTCACTGTCTTGAATATCTCCGTATTGTCGTACCATATCTGGTCGGGACGCCACTGCCAGCCGTCCACATGGGCGAAGAGCGGAGCGGGAGAAGTCATGTGGACGATGTCGGCATTACGCTCGAAGCTAGTCATGAAGGCAGCCTCCAGGATGGCGGCCTCGTAGTGGTTCCATTTCTTGCCCTTTCCATGACAGGCATACTCGCCGGCAAACACCTTCGGTCCCTTGCGGTCGTAGGAGTCGTAACGCAGTCCATTACTAAGGAACCACTCCTCATCACGATAGTAGTGTTCGTCAACGAGGTCAGCCTTCAGGGCTCTCATCGCCTTCCATCCATCTTCGAAGCGATAAGTGTTGTCGGTCTGGTCGTCAGGCATCGGACCGCTGCTGCCTACAATCTTGATGTCAGGATATTTGGCGCGGATGGCGGCGACGAAGGGTTTCAGTCGTTCATAGTAGAACTCACCCCACTGTTCGTTGCCTACTCCGATGTACTTCATGTTGAAAGGAGCCGGATGTCCCATGTCTGCACGCACCTTTCCCCATTTGCTGTTGGCAGGTCCGTTGGCAAATTCGATGAGGTCGAGGCAGTCGTCGATATAGGGTTGTAGCTCGTCCGTCTTCACATGGGCTGACGCATCGTTCCAGTTCTGGAACTGGCAGGCGAGACCCACGCTGAGGATGGGCAACGGTTCGGCACCGATATCCTCTGCGAGTTGGAAGAACTCGAAGAAGCCGAGTCCGTAACTCTGGTAGTAGTCAGGGAAGTAACGGTGGTCGAAGGTGTGTTCCCAGCGGTTCTGGTTCAGCGGACGGTTCTCCACAAGACCGATGGTATTCTTCCACTGATAGCGGGTGTCGAGATCGGTTCCCTCCACGATGCAACCGCCAGGGAAACGGAAGATGCCGGGATGCAGGTCGGCAAGAGCCTGGGCAAGATCACGTCGCATACCGTTCTCACGATTTTTATAGGTATTGACGGGGAAGAGGGATATGTGTTCCAGTGCCACACTATTGGTGCCTTTCAGGAAGATGCGCAATTTGGCATGCTTGTCTGTCTTGGGTGATGTCAGCGTGACAGTATATTTTTTCCAGTCGGATGAGGTGATGGCTATCTCCTGTTCCACGAACTCCTGCCGCTCCTCCATCGAGCTTTCGTCGATGAGTTGCACACGGATGGCGGCATTGCCTTTCGGCGCCTTTGCCCATACGGAGAAGCGATAGACCTCTCCTTTCTCCACACCGATGCCGAAGTAACCCTCGTTGACCAGTCCCGTGCGGCGATCTCTGTGTCCCGGGTCGGAGAGTACGACGTAATGTGGACAACGCTCGAAGGGTGCATGGTCATCCTCGACATCGACACAGCCGAAGGCCTGCCATCCCATCAGGTGCTGTGGGAATTCAAACGAGCGGTTCTTGACGAGTTCGCCATACAAGCCACCATCGGCGGCATAGTTGATGTCCTCGAAGAAGATACCGTACATCGTCGACTGGATAGGTGCTCCGAGTTTCTTGGTATTGATGTCTATTACATTGGTCTGGGCCGTAGCAGTAAGGGATAGTGCTAGTAGGCAGCATGTGGCGAATTTCCTCATATTAGTTGTTTTAGGTGATATTATAGGTACAAAGATAATCAAAATAAATGAGATTGGGAAACATTCTTTGTAAAAGGTGGATAATTAGCGAATAATTTTGGATATTTCAAGGAAAAGTGTTATTTTTGCAAAGATTTTCTGAGAATTACTAACATAAAACATAATTATATGGAATATCAAAAGAGAGGTAGCTCGGCCTACCTGTTTTCTATCGTACTGGTCGCCGTCTTGGGTGGTCTGCTTTTCGGTTATGATACCGCAGTGATTTCTGGAGCAGAGAAGGGTCTTCAGGCTTTCTTCTCAGAGGCAAAGGACTTTACCTATACTGATGGCTGGCACGGCTTTACGTCAGCCTCTGCCCTGATCGGTTGTATTATCGGTTCTGCCCTTTCCGGCTATCTTGCCACCAACTTCGGTCGTAAGAAGGCATTGGTCATTGCCGGTCTTTTATTCTTCATTTCCGCGTTGGGATCTATGGAGCCTGAGTTTATGTTCTTCACTCATGGAGAGCCTACTTACTCACTGCTCATCATGTTTAACTTCTACCGTGTCATCGGTGGTATCGGTGTGGGACTTGCCTCAGCTATCTGCCCGATGTATATCAGCGAGGTGGCACCGTCGAATATTCGTGGTATGTTGGTAAGTTGTAACCAGTTTGCCATCATCTTCGGTCAGCTGGTGGTTTATTTTGTCAATTTCTTCATCCTCGGCGACCATATCCAGCCGCTGGTGGAGGAGATGGGTAAGGGACTTGCTGCCATCAACCCCGCCGCACAATGGACAGTGACTACTGGTTGGCGCTATATGTTCGGAAGTGAGGCTGTGCCCGCAGGACTCTTCGCCCTGCTCATCTGCTTCGTCCCCGAGTCGCCGCGTTATCTTGTTTCTGTCGGTAAGGACCAGCGCGCACTCGGCATACTGACGCGTATCAATGGCAGCGAGCGTGCACAGTTCATCCTACAGGCCATCAAGGAGACACTGGTACAGAAGACCGAGAAACTGATGACCTATGGTGCTATGTGTATCTTCATCGGTATTATGCTCTCTGTCTTCCAGCAGGCTGTAGGTATCAATGCTGTGCTTTACTACGCACCGCGTATCTTCGGCGACATGGGTATGGAGAATCCGATGGTCATCACTGTCTTCATGGGTGTCATCAATATCCTCTTTACACTCGTTGCCATCTTCACGGTAGAGAAATGGGGTCGTAAGCCGTTGCTGATCTCTGGCTCTCTGGGAATGGCATTGGGTGCCTTTGGTGTGGCTGTGACTTTCGGACATGCAGGTATGGAGCTTTTCACTGCTGCCTCGCTGCTCGTCTACTCCGCTTCGTTCATGTTCTCGTGGGGACCCATCTGTTGGGTACTTATTGCCGAGATATTCCCCAACACTATCCGTGGTGCCGCTGTGGCTATTGCTGTTGCCTTCCAGTGGATCTTTAACTTCATCGTCAGCTCCACCTTCGTGCCGATGTTCAATATGCACTTGACAGAGGGTGACGATTTCGGTCACTGGTTTACTTACGGACTCTATGGTGTTATCTGTGTGATTGCAGCCATCTTCGTTTGGAGACTGGTTCCAGAGACCAAGGGAAAGACGCTGGAGGATATGACCAAGCTATGGCGCTGGAAGGGCTATGTGCCTGGTGAGGGCGTTCATGAGGGAACGGCCTATTCAGATCGTGGCGGCAAACAGTAAATATAGAATTTTATGAAGCGAATTCTTGTGGCAGAGGACAACGACAGTAACTACCTGTTGACGTGCTATATCCTGAAGAACCGTTACGAGTGCATACGCGCCCGTAACGGTCAGGAAGCCATAGAACTGGTGGAATCGGAAAAGCCCGACCTCGTCCTGATGGATATGAGAATGCCTGTGATGGACGGGATGGAGGCAACAGCAAAGATAAAGGCAACGAATCCGTCGCTGCCCGTTATCGCGATGACTGCAAATGCCTTCGAGTCAGACAGTGAGGATGCCATGGCGGCAGGATGCTGCGATTTCCTGTCAAAGCCTGTCAGTTGTCAGAAATGCTTGGAGACTATCGCCAAGTGTATAGGCAAATAAAGAGGACTGTCACCGCTTGCTCTTGAAGAAGTCTTGTATCAGGCGGCGACATTCCTCTTCCAACACACCCTTGGTGACCGTTGTCTTAGGGTGTAGTGCATGCGGGGCATACCGTTGGTAGCCCCGCTTTTCGTCTTCAGCCCCGTATACGATGCGTGAGACTTGCGACCATCCCAGGGCACCTGCACACATCGTACAGGGCTCAACGGTGACATACAAGGTGCAGTCTGTGAGATACTTTCCTCCCAGCTCATTGGCGGCTGCAGTGATAGCCTGCATTTCCGCATGGGCCGTCACATCGTTCAGCATCTCCGTGAGATTATGGCTTCTGGCAATAATCCTGTCTTGGCACACAATGATGGCACCAATGGGTATCTCGCCCTCGGCAAGAGCCTGCCTGGCCTCGGCAAGAGCTTTTTGCATATACTGCTCGTCTTTTTTTTGCTGTTCTTCTATCGTCATGATGCAAAGATACACAAAACTTTGAACTTTGAACTTTGAACTTTGAACTTTTTTTGTATCTTTGCAACATGAAATGGGAAATCGTGCATATCGATGAGACGGATTCTACGAACCGATGGCTTCGTGAGAATGCACAAGGAGACTGTGTGGTCGTGGCGGAGTATCAGACGGCAGGACGTGGACAGGGTTCCAATTCGTGGGAGTCGGAGCGTGGCAAGAACTTGTTGTTTTCGATGCTCTATCACCCTCGCCTGATTCCTGCCAATCGGCAGTTTTCCATTTCTATGGCAATCTCGTTGGCAATAGCGGACGCCTTGGGTGAACAGATTGGTGATGTCAGCATCAAATGGCCCAACGACATCTATTGGCGTAATGGGAAGATTGGTGGCATCCTGATAGAAAACCAACTTTCGGGGTCGTCTATCAAAGACTCGATTATCGGGGTAGGCATTAATGTCAATCAGCAGCAGTTCCATAGTGACGCTCCCAATCCTGTTTCACTATGGCAGATTCATGGTTATGAGACAGACAGGGAATTGTTGTTGAATAACATCCTCGACAGGTTTTCTGAATATATTGGCAAGGACGTCAAGGAGCGGTATATGGGCATGCTCTATCGTCGTAGGGGCTTTCATCCCTATTGTGATGAGGAGGGCGCTTTTATGGCGGAATTGAAGAATGTAGAAGATGACGGGCATTTGCTGCTTAGTGACGAAAACGGTCGGGAGCGTCGTTATGCTTTTAAGGAGGTGAGTTTCATTTTATAAAGTCGTGATCACAATATAACGTAATAACGAAAAATAAAGAACTATGGCAAGATTCAAAAGAATTCTATTGAAGCTCTCTGGTGAGAGTCTGATGGGAAAACAGGGACACGGTATTGATCCTGAGCGTCTGGGCGATTATGCGCGTCAGATTAAGGAAGTGGCCGAGATGGGTGTTCAGATCGGCATTGTCATCGGAGGTGGTAACATCTTCCGTGGACTGAGCGGTTCGAAGAAAGGCTTCGACCGTGTGAAGGGCGACCAGATGGGTATGTGTGCTACGGTCATTAACTCGCTGGCACTGAGTAGTGCGCTGGATGCTGAAGGCGTAAAGAACAAGGTACTGACAGCCATCCGGATGGAGCCTATCGGTGAGTTCTATAGTAAGTGGAAGGCTATCGAGGCGATGCAGGCTGGTTATGTCTGTATCTTCTCTGCTGGTACAGGTCAGCCTTACTTCACCACCGATACGGGTTCGAGTCTGCGTGGTGTGGAGATTGAGGCAGATGTGATGCTGAAAGGTACCCGTGTGGATGGCGTCTATACTGCTGACCCGGAGAAAGACCCCACAGCTACTAAATTCAACGAGATTACTTATCAGGAGGTACTGGAGCGTGGTCTGAAGGTGATGGACCTCTCGGCCGTCTGCATGTGCCAGGATAATAACCTACCTATCTATGTCTTTAACATGGATATTGTCGGTAACCTAAAGAAAGTAATGAACGGTGAAGAGATAGGAACACTTGTTCATCCGTAAGACTATTAATGCGGCGGGTAGGTGTACGGGCTATCAGTGATACCGTACGGATACACCACGCCACCAATAGTCACTGTGCCACAAGTGGCTCCGTAACCCTTACCGATACTGCATGGTGCAGTGCTCTTCCTGGCTGTGACGGTGCCGCCCGATATGGTGATGTCGCCACATTTTGTACCAGTGTCGCTTCCGCTACCGATGCCAGCACCATAGGTGCCCTCTGCTTCGACAGTGCCGCCAGTAATGATAATACCAGCGCAACCACCGATTTTCCCACTACCGATGCCAGCACCCAAACCTGTTGAGGTAGCCGTAACGTTTCCCCCACTGATACTGATGGTACCGCAAGAGACAGAATTACGTCCGCTACCAATCGCTGCACCCTCAACAGTAGAATTGGCGGTGACTGTGCCGCCCGATATGGTGATGGTACCGCAAGAACCTGCATCACCGCTGCCGATCGCCGCTCCCGCACCCGTAGAACTGGCTGTGACGGTGCCGCCCGATATGGTGATGGTGCCACAAGAATGCATGTTGTTACCACTACCGATAGCAGCACTTGCTGTGCCAGCCTTGGCGGTGATATCACCGCCAGCAATGACAATATTTCCGCAGTTGTAATTTTGGCCTCCACCGATGCCTGCACCACAATCGGTACCATCAGCCTCAAGCGATCCGCTGCCACGGATAGTGAGCGTATTGTCTTGGGGGATATAGATGGCTGGCTTTAACGCTCCACCACCCTTTACCTTGTTGGTACCGCTGAGGACAATGGTGGCATTGCCCTGACAATCAATGCCTGCATATTGTTTGCCGTAATCTGTATTAACGGAAGTAATTTCCGCGTTGTGCAGCACAACGGTTGCGCCGGCTGCTATCTTCACGTTGCCGGTATTCGTTGCACCGCCGCCGAGGATGCCTGTCAACAATTCTCCGTTTTTTGCCGTATAGGGAGTAGCAACAGTAGCGAGGTTTATAAGCTTATAAAAAACAGGGTCTAGCCAGTAGCGCGCCACATTATATACTTTAGCCGTGAAGTCGAGTGCACCCAAGTCGATGTCGCCAACGGGTGTTGTACTCTGAAGGATGTTAAGGATACGTGTATGACTACCATCAGAAGAGATGAAGGCAATCGTACCAGTACCGTTTACATCCGTAGTGAAGTCGTAGGTGGCAACAAGACTGGCATCACTATTAAACTTCACCTTGTAGTCGGTGGAAGCCGTCAGTCCACTGAGAGTGCAACTGAGGATGGCATCCGTACTGCCGAGCGAGAATCTCTTGGTCGATTTGTTATAACTGCCACTGACCTCCAGCACCGTCGTCATCAGTGTCTCCACGTCAGTGGCAAAGGCTTCGTCGGTATTGTAAGCAAGGGTATGATCATCTTGAATGGTGTAGATGCTCGCCTTCATATCTTTATGGAAAAGATGGGCAGTAGCACTCGTGCAGTCGGCTAATGGGTCGGAAGGGTCTGTGAAGTCGTAAGTGTCTACATCTACGTTGGCCGAATTATACACCTTAATGGTTCCTGAGAAATTAGCGCTCTTACCTTCAGGGGTGATCGTCAAGGCATCAATGTCGAGGGTGCCCACCAGGTAATAACCTTCTGGGAGATTTCCATAGACATAGAGTTGATCGCCATCGGTGAAGTGAAGCGCCCGTTTTCCGTCCTCTATAGCGACGGCAGAGCGACCTGATGTCACATCATCGCCGATACCAGCACCAACAGTCATCGTGATACCACCTGTGGAGGGCGTATCAGGCTGTTGTGGCTGCTCAGGAACGGTGATATCGGCATCATTACTGGTGCAGGCTGTATTTACTGCAAGGAGTGCTACCGCTATCGCCAGCGCACTCAGTATCGTCTTCAACTGCTTCACCTTAGATATCCTCCTCAGGATAGGTTACGTTCAGATCACCGCCACCACTAGCACTTGCTGGCAGCAACAAGGTTTCGTATGGGATTTCCACGCCGAGTATGACTGGCTGTTCGTAGTGTCGCTTTGCCATATTCTCTTACAGCTTTACCAGCACTCGCCCTTGCTGTTGAAGTAGTAGGTGTAGACGTTGTTGGCATTGTTAACCGCCAGAGCTACCTCCCATGAGGAAACGTAGATGTCGTCGCCATCGCTGAGACGAACCTTCCAATGGCCTTTGTCAAAGAAATAGAACTTGGTTGTGTTGCTCCAATAATACCTGTTGAGGTCGCTGAAGAGACCTGCCTGGTTCAGTCGGGCACTGACTTTGTCGACGCCCACTTTCTTCACCTGCGCAGCCATCGCCTTTAGAGTCTCTTTGCAGGTATTGGCGCGCCAGTCTTGGTAGCCACTCTCATAACTGGTGGGACAGATAATCATGCCCATGGTGCCGTTGGACCATTCGCGGATGCAGATACCTCTTGGCCTGCCTTCCCTATCGCTGGGCACCGTGACAATGTCAAAGAGTTTATAGGGCGAAAGAGTAGCACCCAGCGAAGGCCATTTGTCTAAATAGCGCAACTCGGTGATGCCCGGAAGGGTGAATCCTTCGTAGGTCATTGTGGCAACCTCGGCAACGCCGCTCTTCTTGAAATACACCTTACCCTGTTCCTTTCCTTCGGCATCGTGCAGAACGACAGTGATGTCGTCGCCAGCGGTGGAGATGTCGGTGAATCCGTCAATCAGTCCCATAAACATGGCCTTGGCTTCTGCCAGGTTTTCTACTTTGACGCTATAGACTCCGGGAGCCGCTTGCTTGTTGAGCTCCTCTCCGATATTTACACCTTCCAGTTTGCCCTCATCGTCAACAGTGATGAGGCGGTCGGTAAATATGTCGAGATCGTGAACGCGTTCTTCTACAGGAGGTTCGTTATTGTTATTGTCATCGTCACTGCTACAGGCGATGAAACACATGCCTGAGAGGAATATCCATGCAAATAATATTGTCTTCTTCATTGTCGTATGTTTTTTTATTTGTTTTGTAATGCTTATTTTCCTGCCAGTTCCAACATCTTGAGTGCACGGGCTTTCAGCCAGCCATTGTCGATATAGTCGGCACTCGCCTTACCCTTGCAAGTCTTCACCGTAGTGGGGTTATAACCACTGATGCGACTCTTGATGTCGCTGATCTCGCTGCTCTTGAAAGCACGTATATTGGGCAGATAGTGCTTGGAGATGATTTGCATCGAATTGTCGCTCTTGGTAAGTCGCGCAACGACGGTAACATAGATTGGTCCTAAGTGGCTCTTATTATAAATAAGGTGGTCCTTATTGGTCGGGACGTAGATAATCGGGTCAACAATGACTTTCCTGTTACCGTTAAAGAAATCGGCAGTGAGTCCGTAGTAACGATAGGTGAATCCGCTTGCAGAAACTTCCTCAAACTTGTCGATACAAGGCAGTTCCGACATTTTGTAATCCACATTGTAGGTGGCTGCGAAGTCGGCATCGTCACCTTTCACGACAGTGGGAATCTCGCTGTTGGGACACGCCACGAACTTCATCGACTTTGTGTCGCCATAACCGAAAACATTATCGTCAGCGGTGTCATGTTCCGTGAGCTGTATCTGGTCGTTTTGCAACTGATAGTAGCCGAAATAGGGGGTGGGGGCTATATACTGGTCATGAGGACCGGCATTGGCAGTAAGACTGACACTGATCTCGGCATGTTCGAAGTCGTAGCCCATCATCTCCTTGTTGAAGAACATCTCTACAGATGAGGGGTCGAGGAAGGAGATGTAGCGGAACTCTTCATCGTCGCCAGATTCGCAACTAATCAACTCGTTACCGGATTTCATCTCATAGATTGGAGTCATCTCTGCTGGCGTATAAAGCAAATGGTCGGCAGAGACATAGACCACCGGCGAGCTGAGGGTGTTCATCAGTCCGAAAGTGGGCTGTGTATTGTCGGTAGCCCATTTGGTCGGATTGTCAGACATCAGGGTATTCCAGTTGTATTTGAACGCAACAGGCGAGAAGGTGATGCCTGGCAGTCCGTTGATGGTGTTGAACTCTATCGTACCGGTTAAGGAACCCTTGGTGTCGAAGTTAACTTTAGCAGAACCTTCGAAATTCTGTGAAGAATCCAGAGCAACATCAACAGTACTCAGGATAGTACCTACAAACGTACTGACGCCACCTGCTGCCTGGAAAATGCCACCAACCTTGCCTTGCTCGCCTTGACCTGCACTAGCGATACCTGAACCGACCTGATAGGCAGCATTGCCTAAACCATTGAAGAAGGTGGCGGCGGCACCCCAATCATCACCTTCCTTGAATAAAGTCACTCCCGACATATCGATAGAGCCTGTGGTCTTGAGATCGACTGCCAAGTTAACATTAGCCGAGAGGGTGGTCTCCAGTCGTATTGTGAGCTTAGTGGCAGGGTCTTCGAACGCCTCTTTGGTGGCGTCGGAATAACCATGATCGGCATCCAGATCGAAGCATGCCCAGCCAGAGGTGATGGTACGATCAGAGCCCGTACCTATCGGCATGACATAATAGGTCTTTGTCGTCTCTGAGTTCAGTTTTCCGCTGTTCTGCAGGTCGTCGGGCACCTCCAGCATGGCATTACTATTCAGCGCATGCGACATTTTTCTTTGGGGGTTATACACATCCACCGCAAATACTGCCGACGAGCCCGAGGTGATGGAGTTGGCAGGGATATAATAGAAGAAACGCAGCTTGCTCAGTTTGCTGTTGAAGAGCGTGAAGAAATTGGCTCCACTGGTCGACTCCAGTCCCAAGGTGCTGTATACCAGTTTCCAATCATCCATATGTTTCGTTATCTCGTCAGCAACGTCTGCCGGCACAGAGCCCAGGGAGTTTTCGCCCCATGGCAGATTGCGGTACATCCATGTATCCCTGTCGCTCGACTCGGTGATATACACTTTACCGTTGTCCCCTTTGAACCAGTCTTTGTAGAATGCCTCGTTCATTACAGTCACCTCAGGGATAATCTCTCCGTCGCCCATCAAGGATACACCCCTCTGCTTGACGGTAATGGTCACTTGCTGGTTGGACAGCGATTTCAGCGTCACATTGGCGGTGCGCTCATTTTTGTCTGTTCCTGTGAGCGTCAACTGCAGGACGGGGTGTTGCTCACCATCCTGTCCGTCTTGCACAGCCGATATCCAGTCGGCATCGCTGGTTATACTTTGTACGTCGCCCGTCATGCTACCTATGACTAACACATAAGAAGAGGTACCATGAGGTATGCGGACAGTAAAATCAAAGTTTTCCTTCTCTGGCTGACCGCCTTGGCCGCCGTTGGAGAGATTATCATCCGTGCAACTGCTGAATGATAGCAACAGCAGTACGAACCCTATACTTATAAAAACGTGTTTCATCATTATTTGTTTTATGTTAGTATTATTTGTTAGTTCCTTTTTTTATTCTTCACTGAATTCTACGTATTCGCCGTCGGTGTCGTCGTAGATTTTCTTGCTCTCACGTCCAGTACGACGGTCGATGATGGTCTCGCCTGTCTCGGTCTTGGTATGTATCTCAACAGGCTCCTCTACTTGTGGCTCTTGCACTTTTTCTTGCTCTGAACGGGGTTTGGCTTCCTCTTTAGGTGTCTCGCTACGTCCGCTATAATGATATTGCTGTTGCTGACGTCCCGTTTCGTCACGGTATTTTTGGCTTTTGTCATCAGCAGCTTTCTTGGCCTTCAGTTTGGCTCTCTTGATAGACTTGACAATCGTACCGCCCATTAACAGGAGGACGAAGACGACGATAAAAAAGATGAAAATCAGGAATCCCATGTCTTCTTTCATAGTTTTGAAGGTATTAGTTAGTTTGGGTAGAATGACGGTTAGTAGCTATTGATAAGAGGATATACCATGCAATGATGGCTGCCAGTCCGCTGATGCCCAGGATAACCAGCAACGGTATGCAGGTGAGCAGGAAGATGTATTTGATTTCATTGTCTTTCCATCCCCAGTGCTTGAACTTCAAGGCAAACATAGGAATTTCTGCGACAAGCAGGTAACAGCTGATGAAAATACCCACCAGGACCAAGTAAGGGGCATAAGGCAGTTGGGCTATCCACTCTCCGCTTCCAACAACGAGTGCTCCCCAGAAGAGTGCATTTGCAGGAGTGGGCAGTCCGATGAATCCTAAAGCCTGACGCTCGTCGAGATTGAACTTTGCCAGACGCAGGGCAGAGAATGCTGCCATAATGAATGCGAGGTAGGAGGCAATAGGTGGAAGGTGAGAGGGGTAAAATGAAAATTGAAAATCAAGTGTTGTCAGATAGCAGAACAGAATGGCTGAGGGGGCAAAACCGAAGGTGATGCAGTCGGCCAAGGAATCGAGTTCTTTTCCGATAGGAGACGACACCCCTAACAATCGGGCACTCATACCGTCGAAGAAGTCGAAGATCGCTCCGATGACGATGAACAGCAGTGCCATCCCGAATTCGCCCTGAAATGCCCAATAGGTAGCAATGCAGCCAGAGATCAGGTTGCAGCAGGTAATCGTATTTGGTATATGCTTCTTCATATCTCTCACCTCTTATCTCTCACCTCTTATCTCTCACCTCTTACCTCTATTTTAGTTTTGCTATCACAGTCTGGTCGCCTGTCGTCGGCTGGTCCATAATGACGCAGGGCCTGGCATCCAATGGTAAAAAGACATCAACGCGGGAACCCAGTTTGATGAATCCCAAATGCTCATCGATATAACACTCCTCGCCCTCCTTGGCGTATGTCACGATACGACGCGCCATCGCACCGGCTATCTGGCGCACCAGAATATCCTCACCCTCTGGGGTGGTAATCATGATGTCGGCATGCTCGTTCTCCTCACTTGCCTTAGGCAGCCACGCCTTATGGTAGTTTCCGTTAAAATGCTTGACGAACTTCACCTTGCCATCGACGGGAAACCAGTTGGCATGAACGTTCAGAGGACTCATGAAGATACTGATCATCAGTCGTCTGTCATGAAAATACTCATTCTCTTCAGCCTCCTCGATGACCACAATCTTTCCGTCGGCAGGGGCAACGACCAGTTTTTCTGTGTCGCCATTGAAATAACGGATAGGACAACGGTAGAAATTGAGGGTCATCAGCCATGCTGCGACAAAAATGCCGCAAATAATCGGCATGACGATATGGCATGTGAGCGGATGAAGAGCATGAAGTCCATACCATAGTGCTGAGCAAATGACAATGATGAGGATAGCACTGTATAGTAATTCAGTAGTGCCTTCCCGGTGTATTCTTATCTTCTTCAGTTTCTTTATCTTTTGGATCTTTTCTCCCATGAGTGGTAAAGTCGATTGTTTGCTGTTCAATATGCAAAGGTATAAAATATTTCTTAATTCTTAATTCATAATTCATATTTTTTTGGTTATTTCGGTTTTTTGATGTAACTTTACGGCTCAAAAGCAGAAGAAATACTTCTTATGGAAGACTTTATACACTTACACGTACATACCTACTACTCCATTCTCGACGGACAATCGAGTATCAAACGGCTCGTCAATAAGGCAATCGACGACGGCATGAAAGGCATGGCCATCACCGACCACGGTGATATGTTCGGCATCAAGGAATTTCACGATATCTGTAACGACGTGAACAAGGGTCGTAAGAAAGAAGGACTCGAACCTTTCAAACCCATCTTCGGCTGTGAGATGTATGTGGCTCGTCGTGGCGATAAGAGTTTGAAGGAACATAAGGAGGACTTGGGCGGTTACCACCTGATCGTATTGGCCAAGAATGCCAATGGCTACAAGAACCTCATCAAGCTGGTCAGCAACTCTTGGGTCGACGGTTTCTATAACCGTCCGCGTACCGACCGGATGGAACTGGAGAAATATCATGAGGACCTGATTGTCTGTTCTGCCTGTATCGCTGGTGAGGTGCCTGCCAAGATTCTGAAGGGCGACATTGCCGGAGCCCGTGAGGCCATCGAGTGGCATCAGCGACTCTGGGGCGATGACTACTATCTGGAATTACAGCGCCATGAGGTGACAGACCCTAATATCCGGGCCAACCGTGAGACCTATCCTATGCAGCAGCAGGCCAATAAGGTACTGATAGAACTGGCGAAGGAATATGGTATCAAACTCATCTGTACCAACGATGCCCATTTTGTGGATAAGGAGAACGCTGAGGCCCACGACCATCTGCTCTGTCTCTCGACGGGTAAGGACCTTGACGATCCGACGCGTATGCTCTATTCCAAGCAGGAGTGGTTCAAGACGCGTCAGGAGATGAACGATATCTTCAGCGATGTGCCTGAGGCATTGGCTAACACCTTGGAAATATTAAATAAGGTGGAGATGTATAGTCTCGACAACGACCCCATCATGCCGTTCTTCCCCATCCCCGAAGACTTCGGTACAGAAGAGGAATGGCGACAGAAGTTTACGGAGCAACAACTCTACGATGAGTTCACCAGCGACGAGAATGGTGAGAACCAACTCTCACCGGAGGACGGCGCGAAAAAGATCAAGAAATTGGGTGGCTATGACAAAATCTATCGCATCAAGTTCGAGGCCGACTATCTGGCAAAACTCGCTTACGAGGGCGCAGATAAACGTTATGGTTCGCCACTTACGAAAGAGGTTGAAGAACGCATACGATTTGAACTCCACATCATGAAAACGATGGGATTCCCAGGCTACTTCCTCATTGTTCAGGACTTTATCAACTCTGCCCGTGACGAGTTGGGGGTGATGGTAGGTCCTGGGCGTGGTTCGGCGGCAGGTAGTGTGGTGGCCTATTGCTTGGGCATCACGAAGATTGACCCGTTGAAGTACGATCTGCTGTTTGAGCGTTTCCTCAATCCAGACCGTATCTCACTTCCTGATATCGATACCGATTTCGACGACGATGGGCGTGGCAAAGTACTCAAGTGGGTGGAGGATAAGTATGGTCATGAGAACTGTGCCCATATCATCACCTATGCTACGATGGCCACCAAGAACTCCATCAAGGATGTGGCCCGCGTAGAGAAGGTGCCCATTCCTGTGTCCAATGCCTTGTGCAAGGCGATTCCCGACCGTCTGCCGGATGGAGCGAAGATGAATCTGCCCAATGCCATCAAGTATGTCCAGGAGTTGCGTGATGCGGAAGCTTCTACTGACAAGGCGCTGGCCAATACCATCAAGTATGCGAAGATGCTGGAGGGGACCGTGCGTGGTACGGGTATCCATGCCTGTGGCTTTATCATCTGCCGCGATCCCATCAGCGACCATGTGCCGGTATCTACTGCCGATGACCCGGATTTCAAGGGGGTAAAGACCAACTGTACCCAGTATGATGGTCACGTCATCGAATCGACGGGACTGATCAAGATGGACTTCCTCGGACTGAAGACCCTTTCGGAGTTGAAGGAGGCCTGTGAGAATATCAAGCGCACCCGTGGTATTGAGGTGGATCTCGACCATATCCCCATTGACGACCCCAAGACCTACGAACTCTACCAACAGGGACGTACCGTCGGCACCTTCCAGTTTGAGTCGGATGGTATGCGCAAATACCTTCGCGAGTTGAAACCCACCGTGTTCGAGGACCTCATTGCTATGAATGCCCTCTACCGCCCGGGTCCTATGGAGTATATCCCTTCGTTTATCCGTCGTAAGCATGGTGCCGAAGACATTACCTATGACATTCCTGTGATGGAAAAGTATTTGAAGGATACCTATGGTATTACGGTCTATCAGGAGCAGGTGATGTTGTTATCCCGTCAGCTGGCTGACTTTACCAGAGGTCAGAGTGATGCCCTGCGTAAGGCGATGGGTAAGAAGAAAAAGAATATCGTCGATGAGATGAAACCCATGTTCATCAACGGCGGTGTGAAGAACGGCCATGATCCTAAAGTTCTTGAGAAGATTTGGGCCGACTGGGAGAAGTTTGCTTCCTATGCCTTCAATAAGTCGCATGCTGCCTGCTATTCGTGGGTGGCTTATCAGACCGCATACCTCAAAGCCAACTATCCTGCTGAGTTTATGGCGGCTATTATGAGTCGTCGTCGCGACCAGATTACGGAAATCACCAAACTGATGGACGAGTGTAAGGCGATGGGTATTGCCACGTTGGGACCAGATGTCAACGAGTCGTATGAGAAGTTCGGTGTGAACCATCATGGTGAGATCCGCTTTGGCCTAGGTGCCATCAAGGGTATGGGCGATTCTGCTGCACAGGCCATTATCGAGGAACGTGAGAAGAATGGACTCTTCAAAGATATCTACGACTTTGCTCAGCGTGTCAGTTTTTCATCCATCAACCGCAAAGGTTATGAAAGTCTGGCGTTGAGTGGTGGCTTCGATAGTTTCGGCATCCGTCGCGAAGATTATTTTGCCGTCAATGCCAAAGGTGAAATGTTCTTGGATACTCTGGTGCGCTACGGTCAGACTTATCAGCAGGAGAAGGCTGAGATGCAAAACTCGCTGTTCGGGATGTTTGGCGACGGTGTCGAGATTGCCCGCCCCCCTGTGCCGAAGAGTGAAGCACGTTGGAGTGATATCGAACGGCTGAACAGGGAGCGCGACCTCGTGGGAATTTATCTCTCCGCCCATCCGCTTGATGAGTACAAGATTGTACTTGACAACTTGTGTAACACAAAATGTGCCGAATTGGCAGATCGGGGTATCGCCCTACGGGATAGAGAGGACGTTACCTTAGGAGGTGTCGTCACTGGCCTGCAGTCGAAGTTTGGTAAGAACAACAAACCTTGGGGCATTGTCACACTGGAGGATTTTGAAGGCTCAGGAGAACTGGTACTCTTCGGTGACGATTGGATCAACCTGAATGGTAAGTTCATTGAAGGTGCGGCAGTCTATGTCACAGGTAAGATGCAGTCACGTTTCTACAATAGTGACCAGAAGGAACTGAAAGTGACCAATGTCGAGTTGCTGCAAACCGTCAAGGAGAAGTCCATCGACCGCATCACCATCTCGCTGGCCTCAGATATGCTCGACGAACAGATTGTGGAAGAACTCAGCGAGATCATCAGCGAGAATCCTGGCAATACCAAGCTCTACTTCCTCCTCCGTGATTCCCAGGGCAAGAACCACGTGTTGCTCCGGGCCCAGAACGGAGGTGTGGATGTGCGTCATTCGCTGATTGACTATATCGACAGTCACGAGATGCTTGACTATAAGATCAATTAATGTTTAACGTTTAATAAATAATTGAATGATGGAAGTAACAATCACAAGTGAGAATTTCGAGAGCCTGAAGAATGGCGAGCAGCCATTAGTTGTTGACTTTTGGGCAACATGGTGTGGTCCCTGCCGTATGGTGGGCCCGGTTATCTCAGAACTAGCCGAGGAGTATGATGGTCGTATCGTCGTTGGTAAGTGCGACGTAGAGGAAAACGAGGATCTTGCAGTGAATTTTGGAATCCGTAACATCCCGACCATCCTGTTCTTCAAGGAAGGCCAGCTTGTTGACAAGCTCGTTGGTGCACAGTCGAAAGCAAAGATACAGGAGAAGTTCGAGGCTCTCCTGTAAAGGCTATTAGCTGTTAGCAAATAGCTATTGGTTAAAAGCTGACAATCCTGCTACCGTCTTCCTGCTCGGTGATGCTGACACGTACAGCATCATCGGGCAGGATTTCTTCTATCAGTTCGGGCCATTCTATCAGACAGAGAGCCCCACTATAGAAATATTCCTCATAGCCCATGTCATAGACTTCCTCCAGTTTCTTGATGCGGTAGAAGTCGAAGTGGTAGATGCTGGAAGAGGTGAGAGGTAAGAGGTGAGAGGTGAGAGAATACTCGTTGATGATGGAGAAAGTGGGACTGGTGATGACATCCTCCACTCCTAATTCCTCACAGATAGCTTTGACGAAGGTTGTCTTACCTGCACCCATTTTCCCATAGAAGGCAAAGACGCGTGCCTCTCCGATGTGCTGGATAAACTCACGGGCAGCCTCGCGGATACTGTCCAGATTCTGTATGCTGATTTCCATGATTATCTGTTTTTTCCTTTAAGTGTGATAAATGGTATGATCATCTCCTCCATAGAGATACCTCCATGTTGGAAGGTGTTCTTATAGTAGGTGACGTAATAGTTGTAATTATTAGGATAGGCAAAGAACTTGTCACCCGTGGCGAAGACATAGCTCGTAGAGATATTGGGCGAGGGCAGGAATGCCTTTTGCGGCTCCTTGATGACGAAGAGGTCCTTGTCGTCGTAGGCAAGGTTCTTGCCGAGTTTGTAGCGCAGGTTGGTATTGGTGTTGCGGTCCCCGATGATCTTGACGGGAGAGTCGGTACGGATCGACCCGTGGTCTGTGGTGATAATCACCTGATAGTCCGTCTGGGCCAATTGCCGCAGCAGCTGTGACATGATGGAATGCCGGAACCACGACAGGGTCAGTGAGCGGTAGGCCGCCTCGTCGTGTGCCAGTTCGCGTACCATCTTGGACTCTGTACGGGCATGCGACAACATATCGATGAAGTTGACCACCAGCACGTTGAGGTCGTTCTTCTCCAAAGAGGGGAATAGGTTCATGTATCGTTCCGCATCGTCCGTGTTATTGATTTTGTGATACGAGAATGTGTCGTGTCGCCTGTAGCGGTCAATCTGTGTCTGGATGAGTGGTGCCTCGTTGAGGTTCTTGCCCTCTTCCTCATCCTCATCCACCCAGAGGTCAGGAAACATCTTGGCAATCTGGTCGGGCATCAGTCCTGAGAAGATGGCGTTGCGGGCATATTGCGTAGCCGTAGGCAGGATGCTGCAATAGAGCTGCTCGTCAATCTCAAAGTCTGAGAGTTCCGTCTCTATCGTCTTCCACTGGTCGTAGCGGAAGTTGTCGAGAACAATCAGGAAGATTTTCTTGCCAGCGGAGAGAGTAGGGAATACCTTCTGCTTGAAGACGTCGGGACTCATCATCATCTCCCGCTGTCCTAACCAGTCCAGATAGTTCTTCTTGACGAATTTGGCAAAGCCGATGTTCGCCTCTTCTTTCTGCATCCGCAGCATATCCGCCATCGCAGAGTCGGTGGCAGAGAGTTGCAGTTCCCACCTGACGAGTTGGCGATACAGCTCTGTCCAGTCGTCCCAAGTCCTACAGTCCATCATCTGCATGCTGAGTTGCTGGAACTGCTGCTGGTAGGCGGTCTGGGTCACCTCTGCCACAATCTCCCGCTTGTGGATGAGCTTCTTCAGGGTGAGCAGTATCTGGTTGGGGTTGACGGGTTTGATGAGGTAGTCGGCAATATTCTGTCCTACCGCCTGGTTCATGATGTTCTCCTCCTCACTCTTCGTCACCATGACGACAGGTACGGTGGGTTGCAGTTCCTTGATACGCTGAAGCGTTTCCAGTCCTGTCAGTCCCGGCATCATCTCGTCGAGCAATACCAGGTCGAAGGTCTGCTTGCGACACTCCTCTATGGCATCGATACCGTTCGTCACGGTAACGACCTCATAGCCCTTTTTCTCCAGGAACAGCAGGTGTGGACGGAGCAGCTCCATCTCATCGTCAGCCCATAGTAACAGTCCGTTTGTCATAATTCATGTATTTAGGTGGTAATAATCAGTGCGTTGTTGATTCGTGAACGGTATGACCGTATGGTGTTTTGGCTGATAGCCATGATATGTTGCAGTTCTTCGTCCGTCTTCCCTAAGTGTTCCATCAAGGCGAAAAAAATGTATTTGGATGACAGATGGCGGTAGTCTTGTTCCATGTGTGTCACGAAGGCAGCGTCCACGGTACGGTAAAACTCTATGCAGTCAGTGAAGTCGTTGCGGCTCCAACGTAGAGTAGTTCCACCCTGTTCAATTTCCTCGTAGCGTTCTCTTCCGTTTTGCAGCAAGGCTCCTTGTTTCGCCTGTAACTCAGCGATTTTCTGATTCAGTCTCTCCACCTCCTTGCTATCTGTTTTACCTTCCTGTTCCATCACTTTCAGTCGGTTGCGGTATCCTTCCAGATGCTGTATGGTTTCAGCCAGTTTCTTTTTTCCTTTCGTGTTGTTATATAAAAGATAGGCTGCGGCAGTGATGGCTATCAAGAGGAAGACGCTGATGGCTGAGACGGTGACATAGTACAGATGTCTCTCTGCTTTCCGTTTCTGTTCCTGTTCAAACTGCTCTTGCAGCCCCCTGATGTCCTCGTCCTTCTCTTTCTGTGCGATACTGTCTTTCAGTTCTGCTATCTGCATAGCCGTCTGGCTTGCCTCTTTATAGTCTCCTTCCTCTTGTTGACTGTTATAGAGCGCCTGCAGAATTTCAGTTTTCAGATAAAGGTTGTCGGTTTGTAGTGCCTTTTGCCACATTTCTAGTGCCTTCTCACGCTCTCCTTTTTTATAATAGATACGGGCAAGGCCTCTATAGGCGAAGGCATTAGGATTAGTTGTCACTGATTTGTTAAGATAATCTTCTGCTTGTTTTATATCTGTATCAATAAGAATATTACCAATATTAACATAAAAATTGGGACGTAGACTCTCAGGGAGGTTATGTATTAAAGGAATACATCTTTTAATATAATACGACGTTGAATCTTGGTTTCCAATTGAATGATAACACATTAATATGTTTAAAAGAGAGAATGCTATATTTGTATGGTTATCTAACAAGTAAGCATATCTCAAAGATTTTGCCCCATAATCTAATGCCAAATTAAATTCTTTGGCTTCATAGTTAATGCGAGCAAGACTGAGGTATATCATATTAGCAAGAGGCGCTTCTTTTTTATCATTCCGTACTAAAAGTTCTGCTTCTTTTAGTGCGGTAGATGCGCCCTTTAAATCGCCCTTTCCTTCTAAGATGTGGGATTTGTAGCCATATGCTCTTGCCAGCTTTCCTTTATCTTTGTTTTTATAGAACTTGATAGTGATTTCTAATGGATCTATAGAATTAATCTCTTTTTGTAGTCTGATTTCTGTTCTCATTTTAAGAAGCCAATAATAGGCGAGGCATTCTTCGTCGTCAATAATTTCTGGCTTTATTTTATCTAAAAGTTCTAATGCTTTTGTGTCTCCATCTTGAAAGGTTATACTATCAATCTCAATTAATTGTTGCTTGAGACTACTATTATTACAGCCTGATATTAGTAATAATATGCTTATAAGAATAAGGACTTGTTTCATTCTCTAGATGGTTTATTGAATGCAAAAGTACTATTTTGTTGCGAAAACGCCAATACTTTTTGTCTCTTTTTTCTGTTCAAAACGTTGCAAAACGAAGTGTTGCAAATGCGTTGCATTTAATGCAACATATTGAGATACAGAACAATATATTCTGTTTTTGGTTGCAACAGAGTCCTTGCTTTGCAACGTAAAATGTTTGGAACACTTTTACTCCTTTTCTAATTTTGTACTCGGAAATCGATTCCCAAATTTATTTTTAATATAACAAAGTAGATAAGTAAAGTAAAATGAAAAAATTGATGATTACAGTTTTGTTGGCAACTTTAATACCAGCAATGAACTTTTCCTTGTGTAGTTGCTATGCTTATGATAGCGAACAGGCAAGAAATCCACTATGGCCTGATGCATCACCAGTGTATTCCTCCTATTATAATGATGTTGAGGATCTGTTGTACATTTATGGCGTAGGAAATAGTAATGTAGTAACCGTTAAGATTATGTTTGAAGGACGAGTGGCCTTGCTTGATTATGTTCAACCAGAAAATCTCCCAGCAGTCTATGATTTTAGTAATAGCAAAGGAGGTGAATATCAGGTTATTATCATTGCTGATGACACTATCCTTGTATCATTTAGTTTCTACAAAGATTAATTATTATATTTCAATTATTAACATTATAAGCAGTATTTACGTATGAAAAAGATAAAAAAATATTCTAGTTTTTTTATTTTTATGTTTTGTATGTTCATGACTTCTTGTTCTTCGGAGATTAATGAAATAGTCCAACAACGAGAAGAGATGTATATTGATTCAAAAGCAATACAAGAGTTAAAGGTTTTCAACGATAAGACGTTGGAGTCAAAAGGGAACAAGATTATGCGTGGTGGAATACCAAGATGGGTTACTATATCTGTTCATGATGCCATAGGTGCTTATTGTGGTGGAAAGACAGGTGCGGCAATGGGTGGTAAAATCGGTTTGGTTGCGGGAAGTCCCATTACAGGAGCAACGTTCGGGGGATTTTTAGGAGCAGTTGGTTGGGGTGCACTTAGATCTGCTTTGAAATATCATGATACTTGTTCATATGCGTGTACGCCTGAAGATTTTCAAAATAACTTCGTTAATAAAGCATGTCCCTTGGTAAAAAAATATTATGATGACCTGCAATCGAATCTAAATATTAAGGAAAATGATTTGTTAATCCCAGATAGTTTATGTGAGCAGATTGATGTTGATGAACAAATTCTTGATAGTGTGAATATGGATAATCACTATTTATATGTAGGTAAACTTCACAATATCATACTATCTTCTTTGGATAATTCAACACAGGTGGGTGAAGATATAAGTTTATCAATGAGAAGTTCTTTGAATTATGAAGATATTGAAGAAGATATCAATTTTACATACATTTCTTCTCAAATGGATTGGAATGAGTTTTATGATGAAGCTAATCAAATGACAATAGAACTGGAAGCTGATACTGTAAACTCAAAAGTGGATTATGTGATGACGCTTTTTGCTGATATTTTTTCGTCTTACTCATCTGAAATCACTGATGTAGTAATGCTAATTAATAAATATGCGGCTGTTGTTAAAGCTTCTGATGAGTTTACAGAGGAAGAAAAAGAGTACATTATGTATGGACTTGCTACAGCTCTTTATAGTTATAACTATTGGGAAGTTGAATACTTAAAATAAGTAGTCTATGTATTATGAGAACAAAGTAACCAAGGTTCTTTTTTGGTTACCAAGAATAGCGATTTTGCTTTATGCTTTATACCCTTCGATAGAGGACAATGAGGCATTTGCATTACCTTTTTATTGTACAATACTTGGTTTGTTCGTGTTGTTCTTTATAGGGTGTGGCTATTATATGATAAAGACTCCCAGGAAAGCGTTGTATTTTTTGTTGAGTAGTAATAAGAAGGAAAATATACTTGATTTATGCCTGTCCGTTTTCGGATTATGTATCTGTCTTTATAAAAAAGAAGGATTCCCCGATGGGACGTGGATAATTCTTATTATTGGATCTCTATTGGCTTTGCTACCGGATAAAACTATTATAAAGAAAGATGAAAGAGTGTATCGCAAAAATCATCCTTGTGGTTAGCTTGACAGCTGTCCTTGTACTTAGTATTGTGGCATACCACTTGTATTAATGCACTTCTCCATGAGGCTATCTGTAAAAGTCGTCAGGGAAATCAATCGTCTCCACATTCTGTGGCGGTGTGTCTGAGTTGAAGAGGTCGTCATCGTCCTGTTGTTGCTGCGGCGGTGTGTCCTCTTCGTCAGGCTCTTCCACGATGGTGTCTGGTTGCAGCAGCAGTTGTTGCTTCGTAACCTCTACGGGTTCCAGCTCTTCATGGAAGAAGATGTCGTAATCTTCGTAGCTGAAGGTCGTGCCCAGCAGTGGCAGGTTCTGGTCGCTGATGATAATCTGCCGGCATCCGGCCAGTCGTTGTTTCATCTGCAGGTTGGCGGTGAGCTGGTGGGCATATTGCAGGGCCTCGTCGTAGCTGCGGAAGCCACTGACCATCATCCTGCTGATAGGTCCGTCGGTATCGATGTTGATGTCGAAGTTGCGCACCAGATAGCTGGTGAAGTTATATTTCGCAATGTCATAGAGCAACTGGTTCTGGTTCACGCTGTCTGGCGAGTAGGCAAGGATAAAGGTATAGCGGGTCTCCCGTTCCGTACTGAGCGTATCAATCGCCATCGAATCATTGGGATTCTCCAGATTCTGTCGCTTGCGCCAGATATCATCTGCCGTCATCCGTCCGCCTATCAGTCGTTTTCCTTGTTGTACACCCTTCACAATCTGTCCGGCCATCTCACTGACCTCACTCTCCGGATACTGTTCCACAATCTGGCGCATCCTTGCCACGCAACTGTCTGCCTGGTCGTTGTTGAGCAGGCTCAGTCCCTCGATAAACAGGAACTTGGCACGGTTCTGTCCTTTGGGGAACCGTTCTGCCGACAGCCTGACGTTGCTCGCCACCTCGCGATAGCGCTCTTCCCGGAAGGCGTCATAGGTGGCAGCATATAGCGAGTCCTCGATGTGTTGTCCGAAACGCTGGTTCTCCGCATAGTAGGGGTCGGAGAGCAGGATGGTCCACTGGCTCTCCGCATGCAGCTGCTTCATCTGGGCGAGTGCCATCTCCGCCTCTGCCCATCTCTCCAGACGGGCATAGATGAGGTAGAGGTGATACCACGCCTCGTCGTTGTGCTCGTAGTCAGGATACTGGTTCACCAGTCGGTAGAGCATCTTGTGACTGAGTATCAGGTTGTCCAGCTTGTCCTTGAGGATGATACCTGCCCGCAACAGCGATTCCATGATAATGGCGTCACTGGCGGCTTTCTGCTCTTCCGTGAAGGGTATCTGGGCAAGGTAGTACTCTCGGGTATGGGGGTCTGTGGAGATGCTGTCAAGGGCGGTGGGGATGTTGTCGATGGAATCGCCAGGTTCCGACGACTGACCAGTGCCTGCTGTCCCTTCGGCTCTCTCTGAGCCCTCTGCACCCTCCGTTCCCTCGGCGTTCTCCGAGTCCAGATTCACCACGGTGAGGTTCGAACGTTGCCAGTTGTCGGCATTCTGGCGCCGTCCCCATTGCTGTTCGAACCGTTGTTTTCCCTGACTGACCGCCTGTGGGTTATAGAAATACCAGATAGTGCTCTGTTGCGTATTCGTAGGTGGCCGTTGCTGCTGCGTTGTAGGCCTCTGTGACAGATTGCCGGTGCCGCTGTTCTGCATGGACTGCTGTTCGGCCTCCGCCTCCTGCTGGGCACGCTTCTCCTCTTTCTCTTTTCGGATCAGTTCCTCTATGACGCGGTCGATGGCCTTGTTACGCTCCGCCTCTGGCATAGCGGCCAGTTCCTGCAGGGAGTCCTGAAGATGGATGGCTTCCGTGTAGGGAACGAGTTCGTCCAGCACTTTCGAGCGCTGTGCCAGTTCCTTATAGCCTGGGCGGTCTTGGTCTAACAGACCGATGGCCTCTCCATAGCACCGCCGGGCATCGCTGTATTTCTCCTTCTGCCAATAGAGGTTACCCAGTTGGAGCAGCAGCACACCTTTCTCCGTTCCCCTGCGTGTCGCCTTCTTATTGCCTTGCTCGTAGGCGGCAATGGCCTTGAGCGTATCCTTTTGTATCAGATAGATGTTACCGATGGCATAATACACCTGGTCGAGATAGTCTTTGTTATTGTCGGAGGAAGCCATGCGGCGCAGTTTGCTGATGGCCTTGCGGGTGTCCATCGACGCCATTACCTCACTTTGGGCGATTCTCGCATTGAACTCCAGCTCATACGGCGGACTCAGGCGAGTTACGTGGCGGTAGGCGTCATAAGCCTCCTGACGGTGTCCCTGCAGCGTCTCTATCTGTCCCAGAAGGAACCACATGCGGGCACGCTGCTTCCTGCGCCGTTCATGTTTGATGGCCTTGCGCAGGTAGGTGACAGCCTCCGGCCAGTGTTCACTGCGGATATGATAGTCGGCAAGGGTATAGTCCCAGTCTGCCGCCGCCTTATAGGGGATGGAGTCGCGACGCTGCTTGGTAATCAGGTCCTCTGCCTCATACAGCCAGTCCATCTCCGCATAGCATTTCGCCTGCCACGCCCTCGCACGGGCCAGGATGGTGGGCTGTGTCTGATAGAGGCGTGCCATGTAGCCGAACGTGGCTGAGGCTTCTTCGAACTCACCTTTCTGGAACTGCGACTTACCCAGCAGCAGCCAGGCCCTCCAGATGAAGGGGTTGTATTCCCGTCGGTTCAGCCATTCCAGGTCTTTCTGCGTCTTCCGCCTCGTCTTCTTCCAGGCGGGACGTGCCTTGATGCTATGTCTGCGGATGGCCTTTTCCGACTTCTCGATGGCGCGGTCGAACTGTCCGCTGCCCAGTGTCTTGCTGTTCTTGTTGGCTACCGTATAGAGCGGTATCAGCTGTGTGTGGTCGTCGTGGTTACCGTTCTCCTTCTCCAGGCTACCCTCAATAAACGCCTGCGAACCGTTGAAATAGGTGTTGTAACGGGCATTGAACGAATGCCACCAGCGCGTGCCTGCCGTATTCTTCTTCGTGGAACAGGACACCAGCAGCAAAACTGCTGATGTAAGAAGTATGAGGTAAGAGGTAAGAGATGTGTTGGCTTTTGAGGAATGGCACGCTTCTTCCTTCTTCCGTTTTCCTTCTTCCACCAAATCCGCCAGTTTACACTCACTCCTGCTGCTGCACGAACCGCAGTCGCCCTCGCTCTTGACAATAGGCTCGTCCTTACCACACATCGAGAAGAGGGCGGCAATGGCACCCAAGGCAACCAGTGCGATGACAACGATCAGCAGAAACGACATAATTTATGCGGTAGCAAATTCTTCACTCTCAACTTTCAACTCTCAACTTTCAACTTTGAATTGCGCTTTGCGCAAGTCTTCCCAATAGTGGGGATATGATTTCGTCACGACCTGCGGCTGATTGATGGTCAGCGAATCCAGCCTGAGTGCCGCAGGGGCAAACGACAGGGCCATACGGTGGTCTTCATACGTGTCGATACCCTGCTGGAAGTCTGGTTCACACCGTGTTCCGTCCCAGATCAGCTCGCTGCCGTTCACGTCACGCAAGACGAAACCGAGTTTCCTCATCTCCTTCTTGAGTGCCTCGATGCGGTCGGTCTCCTTGATTTTGAGCGTCGAAAGCCCCTTGAAATGGAAGGGCACATTCAGCATGGCGCAGGTCACCACGAAGGTCTGGGCAAGGTCGGGCGAGTTGACGAAGTCGTATTCCAGCCTCGGCACACAGCGTCCGGAATGCCGGAGTGTGACAGTGGTAGGTACTCCCTGTTCTTTGGTCTCAAACACACTCTTCACCCCCAGCAGACTGAAGATGTAGCGTACGGACGAGTCGCCTTGTTTCGAGCCGTCCATCAGCCCCTCCAGCCGGATAGTAGCCTCCCGGTCTTTCGAGAGCGCCATGATCTCATACCAGTAAGAAGCACCGCTCCAGTCGTTCTCGATATAGTAGGCACGCTCCCGGTAGGGTTGCGACTGCACCGCTATCGTGTTATAGTCGCTCCATTCCGCATCAGCTCCGAACTCACGCATCGTCCATAGTGTCAGGTCGATGTACGGACGTGAGATGACGTCACCCGTCAGTTGGAGTGTCAGACCGTTGCTCAGCGCAGGACCGATCATCAGCAGCGCGGAGATATACTGTGAACTGATATTGCCGGGCACCTCCAGTATGCCGCCGTCCAGTCGTCTGCCACGGATACGGAGTGGGGGATAGCCCTCCTCACCCATATAGGTGATGTCTGCCCCCAGGAATCGCAGGGCATCCACCAGCACCCCAATCGGACGGTGCTTCATGCGCTCCGTCCCTGTCAGAACGTGTTCCTCGCCTTCTTTGACGGCCAGATAGGCTGTCATGAAACGCATGGCTGTGCCTCCCGCCTTGATGTCAATCTCGTAGGGATTGTCTTTCAATGCCGAGACAATCACCTCCGTGTCGTCACAGTCCGACAGGTTCTCTGGCAGGATACGACCACCCGACAAGGCGTGGATAATCAGCGCCCTATTGGAAATACTCTTCGATGCTGGTAGTTTAGCAGTATGTTGGATACGGTCTGGTGCCGTAATCGTATATTGTGTCATTCTTGCGTACCTTACATTAACAGAGGTCAAAGTTACGACAAAATGCCGGATATAGCAAAAAAAGTCCGTTAAAAATTTGCAAATCCAGAAATAAAGCCGTACCTTTGCACACGATTTTTAAAAATCATTTGCAAAGGATCGGGATTTAGCGCAGTTGGTAGCGCACACGTCTGGGGGGCGCGAGGTCGCTGGTTCGAGTCCAGTAATCCCGACCAAAAGTAAAAAGGAAGTTGCTGATTAGCAGTGACTTCCTTTTACTTTAATCACAATTTTAATCACGTTTTGGCTTGTTAAGTGATTTCACGCAAACAAAAGATTTTCAAACGGTCTCACGGGTCTCACGGTCTCACGGGTCTCACGGTCTCACGGGTCTTTTTTCGTATAGGGTGAAGTTTGCGCATTATAACTTGGGCTTGCACGCCAGAGGGTTAAAGACCAAAGAAAGCTGAGACTTTAGATACTTTTGAAACCGCTTAGGCTTGATATACACCTGTTTTCAGACTTACTAACGGGAATTCTAAGGCTTACTAACAGATTTTTTAAGGCTTGAAAAAGTGTGCAGGAATTTGAAAGACTGAAACACGAGACTTGGAAAGATTTTTCCATGCGGAAATATATTTCCAGGAAATGAGGAGGAAATAACGGTTAATGATTAATGGTTAAGGGTCCCAGAGAGAAGTGAGAAAAGAAAGAAGGCTCCCATGCGGGGGCCTTCTTGATGGTTTATGTTTTGCGCTTTATTCCATTCTCCTGGCTCCGCTGGCCATGATGATGTTGACCATCTTGACGATGTCGGTCACGTTGACGGTGCCATCGCCAGTCAGGTCGGCAGCTTTCTTGTTGAAGCCGGCAGGATTCTTCTCCATGATGAAGTTCACCGTTGACACGATATCCGTCACGTTGACGAGATCATCACCATTGGCATCGCCAGGGATATAGTCAACATAATTCAGTTTTTTAGAACGAAGCATCTGGAAACCTTGATTAAAGTAGTATGTAAGCAGTGTATGGTTGAATCCTTCGGTCAGGATACATTCGCCCATGTTAAATGAAACAGTGGTGCTTTCACCTGGTTCCAGATGCAGGTACCATGCTCGTCTCCATGGTACTGAGGGAATGCCATTTTCTGGTTCTATAATGAGATTGCCTGTTACTTCATCGTATCCTTTTTCTTTATTGATCTCGGCTTTAATCAGATTGTCAAACGTGGTAGTACCCGTATTCTTAACGGTGAGGTTAACTGTACAGTTCTTGAAAATCGTATTATTTTCACCCGCACCCTTGAGTTCTATTTCTCCCTCGAGCGTGCAATTGGGAACGTCGGTGATGGTCACCTGTCCATTATAGATGATGGCATTGCCTTTATCGTCAGTCGTTATCTTGATAGCATGCACACCCTTACTGGTGGGAGCCGCTATGCTGAAGTCTGCCTGACCAGACTTACCTGGGTCGACATAAACGCCGACACCAGCCTTTAACTCTCCGTCAATCCAAGCGAACAGATGATTCTCATAATTGGTGCCACCATTGGTGAGGAAGGCACGTAGATCCATTTTCTTACCCACATAGGCCGAATAGTATTCCACCTTGTCAATCGTGATGTGGGGGTCTAATGACGAGACGCCGACGTGGAGGCTGTTGCCCTGAATGGTCGCCGTGTAATGGCGTAACGGATTACTATTTTCATCGGTATAGCCGAATTCCCTATAAGACTCCCATTCCGTAGCTCCCTGATAGCGGATGACGGGATAGAACTGATAAACGCCGTCTGCCAGTGTGCTGCCGAAGGTCAGTTTCATATCCGCACTCGCCTTTTGCTGATTGGTCGATGCATAGCCTGCCACCTGTTTCATCAGTCCGTTCTGGAAGAGTCCCCAGCCATATTCCACCGTCAGGCTGTTCATGTCATAACGTTCCATTTCAGCCTTCAGGACCACATCCTGGAAGTCTGCATTGGCTCCGCTACGTGTATAGTCCGACTTGGCCAGCGCGTAGTCGCCATAGTTGAAATCGACTTTAGGAAGTGCGTCGTTCCCCTTGTCGGGCTGGAAACCGAAATAGCCTGTCTGCCAGAAATTATAGCCACTAGTTGCATTAGGATTATTTTGAACGTCAGAGTGATTAATGACAGCCAGTTTATAGTAGACATTATCGTTAGCCTCTCCGAGATTGGCATGGAAATAGCCATCGCCGTCATAACCGTCGATGATGAACATGTGGTTTTGTCCATGAAAGGCTCCTCCGGAATAAGGCACAGGGCGTCCTGCTGCCAGTTCGTTATAGACCATCTCCTCCCAAACGTCATGCGGATAATTGCCGGCAGCGAGGCGACGGCATTTCTTGTCAAAGCCAAAATACTTGGCAATGAGGTCAATGTCAAAATTGGATGAAGAACCTCCGACAGAGTAGTTCATTTGTAAGGCACAGCCCGCGTACAGCATCAACTTGGCAATCTCTTGTATAGAGGGGTTGCTGGCATCTACTTCATCCCTACCATAGGCAGGGGGATAGTTAATGTGCAGTTTTGAATAGTCGAAGGTGGTAGGCTCCAAAGCGGGCATGTTATAACCCGTTCCTGTCGTATAGGCGGGAATGGTCGTCGTCGTAGCAGCAGGATACTGATAGTAATTCATCAGTTGTGCCAATGCCAGAGCGACACAGCCCACAGGGGTGCTCAAATTCAACTCAGTATCAAACGGACAGTTATATGAAAGGGGCAGGTCCTGGTGCCACATGGTCTTGATAAGTGGTGCAATCACCTTGCGCTGAGGCGATGCACTCCGGTGGCGCAGAGGTACCCCCTGAGGCAAACTGCCTATCTGCAGGTCGTAGCCCAGAAGCATGATCTGCATCGACTCTGGCATCTTGCCGGGATCGAGCACATCAGTCGTACTATACGCCAAAACAGGGTCAACACGATCGTCTCCTGCCACCACGACGAAGCCGCCAGCCTCGTCAGTAAAGGTATAGAGATGGCTGAAACCTAAATCTTTGTAGGTAAGATTCGGCTGAACCGCCGCACGTCTTCCGTTAGGTTGAGCGGAAAGCGCCTCTGTTAGGAACTGGTTAGCAAGTTGCTGTGCCTTTTGCTGTTCGACAGGGTTGGCTTGAGCTGTCAAGACAGTTGCCAGGACAAGCAGGATAGCGAGTAAAGATTTCTTCATAATGATAAGCTTTATAGTTTTCGGTGCAAAGATACGAATTATAATTGAAAATTGAAAATTGAAAGTTGAAAATTTTTATATTTGAAAATTGCGGCATAAAAAGTTTGAACGCTCCAAACGGGGTCGAATGGAACGTTCAAAAGGGGATGTTGAACCAGCTCACGCTCGTTAGAGCTGATGCGAGCATCGCTCTATGCTCGCTTAACCGCTGCTTTTTTACGCTGGTCGTGGTCGAGGATGATCTTGCGCATGCGCATTGACAGGGGAGTGACCTCTACCAACTCGTCTTCCTTGATATACTCCAGGCACTCCTCGAGGCTCATGACGACCTTGGGGATGATGCGGGCCTTCTCGTCGGTACCGGAGGCACGGACGTTGGTGAGCTGCTTGGCCTTGCAGACATTGATGACGAGGTCATTGTCGTGGACGTGTTCGCCGACGACCTGACCCATATAGACGTCCTCACCGGGGTCGATGAAGAACTTGCCGCGGTCTTGCAGCTTGTCGATGGCATAGGCGAAGGCATTGCCAGTTTCGAGGGCTATCATGGAGCCGTTGACGCGGCGCTCTATCTCACCCTTATACGGCTGATACTCCTTGAAGCGGTGGGCCATGATGGCCTCGCCCTGAGAGGCTGTCAGCACATTGGTGCGCAGTCCGATGATGCCGCGGGAGGGAATATCGAACTCGATATTCGTACGCTCGCCCTGTGACTCCATCGACGTCATCTCGCCCTTGCGGCGGGTGACCATATCAATCATCTTCGAGGCAAACTCCTCGGGGACATTGATGGTGAGTTCCTCAATAGGCTCACACTTCTTACCATCAATCTCCTTATAGATAACCTGCGGCTGTCCGACCTGCAACTCGTAGCCTTCGCGACGCATGGTCTCGATGAGCACGGAGAGGTGGAGCACGCCACGGCCTGAGACGATCCACTTATCGGTAGTGTCCTCAAAAGGCTCGACACGCAGGGCGAGGTTTTTCTCCAGTTCCTTCTCCAAGCGGTCGTTGATGTGGCGGCTGGTGACGAACTTACCCTCCTTGCCGAAGAACGGGGAGTCGTTGATGGTGAAGAGCATCGACATCGTAGGCTCGTCGATGGCGATAGGGGGTAGGGGCTCCGGATTCTCGATGTCGCAGATGGTGTCGCCAATCTCGAACTTCTCCAGTCCGATGACGGCACAGATATCACCACAGTCCACCTGATCGGTACGCGAGTGACCCATACCGTCGAAAGTATGCAGTTCCTTGATCTTCGTCTTCTCCTGAGAGCCGTCGCGGTGACAGATGGTTACCTGCTGGCCGTCCTTCAGACTGCCACGATGTACACGTCCTACGGCGATACGGCCCGTATAAGAGCTGTAGTCGAGGGAGGTGATGAGCATCTGCGGGGTGCCCTCCAACTGCTTGGGGGCAGGGATGACCTCTACAATCTTATCCAACAGGTAGGTGATGTCATTGGTGGGGGTGTTATAGTCTTCTCCCATCCAGCCGTTCTTAGCAGAGCCATAGACAACGGGGAAGTCCAGCTGGTCTTCCGTCGCATCAAGGGCGAACATCAGGTCGAAGACCATCTCATAGACCTCTTCGGGACGACAGTTAGGCTTGTCGACCTTGTTGACCACGACGATGGGTTTCAGACCGATCTGCAGAGCCTTCTGCAGTACAAAGCGGGTCTGTGGCATCGGTCCCTCGAAAGCGTCGACCAGCAGCAGACAACCGTCTGCCATATTGAGTACACGCTCTACCTCGCCGCCGAAGTCGGAGTGTCCCGGAGTATCGATGATATTGATTTTCGTTCCTTTCCAGTTGATGCTTACATTCTTCGAAAGAATCGTGATGCCTCGTTCGCGTTCCAAGTCGTTAGCGTCCAGTACTTGGCTACTCAGGTTCTGTCCCTCACGGAACAGGTTGCCTGCCAGCATCATCTTGTCCACGAGTGTTGTCTTACCGTGGTCTACGTGTGCGATAATCGCAATATTCCTAATATCCTGCATACCTTTTTCTTATTTTCGGGTGCAAAGGTACGAATATTTTTCGAAAAACTTTGCAGATTCAAGAAAAAGTAGTACCTTTGCACCCGCATTTGACGATGTACCCCACGGATGATGACTGTGGCAGGCATCTGAAAGATGTATCATATTAACAATTAAATCATCAAAATTATGTATTTAGATTCAGCTAAGAAGAAAGAGATCTTTGAGAAGTATGGTCAGTCAGTAACCGATACCGGTTCTGCAGAGAGTCAGATTGCACTGTTCTCTTACCGTATCAGTCACCTGACAGAGCACCTGAAGAAGAACCACAAGGACTTCGGTACTGCTCGTTCACTGACCAAGATGGTAGGTCAGCGCCGTAAGCTCCTGAAGTATCTCTACAACAAGGACATCAATCGCTACCGTGCTATCATCAAGGAACTCGGTCTGCGTAAATAATCTATTGTTGAACAGACAAAAAGAAGCCTCGCAATTTGCGAGGCTTTCTTTGTTTATTGGATGGTGATGTTCACGTTTTTCTTCGTCACATTCTTATAGTTGCTGAAGACGGCATCCTTCTTGGCAAGAATCTGGATGTTCTCCAGGTTGATGCCGTCGATAGGCATCTCAGGCAGTCCGTTGAACTCCATAGCGCGTCCGGCACCGTTGCAGATAACATCCTGGATGTTGATGTTGCGGAAGATCGGTGTCTCCTCCGTGACAGGCATCTTCGTGGTGTTGTCAGGATTGTCGCCGTCGGCCAGCATCTCAGCCACAGACTTTCCACCATAATACATATTAAAGGTAATAGCATCGGTCTTGATATCCGTCATCGAGATACCCTTGATGAAAATGTTCTCCACGATGCCGCCGCGTCCGCGAGTTGACTTGAAGCGCAGGCCTACGTCGGTACCCAGGAACTGACAGTTCTCGACGAGGATGTTCTTCACGCCGCCGCTCATCTCAGAGCCTACGACGAAGCCACCGTGCCCGGCAAATACCGTACAGCCATCGACGACGACATTCTCACAGGGGATGCCGCGACGGCGTCCGTCAGCATCCTTACCGCTCTTGATGCAGATACCATCGTCGCCAGCATCAAACTTGGAGTTGATGATGAGGGCGTTCTTGCACGACTCCAGGTCGAGGGCGTCACCATTCTGGGCATAGGCCGGATTGCGGGCCAGGACACGTTCGATGATGACATTCTCACACATCAGCGGATGGATATTCCAGGCAGGAGAGTTCTGGAAGATGACATCCTGCAGGAGTACATTCTTGCAGGATACTAGGCTGATCATCACAGGACGGAGGAAACGCTTGACGGCATTCCATTCTGCCTCTGTCGTAGCCTTGGGCACATTCATGTTGGCATTCTTCTCGGCATCGGCATAACCCTGTGAGGGTACCCAATAGCCCTTCTTCATCTCCACGCCACCAGGACGGGAGAGCACTTCATTCCACTGGCCGTCAGTCATCTTGCTCTTCTTGACAGGACGCCAATACTGGCCGTTGCCGTCGATGACTCCCTGTCCCGTGATAGCGATGTTCTCACAGCCGTTGGCACTCAGCGGAGACTGACAGCGACGGGTGTCGAGACCCTCGAAAGAGGTCTTGATGATAGGGTAGAGTGTCTCGTCGGCAGCGAAGAGGATGACAGCACCCATCTCCAGGTGCAGGTTGATGTTTGACTTGAGGACGATGGGTCCTGTATGCCACACACCAGCAGGTACGACGAGTTTGCCGCCACCCTGACTGCTCAGGGCATCGATGGCTTTGGCGAAGGCCTCGGTATTAAGTGTGATACCATTGCCTACAGCACCGAAGTCCTTGAGGCTGACCTGGCGGTCAGGGAACTGGGGTGCCTTTACCTCAGGCATCGTAAACGGCAGGTTAGCCGTATACTTCTTATAAGGATTCTCACAATGTGCACAGGGCTTGCCCTTATCGCAAGCGTGCTTTTGGGCTGAGGCAGTCAGTGTGACACCTAACAGCAGCAGACTGATTAGTTTTTTCATTTTAGTTTGTTTTAGTTTGTTATCATCATATTTATTTCAGGTTTCTCACTTCTTCCAGCGAAATCATCACGAAGTCGCGCTCATGCATCAGCGGATGCGGAATCTTCAGGTCGGGCTCGTCAACGGTCAGGTCGTCATAGAGCAGGATGTCGATATCGATAGGACGATCTTTGAAAGTTGAAAGGCTACGGGAAAGGCGCTTGGTAGCGTGTTTTTTGGTCTTTCCCAGCTCTCGCTCTATCTTCTGCGTCGCCTTTAGTACCTGACGGGGAGTGAGGGTCGTCTCGCAGAGGATGACGCCATTCAAGAAACGGTTCTCCGACTCAAATCCCCAGGGTTCGGTCTCTATCAGTGATGACTGGCGGATGACCTGTCCCACCTTCTCACTAATCAGCAAAATGGCCTTTCGGATATTCGCTTCCTTATCGCCCAGATTGCTGCCGAGTCCGAGATATATCAGATGGTTAGTCATCAAGTATCAGCATCGCGTCTCCGTAACAGCCAAACAGATAGCCGTTCTTCACGGCTTGCTCATAGGCCTCATAGACCAACTCATAGCCACCAAAGGCAGCCGTTGCCATCATCATCGTAGATTCAGGATGGTAGAAATTGGTCACGAGGGCATCAGCCAGTCCGAACTCATAGGGAGGGAAGATAAATCGGTTGGTCCATCCGTCGAACTCCTTCAGCAATCCGTCTGTACCTACGGCAGTCTCTGTAGCACGTAACGTGCTGATGCCTACCGCACAGATGTGATGACCTTCCTCTTTCGCCTTGTTCACCACCTCGCAAGCCTCACTCTTGACAAGCATCTGCTCGGAGTTCATCTTGTGCTTGGTCAGGTCCTCCACTTCAATGGTGTCGAAGCAGCCTAAGCTACAATGGACAGTGATAAATGAGAAGTTCACACCCAGAATCTCCATACGCTTCATCAGTTCACGACTGAAATGCAGTCCGGAGGCAGGAGCCGTCACCGCACCCTCGTTGGCTGCGAAGATGGTCTGGAAGTTTTCCATATCATCGGGGGTCGCATCCCGCTTATCGACAATATAACGAGGCAGTGGTGCCGATCCCAGGGCGAAGAGCTCGCGCTTGAACTCATCGTGAGGACAGTCATAAAGGAAGCGGAGCGTTCTGCCGCGACTGGTGGTATTGTCTATCACCTCAGCTACCATAGGACCATCTTCGTCGAAGAAGAGTTTATTGCCAATACGGATTTTACGGGCTGGTTCCACTAATACATCCCAAAGGCGCAGCTCCTCATTGAGCTCACGCAAGAGGAAAACCTCAATCTTGGCATCTGTCTTCTCCTTCGTACCAAAAAGGCGGGCAGGAAATACTTTCGTGTCGTTGAACACAAAGGCATCACCCTCGCCAAAATAGTTCACGATGTCACGGAACAACAATGGCTGGTCGGTATCCTTGCCTTCAGCATCTTTCTGGAACATATCAATCGTCTGACTCTTACGATGTACCACCATCAGGCGGCACTCGTCACGGCGATAGACTTTCTCTACGGTTCCATCCTCATTCTCAAAGACTTTGTGAGGCGGTTCCAATGCTATTTGTGCCTCGGGCAACTTGAATCTGAATTGTGATAGTTTCATTATGTTATTTCAATTTTCGTTATTACGAGATTTCTATTTCTTGTTGTTCCAACCATTGGGGGAAGTCATCAATGGTGATGCAGTCGTCCAGACGGACATCCCCTACACGGGTGCGACATAAAGCTGTCAGATAAGCTCCGCTGTTCAGCGCCTCTCCGATGTCGCGTGCCAAAGAGCGGATATAGGTTCCCTTGCCACAGACCACCCGGATAGCAGCCTGTTTTTTCTCTGCATCAAAGGACGTCAGCTCGATCTCATCCACACGGACAGTCTTAGGCTTTAGTTCCACCTCATCACCTCTCCGCTTCAACTTATATGCACGTTTCCCGTCTATCTTGACGGCAGAATACTGAGGAGGCACTTGTTGGATATCCCCCACGAAATGCGTCAGGACCTCTTCTACCAGTTCTTTGGTGATATGTTCCACAGGATAGGTCTCGTCCACCTCGTGCTCCATATCGTAGCTGGGAGTTGTGGCACCTAACTGTAGGGTGGCTGTATATTCTTTCGTATCGTATTGCAGGCGTTCTATCTCCTTTGTCTTCTTTCCCGTACAAAGTACCAACACGCCTGTCGCCAATGGATCCAATGTGCCGGCATGACCCATCTTTACACGTTTCACCCCAATCTTTCTGGAGATGCGTGTACGGACATAGGCCAAAGCACCGAATGATGTCATCCGATAAGGCTTGTTGATATAGATGATCTCTCCCTGCGTGAAATTCATTATTCTGCTATTATTATTGAGACTAGTCGTACTTGTTTAATCAAGTTATACTAGCTGTGTAATAATCGTTATCGCACCGATGATGGCACAATAGATGCCGAAATAGATGAGTTTGCCTTTCTTGACGATATTGATCATCCATTTGCAGGCCAGACAACCTGATAGGAAGGCTGCGATAAAGCCGACAACAAGCGGCAAAGCCTCAATACCTCCCAACACATTCTCACCTTTCACCATCTTCATGGTATCCAGTAATGCCTCTCCCAAGATAGGGGGAATCACCATCAGGAACGAGAATTGTGCCAGCGACTCTTTCTTATTGCCCAACAGAAGTCCTGTGGCTATCGTTGAACCAGAACGCGAGAGACCTGGTAATACTGCTGCCGCCTGTGCGAGACCGATGATGAAGGCATCCTTCCAAGAGATATGCTCCTTTTGGCGGGGCTTGGCGTAATAGGAGAAAATCAGCAGGGCAGAGGTCATCAGCAGACAACAGCCCACCACCAGCAGACCTGAGCCGAAGATAGCCTCCACCTCGTCTTTGAAAAACAGGCCGACAATACCTACAGGAATCATCGACACGATGATGTTCAGAACATATTTCGTCTCTGCATTTAACTGACACTTGAACAACCCACGGAATATCCAGTCTATCTCACTCCACAGTATCACGACGGTAGATAATACAGTGGCAACATGGACGGCAACAGTGAACATCAGGTTGTCCTCGCCGTTCTCCATACCGAAGAGCGCCTGTCCGATAGCCAAATGACCGCTACTGCTGACGGGAAGGTACTCCGTCAGTCCTTGTATGATTCCTAAAATTAATGCTTCAAACCAATCCATCTTTCCTTATTCTATTACATCCTTATCTTTAGGTTTGTGCATCACGGCAAAAATCATCGATACAAAACCAATCAGACAAACCACTGGTGCCACTTTGATACGACGGGCACTGAAGATATCCGGGTTATAGGCTGTCTCCGTAGAACCACTTCCACTCATCAGAATGAAGCCGATTACCACAATAACCATACCTACAACTAACATGATATAGTTGACGCGGTCAAATGCTAAATTTCTCCTATCCATATTTATTTTTTAGTTCTTAATTCTTACCTCTCACCTCTCACCTCTTACTTAAATCTTATACAATTCCCCAGCAGTCATCTTCAGGAACTTATTAACTGCCAGCCAAGCACACAAAGCGGTAATCAGAAGTCCGAAAAGGAATACAGCACCTGCTGTAATGGTTAGTTCCTCCCATTGAATCAGACTCAAGATGCCTGGCTGTGTCAGGTAAAGCCCATAGAAACAAGCTCCCAAGACGATGTTGGCCAAAATGGAGGCGATAAGACCTACGGTGACCGCACTCCTGATAAACGGTCGGCGGATGAAGCCCCATGAGGCACCTACCAGTTTCATGGTGTGAATGGTGAAACGGCGGGCATAGACACTCAGTCGTACGGTATTACTAATCAGCGCAAAGGAAACAAATGTCAATAGCACGGCTAGTACCAGGAGGACGATGCTGATCCGACTCAGATTATAGTTGACCTGATCCACCAAATCCTCCATATAGGCAATGTCGCTGACCCTGACATCCTTGCGTATCTCCTTGACAATCCATTTCAGGGAGTCGCGGTTGGCATAGTCGGACTTCAGTTGTATTTCCAATGTGGCGGAGAAGGGATTGAATCCTAAGAACTCCGACGGGTCGCTGCCCAGTTCCTTGGACTGCTCTTTCTGTGCCTGTTCCTTACTGATATAATCAATATTACGAGAATAGGGACGGTGATACAGGTCACGACACAGACGATGCGCCTGGTTGACTGTCACATAATCTTTCAACATCACCGTAACGGTCAGGTTTTCCTTCATATGGTTCGACAAGTTGCGAGCCAGCAGGACAGAGAATACGACCATTCCCAATAAAATCAGCACCATCGTGGTACTGATACAAAGTGTAACAACCTGCATGCCACGACGGCCGCGGGTCCTTTTTCGCTTGTTTCCCATTTCTTTTTTAGACGTAATACACCTAATTTCGTGCAAAGGTACGAAATAAAATAGGAAATAAGAAAGAAAAAATAAAAATTATTTTGTAATTTTGTCGGCATTATGAGCACAATTATCTATCCATCGCCCATCTTCGGTCCTGTGCATAGTCGCAGATTGGGAATCTCGTTAGGTATCAACCTTTTACCAGCAGACGGCAAGGTTTGTTCCTTCGACTGTATCTATTGTGAGTGTGGCTTCAACGAAGACCATCGTCCCACCAGGCCATTGCCTGTCCGTGAGGAAGTGTCTCGAAGCCTGGAGCAGAAGCTGCGGGAGATGGCGGCGGAAGGACAACTGCCTGATGTCCTCACCTTTGCCGGCAATGGCGAACCTACCTGTCATCCTCATTTCGCAGAGATTATTGACGACACGATTCAGTTGCGTGATAAATATTGTCCCAAGGCAAAGGTCTGTGTGCTCAGCAACTCCACGATGATTCATCGTCAACAGGTGCACGATGCTCTGATGAAGGTTGACGACAACATTCTCAAACTGGATACCGTAGATCCTAGCTATATCAAAAAGGTGGACCGCCCCAACGCTACTTATGATGTCCGTCTCATCATCGAGCGGATGAAGGCCTTCAATGGACACATCATTATCCAGACGATGTTTATGAGGGGTGAGTGCAACGGGGAAAGCGTCGACAATACCTGTGAGGAGTATGTGAATCCCTGGCTGGAGGTCGTCAAAACTATCAAGCCCCAGCAAGTGATGGTATATACCATTGACCGTGAGACCCCTGCCCAGGGCTTGGAAAAAGCAAGTCGCGAACAGCTGGATGCCATTCGCGACCGTGTGATTGCCGCAGGTATTCCCTGTACGGCGAGTTATTAGTCTTATATCTTCGTGATAATACCCTGCGATGCACGGATGAACTCGATGATATGACGGATATGGGGACCGTCGGGCACCTGTTCCTCTATCTGGTTCACGGCATCAAAGACAGAAGTCTTTCCGTGGAATAACAAACGGTAGGCATTGGCAATGTGGTTGAGTGTCTTCTCATCCACACCGTTCTTCCTGCCGATAGCCATATTCACACCACCATACTCCCCTTTCTTGGTCGTAATAATATAAGGTGGAATATCCTTCGAGAAGGTGGTTCCAGCCTGTATCATAGAGCCGATGCCCACACGGGTATTGGCGTTCTCGATGACACTCGACGAGAAGATGACGCCATCCTCTATCTCACAGTCGCCGGCTATCTTCGTACCATAGCCGAACACACAGCGGTTGCCCACCTTCGTGTCGTGTGAGATATGGGCACCCTCCATCAGGAAGTTGTCATTGCCGATGACGGTTTTTCCGCCAGTATGGGTAGCGCGGTTGATGACCACATTCTCACGGATGATATTATTGTCGCCGATGACGCATTCCGACTTATCGCCATGGAACTCGAAATCCTGTGGCAGGGCACCGATGACGGCACCTTGGTGCACCTTGTTCTTCTTACCCATTCGTGTACCATTCAGAATACTGACAAATGGGAAGATGATACATCCGTCACCAATCTCCACATCACCCTCGATATAGACAAAGGGGAAAATCTTACAATTATCGCCGATCTTCGCTCTGGGATCTATTTCGGCTTTTGGACTTATTTCGTTCATTACATTCACAATTTAAAAATTAAACAATTTAATAATGTAATAATCAGGCAATACTATTTACCATTTTTGCATTCTTACATTTTTTAATTGTTACGTATAATTACTTTCCTCCGCCTCCAAGTGCAGTATAGAGTGATACCACAGTCTGCATCTTGTTGAAGTCGTCGGTCACCTTGTTGAGTTGGGCACCGAGCAACTGTGTCTCAGCTGTAAGTACTTCCAGGTAAGTGGAGCCGCTGCTCTTATAGAGCGCTTTGGTGTCCTCCACATTCTTCGTCAGCACCTCTATACGCTGTGCCTCCACTTTCGAATTGGCATCGTAGCTGTTGTAGTTGACAAGGGCATTCGATACCTCATTACCTGCCGAGAGGATGGCATTTTGCCAAGTGTTGAACGCCTGCTCATATTGCAACTTTGACACTTTCAAGTTGGCCGTCAATGCACCACGCTGGAAAATGGGCTGGGTCAGACTTCCGAAGAGAGAGAGCAGCCATTTGCCAGGATTCAGCGAACCACTGGCATTGCCAAAGGCACCCGTCACCCCTATCGTGATATTCGGATAGAATTGCGAACGGGCCGTCTGTATGTCGTGGAAACAGGCAGCTAGGTTCATCTCGGCATTATGAACATCAGGACGGTTTTTCAACAGACCGATGCCGACACCTGTACTGAACTCCGTTGGCAACGATTGTTCGGCAAGGGTGGAACGGGGAATCTGCTGACCAGCCTGTCCAATCAACAGGGAGAGGGCATTCTCCGTAGCACGTATCTGACGTTTGAACTCGTTGATCTGTGTCTGGGTAGACAGATAGGCAGCCTCTGCACTCTGCACACCTGTGGAACGTATGCGTCCCAACTTATACTGCAGCTTCATCATCTCCCAGGTCTCCTTCGACATCGCCGACATCTCAGTCGAGATACGGAGTTGTTCGTCGAGCATTAACAGAGTATAGTAGCAATTGGCGATGCCACTGATGACCTGGGCACGGACAGCCATCTGGTAGTCTTTATATCCCAGCAGTTTCATCTGCGTAGAACGCTTCTGCGACAAGATGTTACCGAAGAGATCAAGTGTCCACGAAGCGGTCATCGGGAACGAATAGGCCTTGATGGTCTGTGAAGGGTTGGTATACAGTGTCTGGATATTCCCTATTGAATTCCCACCGAAATTAATTGCAGGCAAGAAGGCCAGCTTGGCTGCCTTCAGCATGGTCTCGTACATCTGTACCGTAAGTGCCGCATTCTGCAGGTTGGCATTTTTCTCCAGTCCCTGTTCTATCAGCCGGCGAAGCTGTGGATCGGTAAACACGCTGCGCCAGGGCAGGTTGCCAAACGAGGCGGTATCCTGTACGACCAGCGTATCCACATCCGATACGGCATCACGAATCAGTCCCTTGGTGTCCACGTCAGGACGTTCGTACTTATTATATAGACCGCAGCTGCTCATCAGCAGCATGACGGCAGAATATATCATTGCTTTCTTCATAATTACTCCTCTACTTTATATTCTACTGGACGGTGGGCATACTGGGAAATCTCGGCAGCAACGTCGGGATTCTCCTCTTCACCCTCAAACTTCATCGGACTGACTTTCTCCTGTAATGACTGGAAGATGACGAATAGTCCTGGCACGACGAGAATCTGCAGCAGCGTACCTATCAACATACCGCCTACGGCAGCGGCACCCAGCGTCTGGTTACCGTTCTTGCCTACACCCGATGCAAACATCATCGGCAACAGACCGATGACCATTGCCAACGAGGTCATCAGGATAGGACGCAGACGGGCTGCGGCACCTAAGATGGCCGACCACGTGATGGCCATACCTGTCTGACGGCGCTCCAGTGCGAACTGTACAATCAGGATAGCATTCTTAGCCAGCAGGCCAATCAGCATGATGAGTGAGATCTGCATATAGATGTCATTGGCGTGGCCGAACATCATTGTGAACAGGAAACAGCCTGCCAGACCGAAGGGTACGGAGAGTACTACTGCCAGCGGCAGGATGTATGACTCATACTGTGCCGACAGAATCAGGTAGATGAAGATGAAGCACAGCAGGAAGATAATGGCTGTCGAGTTCGAGGCCTTTGCTTCCTCACGTGTCAGACCCTGATAGTCATAGGAGTAACCGGCAGGCAATACATTGGCAGCAACTTCCTTAGCCGCATTCAGCGCCTCACCGGTAGAATAGCCGTCAGCGACGGTTGCCGTTACGTTGATACTGGTAAACAGGTTGAAACGGCTGATGTTCATAGGACCGTAAACGCGCTCCAAACGACAGAACTCCTGTACTGGCGACATACCGCCAGGGGTACGCACATAAATGCTGTTCATCGACTCAGGCGTCATGCGCGACTCGGGGGTACCCTGAATCATCACACGATACAGTTTTCCGTAACTGTTGAAGTTCGATGCGTACAGTCCACCGAAGTAACCCTGCAGTGTGCTCAGTACGATGTTTGGCGTAATGCCGGCCTGCTTACACTTTGCCACATCCACATGCACCATGTACTGTGGGTAGTTGGGGTTATACGACGTCTGTGCCGTCTGGAACTCAGGTCGCTTGTTCAGTTCAGCCAGATAATCCTTCACGATACCGAAGAACTTGTTTAGGTCGCCACCCGTACGGTCCTGCATCACCAGCGAGATACCGCTGCTCAGCGAGAAGCCGGGAACCATAGGCGGTGCGAAGGCCAGGACCTGGGCATCCTTGATATGGGCCGTCTTGATAAATATCTGAGCGACAACACCCGTGGCACTATAGGGGTCGAGGAAGAAACGGTAGATACCGTCGCCCTGCCACAGACCACTGAGTTTCCACCAGAATCCCCTCTGGCGCTCTCCAAATGGCTTCAGTTTGAGGATGAAGGTGGCCTGGTCGGAGCCGGCACCTGCAATGAAGTTATAGCCCTGAATCTGTTCGCGGCTCTGGATGGCAGGGTCGGCAGCGAGAATAGAGTCAACCTGGGCCACAATCTCCTTGGTACGGGCTTCCGATGTTGCAGGAGGCATGGAGATGGTACAGAAGAGCGTACCCGTATCCTCGTCGGGAACCAGTCCCGTCTTGGTGGTCAGCATGGTAGTTGCCAGGACGGCGATACCGATGACGACAGTGATGAGGATGGGGAGGGGCTTGCGCACCAGTTTTTCTACGCGACTCTTGTACTTGCCCAACACCTTGTTATAAGCTGCATTGAACGAGGCGTGGAAGCGGTCGATGCGTGACATCTTCTTCTCGTGACCCTCCTTGTCGTGGGCTTTCAAGAAGATGGCACACAGGGCGGGCGACAGCGTTAGGGCGTTCAGGGCGGAGATGAAGATACTGATAGCCATCGTCACACCGAACTCACGGTAGAACGTACCTGTCGTTCCACCGAGGAACGATACGGGGACGAATACCGATGCCATCACCAACGTGATAGAGATGATAGCGCCTGAAATCTCGTTCATGGCGTCGATACTGGCTGTCAGCGTGGACTTATAGCCCTGGTCCAGTTTTGCATGTACGGCCTCTACTACCACGATGGCGTCGTCCACCACGATGGCGATGGCCAAAAGCAGGGCAGACAGCGTCAACAGGTTGATAGAGAATCCCATCACGTTCAGGAAGAAGAACGTACCGATCAGCGACACAGGAACGGCAATCAGCGGGATGAGTGTCGAGCGCCAGTCCTGCAGGAACACGTAGATGACGATGAACACCAGTACAAGTGTGAAGACCAGCGTGAAGACTACCTCCTCGATACTGGCGTACAGGAACTCCGTCACGTCGTAGTTGATTTTATAGGTCATGCCCGGTGGGAACAGCTTGGACTGCTCTTCCAGCTCGGCTTTCACCTGCTTGGCTATCTCGTTGGCGTTCGATCCTGCCACCTGCTGAACCATCGTCATGATAGACGGCATACCGTTGTTGTGCATCGATACCGAGTAGCCTTCGCCACCCAGCTCTATCTTGGCAATGTCCTTCAGCTTCAGGGTCTGGCCGTCCGTATCGCTCTTGATGATGATATTGCCAAACTCTTCGGCGCTTTTGAAGCGGCCCGTATAGCGCATGGCATACTCGTAGGCCACGTTGTCGGACTGCTGGCCGAAGTTACCTGGTGCAGCCTCGATGTTCTGCTCAGCCAGCACGGTGGCAATGTCAGAGGGCATCAGGTTATGCTGTTTTAACACGTCGGGCTTCAGCCAGATACGCATGGCATAGGTCTTGGAACTGAAGCTCGAGGCATCACCCACACCCTGGATACGCTTGATGGCGGGAATGATGTTGATGGCGTTATAGTTGGTCAGGAACTCGTCGTCGTAGCGTCCGTCGGAGGTCAGCGAGATCATCAGCACCTGTGATGACTGACGCTTCACCACGCGCACACCGATTTGGTTCACCTCGGCAGGCAGCAGGGGGGTAGCCTGGCTGACGCGGTTCTGCACGTTGACGGCACACATGTCCGGGTTCGTGCCCTGTCGGAAAGTCACCTGAATCATCGCCGAGCCAGGTGAGGCCGTCGATGTGATAAAGTCCATGCCTTCCACGCCGTTGATACTCTCTTCCAGCGGGGTGATGACGGCATTCTTCACCGTCTCTGCATCGGCACCAGGATAGCTGGTTATCACCATGATGTTAGGCGGTGCAATATTCGGATACTGCTCAATAGGCAGCGATATCAATCCGATGAAACCCAGCAGTACGATGAGGATGGAAATCACCGTCGATAATACCGGGCGTTTGATAAATGTTGTAAAAGTCATATTTTTTACCTCTTACTTCTTACTTTTTACCTCTTACTTCTTCATTGCGCCAACGATGTCGCCAGCACTCATCTCCTTGGCCTGCTCTTCAATCTTCTGTTGATAGCGCTCAGGCGTGATGGGCACAATCTCCATACCGTCGTTCAGTTTGGTGATACCGTTGGTCACATACTTGTCGCCAGTCTTTAAGCCGTCGGTCACGATGTAGTTCTTGCCGTCGTTCTGTGGGTCGACCTTGATCTCGGTATACTTCACCTTGTTGTCCTTGCCTAAGGTATAGACGAACTTCTTGTTCTGTACCTCAGAGACGCATGCTTGTGGGATGATGATGGCGGAAGTAGCCTGACGGGGGATGATAATCGTACCTGTACCGCCGCTCTTCAGCTGTTTCTCAGGATTGACAAAGGTGGCTATCAACTGGACGGCACCCGTAGCTTGGTCGATAACGCCGCTCATCTTGATGACCTTACCCTCATGGGCATAGATGCTGCCGTCCGCAAGCTGCAGCTTTACAGGGGGCAGCGACTCCAGTCCTGCAGTGGAGAGCGCCATCGCGTCAGTCTCCGTCACTGAGAAATAGACCTCCATCGACGAAATGTTCGATACGGTGGTCAGCGAGTTAGAGGCACTCACCAGGGCACCTTTCTTGAAAGGCAGCGTGCCTACGACGCCAGAAGCGGGGCTCTTTACATAGCAGAAGCTCAGTTGCTCGCGGGCAGACGCCAACGATGCCTGCGCCTGTGCAAGTTGTGCCTTAGCACTCTCCCAGGAGTTCTGTGAGGTCTGCAATTCATAGTCGCCAATCACCTTGTTGGCATGTAGCTGCTTGGCATTCTCGTATGTCAGTTGGGCTGTGTTAACCTGCTGCTGGGCCGTGTTAACGGCAGCCTGAGCCTGGCGAACTGCAGCCTGGTAGGTCTGGTTATCGAGCACGAAAAGGGTTTGTCCGGCACCTACCGTCTGACCTTCCTTCACATTAATCTGAGTAATGAATCCTTGTACCTTCGGACGAATCTCCACATCCTGTACACCCTTGATCGTTGCAGGATAGGTCGACTGCATGTCGGCACTCGAAGTACCCACCGTCACAACGGGATACTCGTTATCGCCAAAAGTCGGGCGACCACCGCCGCCACCACAGGATACTAACGTTGCGGCAACTGCTGCAAACATCATTAACTTTTTCATTTTCATACCTATTTTCCAATTGTTTATTTATTCGAACAAATATCCGCCTCAACGAGCTGGACGCTCTTTTTTTGCGAATTCGGCTGCAAAGGTACTAAAAAACCGGCATACCTATAAAATAGGTAAGCCAGTTTTAACAAAGTTTCTCTTTTTTTTGTTTTGGTTTTTATGGAAAATATGACAGATTGTCGCTTATTTCTGTCAATATGACGGCAATATAGGTGTTGGCACGTAACTTGTACTAGAGTGGGTGAACGCTGAAACGAAAGCGGAGGCATTCAAGAATAAAAATATTTACAAACAATTAAAAATAGAATTAGGAGGTATGATTATGTTACCAGTATTCAAAAACAGTTGGTTTCCAACAGTATTCGACGACTTTATGAACAACGATATGATGGCATGCGCCACTACTACCGCACCAGCAGTCAACGTCAAGGAAGATGAGAACGCCTATACGATGGAAGTAGCCGCCCCAGGTATCAAGAAAGAGTATTGTCGTGTAAACATCAATAACGAGGGCAATCTGAGCATAGCCATCGAGAACAAGATGGAGCATAAGGAAGAGAGTAAGAAGCAGCACTACCTGCGCCGTGAGTTCAGCTACACCAACTATCAGCAGAACTACTCACTGCCTGAAGACGTCGATAAGGAGCAGATCTCTGCAAAGGTCGACAACGGCATCCTGACGGTCGTGTTGCCGAAGATGAAAAAGGAGGAAACGAAGGTTTCGAGGATGATTGAAATTTCATAACAATATCATCCTGAACCAAGAAAAGAAATCCAGATGAAAATTTGGATTTCTTTTTTTTTCGTCGTATCTTTGCGACCTAAATATATTATAATGATATGGGAAACGGGAAACAGCGTGACGACCTCGTCACCAAGAATATGGGATATGTGGTGACTCTGGCACGACAGTACAAGTCGGAACTGCTCAGTACGGACGACCTCATCAGCGAAGGTACTATCGGCATCATCAAGGCTGCGGAAAAGTATGACCCCAGTCGCGGCAAGCCTTTCGTCACCTTTGCTGCGCCCTATATCCGTCGCAGCATTGAGGATGCCATCCGCCGCGTGACAGGGGAGACGCCCGTTCTTTCTACGGACGAGAGTCTGCCCGTGGGTTCCAACAATAACTTTACGCTGCTTAATGTCCTAGAAGACAAGGATGCACCCAACGCTGGCCAGGAACTGGAGCAAAGGACGCTCTCTGACGACCTCGTGAGTGCCATCGGCGTGCTTAACGAACGGGAACAGACAGTCATCAAGGCTTTCTTCGGAATAGGGGAGGAGCGGCAGACAATGGCGGAAATCGGCGAAGGACTCGGACTGAAGCGTGAGCGTGTCCGTCAGATTCGTGACAAGGCGTTGCGCAAGTTGCACAAGGTCTCTAAATAAGTCCCATTGACTTTGCTTTCTCCATCAACAGGTGCATGAGGGGCTCGCGCTCGTTCTCCACCTTGTTGTCGAGAACGGCATCCTTCAGGTATTGTTTCAAGACACCCACCTCGCGTGAGGGCTGCAAGTGGAAGAGTTCCATAATCTCGTTGCCATCAATCACAGGCTGCAGCAGTCGTTTGTAGTCTTTCTCCTTCAGGTCGGTCAATTTCTCACGCACCATCCGGAAATTCTCCAGGAACAGTTGTTTGCGCACTTCGTTCTTCGAAGTGATGTCTGCCTCGCAGAGGCACATCAAATCGTCGATATCGTCACCAGCGTCGTTCAACAGGCGACGCACAGCAGAATCAGTTACTTCCTCGTCGGCAATGGCGATGGGACGCATATGGAGGTCGACGAGCTTCTGCACATAGCGCATCTCTGCTCCCATCGGCAACTTCAGGCGACGGAAGATGTTGGGCACCATCTTGGCGCCAATATAATTATGGTTATGGAACGTCCATCCAACCTTCGGCTCCCAGCGTTTCGACTTCGTCTTGCCGATGTCGTGGAGCAATGCCGCCCAGCGGAGCCATAAGATAGAGGTGAGAGGTGAGAGGTGAGAGGTGAGAGAACTGTCTTGCGATTTAACAACATTCTCTAGGACTTCCAGCGTGTGGTAGAAATTATTCTTATGGGCTTTGTCATCACGTTTCTCCACGATGTCAAGGGCAGCGAGTTCTGGGAGAATGATCTGCAGGAGACCGCTGCGCTGCAGGTATTCAAAGCCGATACTGGGATGTGGGGCCATGATGATTTTGTTGAGTTCCACCTCGATACGCTCGCCGCTGACGATCCTGATGCGGTCTGCCATATCTTCCAGTGCCTTGAAGGTCTCGTCTTCTATCTGGAAATTGAGTTGGGTGGCAAAACGGATGCAGCGCATCATACGCAGCGGGTCGTCAGAGAAAGTCACTTCAGGATCGAGAGGTGTGGCGATGATGCGGTCCTGCAAGTCGCCAATACCATTGAAGGGATCGACAAGTTCTCCGAAACGGCTCTTATTCAGACAGATGGCCATCGCATTGATGGTGAAGTCGCGACGGTTCTGGTCGTCTTCCAGTGTTCCGTCTTCGACAATGGGTTTACGCGAATCGTGGCTATAGCTTTCCCTTCTGGCTCCTACAAACTCCACCTCCATCTCATGAAACTTCACTTGGGCGGTGCCGAAATTCTTAAACACGCTGAGATGTGCCCGTTTTCCAAGTAGTTTTTTCAGTTCAGAAGCCACCTCGATGCCGCTGCCCACGACAACCACGTCGATGTCGTCGGAAGGACGCTCCAGGAAGATGTCACGCACATAGCCTCCCACAACATAGCACTCTACGCCCAAACGGTCAGCAACAGCACTGATCTGGTGGAAAATCTCGCGATCTAATATCTTCGCCAAAGCGGCATCAGAATAGAGTTTCATCAGTCTATTTTTACTTTTCGACTGCAAAAGTACAAAAAATATTTATAATTTTTAATTCTTATTTCCATTTTTATTTGTACCTTTGCAGTCAGTAATTAAAATATGTAAATTATGGGAACGATGAGATCTTTCTTAATGACTATGCTGCTGGGTGTATTCTCAGTCGCGTTTGCTGACAATGGTAATTACAAGGATATGGAACCCTTGAAACTGACCGTTCCTGAGATGAAGGCAGAGTTGGGTACCATTACCGATGAGAGACACGACGTAAGGGCGTTGTCCCTGGAGGCTCCTAATGCCAAGATGGACTTCGACTTCTTCAAGTCAAAGACAAATCCTGACACCAAGGCCTATAAGTTCATGGACGACATGACTTTCGTAGGTGTACCTTTGTTTGTGGCAGGTATCATTGCCAAGAGCGAGAAGAACGCTTTTAAGCAGCAGACAAAACACTCTTTGTTGACTAAGTTCAAGACGGGCATCGACGATTACACCCAGTTCTTCGGTCCTGCAGCCGTAGTGGGTCTTAAGTTAGGCGGTTATGAGGGTCGTAGCGACTGGCCCCGCCTGTTGGCAAGTGCCGGTATGGGCTATGGTATTATGGCACTCTTGGTCAACACCATCAAGCATACGGCTAAGGAAATGCGTCCTGACGGAAGTTCAGCCAATTCATGGCCCTCTGGACATACGGCTACCGCTTTCGTCGGTGCTACACTGTTGCACAAAGAGTATGGTCTCACTCGTTCGCCTTGGTGGTCAGTTGCCGGCTATGGTGTGGCTACGGCAACAGGTGTGATGCGTGTATTGAACAACCGCCACTGGATTAGCGACGTACTCTCTGGTGCAGGTATCGGTATTCTCTCCGGCGAGTTAGGCTACGCCCTCTGTGACCTGCTTTTCAAGGGAAAGGGTCTGCTGCGTAACGATATCATCGGTGCTCCCAATGTCATCGACCATCCTTCGTTCTTCTCCATCTCGATGGGTATCGGACTGGGAAGCCGTGACCTTGATTTCGAGATGAAAGAATACGGATGGGCTGATAACCTGAATCTGAAATTCCAGGCCTCCACAGTGGTAGGTGCTGAAGGTGCTTATTTCTTCAATCCCTACATCGGTGTGGGTGGTCGCCTGCGTGTGAAGAGCTCACCTATCAAGGGATGGAATAAGATTACGGATTTCGCATGGGAGGATGTAAATGCTTTGTATGATGCAGTAAATCAATTGGACGAAGAAGACCTGAATGACATAGAGGCATCGATTGACGATATCGACTTTGTCATCGAGAGTGACCACCTGACGGAATTTGCCGTCGATCTGGGTGCTTATTTCAACTTCCCCCTCTCCAATCGTTTCGCATTGGGCAGTAAACTGCTCATCGGTCGTAGCATTATGCAGGAGCTCTCTTTGAATGCCAGGCTTTCAGGTAAGGAATTTAAAGAAGGCGACAAACCCTATCAGCCAACCGGTAATGATTATGACATAGAATGGGACTATTTCACCGTGGACGGCAACAATACCATGAAGTTTGGTACAGGTATCTCCCTCACCTATGCCTATAAGAAGAACTTCTCTTGGAAGGTGTTCCTCGATTACGATATTACGCGTAAGACCTACACGATGAATTACAACTACGGAGGTATTCCTTATGCTATGTTCCCATCTTACTTTAAGGATATGACCGAAGCAGAATACGCTGAGTATTTCACAGCTAGCAAGAGCATTAAGAAAACCATGCATTCTTTTGTTCTGGGTGCATCCTTCTCTGTTAATTTCTAATCATCATGTCAAAGGAAAACGAGAAGACCAACGCACAGTTTGAACAGGTGATGCAGGAATGCCGCAGCCTGTTTGAGAAGAAACTCCACGACTATGGGGCTTCATGGCGTATCCTGCGCCCTCAGTCACTTACCGACCAGTTATTTATCAAGGCTAAGCGCATCCGCTCCCTAGAAATCAAGAAGGAGTCGCTGGTGGGCGAAGGTATCCGTCCTGAGTTCATTGCCCTGATCAACTACGGTATCGTGGGTCTCATCCAACTGGCACACGGCTTTTCGGATACTGTCGATATGCAGCCCAAAGAGGCCATAGCGCTCTACGACCGCTATGCACTGGAGGCACTGGAGCTGATGAAGCGCAAGAACCACGACTACGACGAGGCGTGGCGGGGTATGCGTGTCAGCAGCTATACGGATTTCATCCTCACAAAAATAGAACGCATCAAAGAGATTGAGAATCTCGGCGGTGACACCCTCGTCAGTGAGGGTATCGATGCCAACTATATGGACATCATCAACTATGCGGTCTTCGGAGCGATAAAGTTGAGTGAAGGATGACGAGAAAGATATTAGTGAACATTGCCCGACTGCTGGTCGCTCTGGCATTCATCCTGTCAGGATTCGTCAAGGCCGTCGACCCGTCAGGCACACAATATAAAATTGCCGACTATCTGGAGGCGATGCATCTAGGGACCTATGCCCCTGATGCCCTGACACTCATCCTGTCAGTACTTCTCTCGGCTGCCGAGTTCTGGCTCGGCATCTGTTTGCTATTTGCCATCCGCCGACGTGTAGTGACACGTATCATCCTAGGGTGGCTCATCATCATGACGCCGCTGACGCTATGGCTGGCACTCGCCAATCCCATCAGTGACTGTGGTTGTTTTGGAGATGCCATCGTACTTACCAACTGGCAGACGTTCTGGAAGAACATCGTCTTGCTGACATGTGCCATATTATTGGCATGGTATCCGCTAGACATGATGCGCTTCATATCAAAAACAAACCAATGGATCGTGATGAATTTCACGGTATTGTTTATCTTGATAGTAGCAGGACGGTCGCTCTACGACTTGCCGTATTTCGATTTCCGATCCTATCATATCGGAACGGATTTGCGGAAAGGATGGCAGCAAATGATGGAGGGCGAGGAGTCGCCCTATAGCGACTTCTTCCTAGAGCGTATCGAAGACGGGAATGACATTACCGACTCTGTGTTGAACAAGAAAGGTTATGTGTTCCTGCTGGTGTCCCCCCATTTGGAGAAGGCTGATGAGAGTCAGTTCGGCAGACTGAACCTGATTTACGAATATGCCCAGGAGAATGACTACCCTTTCTACGGCTTGACAGCGAGCGGAGAGAAGGCTATCACCAAATGGAAAGATGGTACTGGAGCTGAATATGCGTTCTGTCAGACGGACGATATCGTCTTGAAGACTATGATACGGAGTAATCCTGGACTGATATTACTCAAGGATGGTACTATCATCCGCAAGTGGAGCCACAACAACCTGCCAGAAGAGGAAGAATTGAACGGGCCGCTGGAGAAGATGGAGATAGGAAAAATGCCAGAAGACTCTGTACCCAAGAAAATCCTGGTGATTCTCTTGTGGTATGTGCTGCCTCTGGTGCTGTTGACCATAGCCGACCGTCTGTGGGCTTGGTCGAAGTGGTTGAAGAAAAAAGAAAAGTCAAATAAAGTACATCAAATTTTAAAACGTAAAAACATGAGAAAGAAAATTGTAGCAGGAAACTGGAAGATGAACATGAATCTCCAGGATGGTATTGCTCTTGCAAAGGAGCTGAATGAGACTTTGAAGGCTGACAAGCCCAACTGTGGTGTAGTTATCTGCACACCGTTTATTCACCTCGCTTCTATCGCACAGTTCCTCGATCAGGACATCATCGGTCTGGGTGCTGAGAACTGCGCCGACAAGGAGAAGGGTGCTTTCACGGGTGAGGTAAGCGCTGAGATGGTGAAGAGCACTGGTGCTCAGTATGTCATCCTCGGTCACTCAGAGCGTCGTGAGTATTACAAGGAGACACCTGAGATCCTGAAGGAGAAGGTGCTTCTGGCTCAGAAGAACGACCTGAAAGTGATTTTCTGCATCGGTGAGAGCCTGGAGGAGCGCGAAGCAGGCAAGCAGAACGAGGTTGTAAAGGCCGAGCTCGAGGGTTCAGTATTCAACCTCTCTGAGGAGGACTTCCGCAAGATCGTTATTGCCTACGAACCCATCTGGGCTATCGGTACGGGTAAGACCGCTACCGCTGAGCAGGCTGAGGAGATCCACGCTTACATCCGCTCCATCATCGCTGAGAAGTACGGTCAGGCTGTAGCTGAAGACACCACTATCCTGTATGGTGGTAGCTGCAAGGCTAGCAACGCTCCTGAGCTGTTTGCTAAGCCCGATATCGACGGTGGCCTGATTGGTGGTGCTTCACTGAAGGCTGCTGACTTCAAGGGAATCATCGACGCTTGGAAATAATCCACGACATGAATAATATATCCCTTCGTCGTGACCGTTGGATAGTCACATTGATTCTGTGTGTTGGTATGATTTTTCATGCCAATGCACAGACTTTTACAGAACGTGTTCAAAAGAAGGTGGAGGGAAAAGGCACGGTGACCATTCATCAGAGTGACGATATCGAGCAATTGGTGAATGACCCTCAGGCAACAGGCGTTCAGTCCCCCCAGAAGTCGAACGACGATAAGAAACAGACGGGGGCTTCGAAAGATAACGGACAAGCCAACAAGGGAACAATACAGAATGGCGATGCCAATTCGGAGGGCGACACCACCAATACTCCACAGAATACGGTGTCTGGTGGTCATAAGGTGATGGGCTATCGTGTTCAAGCTTTTGCTGGAGGTAACTCCCGCAAGGATCGCCAGATGGCTGAACAAATCCGTAACAATATCAAGGCACACTATGCCAATGTTCCTGTCTACGTACATTTTTATTCGCCACGCTGGATCTGTCGTGTAGGTAACTATCGCACTTATGAAGAAGCCCATCAGATGATGGTGAATCTCCAGAAACTGGGCTATAAACAAGCCTCTATCGTTAAGGGGAAAATAACCGTACAATATTAATGAATCCGGAAACAGAATATAGAGAAGGGCTTGACGAACTCGCCGCCCATTATAAGGACATCCTGAAACTGCTGGGTGAGGATGTCGAAAGGGAAGGCCTGCTGAAGACCCCTATGCGTGTTGCCAAGGCTATGCAAGTACTGACGCGCGGCTATCAGATGGATGCGCATCAAGTTTTGAGAGAAGCGCTTTTCAAGGAGGATTATACTCAGATGGTCATCGTCAAGGACATTGATTTTTTCTCGCTGTGTGAACATCACATGATACCTTTTTACGGAAAGGCTCATGTAGCGTATATCCCCAATGGCTACATCACAGGACTCTCCAAGATAGCTCGTGTGGTTGACATTTACTCTCACCGTCTGCAAGTACAAGAGCGTATGACGTTGCAAATCAAGGAGTGCATTGAGCAGACGTTGCACCCATTGGGCGTTATGGTTGTTGTGGAAGCCCGCCATATGTGTATGCAGATGCGTGGCGTCGAGAAACAAAATGCCATTACGACGACTAGTGATTTCAGTGGTGCTTTCAACCAGGCCAAGACCAGACAGGAATTTATGAATCTGATACATAACAAATCTTGAATAATAAAAATCTTTAAATCATGCAACAAGACGCAAGAAACTCATATCGTACTAAGCAATCACTCCCACAGGAGTTCTATCACAGTTGCTTGGGCAAGATAGCCATTTTAGTTGTTTTATTTTTTGTTCTCTTTGTGATTGCTGTTATCACCGTACCTTCCGATGAGAAGATGGAACGTGAGATGATGGACAATATCCGTGAGTGTATTCATGATAACGACAGTATCAAGGGTGATGCTATCGACGATGCTGTGGCTAACTTCTCACGTGTCTTCACAGAGATTGATTCGACTGTTAACGACAAGGAGGTGATGGAGGCATTCCACAAGTACAACAAGCTGGAAATCTACCGTCATAGCTTCTACTCTACAGCACGTCTCCGCAACAACTTGAGTGGCGAGGGTATCCGCGTGGGTGTTGGTATTTTCAATATCGTCATTCCTACGGTGAAATACAGTGACATTATCTTGTTTGTCAGCACCTTTAAAAACTATAACAAGAAACGTCTCATCGAACCTACACCACAAGACGAGTATGTCGGTGAGAATCCGAATATCAAGGAGTATCACTACTTAGGAGATCCGGATAATTAATCGATTAAGAGGGTTCAATACCCACAATTCTTATTCATTATTGTATATTTGCAACGATTTTTTAACCATAGAGCGATAAAAGATGAAGAAATTGTTGCCACTTTTGGCATTCATGTTTCCTACATTGGTATTTGCGCAGTGGCGCATTGGAACCAATGTAGGGGCAACCTACAATCACTTTACTGCTGATAAGCATTATATGATTGACTACGACTACAAGGACCGTTGGGGCCTGGGCTTAGGCGTGATGGGACAATATGATGTTACTGATTGGTTGGGCGTGCGTGCTGAACTGAACTTCATGCAGAAGAACCATACCGTGCAGCGCTCGCAGGTCTCCATGCAATACAAGTACACCAACAACTATCTGGTATTGCCCGTGATGGCCTCATTCAGTTTTGGCGGACAGAAACTGCGTGGCTTCTGTAATCTGGGCGTCTATGGCGGTTATTGGCTCAGTAGCCACCGTGAAGGTATTGATTATAACTCGTTTCAAAATTTGTCCTATGGCTTTTCTGAGAAAATGGATATCGACAGCGACCATGATCAGCGTCTGGATTGTGGACTGTTAGGTGGTATAGGTATGGAATACCGCTTTGCCAAGAAATGGGGCGCTCAGGTAGAGGTGCGTTACTACTACAGTGTCACCAGTGTGGAGAAAGAATACATGCGTGTGAAGGATCCGAAGTACAACTCTACACTTGCTTTACAAGCGGGAGTGATGTACTTTTTTTAGTTGAAAATAAGAGTTTAAAACTGAGAGTTTGGAGTTATGAAGAACAAGATAATGATCCTGGGAGCCATGCTCCTGATGCTGACCATGAATTCTTGTCGCGAGGAGGCAGACAGGCTGGTATCTTACGACCACAATGACGATTTGGTATTCGGTGCGGCAGAGAAAAGTTTTGCTGCCCAGTTCAAAGTATTCTGGAATGGCATGAACCAGAACTATGGATTATGGGACTACGAGGAAGAACAGGGCGTCGACTGGAATGCCGTCTATGACCAGTTCCTGCCGCGTTTCGAGGAACTTGACGAACGTGACCAAGCAACCAACCCTGTTAGTGATGATGAGTATCAGAAACTGATAGAAGAATTGGTAGTCCCATTGCATGATGGCCACTTCTATGCAAGTTTCAAGAATCTGCATACGGGGAATTATGTCACAGGAAGTCCTGGCTTTCTGCATGTTAAGGATCGTGATGACTATGAGAATGCTCTCGGTTTCGTACCTATGCTGGATGCCTATATAGAATCCGGTATGGTTACTGAACATCGCTATGCGACGACATCGAAAAAACAACTTGCCGACAATTTCAGAAGAACCAAATACAAGACTACTGGTATGGGGTACGTCACTGACCGCATCGCAACGTTGAAGAAAAAAGAACAAGACGGTACGATTACTGCTACTGAGCAGGAGGAGCTATCTGCCCTTTCCGCTCTGGCGGAAGAATGGAATGCCGGCATGGTCTCCATAAAGACCTATGACCAATTGGTAGCGCTATATGACCATGTGGCTGCCACCTACGGATTGATGAACATCCCTGGACTATACGTTGTGGATAGCACCTTCGATGATATAGGTATTACCATGCAGTATGCACTCTTCAACGACAATATACCATATCTGGCTTTCTCTGGTTTCAAAATCTCGGCATACATTGATCCGGCATTTCTGGCTAAATACTTAAGTGGGCTGGTAAAAGGAAGTTCTATGTACTATCTTGCTGAAAATATGAGCGAAACATGGCTGGCATGGTTCAATAAGGTACAGGAGCTGAAGGCAAACGGTACACTGAAAGGCGTCATCATTGATATACGCTCCAATGGCGGCGGTTTTATGAATGACTATCAGTATGTGCTGGGTGCCCTGATGGAGCCTGGCACGGATATACAAATCGGCTACCAGCGCTTTAAGCGCGGAATGGGGCGCTACGACTACTCACCCCTGATGCCCGATATACGTAATAGCGTCGACCTTTCCACAAAGATTCCTGTAACGGCCAGTCAACTTGGTATCACCGAACCGATTGCCGTAATGACCAACTGTTTGTCGGTAAGCATGTCGGAGATGACGACGATGGGTGCTAAGATTCTTGACAATGTTTGCGTCGTTGGCAAGCGTACTTTTGGCGGATTGTGCGGACTGACAGAAAACTCCGCCTATAGTTTTAATTATTCGGGACACATCGGTGTCGAGAATGTCACCCCCGTTTATTGCTACACGCCAGCTGTAGTGACCATCCAACTCGACAAGAAGACAATTCTTGAGAGTATCGGTATCATGCCAGACATTGAGGTTGCCTTCGATCTCAACCAGTTTAAGGCTACTAGAGTCGATACCCAACTGGATCGTGCTATACAATTCATTCAGACGGGTAACTAATCTTTCGTCGTTTATAGGCTTTCAATAAATGTCTTGGTGACTTGGAAAGAATTGTTGGCGATGGTGTTCCAGAAGTCGTGATACTGCGAGGCATTGGTATCGCGAAGAGGAATGTCACTAATGACACGGAAGGAGATAAAGGGAACCTTGTTAATATAGCACGTCTGTGCAATGGCACATGACTCCATATCGACGGCTTTTGCCTCTGGGAATTTCTCGATGATACTGCGCATTTTCTCTTTGGAGTCTACAAACCAGTCGCCTGTTACGATGAGGCCTTTATGAATACTGATAGCTGATGGCTGAAGGCTGATAGCCTTTTCCAACAGAACAGGGTCGGCTTGATAGCGGGCGGGAAGTCCTTGTACTTGTCCATAGATGGTGCTGTTGTCGATAGCAGTACCGCAGTAAACGTCATGGTAGGTGATTTCCGTACCGACAATTACGTCTTGTATTTTGATATCGTCACCATTTCCTCCGGCGCATCCACTGGAGATAATGATGTCCGGATGGAACTCATTGATAATCTTTTGTGCACCTAAGGCAGCATTTACCTTACCGATTCCACATTTCTCAACACGTATACTCCTGTTGTTAAAGAGTTGCTGGAGTTGTTTCAACTCCTTGTCCATTGCTACGATGATTCCTATTTTCATATTTGTTTTACTGTATTATGGTGCAAAGGTAGTAATAAAATTGAGAATTGAAAATTGAAAATTGAAAAATATTTGTTACCTTTGTGCGCTAAATAATAATAAATAAGGTATGAAAAGTTTGAAACAGTGGCTGCCAGACATCTTGGTGGTAGTGCTATTCGCATTGATATCGTTTGCTTATTTCTTCCCAGCTGACATTGAAGGGCGTATCCTCTATCGGCATGACACGTCAGCAGGACGTGGGGCAGGACAGGAGGCTTCGGAATACTATCAGCGGACAGGAGAGCGTACCCGTTGGACCAATGCAGTGTTTAGTGGCATGCCGACGTATCAGACGGCGCCGTCGTATAAAAGTACCGATACATTGGCGAAGGTGGAAAAGGCCTATCACTTGTGGCTGCCTGAGAACGTATGGTATGTGTTTGCCTACCTATTAGGCTTTTATATCTTGTTGCGTGCCTTCGATTTCCGTTGGTATCTTGCAACCTTAGGTGCTGTAGTGTGGGCGTTCAGCAGCTATTTTTTCATCATTATTGCCGCAGGACATATCTGGAAGGTTATTGCCCTTGCCTATTTGCCACCGATGATAGCGGGTATCGTCCTTGCCTATCGGGGTAAATATGCATGGGGTCTGATAGTTACCGCCTTGTTCTGTGCGCTGGAGATTCTTGCCAACCATGTACAGATGACCTATTACTATCTGTTTATTGTTTTGGCGATGGTGATTGCCTTTATCATTGAGGGAGCACGGAAGAAAGAATGGAAGCATCTGTTGAAGGCAACAGGTGTCTGTTTGGCAGGAGGTGCCATTGGCATCTGCATCAATATGTCGAACCTCTATCATACATGGGAGTATGGAAAGGAATCGATGCGTGGCAAGAGTGAACTGGTGAAAGCGAATGCCGCCAACCAGACTTCAAGTGGACTGGATCGTGACTATATCACCCAGTGGAGCTATGGTATTGATGAGACATGGACTTTGTTGGTACCCAATACCAAAGGTGGAGCTTCTGTACCGATGGTATTGAACAAGACCGCTATGGAACATGCCAATAATGACTATCTTGGTATCTATGAACAGATTGGACAATATTGGGGGAACCAACCGATGACAGCGGGTCCCGTCTATGTGGGAGCCTTCGTCTTGATGCTCTTTGTATTGGGTCTGTTTATTGTCAAGGGACCTTTGAAGTGGGCTTTGCTGGCTGCCACGATTCTTTCCATTCTGTTGTCGTGGGGGCGTAACTTCATGCCGTTTACGGACTTCTTTCTTGACTATATCCCGATGTATGCGAAGTTCCGTACAGTTGCATCTATCCTCGTCATCGTTGAGTTTACAATACCATTGCTCGCAATGTTGGCATTAAAGAAGGTCGTGGACGAGCCAGAGCTATTGAAGTCGAAGATGAAATACATCTATATCAGTTTCGGGCTGACAGGTGGACTGGCTTTACTCTTCGCCCTGATGCCGAAACTCTTCTTCCCGGACTATATTAGTAATAGCGAAATGCAGGCGATGAGTCAGATTCCTGCTGACCAGCTGACACCGCTGATTCAGAATCTGACAGAGATGCGTGTTGCCGTCTTTACGGCAGATTGTTGGCGCTCGTTCTGGATTATCGTCATAGGAACAGCAGGTCTGTTGTTGTATAAATACAGAAAACTGCGTGCAGAATGGCTTGTGGGCATCTTGACTGTTCTTTGTCTCTTTGATATGTGGCAGGTCAACAAGCGTTACTTGAACGATGAGATGTTCGTTTCGAAGACGGTTCGTGAACAACCCATCCAGAAATCGACAGCCATCGACCATATCCTGCAGGACAAATCACTTGACTATCGTGTATTGAACCTCGCTTCGAATACGTTTAATGAGAATGAGACGAGTTTCTATGTGAAGAGTATCGGTGGTTATCATGCTGCTAAGTTGCGTCGCTATCAGGAGCTTATCGATGCCTATATCTCGAAGGAGATGAATCGGACGTTCAGTGCTATTGCTGAGGCACAGGGGGATATGACACAGGTGAAAGGTGACTCCGTATGTCCAGTGCTGAACATGTTGAATACCAAATACTTCATCCTGCCGCTACAAGGTGGTCAGACCGTTCCCGTGGAGAATCCCTATACCTATGGGAATGCCTGGCTGGTAGACAAGGTCACTTATGTGGATAACGCTAATCAGGAATTAGACGGCATTGCCAAACTCGACCTCCGCCATGAGGCTGTCGCTGATAAGAAATTCAAGGAACTGTTAGGTGAGAGTACGGAACAGGATACGCTGAGTGTAGTACGCATCAAGAGTTATGAGCCTAATCAACTGTCATACGAGGTAGAGTCGGGCAAGGGTGGCGTCATCGTCTTCTCTGAAATCTATTATCCAGGGTGGACTGCTACTGTGGATGGTGTGGAACAAGAGTTAGGACGTGTCGACTATGTATTACGTGCCCTTCAGGTGAAGCCTGGAAGGCATGAGATTGTACTCAGTTTCTTCCCGAAGAGTATTACCACGACGGAGACCATTGCCTATGTGGCACTAGGTATCCTATTGCTGTTGCTCATCGTTTTGGCAGTACAGTTCTACCGTAACCGTTCTAAGATAGAATAAACTTATTTCCTTGAGCACTATGAAGAAACTACTCTCCGTGCCACCCAATCTGGTGGACTGCTTTCATGAACTCACAGGACTGAGCAAGGAAGACTATTTCTGTACCTGTGACCCTATAGGACATCGGTTAGGATCTGGTGGCGGTACCGTATGGCTACTCCAACAGGCTGCCGATTGGTTGGGGGATGAGCGAAGCATCATCCTGCATGCAGGTGGACAAAGTCGCAGACTGCCTTCCTATGCCGTCAGTGGCAAGATTCTAGCTCCTATTCCCGTGTTTCGTTGGGAACGCGGACAGCGACTCTCACAGACTTTATTAGATTTACAACTGCCACTCTATGAACGGATGATGGAGGCGGCTCCAAAGCGTTTGCGTACCATGATTGTCAGTGGTGATGTATATATTCGCGCTGCCGAGCGTATCGGTCCGATTCCTGATGCCGATGTGGTATGCTATGGTTTGTGGCTTGATGCCTCGATAGCAAAGGATCATGGCGTGTTCGTCTGTGATCGCCGTACACCGAATGTACTGAAGATGATGCTGCAAAAGCCAAGTACGGACCGATTGTCGGAATTGTTGAAAGATCATTTCTATCTCACAGATATCGGTATCTGGCTTCTTAGCGATCGTGCCCTTGAGTTACTGAAGAAACGGAGCACAGATAACTCTCAATTCTCTGCTCTCCACCCTTCATTAAAAGAGTACGATCTCTATAGCGAGTTCGGCTGTACGTTAGGTACACATCCCACCATTGATGACCCAGAGTTGCGTGAACTCTCTGTCGCCATCGTGCCGCTTCCAGGGGGAGAATTCTATCATTTCGGAACCTCAAGAGAAATGATCTCTTCCACATTGGCGATACAGAACATTGTCAATGACCAGCGAGAGATCATGCACCACGACCGTAAGCCGCATCCTTCTATTTTTACGCAAAATACGGTGACTTATTATCAGTTTACTCCCGAGAATCGGAATATCTGGATAGAGAATAGTTTTATAGGTCCCAAGTGGCATTTGACTTATGATAATGTTGTGACGGGAGTGCCAGAGAACGACTGGGATATTCGATTGGAACCTGGTGAGTGTATTGATGTAGTGCCAATAGGGGAGCAGGATTATGAGATTCGCCGTTATCACATTGACGATGCTGTGAATAGTAACGAGCTTGCTGAACGTGCCAATCTGCGGCGGTTGTTTGCTCAACGGAAGGATTTCCGCAAGGAGAACTGGAGCAAAATGGCTCGTAATTGGCAGCATAGTGTGTTTTACCAGTTGGACTTGGATGATGCTGCCCGTGAGTTTAAGGAAATGAAGATTGAGATGCCTTCCGTTCTTCCGGAAACGGCTCCGATGATGACGCGGATTCATGATGCCATGTTACGCGATGACCAAGGACGTGCTTTCTCACTGTTAAGAGAGGGACTGACGGAGGATGTGATAGCCCGGAAACAGTCGCCGTACCTTTCTGTTTTCAGAGACCAGATCGTCTGGGGACGTTCTCCTGTTCGTATCGACCTTGCCGGTGGTTGGACGGATACGCCGCCGTTCTGTCTGATGGAGGGCGGACGGGTAGTGAATATCGCCATCGAGCTGAACGGACAGCCTCCGTTGCAAGTTTATGTCAAACCCTGCGAAGCGTGTCATATCGTATTACGCAGTATTGATTTAGGCGCTTCGGAAGTCGTAGAGACCTATGAACAATTAGGTGATTTCATGCATGTGGGATCTCCGTTCAGTATTCCGAAAGCAGCCCTAGCTTTGGCTGGTTTCCTGCCTCGGTTCTCTGCTGAAACTTATCCGTCTTTGAAAGTGCAATTGGAGGCTTTCGGTTCAGGTATAGAATTGACTCTCTTGTCGGCAGTTCCTGCAGGTAGTGGATTGGGAACGAGTAGTATCCTTGCCGCAACGGTATTGGGTGCTGTTAATGATTTCTGTTCGCTGGCCTGGGATAAGAATGAGATAGGCCGACGTACGTTGGTACTGGAACAGTTGTTGACGACAGGTGGCGGTTGGCAGGATCAGTTTGGTGGTGTACTGGGTGGCGTGAAATTGCTGGAGACCACCCGTGGTTTTGAACAAAATCCCGTAGTGCGGTGGTTGCCCGATGATGTGTTCACCCAACCCGAATTTCAGGCGTGTCACCTGTTGTATTATACGGGGGTGACCCGTACAGCGAAGAAAATTCTTGCAGAGATTGTCCGTCGGATGTTTCTCAATCAGCATGAGCAATTGTTGATGTTGAGGTCTATGAAAGCCCATTCCTTGGATCTGTACGAGGCGCTACAGCGAAATGACTTCATGGAGATGGGGCGACTGATACGCAAGACCTGGCAGCAGAACCAATTGTTGGATAGTGGTACGAATCCTGATTCTGTCCGTCGTATCACCCATCTGATAGACGATCTGTGTTTAGGATATAAATTGCCGGGAGCAGGAGGTGGAGGCTATCTGTATATGGTGGCGAAAGACCCGGAAGCGGCTGCCCGTATCAAGCAGGTCATCCAACAGAGCGAGCAGAATCCCAATGCCCGTTTTGTCGATATGACGTTGAGTAAGAAAGGACTGTTAGTAAGCAGGAGCTAAAATTAAAGAATATGGAGTTTCGGACTGTAGTTGATATTCCGAAGCCGAATTTTCGGATAGAGCCGATGGAGGAGATGCTGTTGGTAGGCTCTTGTTTTGCCGATAGTATCGGACAACGATTCAAGGGAGAGAAATTTCAGGTTACCGTTAATCCTTTTGGGGTGATGTATAATCCTGCCTCCATCCTCCATACCATCCAGCGAATCGAGAAGATTCCGCGTATCGTCTTCCTGACCTTAGGCACGAACCATGTCTATCGACTGAAAGAGACTGGGGAGATTGTCGATAATTGTGAGAAACGTCCCCAACGGCTGTTTCAGGAAGAAGAGCTGACAATAGATACGTGTGTGGACTATCTGCGCCAGACGGTGGAACTCCTGAGAGAACGTAATCCAGAGGTAAGGGTTGTCCTGACAGTCAGTCCTATCCGTTATCAGAAATACGGCTTTCACGGCAGTCAGTTGTCAAAGGCGACCTTATTGCTGGCCATCTCTTACCTCTTACCTCTTACCTCTAACCTCATCTATTTCCCTGCATACGAGATTGTCAATGACGAGTTGCGTGACTATCGCTTCTATGCTGCTGACATGCTGCATCCTTCAGCGCAGGCCGTTGACTATATCTGGGAGCGTCTCTCAGCAACCTATTTCAGTGAGGCTACGAAGACATTCCTTGCCGAGTGGCACCCCATTAAACAGGCACTCGATCATAAGCCTTTTCATCCTGATTCGGAGGAATATAAGGCATTTATGGATAAAACTATGTTAAAAGTTGCCGAGATTAAGAAGAAATATCATAACTTTGTCCTATGATTTACACCATCGAGAAAATAGCAACACTCACTGGAGCGCGCCGCATCGGTCATGCTGATGCCAAGATAGGATGGCTGTTGACCGACAGTCGTTCCTTGTGTTTCCCTGAAGAGACATTGTTCTTCGCCCTTCGTTCGCAGCGCAACGACGGCCATCGTTATATTGACGACCTTTATCGTCGTGGCGTCCGCAACTTTGTGGTGAGTCAAGAAGGAGTTAAGACGATGGACGATGCCAACTTCCTGGTGGTACCTTCCCCGTTGGAAGCCCTTCAGCGATTGGCTGAGCGCCATCGCGACGAGTTCGACATCCCTGTAGTGGGTATCACTGGCTCTAACGGAAAGACGATGGTCAAGGAGTGGCTGTATCAGTTGTTATCGCCCCAGATGACCGTGACACGCTCTCCTCGTAGTTATAACTCCCAGATTGGTGTCCCTTTGTCAGTGTGGCTTTTGAACGAGCAGACGGAGGTGGGTGTCTTCGAGGCAGGCATCAGTGAACCTGGTGAGATGCCGTCGTTGCACGACATCATCCAGCCGACCATTGGCGTGCTGACGTCCTTAGGTGCTGCCCATCAGAAGAATTTCCGTTCGATGGACGAGAAGTGTATGGAGAAACTGCAACTCTTCCATGGGGCGAAGGTCATCGCCTACGACAGCGATAACGATACCATCAGCCGTTGCATCCGTCGTTCTGGCTATAAAGGTGAGAAGATCGGGTGGAGTAGGGAGAATATCTCTGCCCCGTTGTATATTTCTAGTTTAACGAGTGATACTAGTACTTCTAGTATTTCTTATGAATATAAGGGGGTACGTGGGGAATACCATCTGCCGTTTATCGATGAGGCTTCTATCGAGTGTTCTTTCGCCTGTGCCGCCGTTGCCCTTTACTTAGGGGTGAAGCCCGAAGATCTGGATGCGCGGATGACACAGCTGGAACCTGTTGCCATGCGTCTGGAGGTGAAGGAGGGACAACATGGCTGTACGTTGATTAACGACTCGTATAATTCCGATATCAACTCGTTGGACATCGCCCTCGACTTCATGAATCGCCGTCCTGAACATCAAGAGCGTCGCCATACCTTGATACTGAGTGATATCCAACAGACAGGTATGGATAAGTCAGCCCTCTATCGCGAGGTCAGCGACTTGTGCCTGAAACGAGGCATCGACCGCCTGATAGGTATTGGTACGTCCATCCAGTCGCACAAGGATGTCATTGCTGTTGCTGACAAGGCGTTCTTCCCGGGTGTCGAGCAGTTTATCGCCAGTGATATCTTTCGTAACCTGCATGATGAGGTCATCCTGTTGAAAGGTGCCCGCGTCTTTGGCTTCGATCATCTGACGGAGCTGTTGGAGCAGAAGGTGCATGAGACCATCTTGGAGGTGAACCTCAATGCAGTGGTGGATAACCTGAACTACTACCGTTCGTTCTTGAAACCTGAAACCAAATTGGTATGTATGGTGAAGGCGGATGCCTATGGTGCAGGTGCCGTAGAGGTAGCCAAGACGCTGCAAGACCATCGTGTCGACTACCTCGCTGTGGCCGTTGCCGACGAGGGCGTGACGCTCCGTCGTAATGGCATCACACAGAACATCATGATTATGAATCCTGAGATGACGGCCTTCAAGACGATGTTTGACTACGACTTGGAACCAGAGGTCTATTCCTTCCGATTGATGGATGCGCTGATTCATGCGGCCGAGAAGGAGGGTATCACAGGATGGCCTGTGCATATCAAGTTGGACACGGGCATGCATCGCTTAGGCTTTGATCCGGAGAAGGATATGGATGAGGTCATCCGTCGGCTTCGCAGTCAGAACGCCATCATTCCGCGTTCTGTCTTCTCGCATTTTGTGGGTTCCGACAGCGACGACTTCGACCGCTTCTCTGCTATGCAGTTTGAGAAGTTCGATGTGGCCAGCAAGAAGTTGCAGGCGGCCTTCTCGCATAAGATTCTCCGACATATGGACAACTCCGCCGCCATCGAGCACTTCCCCGAGCGTCAGCTGGACATGTGTCGCTTAGGACTCGGACTCTATGGTGTGGACCCTCGCGACAACCGCATGCTGCATACTGTCTCGACGCTGAAGACCACCATCCTTCAGATACGACAAGTGCCGAAGGAGGAGACGGTGGGCTATAGTCGTAAAGGCGTACTGACACGCGACAGTAAGATAGCCGCCATCCCTATCGGTTATGCCGATGGTCTGAACCGCCACCTCGGACGAGGTGCCTGTTATTGCTTAGTCAACGGACAGAAAGCGCCCTACGTGGGTAATATCTGTATGGACGTGGCGATGATTGACGTGACGGACATCGACTGCCAGGAGGGTGATATGGTTGAGATCTTCGGCGAACATCTTCCCGTGACCGTGCTCTCTGACGTCCTTGACACTATTCCCTACGAGGTGTTGACAGGTGTCAGCAATCGCGTGAAGAAAGTATATTATCAGGACTGATTAAAACGTTTACGGGATTTTTTTCCCGTAATCGTTTCTTTTCTCAATAATAATTCTTACCTTTGCAGTCAAACTACGCTAAAAACAAATGAATATCATCTAATGGAACAAGTCTTTAGTTACATTATCAGTTTAGGTGCCAGTGTGATGATGCCTATCCTGTTTACCATCATCGGATTGTGCATCGGCATGAAGTTCGGCAAGTCATTGAAGTCTGGTCTCTATGTGGGAGTCGGTTTTGTCGGTCTTGGTATTGTGACGGCACTGCTGACGACGAACTTCGGCTCACCGTTGAGTGAAATCTCGCAGCTCTATAATCTGCAGCTCGGAGTTTTCGATATGGGCTGGCCTGCTGCTGCTGCCGTTGCTTATAATACGGCTGTTGGTGCTTTGATTATTCCCATCTGTCTAGGTGTTAACTTTCTGTTGCTCATCACAGGTTGTACGCGCACGGTGAACATCGACCTGTGGAATTATTGGCACTTCGCCTTTATCGGCGCTGTGGCTTATTTCGTGATGGACCAAAGTTTGGCATGGGGTTATTTCGCTGCTATCGTCTGCTATATCATCACCTTAGTGATGGCCGACTTGACTGCCGATAAGTTTCAGAGCTACTACGAGGATATGGATGGAATCTCCATCCCACAGCCTTTCTGTCAGAGTTTTACCGCTTTTGCCATTGGCATCAACTGGCTGCTCGACAGGATTCCTGGTTTTTCGAGGCTCGACATTGATGCAGAGGGGTTGAAGAAGAAGTTCGGTGTACTCGGTGAACCTATCGTTTTAGGCGTTATTGTGGGCGCCCTGATTGGTGCTGTTGCGCAACTTGATATCAAGAAAGTCCTCTTCCTGGGTGTGACGATGGGTGCTGTGATGGAATTGATTCCCCGCATCACCAAACTCTTCATCGATGGTTTGAAGCCGATTGCAGAGAAAACCCAGGAAGTGGTTCAGAAGAAGTGGGCGGGTAAGAAAGTGTATATCGGTATGTCGCCCGCACTTGTTATCGGTCACCCTACTACGCTTGTAGCCTCCTTGATTCTGATTCCTCTGGCTTTGCTGATGGCGGTTGCCTTGCCAGGCAATGAGTTTCTGCCATTGGCATCCCTCGCAGGTATGTTCTATGTATTTGTGATGGTACTGCCCTATACAAAAGGTAATGTGGTGAAGACGTTGATTATCGGTATCATTGCAGTAGGTATCGGGCTGTGGTTTGTTACTGATATGGCTCCAGCCTTTACGCAGGCTGCCCAGACGGTTTATGTCCAGACGCAGGATCCTGCTGCCAAGATTCCAGAGGGTTTCCAGGCTGGTGCCCTTGACTTTGCCTCCTCTCTTTTCGGCTGGGTCATCTATAAGTGCGTGGCTTACCTGAAATGGATTGGTGCCGGTATCCTGACATTAGTCACTATTGGAATGGTGGTATGGAACCGTATGCGCATTGCAAAAGAAGAAAAGAATAATCAAAAATAGACAATGATGAAAAAGACAATTTTGACTTTAATGCTTATGGGAACGATGGCTGCTGGTTATGCTCAGCAGACAGTAAACTTCCAGACGGCCTGTCATCCTGAGGACGTGAAGCACTACGACACGAAGACGCTGCGTGAGCGTTTCGTGATGGAGAAGGTGATGGAAGCCGATAAGATTAACCTGACGTACTCCCACTACGACCGCTTCATCTTCGGCGGTGCCATGCCCGTGACAAAGGATCTGAAACTGGAGAACTTCTTGGAGTTGGGTCTTGACGTAGATCCCACCATCAAGGAGAAGTATTTCCTCTACAACCGTGAGATCGGTATCGTGAACTGCGGTGAGGGCGATGGTTGGGTTATCGTCGATGGTAAGGAATATGCCTTATCACCCAAGGAGGCCCTCTACATCGGTCGTGGCCACATTGCTAAGGACAAGGATGTAAACAAGGAGGTGCTTTTCCGTTCGAAGGATGCTTCAAAGCCTGCTAAGTTCTATCTGAACTCAGCTACCGCCCACCAGCATTATAAGACACAGTGGGTGACGCTTGATGGTCGTAAGGGTTCGTTGAAGGCTGCCGTATGGGGTCCCGTAGGCTCGTTGGAGGAGTGTAACAATCGCACCGTCTACAAACTCATTGTCAACGACGTACTGGAGGAAGGTCCCTGTCAGCTGCAATTGGGCCTGACACAACTCAATCCTGGCGCAGCCTGGAACACAATGCCTCCTCACACCCACGGTCGCCGTATCGAGGCTTACTATTATTTCAACCTGCCTCAGGAGCAGACCATTGCCCATATCATGGGTGAGCCACAGGAGAGCCGTGTGGTCTGGCTGCACAACGAGCAGGCCATCATGTCGCCCGAGTGGTCGATGCATGCTGCTGCCGGTACTTATTATTATACCTTCATCTGGGGTATGGCTGGTGAGAATCTCTACTATAATGACAAGGACAATATCCCCGTCATCGACATCAAGTAATACTGAAATAACGAAAAAAACAAAAGAATATGGCTCCTGTACAAACTACTAAAATGTCCAACTTCCGTTGGGTCATCTGTGCGTTGCTGTTCTTGGCAACCACTATTAACTACATGGATCGTCAGGTCCTGTCACTTACTTGGAAAGACTTCATTGCTCCCGAGTTCCACTGGACCGATGGTGACTACGGTACGATTACTGGTTATTTCTCGCTGTTCTATGCCATAGCCAACCTCTTCGCAGGTAAGTTCATTGACTGGATGGGCACCAAGAAGGGCTACCTCATCGCCATCTTCGTATGGTCGTTGGGTGCCGTGCTGCATGCTGGTTGCGGTTGGGTGGCTATGACCATCGAGGGTTACGACTCTGTTGCTCAGCTCGGACAACTTACAGGTGATGCAGCTGTGGCTATTGCTACCATTTCCGTATGGCTGTTCCTCTCCTGTCGTCTGATTCTTGCTGTCGGTGAGGCAGGCAACTTCCCTGCTGCCATCAAGGCTACGGCAGAGTATTTCCCCAAGAAAGACCGTGCTTTCTCTACCTCTATTTTCAATAGTGGTGCGTCTGTAGGTGCCCTTGCCGCACCTGCCACCATTCCCCTCTTGGCTCGTGCCTGGGGTTGGGAAATGGCCTTCATCATCATCGGTTGCTTAGGCTTCGTATGGATGGGACTGTGGATGTGGCTCTATGAGAAGCCTGCCAAGAACAAACACGTCAATCAGGCAGAATTGAACTACATTGAACAGGACAACGACCTTGCTGAGGCTCAGGACCGAGACAATATGAAGGAGGAGAAGGCTATCCCGTTCTTCAAGTGTTTCACTTACAAGCAGACATGGGCTTTCCTCGTGGGTAAGTTTATGACCGACGGTGTGTGGTGGTTCTTCCTGTTCTGGGCTCCTGCCTATTTCTCAGACCAATACGGCTACACCTCTGATTCTGCAATGGGTATAGCCCTCATCTTCACGCTCTATGCCATTGTGACGATTCTCTCTATCGGTGGCGGTTACCTGCCTACCTATTTCGTCGACAAGAAGGGCATGAATCCTTATCTGGGACGTATGCGTGCCATGTTTATCTTCGCTTGTTTCCCCGTATTGGGACTGTTTGCGCAGCCTATGGGAGCCTACAGTGCTTGGTGGCCCGCTATTCTGATTGGTCTGTTGGGTGCAGGCCATCAGGCTTGGAGTGCTAACCTCTTTTCTACCATCGGTGATATGTTCCCCAAGTCTACTATCGGCACCATCGTCGGTTTAGGTACTATGGCTGGTGGTATCGGTTCGATGAGTATCAACCTTGGTAGTGGTAAGTTCTTCGACTGGGCTGCCGATCAGGGTGGTGCCTTTACCTTCTTCGGATTCGAAGGCAAGCCTGCAGCCTATATGGTGGTGTTCTGTATCTGTGCTGTCGCCTACCTCATCGGCTGGTGTATCATGAAGGCTCTCGTACCGAAATACAAGCCCATTGTCTTAGATTAATAGGTTTTTGGTATTATAACTGTCTGAGTCCTCTTGTCCTTCCAAAGGGCAAGGGGGCTTTTTTTTGTGAGAAATTTGGAGTTCTGTATAATTTATGCTATCTTTGTATCCATTATACTGACCGAATTCTTATAAAACGTAAATAAAGTAGTAATATAATATGGAGACAGAGCTGTTCTTAGGTTTTAGCCTTGATGCCTGGATTACTATTGCTACGGTATTGGGCATGTTCAGTGTGATGTTGTTCACCAAAATACGTTCTGACTTGGTGTTCCTTAGTGCCATTGGTATCCTTTATGTTACAGGGGTGCTCGATGCCAAAGAGGCCTTCTCGGGGTTCAGTGGTACGTCGGTCATCACTGTCGGCGTACTGTTCGTTGTCGTCGCAGGATTGACACATACAGGTGTGCTGCAGTGGATTGTGAAACACCTGCTCGGCCAGCCCAAAAGTTATTCCAAGGCGGTGACGCGCCTTATGCTGCCTGTCGCCGTGCTCAGTTCGTTCCTCAGCAATACCACCGTTGTGGCCCTCTTTGTCAACATTGTCAAAATGTGGTCGAAGAAACTCGGTGTCTCTCCCTCCAAGTTGCTTATCCCCTTGAGCTATGCATCTGGTATGGGTGGTGTATGTACCCTCATCGGTACCCCGCCGAACCTGATTATCAGTGGACTCTACGAGGAAGAGACGGGTGTGGCAATGAACATATTGACGACCACAATTCCTGGTCTCTTTTGTCTTGCAGTCGGCGTACTGTCGATTATCGCCATGCGTAAACTGCTGCCCAACCGCAAGGCTCCTGAGAGTGCCTTTGAATCAACGGGTGAATACACCGTAGAGCTACAAGTACCTTCGGACAACAAATACATCGGCCAGACGCTAGGTGAAGCAGGACTGTTTCACGTCAAAGGTGGTAGCTTGATTGAGATATACCACTTCGACAATGTGCCGTCGCCTATCCGGGAAGACGAATACATTCTGGGCGGTGACCACTTGGTCTATGCCGGCCAGATTGACGAGATACTGGAGTTGAAGGACAGCCACGGGTTAGTGAGTGCCAGTCAGCAAGTCTTTACGATGAGCGATGATAATAAGAACCGCACACTCCGCACCGCCTTCGTCACCTTCGGCAGCATACTCATCGGCAAGAAGTTGAAAGAATTTGCTCCTAAAAAAAATATTAGTCTCGTAGCTGTCGCACGCCGTGGCGAACGTCTCAATGGAGCACCACGTGATGTCGTGTTGGCAGCAGGTGACACTTTGCTTTTAGAGTTTCCATCACACATGGACATGAGTACTGTGGAGAAAGACCCCAACCTCCAATTCTTCGACTCTGATGACGTACCGAACATGGGAATCGGCACCCTTGTCTCTTCCGTTATTATGATAGCGATGGTTGCCCTCTCGGCTTTGGGTGTCATTCCTCTGCTGCAGTCGGCCTTCCTCGCTGCCGCAGCTATGCTTATTTTCCGTTGCTGCAATGCGGAGCAGGCTATGAAGGCAATCAACTGGGAAATTCTGATGGTCTTTGCCGGAAGTGCCGTTCTAGGCCTTGCCATCCAGAAAACGGGCATTGCCGAGTGGCTGGCCACAGGCATTCTCGACGTATGTGGCACTAACCCACTTGTGGTGATGACGGCCGTCTGCTTCGTCGGCACTTTCATCACCGAGTTCATTTCCAATACGGCAGCGGGAGCCATGTTCTTCCCCATCATGTACGAGGCCGCCGAGAAATTGGGCTACGACCCGTTCCCCTTCCTGGTTGCCCTGATGGTCAGCGTCAGCAGTAGCTTCGCCACCCCCATCGGTTCGCCAACCCACATGCTGGTCTACGGCCCTGGTGGCTATCGTTTTAGTGACTTCATGCGCATTGGTCTGCTGATGAATCTCATCATCCTCGCCGCCAACATCTTCATCGTGAACATAATATACCCATTGACGCCATTGCAATAGGTCTGTATCGGGACAGAAGGGCGTAAAGATATAAAACAGCGATATGAAACGAAGAGCGAAACTGACATTATACCTGTTATTAGGTGTCGTAACGACGGCGTTAGCACAGAATGAGCCTTTCGTGTTCACGCCACAATGGACGGCACAGGCACAGTTCGCAGGCTACTATGTGGCTGAAGCGAAGGGCTTCTACCGTGAGGCTGGCGTGAATGTAAGGATAGAGCACCCTACGGCCACGCAACCCGCCATGAGCCGCCTGCGCAAGAACCAATGTCAGGCTACTACGCTGCAGCTTTGTCAGGCAATGGAAATCGTGGACGACGGTATCCCCTTGGTCAATATCCTGCAGACATCGATGAATAATGCGATGGTCATCGTCTCAGCCCGCGGCAAGGACCCATTGACCCAGAAAGGTGCCAAGGTCGGTATCTGGAGTGTGGGATTCGGACAGCTGGCCATCTGTATGAGCATCAAAGACCATCTGAACTACGAGTGGATACGCTTCGCCCAGAACATCAACCTGTTTGTAGCTGGAGCCCTCGACGCTATGCTGGCTATGAGCTATAACGAATACTACCAGTTGGTGCAGGCAGGCATGGAGCTGTCCGATAAGAACGTCTATCGTTTCTGCGACCACGGCTATAACGTGCAGGAGGACGGTGTCTATATGGCTCGCGACTACTACAACAAGCACCGTGATCAGGCCAGGAAGTTTGCACAGGCCAGCAAGAAGGGTTGGGAGTGGGCTGCGCAGCATCCTGAAGAGACGCTCGACATCGTGATGCAGTACGTTGACCGTGACCACATTGCCACCAACCGTGTGATGCAGCGCCTGATGCTCAAGGATGTGCTGCGTCTGCAGGTGGACCGCGAGTCAAAGAAGCGTGAATACCGTCTTCGTCCTGATATGGTGCGCCAGGCCAGTCAGCTGATGGTGGACAACCAGATGCTGAGCCGGGAAGTGACCTACGAAGAGTTAATCAGTGAAAAGTGAGGCATTTATCATGAATAAGATTATTACATCTGTCCGTCGTAAACTCTCCGTCAAGGTCAGTCTGTGGGTCGTTATGTTTGCTGCAGTCATCTTCATCACTGCCCTCGGCTTTTTGTTCTACCAGTCGCGTGAGGCTGTTCGCCAGGAGGCTATCAGCCGTGCCACACAGATTCTCGACAAGACGTCGCTCCGTGTCGAGGGTATTCTCAACCGTGTCGAGGTAGCTTCGGATATGGCCAAATGGCTTGTGCAAAGGCATCCCAACGTGGCTGACTCGATGTTTGTCTATAGTCGGGGCGTGCTGCTCAACAATTCCGATTTCTACAATTGCTCCATCGCCTTCGAACCATACTATTTCGCGAATCATGCCCGTTATTTCTCGGCTTACTCCAAGCATCAGGGCGACAGCATCCGCACCATACAGGGCGGTAGCGACAACTACCAATACTTCTTCATGGATTGGTACCTCATGCCCACGCTGCTTGATCGTCCCTGTTGGACGGAGCCATATATGGACCTCGATGTGCCCACCAACACTAGCGAGATGGTAACTAGCTTCTGTCAATCCATCAAAAACAAAGAGGGTAAGGTGATTGGTGTCATCAACATTGGTTTGTCGCTGAACTGGCTCTCGCATACCATTTCGGCCACAAAGCCCTATCCCAATTCTTACAGCATCATGGTAGGGCGCGGAGGTACCTATTTCGTTCATCCCGACACGACGAAGATTACCCGCCAGACCATCTTCACCCAGACCCTTGAGACTCCCGACACTGCCTTGACCGCCTTGGGTCACGCCATGCAGCGCGGTGAGGAAGGTATGAAGAATATGCAACTGAACGGCGAGGAGTGCTACGTCTTCTACAAACCCCTTGGCAAGACGGGCTGCTCGATGGCGATAGTGTGCCCAGAGAGCGATATCTTCGGCGGTTTCGACCGTCTGCGCCGCACCGTCATGACCATTGTCTGTGTCGGTCTGTTGCTCATGCTCTACTTCTTCATCCGTATCATCACCCGCGAGCTCAGCCCCCTGAACCGCCTTGCCCATGAGGCAGAGACCATTGCCTCGGGACAGTTCGATACCCTGTTGCCTGATTTCCAGCGTACTGACGAGATAGGTCAGCTGAGCCATTCGTTCGGCCATATGCAGCGTTCTCTAGTCAGATATATTGAAGAACTGAAGGAAACCACCGCCCAGAAAGCCTCCATCGAAAGCGAGCTGAACGTGGCCAACAGCATCCAGATGTCGATGCTGCCCAGCGTGTTCCCCGACCGTGAGGGGCTCGACATGTATGCCTCGATGGCTCCCGCCAAGGAGGTTGGCGGCGACCTCTACGGCTATCTGCTGAAGGGCGACAACCTCTATTTCTGTCTTGGTGATGTATCGGGAAAGGGTGTTCCTGCCTCACTCTTCATGGCACAGGTGACGCGACTGTTCCGCACGCTGGCCAATCAGCAGATACCCCCTGCCGATATCTGTACGCAGATGAACGAGGCGCTTTCCGGCGAAGAGAATCCCACCAGTATGTTCGTCACGCTGTTCATAGGCCTAGTCAACCTGACCACTGGTCATCTCTCTTTCTGCAATGCGGGCCACAATCCACCTGTTATCGGCGGTGGCGAGCATCATGGCGACTTCCTCCCGATGCTGCCCAACTTCCCGATTGGCGTCATGCCTGGGTTGCAGTTCGAAGGCGAGGAGATTGACAGCATCAAGGGCCGTCCGCTGTTCATTTACACCGACGGACTGAACGAGGCCGAGAACCGCCAGCATGAGCAATTTGGCGACGACCGCCTGCTCGACATCCTGCGCAACACCCATTTCGAGAACGCTCGTCAGGTAATTGAGACGCTTGCCGCCGAGGTGGAGCACCATCGCGACGGGGCTGACCCCAACGACGACCTGACCATGATGTGCCTGAGAATCAGTGAGGCTTAGCCTGTTTTTTCATGTCTTATAATTAGTTATAGGCCTTACCGATTTTTCTCATAGGCATCTCATAGGCATCTCATAGGTATCTCATAGGCATCTCATAGGTATCTCATAGGCATCTCATAGGTATCTCATAGGTATCTCATAGGCATCTCATAGTATACTCTATCCTTGCTCATAGGAATGTCAGACTCCTAGGGCATGAGAATCTTATGATAATCCTATGATTTCTCACCTCTTAAGGTATGAACAAGTTCTTTAGGAATTCGTTATTGAAATGTTTTGTATTTTTGTTTGGTGATTTCAGGCAGAAGTAGTATTTTTGCAATTGTAATTCGAAAAAATAATCTAAAATAGATGAAGAGAATCATCGTTTTTATTGGGTTGCTGTGCTGTTTGCATATGGCATCTGCTCAGGATGCCGTCAACACTATCCGTCAGCATTATGCGGATGCCCAGGAGAAGGTGGCTCGGTATGCGGAATATGAGAAGGAGGGCGAGTGGTCGATGCCTTGTCCTATGTATTATGAGGTGAATGTCAAGCAAAATCTGCCTGGAACGGGCTATCACAAGCAGCGCATTCGGCTGTATTTCTACGAGATAGAGAACGAAGAATGGGATGCTGACGCCCCGATGCTGTCCCGTAGCCTGCATTTTGTGACGTGGAAATACAATTATGGGGCTCGTGAGTTCTACGAGGAGTATCTCTACGACGAGAAGGGCAACATCGAGTTTGCCTATCTGCGCAATGCGGATATGGACCACTTCAAGGGCGGTGAGATGCGTTGCTATTTCCAGAACGGCAAGCTGATCAAGGTGCTGGTCAGCATCCGCAATGAAGAGACGGAGAAGTTCGAGCAGAAATATTCAGGCACTACGGTGCCGAAGGAGTATGTGTCGTTGTATGAGGGCTGCCAGCATGAAATCGGACGTTTCAAGCGACTGTTCCAGGAAATCGACGGCGAAACGTATCATTAACGCTCCATTAGTGCCCATAAAGGATTCCACTAAACGATACGTTGCATTGGCTGTAGAAAGCCCTGACGGCGGAGGACTCGCAGGAGTTCTTCCGACATGGCTTCGTTGTCTTTGCGGGTATAGCGGATGTCGGTGAATACCTGTGCCAGCGTCTCTTTATGATTCTCTCTGACGAACTGCTGGTTTTCAAGCAGCTGTTCCTTATTATTATAATAGGTGTCGATATCTTTGCCAAGATAGTCGGTGTAGGTCTCTTCGTGCACAAAGCTCTCCAGCGGCAGACGGTCGGAGAGGGGAGGCTGTTCGGCAGGCCATCCTACGGTGAGGGTGGCTACGGGCATGACGAGTTTGGGCAGCTGCAGGATATCGATGATTTGCTGGGGCTGGTAAACGGTGGTGCCGAGGTAGCAGTAGCCCAGTCCTTCCTCGTCCATGAGGTTGCAGAGCGTCTGTGTGAAGAGCAGGGCATCGATGCTGGCGTTGATGAACGATAGGAAGTTGTCGTAGCCGGGTTCTGCCTTCCGACAGCGCGCCCACGTGGAGGTGCGGTTGAAATCTGCGCAGATGGTGAGCACTACGGGGGCTCCCGTCACCATCGGTTGGTTGAAGTGTGCAGGTGCCAGTTTTTTTTTCATTTCCGCAGAGCGGGTGACGACTACGCTGTATAGTTGCAGGTTGCCCATGGTCTGTGTACGACTGGCTTCCGTCATGAGGCGGTTCAGCAGTTCCTGGCTCACTTCTTTGTCTGAATATTGGCGAATCGTTCGCCGTGTTGTCAAGTTTTTCATGCCCCAAAGGTACGAAAAATTCCCCAAAACGGGTAACTTTTAAGCGGTTTTCTTTGAAAAAGTTGCCAAAATGGAAAACTTTATGTATCTTTGCGCCATTGAAATATCCCCGATATGGAAGAAAATAACAAAAAAGAATCATTGCAGAACGTTCGCCCCGAGGTGGTTGAGGTGCGCCCTCAGGTGTTGGAGTGTGACGTCGTGCGTTTCCAGAACAACAAGGAGAAATGGGTGGCTTTCGTCGGCTTGCTCGACGGTTATCCCTATGAGATATTCACGGGTCTGCAGGACGACGAGGAGGGTATCGTATTGCCCAAGAATGTGACGAAGGGTAAGATTATCAAGCAGGTCAACCCTGACGGAACGAAACGTTACGACTTCCAGTTTGAGAACAAACGCGGCTATAAGACGACGGTGGAGGGACTTTCCGAGAAGTTCAACCCGGAATACTGGAACTATGCCAAGCTGATCAGCGGCGTGCTGCGCTACCGCATGCCTTTGGAGCACGTCATCCGTCTGGTAGCCTCCCTGTCGCTGAAGGACGAGAGCATCAATACCTGGAAGGTGGGTGTGGAGCGCGCCCTGAAGAAATATCTGCCTGGCAGTAACGACGAGCAGGAGGAAACCCAAGAATAGGACGGCGATGCAGATAGAGTCGGGATATATCTTTCTGAACGAGTTGCGTTTCCATGCTTTCCACGGGGTGATGCCCCAGGAACGCAAGGTAGGCGCAGAATTCCTCGTTACCGTCCGCATTGGCTATGACCTGACGAAGGCGATGCTGTCGGATGAGGTGGAGGATACCCTGAACTATGCTGCGGTCTATGCCTTGATAGCAGAGGAGATGAAACGTCCTTCCGCTCTGTTGGAACATGTGGCAGGCAGGATAGGCAAGACGCTCTTCGGTTACGACCCTAAGATTCTGAGTGTTGATATTTGGCTGACGAAAGTCAATCCCCCGATGGGGGCTGACGGTAATGGTGCTGGTGTGGAATTACATTTAATAAATGATAAAACTCACGGATAAGTAAGGGTTTCTGTCGGAAAATGAGTAATTTTGCACCCTCGAAGACGTATTTATGAAGAATAGACTATTAGTTCTCATATGGATAACGGTGGGGTTTGCGGTGTTTTCACTGGCCGCAAACAAGAAATTCACGCTGGTGATTGATGCTGGTCATGGTGGACATGACGCGGGTGCCTTGGGGGCTTTCTCCAAGGAGAAGAACATCAATCTGAACGTGGCCCTTGCCTTTGGGCGTTATGTTCAGAACAACTGTCCTGACGTGAAAGTGATCTATACCCGTAAGACGGATGTGTTTATCCCGCTCCATACCCGTGCAGATATTGCCAACAAGAACAAGGCAGACTTGTTTATATCCATTCATACCAATGCGCTGCCGCGAGGACGTGTTGCCAGGGGACTGGAGACTTATACGCTGGGTATGCACCGTGCGGGTTCTAATTTGGAGGTGGCCAAGCGCGAGAACTCCGTCATCCTGATAGAGAAGGACTATAAACAGCGGTATGAGGGCTTCGACCCTAATTCGAGCGAGAGTTATATCATGTTTGAGTTCATGCAGGACAAGAACATGGCGCAGAGTGTGGAACTGGCACGCTATGTACAGAAACGGGCATGCGCCGCAGCCAACCGTCCCGACAAGGGTGTCAAGCAGGCAGGATTCCTGGTGCTGAGAGAGACCTCCATGCCCAGTTGTCTGATAGAGTTGGGCTTTATCACCACCTCTGACGAGGAGCAGATGCTGAACACTTCTGACGGTATCGACCGCTTGGGCTATGGTATCTATCAGGCTTTCCTGGACTATAAGCGGAAGTACGATACCAACATCACCGTGCCCTATCCAGCAGAGCCGCAAGAGGAGGTGAGCATTCCCAGCATCGTACCGGAGAATGAAAAGACAGAGCCTGCCCCTGCCGCCCCTGTCAAGGTGCAGAAGGAATCCACGGTGCCCCGTCAGAAGACAGAGGTGAAGGAGGATGCTCAGGAAAGTAAAAATGTTCAGGAAAGTAAAGATGTTCAGGGAGGTAAAGATGTTCAGGACTCTCCCTTGATTTTCAAGGTCCAGATCATTGCCAGTACCTCCCGTCAGAAGTTTAGCAAGTCGAAATTAAATGGACTGAAAGCCAACTGCTATGAGGAGGGTGGCTTCTATAAATATACGGTGGGTGAGTCGGAAGACTATGAGGAGATTGTGAAAATCCGAGAGGGGCTTGTCAAGAATTTCCCCGAGGCCTTCGTCATCGCTTTCAAGGGTGATAAGAAGATGGATATCCGTTCTGCCATCCGCGAGTTCAGAGCTAAAAAGAAATAAACGATATACGATATGAAATTCTTTACGAAAGAGGTCCAAATAGCCTTGGTGGCCATTGTTGCATTGGTGGTGTTATACTTTGGCTTGAATTTCCTGAAGGGACTGAGTGTGTTCTCTAACACCAATTCCTATTGTGTTGTCTTTGACGATGTCAGCGGACTGGCTGCTTCGTCACCAGTCTATGCCAACGGCTATAAGGTGGGTGTGGTAGAAAAAATCAACTACGACTACGATAAGCCTGACCGTATCGTCGCCATCGTTAATCTCGACAAGAAGATGCGGGTACCCGTAGGTTCCCGTGCTGAGATATCCAGCGATTTGTTGGGTAATATCAAGATTAACCTGATATTGTCGGACAACCCTTTGCAGTTCGTTGCTGTTGGTGACACCATCAAGGGTATGGTGGAGCAAGGAGTGATGACCAAGGTGGCGGCAATGATACCTGCCGTTGAGGCGATGATGCCCAAACTGGACTCTATTGTCACCAGTCTGAATATCCTGCTGGCCGACCCCGCCTTGCGGAATACCCTGCATAACGTAGAAGGAATGACGGCCAACCTGAACCAGACGAGTGCACAGTTACGTACCCTCTCAGCCAGCCTGAACCGTAACGTGCCCTCCATGATGTTCAAGGCTGACAGTGTGTTGAGTAATACCCAACAGCTGACTGCCAATCTGAGTTCGATTGACGTGGCTTCGATGACTGCCAAGGTCGACCAGACCCTTGCCAATGTCGAGGAGATGACACGTAAACTCAACAGCAACGAGGGAACTCTTGGCTTGCTGATGCGTGATGCCACATTATATAATAACCTCAGTACTACGGTGGCTGATGCCGACTCTCTGGTAAGAGACTTGAAGGCACATCCAAAACGCTATGTGCACTTCTCGGTTTTCGGAAAGAAAGACAAGTAAAAAAAGTTGGTAATTTTTAATTTGTCTAAATAGAAAGGGGATGTTCAATTCGTTTCAACTGGAACGTTCGGAACTCCTTGATATTAATCACTTTCGGAGATGTCAGGAAAAATAAAACCGCACACCATATGCTTGATGTGCGGTTTCTGTTAAGTAATTGACAGGCAGAATGATGCAAATTTGCAAGAGCGAAATATCTTCAAATATTCCTGTATCTCTCTAACCTCCGATAAAATAGTAAGTTACGTATTCCTGTATAAATTTCATGAACAAAGGCGGATTTGTTTATTTCAAAAAAAAGTGCGAACTTTGCAATCGAAAACGAAAACTATAATCTTTAACAGGGTTATTTTAGTTAACAATAAAAAATGTAACGCCGCATGGGAAAAACTCCAAAGGCGCTTTGGGACGACTGCCTTCATCTGATTAAGGAAAACGTCACGGAGTCGCAATACAAGACCTGGTTCGCGCCCATCGTATTCGAGAAATACGATGCGGAAAGCCAGACGCTTCTCATACAAGTACCGAGCAGGTATGTGTATGAGTATTTGGAGCAGTACTATGTGACTTTATTAAGTAAGGTGTTATGTCGCTGCTTTGGTACGAATGTTCAGCTGAACTATCGTATCGTGGTCGACAAAGCACATAAGCTGACGGTGGAGGAAGAGGGTAGTGAACCCGTGAATATCGATCGGCCCCAGGATACCAATCGGGGCAATAAGTCGCCAAACGTGCTGGATGCTACTCCCAGTGACCTGAATCCGCAACTGGATGTCCACAAAACGTTCCAGAGTTTCATCGAAGGCGACAGCAACAAACTGCCTCGTACCGTAGGTCTCTCTATTGCAGAGCATCCTGGAAGAACGGCTTTCAATCCTTTCTTCGTCTATGGACCTTCTGGCTGTGGTAAGACTCACTTGATCAATGCCATTGGTGTGAAATGCAAGGAGATGTATCCGCAGAAGCGCGTGCTCTATGTGTCGGCCCGTCTTTTCCAAGTGCAGTTTACGGATGCCACCCGCCAGAATACCGTCAATGACTTCATCCATTTCTATCAGTCAATTGACGTGCTGATTGTGGATGATGTTCAGGAGTGGGCAACGGCTACGAAAACGTTGGATACTTTCTTCCATATTTTCGATCACCTGTTCCGTCTGGGTAAGCAGATTATCCTTGCCAGTGACCGTCCTCCGGTGGACCTGCAAGGTGTGAAGGACCGTCTTCTGACTCGCTTTGCCTGTGGTCTGATAGCAGAATTGGAGAAGCCTAACGTACAGTTATGTATCGATATCCTGCATTCCAAGTGCAAGCGCGATGGTTTGAGGATTCCTGAGGATGTCATCCGGTTCATTGCTGAGACCGCCAATGGCTCCGTACGCGATTTGGAAGGTGTGGTTAACTCACTGATGGCTTACTCCATCGTTTATAACACCGACATAGATATGCGTTTGGCTGAGCGGGTCATCAAGCGTGCCGTGAAGGTTGACAATCATCCGTTGACGATTGACGATATCCTTGAGAAGGTATGCTGCCACTACGGTGTCGAACAGAAGAGTATCTTCAGTCGTTCCCGCAAGCGTGACTATGTCATCGTCCGTCAAGTGTCGATGTATCTCGCACAGAAATACACGAAGATGCCAGCCTCTCGTATCGGACAACTCATCGGTGGCAGAGACCATTCGACGGTGATTCACAGTTGTTCTACGATAGAGCAACGCCTGAAGGTTGACAAGTCGTTCTCCGCAGAACTCAGTAGTATTGAAAATTCTTTTAAATTGAAATCATAAGTGATAAAGTGAAAGCCGAAGGGTAGCGTGATGCTACCCTTTTTCTAATTGTAAAATCTATAAACTATATAATATGAAAGCTAAATTGTTATTACTTATGCTTATCTGTCCGCTGATGATGCTGGCAGAGAACAAGAGAGTGAGTTCACCAGACGGTCGGTTGGCTGTTGACGTGAAAGTGGTGAACGGAAAGGCAACGTATGCCGTCCAGTATGACGGTGTCGAGATGCTGCAGTCGTCACGACTGGGGCTTGAGACGAACATTGGTGAATTCAAGGAGGGACTGACCTTCGTGGGAGCCACAGAGTGTGTTGTGGAGAAGTCATACGACCTCTCACGCTCGAAGGTCTCACATGTTGACTTCAAGGCCAACCGCCTCGATGTGACGCTGGCAAATGCCAAGAAATTCCAGATGGTGGTGACTTTCCTCGTGTCAAACAACGATATTGCCTTCCAGTATACACTATTGAAGCAGGAAGGCAATGATACCAGAAGTGTTGTCATCAAGGAAGAGGAGACCTCTTTCCGCCTGCCGGAAGGTACGACGGCATTCATCACCCCGCAGAGTCATCCCATGATCGGCTTTGCCCGTACGAAGCCCAGTTATGAGGAATGGTATTCCGCTGATGCTCCCATGACGGAGAAGTCACAGTACGGGCACGGTTATGTGTTCCCAGCCCTCTTCCATCTGGGTGACAAAGGGTGGGTATTGATCAGCGAGACGGGTGTCACCTCCGGCTATGTGGGCAGTCATCTGAGCGACTATTCATCTGAGAAAGGCTATACCATCGCCTATCCCATGGAAGGTGAGAACAACGGACTGGGTTCAAAATATGCCGGTATCTCCCTGCCGGGCAGTACCCCTTGGCGTACCATCACGGTGGGAAAAGACCTCAAGCCCATCGTCGAGACTACCATCCCCTTCGACCCATTATCCCCCTTATACAAACCCTCACAGGACTATCAGCCGGGGCGCTACACCTGGAGTTGGCTTATCTGGCAGGATCAGAGTTGTAACTACGACGATCAGGTGACCTTCATCAACTTGGCATCGGCAATGGGTTATGAGTATTGTCTCGTAGATGCCTGGTGGGACACGAATATCGGCCGTGACAGGATGGCGGAATTGTCGAAATATGCCCAATCGAAGGGTGTGAGTCTCCTGTTGTGGTATAACTCCAATGGTTATGAGAACGATGCTCCCCAAGGACCTTTCAACTGCATGAGTACCAGTATAGCCCGTGAACGGGAGATGGCGTGGATGAAGAGTATAGGCGTGAAGGGTATCAAGGTCGACTTCTTCGGTGGTGACAAGCAGCAGACCATGCAGCTCTATGAGGACATCCTCAGCGATGCCAACCGCTATGGGCTACAAGTCATCTTCCACGGCTGTACATTGCCAAGAGGATGGGAGAAAATGTATCCCAACTATGTCGCCAGCGAGGCCATCCTCGCCTCTGAGAATGTGTTCTTCAACGAGATGGCAGCTACCCGACAGCCTTTTGACCTCACCCTGCATCCCTTCTGTCGTAATACGGTAGGTTCGATGGACTGGGGAGGTACCATCATGAACCGTTATATGAGCAAGGACAATAAGAGTCGCCATACCCGTAAGACGACGGATGTCTTTGAGATAGCCAGTGCTATCACCATCCAGACTTCCGTGCAGTGTATCGCCATCCAGCCCAATAACCTGCAGGAACTGCCACAGGTGGAACTCGACCTGCTGAAGTCTATTCCCACCACGTGGGATGAGACCCGTTATATCGACGGCTATCCCGGTAAGTTCGTTGTTCTGGCACGCCGTCACGGGTCCCAATGGTATATTGCTGGCTTGAATGCCGAGAAAGAGGCGAAGAAACTCACCCTCAACCTGCCGATGCTGGCAGGACAGGAAGTCAGTTACTATACCGACAATGCCCAAGGCTATGCTGAGCTCAAGACCTTGAAGGTCGATAAAAAAGGTGTGGCGAAAGTGACGATACAGCCGAACGGTGGTATCATCCTGAAATAAAAAAGAAAACTTCCAACCTCAACAGGCTGGAAGTTTTTTTATTATCAGATTTCTTACATCAGACATCTTACAGCAAGTTATCCTTCTCGATATCCTTGAAGTACTTGTAGGTAGCCACCTTCAACTCATCCGTAGCGGGCTCGTCGGCGACGATGATGCCGTGCTGGTGCATCTGGAGGGCAGAGATGGTCCACTCATGGGTGACAGCACCCTCGATGGCAGCCTTCAAGGCACGTGCCTTGTGGTGACCGTTGACGAGGATCATCACTTCCTTGGCATCCATGACAGTACCTACACCAACGGTGAGGGCGAGTTTGGGAACCTTGTTGACGTCATTGTCGAAGAAACGGCTGTTGGCGATGATGGTGTCAGTAGTCAGTGTCTTCACACGAGTACGGCTGGTCAGTGAGCTGTAAGGCTCGTTGAAGGCGATGTGTCCGTCAGGGCCGATACCACCAATAAACAGGTCGATGCCACCAGCCTCCTGAATCATCTCCTCGTAGTGGGCACACTCGGCAGCGAGGTTCTTGGCATTACCATTGAGGATATGGATGTTCTCTTTCGGGCAGTCGATGTGGTCGAACAGGTTGCGGGCCATGAAAGAGTGGTAGCTCTCAGGATGGTCCTCAGGAAGGTTGACATACTCGTCCATGTTGAAGGTCAGGACGTTCTTAAAAGATACGCGTCCTTCCTTGTTGGCTTTCACCAGACAGGCATACATTCCCTCAGGTGAAGAACCTGTAGGCAGACCTAAAACGAAGGGTTTCTCCTTGGTGGGCTGGAAGGCATTGATGCGCTCAATGACGTGCTCTGCAGCCCATTGTGACATTTTCTGATAGTCAGATTCAATAATTACTCTCATAAGTTAATAAATTAAGTTGTGTCTGTTTACGTCGGCAAAGATAATACAAATTCAAGAAAAATACGTAAAAAGTTTTCGATTTTTTTCTGCTAATTCGGAATTTTATCGTATCTTTGTCGCATTATAATATATACAGAATGAAAGAATTCGTGATATCCGAAGTTAAGGCTGAGACTGCAGTACTCGTGGGACTGATTACCCAGGGGCAGGATGAGGCGAAAACAAAGGAATATCTCGACGAATTGGAATTCCTTGCAGACACCGCAGGTGCCGTCACCGTTAAGCGCTTCACACAAAAGGTGCAAGGTCCCAGTCAGGTGACCTATGTGGGGAAGGGAAAACTCGAAGAGATTAAACAATATATCAAACAGCAGGAAGATGCTTATTACGACTGGCTCGATGCTGGGTCGCCAGAGCCCGAAGAGGGTAGGGAGGCTCCGCAGCCTATCGGTATGGTCATCTTCGATGATGAACTTTCTGCCAAGCAGATTCGTAATATCGAAGCAGAGTTGAAGGTGAAGATCCTCGACCGCACCTCCCTTATTCTCGACATCTTTGCTATGCGTGCCCAGACAGCCGAGGCAAAGACGCAGGTAGAGTTGGCACAGTATCGTTATATGCTGCCCCGTCTGCAACGCCTGTGGACACACCTTGAACGTCAGGGCGGTGGTTCCGGAAGCGGTGGAGGTAAAGGCTCCGTGGGCCTTCGTGGCCCTGGTGAGACGCAGTTGGAGATGGACCAGCGTATCATCCGCCAGCGTATCTCACTGTTGAAGGAGCGGTTGTTGGAAATCGATAAACAGAAGACCACCCAGCGTAAGAATCGTGGCCGACTGATTCGTGTGGCTTTGGTGGGTTATACCAATGTGGGCAAGAGTACGATGATGAACCTGTTGGCGAAGAGTGATGTGTTTGCGGAGAACAAACTCTTTGCAACTCTCGATACCACAGTGCGTAAAATGGTGATTGACAACTTACCGTTCCTATTGGCAGATACCGTTGGATTCATCCGTAAATTGCCCTCCGATCTGGTGGAGTCGTTTAAGTCGACCCTTGACGAGGTACGTGAGGCAGATTTGCTGGTACATGTGGTGGATATCTCACATCCTGACTTTGAGGAACAGATTAATGTGGTTGAGAAGACCTTGGCCGACCTCGGCTGTGCAGAAAAACCCTCGATGCTGGTATTCAACAAGATTGATGCCTATACCTGGACTCCTCAGGATGAGGACGATCTGACTGCTCCGACGAAGGAGAATATCTCTTTGGAAGACTTGAAAAAAACCTGGATGGCAAAGATGACTACCGCCCCACTGTTTATTTCCGCCAAGAACAAGGAGAATATTGACGAGTTGCGTGAGGTGCTCTATCAGAAGGTACGGGAACTCCACGTACAGAAATATCCATATAATGACTTCCTGTATAATGTAGAGGAATCGTAATAACGTTAAAATGCAATGACGAAAATATAATTGAACCATTTATACTTATGAGAGATTACAGATTATTGACACAAGAGGAAATAGAGGTGCTTGAGCGTAACAGTTGTTGGGCTGAGGACTGGAATCGTGTGATGGTGGCAGAGACTTTCAAACCTTATGGTTTCCACCGAGTGTTGTTCTATGGCGATATCCGTCTGGGGTCGTTCGACAAGCAGGTGGAGGTAACCAAGGGCTTTACCAAACATGCAGGTATCAATGATGCCACGTTGCGTAACGTGACAGTGGGTAATGACTGTCTGATAGAGAAAATCGGTAACTTCATCAACAACTACACGATAGGCGACGATTGTTATATTTCCAATATCTGTACACTGGAAACCACAGAGGGTGCCACCTATGGCGAGGGACATCTGGTGTCCGTGCTGAATGAGATGGGCGATGGTAACGTAATACTTTTCCACGACTTGAATTCACAATTGGCTTCCTTCATGGTAAAGCATTTTCAGGACAAGGTTCTGAAAGACAATATCACCAGACTAATCAATGAGGAAATCCGTTTCACGCTTCCTGAGCGTGGTACTATCGGTAATGGTGTGAAGATTATTAATACAAAAGAAATCACGAATACGGTGGTGAAGGACGACTGTGAGATTAATGGTGCGGCACGCCTCTCCGACTGTACCATCATGTCGTCGAAAGATGCCTCTGTGTATATCGGTACGGGTGTCATCTGTGAGAACTCGATTATCTCGAATGGTTGTTCGATTACCAATTCCGTGAAGATGCAGGACTGTTTCGTGGGAGAGGCTTGTCAGATTACCAATGGCTTCACGGCAGAGGCGAGTGTTTTCTTTGCTAATTCCTTTATGGCCAATGGTGAGGCTTGCGCCGCTTTCTGTGGACCGTTCTCTGCCTCACACCATAAGTCGAGTTTGTTGATTGGTGGTGAGTTCTCGTTCTATAATGCAGGCTCCAATACCAATTTCTCCAATCATGCCTATAAGATGGGTCCCTTACATTATGGAACATTGGAGCGTGGTACAAAGACAGCCTCTGGTGCCTATGTACTGATGCCTGCTAAGATTGGTGCATTCTCCGTCTGTTTCGGTAAGCTGATGAACCATCCTGACATGCGCTGTCTGCCTTTTGCCTACCTGTTGGCATACGGTGAGACCATGTATATCGTGCCAGGTCGTAACATCACTACTGTCGGTCTGTACCGCGATATCAAGAAGTGGCCGAAGCGCGACAAGCGTCCAGCCTCTTGTCGTAAGAGTGTCATCAACTTCGACTGGCTCTCGCCGTTTACCGTTGGTGAAATCGTGCAGGGTAAGAAGATCCTGGAGAACCTGCGTCAGGCTGGTGGCAAAAATGTGTCGAGCTACAACTTTCAGGAATATATCATCAATGCCTCGTCTCTGAAGAAAGGTATCAAGTATTATGATATCGCCCTGCGCATCTATATGGGTGCCGTACTGAAGCGTGCCGTCAAGGGCGGTTTCTTGGGCAAACCCGATAGTACCGTTGGCGAGGGGGATTGGATTGACCTGAGTGGATTGCTGTTGCCCGCCAGTGAGGAACAGCGCCTGATTGATGACATCAAGAGCGGCTCGGTGGAGAGCATTCATGATGTCCTGCAGCGTTTCTACGATATTGACGAGAACTATCGTAAATACCAGTGGGCGTGGACTTACAAACTCATTCTCGACTATTATGGTGTCGACGAACTGACGGAGCCGACGATGCAGCGTATCCGTGAGGATTACATCAAGGCCCGTCGTGCGTGGATTGCTGAAATCCGCAAGGACGCCCAGAAAGAGTTTGATATGGGCGATGTTGAACAGGAGGTATATGACGATTTCATCTCGAAGCTCGACCACGAAATTGACTACGAAGACTGATTTTTAACAACGAATTATACGAATCTATGAAACTCAAACTCATTCTGATAGGATGCCTCATTGCGCTCGGGATGAACGCACAGGCTAAGGATTACAAGTACGAGACGGTAGATGGGGATTTGATGAAGACTCGCATCTACACCCTCGACAATGGACTGAAGGTGTATCTCTCCGTGAATCCGGAGAAGCCCCGTATTCAGACGTATATTGCCGTGCGGACGGGAAGTAAGAACGACCCTGCGGAGACCACAGGACTGGCTCACTATTTGGAGCACTTGATGTTCAAGGGTTCGAAACAGTTCGGTACGAGTAATGCTACTGCTGAGGCTCCTTTGTTGGACGAGATAGAGCAACGCTATGAGATTTATCGTAAATTGACAGACCCTGCACAGCGCAAGCAGGCCTATCATGAGATAGACAGCGTGAGCCAGTTGGCTGCTCAGTATTTCATTCCTAATGAGTATGACAAACTGATGGCCGCCATTGGTGCACAGGGGACGAATGCGTTTACAAACAATGATGTGACCTGCTATACCGAGGATATCCCTTCCAACGAAATAGAGAACTGGGCGAAAATCCAGTCCGACCGTTTCCAGAACATGGTGATTCGTGGTTTCCATACCGAGTTGGAGGCTGTTTATGAGGAGTATAACATTTATCTGACAGACGACGGCGACAAGGTTTGGAGTGCATTGGGCAAGCTGCTGACCCCCACCCATCCTTATGGTACCCAGACCACCATTGGTACACAGGAACACCTGAAGAACCCCTCCATCACGAACATCAAGAACTATTTCAAGAAATGGTACGTACCCAATAACGTCGCTGTCTGTATGGCTGGCGACTTCGATATGGATAAGACCATCGCTATCATCGACCAGTATTTCGGACAGTGGAAACCTGGTGACGATGTTCGTCAGCCCGTATTCCCCGTTCAGAAGCCGTTGACGGCACCGAAGGATACTTCTGTGATAGGTCAACAGGCCGAGGAAGTTATCGTTGGATGGCTGGCCAAGAAGGCTTCCGATGCGCAGTGCGACACGTTGAACGTCATCAGTTCGATGTTGACGAACGGCAAGGCTGGACTTATCGATATCAACTTGAACCAGCAGATGAAGATTCAGGGTGCTCAGGCCTATCTGCAGGACCTGCAAGACTATTCCACCTTCCTGCTCTTTGGTATGCCTAAGCCGGAACAGTCGTTGGAAGAGGTACGTGCACTGATGTTGGGAGAGGTGGAGAACCTGAAGAAGGGTAATTTCTCCGATGATCTGTTGTCGAGTATCGTCAACAATATGGAACTACAGCGTCAGCGTTCCCTTGACAACAACCTGTGGCGTGTGCGTCAGATGATGGGCTCGTTTATCGATGGTACCACCTGGGAGCAGCAGACTCATCGCATGGACCGTATCTCTAAGATGACCAAGACACAGATTGTGGACTTTGCCAACCGCTTTTTCACCGACGGCTATGCTACTGTCTTTAAGAAACAAGGTACAGACTCCTTGCAGAAGAAGATCGACAAGCCTGCTATCACCCCGATTCCAGCAAACCGTGACATGAAGAGTCAGTTTGTGGAAGACATCCAGAATGCGAAGGTGGAACCTATCCAGCCTCGCTTTGTGGACTATACAAAAGACCTGACAGTGACGGAGACCAAGCAGAAGCTGTCGCTTCTTTACAAGCAGAATACGCAGAACGATCTTTTCACCCTGGTGTTCCGCTATGAGTTCGGAAAACAGGACGACAACCGCTACGACATTGCTGCCGACTACCTTGATTATGTGGGAACCGACAAGTTTACGGCTGCACAGGTGAAGCAGGAATTCTACAAGATGGCATGTAGCTATTCCATTAATGTCAATGCCGACAACATGAACATCACCCTCACAGGTCTGCAGTCGCAGATGCCAAAGGCGCTGGAGTTGCTGGAAGAGCTACTGGCTCATGCTAAGGCCGACAAGGAATCGTACGACCAGTATGTCGGTTTGGTACTGAAGAGTCGTGACGATGCCAAGAAAGATCAACGCACCAATTTCAGCTATCTGACCAGCTATGCCATCTATGGCCCTCACAATAATCTGCGGGATGTGATGAGCGCAGAACAGCTCCGTCAGACAGATCCCCAGCAACTGCTCTCGCTGCTTGCCAACCTGAAGAACATGAAGCATACTGTGCTCTATTACGGTAAACTGACTCCCGACGAGCTCTCAAAGGTGTTGGCTACTACCCATCAGACCGCTAAGAAGTTGGCAGATGTGCCACACGGAAAACCCTATGTGCACCAGCAGGCTACCTCGAATGAAGTGCTGATAGCACCTTATGATGCCAAGAACATTTATATGCAGATGTATCATAACGAGGGTCGTGACTGGAATCCCAACCAGGAGGCTGTCGTAGACCTCTTCAATGAGTACTACGGAGGTGGCATGAACGGTATCGTCTTCCAGGAGTTGCGTGAGGCACGTGGTCTCGCCTATAGTGCATCTGCTTATTACTTCACACCGTCTAAGAAGGGTGATAAGGAGTTCTATCGGACCAATATCATTACCCAGAACGACAAGATGATGGATGCCGTTAACCAATTCCATGTGATTCTGAACGAGATGCCTGCCAGTGAGAATGCCTTCCAAATTGCGAAGGATGCTCTCACGAAACAGCTCGCCAGTCAGCGTGTCACGAAATTTGGTGTCATCAGCGACTACCTCGTTGCTAAGCGCAGGGGTATCGACTATGACATCAGTGAGAAAATATACAATGCCCTGCCAGGTTTGCAGTTGCAGGATATCGTCGGTTTCGAGAAGTCGAATATGGCAAACAAAGCCTACCGTTACATCATCCTCGGTGATGAGAAGGAACTCGACATGAAGGCCTTGGAGAAACTTGGTCCTATCAAGAGACTGACTACGGAAGAGATTTTTGGATATTAATAACTAACTAAATAAATACGAAGAATATGGCACAACCAGTTGATTTCAAGTATGCCCCGATGTTTCAGGTGGGCGAGGACAAGACAGAGTATCGTCTGTTGTCGAAAGAAGGTGTGAGCACCGCCGAGTTTGAAGGAAAGCAGATTGTGAAGGTCTCCAAGGAGGCCCTGACGCTCTTGGCTCAGCAGGCTTTCCACGATGTGGAGTTCATGCTGCGCCGTGAGCATAACGAGCAAGTGGCTCAGATACTGAAAGACCCTGAGGCTTCGGAGAATGATAAGTATGTTGCCCTGCAGTTCCTGCGTAATGCGGAGGTCGCTGCCAAGGGAATCCTGCCTTTCTGTCAGGATACGGGTACGGCGATTATTCATGGCGAGAAGGGACAGCAGGTATGGACGGGCTTTGAGGATGAGGAAGCACTCTCACGTGGTGTCTATAACACCTTTACCCAGGACAATCTGCGCTACTCACAGAATGCACCATTGAATATGTACGACGAGGTGAATACCCGTTGCAACCTGCCTGCCCAGATTGATATCGAGGCCACAGAGGGCGCAGAATATAAGTTCGTGATGGTGGCCAAGGGTGGTGGTTCTGCCAACAAGACCTATTTCTATCCGATGACGAAGGCTACCATCCAGAACGAGGGAACACTCCTGCCATTCCTTGTGGAGAAGATGAAGTCGCTGGGTACAGCTGCTTGTCCTCCTTATCACATTGCTTTCGTGATTGGTGGCACCTCTGCAGAAAAGAACCTCCTCACCGTGAAGCTCGCCAGCATCAAGTTCTACGACGGCCTGCCCACGACAGGTGATGAGACAGGTCGTGCTTTCCGTGACATCGACCTGGAAAACAAACTTCTGGAGGAAGCTCATAAGATTGGTCTGGGTGCCCAGTTCGGTGGTAAGGCATTGGCTCATGACATTCGTGTCATCCGTCTGCCGCGTCATGGTGCCAGCTGTCCTATCGGTATGGGTGTCTCTTGCTCAGCAGATAGAAATATCAAGGCGAAGATCAATGCCGACGGTATCTGGTTGGAGAAGATGGACAGCAATCCTACAGAGCTGATTCCTGAGGAGCTGCGTCGTCCTGGTGAGGGCGGCAAGGGTATTGAGATCGACCTGAACGAGGGTATCGATGCCGTCCGCAAAGAACTCAGCAAGTATCCTGTTTCTACCCGTGTCAACCTGAAGGGCACTATCATTGTGGCCCGTGACATCGCTCATGCCAAGTTGAAGGCCCGTCTGGATGCCGGTGAGGGTATGCCCGACTACTTCAAGAAATATCCTGTGCTTTATGCTGGTCCTGCCAAGACGCCGGAGGGTTATCCCTGTGGCTCGATGGGTCCCACCACAGCCAACCGTATGGATCCCTATGTGGATGAGTTCCAGGACAACGGTGCTTCTTTGGTGATGATAGCCAAGGGCAATCGCTCAGACGTTGTCACCGAGGCTTGTAAGAAGCACGGCGGCTTCTATCTGGGAACCATCGGTGGTGTGGCAGCCGTCCTCTCTCAGAGTTCTATCAAGAGCATTGAGTGTGTGGAATATCCCGAACTCGGTATGGAGGCCATCTGGAAGATTGAGGTCGAGGACTTCCCCGCCTTTATCCTTGTGGACGACAAGGGCAACGACTTCTTCAAGCAGTTGAAGCCTTGGTGCCCGAATGCAAAATAATCTTTTATGAAAAGATACCTCTTTTATGGAATGCTAATACTGCTCCTTCCCCTGCGCGCTTTGGCGCAGGGTGAGGAGTTGGGCGTCATCAAAGGCGACTGTACCCCTTGGCTTTTCGATGGTCCGGAAAATACCCATCGTGCCCTCCGTCGGTTGGCAACGCCAAATAAGTCGTGGGACAAGGACAAGGTATATCATCAACTGGTCATCCTGTTTTCTTTTTCAGATACGGAGTTCCTGGAAGGACATACAAAAGCGTATTATGAGAAGATTCTCAACCAAGCAGGCTATAACGAGGGGAATGGCCCAGGCTGTATGGCGGACTATTACCGTGCGCAGTCGAACGGGCTTTTCAATCTCCAGTTTGAAGTCTATGGTCCCTATAAGGTGAGTAGTAAGGCGTGTCCTTATGACAGTCCTAACGAGAAAACCCGATATTACGGAAGGGATGCTATGGAAGAGGCTACCCAACTTTTTCTGGCTGAACATCCGGAAATCGATTTCTCCCAGTACGACTGGAACGGTAACGGTTCTGTAAATCAGGTCATCTTTATCAATGCTGGAATGTCAGGAAATATCAGCAGTGCGGCTTCTTATGGACATATCTGGCCCAACACCTCTTCGTTCTCTACAATTACGGCTCCTGACGGTAAAAAAATCAGCAGCTATACCGTCAGTGCAGAGTATTTTTCCACGACCAGACCGTGTGGAATCGGCACGATCTGTCATGAGTTTACGCACAGTCTGGGATTGCCCGATATTTACTCAACGACGACAGGCGACCCAGTCTGCGATGAGTGGGACTTGATGGATGGTGGCAACTTTACTAACTTTGGATGGTGTCCGCCCAACTATACAGCGTTGGAGAAATACTTGTTGGGCTGGGTGGAGTTTACGGAACTGGACGATGCGACTTCCATTGCCGACCTGAAACCCGTATCAGAGGGTGGTGAGGTCTATCGCATCAAACACTCCGATTCGGAGTGGCTGTTGTTGGAGAATCGTCAGCAAAATGATTGGGATGCTGGTGCTCCAGGCAAGGGTCTGGTCATCTATCATGTGAACTATGATGCTTCTGTATGGAAAGGTAACTCTGTGAATAATGATAAGACGAAACGTCGCTTCCACCTTGTTCATGCTGACAATATGGACTATGACGCATGGGCTGACTATATCTCTGCCAAAGGCTTGAGCAGTTATGCAAACAATCCCAGGATGAACCGTCGGCATCTTAGTACCTCGCCCTATCCTTATAGCTCAGGGGATGTGGTCAACAATGAGTTGACAGATACGTCGACACCGTCAGCTGTCATGTACTATCCGGACGGATCGTTGCTAGGCAAACCTATCACGAATATCCAGATGAGTGGTGGCCTGATTTCCTTTGACTTTATGAAACCTTCGACGGGTATCACGATGCCCGTACGACAGTTTATTTCTGGCGAACAGCAGGTGTACGACTTGTCGGGCCGTATGGTGAAGGCACCACAATCGGGGCATGTCTATATCTTCAGGAATGCTGACGGAACGACTTATAAACAAATACAGCATCATGCGAAGTAAACGTAGTCTGTTGCTCCTGTTCTTGTTGTCGCTCTTTATGACGACGATTGCGCAAAACGAAATCCGCCTGCGGAACTGTCGGCGCGGAACACCACGTACCGAGGCAGCGTCCAGGCGTACCTCGAAAGCCCCCCGTCAGCCAGGTGGTGACTTCTACAAGGGCGACCGTCGTCAGTTGTTGGTGTTGGTGGCTTTTGCCGACCGTTCGTTTCAGGGTGATGAGACGGCTACGATGGAAAAGTGGAATAAGATCTTCAATACGGTGAATTATACGGAGGCACCTTATAAGGGTTCCGTACATGACTATTTCTATGCCCAGAGCTATACGGCTTTCAATTTGACGTTTGACTTGCAGTATGTGCAAGTCAGTGGAAAGGTGGAGAAGTACAAGAGTACCGATACCGATGACGAGAATTCGCAGTATCTGGTACAGGATATCATGGAAATGCTCAAGACACGTTCCATTAACTGGAGTCTGTACGACTGGAACGGCGACGGCTATGTCAACCAGTTGCTCATTGTCTATGCCGGTAAGGGCATGAACGATGGTGGTGGCAGCAATAGCATATGGCCGCATCAGTGGTGGATGAGTGAGCATCTGAAGGACGGCCAGTCTGGTGTCTATTGCGATCCTATTAAGGTAACCTATAGCAGCAAAGACTATTTGGTCGATTGTTACTGTACTGTGCAGGAAGTCGGTGTCATTTCTGCTTCCTTCGGAACCATCTGTCATGAGTACAGCCATTGCTTCGGACTCCCAGATTTCTATGGTTCTACGAAATATGTCGGTGCTTGGGATCTGATGGACTATGGAAACTATAACGGAGGCGGCTACTGTCCTGCAAGCTACTCTGCCCATGAGCGCTGGCTCATGGAGTGGCTCAAGCCTACAGAACTGACCAGTGCCGCTACGAAGACCGGTATTTCTGCTCTTAGTGACGAGGCGCAGGCATATCTCGTCCGTAATGACGGTTTTGAAAACGAATACTATATCGTGGAAAACCGCCAGCAGAAAGGGTGGGATGAGAAACTGCCGGGCAGTGGCATCGTTATCTTCCACATTGTCTTTGACCCCACGGTTTGGGTGAGTACCACAACATGGCCTAACACCTCATCTTTTCAGCGTTATACGATTATACCAGCCAACAACAAAACATCGTATTCAGATTCCAATGCTTCAGGATGGGCTTATCCCAAAGGTGACAACGACCAGCTGACGAACGAATCGACACCCGCTGCTACGCTGAAATACAACAATACCGACGGCAAGAAGTTCATGAACAAGCCATTGACGGGACTGAAGGTCACTGGCGGACTCGCCTCGTTTGACTTCATGGGAGGTGCAACGGGAATTTTTGAACAGAAGATACTTGGACAACCTGAGGTCCTTTATCATTTCGGTCCTATATATATTATAAGGAACGCGCAAGGAGAAGTCAAAAAAGTGATAAAGCATTGACGCTTTATCACTTTTTCATTCTTCTTTCTTTATTCTTCACTCTTCACTCTTCACTTTAGTTCCTAAACACCAGTCCGTCGCCAAACTCGTCGATGATGATGGGCTTGTCACGATTGACTTCATCGGCCAGTATTTTGCGTGAGAGGTCGTTGAGTACCAGTTGCTGGATGGCGCGCTTGACGGGACGTGCTCCGAAGTCGGGGTCGTAGCCTTCCTGGGCCAAATACTTGATGGCGGCCTCGGTAGTCTCCAGGCGAATACCCTGTGGCTCCAGCATATCCGTCACCTTCTTCATCTGCAGACGGACCACGTCGGCAATTTGCTCCTGTGTGAGTGGCGTGAAGGTGATGATCTCGTCGATACGGTTCAGGAACTCTGGACGCATCGTCATGCGAAGCTGTTCACGTGTCGCATTCGACGTCATGATGATAATCGTGTTCTTGAAGTTGGCGGTACGACCCTTGTTGTCTGTCAGACGTCCATCATCGAGAACCTGCAACAGGATATTGAACACATCCGGATGGGCCTTCTCGATCTCGTCGAACAGTACCACTGAGTACGGCTTCCTACGCACAGCCTCCGTCAACTGGCCGCCCTCATCGTAGCCTACGTAGCCTGGAGGCGCACCGATCAGACGTGAGACGCTGTACTTCTCCTGATACTCACTCATGTCGATACGCGTCATCATCGTCTCGTCGTTAAACAGATAGTCGGCGAGGGTCTTGGCGAGTTCCGTTTTACCTACACCCGTCGTACCGAGGAAGATAAACGAGGCGATGGGTCGCTTGGGATCCTGCAGACCAGCCCTCGAACGACGTACGGCATCCGAGACTGCCGTAATGGCCTCGTCCTGCCCAATCACACGCTTATGCAGTTCCTCCTCCAAGTGGAGCAGCTTTTCGCGCTCACTCTGCATCATTCTTGTCACAGGGATACCCGTCCAGCGAGATACTACTTCGGCGATATCGTCTGCCGTCACCTCCTCACGCACCAGCGAATCGCCGTTCTGAGCCGTAGCCAGTTGCTGTTGGATGGCCTTGATGTCATCATCGAGGGCCTTCAGTTTCGAGTAGCGTATCTCCGCCACCTTGCCATAGTCGCCCTCGCGCTCGGCACGCTCTGCTTCCAACTTCAGATTCTCCATCTCCTGCTTGTCCTGCTGGATCTTGTTGATGAGTTGGCGCTCACCCTCCCACTTGGCACGGAACTGGGTCTCCTGCTCCTTGAGTTCTGCGATATCCTTATCTAACTGCGCAATCTTCGGCTCATCGCCCTCGCGCTTGATAGCCTCACGCTCAATCTCCAATTGAGCCAGCCTTCGGGTGATCTCGTCCAATTCCTCAGGCACAGAGTCGCGCTCCATACGCAGTTTGGCGGCAGCCTCGTCCATCAAGTCGATGGCCTTATCAGGCAGGAATCGTTCGCTGATATAGCGCTCGGAGAGTTGTACGGCAGCGATACAGGCATCGTCCTGAATCCTCACTTTATGGTGGTTCTCGTAACGCTCCTTCAGTCCTCGCAGGATGGAGATGGCCGAGAGTTCATCCGGCTCATCCACCATCACCGTCTGGAAGCGTCGCTCCAGCGCCTTATCCTTCTCGAAATACTTCTGATACTCGTTCAGCGTTGTCGCACCGATGGCACGCAGTTCACCACGGGCGAGGGCCGGTTTCAGGATGTTTGCAGCATCCATCGCCCCCTCACCACCGCCGGCACCTACCAACGTGTGAATCTCGTCGATGAAGAGGATGATGCGCCCTTCGGCCTTCGTCACCTCGTTGATGACGCTCTTCAGACGCTCCTCGAACTCACCCTTGTACTTCGCACCAGCCACCAGCGCACCCATATCGAGCGAATAGACCTGCTTATCCTTCAGGTTCTCAGGCACGTCACCACGAACGATACGCCCTGCGAGACCCTCTACGATGGCGGTCTTACCCGTACCAGGCTCACCAATCAGGATGGGGTTGTTCTTCGTACGACGACTCAGGATCTGCAACAGACGACGGATCTCATCGTCACGACCGATCACAGGGTCGAGTTTCCCCTGACGGGCCAGATCCACGAGGTTCTTGGCATATTTCTCCAGACTCTGGTAGTTCTCGTCGGCCGATTGTGACTTCACCTTCTGCCCCTGCCGCAGTTCCTGGATGGCCTTCTGCATGTCCTTTTCCGTGCAGCCGGCATCCTTCATGATGCGGCTCGCCGTCGAGTTCACGCTCAGCAGCGCCAGCAAGATCGGCTCTACACTCACAAACTCGTCGCCACCCTTCTGGGCTGTCTCCTGTGCACGTACGAGTACATTATTACTATCACTTGAGAGATACGGCTGTCCGCCCTGCACACGTGGCAGATGCTTGATCTCCTGATCCACCAGCATCTCAATCTGCTGGGCATTCACGCCGAGTTTCTGGAAGATGAAGGTCGTTACGTCCTTCGCCTTCTCCAATACGCCCTTCAGTATATGGACAGGCTCTATTACCTGCTGGCCGTTCAACTGTGCGGTGTTCACAGCCTGCTGCACGGCCTCCTGGGCTTTGATGGTAAACTTGTCTAATGTCATAGTTTTGTCCTCCTATTCTTTTAATTTTTAGCTGTTAATGGAGGCACAAACACTATGCCTAATGCTGAAAGCCGACAAAATGGCATCTTAATCAGTCATTTTGACAGACTGTTTGTAGATTTTCAGATTGCGATAGAAGGAACTGAGGGAGGCAAAGCCCGACTTGTTGGCTACATCACTCATGGACATTTCAGGGTGTTTCTCTATCAGTTCTTTGGCGTAGGCAATGCGCTGGCGGTTAATCAGTTCGCTGAAAGTCATACCCATCTGTTGGTTGATGGCCTGATAGACGTAGGTACGATTGGTCTGTAACAGTTGGGCAAGGTTTTCCAGTTTGAGGTTAGGCTGCAGGAACAACTGCTCTTCTTTCATCAGCAGGTTGATGCGTTCTGTGAGACTCTCCTGTGGAAGCATCTTCTTGTCGTCCAGCATCTTGTCGTCGATGACAGCTTGTTCGTCCAGCATGTCGCAGAAAGAGAAGCGGCGATGCAGTCCGACAAAGGCGATGCAGAACAAAAGTATCGTGAAACTCAGGGAAGGGATAGCCAGCATCCACATGGAGTCAATAAACTGATAGCGTCCTATGATGTTGCATGCCAACGACATCACAGAGGCTATCAGTACTAATATCAGGATGGTGCGGATGGTGTGCAACGACTTGTCGTCCGTATCCGCATAGAATTCCTCCACGATGTGATTGTAGTTGCGGATAAGCCGTATGCCGACAATGACGGTGATGATAATTTCGAGGGCGAAGACCACCTTGCAGATGGTGTGTATCCAAGCCTGGGTCAAAGCCTGGCCTGCCAGTCCTTCCGTGTGGTTATGATAGAGGTAGGTCTGTATGAACTGGTTGGTTTCCTCTGGCGACATCAGCGAGTAGGTGAGGCCGCAGGCGATAGCTCCGATGGCAGCAGGCAGCAACAGGAGATAGTGTGAAGGCAGTATGCTGCGCGTCAGCCTTATAATATAGATAAGGTATAGGGGATAGACGGCCAGATTGGCTGTCAGATAGAGCATATCCGTAAAGGGGATGAGGCTGATGGTGTGGTTGAAATAGGCGAAGTGTCCTGTATAAAGTACCGTTGCCGTCAGCATATAGTAGAACAGCGCAGGCAACTCACGCAACTCCTTGTTGCGCAACTCCAGCGCAATGTACACTGTGAAGAATGCACAGGTCATCAACGGCAGCGATGTAAGTAGCAGATAGAGCATCGGCATCATTTTAACAGGCGCAAAAGTAATCATTTCTGTCGAATGCCGCAAGTTTTTATGTCTTTTTCCTACATTTCACCCAGTAATAGGCCGTTTTGTCAATTTTATAACATGTTTTGTGAATATGAGAAAAGAATTTGTGAATATGAGAGTCTTTTTATACGGTTTTTCCTTATCTTTGCAAACATATTAGTATAATTATCATTTCAAAATTAACCATTATGAAGAAACTATTCCTTTCTATCATCGCATTGGTTGGCACAGTGTCAGCCTCTGCACAGATTTCAGACGGTGTGACCGCAACGCTTCAAAACGGTAAGACCACCACAGTGTTTTATGGCTTCGATGCTTTCAAGGATGCCTTGGCAGCTGCTCCCGATGCGGGTGGCATCATCACCTTGTCGCCAGGAGCCTTCAGCAATCCGGGAGCAATCTCGAAAACCCTCAAGATTTATGGTGCCGGATTTATAAAAGATGCTGTCAACAACATTTCTGAGACTCGTGTCAATGGAAACCTGACTATCACCAGCACCGATGCACTCGTTCCTGTAGTTCGTATCGAGGGAGTTTACTTTGTAAATGATTTTGTTATTGAGGGAGCACAGGCTGTCGCTAATACGGAAGTAATCAAGTGTAGCTTTGCTGAATTTTATAACAGTGTCGAAACCAATAATACCATCATCCGCCAAAGCTATATCCGTGGTTCCTTGCATGGTAGAAGCACATTGACAACAGGATTAGTTGTCGCCAATTGTTGGATTGGAGGGCGTATAAGTAGCAATTATTATACCGACGATAAGTTCGCCACTGGTAGTTCTGGAACGATTAACCATTGTATTATTGCCTATTATTATGGTGGTTCTTATGGGTCTGACTATTTTCCATTCGATTATCGAAACAATATTGTGAATTATTGCAGTAATTGTTGTGGTGCCGGATCAACCTGCTATAACAATGTTGGTTGGGAATCAAGATTCTCTTGCGGAGGACAAAATACCTCTGTAAACAACTATGACGTAGCATTATGGACAGACTGGAAAACACTTCTCGCTGATGGTCAGGACAACCTTGACTTCTACATCAAAGATACCACCACTCCTCGTACATGGGTACTTGCTGAGCCCACGACATACGTAGGCAATGACGGCACTCCTTGCGGTGTAACAGGTGGTGACTTCCCTTGGAATCCTATTCCTGCTACTCCACGCATCCTCAGCACCTCTGTTGATGCCAAGACGACTCCTGGCACATTGAAGGTGTCTATTAAGGCTGAGGCACGTCCATTAGAGTAATCACACGCAACAGAAACAGACAATGAACAGAACGAAACATATAGTACTGTCCTTGCTGGCATTGCTCTGTTGGCTGACGGCGGCGGCTGACGCTACCGTCACGAAGTGTGAGTACTGGTTCGACCAGCAATATGGCAGTCGTACGACAGCAGATGTGTCTGAAGGGGCCTGGAGCAAGGACATAGATATCTCTGCTTTGAACTATGGTCTGCACAGCATTGCATTCCGTGTCCTCGCTGAGGATGGCGCGAAAAGCCTGTATAGTCCTGTTGTGGTGAAGAATTTCATCAAATTAGAGACTACACCAACAGGTGAGAACTCGCTGAATACCTATGAGTATTGGATTGACCAGCAGTTTGATAAACCCACAAAAGGGAATGTCGATGCGTCAGGAATCGTCAACTTCGATGAGGATCTTTCTGCTCTGAACTATGGTCTGCATAGTGTCACCATTCGTGTGATTGATGCTACTGGTAAGGTCAGCTCCGCTTTGGTGAAGAACTTCATGAAACTGGAGACTACACCAGAAGGCTCCAACTCGCTGAATACCTATGAGTATTGGATAGACCAGCAGTTTGACAAACGAAAGGACGGAACTGTTGATGCGTCAGGAATCATCAACTTTGATGAGGACCTTTCAGCTCTGAACTATGGCCTGCATAATATCACCATCCGTGTGATTGATGCGACAGGTAAGGTCAGCTCCGCTTTGGTGAAAAACTTCATGAAGCTGGAAACTACACCGGAAGGTAAGAACTCGCTGAATACCTATGAGTACTGGATAGACCAGCAGTTTGACAAACGAAAGGACGGAACAGTACCAGAAAATGGTATTGTGGAATTTGACTATGACCTCTCTTCATTGAACTATGGTCTGCATAATATCACCATTCGTGTGATTGATGCAACAGGAAAGGTCAGCTCCGCTCTGGTGAAGAACTTCATGATCGTTGAGAGACTGGATGGCGAGAATGCCCTGCAGACTTATGAGTATTGGATTGACAATGGTGAACATCAGAGTGGGGACGTTCCTGCTGACGGAGTAGTGGCTCTCGACCTCGACATCAGCACGCTGAACGAAGGACTCCATACCTTCAACTATTGTGTCACTGACAAGGCTGGACATACCTCTGGTGTCGTCTTCAAGAACTTCATGGTGAAGAAGATCAAGAGTGAGGGTAAGTTGATAGCCATCGACTACTGGTTCAATGACGAGCCGCGTACCCGTATCACTATCGATCCTGCCCAGGTAAGTATCGACAGGGACGATATCGTCATTCCGTTGGACAACCTGAAACCAAGGGGCATCGCAGAGGATTACGTCTTCGACGCCACTACGAAGAAGATTACTACCAAGGAGAATGTCACAGTGGGCATTCAGGTGTTCAACAACGAGGAGATAGGTTCTGAGGCTGTCGTTGAAACGCTGAAGGATTATGTCTTTACGTTTGACCCGTTGTTGGAAAATCTGACCAACGGAAAAGAAGATACGGAGGCTGCTCCACAGGGTGGACAGGTTCAGGTATTCAGCTTTGAGGGTGCCGTGGGTGACTCGCTCCATTGGGAGTTCAGTGGCTCTGATGCGAAGATAGACTTCTACGACGCTGACGGCAATCGTCTCACACCAGAGACAAAGACCGTTGACGGAAAGGATGTCTTGGTTATCAAGATGCCGACAACTGCTGTCTATGCTTTGACCTATGGTGCTACGGCAGCAGGTGAGATGACTGTGAAGGTATCTGTCGAGCTCGAATTCATCCCAGGCGATGCCAATAGTGACAAACTCGTGAATGTGACAGACATCGTGGCTACGGTGAACTACATTATGGAGAAACCGTCACCTGGCTTCAACGTGAAGGCAGCTGACCTGAATGGCGATGGTGAGATCAATGTGACGGATATTGTCAAGATGGTGTCTATCATCATGTCTGGAGGTGGCGGTTCTTCGCGTCGTGCTGCCGCTGCATCTGGCAACTTGGTCATCAGCGGAAACAACATCCAGTTGAGGAATGCCGAGAGTTATACTGCAGCGCAGTTTGACATCTTCCTGAGTGACGGACAATCCATCAGCGATGTCGTACTGAACGGTAGCAGCGATCATAGTCTGAGTTGGAAGATGATAGATGCCAACACCTGTCGTGTGGTAGCTTACTCCATGACGAATGCCGCCTTCCGTGTGAACAGCGACAACCTGTTTAGCATCATCGTAAATGGTGGTCTGGAGGAAGCAGCTATCGGCAATGAACTGCTGATCCAAGCTGAAGGTGTAACAGGCATTGACCTCCGTCGACAAGAGGAGAACTATGATGTCTATGACCTCCGAGGCAACAAGGTTCGCTCGAATGCGACAGACCTGAAGGGCCTCTCGAAGGGTATCTACATCATCAACGGCAAGAAAGTGGTGGTGAAGTAAATCCTCTAAAGTCTAATATTTAAAGAAGCCTGGGCAATCGCTCAGGCTTCTTTTTCTTGTTCTTTCACTGGCAAAGCCAGATTCTTCACTTTTCACTCTTCACTTTTACCTTAAAAGGGTCCCCGTCTCCTCCTCATGCTTTGTGGACACGTCATTTTCGAATTTTCTTTTAAAAAACTTGGGTCATCCAGAAATAATCTTTATCTTTGCAACAAGGAGAAGGGAAAAACAATAACTGAAACATCATAATACATGATACGCAGATCGTTCAAGAATATTATCTCATTGTTTGTCCTGTTAATGGCAGGTGCTCTTTCCTTGTCGGCCCAGCAGGTGACGAGAGAGGCTGCATTGTCGAAAGCAACACAGTTCTTTAACCAGTCCGATGTGGTTTCAAGGAGGGCAGCGCGCAAGGCTACTCAGTTGACCCTTGCCAACGACCGCAGTGAGTTCTATGTTTTCAACGATGAGGCTAACGGCGGCTATGTCGTCATCAGTGGTGACGAACGGATGCCAGATGTGTTGGGATATTCTTACAACGGACATTTCGATGCAGAGCAGATTCCTTGTAATATGCGTGCATTGATGGAAAATTTTGCCAGTCAGGTAGATTATTTAAGGACACATCCTGGAGCTAAAGTGACTAAACATCGCTCACCAGATAGGGAAAATATCGCCCCAATGTTAACTTGTAGTTTTAGCCAAGGATACCCCTATAATAACAAATGTCCAGAAGCTAATGGTGAACACAGTGCTACAGGTTGCGTTGCTGTGGCGATGGCTGAAATCATGCATTATCACCAATGGCCGAAACAGACTACCCAAATCATTCCTGGCTATACAACATTTACACAAGGATTTGAATTACCAGACATACCCATTACCACTATAGACTGGGATAACATACTTGGGCATTATGATTCTGATAATTATAATTATAGTGATGAACAGATAGATGCTATCTCTACTTTGATGCTGCTATGTGGTGCATCTGCAAAGATGGAATATACTACTACATCTGGTAGTGGAGCTGCTATGCAGGATGCAGCTAATGCTTTTAGAAAGTATTTTGACTACGAAGACTTGCTTGAACTTATTTATCGTGATGCATACTATGATGATGAGTGGGAACAGATGATCTATGATGAATTGAAAAGTGGGCGCCCTGTTCTATATGCCGCTTCTTGGGATAGTGGCGAATCACATGCTTTTGTTGTGCATGGTTATGAAAATGGTTATTTTCGTCATGGTTCCTTTTGGGTCCTTTTGAATGACAATTTTGGATTGAAATATCATCAATATGCCATTGTAGGCATCAGACCAGTAAAAGCTAATGCCCCCTGCGGATATGCCGTACTTGATAATGGAAAGATGACATTATACTATGATAGTGAGAAAGCCAATCGTACTGGTACTATTCTACCTCATAGGGATGAATGGTCAGATTATGCTAATGTTATTACAGAATGCATCATTGACCCATCGTTTGCTAATGTACAATTGTATAATTTAAGAGAATACTTTTCTAAATTAAGTAAATTAAAAACTATAGGAGGAATAGAAAATCTGAACACATCAATGGTTAGTGATATGAGCGATATGTTCAGTGGTTGTTCTTCTTTGACGAGCCTTGATCTTAGTAGCTTTAAGACAGACAAGACATTATACATGCATATGATGTTCTATGGTTGTTCTGACCTGACTACAATTTACGCAAGTGAACGTTGGAACATGTCAAATGTACAAACTTCAGATAAGATGTTTGAAGGATGTTCTAATATAATTGGTGGTGCAGGAACACCATATGATGCCAATCATACAGGTGCAGACTATGCCCATATTGATGGTGGACCGGATAATCCAGGCTATTTCACCTATAAAGCTCCTCCTATTATAATGGGCGATGCCAATGGTGATGGTCTCGTGAATGTGACGGATATCGTGGCTACGGTGAACTACATCATGGAGAAGAATCCTAATAGATTCAACTACGAAGCTGCTGATGTGAACCAAGATGGCTACATCAACGTGACGGATATCGTGAAGATGGTGTCTATCATCATGTCTGGTGATGCTGCACGTCGTCATGCTGACGTTGACGAATAGGCTATACCTATTTTCATCAAGAAGCAGGCACTCCAAAAAGAGAATGGGGTACCTGCTTTTATTAACTTGAAAATATCAGTGAAATCGTGATAGACGGGTGGTTACATCGTGACTTCTACCACGTGCTTACCAGCGGAGTAGGGGATGACGGTACCCTCAATCTTGGTGCCGTCGAGGACGATGCTCTTGACACCCTTCTGCTGGCCGTTCGGATGGATGGTGATCTCATAATCTGCATCGCGGAACTTACGCTGGACGGTGTAGTCGGTAGCGGTCTCGGGCAGACAGGGATCGATGCGGATGCCGTCGTAGTCGGGCTTGATGCCGAGGATGAACTCCGAGACGGTGTACCACATCCAGGCAGCGGTACCTGTGAGCCATGAGTTCTTACCCTCACCGGGCTTGAAGGCGTCCTTACCAGCTACCATCTGACAGTTGACGTAAGGCTCGACCTTGTGCAGCGTCTGGTATTTCTCTTCCACGTAAGAGGGGAGGATCTTAGCGTAGTGGCTCCAGGCATCGTTGCCGCGACCTGCAAGACACTCGCCGATGATGACCCAAGGATTGTTGTGGCAGAAGATGCCGGCGTTCTCCTTGTAGCCCTCGGGATATGAGGAAATCTCACCATACTCGTAGATGTACTTGGTGAAGGCGGGGTTGTTGAGCACCATACCGTGCTCGCACTCGAGGTACTTCTTACAAGAGTCGAGCGACTTGGCCACCATACCGTCCTCAGCGCCGATCTCAGCCATCGTACACCAGCCTTGTGACTCGATGAAGATCTTGGCTTCGTCGCATTCGTTGGAGCCAATCTTACGACCATAGAAGTCGTAGGCGCGCAGATACCACTCGCCATCCCAGCCGTGCTTCTTCACTGCGTCGATCATGGCATCGACAGCCTGCTGCATGCGGGCAGCCTCGTCGGTCTTGCCGATCTTCTTGCAGAGGGCCACGTAGTCCTTACCAGTGACGACGAAGAGACCTGCAATCATGAGCGATTCGGCCTTGGTGCCTTCAGAGACGTTCTCTGTGGTCTGGAACGACTCGTTGGGATCCCATGAGAAGCAGTTGAGGTTGAGGCAGTCGTTCCAGTCGGCACGACCAATCAACGGGAGCATGTGAGGACCGAGGTTCTTGATGACGTGGTCCATTGAGATCTTCAGGTGCTCGAAGAGGGTGACCTCAGAGCCGGGCTGGTTGTCGAAGGGCACCATCTCGTCGAGGATGGAGAAGTCGCCCGTCTCCTTGATATAAGCCACGGTGCCGAAGATGAGCCAGCAGGGGTCGTCGTTGAAACCGCCACCAATGTCGTTGTTACCACGCTTGGTGAGGGGCTGGTACTGGTGGTAGCAGCCGCCATCGGGGAACTGCGTCGATGCAATATCGATGATGCGCTGACGGGCACGAGGCGGAATCTGATGGACGAAGCCCACGAGGTCCTGATTGGAATCGCGGAAGCCCATACCACGACCTACGCCGCTCTCGAAGAACGAAGCCGAACGCGAGAAGTTGAAGGTGACCATACACTGGTACTGGTTCCAGATGTTCACCATGCGGTCGAGTTTGTCGTTGCCAGTCTTCACCTTATATATATTAAGCAGGGCATCCCAGTACTCGCAGAGTTCAGCGAAGGCCTTATCCACCTTGGCGGTAGTGTCCAGTTCGGCGATGAGGGCGTGGGCCTTCTTCTTGTTGATGACCTGCAGGGCCTCAAATTTCTCATCCTGCTCATTCTCGATGTAACCCAGCAGGAACACAAAGTCCTTCGATTCGCCTGGCTGCAGCGTCACCTCGATATAGTGTGAGGCAATCGGACTCCAACCATGAGCGTGAGAATTGCGAGGCTTACCCTCCATCACGGCATCGGGATTTGCAAACTCGTTATACAGTCCCACGAAGGTCTCGCGGTCGGTATCGAAGCCCTGGATGGGGGCATTCACATGATAGAACGCATAGTGGTTGCGGCGCTCACGATATTCCGTCTTGTGATAGATCGTGCTGCCCTCTATTTCCACTTCACCTGTTGAGAAGTTACGCTGGAAGTTCTCCATATCGGTAGCAGCATTCCACAGACACCACTCCTCGAACGAGAAGAGTTTTAAGTTTTTCACCTCATTACTCTCGTTCTTCAGCGTCAGTTTCTGTACCTCAGCCCATTTCTTCAGGGGCACGAAGAAGAGCACAGAAGCCTCGACGCCATTCTTACGACCCGTGATGCGGGTATAGCTCATGCCGTGACGGCACTCGTAGAAATCGAGCGGGGTCTTGCAGGGCTTCCAGCCCGGATTCCATACCGTATCGCCGTCCTTGATGTAGAAATAGCGTCCACCATTGTCCATCGGCACGTTGTTGTAGCGATAGCGGGTGATGCGGCGGAACTTGGCATCCTTGTAGAAAGAGTAGCCGCCAGCGGTGTTAGAGATGAGTGAGAAGAAGTCCTCATTACCTAAATAGTTAATCCAAGGCCAAGGGGTCTTCGGATCGGTGATTACATACTCACGGTGTTGGTCCTCAAAATGACCGTAACGTTTTTGTTGTTCCATATGATTTGAAAGTTTAATGTTTATTCTTTATCTATGAGTATTCGTGCATCGACAGCCACCACCTCATTGGCATCCGCCAGAAGCGGGTTGATGTCCATCTCCTTGATTTCTGTGGCGAAGCGGAGGAGGGTAGAGAGACGTACGATGATCTCGGCATATTTCTGTTCGTTGATGCCAGCCTGTCCGCGTGTACCTTTTAATATCTTATAGCCTCGCAGCGAATGGATCATCGAATAAGCCTCCGCATAGCTGAGGGGGGCAAGTCCGCTTTGTACGTCCTTCAGTACCTCGACGAAGATACCCCCCAGACCGCAGAGGACCACATGTCCGAAACGCTCCTCATACTTGGCTCCGATGAAGAGTTCGGTACCCTTCAGCATCTTCTGTACCATCACGCCTGTGGCATCGGGAATCTGCATCATGCGTTCAAACTCTAAGGCAAGATGCTCTGGGGTGCGGATGTTAAGGGTAACACCACCTACATCACTCTTATGAACGGGTCCCACCACTTTTGCTACGACGGGGTAGCCCACCTTTTGGGCAAATGCAATCAGTTCTTCCTTATCGGCGCTGACCTGTTCGGGTACCATCGGAATACCAGCACACGACAGGATTTCACGGACGGTGTCAGGGGGCAGATAACCCTTGCTGTCGATGCCCAGGATCACTTTGTTCAGACGTGGAATATCAATACCGTAAAGTTGTACCTCGGGTGGTGCAGGGGGTGGTGTCTGCATAATCTGCGATAATGCAGTGGCCAACGTCACCTCATCGGAGAAGTTGACATGTCCTTTCGCCAGGAATTCCGCTACCTCAGGGCCTGCCGTGTGAAGACTGGGCAGGATAGGGAAGATGGGTTTCTTGCACTCCAGAATCTTTTGGTGCAGTACTTCGTATGCCTGATAGAGCGTGGTCAGTCCAGGGGTACCGTAGATGACAGCAATGGCATCGATGTTTTCAAAATGTTTCTCACAATAGTCGATCGTGATACCCAACTGCTCGGGGGTACCTGTAGCGAGAATGTCGATGGGGTTCGCTACACTGGAGCCAGGGAAGAGTTGTTCCTTCAGCTCCTCTGCGACTTCACCTTCGAGTTTAGGTACTTCCAGTCCTCCCTTTGACAGGGCGTCGGTCAGCATCACGCCAGGACCTCCGGCATGGGTGACTATCGCAAAGCGCTTTCCTGTCAATGGCGGTAAAGTGAAGATACATCCCACGGTAGTCAGTTCCTCTCTGGAGTGACAGCGTACAATGCCAGCTTTACGGAACAAAGCTTCTACGGCAGAGTCGCTGGAGGCAATGGCACCCGTATGGCTCGATGCCGCCCGACTGCCGCTCTCGCTGCTACCAGCCTTGATAGCAGCGATGCGACAACCCTTGCGAATCAGGGAACTGGCGTGGAACAGCAACTTGTCAGGGTTGCTGATGTTCTCTATATATAGTAACTTTACATGTGAGTCTGTTTCCGGATTGAAGTGCTCGTCCATATATTGCAGCACATCCTCGATACCGATTTGTTTCCCATTACCGATAGACCAGACCGAATTGAACTGTAATCCCTTGATGACGGCACTCTCGAGGATAAAGACGGCAGTAGCACCTGAGCCGCTGACAAAGTCAACACCTTTGGCATTGAGGGATGGTACGGGTTTGGTGAATACACTATGGTGGTTACGGGTCAACAGTCCGATGCAGTTCGGACCAATCAGCGCAGCCCCGTATTGCTCACAGGTGTCGAGGATACGCTGTTCCATCTCTGCACCCGCCTTGGTCTCCTCACCAAATCCGGCGGAGATGATGATAAATGCCTTGGTCAGTTTCTCTCTCGCCAACTGCTCTACGGTATCCGGGCAGAACTTGGCTGGAATGACAAGGACGGCCAGTTCAGTAGGAGGCAGTTCTTTGATATCATGAAAGACTTTGATGCCCTGTACCTCATCCTCTTTCGGATTGACGATTCGCAAAACGCCTTGATAGTCACCTTGCAGGATGTTGCGCACGATAGCACCTCCTGGCTTGTGAATATTGTTCGAACCGCCAATAATGGCGATAGACTTGGGCTCTAACAGTTCTCGGTTAATCATACGATGACAATGGATTTGACAGGATAGGGCGCAATAGGAGACTCTGGGAAGAAATAACCCAGTTTGAGTACTGCCTTAATGGGTGTCCCCTCTTCTGCAAGATGGGTGCTTTCCTCATCGAGTGTCGCATCAAACTTCCCGTTGAAGGGTGCATGGATGCAGTCTGCATAGGTAGTAGGCTCATTGCAGATCGTATCCAGACACGCATTGATAAAAGGTACCTGAGAAGTCAGGAACTTCTCGATATCCTTAGCCAGACGGTTGATGTCGTCAAACTCAGACCCAGGGAAAGCGTCCTCGCTCTGTAGTGCGAGACGACGCATCAGCGGCTTGAGGTCTCCCTGATATTGGCGCAGTTCGTAGATACGATTGTTCAGATTGATGAACCTGTTGACAGCTTCATTATAGACCATCATCTGCTCAGGGGAGAGCCGGATGTTCTGTTCCTCCTGTTCACGACGTTCACGTCTTTTACGGCGTATCTTTACAAAGGCTGTGGTACCAGCGGCAATGGCGGTTACTCCTAAAGTGGCTAATGCTGCCCATGCAGACTTGTTGTTTTTCAGTTCCATCGGTCTTTAGTTTATATTCTGCCACAAAGATAATCATTTTTTATGAAATTTCATTATCTTTGCAATTAAAATCACGAAAAATGAATCAGATAGACCGCCAAATCCTCCAGATTGCCCTTCCTGCTATCGTGACAAACCTCACCGTTCCTCTGTTGGGACTGGTCGATACGGCCATTGTGGGACATATGGGTGATGCCGCCTATATCGGTGCCATCGCCGTGGGCTCGATGATTTTCAGTCTGGTATATTGGGTATTTGGTTTCCTACGGATGGGAACCAGTGGAATGACGGCACAGGCACGTGGCCGACGGGATATGGAGGAAGTCATGCGGATGCTGATGCGCTCGTTGTTGATTTCAATTGTTATCTCTTTGATTATCATTGTTTTACAGTATCCGTTGCGTGAGATGATGTTATGGTTGATATCCCCGACAGCAGATGTGCGGTCATTGTCGATTACCTATTATAATATGGTGGTATGGGGCGCTCCGGCAGTCTTAGGACTCTATTCCCTCAGCGGTTGGTTTATCGGTATGCAGAACTCACGGATCATGCTGGTTGTTTCTTTCCTGCAAAACGTGGTGAACATCATTGTTTCTTTGTGGTTGGTCTATGGCTTGGGGATGAAAGTGGAAGGTGTCGCCTTGGGGACGGTGATAGCCCAGTATGCTGGACTGTTGATTGCTGCTGCTATGTGGTTCCGCTACTACCGACGAATGTTGCAAAGGAAGGTGTCCCTACTAAAAGACACGATGAACGACTGGTTGTCTTTCTTCCGCGTTAATCGTGATATCTTCCTGCGTACCTTGTTTCTGGTGGCTGTCAACCTCTATTTCACTTCGGCAGGAGCCCGTCAGGGGGCTGTGATTCTTGCCGTCAACACCCTGTTGATGCAGCTCTACCTCTTTTTCTCCTATTTCATGGACGGCTTTGCCTATGCTGGAGAGGCCTGGGGTGGCAGATACTGGGGAGCTCAAAACATGGCTGCATTCCAGGAGATTGTCAGACGGTTGTTCGTATGGGGAACCGCTATGGTACTGTTATTTACCGTTGTCTATGTGGCAGGCGGAATGCCTTTCCTACGCCTATTGACAGATGAGCCTAATGTGGTGGAAGCCTCGCGTCACTACGTCTGGTGGGCTTATCTCGTGCCTGTAGCTGGTGTGGCCGCCTTCGTGTGGGACGGCATCTTTATCGGTATCACGGCTACACGTGGTATGCTGGTGTCGTCGTGTATAGCGGCGGTAGTATTCTTTATGGGGATAATGGTTTTAATGGACATCATGGGGAATCATGGGTTGTGGTTGTCGATGATACTTTACCTTGCCACTCGCGGTCTCATTCAGACGTATATATATCACGAACAGATTATACGAAAACCTAAATCTCGTTAAAGGACTTGGTCATTCTATTTATTTCTGTTATCTTTGCGTAGTAAAACTAAAAACGGATGCGATATGAACAAGAAAACTCTGACCATTATTGCAATAATCATGTTGATGCCTATGTGGATATTCGGACAAGACTATCGTTCTTTGTGGAAACAAGTTAAGGATGCTGAGGATAAGGATCTTCCCCAGACAGCCATCACCCATCTGACCTCTATAGAGAAGAAGGCCAGGAAGGAGGGTGTGTACGGGCAACTGTTGAAAGCCTCGCTATATCGTGCCCAGATGCAGGCTAACGTGGCTCCAGATTCCTTGAAACCTGCCGTTGAACGACTGGTTCAAGAGGCTAAGCAGGAGAAGAATGTGGCCTTGCGTGCTGTCTATGCCACCGTTCTCCATCGGGTATATATGGAGAATCAATCACTTGTTGACGATGCGGATGAGAAGGAGAAGATCTGTGAGGAATACCGCACCATCGCCCTCTCGTCACCAGACGCACTGGGAAAGGTGAAGAATGCCATCTACGAACCGTTTGTGGAGAAGGAGAACGACAGCTATATCTATGGTGATGACCTGCTTCATCTTATTGGTATGGAGTTCGGAGCCTGGCAGTGGATGCATGACTATTATGAGAAGGCAGGAAACCGTCGTGCAGCCTGTTTGACTGCGCTTGCCATCCTGGAAGAGCAGAAAGGTGATGACGTAGAGAAGCTTCATGAGAGTAAGTATATCCGTCAGTTGGACTCGCTGATTAATAAATACGGTGACCTGGATGAGGCTGGTGAGGTGGCTTTGGAGCGTTATGCCTATATGAGAGACAATACCACTGCTACCGCTGCGGAAGAGATTGCCTATCTCGACCAGGCGATTGCCAAATGGGGCAACTGGAGGAGAATCAGTCAGTTGAAGAATAACCGCAAGAACCTGATTACCTCCAAGTTCTATGCGAATATTCCCTATCGTGTCCAGATGACCAATCAGGAACAGACCATCAAACTGACTGGCCTGCGCCACTTGTCGTCGCTCACCATGCGTGTCTATCGCACCAAATTACAGGGCGACCATGAGATGAATATCGGTTATAAGAAAGACCTGGATAAGGTGATGGCAGATGCCGTGGAGGTGAAAGAGGCTTTCCAGAAGCGTACCTTCTCTCCCTATGAGGAATATGAGGTGTTTGAAGACTCTATCCCGTTGGTGGGACTGCCCAATGGTATCTATCTGTTGGAGTTCTCTACGGAACCGAAGACAGCTATATCCCGTGTCCTATACAATGTGACCAACCTGCGTGTGCTTGCCACAGGCCGACAGGAATCGGATATGCGTTATGTGGTGGTCGATGCCATCACCGGTCAGCCTATAAACGGTGCGAAGGTGAAGATAAAGTCCTCGCGTTACAACGACAAGGAGAATCAGAAAATTCTGACGACGAATGCCGCTGGTGAGGCGAACCATGTGTTCACCAACGGAACGTGGCATAGTATCTATGTATATACGGATAATGACAAAGCTTGCCCTTCCATCAATTCTGGCGACAACTTCAGTTTCAATGACAATAATGACAGGCGCGAGTTCACGAAAATCTATACCGATCGGGCCATCTATCGCCCAGGTCAGCAGGTACATGTGGCAGCCATTATCTATGCGAGGGAGAACTACATCGAGCATTCCGTCGTTGCCGACAAGAAAGTGCTGGCCCAGTTGCGTGATGCCAATTATAAAGTGGTTGCAGAGGAGAAACTCGTCACTGATGAGTTTGGTAAGTGCTCAACGACCTTCACGTTGCCTAACGGACTGCGGAATGGTCGTTTCACCATCCGTCTGAATGGTGAGACAGAATCCATCCGGGTGGAGGAATACAAACGCCCTACCTTCGAACTGTCGTTCTCAGAGTATAAGGAGTCCTATAAGGCTGGAGATACCGTTACCGTTCAGGGTAAGGCGGTGAGCTATGCCGGCGTTCCTGTTCAGGAGGCCCAGGTGAAGTACACTGTTCGTCGCCGTGTTGCCTATTGGTGGCTGAGCTACTCGTGGTATTGGGGAGCAGGCTATTTCGGCCGCGGTACCGAGAAAGCAGATATTTATGAGGGAGAGACGACGACCAAGGATGATGGTACCTTCGACTTGAAGATGCCGATGATATTGCCGGATGATAACGGAAAGACACCGATGTTCTATACCTTTGAGGTCGAGGCGAACGTGACCGATCAGGCTGGTGAGACACATACTGGAACGAAGAGTCTGCCGTTAGGTACGAGGTTGACATCACTCTCCTGTAATCTCTCCCAGCGTATCCGCATTGACCAGATCCAGCCAGTCACCTTCTACCGCCGTAATGCTGCAGGCAGCGAGATAGCAGGTACCGTTCGCTACCGTCTGGATGGCGGTAAGTGGCAGGAGTGTGCAGCCAATGCTCCAATGTCAATCCTTAATCCTCAAATGAAATCCGGTGAGCATCGTCTGGAAGCTGCTTGCGAAGGCGACTCCATCGATATGAAGTTCGTGCTGTTCAGTCTGGACGACAAGAAACCGGCTGTTGAGACTAAGGATTGGTTCTATATCAGTGACACCCGTTTCAAGGACAACAAACAGCCCGTCACCATACAGGTGGGCTCTTCTGATCCGGATTTGTATATTGCCTATGAGATTATTTCCGGCAAGACTGTTCTGGAAGAGGGATTCATCCGTGAGAACCGTTCGCTGTGGAACAGGAAGTTCACCTATAAGGAAGCGTATGGCAATGGTTTGCTGCTGACCTTCGCCTGGGTGAAGAACGGTATTGCCTATAAGCATTCGACAACCATCACCCGTCCTGTTCCTGACAAGCATTTGAAACTACAGTGGGAGACCTTCCGTGACCGTCTGAAGCCTGGTCAGCAGGAGGAGTGGAAACTGAGCATCAAGGATAAGGACGGAAAACCGGCTCAGGCACAGTTGTTGGCAGTCCTCTATGACAAGAGTCTCGACCAGCTCGCCTCCCATTACTGGGGACTCTATCCCAGTATATGGATACCGTTGCCCTCTGCCTCGTGGACTACGATGAGTTTTAGCGGCACATCGGCAAGCGGTCAGCAGTATGCCAGTATGCTCACTGTTCCTGATTTGGAATTCAGCCACTTCGACCATAGCGTCTATCCTGTCCGTTATATTGCCTATGGCAGGGCAATGTATATGGGAGGAAGACCGCTGATGCGAGCCAAGGGCGTAGATGATGACATGATGGTAGTGGAAGAGGCTCCGATGCTGATGGCTGCTGCTCCTATGGAGCGCAATGAGCAGGCTGTTGCTGTCGTTGAGAGCAAGGTGGAAGAGAAAGAATCTCAGGAAGCAACAGTCAAGGAAGAACCGAAGGAAGAGGAGTCCGTACAGTTGCGTGAGAACCTGCAGGAGACTGCTTTCTTCTATCCTGTCCTGTTGGCGGACAAGGATGGTAACGTGACCTTGAAGTTCACTTTGCCGGAGAGTCTGACCACCTGGAAGTTTATGAGTATTGCCCATACGAAAGAACTGTTGTATGGTTCATTGTCTGGTGAGACAGTAGCGCAGAAAGAGTTGATGCTTCAGCCGAACATGCCTCGCTTCGTCCGTGTGGGTGATAAGGCACAATTCTCGGCACGCCTCTTTAATATCAGTGAACAGCCCCAGCAGGGTACGGCCCGTTTCGAACTCCTTGACCCTGAGACGGAGAAAGTGGTCTATACCGATGAGAAGACCTTCTCTGTGGAGGCAGGAAAGACGGGACACGTCACCTTCGACTACCAGCCCGGCGACGATTACTCATTGTTGATATGCCGAATGACGGCAAAGGGTAGCGACTTCTCTGACGGAGAACAGCATTACCTGCCTATCCTGCCTGATAAGGAGCGCGTAACGAAGTCCGTCCCGTTTACCCAGCATGAGCCGGGTGTGAAGGCGATAGACCTCACGAAACTGTTCCCAGCAGGGACGGCACAGCAGAAACTGACCATTGAATATACCAACAATCCCGCATGGCTGATGGTACAGTCACTGGCTACCTTGGGACAACCCTATGAGACCAGTGCCATCGATCAGGCAGCGTCCTACTATTCCAACCTGCTGGCTGCAACCATCCTCAAGCAGACACCGAATGCAAAGCATGTCTTTGAACAGTGGAAGCGAGAGACGGGCAATGAGACCTCACTGCAGAGCAGTCTGGAGAAGAACCAGGAGCTGAAGGACATCATCCTCGCAGAGACACCTTGGGTGAATGATGCCGACCGTGAGGCAGAACAGAAACAACGTCTTGCCGACTTCTTCGATGAGAATAAGATCAACAACCGTCTGGAAACAGCGTTGGAGAAACTCGAGAAACTGCAACAGGGCGACGGTGGCTTCACTTGGTATCCTGGTATGCCCACCAGTCCGTATATCACCATGAGTGTCGCTGAGATGTTGGCTCGCCTGTATGTCATGACAGGCACCTATGATGATGCGGAGGACATCCAGCGAAAGGCGATGAAATATATGGACCATGAAATTATTGAACTGGTCAACGAGATGAAGAAATGGGAGAAGAAGGGCGTCAAGCCGTCCTTCCCGTCGTTCATGGCACTCCGCTGGCTCTATGTCAATGCCATCGCCAAGCGCGAACTGTCCTCAAAGGCTGCAGAGGCGAAGGCTTACCTGATGCCGCTGCTGAAGAAGGATATCAAGCGCCAGACCATCTATGAGAAGGCCATGACGACTATCATCCTCCAGCAGAACGGAGATGTCCAGAAGGCCAAGGAGTATGTACAGAGCCTGAAGGAATATACCGTCTTTACCGAGGAGATGGGACGTTACTATGATACCCCGCGTGCCGGCTATTCCTGGTATAGCTATAAGATACCGACAGAGGTGGCTGCCATCGAAGCTATCAAGTATACGGCACCTGACGATACGAAGACCATTGACGAGATGCGTCGCTGGCTGTTACAGGAGAAACGTACCCAGATGTGGGATACGCCTATCAGCAGTGTGAATGCCATCTACGCCTTCCTCTTCGACCATGCCGACCTGCTGGCCAAACAGGAGCCGACCGTTCTTGCCATCGACCAACAGCCGATCGAACTGTCGAAGGAGACGGCAGGTATCGGTTATGTGAAGACCGCTATTCAGGAACCGAAGGGTAGGGAGTTTACCGCTACGAAGACCTCCACGGGTACTTCCTGGGGTGCTGTCTATGCCCAGTTTATGCAGAAGACCCACGAGGTGGAGAATTCCGAAAGTGGTGTCACCGTGAAGCGTGAACTGCTAACCGCTAACGGCAAAAAGCTGACAGCCCTGAAGGTCGGCGACCGTATCAAGGTACGCATCACCATCGAGGTGACCCGCGACCTCGACTTCGTACAGGTGCTCGACCGTCGTGCCGCTTGTATGGAACCCGTTCGCCAGTTGTCGGGCTACTGCTATGGCGCCTATATCTCGCCCAAGGACTTCTCGACCAATTATTTCTATCATGGTCTTGCCAAGGGTAAGCATGTGGTGGAGACGGAATACTATATCGACCGTGCCGGCACTTACGAGACAGGAACGTGTACTGTGCAGTGTGCCTACTCGCCAGAGTATCGGGCTACCGGGAAGTCGCAGACGCTGATAGTTACAGAATGATTATGAATAAGAAAAAGAGTATAATGATGCTGCTGCTGATGCTGGCCATGCTGCCGGCATCAGCCCAGAAACTGATTGCAGAGAAAACCGTAATTGATGTGGGAAAGACAGGTTTCCAACAGCCTGTCACCGCCGTGTTTGAATTCCAGAACAAGGGTGTTAGCCGCCTGAAGATAGAGTCGGTACAGCCTGACTGTAACTGTACGTCTATAGAATATCCGAAGACCGTCATCCGTAAGGGCGAGAAGTTTCAGGTCAAGATGACCTACGATGCCAAGATGCTGGGACACTTCGACAAGCAGGCTGCCGTCGTGACGAGTGGTACCAAGGCTCCTGTGTATATCCGTATGAAGGGTATCGTGTCTGCCGACTATCAGGACTTCTCGGGCGACTATCCGATAGAGATGGGAAATATGCGTGTCGACAAGAACGAACTGGAGTTCGACAATGTCAACAAGGGAGAACAGCCCATCGAACAGATTCATGTCTATAACAACGGCACCAGCGTGATGCGCCCCTACCTCATGCACCTGCCGTCGTGGCTCTCTGCCACGGTGGCTCCTGAGGAGATACGTCCTGGACGTGCTGCCACCATCAGTGTGACGCTCAACTCCCAGAAGATTGGAGACTACGGACTGACGCAGTCGTCCATCTATCTGGCCCCTAATCCTGGTGACAAGGCGACGAAGGAAAACCTCATCGGCGTGTCTGCCATCCTGTTGCCTGCCTTCCAGAAAATGTCTGCCCAGCAGAAGCAATATGCTCCGAAGATGTATCTGTCGAGTGAACAGGTGAATATCGTCTTCGACGGGAAGACCAAGCGGAAGGCAGAGATACAGATTTCCAATCTCGGGCGTACCCCATTGAAAATCTCCTCACTCCAGATGTTTACGTCGGGATTAGAGATATCATTGGGTAAGCGTACGCTCCAAGCTGGCGAATCGACCAAGCTGAAGATCACGGCAGAGCGTGACGAACTGAAGAAAGCACGTACCAAACCCCGTATCCTGATGATTACCAACGACCCCGATAAGTCGAAGGTCATTATCACCATCAATGCAAAATAATATGGAACATCCAGAGAACAGTGCAGAATATGCAGGCTTGCAGGTGAACAGCGGTGTAGAACAGCCGTCCATCATCAATCCCTATCTGAAGCGTAACCGTTTCAAGCGTCGTGAACTGACGGCGGCAGAGATGGTGGAGGGCATCGTCAAGGGCGATGTCACCATTCTCTCGCAGGCTGTCACCCTGGTGGAGAGTGTCAATCCCGACCACCAGGCCAAGGCGCAGGAAGTCATCAATAAGTGTCTGCCGTATAGCGGCAACTCCATCCGTGTGGGTATCAGTGGTGTGCCGGGCGCTGGTAAGTCGACCTCCATCGACGAGTTCGGCATCCATGTGTTGAAGGAGAAGGGCGGGCGGCTCGCCGTCCTGGCCATCGACCCCAGTTCCGAACGTTCGAAGGGTAGTATCCTGGGTGATAAGACGCGCATGGAGAAACTCTCCGCACATCCCGACTCGTTTATCCGTCCCAGTCCGACGGCAGGTTCCTTGGGTGGCGTTGCCCGTAAGACGCGTGAGACGATTATCCTATGTGAGGCGGCTGGCTTCGACAAGATATTCGTAGAGACGGTGGGAGTAGGACAGAGTGAGACGGCCTGTCACTCGATGGTCGATTTCTTCCTGCTCATCCAGTTGGCTGGCACAGGCGACGACCTGCAGGGCATCAAGCGTGGTATCATGGAAATCTGCGATGCCATCGTCATCAACAAGTGTGACGGTGATAATGTTGACAAATGTCACATGGCGGCCACGAACTTCCGCAACGCCCTCCATTTCTTCCCCATGCCTGAGAGTGGTTGGCTGCCGAAGGTGCTGTGCTACAGCGGTTTCTACGGCTATGGCATCAAGGAGGTATGGGATATGATTTACGAGTATATGGATTTCGTCAAGGCGAACGGCTATTTCGACTACCGTCGTAACGAGCAGTCGAAATACTGGATGTACGAGAGCATCAACGAGCACCTGCGCCTGAACTTCTATAACAATCCGCTCATCCGTCAGCGGTTGAAAGAGGCAGAACAGTCGGTATTGGCAGGTCAGCAGACGTCCTTCACGGCTGCGCAAGGTCTTTTGGATCTCTATTATAAAGGATTGGGTAATGATCGTCGAGATTGACAACGGCAGCGGCTTCTGCTTCGGAGTGACAACAGCGATACAGAAAGCCGAAGAGGAACTGGCAAAAGGCACTAAGCTCTATTGCCTGGGTGACATTGTGCATAACGGTATGGAGTGTGACCGCCTGCGCCAGATGGGACTGATTACCATCAACCACGACGAGATGCAGCAACTGCACGACGTCAAGGTGCTGCTGCGCGCACATGGAGAGCCTCCTGCCACCTACGAACTCGCCCGTCGTAACAACATCGAGATCATCGATGCCACCTGTCCTGTGGTGCTGCAACTCCAGAAGCGCATCAAGAAACAATACCTCTCTCCTGATACTTCCGACCTCCTGCCTCCGACTTCCCAGATTGTCATCTTCGGCAAGAACGGTCATGCAGAGGTGTTGGGACTGGTAGGTCAGACGGAGGGTAAGGCCATCGTCATCGAACAGTTCGAGGATGTCAAGCAGCTCGACTTCTCCCGTGATATCTATCTCTACAGCCAGACTACGAAGTCGCTCGATGAGTTCCACCGCATCATCGAGTATATCCAGCAGCATATCTCCCCGGAGGCGACCTTCAAGAGCTTTGATACCATCTGCCGCAGTGTGGCCAACCGCATGCCCAACATCTCGTCGTTTGCCACCAGGCACGACCTTATCCTCTTCGTCTGCGGACGCAAGAGCAGTAACGGCAAGGTGCTCTTCAACGAGTGTCTGCGTGTCAACCCCAACACCCATCTCATCGAAGGACCAGAGGAGATTGACCCCACTTGGCTTAACGGCATCCAGACCGTCGGCATCTGCGGAGCCACCAGCACTCCCAAATGGCTCATGGAACAATGTCGTGATGCCTTGCTGAAGATGTAGGAAACCTCCTATTAACTTTTCTTAGCGTTTTTATTTTCTTTATTCACAGGGATTTCTATATCTTTGCCATCAATTAAATAACTTTAAACCAAACAAGCAGTATGAAAAAATGGATGATTGCCGTACTGATTGCCTTAGTGGCAGTACCGGCAGAAGTGAGTGCACAGGGTTGGCTGGGTCGAATCGGCGAGAAAGTGGTAGACAGGGCCAAGTCGAAGGCTGAGAGCGAGGCTATTGATGCCGCGAAAGGCAAGAAGGATAAGAACGAAGAGGCCGCCGAGGCTCAGGTTGAGTCTGCCGATGATACCCCGACGACTACAACCTCTTCAGACTTCAAGCGCGGCAGTGTCATCATGTTCCAGGATGATGTGACGGCAGAACAGGTGGGCGAGTTCCCTTCCAAGTGGGATTTGTTCTCAGGCACCGTAGAGACCAAGACCGTGGCTGGTGTGAAAGCCATCAATCTGACGGACAATGCCCAGGTACAGCCCCTCATCAAGGAGCAGGGTGCCTATCTGCCGGAGGAGTTCACTATTGAGTATGACTTCTACTACTGGCCCACGAATAATGTTCCAGGTAATGATGGCATTGGTCTGAATGACCTGAAATTCATTCTTGCCGTTACCAAGGACCGTTCTGAATTCCCAGGTGAAGGATATGACCAGGGTGAGTTGACAGCCTTCGTTTTGAGGCATGGTGTCTGTGAGACCAAAGAACAAAGTTATTTGTTCAATGGAAACAAGGAAGGTAGTTTTGACTACTCCTTCAAGAAGGGCTGGAACCATGTGGCCCTGTCGTTCAACAAACGAGCCCTGAAAGTTTACTTCAACGACAAGCGTGTGGTGAACCTGCCACGCGTCAACCAACCCACATGGCTGTGCTTCCAGGTTCCCTTTGAATATATTAATCTCACCTTTATCCGCAATGTCGTGATTGCCAAGGGTGCCGTAGCACTCTACGACCGTAACGCACAGGATGTGTCTGCTGTAGAGAAGGCCATTCAGGAGACAGGTAAGTTTGTGACTAACAATATCCTGTTTGATACCGGCAAGGCCACCTTGAAGCAGGAGTCGATGATTGAAATCATGCGAGTGGCAGACTACATGAAGAAGAACCCGACGGCTCGTTTCGAAGTTCAGGGTCATACGGATAATCAGGGCTCTGATAAGGTCAACGATCCGCTGTCACAGCAGCGTGCCGAAGCTATCGTGAAAGCCCTCGAAGGCTTAGGTGTGGATGGCTTCAACCTGAAGGCTGTGGGCAAGGGCTCTCACGAACCCGTTGCCGACAACAAGACAGAGGAAGGTCGCGCTAAGAACCGCCGTGTGGAGTTCATCAAGAGATAGTGCCTTATGAAGAAGATACTTCCCTTTATCCTTTGGTTGGTAGCCCTCTCCGCTTCGGCACAGACGAAGTGGACGGGTACCTACCAGTTGAATCAGCCTAAGGACTGCTGGCACATTGCCTTCAAAGACCTTTCCACGGGGCTTTCTACCTGGGCAGGACGTATCGGCGAAAAATATGCCCAAGCTACAGAGTCGGGCGATGAACAAGGCACCATCTACCAGCGTTTCAACTTCAAGACGAGACGTGGCTATCAGTGTTTCTCTATGAATGCGCCTATCACTGCACCGATGAAGCATTTCGATGACGCTGGTGGCGACAATGATAGCGGCTTTGTCCATTTCTTTAAGGACTATGCGCCCGAGAATCCTGATGCCAGTATCCCTTGGGAACTGGTGGAATTCGGCATTGTGACAACAGGTGATGATGAGCAGAGAGGAACTGTCATGCAGCGCTTCCACAACCTCGGCTGGCCTGCCTCGAAACTGGCTCAGTACTATGTGGGTGACGAGTTGGCTTGTGGTGTGAAGTGTTGGAAGTTCGACACTCGCAAGAAACCCATCTCTGGCTCTGTCGGAGCTATCTATTGGATTGATCCCTCCAATGGTCTCTGTCTGAAGCAGCAGGCCACCGACGGTTCAGGCTTCGAGGTCTTCATCTACGACCTCCAATATCAGCAATGGACAATCGATCTCTACCCAGAAGCATTTTTAGATAAATAGCCCATATTTTGCTCATACCTTACTCATAGGTTACTCATACCTTGCTCATAGGTTGCTCATAGGTATCTCATAGGCATCTCATAGGATACTCTATCCTTTCTCTATCCGATCTCTGACTCCAGAGGTCTGATTTGACTATGATTAAAGTGCGTGTGGAATTAGGGTAGGGACCTGTTTTCCTTTGTATTATTCCTTAACTCGTTCGTTGAAGCGGTCGAGGAGCCATTGTTTCTGCTCGGAGATGGTCATGTGGGAGTTGTCAAGCTCGATGGCATCGTCGGCTTTACGAAGAGGGGATACCTCGCGGTGGGAGTCGATATAGTCGCGCTCCTGTACGTTCTTGAGGATGTCGTCAAAGTCGGCTTCCATGCCTTTGGCCTTCAACTCGTCGTAGCGACGCTGGGCACGTACCTCGGCGGAGGCGGTGACAAAGACCTTCAGTTCAGCATTGGGGAAGACGGTGGTGCCGATGTCACGACCATCCATGACGACACCTTTGTCCTTACCCATCTGTTGTTGCTGGGCAACCATGGCCTCGCGGACGAAACCGAGGGTGGCAATGGGGCTGACCTTGTTGGAGACCTCCATCGTGCGGATGTCTTTCTCGACGAGCTCGCCGTTCAGATAGGTGTCGGGACGACCCGTCTCCGGATTGAACTTGAAGGATATCTGTATTTCCGGCATGCGGCGGCGCAGTTCCTCCTCGTTGATGCCGTCGTCGGTAAACAGTCCGTTGCGGAGGGCGAACAAGGTAACACTGCGGTACATGGCACCGGTATCTACATAGACGTAACCCACCTCGCGGGCTAAGTCCTTTGCCATCGTGCTCTTGCCGCACGAGGAATGGCCGTCAATGGCTATTGTAATCTTTTTCATAATGAGTAGGATGCATTAATAAGAATTGACGATGCCGACACATGGTATTTGGCATACGCCAGATTGAGCTTGAATCGCTTGAGGGTCAGACCGGCTCCTACGGAGAGTCCGGCACCATGATTGCTGCTGCCGTCGCCTTCGCTGATCTTCATCTCCTTGCTGCGGCGGAAGTTGTAGCCTCCGGCGAGATAGATGTTGTCGCCGATGAAGACGTCGAGACCCACGGAGACATGTTGGATGAAACTGGTGTCCCAGCGGTTGAGGCGGGCAAGGGTGGCGGAGAAACGCAGGGGAGCTGCATTCAGTCGCTTGGAGACACCTACCAGCAGGTCGAGGGGTATCTTCTCATAGTCGTCCTGATAGGCCTTCACCTGTCCGCCAAGGTTCTTGGCAACGGCAGAGATGGACCAGCCCCGTTCCTCGTCGAAGTAGTTGATTCCGAGGTCGGTGGCGATACCGATGGAATTGTAGCCTGCAACGGATGATGTAATGAAGCGCAGGGTGATACCGCCGCTCCAGCGGTTGCTGAGCAGGTAGGTGAAGGTGCCGGCGAGGGCAATGTCTTTGGCGGAGAATGTACCTACTTCGACATTGTCGACGGTCATCTCCTTCATGCTTCCGTAGTCCATATACTGGGCGCTGACACCCCATGTGGCGCGCTCCTTCCATGCCTTGATAAACGAGGCAGATGCCGTCTTTGCCCCCTCCATATAGGTCATGAAGTTGAGGTTGATGCTCTTGTCCGAGGTATTGCAGATGAGGGCGGGGTTATGGAAAATGACCGTCGGGTCGTCATCGTCTATGGTGATGTTGTCGCCACCCAGTGCTGCCACATGGGCACTGACGGGCAGTCGCAGGAAACTATAGACCTCCTGACTCTCCTGCGCATTTAAAGGTAAAAAGGTAAGAAGGCAGAAGGGTATAATACCCATCACCAGTCGTATTGTCCTGTTACCTTTGATGTTCTTTGTCACAATATTCTATTATTATACTTTATATTTCAACGGCAAAGTTACGAAATTATTATCTATTCCATCGTATTTTACTTTTTTTACCTTTTTACTTTTTTATCTTTTTTCTTTTATTTGTACCTTTGCCGACGACATGGAACAAAAGAAGTCACCGCAGGCTGATTTGGAACAGCAACGCACCACAGGATTCCTCCTGGGGGTCGTGTTGGTGTTGACCTTGTTCTTTGTTGCATTGGAGTGGAACAATGTTCCGTCTGCAGACGATATGGCGACACTCGACCTGGACGAGCTGGTGCATGAGGACGAGATGGTGCCGATGTCGATAGAGGAACAGCTTGCCCAGATGGAGCCGGATAAGTCGCAACCCAAGGAGGCAGAGCAACTGCGTATCGTGGATGATAACGTGGAGATAGCTCCTCAGGAGGAACAGGTGGCGGAAGAAGAAGGTGAGGGCGAGGATGAGGCCCTGTTGCAGGAACTGCAGGGCGAAGAGGAACCCAAGGCTCTGGCTCCGATGGGTATCGATCCGGATGACAATCCCCTGATGTTCCGACTGGTGGAGGACCTTCCCCAGTATCCTGGCGGTGCCGTGGAGTTTATGAAGTGGTTGACGAAGAACCTGCAATACCCCAAGCTGGCACAGATCAAAAAGAAAGAGGGTAAGGTCATTGCCCATTTCTATGTGGAGAAAGATGGTTCCATCACGGGACTGAAGATTGTGCAGTCGGTGTCCAAGGAGTGTGATCAGGAAGCGTTGCGTGTACTGCGTATGATGCCGAAGTGGCAGCCTGGTGTGCAGAACGGCCAGCCCTGTCGGACGAAGGTAAGTATTCCCATAGTATTTAAGTTATAATTGATATGATACAGACATCCCATGAAATCCTGAAGTCGATCAATGACTTCCTAGAGCAGCTTCCATACGAGAGGAAGCCCCAGTCTTTGTATGATCCCATCCGTTATGTGTTGTCGATAGGCGGCAAACGCATCCGTCCCGTGCTGATGCTGATGGCATATAATCTCTTTAAGGACCAGCCTCAGGATATCCTGATGCCGGCCTGTGGACTGGAGACTTATCATAACTATACCTTGTTGCATGACGACTTGATGGATCAGGCTGACCTGCGTCGTGGACATGAGACGGTACATAAGCGTTGGAATGCCAATACGGCGATTCTATCAGGCGACTCGATGCTGGTGCTTGCCTATCAGCGTATTGCCCAGGTTCCTGCGGAGAAACTCGCAGCTGTGTTGGACTGTTTCACGGAGACGGCCTTGGAGATAGGAGAGGGGCAGGAATATGATATGGCTTTCGAGACGCGTAATGACGTGACGGAAGACGAGTATATCGAGATGATTCGCTTGAAGACTTCCGTGCTTCTCGCCTGTGCCACGAAGATTGGTGCACTCCTTGCCGATGCTCCCGAGGAGGATGTGAGGAACCTGTATAAGTTTGGGGAGCGGTTGGGACTTGCCTTCCAGTTGCAGGACGACCTGTTGGATGTCTATGGCGACCCAAAAGTGTTTGGAAAGGCTGTCGGAGGAGACATCGCTTCGAACAAGAAGACGTATATGCTCATCAATGCCTATAACCGTGCGGATGAGAAACAACGTGCCGAACTGACTCGCTGGATAGGGGAGAAAACTTTCAATCGGGAGGTGAAAGTGGCTTCCGTTACCCGTCTCTATGACGAGATAGGTATCCGCCAACTCTGTGAGGAGAAAATCAATGAGTATTTCGAACAGGCTGCGCAGTGTCTGGAGAAAGTGAATGTCGCTGATGAACGTAAGCAGGCACTCCGTCAGTATATGGATGAACTGTTGCATCGGGATAAGTAATGAGTGAAGAGTGAAGAATTTGCTACCGCCAAAATTCATAGATACGCACTGTCATCTGGACGGTGAGGAGTTTAAAGACGACCTTGCCGCTGTGGTACAACGGGCCCGTGAGGCTGGTTGTACGAAGGTGTTTGTACCTGCCATTGACCTTCCGTCGTGCCAGACGGTGATGGAGGTCTGCAATCGTTTCCCTGAATATGCCTATCCCATGCTTGGTCTTCATCCTGAAGAGGTGAAGGCGGATTGGCGTGAAGTTTTGGATCACATTCGGCATTCTCTCACCTCTTCCATCATCGCCATCGGCGAGGTCGGCTTGGACTTCTATTGGAGTCGGGAGTTCGAACAGGAGCAGTTGGAGGCTTTCGAAGAACAGGTGCGCTGGTCGGTAGAGACGCGGTTGCCGTTGATGATTCATTGCCGGAAGGCACAGAACGAGATGGTCGGTATATTAAAAAGGTATGCGAAGGAGTTGCCGGGTGGCGTGTTCCATTGTTTTACAGGCAATGAGACGGAGGCCCGTCAGCTGTTGGAGTTCGACCGTTTCGTATTGGGTATTGGGGGTGTCTTCACCTTTAAAAAGAGTCATCTGCCAGAAGTGTTGCCTGCCGTTGTGCCCTTAGACCGTATCGTCCTGGAAACGGATGCTCCCTATATGGCTCCTGTCCCTATGCGAGGACAGCGTAATGAGCCTGCCTTCATCCGTCACATCATCACTCGTCTTGCCGAGGCATATGGGGTGAGTGAGGAAGAGGTGTGCAAACAGACAAATCAGACCGTTGCACGTATTTTCTCTCTGTAAAATTTGGCTAATTGCTTTCTTTTCACTAATTTTGCAACCGCTTACGAAAAGGAGAGGTGCTCGAGTGGTTGAAGAGGCACGCCTGGAAAGCGTGTAACCGGCAAAACCGGTTCGCAGGTTCGAATCCTGTTCTCTCCGCGAAGCAAGAGAAAAGGATTCAAAGCTTTTGAGGCAAAAGCGAATCCTGTTCTCTCCGCAGGAGGGATGAAAAGAAAAACGAGGTGAAAGCTTCGTTTTTCATTTTTTATGCTTATCTTTGCCGTCAAATTGTGAAGAATGATATGAAAAGACTATTTGCGCTTCTTGCTATCATCGGCCTGTTTGCCTTTGTGCAGCCGATTGTGGCACAAGACAAAACTGTAAAGGATTCTACAGAACTGGTGGTTGATACCCTTGCTGCTGACTCGGCGATGGCATTGATTGATGCTGACCTCAATGGAATGGATGATGCTGAGGGTGGGGGACTGCATAAGATTCTGAAATCGAAGTTCATAGAAGGCTCCGCAGGTTTTATGTCGTTGGTGGCCCTTGCCTTGGTGATTGGTCTGGCCTTCTGCATTGAGCGTATCATCTATCTGACATTGTCGGAGGTGAATGCGAAGAAACTGATGCAGGATATTGATGCCAAGCTGACAGAGAATGACGTGGAAGGTGCGAAGGATTTATGTCGTAATACGCGTGGTCCTGTCGCCAGTATCTGTTATCAGGGGCTGCTGCATATCAAAGAGCCGCTGGAGCAGATAGACCGCCAGTTGACGAACTATGGTACCGTACAGATATCGAATATGGAGAAAGGCTGTTCGTGGATCAAACTGTTTATCGCCGTAGCTCCCTCGTTGGGATTCTTGGGAACGGTGATTGGTATGGTGATGGCTTTCGACCAGATACAGACGGCAGGCGATATCAGTCCGACCATTGTCGCGTCAGGTATGAAGGTAGCGTTGATTACCACTATCTTCGGTATCATCGTAGCCCTGATCCTGCAACTCTTCTATAATTACATCCTCTCGAAGATAGAGCATCTGACCTCACAGATGGAGGAGAGTGCCATCACACTGATGGACTCGGTGACGAAGTACAAGACAGGAGTTAAGGAGTGAAGGATATGGCGAATCTAGGTAGCTATTTGTTGGCAGAGGTGATGCTGTGGCTGATGTATGCCTCTTTGGCGGTTGCACTGGTGGCTGCTGTTGTGTCGGCAGTCCATTCTTTGCGCCATCGTTCAGACAGTATTGCCTCCAGTAACCGGGTGCCTCGTAAGCGTATAGCCTGGGGCGTGACAATATTTACCGTCCTTCTTTTGGCAATAGCTTGTCTGGCAGGTTCCTCACAGCCCTTGATCATCAATGGTATCAGCTATACTGACCGCTTCTGGCTGAAGACTACGGACGGGCTGATGATGTCATGTGTCATTCTCTTCGTTATCGCAGGATGTTTCGTCATCTATGGTATCTCTGGGATTAATAGAAAATTGAAGAATTGAAGCTATGTTCTTCCGTCGTAAACAAAGGGACGTTCCCCAATTGAACACTACATCGACCGCCGACATCTCGTTTATGTTGCTGGTGTTCTTCTTGGTGACTTCCTCGATGGATACGGATAAGGGACTCTCACGTCAGTTGCCGCCCATAGATGATGAGCCGCAGAAGGAGGTGGATATCAGTCGCAGTAATGTGATGCAGATCAGGTTGGACAAGAACGACTCTTTGTGGATTGACCAAAAGGCGGTATCCTTTTCGGCATTGCAGCAACAGGTCGAGTCGTTTGTGGCAAGTCGGCAGACGGAGCAGTATGTAGTAGGTGTGCAGACAGACCGAGCTACCAGTTATGCCGCCTATTTCGAGATGCAGAATACCATTGTGGCTGCTTTCCATGCTTTGCGTGAGAAGATGGCGATGCAGCGTTATGGGCACCATTTCTCACAATGTACACCAGAGGAGCATGACATCATCGTCAAGCGCTATCCGTTGCGTATCAGTGAAGCACAGCCGACACAGGAAGGAGGTGGTCAATGAGTCGTTTTCGTCGCAGAACCCATGATGTGCCAGGCTTGAATCTTGCGTCTATGCCAGACTTGATTTTTACGGTTCTCTTCTTCTTTATGATTGTCACCCACATGCGGCAGACGGAGTTGAAGGTACGCTATGTGGTGCCTCAGGGAACGGAATTGGAGAAAACGGGTCATAAGGGTAGTGTGGTTTACTTGTATATCGGACATCCTGTCGATGAACAAGGACGCGTCGTCAGTAATGAGACACGTATACAGGTTAACGACCACTATGTATCTGTCCATGAAATACCGGGAGCCATTGCTGAGGCTCGTGATCAGATGGCGAGTGAAGACAGGATGCGCATGACAGTGAATGTCCATGCAGACCGTGATACGGATATGGGAGTCATCAATGACGTCAAGCAGGCTTTACGACAGGCTGGAGCCCTTCGTATCAACTATTCTGCTACGGAGAAAGCCAAAGAATAAGTATTATCTGACGTAATCCACAAAGGCGTATTCGAAGGCATGTTTCTCATCCTTCGGATGCTCTTCTTTCGTCTCTACGTGCCAATCGCTGTAGTCAGGGAAGAAAGCATCGGCCTCCTTGGGCGTATCGTTAATCTCTGTCAGACAAAGTCGGTCGGCAAAGGCAATCGCTTGTTCATAGACTCTTGCTCCTCCGATGATATAGACCTGTTCATCGTCCTTGCAACTCTTCAGTGCTTTCTCTAAAGAAGGGAACACTTCACAGCCTGGAAAGGCTTTCGCAGAGCGACTTAATACGACATTGCGACGATTGGGTAATGCTCCTTTGGGCAGCGACAGATAGGTGTTGCGCCCCATGATGATGGTATGTCCAGTGGTGAGTGCCTTGAAACGCTTCAAGTCGTTGGGCAACCAATACAGTAGTTTATTCTCGAAGCCGATGGCACGATTTTTCGCCACAGCTGCTATAATGTTGACAATCATTTTTCGTTATATCGTTATGACGTTATATCGTTATACCGAAACCTCCGCCTTAATATGTGGATGAGGGTCGTAGCCTTCGAGTTCGAAGTCCTCGTAATGGAAGTCGAAGATGCTCTTTACATCTGGATTAATCTTCATCGTTGGCAGAGGGCGAGGCTCACGAGTGAGTTGCAGCTTTGCCTGTTCGATGTGGTTCAGATAGAGATGTGTGTCGCCTGTCGTGTGGATGAAGTCGCCTGGCTTGAAGCCAGTGACCTGTGCCATCATCTGAAGGAGGAGGGCATACGAGGCAATATTGAAAGGTACGCCCAAGAACGTATCTGCTGAGCGCTGATAGAGTTGGAGGGACAGGCGATCGCCAGCGACATAGAACTGGAAGATGGTATGACAGGGGGGCAGTGCCATCTTATTGACTTCTGCCACGTTCCATGCCGAGACTATCATTCGGCGGGAGCTGGGATTGTTCTTCAACTGGTCGACTATATATTGTATTTGGTCAATAACACCGCCGTTATAATCAGGCCAAGAGCGCCACTGGTGGCCATAGACAGGCCCTAACTCGCCGTTCTCGTCCGCCCATTCGTTCCAGATACGTACGCCATGCTCCTGCAAATACTTCACATTGGTGTCGCCTTGCAGGAACCAGAGCAGTTCGTAAATAATTGACTTCAAATGCAGTTTCTTGGTGGTCAGCAAGGGGAAACCGTCGTCGAGGTTATAACGCGACTGTGTTCCGAAAATGCTGATGGTACCTGTGCCTGTGCGGTCGCCCTTCTGTACACCCTCTTTCAGGATGCGGTCAAGTATGTCTAAATACTGTTTCATATCTGTTTAAGTATAGGTTCGTATTCGTTTGGGATATGTGTCGTTTTGATTTTCCATTCCTTAGGGTAGAGGTTGTTGGCGCGGTTGCCAATGTTTTTCGCAGGACCAAGGGGGAAACCTTGGAAGGCGACGTTGACTAATCCGCGTGGCGTATCTTCTGGCAATACGAGTGCTTCGTGGCGCAAGTACGCCATTGCCTGTTGGTAGGTTAGCTCAACCTGAGGACCATCTACGTGCAGGGCAATTGTTCCCAGCTTGGGAATTTTTTGTTCCCAGCCTGGGAATTTTTTGTTCCCAGCCTGGGAATTTTTAGCTTGCTCCTCAGGGACAGAAAGTCCGCTTCCTTTGCGCAGGACGCATACAAAAAGTCCTTCACCACGCGAGATGCCAGGAATGAAGCGATAGACGGGTTCATGGAATCCTTTGAGAAGTGATCCTGTGATGTTCCATTCTGGTTTTGTGTTGATTTCCAGTATGTTAGCATCTTCGAAGGTCTCTAATATCCAACGGATGTTCTCCTCGTTCTCCTTTGTATTGAAGGTACACGTACTATATATAAGGAGGCCTCCGTCGTTGAGACATGCCCACGCGTCCGTCACAATGTCCCGTTGCAGTTGCCAACACTTTTCTACCTGTTGTGGACTCCATTCGCGGATGGTAGCCTCGTCTTTACGGAACATCCCTTCACCAGAGCAAGGCACATCACAGAGAATGAGGTCGAATTTCGCTCTCGCTTTACGGTATTCCTTGGGATAGACATTGGTGACATAATGATTTCTGTAGCCCCACTTTGTCGCGTTCTCGAGCAGAATATTGGCACGATTGCGGATGGGTTCATTGCTATAAAGCACGCTGTCTTCAGACAATGCAGCACGGAGTAACGTGGATTTGCCCCCTGGGGCGGCACAGAGGTCTAAAGTGAAGAGTGAAGAGTGAAGAGTGAAGAATTTGCTACCGCCTATGAGTTGACGGATGATTTCGTCCAGGAACATGGAGGAGGCCTCTTGCACATAATAGCAGCCGGCGTGGAAGAGGGGGTCGAATGTGAAGTTTGGCCGACTCTTCAAGTAATAGGCATTACGACACCAGGGTACAGGCTCTCCCTCAACAGGCAGTCCTGTTTGTTTCTTGGGGTTGAGACGAATGCTCACAGGAGTATCCTCGTCAAACGAATGCAAGTATCGTTTGAAGCGTTCATCGCCCATTAATTGATGGGTATATTCTGTGAATGCAACAGGTAAATTCGTCATTTGCTTGCAAAATTAAAAAAAAATCTGCACCTTTGCAACTAATTCACATATTGTAACGTCTAACAAATGAACAAAACAATAAAAACATAGATGAATATGAAAAAGGTATTGATTGTTTTAACCTTGATGCTCACACTTGGAATGAGTGTGCAGGCTGCCTCACAGAAACATCGTCATACCCCTCGGGGAACGGAACTGGTGGACACGACCAAGCAGACGAGTGGCGTGGATGCCTTCTCAGATACCACATCGATAGACAGCGTTGATAACTATTCTTTTGATGATGAGTGGGATTCTGACGACCCTGTAGAAGAGGCTATTGGTAAAGTCTTCGAACGGATCTCCGGTGATTCCAAAATGATGACGGGTATGATAATCGCCGTCGTTGCTATCGTAGTCATCTTCCTGGTGGCCCCTGTGTTGATCCTTCTCCTCATCTTCTATTTCGTCAATAAGAACCGTAAGCAGAAGATGAAGTTGGCACAGATGGCAATGGAGAAAGGACAGCCGATTCCGGAGAATCTGTTGAATAACCAGCCTGACGAATTGGGTGATGAGTATCAGAAGGGTATGCGCCAGTGTTTCGTAGGTGTGGGTCTGATGATTTTCCTCTGGTATGCCGCAGGTTCCATCGGATTCGGTATCGGAGCCCTCGTGTTCTGCATTGGATTGGGTAAGGTGTTCGCTGCCAAGTCGGTTGGCAGGAAAAATCAAGATATTAATAACGATTTAAAACAACAAGATTATGACTAGGAAATTGTATCGTTCAGATGACCGCGTATTAGGTGGTGTCTGTGCAGGATTCGCAGAGTATATGGACTTTGACCCTGTAGCCGTTCGCTTAGGCTATGCCGCTCTGACGCTGTTTACGGCTTTCGCAGGCATTCCCTTCTATATCGTGGCTTGGATTATCATGCCACCGAAGAACCGTCTGGAAAGTAGATAAGGTAAAAAGATAAAGGGAAACTAAGTGGCATCACTCGCTGACATCTCATTAGTCGCGCAGGTGGCTGTATTAGGCAATCGACGGGCTTTCGATGAACTCGTCCGCCGACACCAGTCACCTGTGCGTCGGTTCTTCCTTCATCAGACATTGGGAGATGAGCAGTTGAGTGATGACTTGGCGCAAGACACGTTTATCAAGGCATATATGAATATCGGTAAGTTCCGGGGACTGGCTTCTTTCCAGACGTGGCTGATGCGTATTGCCTATAATGTGTTCTATGACTACACAAGAAGAGAAAAGGTAAAAGTGAATAGTGAAAAATTTTCTTCCGATGCTCTATCGGTTGAGGGTATGGCGGCAGCAAATTCTTCACTTTTCACTCATCACTCTTCACTTAAGATGGACTTGTATTACGCTCTTGCCCTGTTAAAACCTGACGAGCGGACGTGTATCACGCTGCAACTCATTGACGGCTATGACATTTCCAAGATATCGGAGATAACACAGATCAAGGAGGGAACCGTCAAGTCGCACCTCTCCAGAGGAAAGGAAAAACTAGCAAACTATTTAAAACAGAATGGATATGGATAAACATGACGAGCAATTGCTGCAACAGTTCTTTAGCGAGGCTGCACAACAGACGATAGAGGATAACGGTTTCACCGAGCGTGTGATGAACCGTCTACCAAGACGTGTGAAGACCTACACACGACTATGGACGGCTTTCTGTATTACGGTGGCTGCCGTTCTCTTCACAGTTCTCCACGGATGGGAACTGCTGTTGGTACAGATAGAGGTGTTCCTTCGCACGACAGTTGTAGAGCCACCACATGTCAATCCCATTATGGTGGTATTTGTGCTGTTCTGTCTGATGATGATTGGTGTCTACGAGTTCCTCAGTTACGAGCGGGTGATTCGATAAGCTGTCCCTGCTTGTCGAACATACCGTAAGTAGTACTGGTTACCCTGAACTCTGTACGACGATTCAACTGGTTACAAATCTCTTGTTGTTCTGGTGTGAGCGTTCTGACATATTCCTCTGTCAGAACGTCGTTTTCTTTCAGGAAGGTGTACTTCTCCGTCAGTTTTCTGCGTATTTTCTTCGGACTGCCCTTCCCATAGCCCTTAGGTGTTAGGCGGTCTTTCCGTATACCTTTGCTGATGAGGTAGTTGATGACAGACTCCGCTCTTCTTTGTGAAAGGCGTATATTATATTCCTCTCCTCCCTTATAGTCACAGTGGGCGGCAAGCTCGATGGCTACATGCGGATTCTCGTTCAATAGGACAACCAACTTGTCGAGTGCTTCTGTTGACTCAGGACGCAAAGTGGCGCGGTCGAAGTCGTAGAAGATATTGTCAATCAATACTGGGGCAGTAATACTGGCAAGCGGGAACTGAAGCACGTACTCCTCGGAGTCGGGAGCAGGTTCTACACGCAGTTCTTCCTTGTGGTTCAGATAACCGGCACAGGTACCTAACAGAACATAGTCGACATTTGGCTTGATTTGCTGTGTGAAGGAACCGTCGCCTTTGACATTAAGTTTCAAATTCGTTCCATCATTGCCCACGAGGTAGACAACAGCTTGTGGAAGTTCATAGCCATCCTGTTCATATACCCAGCCCTTGACAGTCTGTATGATTTCTGGATTCTCAAACGAATAAATATGGTCCCATCCGTGAGCATCGCCACGGTTGGAAGAGAAGAATCCTGTGTTCTTCATTCCCTCGAAGGTCATGCCAAAGTCGTCGCCATTGGAATTCAAGGGATATCCCGGATGCTCTATCTGCCATCCGAAGGCATTGGGTGAGGCGATGAAGATATCCAGACCACCCATACCCTCATGTCCGTTACTGGAGAAATACAAATCACCATTGGGACGGAATGTGGGGAACAGTTCATCGCCAGGGGTGTTGATGGGAGCCCCTAAGTTTTCTACGCCACCCATATTGGTCTCGGAGATACGGACACGCCAGATGTCTTTTCCACCCAGGCCTCCAGGCATGTCGCTGACGAAATACAGCCATTTTCCATCGGGACTGATGGCAGGATGGGCAAAGAGGGAGAGTGTGTCACGGGTCAGTTCCAGTACTTGTGCTTTCGTCCAGGCGGCATCGGAGCGTCGTGAGGTGGCAATCTTTGCATATCGGGGATAGTCGTTGTCAGTCTTACAGACTGTCAGATACATCGTATGTCCGTCAGGAGTCAGACAGCAGGCACCCTCGTCGTCAGCGGAGTTTAGTTCTGAGTCAATCACTTGTGGACGTTGCCATTTGCCTTGTTCATCCTTCTGCGATACGAAGATGTCACCATTCTTTGTGCCTGTGATGCCACTCAGTTCATCACCTGTCGCCTCGTTACGGGTAGAGGTGAAGTAAAGACGGTCGTAGGCATCGCCACCTAGACAGGGAGAATACTCAGCACGCCGGGAGTTGAAGATATTTTCTCTCTTTACCGTATAACGTGAACCCGCCTTCTTCCACTCTGGAGCCTGTTGGGCGGAGCGCAGTCCATTTTGTGCGAGTATCTTGGCAAAAGCAGGGCTCTGTGCGGCGACGGAGTCGACTAACATGTCGCCAAAAACCTTCGTAGCTTCTTTGTAACTGCCAGCTTTCGACAGTTGCTGGCCTAAATACAACTGGGTCAGCGAATCTTGTGTTCCATAGCGGATAGCATTCCGATAGGCAGCAATAGCCCGTTGGGTATAGTTGATGCGACGATAACAGTCAGCCATCTTCAAGGCACGCTGTCCTCTGAGTTTCCTTTCTTTGACAGGAGTCTGTGCATATGCCCTCTTGTATTGTGTCGCTGCGTCAAAATACTCGCCTAGCGCATAATACTTGTCACCTTTTTTCATCGCCTGATCGGCACCGCATCCCACAAGGAATACGGCAGTCATTACAATATATAAAAGGTGTAGAGTCTTCTGCATACGTTTATAATAACGCAGATTCCCCTTATTTATTGCTTTTCTTCTTCTTTTCTGCCTCGTCAGGAGTAATCGTGATACGACGGTTGGTGGAGTCGGTCATGACATCTTGGACAATAGCTGTGACCTGTGATTTAAGTTCGTTGATGAACTGTCCTGCATCGTATTGCTGATGTTCAATGTCACGGAGTTTCTTTTCCCAGATACCTGTAAGTTCACAACTCTTAAGCAGTTCTTCACGAATAAGGTCAATCAGTTCGATACCAGTAGGCGTAGCAACCAGTCGTTTGCGTTCCCTTTTGATATAATGACGCTTGAAAAGGGTCTCAATGATGGAGGCTCGGCTGGATGGACGCCCGATGCCGTTTTCTTTCATGGCAGCACGGAGCGTCTCGTCCTCTACAAACTTACCTGCCGTCTCCATTGCACGGAGCAGGGTTGCTTCAGTATAGTAGGGAGGGGGCGTTGTCCATTTCTCTGTAAGGGTAGGCAGATGCGCTCCTGTCTCACCCTTGACAAAAGTAGGCAGTATGCGCTCTTCGTCTTCCTTCTTCTCGGAGGATTCTGAGTTTTCTGAATTGTCAGAGTTATTCGATGCATTCCCTCTGACAACGCGCCATCCAGGATCAAGAATCTCCTTACCTGTGACTTTAAACTCTATCTCACCCACCTCGCCTAATACTGTTGTCGTTGAGAACTTGCAGTCGGGGAGGAACACACCGATGAATCGTCTTGCTACGAGGTCAAAGACTTTTTGTTCGGCATCTGAGAGACCTTGCGGTATAACGCCTGTGGGGATGATGGCGTGGTGGTCGGTGACCTTTGAAGTGTCGAAGACACGCTTCGACTTCTTCAATGCCTTACCGCCAATAGGTTTGATGTATTCTGCATAGGGGGCAATCCCTCCGAACTTCGTCTGATAGAGCCCGTTGAGGGTTTGGGGACATTTGGGGTAGATGTCGTCGGAGAGATATTGCGTGTCTACACGCGGATAGGTGGTGTATTTCTTCTCGTAGAGTGACTGGATGAGGTTCAACGTCATCTCTGCAGAGTAACCGAACTTACGGTTGCAGTCTACCTGCAGGGAGGTGAGATCATAGAGTTGGGGAGGCTGTTCCTTGCCTTCTTTCTTCTCTACCTTAGTGACAGTAAACGGTTTCCCCTCGATGGTAGCGAAAGCTTGTTCTCCTTCCTCTTTGGAGGAGAATTTCCCTTTGGTTGCTGTAAAGGTCGTATCACGATAAACAGTGGCAAGCACCCAGTAGGGCTCAGACTTGAAGTTGTCTATTTCCTTCTGGCGGTTGACAATCAAGGCAAGGGTAGGAGTTTGTACACGACCAATGGAGAGAACTTGTCGGTTCTGTCCATACTTGAGAGTGTAAAGTCGGGTGGCGTTCATGCCTAATAGCCAGTCACCGATAGCACGACTCAGTCCTGCCAAATACAGAGGTTGGTAGTCCTGCTGGTCTTTGAGGTTCTGGAAACCTTCTCGAATGGCTTCATCTGTCATGGAAGATATCCACAAGCGACTGACGGGACATTTGGCTCCGGCTTTCTGCATGACCCAGCGCTGGATCAGTTCTCCTTCCTGTCCAGCATCACCGCAGTTGACGATGCGCTCAGCCTTCTGCATGAGCCCTTCGATAATGGAAAATTGCTTTTTAATGCTTGGCTGGTCAATGAGCTTGATGCCGAAACGCTCAGGTATCATGGGTAATGCTGTCAAGCTCCACGACTTCCACATCGGGGTGTAGTCGTGGGGCTCTTTTAATGTACACAGATGACCGAATGTCCATGTCACCTGAAAACCGTTACCTTCCATGTAGCCATCGTGTGCGGAAGTTGCACCAATGATACGGGCGATGTCCTTTGCTACACTGGGTTTCTCAGCGATACATACTATCATATAGGGTGCAAAGGTACTAAAAAATATTTAGTATCCTAAGTTTTCACCCACTAAAATCACGATGATACGACCAGGTTTGCTGGAGTTTCGCAAGAAGTGGACGTAATTACAGATGCTTTGTGGCGAATTGCAGTTGTGACATTGCCCGTCCGTCTGACATGGGGTCTTGATATCGAAACGGGCAGCGTTGATAGGACTTGCCGTACTCCTTGCTCTCTTCAAGGCTGCTTCCACATCCTGTGCAACCTTATTCATGCCTACTACGAAGATGACGTGCTGGGGGCCCCATGTAATGGCTGCTACCCGGTTACCGTTCCCGTCGATATTGACGATGACTCCGTCTTCAGAGATGGCATTGGCAGACGACAGGTAGTAGTCGGCATGGAAGGCACGGTAGTACATCTCCTGTTTCTCCTCAGGAGTATCCACTAAGTCACGATCCCACACATCGAGCGTACCACGTTCTTTCAGTAGCAGTGGGATACCCATATCTCTGATAGTCATCGTACCACCCCATGTGACACTGCTCCCATCTGGAATTAGTTCATTAACTTTCTTTTTAGCCTCTGCGGCTGATGCACAATAAAATGCTTCGAAATGGCGACGTTCCAGATTCTTGACCATTTTTTCGCCTAACCGTTGGTTACGCTGTTCTGTTGGTGTCATAATTAGTAGGCGTGATCATTAGTTATTTCTTCCTTGTCGAGTTTCTTCTTGTCGATGACATACCATGCATAGACAATGTAGGCAAGAACGAAGGGGATGATGAGGCTGACATAGAACATAGTGCGGAGTGTAAACTCACTACTGCATGAATTGACGATGGTCAGCGATGACTGTAAATCTGCGGTAGAGGGATAGTAAGCCGTATTGTTCCATGCCGACATGAGCAGCAGGGGCAGTACGACTAATACAACACCGATACCTGCGGGCCAGATGCCCTTGATATAGGTCTGTGATACGATGGTCTTACCAATACCATAAAGGACTAAGACAACACCCACCAGTAACAAGATGGTGAGATACCACATATCAATGAAGTTGTGCAGATACTTGTAAGGCTCAATAGAGATGATACCATTGTCATCGTAGGCATAGCCATCTTTCAGTAACAGGTGAACGAGGTAGGTCACGAATAGTAACAGGAAAGGAACAGCGGCACCGATGAGTCGTACACTGGCTCGTGAACGGATGTCCTCGTCATTCACATTATTCATAATATATAAGATGCCTAATACACGGGCCAGGAACATGACGGCGAGTCCGAATACCAATACCCAGGGGTTGAGTAAGGCATCAAGTCCATGGGATGCATTTGCCCAACGGCTGATGATAGGTGTAAGCGACTCAGCATTGATGAGATTATCCTTGACAACGATAAAGTTACTACCCTCAAAGAAGGTGGCAACGGCTCCGCCTAAGAGTAACGGACCCACAAGACCATTGATGACTAAGCACATCTGGAAAGTTTTCGGACCAAGGAAGTTGCCGAGTTTGTTCTGGAACTCATAGCTAACAGCCTGCAAGACGAAGGTGAAAAGGATGAGCATCCACAACCAATAGGCTCCGCCAAATGAGGTGCTATAGAACAGGGGGAAGGAGGCAAAGAAAGCTCCTCCAAAGGTAACGAGGGTAGTAAACGTGAACTCCCATTTCCGTCCAGTGGAATTGATAATCAGTCGGCGACCTTCTTCTGTATAACCCAATGAGCGCACCATGGAGTTGGCACCTTGTACGAAAAGCAGGAATACCAATAAAGCTCCTAACAGTGATACTAAGAAACACCAGTAATGTTGTAAGAATTCGTATGTCATAACTTTCAACTTTCAATTTTCAACTTTCAATATCTGAATATTCCGGTCCTTTTTTAATTTGCTTCAACAGAATGCTGATCTCTACAGCCAGCATCAACGTGAAGAGAATAAGGAAGAGGAAGAAGGTAAGGGCAACGGCAGAGCCGCTGATGTCACTGACACCAACCCATGTGGGAAGCATGTCCTGGATTGTCCAAGGTTGTCGACCGAACTCAGCAACGAGCCATCCACTCTCCGAGGCGATATAGGCGAGAGGAACAAGAGCAATGGCAACGATATAGTGCCATTTCGGCAGACCGGTCATGTCGTTCGCATCAGCTTTTGTCTCGGGCAAGAGTCCAAAGGCAGCAAGGAGTCTTCGTGTCACGATAGAGAAGAATGGGATCTTGAATGCCATCAGGATGATGACAGCAAAGAAAAGAATGAAGATACAGCCCAGTCCCACCATGATGCGGAAAGCCCAGAAGTTGATGGGGATATAAGGTACGATATCATTCTTGTCTTTCACATAACCGTAACCGAAATATTTCATATTCTCCCTGAGAGTCTTCAAATGACAGGCTGCTATCGAACCGTCATCGCTGGAAGCAAACTTTGCTGCGCGATAACCTGCTAATGCCTCAATAGCTTTCTTACCTCGCTCTATCTTCTCGTCAACAGAGGGCTCCTTGGTACCATCAGGTTTAGTATAGCCATTGAGGATATCGTTGATGCCAGGCACATAACCATGAATATCGTTAGTAGCCATGAAAGAAAGCGCGTAAGGCATCTCTATCTTCAACGGAGCCGACTCTTCGTTCTGGTAGTCTGGTTGTGCAATGGGATTTACCCACGCGATGGCGGTCAGACCGATATCAGTCCCGCCATTATAGAGGGCTTCCATAGCAGCCAGCTTCATGGGTTGTACTTCTCCAACGCTTTGTGCTGACTTGTGCCCTGTGGCAGCAGCACCTATGGAGGCAATTAGTCCGACGATAGCACCAATCTTGATACTCTCCTTCGCCAGTTCAATCTCTCGGTTTTTCATGAGATACCAACAGGAGACAGCGACTACGAAGATGGCACCGATAATCCATGCGGAGATGACGGTATGGCAGAACTTGTCGATAGCAAAGGGGGAGAGGGCAACATCCAGGAACGATACCATTTCATTACGCATCGTATCGGGATTGAACTCACAACCTACAGGATATTGCATCCATGCATTTGCCACCAGAATCCACCAGGCGGAAATGGTTGCGCCTAAGCCTGTCAACCATGTAGAGGCAAGATGGAACCCCTTGGATACCTTGTTCCAACCGAAATACATGACGGCGACAAAGGTTGATTCCATAAAGAAAGCAAGAATACCCTCTACGGCTAGAGGTGCTCCGAAGATGTCACCCACAAACCATGAGTAGTTCGACCAGTTAGTGCCAAACTCGAATTCGAGGATGATACCTGTAGCAATACCCATGGCAAAGTTGATACCGAAGAGTTTCTGCCAAAATTTAGCCGTATCTTTCCAGAAAACTTTCTGTGTACGGTAATAGCAGGTTTCTGCAATACCCATAATGACGGCAAGTCCTAGTGTAAGAGGTACAAACAGCCAATGGTAGATAGCTGTCAATGCAAACTGTGCTCTCGCCCAGTTGATGGAGCCGGCATCAATGTTCAATAATAAGTCATTCATAGTGTATGGAATTTTATTAATGATATGCACGTTTAATCATCTCCGTAGCCACATAATCGGGCTCTTCGCCTTCATCTGTATGACTTTTTAGGAAATTGGGAAAAAAGAATAATTTGAGAACGATGAAAATAACAAACAGTTTAATTAGGATAATCGCCCATAGCGTACGTCCCAGATGCATATGGCGGAAACCATCATAATAGAGGTCGAAAGCCCTGTACCAGAAACTGTACTTATTCATAGGTCATTCTCTTTATCGTTAATATTGTTGCAAATATAGTAAATAAATTCAAAACTACCAACTTTTCTTTGGTATTTTGAGGAAAAATAATACCTTTGCACCATTATTGTAATAGAATGATGGATAGAAAAATCATAACGGTGCTTGCTGTCGTCATCGCCCTGTTGGTTGCGGGAGTGGTGTATTTAGGGTATAGTTTGAACCAACAGACGCAGGCGAATCGGGATATGGAGGAGCTTGCTGTTCTTGACAAGCAGGAAATGGAAGGTGAGTACCGGCAGTTTGCAGATCAGTATAGTGAGATGAAGACGCGAATCAACAATGATTCGATTATTGCCCAGTTGACCCGAGAGCAAGAACGTACGGAACAGTTGCTGCAGGAGTTGAAGAATACGAAGGCGACGGATGCGGCAGAGATTACCCGTCTGAAGAAAGAGTTGGCTTCGGTGCGAGCAGTACTGCGTAGTTACGTCTTGGAAATCGACTCACTGAACCGTTTGAATCAGGCTTTACAGGATGAGAATAGCAGGGTGCGCAGTGAATTAGAAGAGAGCAACTTGCAGAATCAGGCTTTGACCTCCGATAATGCGACGCTTTCGGAAAAGGTGGCTATTGCCGCCCAGTTGAATGCGGTGAATATCGATATTATGATGATTACCAAGGGAGCTTTGTCGTCGAAGACGAAAGATCGTGTAAAACATCCTCATAAGATTGGTGGTTCGACGAATGAAATGAAGGTGCGTTTTGTCCTTTCACGCAACGTGACCGCCTCTAATGGTATGCGTAGTATCTATGTTAGAATACTTACTCCGACAGGTAACGTGCTGAATGCTTCTGGGAAGTGTGCCTTTGAAGATAAGGAAATCGCCTATACGGCAATGAAGACTATTGAGTATACAGGCGAGGAGACACCGATGGAGTTTTTTATTTCAAAGAAAGAAACATTGATTCCGGGAACTTATCGCGTCCAGGTGATTGCCGACGGACATGAGATAGGGACTCGCTCTATAGAACTTGAGAAATAGCAAATGAACAAGATTTTATTGTTTTCTCTGTTTGCTTGTCTGACTACGCCTGTTGGAGCGCAGCAATTATTGACACTGGACAGTTGTCGAGCAATGGCTTTGCGCAACAATAAGCAGTTAAGGGTTTCACGGGTCAAACAGGATGTAGCAGCCAACCTGCGCAAGTCGGCGCGTACGAAATACTTGCCGCATGTCAGTGCTTTAGGCGGTTACGAATGGACCAGTAAGGAAATCTCCCTGCTCAATGATGATCAGAAGTCTTCCTTGTCCAATATGGGTACTAATCTTACTTCTGGTATTCAGGAGAAGGCTGGGGAGGCGATGCAAAATGTGCCCCAATCAGTTTGGCAGATATTGGGAGGATTGGGTATCACGCCTGCTTCCATTCAGGAGGGAATAGGTAACATACTTAATCCAATGGGAAACGCATTGAACCAGACTGGACAGCGTATTGTAGATGCTTTCCGCTCAGATACCCGTAATGTGTTTGCCGGTGCTGTTATGGTGACGCAACCTGTCTTCATGGGTGGTGCTATCATTGCCATGAACAAGATGGCAGATATTGGTGAACAGTATGCTGCCAATTCTGCAGAGGCTAAGCGTCAGCTTACTTTGTATCAGATTGATCAGGCCTATTGGCAGGTGGTTTCGTTGAAGCATAAGCAGAAACTTGCCCAGAGTTTCGTCGATCTGGTAAAGAAACTTGATGATGATGTGCAGAAGATGATAGAAGAGGGCTTCGCAACCCGTTCCGAAGGACTGAGCGTCAGTGTGAAGGTGAATGAAGCCGAAATGGCACTGATGCAGGTCAATGATGGATTGACACTCTCAAAGATGTTGCTTTGTCAACTATGTGGTCTGCCGATGAATGGACAGGTGACGTTGGCTGACGAGGATTCTGAAGCGCTTGGTGCAGTGGAACTGACTCCCAAAGTAGATGCGGGACAAGCGGCAGGGAACCGTCCTGAGCTCAAACAGTTGCAGAACGTGGTGGATATGAGTCGCCAGTTGACAAAGATTCTCAAAGCTGGCAACCTGCCACAGGTTGCCCTGACGGGAGGCTATCTCGTATCTAATCCGAACTTGTATAATGGTTTCCAGAAAAAGTTCGACGGCGTATGGAATGTTGGTGTCTTGGTCCGTGTTCCCATCTGGAACTGGGGAGATGTCGCCTATAAGGTACGTGCCTCAAAAGGTGCAACGACAATTGCCAATCTTGAGTTGGAGGATGTGCGTGAGAAAATTGAGCTGCAGGTCAACCAAAGTGTCTTCCACGTAGAGGAAGCCAACAAGAAACTGGAAATGGCGAAGGCTAATACCCTTAAGGCAGACGAGAACCTTCGCACGGCAAATCTTGGGTTTCACGAAGGAGTCATTTCCGCCACAACGGTCATGGAGGCTCAGACGGCATGGTTGCAGGCTCAGTCTCAGAAGATCGATGCCGAGATAGATGTCAAGCTTAGTCAGGTAAACCTGCAGAAAGCTATGGGAACTTTGGAATAGTTAAGAATTAAAAGTTAAGAATATGTCAGCAAAAACACAACATAACAACATCCTGCTTGCGATTATAGGATTTGCAGCAGCAGTGGCCATCGTTGCCATGATAGGTTTCTTTGCCTTGGGGCGTGATCCTGAGATGATACAGGGACAGGTGGAGGTCAGTGAGTATCGTGTATCTAGTAAGGTTCCTGGGCGTATCTTGGAGATCCGTGTGAAGGAAGGTGACTTCGTGAAGATTGGTGATACCCTTGCCATACTCGATGCGCCAGAGGTTCGTGCGAAGATGGAACAGGCTCAGAGTGCGGAGAATGCCGCTGCAGCCCAAGAGGAGATGGCACGTAATGGTGCCCGTCAGGAACAGATACAGGGTGCCTATCAGTTAATGCAACAGGCAAAGGCAGGCTTGGAGATTGCTGAGAAGTCCTATCATCGTGTACAGCGTCTGTATGACGAGGGCGTGATGAGTGCACAGAAGCGTGATGAGGCTTATGCCAACTACAAGGCGATGGAGGCACAGGCAAAGGCTGCCGAGAGTCAGTATAATATGGCTCGCAATGGTGCCCGTCGCGAGGAGAAAATGGCTGCCGCCGCTATGGTAGGACGTGCACGCGGTGCTGTCAATGAGGTAAACTCTTATATTCATGAGACGGTGCAGATTGCCCAGATGGAGGGTGAGGTCAGTGATGTCTACCCGAAAGTTGGCGAGTTGGTTGGTACCGGTTCTCCCATCATGACCATCTCAGTAATGAAAGATATGTGGGGAACGTTTAATGTCCGTGAAGACCAGTTGAATGGGCTTGCCGTTGGTAAGACGTTCGAAGCCTTTGTTCCTGCCTTCAACAAGACGATACAGATGAAGGTCTATTATATGAAGGATCAGGGTTCCTATGCCGTATGGAAGGCTACGAAGGCAAATGGTCAGTACGACCTGAAGACCTTTGAGGTAAAGGCACGTCCTGTCGAGAAAATCGAAGGCTTGCGTCCGGGAATGTCGCTGATCATTAAATAATTGAAGAATTGAAAGGTTGAAGAATTGAAGTATCTGAAGCAGATATACGACATAGCCCTGAGGGAGTTGCTGATTCTGCGTCGGAATCACATCTATCTCTTCTGTATGGTATTGTTCCCGGTGCTGGTGATGTTCTTCTTTACCTCCATATTGGATGACGGACTGCCGACGAATATGCCTGTGGGTGTCGTTGATCTGGATAATACTTCGACTACACGTGCACTTGGTCGGAAATTGGACGGCTTTCAGATGTCAAAGGTCGTTGCCCATTATCCCAGCGTTACAGAGGCACGTCGTGCCATCCAGCGAAATGAGATATACGGTTTTCTCTATATCCCCAAGGGGACTACAGAGAAACTGCTTGCCTCGCGACAGCCTAAGATTTCCTATTATTATACTTATACGACACTTGCTGCCGGTTCTATGATGATGAAGGACATGAAGACCGTCTCCACGTTGGGGTCTGCGGCTTTGGGACAGGCAACCATGCGTGCCAAGGGGCTCACCGACCAACAGATACAGACCCTTCTTCAGCCAATCCGCGTAGATCTCCACCAGATAGCTAATCCATGGAGCAGTTATAATGTCTATCTCACGACAGTCATGGTGCCTGGTATCATCATGTTGTTTATCTTCCTGATCTCTGCCTATTCTATCGGTACGGAATTGAAGTTTGTCACAGCGAAGGATTGGATAGAACGGGCAGATGGTAATATTATAGTGGCACTGTTGGGAAAGTTTCTACCTCAGACAGTCATCTGGCTTGCTATCGTCTATGGCTATGAGTACTATGTATTTTACCATCTAGGCTTTCCTCATCAGGGCAGTCCGTGGATGCTGGTGCTTCTCGGACTCATGCAGGTTCTTGCCTCTCAGGGTTTCGGCATCTTTGCTTTTGGACTGATGCCCTCCCTGCGAATGTCAATGAGTATCAGTTCCCTATGGGCAGTGCTGAGTATCTCGATGGCTGGTTCTGCTTTCCCCATCATGGGTATGGATGGTCCCTTACAGTCGTTGTCGTGGCTGTTCCCTTTGCGTCATTACTGGATGACGTACCAAATCTGTGTCTTCAATGGCTTCCCGCTGATTGAGGCATGGTTCCATTTCGCAGCCCTGGCAGGCTTCATGTTGCTGCCGTGGCTAGTTGCTAAAAAGATCAAGAACGCAATGTTAACCTATGTCTATATTCCATAGTATATATCAGGGACTACAGGATGCCTGCTATATCTGGCGTAAGGAGATGACGCAGGTGGTGAAGGACGAGGGAGTGCTTATCTTCTTCGTTGTCGTACCGATTGTCTATCCTCTGCTTTATTCATGGATATATAACAATGAGGTGGTTCATGAAGTGCCTGTCTGTGTGGTCGACCAGTCGCATAGTCAGTTGTCGCGGCAGTTCCTCCGTATGTGCGATGCTTCCCCAGATGTCCATGTTGCTTATCATGCCCAAGACCTTAACGAGGCGAAGTCACTCGTCAGTCGTCAGTTGGTAAAGGGTGTCTATCATATACCTCCAGACTTTGAAACCCGGTTGTTGCGCATGGAGCCGACTACTGTCACAGTCTATTGTGATATGAGTCTGATGCTGACATATAAGGCGATATTCCAGACAGCTCAGACAGTCACGATGGAAATGGGTAATGAGTTTAAGACAAAGATAGGCGGTCATTATACCGCTCGTGAGGAAGCCATTGCGACGCGTCCTCTTGACTATGACGATGTTCCTCTTTTCAATCCGCAAGGAGGTTATGGCTCCTCGGTGCTTCTTGCAGTTCTCATGCTAATCCTGCAGCAGACACTCGTGCTAGGCATTGGTCTTTCAGCCGGTACCGCCCGTGACGAGAATGCCTACCGTTGTTTGATACCTGTGGGCGATGCCCGTTATCAGAACACCTTCCCCATCGTATTGGGTAAGTTCGTGTGCTATTTCATGATTTATATGGTGATGGGTACCTGGCTGGCAGCTGGGGTTCCCCGTCTGTTCCATTTCCCACAACTGGCAACATGGCAGACCCTTGTGACCATGATGCTGCCCTATACTATCGCCTGTATCTTTTTTGGCATGATGGTATCGTGTATGGTCAAATATCGTGAGAACGTGATGTTATTGGTAGTCTTTATCTCCGTCCCTTTGCTCTTCATGACAGGTGTCTCGTGGCCGCAGTCCAACATTCCGGGAGTGTGGCAGGGTGTGTCGTGGCTTTTCCCTTCAACCTTCGGAGCACGAGCCTATATCCGTCTGAACTCTATGGGGGCCGATGTCAGTGATGTGGCGTATGAGTATCACATCCTCTGGATACAGGCTGCTTGCTATCTCGTGATGACTTTGGTGGTCTATCGTTTCCAGTTCTATATGGCACGACGTCAGGCAATGGAACGCCTTAAGTTCCTGAAACATAAACGGAATATTAATAACTAAAAACATTCATATAATGAAGCATAACCGTATCATATTGTTAGCAGTCATGTTGATGACTGTATTGAGCATGCATGCTCGTGAAAGAAAGAACTTCGATGCTGGGTGGCGGTTTATACTTGCCGATTCTGCACAGATGGCAACTTTGACGTATAATGATACCCATTGGCGTGTACTCGATTTGCCACACGACTGGGCAATAGAGGGCGACTTTTACGCCAGTAATCCCAGTGGAGCGGGTGGCGGTGCCTTGCCTGGTGGTATCGGCTGGTACCGTAAACATCTTCCTCTCGACTGTGAGACAGTGCCTGGCAACCATTACTTCATCGAGTTCGACGGGGTATATATGAACTCCACTGTCTATGTCAATGGACAGGAGGTGGGACATCGTCCTTATGGATACTCGAGTTTCGAGTATGACATCACGAAGTATTTGAAACAGGGCGATAACATCATTGCCGTCCGAGTGGATAACTCTGACCAGCCGAACTCTCGTTGGTATAGCGGTTGCGGCATCTATCGGCATGTTTGGCTAACGGAGACAAATCACGTACACGTGAAGCACTGGGGCGTTCATGTCGAGACGGATGCAAAGACAGGACAGGTGAAGGTGGATGTGGAACTGGCAAAGTATCCTTCCCTTAACATCCATCGTCCGACTATCAAGAACACCGTCTTCGATGCCAATGGAAAGGAAGTAGGCTTAAAGGTCAAGAATCCGCATCTCTGGTCTGTGGAGGATCCCTATATATATAAGGTGCGCACGCAGGTATTGGTCAGTGGCAAGGTGGTCGATGAGGTATGGACGACAACAGGTTTCCGTGACTTTAAGTTTGACGCTGAGACGGGTTTCTGGCTCAATGGTAAGAACTTCAAGTTGAATGGTGTCTGCGAGCATCATGACTTCGGCTGTTTAGGTGCCGCCGTTAACGAGGATGCCATGCATCGTAAATTGTCAAAGTTGAAGGCAATGGGTGTTAATAGCATTCGTTCTTCCCATAACCCTCCTGCTCCTGAGTTGTTGAACATGTGCGATACGATGGGTATCATCGTGATGGATGAGTCGTTCGATATGTGGCGGCGTAAGAAGACGGCAGGTGACTATGCCCGTTTCTTCGACGAGTGGCATGAGCGTGACCTTACCGATTTGGTATTGCGCGATCGTAACCATCCCAGCGTGCTGATGTGGTCTATCGGTAATGAGGTACTGGAGCAGTGGTCGTCTGCTGATGCCGATGAACTGACCCTGGAACAGGCAAACCTTATCTTGAATGCCGGACACGATGCCTCAACGCTGGCACATGGTAAGGAGATGAGTCCAAATTCACTGCTTACTCGTCATCTGGCAGATATCGTGAAGCGTTACGACACGACGCGTCCCATTCTTGCCGGTTGTAATGAACCAGACCCCAACAACCATCTCTTCAAGAGTGGTGCCATTGATATTATCGGGTTCAACTACCATCATCAGTGGGTAAAGGATGTCCCCAAGAATTTCCCAGGCAAGCCCTTCATTTTCTCAGAGAGTGTTTCTGCCCTGCAGACGCGCGGCTATTATAAGATGCCGTCTGACGAGATTACCTGGGCACCGCAGGAGTGGTGGCTTCCCTATACCGATCCTTCCTACATGTGTTCGGCCTACGACAATATGCATGCCTCTTGGAGTTCTACCCATGAGGAGACTTGGGATGTAGTGAAGCACAATGCCTTTGTAGGTGGACAGTATATCTGGACGGGTTTTGACTATATCGGCGAACCGACACCTTATGGTTTCCCTGCACGCTCCAGTTATTTCGGCATCATCGATTTGGCAGGCTTCCCCAAGGATACCTATTATATGTATCAGAGTGAGTGGACGACAAAACCTGTGCTACATCTCTTCCCCCATTGGAACTGGATACCTGGTGACGAGATTGATATGTGGTGCTACTACAACAATGCCGACGAGGTCGAGTTGTTTATCAACGGCAAGAGTCAGGGCGTGCGTCGTAAGACAGCCGAACAGCCAGAGGGCCGCTATGACATGCACAATACGAAAGCCAAGTTAAACTCTGAATACCATGTTGGCTGGCGTGTCACCTTCGACCCTGGCGAGGTAAAAGTAGTAGCCCGTAAGGACGGAAAGGTCGTCGGAGAACAGACCATCAAGACAGCCGGTGCCCCTGCTAAGATCCGTCTGTCGAAAGACTATCAGGGTAAGAATACGACCTTTGTTACTGCGGAGGTGGTGGATAAGGATGGTAACCTCTGTCCTTGGGCGGAGGATCAGATCTATTTCATCTACGAGGGTGACGGTAAAGTCTTAGGCACAGACAATGGTTGTCAGACCTCTATGGAGAATTTCAAGGCTCCACAGCGTAAGGCCTTCTTCGGTAAGTGTATGGTAGTGGCAAGTGGTAATGGTTCGATTACTGCCAAGTCGCCGACACTTCAGTCTGATGTGATACAGTTGAAAGTTAAGTGATAAAAGATAAGAGATGAAACGTGCGTTATTATCCCTATGTTTCGTAGGTTGCGGTCTTACCGCAACAACAACCTACGCCCAGTTACAGACCTCTGCAGGCGTGCAGTATCTGCAGTGTATGCCCAAAGACCAGTCGGGCGATTTCTCCGACCTGAGTAATACCTATTTCCTGGCCGATTCGCTGGCTGCATTCGACGTGGCGAAGGGGGAGGGACAGGTCAACTGGAAGCGTTACCGTCTGTCTCCCCGTCAGGCATTCAATCTCAATGGCTATTGGCCGGTACGGATGCAGATGCTCGACTTCCCTGATACACAGTATGATAACGACCCGAACCTGTCGTTCAAGATAGACTTCGTCAGTCCTCGTTGTGTCCGTATCCGCATGGCGACATCGCCTATTGAGGCCCCACGGAAGGACAATGAGAGTCTGATGCTGGCAGGGCCGGTACCTTCTTCATCAGTCTGGCGTTGTGTAAGCGACGACAAGGTTATCTCATACGGGACAGATTATGGGACGGTGGAGATACAGAAATATCCGTGGCGCATCGTGTTAAAGGACAAGAAAGGGAAGATATTGACCCAGACGCGTCATATCATCGACAATGACTCCAGCCAAGTAAAACTCCTGCCGTTCTCGTTTATCAAACGCGGTAGCGACAACTCCCGCAGTGTCAACCCCGTATTGACCATCGCTCCTGGCGAGCGTATCTATGGTTGTGGTGAGTCGTTCGGTGCCTTGAACAAGGTAGGACAGAAAGTGCAGCTGATGGTTACCGACCCGCAAGGTCCTGAGACGGACGGCCAGTATAAGCCGGTGCCGTTCTATTTCTCCAATCGTGGCTATGGTATCTTCATGCATACCTCCGCACCTGTCACTGCCGACTTCGGTGCTTCATATATTGGTGCGCAGCGCCTGTTTATGGCAGACGAGCAGATAGACCTCTTCGTGTTCTTTGGGTCTCCTAAAGACATCTTGAACGAGTACACCAATATTACGGGTAAGTCACCGATGCTCCCTCTGTGGACCTTCGGTACTTGGATGAGTCGTATCACCTATTTCTCACAGGAAGAAGGCTTGGAGATTGCCCGACAGCTGCGTGCGCATAAGATTCCGAGCGACGTCATCCATTTTGATACAGGATGGTTCGGTGTCGACTGGCAGTGCGACTATGAGTTTGCCAAAGACCGTTTCAAGGATCCAAAGGGCATGCTCGACCAACTGAAACGTGACGGTTTCCACACCTGTCTGTGGCAGTTGCCGTATTTTACGCCCAAGAACCGCTTCTTCCGTGAACTCGTCGATGGTGGTATGGCAGTGAAGAATGCCGCAGGTAGCCTGCCTTATGAGGATGCCGTTCTGGATTTGAGTAATCCTCAAACTGTGAAATGGTATCAGGATAAGATTGCCAATCTGATTAAACTTGGTGTTGGGGCTATTAAGTGCGACTTTGGCGAAGCGGCTCCTTACGATGGTTTCTATTATAGCGGTCGTGGTGGTTTATATGAGCATAACCTTTATCCTGTCCGTTATAACAAGGCGCTCTTCGAGGCTGTGAAGGCGAATAGTGGCGAGGGGGTCATTTGGGCACGCAGTGCCTGGGCAGGTTCTCAGCGCTATCCGTTGCATTGGGGTGGCGATGCTGCTACGACGAATACCGGTATGCTGGGTGATTTGCGTGGCGGTCTCTCCTTCGGACTCAGCGGCTTCTCTTTCTGGAGTCACGATATGGGTGGCTTCGTTACAGCTTCTCCTGAGGATATCTACCGCCGTTGGCTGCCCTTTGGTTTCTTGAGCAGTCATACCCGTGCGCATGGTGCACCTCCTACGGAGCCGTGGCTCATCAGCGAGTCGTTCACGAAGGCTTTCCGCCAGTCGGCTGAGATGAAGTATAAGCTCATGCCGTATGTCTATGCCCAGGCGAAGGACTGCTCCGAGAGAGGTCTGCCGATGGTACGTGCGTTGTTGGTGGAGTTCCCTGACGACCCAGGTGCTTGGCTTGTCGAAGATGAGTATATGTTTGGCTCACAGATACTGGTTGCCCCGTTATTGGAGAGTGGTGACAGCCGTACTTGTTACTTGCCAAAGGGTAAGTGGATTGACTATCAGACTGGAAAAGTCTATGATGGCGGCTATCAGAATATTAAGGTCGGTGAGATACCTTGTGTTATTCTCGTTCGTGATGGTAGTTTAATCCCACACGCACCCCTTGCCCAGCGTACCGACCAGATACAATGGGACAAGGTAGAGTGGAAGGCCTACAAAGCCGATGCGAAGAAATGTACCGGCTTGCTCTTCAAACCTGGCGATACGAAGTTACAGCAGGTGGATTCAGACGATATTCTAAGCCGATAAAGAACCCGCCGATGGGAGAATGAAAAAGAAAGCCTGAGCAATTGCCCAGGCTTTTTCGATTATTTATAGCACTCGAAAATTTTGTCGACTGTGTCGCGCTTCATCTTCGGCGATAGCAGGCTGACAATCCAGACAACGGGGAAACCGCCGACCATAGCGATGGCTCCGCAATTGATGGGGTTGATGGGATTGCCCAACAGCATGTTGATGACGGTAAGACCAACACCCCAGATGAAACAGGCCCAGACACTAGCTGTCGTCACACCGCGCCAATAGAGACCGAGCATGAAGGGTGCGAGGAACGCACCTGCCAAAGCACCCCAGGAGATGCCCATCAACTGGGCGATGAACGTTGGGGGATTGAGGGCTATCAACAGCGAGATGGCAATGAAGAACATGATGAGTACACGCATCACCACGACCTTGCGACGCTCTACCTTCTCAGCAACCACATCATCGATAGTTCCTTCCTCTACCTCGCCGGGCAGCGACTTCTTATCGCGGTAAATGAGGTCGAGGGTCATTGTCGACGAGGAGGTGAGTACGAGCGATGCCAGCGTTGACATTGACGCACTTAAAACGAGCAATACCACGAGGGCGATGAGTACGTCGGGCAGGGTGACGAGCATTGCCGGCACTATCGAGTCAAAGGCAATCTTACCAGTTGCTTCATTAATCACGGGGTCGTAGAGTCGTCCGAAACCACCGAGGAAGTAGCAACCACCAGCCACGATAAAGGCGAAGATGGTAGAGATGACAGTACCGCGCTTGATGGCGCTCTCGTCCGTAATCGAATAGAACTTACCTACCATTTGTGGCAGTCCCATCGTACCTAAAGAGGTCAGGATGACGACACCCAACAGTCCGTAGGGGTCTGGACCGAATAGTGAGGCGAAACCACCGTTGACCGATGGGTCGGCATCAGAGGGTAACTGTGCCAACTTGTCGACGGCAGCAGCCAGACCGCCTTGTGCATTCAGTACGGCGACAATGACGGCGACGATACCGAAGAGCATGATGATGCCCTGTATGAAGTCGTTCATCGCCGTAGCCTTATAACCACCGATAATGACATAGATAGCGGTGAGAATCGACATGATGATGACGCAATACTCGTAGGGGATATCGAAGCCCATCTCAAAGAGTCGGGAAATGCCGCTATATACACCAGCGGTATAAGGAATCAGGAAGACGAAAGCGATGACAGATGCCACTACGCGCAGTCCCTGATCGCTGAAACGCGTGCCGAAGAAATCAGGCATCGTACGCGACTCGATATGCTGCGTCATCAGTTTGGTACGCTTACCCAATATCAGCCACGCTAAAAGTGAGCCGATGACGGCATTGCCGATACCGATCCACGCACTCGACAGACCGTATTTCCATCCGAACTGTCCGGCATAGCCCACGAAGACTACGGCGGAGAAATAACTCGTTCCGAAAGCGAAAGCCGTCAGCCAGGGACCTACGGCACGACCGCCCAATACGAAACCATCCACACTGCTTGCCTGTTTGCGTGAGTAGAGTCCCACACCTATCATCACGGCAAAGAAGATGATAGTCAATAGAATCTTTATAACCATTTTTTCCTTGAATAATCTAATCGGATTTGCATCTGTGCCATGATGGCGTGATTGGCTCCGTGGGTGAACTCTACGTGCTTAATGCCCATATCATCTACCCAGTTGTTGAGGTAAGCGCTCTTGTAGACATATTGCAACTGAACACGACACTTTCTGAAGAACCAGTATTGGATTCCGGCGATAACCTTGTGCTGGTCCATACCTGCTGTAGTGTTGAAATTGAAGAAGTCGTAGGAGCCAACGAACTCAAAACGCTTGAACAAGGGAACGGCTCCCGTCAGGTAGGCACCTCGGCTGGTGATGTCGCCGTCCTTGCCTTCCATATATTCACCGTGCATATTGAAAGCCTTTGATTTATAGTCGAAACCTACCGTCCAGCGGTTACGTTTATAGTCGTCGCCAGCATGGATGCCAGGATTATAGGGCGAGTCGGCAATGGCATGCCCGCGTCCGATTTGTCCTGTGGCAACGATGTTGAGACCCTTCATGGGGCGATACTCCAGTCGTCCAATAAAGTCTTTCTCTTTGTTGCCGTCTTTCTTATTGATGCCCTGTCCGTTCATCACCTGTGCCTCATAGCGGAACTTTCCGTCGTTAGTCTCTCCGAAGATGGAGAGACCGAGGTCACGTCCGTACTGCACACCCATCAACGGGTCGCTGCCGCAGCCCGTCAGATAGGTTACGCCTTCCGAATAGACATCGATAGCCTCCATAGCGGTAGGGGATAGGGGATTCTCGAGAGAAACGCCGTTCTTGAATTGTCCCAGGCGAACGGTAAAAGCCTTGTTGTTGGAAAAGCGGTAGTCGGTATAGAATTCTTGTACTACGCTTGAGAAGTCGTGCATAAACAGGAACGACCATCTGTCTGTGATTTTGGCATCTACCCAAAAGAGGATGCGCTTGAGTTCAAAGGTTCCTTTGTCCTCACCTTTCTGATGCGTGTAGTTGAAGCCTCCCTGGGCATATCCGTGCAGTTCCACACGGTCGGCGATATCCTTCAACCACTCCAGTTCTTTTTTCTTCTCCTGCTCCTGCTTTTGTTCTTGTTCAGATTCAGCAGGAGCTGCTGATTGTCCCATTGCCGCAGTGCTGCTGAAGGCAGCGAGTGCGACGGCTAATAAAGCCTCCTTAAAGATTTGTTTTCTCATATTGTTATGTTTAAGTTGATGATCGAAATTACGTTATAACGACTTATTGATATTTCCTGATTCTTACATCGATGCCGCTGCCGCCTAAGAGCATCGTCGCCTTACGGATAGGTGTGTCGCTATAGTGATAGGGGAACAGCACTTTCGGCTTGATAGTCTTGGCAGCCTTCACCAGTTGCTCTATAGTCATCGTATAAGGTTGGTTACAGGGCAGGAAGGCGATGTCGATGTCCTTGATATTCTCCATCTCAGGGATATCCTCCGTATCACCAGCCACATAGATGCGCAGGTCCTCGATAGTGAGGATATAGCCGTTGTCGCGTCCCTTCGGGTGGAACTTCATGTGTTCTGGTGTCGTGTTGTAGGCAGGCACAGCCTCTACGGTGATATGATCATCTACTTGTGCCTTGTCGCCATTCTTCATCACATGACCGCTACCCCAGTTCTCATACACATTATGATTGACATAGATGGTGGTGAAGTTCCTCTTCAGCTCTGTAAGGGCCATCGAGTCGAAGTGGTCCTGATGCTCGTGCGTCACGAAGATAAAGTTAGCCTTTGGAAAGGTGGTGTAGTCGGTATACGGCTTCACGTTGATGACGGGGTCGAAGTAGATGACCTTCCCGTCGTACTCCATCATGATACTGGCGTGTTTGATACACGTTATCTTCACGTCTTTTCCCGATTTCGTCTTGAAGACATCGGTCTCACGGGGTTGTGCCCAACAGGTTATTGCAAGACACAAGGAAAGTAATATTAAACTCAGTTTTTTCATATTTATTGGTCTGTTTATGATACAAATTGCTGCAAAGGTACAAAAAAAAGGCAGAGAGCCAAAAGTTCTCTGCCATTTTTTTGTGTTGTAGTATTTACTTCATCATGATCTTGCGGGTAGAACCGTCGCTCATTTTGACGATATTCAGACCGCGTTGCCATGTGGAAACCTGACGACCGTCCATAGTATAGATGGCTACAGGTGTTGCTGTATCGTCTTGTTGCTTTAGCGTGTTGATGCCTGTTGCAGCATTGGCTGTGGCCTTCTTGCTAAGTCCTCCATTCTCGTTCACGGCTTGTACCTCCCAGATATCGTTGCTAGCAGCACGACTTGAAGCCTGTGATGCAGAACTGTCGAAAGAGGTTTGTGTTGTAAAGCCTGCTATCTCACCATTTTTGGTTATCACGTAGCTGATGGCATAGGGAACTGCCTCCCATGAAAGCATGCCGTTCTCATTCTTCACTACAGGAGCAGCTACAGCCTCGCACAGCAGGTCAGGTTGCCAGCCATCGTTACCGCCGCAGACATTCTTGATGGTATACTGTGCTGCTTCCTCGGCAGTCAGGGTGTTCTTTACGTTGAATACCTCTGCCTTCTGAGTTTTAGCTTCATCAGCCCAGTACCAGTAGTAGGTCTCGCGTTGTGAGAGGTCGACGGGGTTGCCGTCTTTGTCGACGGTATTATACTCGGCCCAGAGTTCGGGCAGTCCACCCATCGTATTATACCAGCCCTTGGCAGGAATGTTGACGAAGGTCTGCGTGTTGATGAACACGGTCTTTGGAGTTCCGTGCCAGGGACGACCGAGCCAGACGTCGGTGACGTCGACACCCTTATGGGCACGGATAATGTTGTTCTGGAACACATAGCCCCACTTTGTTTCGGCTGTATGCCAGGGAGCCACGATATAGCCGCCAGAAGAACGGTTGATCTCGATGGTGTCGCCATCCAGATAGACGTCACCACCATTGTAGATGAAGTCTACGGCACCCTCGATGAGCGAGTTCTTGATATAGTGGCGGTTCTTCTGGTTGCTGGTAGTAATCCAGGTATCCTGATACGAGAGCAGTGCCACATTGTTCAAAGCTATACGGTCGCCTTGGGTGTTCAGAGCCAGAGCCTGTGGACCAGCCTGCTTCTCATGACCATAGCTATTCTCGAGTGTCAGGTTCTCGAAGAAAATGTTGTCGGCATTGACTACGACGGTAGCACCCACGCTAACATGCAGGGCATTTTCACCACCGCAGAGCTTGTCGTCGAGGATGATGGTCTTGTCACGATCCTGACCAATGAAGTTGAGGTAAGGCTTGGTGGCAGGCACGTCAACATGCTCCTTGTATTCACCGTTCTTGATGAAGATGAGCCAGGGTTTGGTGCGTCCGGAAGGAGCAGCGTCGATGGCAGCCTGAACAGTCTTGTAGTCGCCTGAGCCATCTTTGGCTACTACGGCATCAAAGACCTTCGCCTCGGGCTGTTGGCGCTCCATGGTGGTGAAAGTAATCTCTGCAGCAGCAACAGCCTTTCCGCTGCGGCTGACGAGTACACCCTCAGGCATTGAGAAGGTATAGCTGGTGCCATACTTCAGACCCATATACTTGAAGACGGCTGTCTTTCCAGAGATGATGGGAGCAATCTGCTCACCATTCAGCGTAGCCTTGCCCTCACCAGCCTTGATCTTGTTGTCGAAGGTCAGGATGACGCTTCCGCTAGCCGATACGCCTGTGGCTTGGTTGGCAGGAGTAGAAGAGACCAGTGTAGCCGTCTCGTCAGCACCACCCTTTGACTCTGCCAGCACGAAGATGTCAGTCACCATCGTACCATCGTTGGCATTCTCTACACCCACAGTAGGAGAATTGTAGTCGGGCATGAAGCGGATATATACACGCTCCTGATCGTTAGCCTCAGCAGGCAGTGCATTCTCGCCGTCCATCCAACCGCGGTTAGGCAGTGTGTAGGTTCCGAAGGTCGTAAAGTTCTGTCCGTCAGTGCTATACTGTACGTAGATAGTCTCATGAGCCCAGTAGTCGTCGCCTACGGCAGCAGAGAGTTTCAGATTCTGATAACCCTTCGATGAGAATGAAATCTGGAAGTAGTTGTTGTCAGTCCAGCTGCGCCAAGCCAGTGCAGCATAGCGGTTCTGGCGGTACTGTCCCAACCAGGCATTCGACTGTCCGTCTTTGTTCATCAGTTGCAGCATACCGGCATTGTCCGACTCTGACTTATAGTCGCCAGCACGGTCCTGTCGCGGCTCGGCATTGAAGAGATCCCAACCCACGATATAGTCAACAGCCGAGAAGGTTGCTGTGAGGTTTTTCTCGCCATCCATCTTTACGTCGCGCTCCACACTGGTGGTGTTATCCTCCCATTTGGTGAAGGTTAGGATGCGGTTATTCTGGGTGGTGAGTTTCACGTCAGTACCCTCTTCGTAATAATGAACACCGTCCACCACATTACCTGTAGGTACGAACTGTACGAGGTTCGTATTGGCACCGCCCTCCAACTTCAGGTTCAGGGCGTAGACATTCTTCTTCGTATAGGTGGCGATGAGAGCGGTGTTCTGATTAATCTCAAAGGAATATGGATTTTCCTTGGATACCTCATTGCCTTCATTATCTGTCCATCCGGCAAAGTGATAACCGAAGTTCTCGGTAGCGCTGACAGTGAGCTTGGTGCCCTCGTCGAACTCGCTTCCCGCAGGGTTGCACGCCACATTACCGGCTCCCTCCATACCCAGCTTCACGCTCATCGTATAGACGGGCACAGGTTCGGGAGTTCCTGTTACGTCACCTGTTACAACAATGTTGGCAAAGCCGTATTCCTTGCTCGAAGATAGATTGTATACCTTGATTTTCAATACGAGACCATCGGTGTCTAAGGTCAGCGACGAGAGGTCGTAAGAAAGTGCATCGAACTCAGAACTGTTTCCCGACTTCGGATTAATCCCTGAGGCCAGTGTAGTTGTCTGACCATTGGCAATCGCTACTATATCGAGCTTACCACCACTGGTTCCCCAGCGGCTAGTCTCGAAGGCAAACGACTTCGGAGCGAAGCTCAGACCCTTCTTGGGTTTGATGCTAAAGGTCAGCACATCGTCATCGTTGACAGCACCATTATTGTTCGACGGCTTGTAGAGCGTCTGTTGTGAAGTACCTGCTGCACGCTGTTGAGAGATGGTCAATTTTCCATAGTCAAACTCTGCCACGCTGAACAGTCCCTGGACACTGGCCACAGCGGCTGTAGCATCATCGGCTCCCTTGCCCAAAGGCCACGAGAGTGTCAGTCCCTTCTCATCAACGGGTTTGGCTTCCTCCTGCTTCTCGCCAGAGATGCTGATCTCATTCATGCGCCATACGCAGGTAGCGCCATTCTGTGCAATCAGGCGCACAATAACCTTGTCTTTGTTATTGGCAGAGAGTGCTACCTTGTTCGCACTGTATATCCACCAGTTGGCAGCACCTGTCTGCGCACCAGCGTCAGCCCACGTCTGACCACCATCCGTGCTGACTACCACTTCAAGGTTTCGGGCAGTATTGTCGTTGCAGGTAAAGCCAAAGTTCAGTTCGATATTCTTATATCCCTTTGTGGGGAAAGTAATCTCGAAATACTGGTTATGCTGTGAAGCGTCAGTATAGTCTGTAATGTTGTTGGGGTCCTGGTCTTGATAGAGTTGTAAGACTTTTGCGTCGTAGTTCTCTAAGATTCCCCAGAATCTTGTACCTTTTGCCGATACATAGAAATCGGTTGCTGTTCCAGCACAGGCATTAGGCAGAATCTTCGGCAGGGGATTGAACTGATTCCAACCCACCTGTGCCCATGCGGCGTCGCTTGGTGTGTACACTCCATCGGCAACGGTGTAACCCGTGTCGAATGTCCATTTGGCTAGTTGTGTGCTCTCCTGCGCTGCTGCCGTGAGTGGCAGCAGTGCGAAGAGCGAAACTAACAATTGCGTAGAAAAAACTTTTAAGTTCATAAATTTGATTAGTAGTTATTTTAGTAGTTGTTAATTCAAAGTATGACTTTCTTGACGCTTCCGTCCTGCATACGGACGATGTTCAGGCCGCGCTGCATCTGTGTGTGACTACGACCGTCAACGGTAAAAAAAGCGATTGGCTTTTGGCTGTTGGCATTGAGCTGAGTGCTGATGCCTGTCGTATTATCGACAGCCATACCGTGAATGGTAAGGTCGGAGAGACAGATGGTCTTGCCCGAAGCAGTACCGTTATACCAGGGATAAACGCGGATGAGCAATTCTTCTCCTTCCTTCACGGTGAGCACAGGCTTAGCCTCTACATACTGCGGATTGTTGGCTGTCATCTTCTTGCCCTCGAAAATGGTGGTGCGAGTGGCAAAGTTGTCCGTAGAATAATAGACGTGTGCACACATACCACTACCGCCTGCTCCACAAAGGAAGAGTGAGATAAGGTCAATCTTCAGATCCATACCGACTGAAGGCTTGATGCCCCATTGGATATAACGCTCAGGATTGTCGTCAATCTCGTCAGCAGGCCAGACGTCGCCCATCAGCAGGTTACGCTGCATCTTGCGCGATGCATCATAACCTGTCCATGCGGGCCATACAGTTGCTGAATTCGGATTAGAATAGCGCTGTATGTACATACCCTGAAAACTTTCACCTATAACGTTGGCGGGTCCAGTAAGCTCGCACTGGTCGTCTTTCTCCAGGCGCCAGTAAGCTTTTATCTCAGTACCGCCCGACAGCGTTATAGCCGTTGCTGATACAGGAATCTCAATCGTTTTCTCACCTTGACGGATGGTAATCTTTCCTTTGGTCTCGCCATCCTGTGTCAGCGTTAACTGCGCATAGAACGTCTTGACCAGTGTTGAGGCTGAATAGTCGACACTCAGCGACTGTTTCCAGTCTGCCTTGTCGAACGAAATCTGGATACCATCAGTAGCCTCAATGGTCACTGTGCCTTCCTCAGGTGACAGCCCAAAACCATTGACGGTAAACTCCTTTTGCAAGGTCTGTCCCTTGTAACCTTCGCCCATAGCGCCATCTGCAGGTGACACACTGAGGTCGGTAGGCAGCGTGATATCATCAGCCAGGATGTTCTGTTCCTTCATCAGCTGTGCACAGAGGCGTGCAACGAGCAGTGCGCCTGTGGTATTGAAGTGGGTGGAACCCTGTCCGTCGAACAGCGTGGCTTCACATTTCGTGCGCGTACCATAACTCTCATACAGGTTCTTGGTAGCGGTGGTCAGGTCGATGAAAGCAACTCCTTTTTCGTTAGCCAGTTGCTGGGAATGATAAGCATAGTCCATCGTGTGGTCATCAGCACCAACCTTCTGGTTTTCCTTGATGCCCTCGGCTGTCAGCGCGGAGAATTTGTCGCCCAGGTCGTGACGACCAGCACGCTGCACCTTTCCGTTGCCGTCCATATAGCTGCGGCATACAGGTGAACAGATAATCGGTGTTGCCCCCTTGGCAATCACCTCGTCCACGATTTTCCCCAACCATTTCTTATAGGTATCATAAGGTGTGGTACCGCGTGAGTCGAGTGCTGCGGCTTCAGTGGTCATCCCTTTGCTGACGTAGTATTGATACACCTCGTCGCGATCCATACCGTTAATCTTCTCGTCGTTATGTCCGAAGGTGATGATGACGTAGTCGCCAGCCTCTACATTATTTTTAGCGGTCTGCCACAGCTCGTTGTAGCCACCACGCGAGTCGCGTCCGCCTTTGGCGTAGTTAATGCTAGTCCAGCCGTTGGTCAGAAACTGACCGAAGTACATTCCCCAACCGCGAGTCACTGTTGCCGACTCGTCGTAGGGAGCCATCGTGGAGTCACCCAGCGTGTGTACTTTCTTGGCACTGACGACTGCTGCACAGAGCATCAGGGCAATCGTCAACAGACTTAGGAATTTTGTTTTCATTTTGCAGTTGTTATTATCGATGTAGTAATTTGTTTCGGCTGCAAAGGTATACCAATTGTCTGTTGAAATGGGGGCAAAAATGCGTCAAAGGGGTGTAAAAAATGCGTCAAGGGGTTAGTTTGACGCATTTTTATACTCTGTGGGCGACAGTCCTGTGCTTTGTTTGAAACTGCGGCTGAAATACTTGGGGTCGGTAAATCCGCAGGCGTATGCGATGTCGCTGACACTCTTGTCTGTCTGTCGCAACAACTGGCAGGCGCGTTTGATGCGTGCCTCCCTCAGCAGGTCGATAGGTGTGATGCCCATTGCCTGTTTCAATTTCCGTTGCAGACCGCTTCGGCTGACGGCGGCAGCCTGTGCCATCTCACCCACGCCGGCATCGCTGTTCGAGATGTTTTCTTCCACAAACTGCATCACGCGCTCCAGTATAGGGTCATCAGCCATCTCATCTCTCACCTCTAACCTCTTACCACTTCCCTCTATTAGGGCCAGGTATTTCTCCAGCGTCTCGCGATGTTTCCGTTTGATGCGCCTGATATATAATAAGGTATAGGCGATGCCTGCCAGTATGCCTAAGAGGAGAAGGACGATCAGCAGCTGACCGTACCACGCCTCCCAGAACGTAGGTTTGACGATGATAGTCAGGCTGCGTATGTTGTCCTGCCATTCGCCGTTGGCGTTGGTAGAGCGTATTTCCAGTGTATAGGTGCCAGGTTCCAAGTCGAGTAGGGTAGCCGAGCGGTCGTGTCCGATGTAGTTCCACTCCTCGCTGTTCGACAGTCGGAAGGCATAGATGATATGTGCTGCTGCGCTGTAGTCAAGGGCAGCGAAGTGCACAGTCACACTTCGCTCCTGCGGCTGGAGCGTCAGCGTGTCAAGCCGCTCTGCCCCCCAGGAACTTCTCTTCCCTCTTACCTCAATCTTCGTCAGCACCAGCCGTGGTGCATAGGCTTGCTGGTGCATCTGGTCTATAGTGGTGATAAAGGCACCGTCAGTCAGTGGGAATAGCCAGCTGCCGTCCTTGAACTGCAACGGGTGTGCCTCGCTGAAGCGGTAGTCGCTATTGAAGAAACGGGCATCCAGCACACGTCCCTGCAGAGTAGAGTCCATCAGGGTGATGCAATGACTGCCTACAGCCATCAGTCCACCGTCCTTCGTCGTTGTGAGCGACTGTATCACGTCAGAGGTGAGGGGTGAGAGGTGTGACGACAGCTGCCGGAAGGAAAGCTCCTTGGCCAGCAGATCGTTGCTCTCTATCAGGTTGATGCCGCCACTCTCCGTACTGACGAAGTAACGCCCCTGTGGGTCTTCCGCCACGTCCAGCGTCGCACTGCAGCTCAGACTGTTCCTGCGGTCTGGTTCACGCTGATGACACAGGAAGTGCATCTTGTCGGCATCACGCTCCATCTTGCTCACTACCAGTCCGTTGCCTGTTGCCACCATCATCACGTCGTCCTTCGTGAAGAAGAGATAGCGCGCACGCTCATAGCCCTTCGGATACTGTTTGGGAACGATGAAATGGGGCTTTTCCGTCTTTTGTTGGGTGGTATAGAAGATGCCTCCGCCCAGTGATGCCACCCACAGCCGTCCCCAGCGGTCTTCCTGAATGTGGTAGATATCCGTTTGGGGCATATCGTTGAAATGGGTGATTTTGTAGGCGTCAGTACCAATGGGTTGCAGGCGGAACAGTCCGTCGGGCTTCGTTCCCATCCACAGGGTACCGTCCTTGTCTTCGTACATACAATAGACGGCAGCTCCAAACGACGTGTAGCCCTGATGTAGTCGTCCGTCAGGAGCCAGGTAGCCCAGCAGCTTGTCGTCCGCGCTGTTGTAGACGCGTACCGTCTTGTCGGCTTTGGTACATACGAAGTAGTGGTTCTTGCTGTCGGCAAACAGGCATTTCACCTCTGCGGCAGGTGTTATTGCCAGTCGGCTGACGGGTTGTCTGCTGGTACTGAATCGGTAGATGCTGCCGTTGTCTATCGCCCAGAGGTTGCCCTGATTGTCTGGTGCCACAAAGCTCAGCGTCTTGGAGGAGACGGGTAGGGGATAGACCGTTTCCTGTCCGTCGTGCTGGTAGGTCAGCGTCCCATCGCTCTGCAGTGCCCATTGCGTCTGGTGTTTATCCGTCCACGTATAGTTTTTCCCTTTCAGCAGCGACTTGCTCTGCCTGTATTTCAGCTTCATCTCCTCCGCCTGTCGCTTCTCCCCGTCTGTCACGTCGCGGAAGCGGTAGTTGCTGAGGTCGAAGATATAGTATTCCTCATCCACCTGACACAGGATGAGTCTGCCAGGCAGCAGGTTGATGTCGCGGATACGGTCTGTCCGCATGTGGCATCCGTCGCCCACCTGTGGTTTGAATGTCTGGAAGTCATAGCCGTCGTAGCGGCACAGTCCGTTCCAGGTCGAGAACCACATGAATCCCTGCCCGTCCTGCAGCAGCTGTGTGACGTGTGCTGACGACACACCGTTGTTCTCGGTATATCTCTCCACCTCACATACTGGCTGTGCCGCGAGGGTCACTGCCAGCAGCGTCATTGTCAGTGTTAATAACAGCTTTTTTCTCATTGTCAACTGCAAAAATACACATTTTGCATTAATTCTCCACTTTTTTCTACATAAAATCTCTTTCGTTTCGAGAAAAGTCCCTATATCACTTATAAATGACAAGAATTATGAAGAAACAATATATCAATCCTACCACAGACGTGGTGCTTCTCAATATGCGACAGACTTTGTTGGCAGGTTCGCCTGATGGGGCGCACGACGTGCCAGGTGATGGTACCCAGTTAGGTCGTGAAGTTGACCTCTTTGACGAAGAATAATTAGCGGAAAAACTGATAACTCAAAGGAGTTAGGGAGATATGATGTCTTCTTAACTCCTTTTTTCTGCGTAAAAAGTAAACGTTTACGAAGAATAAATGTATAAAAAAGAAAAACGTATCATAGTTTTTTCGTACTTTTGCAAGCAGAAAAAACGACTAAAAACTAACAAGGTATGAAAAAACTTTTACTTTTTTGCGGACTCTTCCTGCTGTCGCTACACGTGATGGCCGACGGGACAGAGCCTGAGAAGATTGACGTGACGACGCTGACGAAGATAACCTTCGACGGCGATAACGTGATCCTGCATTTCAAGAATGGCTCCACAGCCCAGACGAAGGATATGGAGACCATCATCATCGACATGAGTGGTGCTACTGGCATCGAGACCATCCGTCAGGTGGAATCGCTGAAGGGCAAGGGCGTCTATAACCTGCGCGGCGAGTATCTGGGTCAGGGTGTAGAGGGACTGCAGAAAGGGCTCTACATCGTGGACGGTAAAAAGGTAATTATCAAGTAAAAAAGGAGGGCAAGTTATGAAATATCTATCATTAGTCGTCGCTATCATGCTGGGCATCAACGCTCAGGCGCAAAACGACGTAAAGCAGGATGCCACCAAGAATCAGGCACAGCTGAAACTCTCAGACGGCACCTCGAAATTCTATAACACTGCCGACGTTCAGGAGCTGACTTTCGACAATGGAAAGGTAGTGGCAGGACAGGATCAATATACGAATGTATCTGGCATTTCCTTCGCCAAAGCCATCAAGGCTAAGGTCCAAATCACGGAGGAGAAGGGATGGTTGGAGTCTGCCTATGTGAAGTTCGACCTATATAAAAACATCCAGAAATACAATGTGTATGTGAAGGGTGGACAGTATGCCGATTACACCAAGATTGACGGACAGCTGGTTCGTAACTATGGTACCTACGGACGCGCCGATGTGGTAGGTCTGCAGGCTGGCAACTATCAGCTGAAGGTGGTTCCCGTGAATGGCGACGATACGGAACTGACCCAGTTCGCCAGCGAGACAGGGGCGTTGGAGGTGAAGAACTACAGCCGTCAGGGCTTTGCCTTCATGAACAGCTATTCTCCTGGTGCCTATAAGGCTGACGGCACGCTGAAGAGCGGTGCCAAAGTGCTCTATATCACCAAGAGTACCGCCAAGACGGTGAAGACAACGGTTACTACCGATAAAGGTGACCAAGAGATCACTGGTTTTCAGGCAATTCTTACTGCCTACGAAAAAGGATGTGACCAGACTCCAATTGCATTCCGCTTTATCGGCTTGGTTACAAAAGACGACCTTGACGCTATTGGCAGTTCCTCACATGGTATTCAGGTAAAAGGAAAAAAAGCATATTCTGAAATGAACCTGACATTTGAAGGTATTGGTGACGATGCGACCATTAGAGGTTTTGGCTTTATGACTCGCAACAGTTCGAGTATTGAATACCGAAACCTCGCAATTATGCGTTGTATGGACGACTGTATTGAGCTAAACACTGAGAATTCCCATATTTGGGTTCACCATCTCGATCTCTTCTATGGTAAACATGGTAGTGGTGACCACGCAAAAGGTGATGGCTCTGTTGATGTAAAAGATGACTCACAATATATCACAGTGAGCTACAACCGCTTCTGGGATACTGGTAAGAGCAATATGTTCGGTATGAAGAGCGAGAGCGGTCCCAACTGGATCAGCTACGACCATAACTGGTTCGACCACTCTGACTCCCGTCATCCTCGTGTACGCACCATGAGTGTGCACGTCTGGAACAACTACTTCGACAATGTCGCCAAATATGGCGTGGGTGCTACCTCAGGCTCCAGCGTATTCGTCGAGAACAACTACTTCCTGAAGACCAAGAAGCCTATCCTCTCTTCTCAGCAGGGTACGGACGCACTGGGTTCTGGAACCTTCTCTGGCGAGAACGGCGGTATGATCAAGGCCTACGGCAACTACTTCGATAAGACGGCTCCCCACTTCAGCTACTACACGCAGAATAATCCTGCCTCTACAGGCTATGACGCCTACGAGACCGCTACACGCGACGATCAGATTCCCTCTACGGAGAAGACCCGTGTGGGCGGTACTGACTATGACAACTTCGACACCTCAGCATCTGTCATGTACACCTACAATGCCGTTGCTGCCGACGATGTTCCTGCCCTTGTAACAGGCTTCTACGGCGCAGGTCGTCTGAATCATGGTGACTTCACCTATACCTTCTCTGACAACATCGGTGACGACGATGCCGACTCTGCTTACGATACCACACTCGGCGGACTGCTCGACAACTACAAGAGCAGCCTCGTAGGCATCTTCGGCGAAGAGACTGCCGGAGGCGGTGAAGGTGGTGGCGATAATCCTGGTGGTGGCGACAATCCTGGTGGTGGCGATGAGCCAGCCGTCACAGGAACCATTACCTGCTCCTTCGTGAAGGATGGTCCCGTCCAGTCTTCCGCTAATTTCTTTACCATTTCAGGCAATTATTCCAACAGCAAGGGTACGGCAACCGTCGACGGCACCACCTATTCCTGGTGTCTGAAGATGGAGTCTGCCACAACTATCAATTTCAAGCTTACTGACAAGCGTAAGATGACGCTTTACTTTGCTGATGGTGAAACAGCCAGCATGAAGATTAACGGCAACAAGATTTCGGGCTCTGGCAGTACCTACAGCCAAGTCTTGGAGTCTGGCGAATACACGCTGACAAAAGACAAGGGCGTTAACCTCTTCTACATCAAGCTTGAAACCGTCACGGAATAATAGGTAAATAGGTTTTATTCATGGATAAACCAAGAAGCCTGAGCCACTCGCCCAGGCTTCTTTTCTTACTTCTTACTTCATTCACTGGCGAAGCCAGATTCTCACCTCAGCCATCTTACATCTGACATCAGACTTCGTCCACTGGCAAGGCCAGATTCTTACATCAGCCATCTTACATCTGACCTCTGACTTCGTCAGAACGGTCCGTGCCCCATGCAACTAGTCGTTGTGATGGCGGTCAGATTTAGAGTCCCTTGAGAAGGGACGGCTATAATGCAGGGTTATAGCCCATACAAGATACTGTACCCAGCGCTGTCAAAATTGCACTTGCAATAGCAGCAATCAATTGTATCACGAATTTGATAGTTTCTTTCTTTTTCATACCTCTTTACTTTACAATTTTTCTTTTTTCAACACAGAGACACAGAGCTTAAAAGCTTAAAACCTCTGTCCCTCCGTTATTCTAGAGGTGAGAGGTGAGTGGCGAGAGGTGAGAGATTACTTCAGACACTCCCTTATACCTCTATTTTCTAAGTTTATCCAGCTATTCTCTCACCTCTTACCTCTTACCACTTACCTCTTACTCAGTAGCGGTAGCAAATTATTCACTATTCACTATTCACTTTTCCCTTAATTAGGATCACTTCCTCCTCCGGTGTTACCACCGCCGTTGTCACCACCTTGGTTCGTGCCTCCGTTGTTAGTACCTCCACCGGTGTTGGTGTTAGTACCCTCCCCATTGGGGGAGTTAGGAGAGGGGTTACTGGTCTCGTTGTCCTCCACCGTACCGTCGT